>WUUC01004957.1_pt1 | contig 201174 bp, 156 predicted proteins | sample 6278441 | NCBI WGS metagenome assembly WUUC01 (sample SAMN13675441, study PRJNA597444) | soil metagenome | isolation source: soil | place: USA: Washington | collected 2017-10 | reverse complement strand
AATCGGGATTAGTTCAGGGCCGCGGGAGAGTCTGAGGAACCGGGACCGAGGGTGATGCGGAGCTCGAAGGAATCGCCGTGCAGCTCGTTCTCGCGGTCGGTACGGGGACGGCATCTCAAACACATCAGGATGACCTGGGAGCGCTTGGGCCTGTTTCTTCGCCCTCCGAGTGCTGAGAAGGTCTCAAGCCCGCAGGAAGTGAAATTAGAGAGACTCAACCGAATCTGCACCGGGCAATCCCGGGGGGAGGATGGGAGGATGGATGAGCTGTGTTCGGCCGATGGCAGCCTATCGAAAAAACGGTTTCGACAAGAAACCAGAAACAGGGAGAGAGGGGGTCCTTAAGAGCTGAAGTATCCTCTTTATCCTCTTTTATATTGTTTTTCCCATATAGGGATATAAGTAATAAGTAAGATCTGAGACGGCAAATCTCGGCCCTTTTGCGGCCATAAGGGTAAGGGGGATACGAAAAAAGTTATCCTCCTTTTTCGTCTCCGCATCCTCCTATCCTCCCCGATGTTACCCTGACGAACACTCCGAGGGTCTATTGTCTCCGAGCCGGGAGATAGATCTGTGCAAACTCGTCAAGAATCCGTAGCTCCGATTGCCCTCAATATATCTGGAAATGGACTCTCTAAATCGTCTCGAAGAACTACTTACCGAATACCGCTCAATCGTTGAGCTCGATGTCAAACCCGAAAATCCGAAGGTGGCAAAGCGACTTTTGAAGGTGATCGAGCCTCTCGAGAAACGCTTTCGGATCGTTCAGGCTCAACTTGAGGCGGCATCGTCTGACGCCGAAGTTGTCGAAGAATTGGATTTCTAAGGATGACGCTATTCGTCATAGTCATCGCCTTCGGACTTCTACTCCGGACATTGATGGAAATTTCGGAAAGTCTCGACCGAATCGCCAAGTCTCTCGAGGCGAAAGACCGTCAGGACATCCTGAAATCAGTCTCAAACGCAGAAGATACGCAAGAGTCGCGCAGTCTTATAGAATAGTCGCAGTCCGAAGCACCGTAGCCGCACCGTAGCCGCAAACAGCATCAGTATCCGGATATGACTGATCACTCAAATGTCTCTTACTACGCGTCCAATGCAGAATATGAGTTTCTGTGGCTTAGCGATTGTCGAAGTGAATTCTACAATGAGTCGGAATTCCAATGGGCTCTTCTTCGGAAAGTCGGTCCGGACTGGCCCGAGATAAAGCATCGGGTCGAGAATGCGCCTATCTATACGTGCGTTGCGTGTAATCGGTACATCGCGATACCGAACCCTGCATATTCTCGAGTAGCCGCAGCGTGTAGCGGCTGCGGGGCAATCGGGCATATGCGCCCGACGGGCCGCACCGTGCGAGACCGATAACAGTACGTCAGGATATCCTGGGAATGCGTTATCTCGACGTGGAATCTACACTTAGCGAAAAATGTGCTGATTCTGCTCCGCCGAGACAATGAGCACCACTATCTCGATATATGCTAAAGACATTCACACTCAACAGTTCGGATGCGGGGATTCTCGCGAATGCCCTAAAGGATGGTTATCTCATCCTTCGCGGCTCTCCCAAGAGCACCCACGCGATCGCTGAGCTCTGGGCAACATTCTGCCGCTCGCAGACACCGGAGCTCCCGCCGATCGTGGTCCGCCTTCACAAACGCTACGCGTCGATCAAGATGGATTTGATCGGCTGCTCTCATCTCTCGCCCGAGCAAATCTCCGACGCGACGGATGCGATTCGAGCCGCAGGATCGGCCGGAGCCGCCTCGGACATCCTGACAATCATCAAAGATGTACCCATCGATCAGGCGGAGTCGCTGGCTCAAGAGCTGATCCGAATCTGGCGAGCCCGATAATGACGACTCCGGACTCAACAGTCGCGGTGATGAGACTCCACGCGAGGGCTCATCCACGGTTCGATGCGCCGACCATCGACCGCGTGAGTTTGCGAGAGGCGCTTTCGACGGCTTGGGCCTTCGATGCCTTCTTTCAGGCTTGCGAGGCCGACGTTTCGCACCGGGTCTCGATGTCTTCGATCGGCCGGTGCTCAATCCGGATGACATGCTTCGTCGTGGATATCGATCACCGGATCGAAGGCACGAAGGCCACGCCGTCTTTGCAGTGGAGATCGTCGATTCGGGAGAAGGTCCGAGCTCTGCGGGAAGCGACGAAGCAGAAGCCGGTTCTGTATTTCACAAAGTCGGGAGCTCGCCTTCTGCTTCGTCTGCCGTCTCCGATTCCGATCGATACGGAGGCCGATGCCCGAGCTTGGCGCGCGCGGTACGGTGCATGGCTTGAGATTCTTCGACGCGATTTCGACATCGAGGGAGACACGGCTTGCGACGATTTTGCGCGCCTGTTTCGATTGCCGTTCGTTCACCGAGCCGGCGTTGACGTCGAAGACCTGCGCGATTCCTGCCCGGACCGCGTCATCGCGTATGTTCCGAGCGAGATCGGCATTTGGGATCCGGCGCTGAACGCGGAGCAACTCGAACGCATCGAAGGCGCGCGTTCAGAGCTGATGACGGTGAGCCGTTCTCGAAACGATGACAGGACCGTCAACATCGACCCGACGACGCTGGATAGCCTACTCGCGCGACTCTGCTACGGACGCGGACTTGTTCGCGGCGTGGCTTCGGATGGCTCGAAGGTATTTGTCAGATGTCCGTTCGGTGAACACGAAAACGGCGCACGATCATCGACGGTGATTTTTCGACCTCGCGAGCGAGGCGGCTTAGGCGGGTTCAAGTGCGCGCACGCAAGCTGTTTTGGACGGAGTGCGATCGACGCGCTTAATGAGTTTTTGCCGGCTGAGAAGCGAGCCGCGGGATCGATCGCGCATCGACTGTAGGTTTTTTGGGAGCGTGTCACTTTTCTTACTGAAAGGGATCGAATCGTGCGGTCCCACTTTGAAGTTCGCGAGGGACGAAATCCTGCCCCTCGTCACCGAGTCGGCTCTGAAGCTCAGCGACAGTCCTGTCAACGGACTCGGAGCGTCGAATTCCGAACGCTTGCACAAAGGAACGGAGGCAAGCACCGCGGTCAACGAAGGGCTCGCTCATCTCGACCTGACCGTCCCCATCCGAGGACGCGGGCACTCTGTAGCGATAGGCGTGTCCGGGTCCGCATTGGAGCGGCACTTCGCCCGACTCTATGAGCGCGAGAAATTCATCACGGAGCACCTCGGCGTGCGCGGCGGATCGATCCGAGTGGCCGATAGCTTGGTGCTTGGAGCCGTCGTCCTGGGACGTCCAGGATACAATGAACGTGTGTTGAACTTTGCCGTTAGGTCCCGGACTGCTTTGGATTTTTGACATAGCGCAGGGGTAACCACCCTAGCGCAACCGTCTATTCCGTTTTTCCGAAATTAGTTCGATCGGCGACAGTCTTCGATCGCCTTCTCACACGCGATCGCCTCGAAGCTCCCGACCATTCCAACGGACGATCCATCGACATCGAAACGCGCGCTGAATGTGCCACGCATGTCGCCGTATTCGATGCCACCCTCCCCAACCGTCTCGTCCGGCCACGCCTGATCCATGTCGATGGTCGCCACGCCGTAGATCAATTCGATCGGTTGGCAGTCATCGCCAACAACGGCAAGCGTGATGTTGGGATTCATCTCGAGATCCGGCGCTGGAGCTCCCTGACCAGGCATCGGGTACGTAATCAGCAACCGTCGAGGCGCACATTCGTCGTCCGCTTCGGACAGCGTGACGATCATCGAAGTCGGGCTTAGAAATGCGTAGGTCGCGCTCTCAATCGGGAACGCGAGATCTCCGGTGATTCGAGCCGGTGCGTTCTCGTTCGGGACGTGAGGCTCTCGGTCGCGTTCATCGCCGCACGCCATCAAAAGAACCGTCATCAATATCGCAATCATCAACGTCTTCGTTTTCATGAAATTACTCCCTCGAGATAGTGCCGCGCAGGAATCTGTCAGCGTGCGCGTGTTCATCGCTGGCCACCCTTCCCGACTCGCGTGAGATTCGCGACGGCTCTTCTCAGCTCTGGCTTCTCGATAGTTTGATACCTGCGAGCTGTCCGCTCGGACTTGTGCCCGAGCAACTCCATAATCGTCGGAATATCCGTCCCGGCTTGCCGCAGGCGGGTCGCGGTCGTGTGCCGCAAATCGTGAAAATTCAGGTCCGGAAGTCCGGCCGATACGCGCAGGCGTCGCTGATACTGGGATAAGTTCGTTTTATCGGACCACGAAAATATTCGCTCACCCGTTCGCGGCCATTTCTTAAGCGCTGCGAGCGCGTCCGCATTTAGCGGAACGAGATGATCGAAGCCTGTCTTCGCATCCTTCGTCTGAACCCATCCACGGTCGAGGTCGACCTGATCCCATCGCCAGCGCCGAATATCGCCCTGCCGCTGACCGGTGTGATAGCCGAGGATGAGAAGCAGCTTGAACGCGGGCGAAGCGTTCCGCATCAGCTTCCGAAATTGATCGGGCGTGTAGACGAGCTTTCGCTCGTTATTCTCTGCGAGCTTTTGAAACTCCGGAACGGGAAGCTTCGCCTTCCGCAGTGCGGCTCGCAGAACCTCCCAGATGCGATTGAACGAGGCCGGCTTGAGATGAGCGAGCTTCGATCGAAGGTCGAGAATGTCTGCGGTCGTCAGCGTCCGACAGACTTTGTTCGCGCCGAGATACCGGATGAGCGTTGTGAAGTGCTCCGCGTCCTTCGCGATGGTCTTCTTCTCTGACTTCAGCGCGAGCCAGAAGTCGCGGAGCTGTTCGAGCGTGCGGTCTGAGCCTTCGACCGTCGGGAAGTGCTTTCCTAGAAACGCCTCATGCTCGCGTTTCGCGAGAAGCGCCTCCGCCAGCTTTCGATCCGACGTCTCCGCGCACGGACGAAAACGCTGACCGTTCGCGGTGTAATCGAGATACCAATTGTCTGAGCCTTTTCGCTTAAAGATCCGCCCCAAAGGAGCCTCCAGTTTCTGGAAGCAGGGCGCTCGCGGCACAAATGCGGCACCGTTGAGGCGCCGACATCGTCTAACTACAACTCCGCAGGAGGGATTTGAACCCCCGACCTAGTGGTTAACAGCCACCCGCTCTGCCGACTGAGCTACTGCGGAATAGAAACACCCGAGGAAACGGCGCGTACTTTTAGCGGTCGCGGTCTCCATGTCAAGCATGTTGAATTCCACCCGACAAAATCGCGCGCGCGGTAGATCAAGAACATGAGCCCTCGAGCGCTCCTTCGCTCCGCTCCTTCCTTCGCCGTGCTCGCGCTTTTTGTGGGCTGCGGCAGCGATCCCATGGTCGAGCACCCGCCGCCGACGATCGGCAGCGCCCGCATCACCTGGGAGCTGATCTCCACCAGCGGCGACCCGATCGATTGCGCCGAGCTGGCCCTCGATCGAGCAGACGTCTCCATCGGTGCCGAAAAAGTCCCCGTCGTGTGTGGCGAAGACATGTCGCTCGTCTTCGACGGCCTCCTCCAAGGGCGCTTCCCGGTGATCGTCGAGTTGATCACGCTCGGCAGCAGCACCGCCTTCACCAAGACCGGCAACGTCCTCGTCGAAGGCGGCAAAGAGAGCACGCTCCATCTGGTCTTCGAGATCAGCCTGGAAAACGCGACCACGGGCAGCGCCGTCATCCGCTGGCGCATCAACGACGAGCCCGCCCGAATCGGTTGCTCACTCGTCGGCGGCTCCATCGTGAGGATCACCGAGATCTCCGGCTCGATCGCCAACGTCGACATCACCTCCGCATGCGCCGATGGCACGGTCACTTTGACGATGATGCGTCCAGGCGCTTATGGACTCTTGCTCGAGCTGATCGATAGTACAGGATCACGCATCACGGTGAACTCGGTGAACATGCTCGATGTCAAAGCTGGCCAAACGGCCACTCCAGACGAAGTCGAGCTGATCACCGAAACCCGCCCCCGCGCCGCCCTCCTCGCCCGTTGGACCGTCAACAGCAGTGTCGCCGCGTTCGGTTGTGAAGACGTCATGGCCGACACCGTCGTCGTCAAAGCGTTCCCCGACGACGAAATTCTTCCCACGCTCACCGCCAGCGCCGCCTGTAACGTAGGCGAAATTTTCGCCGGCAACATCATCGTCGGGATGCGTTTTCACCGCGTCGTTTACCAGCTCTACTCCGGCGTATCCACCGAGCCCCCGATCCCGGTTTTGCTCACCAGCACTACGGTCCGCGAGATCGCTTTCCGCGAGGGCCAGACTTCCACCGTGACCGCGAATCTCCGCACGGAGTGAACCTGTCCGCAAGAACAGCTCGGCGTCGATGGGCTGTCCGTTGAGCTCGAGCTGAAAGTGTAAATGTGGTCCGGTCGCGCGACCCGACGCACCGGATAAAGCGACGATCGTCCCCCGCGCCACCTTCTCTCCACGCGCGACGTGTAGCGACGAGGCATGACAATATGCGCTCGTCAGTCCGTGTCCGTGATCGATTTTCACGAACCATCCATTCACCGCATCTTTGGTGGCGTAGACCACTCCGCCGTTGGCCACGGACAAAATTTGCGTACCCACCGGCGCGGCGAAGTCGGTCCCGGTGTGCATCTTCTTGGTGAGCAACACCGGATGTGTTCTTTCGCCGAACGACGAAGACACCGGCACTTCGATCGAAAGTGGATATCTCATCTCGAAAGCGATCGCCAAAGCGAAGCTCCCGTCGACCAAAACATCCGCCTCATCGCGCCGATTTGCCGGGAGAAAAGGCCGAAACTGTGCATATTCGACATAGTTCGAACCGCCGGAGGCACGCGCGCGCTCGAGCGCAAATTCCACATGCGCAATATCGACGACCGTCGCCGCCACCGCCGCTTGGTCGCCGCCGAGCCGCGCTTTCAATTTCGCGATTCCTTCGAGAAACAGCGCTTCTCTTTTTTCCGCGTTCTCTCCGCTCGACGGCAGCGGTGCGCCGACCGCCAGGAAAGAAGCCCGCCCACCGGGAGCAAGTTGGACGTCTAAATATCCCTGATTACTTTTTGCGCCCGCCGACATGACTGCGACCGCACGCGCCAACGCCGGAGGAAGCCCGACCCGTTTGGCGATCAAGGTCGTCGAAGCATCGCGCTCGGGAGCTGCGGCGATCGTCTCCGCAATTTTCGGAGTTTCACCCTTTTTTCCACCTTCGGTATCGAAATAACTCACCAGCGTGCGGGCCGCCGGTTTTCCGCCCGCCACGTAGGTGTACGCGCGGACAGCGAGCTCTCCGGCCGGCGTGGTCAAAATCATCGCATACAAACACATCGCGCCGGCGATCGCGTCGAGGAGATTGCGCCGTTTCATCGCCTCATCCTCATAACCATAAGAGAGCCCGCACCGTGCCGGCGATCGGAGTGGCGAAGAACGCGATCAACGCCACCGGCAGGGCGAGGAACGCGGTCGACAGTCCGCGCAAACGCCGCTTTCGCAGCGGAATCGCCGTGGCCAAATCATTTCGTGCCCGGCGATCGGCGTATTCGATCGCACCAAGCATGAGCGGAAAAAGTACGCGCCACAACACCAGCGCCAGTGCGATGAATCCGGTCGAGGACGCGATGAAATTCGCGACGTCGGCATCGATGCCGGAGTGTGCAATTCGCGAGTGGGTCCATACCTGAATTTCCCGCGATACCGAAAAAGCGCCTCCGAGCCCGGCCGCGAAAATCGCCACCGGCAGCGCGAATTTCAAGAGTGTGGGATCGAGAAATATTCGTCGAGCCTGTTCGCGGAGCTCCAATAATTTCAGCCCTTCGTACTTATGAAAAAATACGGGCAGCGCGAGCACAAAATCCGCGGTCAATTCCACAACCAGCGCACCGACGCGCGCGAGCTCTGCTTTTTGGTCGACATCGATCCACTCGATCGCGCGATAGATCCACAGCGCCGTAGTCTTCGGATCCACGCCGAGCGCATCGAGCACCGTGCGCAATAAAAACGACGAAGCGGAGTCGAAGAGATTATCGAGGAAAGAAAAGAGCTCAAAGAGATGATCGTCGAGACGATCGCTCCCCACGTGGAGCCCGACGACCAACACGGAGAAGAGGCCGAGCGGCAACAAAACGCGCCCGAAGAACGCCCCGGCGCTGGCAAATACCGATGGCTTGTTCGTTTCCTCGGCCATCAATTCTCGTCAACGCTCGAGGAACGCGCTCGATCCACACTTTAGTGCACGAAGTCGTTCGCGCAGGTCTTCGGGTGGATCGGAGATGCGGTCCAAGCTCTCTTGGAGAACCGCGCAGGCACCGTCAACCTGCCCTAAGCGCAGGCGTAGGTCCGCGAGTAACGCCGCGTAGCCCGCCTCCTCCGGCCGAAGCTCGTAGAGGCTCTCGGCGATCTTCTCGGCATCGTCGAGATCACCCTCGTAGTCGTGCGCCAACTTCGCCAAACCATAGAGCGCATCGGCCTGCTCAGGCAGCGCCTGAAGCGCGCGCTGGTAGGATTGTGCCGCGGCTTTCATCGACCCAATCGCCGCCAGCTCGCGCCCCAGCTCGACGTGTGCGCTCGACATGCCGGGGAAGGTCGACACCACAGTGCGCGCCTTCACCAAAGTCATCGGCTCCGTGAGCCGGATCTCTTGTGCCATGAGGTCGAAGATCGGCTCGTATCCCTTCGCGTAGGCCAGCGGAGAAGAAAAAGAGATCGTGTACCAATAATATCCGCGCTCGATCAAAATGTTGCGTGTCACCTGCGGACCGGCGCGCGACTCGAGCGAAATTCGCAGCTCGATCGCTTTGCCGCCGTCGAGCGATACTGGTCTTTCGTCCAGGACCTCCACCGCGGTGATGTCGCCGTCTTGTTCGCGCTTTTTGAGCTCGCCCAAAAAACGTTCGCGAATCTCCGTAAGTCGAGCCGGGTGTGTCGTCCTCGACTCTGCGCGCAACCCCAAAGTTGTGCCCAAATTATTTCCCCAGGACGGATATCCGAGGTGATTTTCTCCGACCGACCACAGCGCGGGATAAGAAATAGCCAGCCCAATTTCCGGAGACTCGAAGGTTCGAAGCCGGGGGCCGAACATCCGCACGACGGGCCCGATCGTCACCGTCACCACGATCAACACGACCGCGAGCACCGCGGGGATATTTCGCAAAAATATCGAGCGCCGGGGACCGGCCAAATGCAGCAAACGAGGATCGAGCGGCAGCGCGGCCACGATTCCGCCGAGCAGACCACCTAAATGCCCCCAATTATCCGTGTCGGGCGAAGCGAGCCCGACATATAAAATAAATAGGGCATAAGGGAGCACGGCACCGCCGAAATACCGGCGATATTTTTTCGGCAAAATATCGCTGTATTTATATCCAAAGACAGAGGCCGCACCGAACAGCCCCAGCACCACGCCGCTCGCACCGACCGAAGGCAGCGTGGACATCGCTGAAGAAAAAACCGTCGTGGCCAGCGCCGAAACCAACAAGATCAAGAGATAGTCTTGCAGGCGATAGGCGTTCTCCATCGCACCGCCGACGTTGAAGAGAAAAAACATGTTGAAGAAGAGATGGAGCACGTCGCGGTGGAGGAAATTCGCGGTCAATAAACGCCAGGTCTCACCGAGCTCGAGAATGTTCGGCTGGTTCTTCGCGCCCGCGGCGATCAGCGGATCGACGGTCAACGCCCAGCGCGCGCCTGCGACGCCGAAGAACAGGATCACTTGGATCGCGATCAGGCTGACGGTGACGGTCGGGAATCGCGCCAGCGTGAAGGAACGGGCGAAGTGGATCCGAGCCGGGGCGTAGAGGCGCCGAAAGACGTCGAGCTCGCGTGCGTCGACCCATCGCTCGCCGGTGAGGATCGGAAATCGCACTTGTGAAGACGGTTCGATCAACCCTTCGCGAACGCGGGTTTCGAATTCGTCGAGCGGGATCGTCTCCTCCCCCGTCTCGCTTCGGAGCGAGATCACGCCTCAGAGCATAACCGACCGATGGCATAGGCACGAGCCTCGTGGGGAAATCGCGGCGATGTCGCGCTCCCTCCGCCCGATCCTCGCCGCAGCGCTGGCTCTTTTTCTGGTGACCGCGTGTGGAAAAGCGGAGGTCGCCGGTCTCGGCAATCCCTCGACCGACGCGCAACCTGGCCAAATGGACAGTGAGCTTCCGGACAGTAGCCCCGCCGACGCTGTCGACCCCATGACGGGCGACGCGAGCGATCCGCAACCCGGAGATGCGAGTGAATTTCCAGACGCGACGGGCGCCGACTCGGGCCCGCATTTCTTCGACGCGGACGAGCCCGAAGATTCCGGCGAAATCAGCGATGCGGAAGAGAACAGCGACGCGACACCGAGCGCCGACGCGCAGCCTGCGGCGGACGCACAGATAATCCTCGACGCACAAACAGGCTCCGACGCGGCGATCGGCCTCGACGCACAGACGAGCCCCGACGCTTCACAACCTGCAAGCGACGCCGGCACCGCACCTGAATGTCTCGCCGACAGCGACTGCGGATTTTTCGGACACTGCGAGCCGGTCTCGCAAACGTGCGTGGACTGTCTCGCCGACATGGACTGTCCCGGACAACGTATCTGCGATACGGCGCACGGCTTCGTCTGTCGTGTGCCCTGCTTCAACGGACAATGCGGCCCGCTCGGATTCTGCGAGCCGGTGACGAACGCCTGCGTCGAATGCACCATGAGCAGCCAGTGCGACGCGAACCAGGTCTGCGATCCGGCGACCCTCTCCTGCGTCGAATGTTCGACGAATGCAGACTGCGCGCTGCAGGTCGGCGAGCCGGTGTGCAACGTCGCGGACAATGAATGTGTCGAGTGTTTGTCGAACGCCGATTGTCCGTCGCCGATGGAGTGTATCAACGGGATCGGACCGAACTATTGCGCGAATCCCATCAATCGCGGCCTCTGCGAACCCTGCGAAAACGACGACGACTGCGGCGGGCCCGCGGATCTCTGTGTCGGATACCTCGGGCCGACCGGAATCTTCGATCGCAGCTGTGCAGTCGACTGTGCAAATAATCCGATGGCCTGTCCGAGCGGTTTCGAGTGTATTTCGGTGCGCAACAACACCGCACAGCAGTGCCGCCCGCGCTACGAGATGAACACGCCGACCTGCGAAGCGACCCGCCACCTCGGGCTCGCGTGCGACGCGACGGAGCTCGACCCGGGCTGCGGGATCGACGCCACCCAGGATGCGCGCTGCTACTCCGCGAATATGTCGTCGCTCGGCGTATGCACTGTGTGGTGTCTCGACAACGCAGACTGTGCAAACGGCACCGCCTGCATCGGCGCCACTCCGCCGAACCAAGAGGGTAACTGTCTCTAAGGACACTATCCGAAGGGACAGGATAACCGGTTAATCGAAAAGAGAGACTTCGGTGCGATTTCGACCCTTGCGCTTCGCCGCGTAGAGACGTTCGTCGGCCGCTTCGATCAGCTCGGCCGGACGCGCGATCGTCGCATCCAACTTCGCGATCCCGATGGAAACCGTGCACGGAATCCGCCGCCCATTGTGGGTGACTTCCAGATCTTCGATCGCGCGCCGGACCCGCTCCGCGATGATGAACGCGCCTTCGATGTCGGTGTTGCGCAACAAGAGCGCGAACTCCTCGCCGCCGTAGCGCGCGAAAATATCCTCTTTGCGGATCGTCTCGGCCACTTTGCGCGCCACTGATCTCAAGACCAGGTCGCCCGCTTGGTGGCCGTAGGTGTCATTGACGCGCTTGAAGTGGTCGAGATCGAACATCACCAGCGACAGTGGCTGATTGTGGCGCTTGGAGAAGCCCGCCTCTTTTTCGATCTCTGTGAGAAAGGCGCGCTTGTTGTACGCCTCGGTCATCGGATCGTGCGTCTTGAAGGTCTGCATCAGCGCGTGAAACTGCATCTCGCGCTGATCTTGGTAGCGAAACTGAAGGATGGTCGCGGTGCCGACCTGGACCTTAGATCCATCGGCCAGGGTCATCACTTGGATACGTTCGCCGTCGTTGTACGTTCCGTTCGTCGACCCGAGGTCCATCAGGATGAGCGCGTCTTCTTGGCGGATGATCTTCGCGTGATGACGCGATACACCTTCGTCGTCGAGGAACACGTCGCACTCGGGCGCGCGGCCGATCGTCGTCTCCTCCTTGGAGAGCAAAAACATTTGTCCGATCGATCGACCACTGATGCAGATCAACGCCGCGGTCCGGTGGATAGGACCTTCCGGTTCGAGCGGAGGGATCGTATGAACTTGTGTTCGGTCTTCGTCCCGAACCTGATCACCTTCTTCTTCGTAGGCCATCGGAAACCAGCGAAAGGTTATTCGAGTCCGGTCACGCGCGCAAAGTGCGGGGCAATAATCCTCGCCTGTTTTACGAGCGCGTGTGTGACCTCCCGCAGTGCGGACGAGACCGACATCGCCGGGCGAGAATCGCGATCGCTCATCGGCTTCGACGAACGCGGCGCGATGATTTTGCTCGATCGGACAGCTCGACCTCCATCGATCCGCGCGTTCGAGCTTCCAAGCGGCCCCGAAACACTCTTGTTCGAGGTCGGCGATTCGAGCGCGCGCTCGCACACCCTCTCGGAAGAATACGGCTGGAGAAAATTAGAGGCGTGGTCAGATCGCGAAATGTCACTCATTTTCAAGTCCGAAGCCGCGCTCGGAGATCGCAGAAAGTTGCTCGTCCTGGCAGCGCGCCGCGGGCTCGCAGTGCGCATCGCGGAAATTCCGATCGACGAAGAGACCGCGGTCGAAGCGATCGTCCGCGCGCCCGACGAACGTTACGCGATCTTGCGGCTCGTCTCGAAACATCGCGAGCGTGTACACGTCGTCGACTTGAAGGCTGCACGCGCGGCGATCGAAAATCGGCGCGCGCTCGACGCCTACGAACGCGGCGAGCTCGGTGCAGCCGCGGCGCTGCTCGAAGGTGCCGTGGCGGCCGATCCCCGCTCCGGAGAGGCGATTTACAACCTCGCCTGCATGCACGCGCTGCTCGGTGACGTGGAGCGCGCGGCCGACGAGCTCGCGATCGCCGTTGCGATTTCGCCCGAGATTTACCGGCGAATCGCGAAGACAGACCCCGATCTCGCCGCGGTGCGAAACCTCGACCGGATGCAAAAAGTGCTCGGAATCCATGCCGGTGTTCCGAATTGACGGACCCCCGATCTCACGGATACGTCTGACGCACCGATGACCACCCGCGCGGTCCAGATCCTCATCGCTGCGTTTCTCTTCACCGCATGCAAGAGCAGCGAGCGCCGCAACGAGCGCGCGCCGGATTCCTCTGCAGTGACGGCGCCGCGTGCGCCCGCGGTCACGGAGATGGAAGGTGTCGACCTGGCGATCGTCCCACCGGAACAGAGGAACGATGCGCTGCGGATCCTCAACGAAACTTTTTGTTACTGCGGCTGCCCGCGTACGCTCGCGTCTTGTCTCGCCAACCGCGCGGAGTGCTCCTGCGTGAAGTGCTCCGACCGTATGACCTCATTTATTTTGAATGAGTACAAAACGGGCGCGTCCACGGAGGATGTGGAAGCGCAGCTCCTCGAAGGATTCGCGGAGGGATACAACGCGAAGTCGCAAGAGTTCGACGTCAAAGATCAGCCGGTGAAAGGTCCCGATAACGCGCCTTACACGGTCGTCGAATTTGCAGACTTTCGTTGTCCACACTGCGCCGCCGCCGCCGAAGAATTGAGCGCGCTGATCACGAAGAGAAGTGATGCACGCGTGGTTTATTATTATTATCCCCTCAGCGGCGTGAATTCCGAAATTTCGCTGCGTGCCGCGGAAGCGGCGGAAGAAGCACGCGTACAAGGAAAATTCTGGGAGCTCGCCGACGTCATGTTCCGCGAGCAACATGCGCTCGAGGACGCCGATCTCGAGCGATACGCAAAACAGGTAGGCCTGGACATGCTCCGCTATCGCGCCGCCATGGAAACACGCGTGCATCGCGAGAAGGTCATGCAGAATAAACGGCTCGGTGAAAGCGTCGGCATCCGCGCGACACCGACGCTCTACGTCAACGGCCGGCCCTTCGGGCTCGGGCGCACGGCAGAAAATCTGGAAATGCGGTTCGCGATGGAAAACGAACGGGGCCGCTGCGAATGAGGACTATTTCATGATTCATACTTCGATCGTTTTATTCGCCGTCTTGTCCGTGGGTCAGGCGCCGCCGTTTTCAGGCTCGCCGACCGATCAGCCCGCGGAGAAAAAAGAAGAGACGGGCACGGCCACCGAGAAAAAAGGTCCTCCGTTTTCGGATGGTCCGGCCCAAGGCGCGTCCGCACAGAAACCGCCGGAGCGCACTTGGACGGTCAAAGCCGGTGAAATGGCGTTCACCGTGGGTATGAAGCCCGGAATTCCCGACCCGGATGTGGTCACCACAATCGTGATCGCCGCGGCACAAATGCCGAAGACGCCGCACCCGCGTTATGGAAATCGCGTCCCCCTCGAAGCCGCGAGCTTGACTGTGGAGATCAGCAGCCCGGGCGGCGAAGTGATCGGAAAATTCAAGGCGCACGAAATGCCGCTTTCCAGCGGTAAATATGGCCTGCATTTCACGCCCGCGCAGGAAGGTATCTATACGCTGGCGATCCGCGGAACGAGCGCCAACGGAAAAGAGCTCTCCGCAAATATTAAATTGCCGGTCAAAGTATGGCCGCTCCCCGCCGAGCTCCAAGGCTCGGGCGACGACGCAGACAAAGGCGGCGGACGCAGACCGGTGAAGCTGAATTAAGGTTGTCGAGGATATATAAAATGAATCGTCTTGTTTCTATCTCCATACTCGGCACCTTATTCTGTGCGGCTCCCGCGTTTGCGGCCGACGTGCGCACTTCTCTGGGCGACTACGTCAACGGCAAGAAGCTCTACACAAAAGAGTGCGCCGCCTGCCATGGCGACGACGGCAAAGGTGGCCGCTCCGGCGTGGCGCTCACCGACTCGGGCCGGCTGAACTTGATTCCCGCGCAAGCGATGTTCTCCATGATCCGGGAAGGAACCGGACTGAAGAAGCCGAAAGAACACCAATTCGGCGGGCCGAAACTGCAATTTTTGGATACCTGGGACGTCATCGCGCACGCGCAGACTCTCCACATGACGATCGATACGTTTTTCCCGGATGCTTCGCGCTACGTATCCAAAAACTATACGATCGACGACTTCGGTCTCGACCGCATCGAAAAAGCGACCGGCAAAAAATTGTCCGCGTCGGAGAAGACGGCGCCCGTTTTCACCTTCTTCAATTTCGATGGTGAAGAGGGACGCCTGCAATATGTACCGCAGGATCCGATCCGTCTCGACCAGCTCAAGAAGGACAAGAAGAGCGGATATCTCGTCTTCGTGCCGTTCAAGACGGACGGCTTCGATGGAGAGCTGGGCGTCGGCATGGACAAAGAAGGAAAGATCACCAAAGCGATGGTGCATCCACGCGCACCGGGCGCCGAGCTGCTGAACAAGTCGCTCTCGCGCTTCGAAGGCATGGGCAAAAAAGGCCAAAAAGAGCCGTTCAAAATCGGTGGAGGCAAACCGATGGAGAAGCTCGCGGCGGACCTTTATCCCGTCTATCTCCGCGCGATGGAGACGCTGACGATGTACGATCGCGAAGAGAACGAGCGGACCTGGGCCGACGAATGACCGAGGACGAGGCGGACGTCCGTCCCTATGCGGGGAAATGGACGGAGGACGACCTCGAGCTCTTCGGAGCCTATCGAAATCTCCAGCGCATCCATATCGACGGGCAAGAATTCTGGGTGCCCGAAAAAATATGGGTTTTGCGAGCCTGCCAATACATCGAAATGTACGAGCGCGCTGTGCGTATGCCCTGGCGCGACTACTGTTGGAACAACACGAACGGCTGTTGTGAAATGGAGTATCGTGAAGGTCCCGGCGGCCCGGTGCTGACTGCGCGCGCGTGCCGCACCGTGGTGCAGCCGGGGATGGAATTGGTGAAGCTCCCAAAAGGCGGGAGATTCAAAGGTAAGGCGAAATGAATATCTCCGCGGCGAGAAAAAAGCTGACTGATCTTTTGGGCAGCTCAAAAGTCCTCGCCGATCCCGACGCGCTCGAGCCTTACGCGCGGGACGCTTCGCACGCCGGGAGATATTTGCCGGATTTGGTGGTGCGCGCCGAATCCGCGGCGGACGTGCAGCAGGTGCTCGCAGTGGCTACCGAGAATTCGGTGCCGGTCGTTCCGCGCGGTTTGGGCTCGGGAAAATCGGGCGGAGCGCTGGCCATCCACGGCGGAATCGTTCTCTCCCTGGAGAAGATGAATCGCCTCCGCGAAATATCTCGCGACGATATGTTGGCGGTGGCCGAGCCGGGATTGATCACCGCCGACTTGATGTCCGCGGTGGAAAAAGAAGGATTATTTTATCCGCCCGATCCGAACTCATTAAATATGTGCTCGATCGGCGGAAATGTCGCGGCGAACGCCGGCGGCCCGCGGGCCCTGAAATACGGCGTCACCCGCGCTTATGTGCTGGGCGTCGAAGTGGTGCTCCCGACCGGGGAGATCATGAAGCTCGGGCGCCGCACGATCAAAGGGGTCACCGGATATGATCTCGCAGGATTGATCGTCGGCTCAGAAGGTACCCTCGGCGTGATCACCGAAGTCACCCTCCGTTTGGTTCCGCTGCCGCGTGCTGTGGAGACCGCCTTGGTCTCTTTTCCCGATCTCGACGGCGCTTCCCACGCGCTCACGGCCGTACTGTCCGCGGGGATAGTACCGCGTACTTTGGAGCTCCTCGATCACCACGCGCTCGATGCGGTGCGCGCAAAAACTCCGGGACGTTTCCCGGAAAATGCGGGGGCGCTGATTATTTTGGAGACCGACGCTCCGTCGAAAGAGCGCGCCTTCGAGGAGCTGGAGAAAGCAGCCTCGGTTTGTCTCGAACACCGGGCGCTCGACGTGTTGGTCGCGCAAGACGATGCGCAACGCGAGAAGATCTGGGAACCGCGCCGTGTGTTGTCGATGACCTTGACCGAGAGCGCTCCGAAAAAAATGTCGGAGGATATTGTCGTGCCGCGCTCGAAAATTCCGGAAATGTTGCGCCGGGTGACAGCCATCGCCGAAAAATACAAATTGCGCGTGGCAACTTATGGGCACGCGGGCGACGGCAATTTACACGTCAACGTGCTCTACGACGAGAGCTCTGCGGATCGCGCGGATCGCGCCATTCACGAAGTGATGGTGGCGACGATCGACCTCCGAGGAACTATCTCCGGAGAACACGGCATCGGCCTCACCAAAAGAGAGTTCATCACACTGGAACAAGCGCCCGAGGTCCTCGAGCTCCAACGTGCGCTGAAGAAGACCTTCGATCCTCATAATATTCTCAACCCGGGAAAAATATTTCCGGCGCGCGGAGTCCGAGAATGAAATTGCGCAAAGAAGAAGCCGGCGAAATTTCCATCTCCGACGAAGCGCTGGCGACGCTCCCGATTTTTCCGCTGCCGGGCATGGTGCTGCTCCCGCGGACGCTGGTCTCGCTCCACATCTTCGAGCCGCGCTACCGGCGCATGATCGAAGACGTCATCGACGGCCACCGCCTCTTGGCGCTCGCCATGTTGAACGAAGATGGCGCGCCGGATCGATTCGGCCGTCCCGCAGTGCACGGCGTCGCCGGCGTGGGAATATTGCGGCGCTCGGCGCGCTTGCCGGATGGTCGCTTCAACATCGTGCTCGAGGGTGCGATCCGCGCCGCGATCGACGTGGAGCTCGATCCTGGTCTTCCGTACAGGAGAGCCTGCGCGCGGGCGATCGACGACGAACAACCGGAGAATCCCGCGGAGCTCCAAACGGTCCTCTCTTCGGTTCACGGTCTGTGCGCTCAGCTCGCGACGCGGATGAGCCCCGAGGACGCAGAAGTGTTGGAGCGACTGCATGAAATCACCGAGCCGGGCCCGCTCGCGGACTTGGTGGCGGCCGCCGTGCTCCAAGAGAGTCAGGAGCGGCAGCGGATCCTCGAGGAAGCCAACATAGGGAAAAGGCTGGAGCGAGCCGCGGCTTCACTCGCAGCTTTGCTGTTGAAGACGGAAGAAAATCAAAATGGGCCGACGGGATGGGGGGTCGGGACCGGCGAAGCGTGATTTTTATCGTCACGAAGCTGTACGTTCGGCCGTCTGTTCGTAAGCGGTTCTTTACGTGACTCTGAGCTCCAACGTTCGTAATCATGCGCCGGCCGCCATGGAGCCGACGACTCTCAACTATCGACAACGGCGGGCCGAGAAACGCGCGCTCCGAAAAGCACGCCCGAAGCTCGGTGAACGCCGCCTCCCCGAGGCGATGGGCATCGAAGATCCACTGGCCCGCGCGACGAAGAACAAGGCGATCAATGCCGCCCGCGCGCTCCTGGTCGCAGTCGGCGCGGTCGTCATGCACGTGGTGGTGATCGTGCTGATCTCCGTCGCGGGACTTTTGACCAAAGCATCCGCGGTCGAGTCCGGCGATAAGATCGAAGTGGCGATCAACGAGGTGAAAAACGAACCTCCGCCGCCGCCCCCGAAGGTCGAAGAACCTCCGCCGCCCGAAGAAAAGGTCGAAGAAAAGCCGAAAAAGAAAGAGCGGGCGCCTCCTCCGGTCGACCCGGTGGATATTCCGAAACAGGAACCACCGAAGGAAGAAAAACCAAAAGAGGTCCGGCGTATCGTCGGCCTGAATTTGGAGTCGACCGTCGGTGGCGGCGAAGGTCCGTCTTTCGCCGTCGGCAACACGCGTATGGGCGAGACGGAAAAAACCGCGGAGAAGCCGACCGAGGCGCAGCCGCTGGCGAAGGTCGAAGAGAAGCCCGCGGAGGAAGTGAATAAAGCCGCGACCCGAATTCCAACGGGCAAGGCAAAAGTCGTCGCGCCGCAGCGGAAAAAGGCGATTCAGCCTGAGTATCCCGAACGCGCGCGACAAGACGGGATCGAAGGCGATGTGGTGGTGCGCGTGGTCATCGATGCGAGCGGAAAGCCGACCTCGGTCTCCATCGTCAAACCTGCCGATGACGAAGAGCTGAACGCAGCCGCAAAAAAAGCGGCCATGAAAGAGATCTTCTCGCCCGCGACCCGCGACGGCGTAGCGATCGAATATGCGCTCACCTATACTTATTATTTCCGACTGAACGGTTGAACAAATGAGATATTTGCTCGCGAAGCTCGCGGTGCCGTTGGCGCTGTCCGCAAGTACAGCTGCCTGCACCGACGATTTTGATCCCTATAATGAGCTCCTGGAATTCCGCGTGCTGGCCGTGCGCGGAGAGCCGCCGTTTTTACGCGAAGGCGAGACGACGCAGCTCAACGCTTCAATCTATCTCCCCGATCCGAATACTCCGGTTCAATATTCTTGGAGCTGGTGCCCGTTCAAAGGTGCTGCGGAGACGAAGTTCGACTGCGCGGTGTCCCAGCCGGAATTACAGTCCATGGTCGATGCGACCGTCGGACCGGGGGTGGTGACGATTCCGCCGTACGAGCTCGCGACCACCTCCTCGACGACCTTCACTTATAGTGTGCCGGCTGCGCTCTTCGCCGGTTTGTGTCAGGCGCTGGCGAGCGCGGAATTGCCGGAATTCGTCGAACGTCCGGCGTGTAACGGAACCTGGGACGCGACGATCCGGTTGATCGCCACCTCCGCCAGTAAAGAGATCGTTGCCATCAAAGATATTCAGCTCGCGTACACCGCGACGGCGTCATCGAACGCCAATCCATCGATCGCAAATATTGTGTGGTGGCATCCCGAACAGCTGGAGAGCTCGGCGGAGACATTGGTCTCGGGCGCACCGCCGACGCTGAATCGCGACACGATTTATAAATTGCGCGCAGATGTTTCGCAGGAGCTCGCGGAAACGTACCTCGCCGCGCCCGAGGTCGAAGGTGATCCGGAGGGCGTGCAAAAGCGCGAAATTTTGATCATCAGTTGGTTCACCGAGAGCGGCGAGACAAAATCGCAGCGCACCACTTTCATCGACGGAGAAATTCCGTTCGAAACTCTGCAGCTCAACGAGCTGAGGACGCCGCGCAAACCGGATTTTCCCAATTCTCGTATGCGGCTGATTTTTGTCATCCGCGACAACCGCGGCGGCGTGAACTGGACCGAACGCGAAGTTCTGCTCGCGGAGTAATCAGCGATGAGCGCAATTTTGTTATTCAGCCTGCTGGCAATTTCGCAGGAAGCCGAGCTCACCAAGCTTCCGGTCGTCAAAAAAATGGTCGAGGCGGAGTATCCGCCGCGGGCGTTGGCCGAACGGGTCGAAGCGCGGGTGGTCGTCGAATTCGATATCGACGTGACCGGCAAAGTCGACAACATCACCGTCGTTCAATCGTCGACGGTCGCCAAAAGCTCGTGGGTACGCTCATCCACAGTCGCCGATTTTTATGGGTTCGAGCTGGCCGCGCTCGCGGCCGCCACCCAGCTGGAGTTCGAGCCGGCGGAAGCCGGGCCGGGAAATCCGGTGCCGGTGCGGATCCCGTTCGCTTTCAAATTCACGTTGCCCGCGTTGCCGGCGCTCGCGCAGGTTGGAACGACGACCACCGCCACCCTGGCCGAAAGTACAGCACCGCCGGGGCCGGGCATCGTCAACTTCAAAGGTGTGGTGCGCGAACGCGGCACGCGAAAACGTGTCGCCGGCGCCGTGGTCACAGTGTTCCAAGGGACAGGTGAGGAAGCAACGGGTTTTGAAGACACCTCCAACACCGAAGGTGAGTTCGAGCTGAAAGATCTCGAGCCCGGCGAATGGAAAGTGATCGCCGAGCTCGACGGATATTATCCGTTCCGCACCACGGAAACGATCATTCCGGGTGAATTGACGGATGTTACTTATTACGTCGAAAAATCGAGCAACAATCCCTACGACGTTCTGGTCGAAGCGCCGCGTCCGAAAAAAGAGGTCAACCGCCGCACGCTGACGATGCAGGAAGCGGTGCGCGTCCCCGGTACGCTCGGTGACCCGATCCTCGTGGTGGAGAACCTACCGGGCGTCGCGCGCGCGCAGGCGGGTCAGATCGTGGTGCGCGGATCGGGACCGGAAGATACCGACGTCTATATCGACGGCGTCGCCGTTCCATTGATCTACCACTTTGGCGGGCTCCGTTCGGTCATCCCGGCGGAGATGTTGGAGAACATCGACTTTTATCCGGGCAATTTCTCGGTCTATTACGGCCGCGCCACCGGTGGCGTGCTCGATGCGCGCAGCAAACGGCCCGCGCCGGATCAGCTCCACGGCTCGCTCGACGTCAGCTTGCTCGATACTTCGCTTTATCTCGAAGTGCCGATCGGAGAAACTGCGGCCATCGCCGTCGCCGGCCGCCGCAGTTATATCGACTTCATTTTGAAGGCCGTCATCCCGGATGATTCTTCGGTCTCGCTGAGCACCGCGCCGAGATATTATGACTATCAAATTCTCGGCCGTTGGCGCCCCGCGGAAAATCACGATCTCCGCTTGTTCTTCTTCGGCTCGGACGACGTGCTCGCCGTGGTCTTCGAAAATCCCGGCGACCTTTCTCCGCAGCTCCAGGCGACTCGACTCGAAACCGGAACCGGTTTCAATCGTTTGGTCGGCGACTACGAATATTCCGCAGGCAAATTCAAGAATATGTTCCGCGCCTCGATCGGCGAAGACATTCTCGGCTTTTCGCTCGGGGATCAATTCCGCTTCAACCTGGACTTTTGGACACTTCAGGTGCGCGACTCCGCGACTTATACTTATAGCGACACGCTCAACTTCACCGCGGGTGTCGACCTGATCTATTCGATCGCCGACGTCAGCATCCGCCTGCCGCGTCCGCCGAAAGAAGGTGACGGTACCTTCAATATGGATCTCTCCGATCTCTTGGTGGCGGAGATCGACAACGCGGAGACGCTGGTGCTCGCGCCTTATCTCGAAGCGGAGCTGAGAGTCGACAAACTGACCTTGGTGCCCGGCTTCCGCATCGACTACTTCAAACCGATCGAAGTGGTAACTTTCGATCCCCGGGTGGTCGGCCGCTACGATCTCGACGAACAATGGACGGTCAAAGCGGGCGCGGGTTTGGTGCACCAAGAACCGCAACCGGACGAAACCGACGACTCCTTCGGCAATCCGGACCTCGATCCGGAGCGCGCCATCCAACTTTCGGCGGGCGCGGAATACCGGCCCACGACGTTTCTCTCCATCGACGCAACGTTCTTTTACAAAGCGATGGATCAATTGGTCAGCCGCACGACCGCGACGATCATGCGTGACGGCGAGACGGTCCCGCAGGTCTACGACAACAACGGCTCCGGCCGAGTCTACGGTATGGAGCTCTTCATCAAACACCAGCTCAGCAATAATTTGCAGGGCTGGCTGACTTATACTTTGTCGCGCGCGGAACGCACCGACTCCGGCGACGTCGAGAGCCGTCTCTTCGACTTCGACCAAACTCATATCGTGGCTTTGGTCGCGTCCTACCGCTTTCCGGAAAATTGGGAGCTGGGCGTCCGCTGGCGCGTGGTGAGCGGCAGCCCGACAACCCCGATCGTCGGCGGCGTGTTCGACTCCGATAACGACGAATATCGACAGGTGCCGGGTATCGTAAATTCGGCGCGCCTGCCGCTGTTCCATCAGCTCGATATTCGTGTCGATAAAAAGTGGGTTTGGGATACTTGGTCGCTGAATGCCTATTTCAGTTTGGTGAATTCCTACAACCGTCCGAATGTGGACGGATTCACTTATAAGTATGACTACTCGGAGTCGAAGCCGCAGTCCGGTCTACCGGTCTTACCGATCCTCGGCATCAAGGCGGAGATTTAATCATGCGGAAGCTGATCCTTTTCGCGCTCGCGACCGCGGCTCTGCCCGCGGGCGCACAAACTTTGGTCGAGCCGGCCGGCCGCCAGGGATATTATGTCGGCCTCGGATTTCGGAACGGTGCGTTCGATATGATCGACGAAACCGCGGGAAATCTCGGGTTCATGCAAGGTGGCGGGCTCGCGCTGCGCTTCGGCCAAATGGCCGGAGAACAATTCGGCTTCGGCTTGGTCCTCGCTTTTGGAGGCGGCGCCAACGATACCTGGTCGGGAGGCTTCAGCGGTCTTCAGCTCGAAGGCCAATACGTGATGATGAAAGACTTCGCGTTGCGCGCGGCGATCGGCGTCGGCGGCTTGGGCGTTGCGCGCGTGAAGCCGGAAGAAAAACGCGAAGACGATCCCGAGGGAGCCTTCGGCACGCTCTATACCGTGGGTATGAGTTACGACTGGTTCCCGTGGTGGGAAAAAGGAGACACCAGCGGAGGTTTGGCGTTCACCGTCTTCGCGGATGCGACCGTGCTCCCCGGTGATGGATTATTCGGTGGCGGCATTTTTCTTGGTGCCGAGGTCCATTGGTGGTTCGGGAGCGAGGATAATAAGTTGGACCTCGGAGAAGAGGCTTTCGAGAATTGAGGAGCCTGATCGTCGCGGAGACGGTCCTGGCGCGCCCGGTGCTCTGTCCCGAGCTGCAGCTGCACCTGGTCACCGAAGAATGCCGTTTATGGCGCGCACGCGAAGCCGAGCTGGCTGCGCTCGGCTTGCCTGAGCCGTACTGGGCCTTTGCATGGCCGGGAGGACAGGCGCTGGCACGACATATTCTCGATCATCCCGAGCTGGTCTCCGGCAAAGTCATCCTGGACTTTGGTACAGGAAGCGGAATCGTCGCTTTGGCCGCCGCGCGCGCGGGTGCGAAGAGAGTCGTGGCCTCGGATATCGATCCTTTTTCCGTGGAAGCCACGCGCCTCAACGCCGCGCTCAATCATCTCGAGGTGGAGGCGACGGACGCGGATCTGGTCGGCCGTGATGATGGCTGGGGAGTCATCCTCGCCGCCGACATGTGTTACGAAGCCGAGCTCTCCGCGCGCGTCATTCCTTGGTTCGTCGCGCTCGCCCGCCGCGGTGCCCGCGTTTTGGCCGGCGATCCCGGCCGTGGTCACACACGGGGTGCGGAGTTTCGCGAAATCGCAGCCTACGATGCTCCGGCGGACGTGGACACAGACGGGCGCATTCGCCGCCGCACCTCGGTGCTCGAAATCGTTCCGCAGGAGCCAGAGGCGCTTTGAGCTTTGCGTTCCGCAGGGTCCGCGGACTAACTTTCTTCGCATGATCGACCTCTACTATTGGCCCACGCCCAACGGATGGAAGATTTCTATCATGTTGGAAGAGCTTGCCCTGCCCTACAAAATGATCCCGGTAAATATTACCAAGGGCGAACAATTCAAGCCGGATTTCCTGAAAATCAGCCCGAATAATCGTATGCCGGCGATCGTCGATCACGATGCCGATGGCTTGGCCATCTTCGAGTCCGGCGCAATTTTAACTTACCTCGCCGAAAAAACAGGACAGTTACTCCCGAAAGACACCCGCGGGCGTTTCGACGTTTTACAGTGGGTATTTTGGCAAATGGGCGGGCTCGGGCCGATGGCCGGCCAGGCCCATCATTTCCGTGGTTATGCGCCGGAGAAAATTCCGTACGCCATCGATCGCTACACCAACGAAGTGAATCGTTTGCACGGCGTCATGAATCGGCGACTCGCGGATCGCGGATATTTGGGCGGCGAATATTCGATCGCAGATATCGCCTCTTATCCGTGGGTGGTGCCTTACGAACGCCAGGGACAGAACCTCGACGATCATCCGCATCTGAAGCGGTGGTTCGAGGCGGTCAAAGCGAGGCCTGCAGTGGTGCGGGGAATGGCGGTGGGCAAAGAATACAGCGCGCCGCCGGATGAATCTTCGCGTGCGGTGTTGTTTGGACAGACTTCGGCTTCGGTGACCGACGCCGAGAAAAATCAGCGGTAAAAGTAAATTCCGAGCGGAATGGCGAGCGCCGCGGCGACGAGGACCACGGTGAACGCCTTGGCCCCGCGCCTCACCCAGACATTGTTGAACACCGGGAACATTCCGAGCGACTGAAAGAGGCTCACTGATCCGTGGTACAGGTGGATGAAGACCAACACCTGCGCGACCACGTAGATCAATACATAGATCGGTTGTTTGAACGCGCTGTGGACCATCAGCGCCGCATTCGGACGAACGTGGCCGTCGAGCAGAGTTTCGGTCTCGTAGGTCGCGCCGCCGACATGCACCGTGAAATGCAGGATGTGGAAGACGAAGAACGCGGCAATGATCAGGCCGCTGATGATCATCGTGCGCGAGGCGAACGTCGAGGTACTGGTCGATCGGACAGTGTACTCGTTCTTGCGCGCTTCTTTGTTGAGCTGCGTCAGCCGCCAACCCATGGCGCCGTGGAGTAAGATTCCGCCGAACACCAAGATGCGCTCCGGCCATAAAAGGAGCGGATTCGTCTGCAACATTTCTGCGTAGTGGTTGAATTTCGGTCCGTCGAAGAGGACGACGATATTTCCGCCGATATGGAGAATTAAATAGGCCCACAATCCGGCGCCCGAAAACGCCATCAATACTTTGGCTCCGATCGAGGACCGGAGAAAATGCATCATTGTGCTTGTTTTTGAAGTATCGGAAGTCACTCGGCCACCGGCGAAATCAGGTCGAGGAGATGGCCGAGGCGGTCGCGTTTCGTCGCCATATATCGAGCGGAATGGGTGCTCGAAACGACTTGGTGCGGGACTCGCCGGACAATTCGGATTCCATGCTCCGCGAGCTGCTCGATCTTGTCTGGGTTGTTGGTCATCAAAGACACGCCGCGCACGCCGAGATTTTCCAGCATCGCTGCGGCGACGTCGTACGTTCGGAGATCGGTTTCGAAGCCGACTTGATGATTGGCGTCGACGGTGTCTGCGCCCTTCGCTTGCAGCGCATAGGCGCGGATCTTGTTGCCGAGCCCGATGCCGCGACCTTCTTGGCGGAGATAGATGATCATCCCTGCGCCTTTCTCACGAATTTTCGCCAGCGATTCGTCGAGCTGCTCCCGGCAATCACATTTGAGCGAGCCGAAGACTTCGGAGGTCAGACATTCGCTGTGCACGCGGAGCAACACATCCTCGGGATTGGCGAGCGGATTACCGAACACCAGCGCCATGTGTTCGTCGTACGCGGAGATGTCGCGAGCCGGCGGCGCGCGGAAGACGATCATGCGCATCGAGCCGTGAACGGTGGGGACATCTGCCTCGGCATATCGGATCACGGAGCGGACGGGATCGGTGCAGGGCTTGATGTGGGAAGGTGCGATCATCTCGTTCGCGGATGACGCTAGGAAGAGCGCCACACTGTGTCAACGCTTCCTCTTGACTCGAAGTGCTTTCGCCGACTTGGCTTCGCGCAGGATGGCGCAGAAATCTCGACGAAAGGGGGAGCCCGGGGCACCGATTGATCGGGATCGCGCGGAGGGGGCGATCCGCGAGCTCTTGAGCGCGTTCGGGTTGGATCCTGATTCGCCCGAGCTCTCGTCTACACCGCACACGGCGGCCCGCGCATTTTCCGAACGCCTGCTCGACGGGTACCGGACGACGCCCGCGGAAGCGCTCGGTTCATTTTATCCGGTGAGCTCGAACGACCCGGTCATCGCCACGCGCATCCCGCTGATGTTCGTGTGCCCGCATCATCTGATGCCGGCGCAAGCCGAAGCCCACGTCGCGTTCGTGCCGCGGGGCCGCGTGCCTGGGCTCGGGCGGATCGCAAAACTCTGCGACGCGCTCGCGCACCGCCTGATCCTCCAAGAAGATCTGACGCGCAGCATCGCGGATGCGCTCTTCGAGGAGCTCGGCGCGAAGGCGGTGTTGGTGCTCGTCGACGCGCAACATCTATGCGTGGCGATCGAAGATTTTGCGCGGCGGCAAGCGATCTTTCGCACGCGCGCCGGACGCGGTGCGACGCGCGCGATCTCATCCCTCGGCTCCGAGATCGATGCTAGTCTCTCACTCGCGTGGCCGACTCCGCATTCACCGCAGCCATCCGCTCCGCCGGGCTCGAAGTCGCCGTCGTCACCTCACTCGACGTCTGCAAAGAAGCCCAAAAAGCGCACCATCTCGACCTCACGCCGGCCATCGCGCTCGGGCGTCTCCTCACGGCGACCGCGCTCGTCGCGTTGAGCTCGAAAAGGACCGGGAGCACCAGCTTGCAGGTGATCAGCAATGGTCGCCTGCGACAAATATATGCCGACGCAACTCATACCGGCGACCTGCGCGGATTCACCAAAAATATTCAGCTGAATTTACCGGTGACCAGCAGCGAAGAGCTCCTGGGCCGTCGCGAGCTGAAAATTGCGCTGCTCCCTGGAAAGTTACACGTGGTTCGCGCCGAGGGCGACGGGGCGTTCGGGCAGGGCACGGTCGATTTAATTTCCGGGGAGATCGATCTCGACGTCGAACATTTTCTCCACCAGTCCGACCAAGTCCCGACTGCGCTCGCCTGCGACGTGTTGGCGTCGCCGGATGACCAGATTCTCGGTGCCGGCGGTATCTTGGTGCAGGCATTGCCAGGCGGAGATTTGGAGCGGTTGGCGGAAATTCGCGAGGCAGTCCATTCGCGTGCCTTGGTCGATGTGTTGCGGAACGGCGGGGACGGGACCGCAATTTTGGCGGCACTCGCGCCGGGTGCGGTGTTGGTCGAAGCTCCACGTTCCATTCAATGGAAATGTCGCTGCACGCGGGAAAAGGTGCTCGGTGCCCTGGCGCTGCTCCATCCGAGTGAGCTGGCTTCGATGGTCGATCGGGAGGAGTCGGCGAAGGTGGGTTGTGATCTGTGCGGGACGCAGTACGTGGTAGAGCCGGCCGAGATCGTCCAAGTATTTTTCGGCACCATCAAAGCCCAGGGATAATGTTCTTGAGGACAGCTGTTATCGGTCTCGCACTCTTGTGCACGGGTGCGGGAACTTACGACCCCGAGGTCGACTATTTCACGATCACCACGCCTAATTTTTTGGTGATGTATCCCGCGGGTTACGATCACATCGCGCTGCGTTCCGCAAAAATCGCGGAAGATACTCTCCCTTTTTTGGTCGATCGTTATGGGTGGCGTCCCGACGGGCGCACCAGCATCGTCATCAATGATCAGACCGATTTCGCGAACGGCAGCGCGACGATCATTCCCTCGAAAGTCATCACCATCTATGTCACCGCGCCGACGGAGGTCTCCGGCCTCGAAGATTATGACGACTGGCTGGCGACGGTGATTACCCACGAGATGACCCATATCATTCATCTCGACATGGTTTATGGGTTGCCGTGGGTGGGTAGATTAATTTTCGGAAAATATGTGGCGATGAATTCTTATACCCCCGGTTGGGTCACCGAGGGATTTGCGGTTTACGAAGAGACGGTCTCTTCCGGAGCCGGCCGCGGGCGCAGCTCCTATGTGGAGATGGTGCTCCGCATGGCGGCGCTGGAGGATCGTTTTCCGGGGATCGATCAGGCGTACCGCGGTTATCCGAACTGGCCGTTCTCCAATATCGCTTATTTCATCGGCGGGAGATTTCAGCTGTGGCTCGCGGAACATTACGGTGAGGAGGCTCTGGTCCACTATCACCGCGCCTATGCGTCGAATCCGATCCCCTATTTCACCTGGCTTCCCGCACAGCTCGCCTTCGATGCCAGCCTCGAGTCCTTGTGGTCGAAGTTTGCGGAAGAAACGTTGGCGGACGCGCAGCTTGCAGTGGAGCTGGTGAAAAGCTCGTCGATGGCGGTGACGACGCCGAAGCGGCTGACGAACTATGGCGGCGATCTTTTGGGCCCGCGTATCACTCCGGACGGAAAATCGATCATTTTTTCTGTTTCCTCGCCGGTCGACGGGGCGCGCATGCGAAGGATCGCCATCGACGGCTCGAACGACGAAGTTTTGGTGAATGATACTTTCTCGAAGGAAATATCTTTTACGCCCGACGGCCGCGCTTTCTATTTCCAGCAGACGGAGATCAACCAGCGCTTCTATGCGCACAACAGTATTTTGCGCTACGAGCTGGAGACGGAGAATTTCTCGCAGGTGGAGATCGATCCCGCGGAGACGGCGGGTTTCGTGGCGCCTTCGGGGTCGATGCGGGCGCGCGATCCCGACGTCTCGCCGGACGGCAAACGGCTGGTCTTCGTGCAGACGCCTTATGGCTCGAACCGGCTCGTGCTCGCCTGGCTGGAGTCCGACGGAACCACGGTTCATCCCAGGGAGATCGTGCCGGCGGAGCCCGACGTGCAGCTCTCGAATCCTCGGTTTTCGCCGAGCGGAAAATTGATCTCCGTCTCGCGTTTCGTGAAGGGACGCCGCGACCTGGTGCTCTACGATCTCGATGGGAAATTGGTCCAAGAGATCACCCGCGACCGCGCGCAAGACATCGACGGCACGTGGTCTCCCGACGGGCGTTGGTTGGTGTTCTCGTCGGATCGAACGGGGATCTACAATTTATTCGGCTACGATACTTCGAACGGTGAGCTGCGCCAGCTGACGAATTTGATCTCCGGCGCTTACCAGCCGTGTATTTCTCCCGACGGCACAACGATCATCTATCGAGGATATTCGGCGGAAGGTTTCGACGTTTATCAGGTCCCGTTCTCTCCCGAGACGGGGATGGTGGTGCCGGATGAAAAAGCGCCTTGGACCAGCGGCGTCGACATGGCGGAACGCAGGTGGCCTCCGAGACACCGACTGGCGCCGGACCTGCCCCCGCCCGCTCCTTTTACCGGAACGCCGGTCCCCTCGACTTTGCCGGAAAATTGGGAAGTCGACGACTATAGCTCGCTCGATACTATCTTGCCGTTTCACGACAACTGGAACTTGTTTCCCGGGCTGACCGCGAATGAGAGCGAAATTTACGGTTCGCTGACTCACTTCGGCTCGGACGCCATGGGCACGCAGAGTTACACCGTGTCGGTCACCTATGGATCGCGGACGGAATTCCTCGGCGGTGGTGTGGCGTACGTGAACGATCAATTCGAGCCCACCTTCGGCTTCATCGCGCTCGCCAGCGCACGCACTTTTTCCGGCGTGAATATCGTGGAGCAGAGCTTGGATTTTCCGTGCGCGTTCGGCGAACAACCGCTCGATCAGGAAGGTCGCCGTTATTGTTACGGCGCCGACGAGGGCGACTACAACGAGCGCCGTTTATTAGGCCAATTTTCGCTGGGATTGCCTTTTTTGCAGCGGCACGGATTTTCCTTGTCCTATATTTTCGAGCACCGCGAAGCGCTCGACGAGCTTCCGGCGGAAACACTATTTTCTTTGTTGCCGCGCTCGGGAAATTTCGCGCGCGTCCAGCTCGGGTATCGATACTCCAACGTGCGCGCCTTTCCACACTCCATTTCTTTGGAGCGCGGAGAGAGCTTCAATATCGCGCTTGCGGCGTTGTCGCGCGGTTTGGGCAGCGACTATGAAGAAATGGTGCTGACCTCCGAGGGCCGGCTTTATTTGTCGATGCCCTGGACGGCCAGCTTCCTGCGAAATCACGTGTTGGCGATCCGTTTGGCGATCGGCGCCAGCGGCGGTCCGGATTTGGCCGAGCTCTTCCAGATGGGTGGGACCGTCGGAAATAGTGCGCTGACGACGACGACCGAGAACTTTTATGGGTTGCGCGGCTTCGGCTCCGGCGTGTTGCGCGGAACGGGTTTGGTGAACGGCTCGCTCGAATATCGCGCGCCGATCTTTCGCGTCGATCGCGGTCCCGGGACGCTGCCCGCCACACTCGACGTCATCCACTTCGCGTTGTTCGCGGATTTCGGACGCGTGTTCGACCAAGTGACCTTGGAGTCGATCGAACATGGATTTTTGGAGGAGATCGCGCTCGGTGCCGGTGCGGAATTGCGCGCCGACGTGAACCTCTTTTACGGGCTGCCGCTGACGTTGATTCTTGGGTATGCGTATCCGGTGCGGTTGCCGGACACCGCCCCGAATTCGGGGAGCCCAGGCGTCTATTTCCAGCTCGGCGCGTCGTATTAGGCGGATCTTCCCGAGCGGGAAGAATTCGATGTTCTTGGAAAGGTATACGGCTCTCTTTGGCTGGCGCGCAGGACAAGCTCCCGGTCTACATCGACGGCGATGGAATATTCGTCCAACAAGACGGAGCGCCGAGCTCGCATATTTTGAAGTTCGATAGTCCGAATTTTGCACACCTGACTTCGAACGAGCTTTTTACGATGGCGATCGGGGCGTGCCAGGATTTTGATAAGTTGGCGCAGAAAGACTGGGACCTATTCTCTCGAGACATCGGCATGGGACTCAAATTATTTGAGGTCTGCGGTGGTGCCGGCGATTCGGCGGTGTTGCCAGCGGATGAAACTATCTCTGAGGCGCTAATTATTTAAGCCGCGATTCGGGCACTCACCGGCGGCGAGCAGAGCTTCGCAGGTCTTGAGCTTGCACTCATTGCAACATGCTTTGCAGGCGGTGCTTCGCTCGCACGCTGCGGCGATATTCAAAGATTCGCCGCCGATCGTGGAGTCTTCGTAACAACAGGTTCCGATGTGTTCGATACACCCGACACAATCTTCGTTGTCTTCACACGCGCACTCCGGCGGCGGCAGCGCGGCGTCCGGATAGGTGGCGGCGTCGGCGAGCTGCACGATTCCCGCGTCCTCCGGCGTGTCCACCGGCTCATCCGTACACGCTGTCGCGAAGAGACACATTATCCCGGCCAATGCCGAGAGAACACGATAGCGGCCGCCCACGATCGATAGATCAACATAGGTTCCCGCGTGCGGTCAAACGGCGTCGGTGATAGTTTCGTCGCGTGCGTATTTTGGCGATTGCGGGATTTTCGCTCGCTGTACTTTCGACGCTCGCGGTCGCGTCGTTCGGTGACGAGAAAAAGATTACGCCGAAAAATATTCTCGATAACGCACTGCTGATTCAAAACGGCGGACCGCTCTCGGATTTGATCACCGGCGCGCTTTCTTCCGAGGCGCTGACGAATCACCCGACGATCGGCGAAATCATTGCCAATGATCCGGGAACTCAGAAATTCTTCGAATATATGATCCAGTGCGCGCTTCCGGCGACGTCCACGGTGAGTCTCAGTTTTGCCGGTGAAACTTATGATTTCCCGGGATCGGTGGGACTTGCTCCGGAATGGCTCACCGGTCCTTGCGAACAGGCGTGTCAGGAGTGGGTTTCGGCCTGTTTATTCGCGCGGGTGAATACTTTCGGCGTGACCGTGGCGCTCTATCTCGACGGTGATCATCCCGCATTTCGCGAGGAAGAAGAAGGTGGGCCGACGCGGATCGACTCGGGATATGTCGTCGAGGAAGGCGCATTTTACGGAAATATGTTTCTCGACAATCCGCGCCAATATAGTTGTCGCGGCGAAGGAAACGATCCGCTCTATTTGAGCTTCCGCGTGTGTTCGCTGCCGGGCAGTTTGTGCGGGTTGAACAACGTCGGGCCGTGCGGAGCGATCGACGGGCAAACCGGCGAACCTTCGCTGCGCCATGCCTGTGGAGAGCGCACGCCTTATGGTGGATATACCGCGTGCCGAAATCGCGTCTCTTCGCCGGGCTCGAATGAGTTTCCTGATCCGAGCGTCGAATATCGCCGCGTGATCACCACCTACTTACCGAAGACGAGCTTCTCGGACGGACATCGCGCCGGACAATGTGTCGTCGATAAGCCGGACGGTGGCGTGATCGAAGACGGCGGCGTCGAAGGTCCGACCAGCGGCACGCGCTGCATGACCGACGATGACTGTAACAGCGACGTGCGCACCTGCGACGTCAGCTTCCCGAATTTCATGTGTACTTCTCCGTGCACCAATACTGCGAATCGCCAGGAGGAAGAGGACGAATGCGGCGGACCCGGGACCACCTGCCTCAGCCTCGGCACGGCGTCGTTCTGCACGCGATCCTGTACTCCCGGCCAGATGCAGGGCCAAGAAGGCTCGTGTGCACCCGGCTCGGTGTGCACCGGATCCTGGCTCTCGCTCAACTTCCCCGATCGCGTCGGCTGCGCGCGTTCTTGTTCCCGCGACAGCGACTGCAACAACGGCGCGAATTGCGAGGAACGTACGGGCGCCTGTGGTGTCCCCGATAATTCGGCCGGCATCGAAGATGGATATCCGTGCGATATTTTCGATCCCGTCTCTTGCCGCGGCTTCTGTATTCGTTTGCTCGATACTTCGACGGTCGGCGCGTGCGGCAGCGTCATCAACCTCGCGGTCGATCCGGAATGTCCGGACGATCCGGAGCTGATCAAACCTTTCGGGCCGGCGGGAGACGATGCGGGTTTGTGTATTTTCCGCAGCTGCCAAACGAACGCGGACTGCGTGTCGCCGCTGAGATGTCTGAACGGCGTGAACGGTCCGATCTGTACGCTGGATTAATTCGTGTTCGATCAGCGCGGGCGGCGGGTATGCGCAGGACGTAAATTCGCGCGCACTTTGGGAACGGCGCGGCGCGAGTGGGTTTGCGGCCAATAGTATGGGTTCGTGCCCCAATAGATCGAACCGCCGTGCAACGGTGACCAACCATAATATTCGAGGTCGCTGATATGGTGCGCCTCGTCTCGAATTTCGGGGAGCACCGGCAGGGGTTCAGGCTCGGGCCGGCGCTGCTGATAGTTTCGCGCACGTTCTTCGCGGCGTTCATTCATCGCCAGCTCACGCGCCTTGAGCTCTTCCGCCGTGAGCCACTCACCGAAATATCGCGTGTAACCTTGGGCGAGCATGTATTCGTCTTCGTCGAGCCAGCGTCCTTGATGTTGTTTGTGCCCGAGCTTTTGGTGCGCGCGCGCGTCGGCCGGTGCGAGCTCGAGGACCCGGCGCCACAAAGCTCGGGCTTGTGCTTCGAGCCCGTTCGTCTCGGCCCACCCGGCGAGCGCGCGTAAACCGGCGACGTCGTCCGCGCGCAGTTTTGCACGGCGCAGCTCCAGCTCTTGGAGCGCGGTGCTCGACTCCCGAATCTCTTGGACCTCGTCTTGGTCGAACGCGACGGTGCCGATGTCGAGCTCGACGACGACCTTGGTGCCGGAGCGGGTGGCTTCACCGACGACGACCGCGCCGTTTTTGAGCACCACCTCGTCGGCGAATGCGGCGGGCGCGACGAGTAAAAAGACGCCGAAGACGATCGTTTTCCGCATGAAAAACAGCGTACGGGCACGGGCTCGGAAGCTCAACCGATGCGGAACGCGCCCGCGTGCGTTAGCACCGGCCATGGCCCGAAGGTTTCTCTATTTTTTCGCGGCTTTGGGCCTCGTCGCCTGCACCTCGGAATCGCCCGAACGCGCTGTCCCCGTAGCGGCGACCGCGCAAGCCATCGATGCACGGACGGTGGAGATCGACTTCACCGAGACGCTCGAGGCGGAGTCGGTCGCCGTGGAGGCGATGCAGATCCTCGCGCCCTATGCTCGGCCGATCGAAGAGCTGGCCATTGAGAGCGTCGAAGTGACCAGCTCTCTCCTTACGGTGCACACCGCCGAACAACGCGGAGGCCGCGCCTATACACTGGCGCTCGGTGCGTTGAAATTTTCCGGGATCGAAGTTGCAGACTATTCGACACAAATTAATTTCCGTGGTTTCGGCCGCACGCAGGTTTCGATCGTCCTCGATACCAGCGGATTTGTCGTTCCCGATGCGGTCAACGCGTTGGTGACCGTCGACCCGAACAACGGAGAATATTCGCAAGAGGTCCGCAGCGTGCCGATGATGCGCGAAGCCGGGACAGATATTTTTCGCTCGACGCTTTCGGTGCGGATCGATCCGGATAAAATATTCGCTGCCCGCGCGGTCACCGGCGACGGACGCGAAGCGGGCAAATTGACCACCTTCACCGTTTCTTCCACGGCGGCGGTGGAAGTATCTCTCGGCTCGGATCTCCCGCTGGTCCCAGAGTTCGAGCCGCCGGTGGATCCGGTGCCCGGCGATGGTTTTGCGCCGGTGCGGGTGATTTTGGATGATCGTTTTGCCCTCGAGCTCGAAGCACCACAAATTCGTTCTTCGCTGGATAGTATGGGTCGCTTCGATATTTCAGTTTCACGGCTCGATACTCCTTCACGCATCGTGGAAAAAGGGCGCGTCTATGAGGCGACGTTCAATGTTGCGGTCGATCCGAATCGTGGGATCGGCGGAACTACGGCGGAGAATTTTCCTTACGTCTTATTCTTGGTGGAAAAAGGTGAAGACCTCGCGCAGCGCGGGGCCACTTTCGAGATGAAGACCGAGCAGCCGCAGCTGATCATCATTCCCATGGGAAATCCGGCGTTGGTGCCGGTGCGTTTTCGCGTCGACGCAGGAAGCGCATTTTTGGAGCCGGACGGTGCGCTGCGCGGCGTCTATCCCGGGGAAGGTGTGTTTCTCACCGGCGAATTCCCTTCTGCGGAGGACGCGCTCGGCCGGCTTGCGGCGGATGCTTTTACCGGCGGCGAACGTGCGTCGCTGCAGATGAAAGAGCGCCCCGACGCACGTGGAATTTACGAAAAAACGATCTTCATGCCGCCGAATCGCCCTTATGGGTGGAAAGTGGTTCGCTGTCCTGCGGGACAGGGATGTGCAGAGCTGAACCGCCACGTGTTGTCGTCCGGACGCGCCTTTCCCACGGTGATGAAAAATTTGGTCACGGCGAACGTGGATGCGGCGCAGTCGAGCGCGGTGAAGTTGATCGATCCGAAAAACCTCGATCGGGTGGAGCTCGAAGGTGGACAGATCGCCGACTATCGTCAGGCGCAGGTCTCTGAGTCTGGCATGGAAGCGCCGTCGCCGATGGTGATGTTCAAACAGGAGGCACCGGATCTGGTGGTGACCGTGGGAACAGTTCCGGTGACCACACCGACTTATATTGTGGGGAGCTGGCGCGACGTGAATATTCCGGAAACACCGCTGGAAATTATCGCGAACGGCGGTTCGATCGATCTCGCGCCTTATGATTACGACGACGGCACCCAAGGTCGATTTCCGCTGATCCGGGATATTCAATTGCCCGACGATCCCGGGGCCCCGCAGCGTGAGCCGGGAGATCCGGCGTTTGTGGCCACCGATGGACGCGTCGACACCACTGCACGGCGTGTGGCGGGAGACGGCGGCCGTTTGCCTTTGTTCGTGGGTTGGAACGAACGCGAGATTTATGTCGCCACCGATGAAGCTGCCGCGGGACGCGACCATTTTATTTTATTGTCGCTGGAACGGCCGAATAGTTTGCGCGCGACCCATTGGGCCAAAGGTGGAACGGAAGCCGCTGGAAATCGGCAGGTATTTTTGGCGATGGAAGGCGACGGCGAATTTCAAGGATGGTTTCAGCGCGGGAGCACCGGGACGAACGATACCGAGCTCACCGGCGGCGGCGTACGTTCCTCGCAAGGTTCGGCGCTCGAGGGAACCTTCGATCCCGCTCGGGTCGGGCTCGGCGCGGCCTCGACTCATATTTGGGTGGCGGTCGTTTCTTTTGGGACCAGCGACGGCGGCGCACTGATGTCCGGAACGCAGACACCTGCGGGCAACGGAGATAGTACGGTCGATATTTCGGAGTTTCTGGAGATCGAGCTCTCCACCGTGCGTTCGCAATAGTCGCGCTCTGATCTTCGGATCAGGTCAAATCGCGAGATCGACGCCCAACGATAAGAGGAAGGTACGTCCTTGTTGGAGCAGCGTGGGGCTCGGTGCGCCTTCCGTGATCGGCACTTCGTAGCGCCAATCGAATAAGTTGTAGACGCCGGCCGACCAGTGCAGTGCGTAACGCGGAATTTCCCCGCGCAGGACCACATCGGCGATCAATGCCGGGCGGGTTTTGTCGTCACGGGCGCGAGAAATTCGTCGCGGGCCTTCGAGCGAAACGCGGGAGGCGAGCGTCGCTACGCCGGAGATGATCGGCACCGCACCCTTTAACGACGCGAGGTGTGCCGGCACATTGATGATGTTCTCCTCGAGAATATCGTCGCGATCCTGATAACGCGCGAGCTGATAGCCGTAACTTGCGGCGAACATCCAACCCTGGCGCCACTCCCGCCGAATTTCCAGCTCGCCACCGCCGGTGAGGACGGGATCCGCGCTGTTTTCGTAGCGCAGCGGAGAAAAGACATTTCCCTCGCCGCGGGTTTCGATAATATTCTCGAAATAGTTCACGTGGAGCGCGCCGGTGACCGTCCAATCGCGGAATATTCGGTGCGAATATTCGATCTCTCCCGAGTAAGAATGTTCCGGCTCCAGTGTGGAATTTCCGGCCTGAGTGAGGCCTCCATCGTTGTAAAATAATTCATAAATACTCGGCGCACGAAATGCGCGACCTCCGAATATTTTGAGCACCCCGTCGGTGACGGGCTTAAAGATCAGGGCGATACGCGGGTTCAGCGAGGAGCCCGAGGTGCTGTAGTGGTCGAAGCGGAGACCGGCCGAGATGCGGAACCAATCGAGCGGCGCGCTCTCGGCCAGCGCGTAAGCGGCGCCCAAACTATAGGGATGAGATTCGTCGACGTAGCTCCTTTGCGCGGTGGTGGAGATGGTGTCGCCGGTGATCGTCGCGCGTACGTGGTGTTCTCCGGCGAGCCCCACCGAGATGCGCAACATGCGGGGATCGTCGAGCGGCATCATGACGTAACGCCCTTCGGCGCCGAGCCATAAGCCGCGGTAGACCTCGTCGTTTCGCAGAGCGGGATACGCGAAGACGCCGTCGTATTCGTAGAGATTGCCGTGCACCCGGACGAGCAGCTCCGAGGTATTTCCAAAAGCTCTCTCGTAACGTGCTTCGGCCATGCCACGGCGATCGGCCGAGCGGGTGGTCGAATCGCCGAAGCTCGTGCCGTAGGCGCCGAACGGCGTGTGTTGATCGCGCGTGGTGTAGAGGAGCTGGACGTTGAGCGGACCGTACCAAGCGCGTGCGGCCACGGTGGCGGCGGTGAATTTTTCCAAGCCGGCGGTGGTCGAGCTGGTGCGCGGATCGGCGCCAAAAGTGATCGAGCGGCCATCCGAACGCGCATAAGCCACACTGGCCCAAAGACCAGTCTGGCGATCGATGTTGTAGTGGACGGAACCGCGCACGCGGGCGACGGCGTTGTCGGCAGTCCCTACCGTAGCGGCGGCGCTCGATAAGCTGTCGCGCGGACGGGTGACCAAGTTGACCACGCCGGAGATCGCGCCGGTGCCGTAGAGCAGCGAACCTGCACCGCGGACGAGCTCGATGCGCTCGATGTCTTCGAGATCGACGCGGCCGTCGTAACCGACGTAGGAGCTCGCGAGAATATTGTCGTTCAGCACCATCCCGTCGGAGAGGACCAAAACCCGATTACCGTAGTCGTTCGGTTGGCCCAAACCGCGGATGTTGATCGAGGAGTAGATCCCGTCGTTGGAGAGCGAAACGCCGCGTGTTCCGCGCAAAGCTTCCGCGATCGTTGGATAGGCGAAGGCGCGCAACTCTTCGGCGGAGATGACCGAAACCGAGCTCGGTGCATCTTCGATCGACTCGGTATTTCTCGAGGCGGCGGTGACTTCGCGAAGCGGCTCCAGGCGGAGCTCGGTGAGCTCGTATTGTTCGTTTGCACGGATCTGCGCGACCGCTTCGATCGGCGCGAAACCGCGGCGGCTGACGCGCACGTTGCGTCTGCCGACGGCGACATTGGAGATGACCACCGGGGTGAAGCCGAGCGGTACGCCGTCGACTTCGACCAGCGCTTCACGTTCGTCGGTGCTCACCACGAGTGAGCCGGTCTGCGGCGCGAGCACCAGGTGAAGCGCGGCCGTTTCGCGGGCGACGACGGTGACCGTACGCGTCGCGGTCTGATGACCCGGCATGGTCAAAACGATGGTGCGTGGTCCCGGCGCGAGCTCGAGCGTACACGGCGAGACACACGCAACGGCGCTGGTCTCCGAGCCGAGCCGAGCTTCGGTGCCTTGTGGCGCGCGGATGTTCACCAAACCGGTGATGTGTTTCAGCGAGAGCTCGACGGGGATCGTCTGGCCGAGCACTGCGTCGAGCACCGGAGTTTCGGCGGGCTCGTATCCCGGCCGTTCTACGATAATTTTGTATTTTCCCGCCGGAAACGCGAGTCGCGCGGGGGAGGTTCCGCGCGAGCCGAGGTCGATGCGATCGATGTAGATCGTCGCGCCCGGAGGGTCGGTGCGCACTTCGAAGACGGCCACGTGCGGAGCGATGCGGGCCATCGAGGCTTCCAGGCTCGACCTGGTCTTTGGATCAGTCTCTTCCGCCAATGCATCGACGTAATACCGGTAAGCATCGGCGAACCTCGAGAGCTGTTCGAAGGTACGCGCGATGTTGAAGACCACGTTGCGATTCGGCACCAAACGGTTGGACATCAAGAAGTGTTGCAGCGCGCCGACGTAGTCGCGTGCGATGTATCGTTCGGTCGCGAGCTGGAAGTGAAGCTCCGCTTCGTCGGCCGCACCATCTGCGGAGGCGAAGGAGGCGCTGAAGAAAAGCGCTGCAAACAGGATCCAGGAGAGCAGGCGCCGCATCCGACGCGAGGGACTCTACCTCTGCAAGCGAATATCCGGGACCCCCTCCGCCGGAACCTCATTCTTCGGGCGGAGCACCGGTCTCTTCTTCACCTGGGCCGCCTCGGGCGCCGGTTCTTCAGGCATCACCGGCTGCACCAGCGCCGGCTCGGGCACCGTTTCTTTGACCAGCTCGATGACCGCCTTCCGCACGGGCTCCGGGTCGAAGTCGGGCTGACTGATCTTTGGATCAGTGGGCCAGGCGATCAGGGTGACGATCGCCAAGAGCAACACCACGATCACCGCGGCCAGCCAGGTCGAGAGCGACGAGCTTCGCGGACTGACCTCGTGCTCACGAAGATGTTGCGTGTTCGACGCTTCGTCCTCGACGATCGCAGCCGGCGGCTCCGAGGTCGGTTGTGCGGGCAGCGACGAGCTCGGTTCCGGGATCGGCTCGGCGAGCGCGGCCACCGGAAGCTCGGCAACGGCCAACGGTTCCGGCGCCGGAAGCTCCGCTGCGGCCAAAGGAGCAGGCGTGTGAAGCATCGTGGCACCGCTGTTTCCTCGAGTGGGAAGCGCGGTCAGGCCCTTGAGCTTTTTGATCAGCTCCTGCGCGGTGGGCGGACGAAAATCGCGATCCTTCTCCAACATACACTTCACCAGCGACCACATCTCGGCGCTGACGTGGTTCAGCTTCGCCGGCGGATCGTGGAGATGCGCATGCATGATGTCCACGCTGGTGCGGCCGTTGAACGGCGTGCGGCCCGCGAGCATCTGGTAAAGGATGATCCCCAGAGAATAGATGTCCGTGCGCGGATCGAGCGCTTCGTTGCGCACTTGTTCCGGCGACATGTAGCGCGGAGAACCGAGCAACATCCCTGCGCGCGTGAGATCGAGGTCCGCGAGATCGGCGGGAAAGGAGTCTTCGGTTTGAAAAACTTTCACCAAGCCGAAGTCGAGAACTTTGACCGCGTCGACGGCTTCGTCGTCTTTACCGCGGAGCAACATAATGTTTCCGGGCTTCAGATCGCGATGAATGATGCCGTGCGCATGCGCTTCACGAAGAGCGCGCGCGATGAAGAGCGTGATCGAAGCGGCGCGTTCTTCGTCCAATGCACCGCCGCGTTTGATCTCCGCGCTGAGCGGATCGCCGTCGAGATATTCCATCGCCATGAACAGCTGTCCATCGCTGCCTTCTCCGTAGTCGTGCATGGTGACGATGTTCGGATGCGCGAGTCGCGCGCAGACCGCGGCTTCGAGGAAGAAGCGGCGCACGAAGTTGGGATCGGAGGCGATGTCTCCACGCTGCGCGAGAACTTTGACGGCGACTTTGCGTTGCAGCGGATGCTGAGTGGCGAGATAGACGCGGCCCATGCCGCCCTTGGCGATCAAACGTTCGAGGTGATAACGACCCGCGATCGTTTTTCCGAGCAAAAGATCGACGCTGACCGTCGTCGATTCTTTGTGGTCGTCGAGGGACACAGGCCGCGCGATGATGCCACGCGAATGGGATTCAGTCGATCATCAGAGCTTCACGGATCTCGTGTTCATGGATCTTGTTGAACAGCGTCTTGTAGCTGACACCGAGAAGTCGTGCGGCCTGCGCCTTGTTCCCCTGAGCGTGACGCAGCGCCGCCACAACTGCGGCACGTTCTGCCTCCTGGACCGCTTGTCTCAGTGTCACCACTGCAGCGGGTGAAGGCTGTGTTTCTCCGAGGTTCGGCGCAGAGGTGGGGACTTTCGCGGTAAAGATTGCGGTGTCGAAGTATCCGAGCACCACCGCACGTTCGACATAATTCTCGAGCTCTCGCACATTGCCCGGCCAGGTGTATCGCATCGCTTCACTGAGCACTTCACGACTCGGGCGCATCTCTTCGACCTTGTGGCGGCGCGCATGTTTCAGCGCAAAGTGTTCGACCAGGCCGGGAATGTCTTCTTTGCGCTCGCGCAGCGGTGGGAGCACGAGCGGAACCACGTTCAAGCGGTAGAGCAGATCTTGGCGGAATCGTCCTTCCGCGGCCAGCTTCTCGAGATCTCGATGTGTCGCGGCGATGATCCGCACGTCGACTTTCACCGGCGCGCGGCCTCCGATGCGCGTGATCTCCCGCTCTTGGATTACGTGTAATAGACGCGACTGCGCTTCGAGCGGCATGTCACCGATCTCGTCCAGAAAAAGTGTGCCGCCGTCCGCACTTTCGATGCGTCCTTTGTGTTGGGCGTGTGCGCCCGTGAAGGAGCCGCGTTCGAAACCGAACAGCTCGGACTCGAGCAAGCTCGGTGCGATCGCCGAGCAGTCGATCGCCGCGAAGACGCCGTCGATGCGCGAAGAACAATCGTGGATGGTTCGCGCGATGACTTGTTTGCCGGTGCCCGATTCGCCGCGGATCAAGACAGTGGCATCGGAGGCTGCGACGCGGCGTAAAGTGGAGACGACGTTTTTGAGCCCACCTCCCGCGCCGACGACGTTCGCGAAGAGCTCGGCTTCATCGAGCTTGCGGTTCCTCTCCAGCGCGGCGGCGACCGCGGATTTCAGGCGTTCGTTGTCGAAAGGTTTGACGAGAAAATCCGCGGCACCGGTGCGCATCGCTTGGACGGCGCGTTCGACGGTGCCGAAAGCAGTCACCACGATCGCCGCGGTGCTCAAGCCGCGTTCGCGCAAGTGTTCGAGCAGCTGCAGACCGTCGCCGTCGGGGAGCTTGAGATCGACGAGCAACAGATCGGGAGCGCGCGTGGCGAGATGAGCTTCGGCGGCGGCGATCGTCTCCGCTTCGGTGACCGCGATACGCTCCGTAGAGAGCAGATCGCGCATCAGCTCGCGCAGATTTTTTTCGTCCTCGACGATCAACACTTCGGGAACGCTCATGTTGTGTGCTCCTTGTCCGGAGGAATCTCGAGTTGAATCCGTGCGAGCGCGCCGGTCCGATCGGGGCGCGGCATCAGCTCGAGCGTACCGCCCGCAGCTTCGATCGCCGTCCGCGCGATCGCTAGGCCAAGGCCGGTTCCGCCCTTTTTCGTGGTGTAAAACGCCTGAAAAACGCGCTCCGCTTCATCGGCCGAGAGGCCGGGACCTTCGTCGAGGATCTCGATGATCGCCTGGCCAGCTGTACTCTTGGACAGTATGTCGATCCGACCCGCGCCGGAGTCCATGGCTTCGATGGCGTTTTTGAGGAGGTTCAGCAGCGCGCCGCGGATCTCGTCCGCGTTGCCGGTCACGCGGGTGAGCTGCGCGTCGAGCTTGGTTTCGATCGCCGGTGCGCGCGGATCTCCTTCGGCGACGGCGATCGTCTCCAAGATCACGCGGTGGAGATCGAAGAGCTCGTCCATGGGAGCCGTGCTGCGATCGCCGCGCGCATGTTGGAGCAGCTCGCCGATGCGGCCGTCGATGCGATCGCTCTCGTCTTTGATGATGCCCAGCGCCTTTTGGAAGAGTGGGCGTTGTTCGGCGGCGACGGCGTCGATCTTTCCCGCCAAAAGCTGGGCGTAACCGCGGATCGGCGCGAGCGGATTTTTGATCTCGTGCGCCACGGAAGCGGCGAGCTCCCCGGTGATCGCCAATCGTTCGACGCGCTCCAAGCGGCGGCGCAGCGCCATCAGCTCGCCCTTCGAGGCCTCCAGCGCGCGGTGCAGGCGCGCTTGTTCGGGGAACAACAGGCGCTCGATGCCGGCGGTCAACTGTCGCGAGACACCCATGAACATCGCCGAAGCGAGCAGCGCGATGGCCACGGTCACTGCGACGACCACCGGATCGACCGGATAACCGAGCCTGGCGAAGATCAGCGCCGCGAACACCGCAACTGCGATCGAGAGGAGCGCGTAGCTCAAGGCGCGCGAGAGGATGACGTTCACTTCGACTCTGCGGCGCGCGATGTACGCCAGCGTCACCAGCTCCGACAGGAGGATCACGAACAGCAAGGGATCGACGAAAGTGCCGCGATCTTCCAGGTATGCGGCGAGCGCCAAGGCGCAGGAGACGAGCGCCGCGAAGAGGAACATTCCTGCGATCGTGCGAGCGAGCTTCCGCGTTTCTTCGTCCGGTGCGCGGAGGCGCGAGAGCTGGGTGACGAAGAGCAACGCCGCGAGCGCGAGCGCGACACACCGCGCCCCAAGACGAAAGATCTCGAAGCTCTCCGGCTGCGGAGCGAAGTGCAAACCGGCGAGCAACATGCCGAGCGCACCGAGGAGCGCACCACCGAGGAGGATCGAAGCCCGCCGCCGCGAGAGCTGCGACAAGGCGTCGAAAGTGAAGCCGGCGATGGAGAAGACCCCGGCGATCGTTCCTGCGAAACGTGTGCTGTCCGACGGTACAGGATCAAAAAGAGAGCTGAACCAGGCGAGCGCCCAAATGCCGGCGCCGGCGGGACCGATGGCGAAGAGCACGCGCGAACGGTCGCGAAAGCCGGTGGCCAGCGCGTAGCCCGCAACGAGGACGTTGAGGAGCGCGATCATCAGCGGAACGAGCCAAGTAAGGATGAGCTCGAGATCGAACACTCGTCGTGATCAGGAGAGTCGCACGTATCCGCGCTGAATCAAGCTGGCGAGCGCGGCCATCGAGTGAAAGCGCGACAGCGGTGCGCGATCGATCACCGTGCGCACTGCAATTCCGGGGAGGCACAGCTCGTACACCAGACGTTCGTTCGGCTCGATCTGCCCGCTGTTGGCGGCCTCGAAGTGGAGATCCTCGATCAGATCCGCGCGCGCACCTTCATCCGCGGGCAACGGTTTGGTGCGCGAGATGCTCAGGCTCTTCGACGGAATGATGCGGTTGATGCTCTCGGTCTCTTCCAAGGCACGCATGCCGTTGATGAGCAGGAACTCCATGGGGATCGCGTCCATGGAGCGCGACGCCGACTCCAAACTTTGTTCCTCGAAGGCGTACTGTCCATTTGGCCAGCTGAACACTTCGAAGAGTGTATCGAGCGCGTGTGCGGTGACGAACGGCCGGACGATCGCCGGTGTCGCACAACGTTCGGCGATGAGGATGTTCGCCATCTGCTCGCCGGTCTCCGCGCGACGTCGCAACACGGCGCCGAGCTGTCCCGCGTTGATCATGCCGGCGCGGGCCAGCCGCGAGGCGAGCTCCGACTCCATGGGTCGTTCGGTATCGACGGAGACGATCGCGCCGTTCTCGATCCCGGCGGTCACTTCATCGGCGTCGTTCGAAAGTGTGATGACGCCCGACTTCGCGCGGCGAACGATCAGCTGAAGCACATCGGTGAGCCCGAAGTCTTCGATCCTTCCTTTCAACGCCACGGCCGGGAAGGATCCTTACTACAGCATGGGTCAGGCTTGCATTCCTTGCTTCACCGCTTGCGCCACGGATTGGATCATCTGTGCGACTTGAGGCGTCGCTTGCCCCGACGCTTGCAGCTTTTCGAGGATCTTACCCGCGAGCTGTTCCACACCCTGCGGGCCTGCTTTGAGGAGCATTTGGACCATCTGCACCAGCGGATTGTTCGGATCTTGCGCTTCCGCCGCGCCAGCCTGTTGTTGTTCCGCGGGTGCTGCTTGCTCGGCGCCGGCCGCTTGTTCCGCGCCTCCGCCTTGGGCTGCGCCCATGATCTGCTGAACGAGACCCATCGCTTGCTGCGCGATCTCGGCGAATTTGCCTCCGCCTCCACCGCCTGCGGCCGCGGCTTCGCCTCCGCCACCTGCAGCCGCTGCTTCGCCACCTCCACCGCCGCCGCCGCCGGCTGCTTGCGGACCACACTTTCCGTTGGCGCAACCCGCACCGCCGGCGCCGCCCTCACCCGCTGCTTTCGCGGCGCGTCGTCCGAAGAGGCCACCGCCTCCACCTTCACCGCCGCCGATCTTGTTTTTTCCGCCGCCGCCGAAGAGCCCGCCGCCGCCGGCGCGTTTCATTCCGCCGCCGCCGCCGAGCTTCATTCCGCCGCCACCGATTCTTCCGCCTCGCATGTTGAATCGAGGAAGAGCAGGAAACATGCCGCGGCTTCGGGCTGAGGTGAGTTGCGGCGAGCTCGCACACGCGAAGGATGCGCATGCAACAAGAGCGGTTCATGGCGCGTTAGCGGCGGAGCAAGTCCGACTGCGGGCGCATGCGGGTCAGCCGCAATGTTGGGGGCGAACCTATCCTGAAGGACGGTCGTGCGGCGGCTGTTCGAGCTGTTGGCGCTTCGCGCGAGATCTTTCGCCAACTGGCCGCAAGAACAGGAGCACGCGATGAGCCACCCAAAAATTCGGTGAATTCGGTGCTCTTCTCGGCGTGTTCGGTGGTTCCTCACCGAACACACCAAGCTGAATGGTTACTTCTGGGCTTCGGCCTGCGCGAAGAGCAAGCCGTAGAGCTTGCCACCGAGCGTGCCCATGTCGGCGAGGATCGCCTTCTCGTCGTCCGCAGTGCTGGTCTCGAACCAGATGACCTGATCGATCTTGCCCGCTTCGACGTTGTAGAGACCGCCGATGACGCGATAGCCCACCGTCTTCGGAATCGACGAGCCGGTCGAGTCGATGTGCGCGACGACGACGTACTTCGGTTTGAAGTCGAGCTTGAGCTCCGCCGCCGCAACTTCGATCAACTTCGCCGAGCCTTCGATGATCAGTTGAAGCTTGGAGTCGCCGCCGTGAAAGCCGCCGTCCTCTGCGAAGTCATACGTGTTGTGCGTGCTGACCAAGTGAAACATGCCTTCGGCCATCTCGTACGAGAGGTTGTTGAGGCCGACGGTCTCCATCACCGGTTTGATCGGTTGGAGCGGGACACCTTGTTCGCCGAACGCGCCCACGAAACCGGCGAAGAGCGCCGCTTCCTGCGCGGTCTTGTCACCGGGCAAGCCGTGGATGTCGACCGGCATGATGAGGAACTTGTCCGTCTTCACGTCGGCCGCGACAGCGCCGGGACGCACCATCAATTTGGTGCCACCGCCGCATGCGGTGATCGCGAGGCCAGCGATCGCGAGAGAGAAGTAGAGTTGCGCTTGTTTCAATTGAGTACCCACCTTGGGCGAGGTCCCTATCGCGCACGCCCGGGTGACTGCAAGCAACGTTCACCAAGAAAGCGCTTCCTCAATGCTGAACTGTCCCAGCGGGAAGATTGGAGATGTTCTCAGCGTATTAGGGAGGGCGGCGGCATGCCGAGTTGGGATCGGCGGCTCATTCGACCAAGACGTCCGCGGCAGCCGGCGCAGCTTTCGCTTCCGTCTCGACCTTCGCTTCTTTCGGTTTGAAGCCTTCTTTCTTCACTCGCACCGTGTAGCCGCCCGCGTGGACGCTCTTGAACCGATAATTTCCTTGTTCGGTGCTGCGCGTCGACTGCACGACGTTGCCCGTTTTGTCGACGAGCTCCACGACCGCGTTCGCTCCAAAGCCGAGGCCGTCCTTCATTTTGATTTTGCCTTCGACCTCGCCGAATTTTTCGTGCTGCACGGCGGCGGTGTCGTGGAAGATCACCGAGCTCTCTTCCTGGAGAACTTTGCCGTCTTTGCCGACGAACGCGAGCTTCACCGTGTAGCGGCCTTTCGGCTGCATCTTCTTCGCGTCGTTGTTCCCGTCCCAAGCGAAGGTGGTCGCGCCGGGCTCGCTCTTCTTTTCGATGCGGTAGAGGCGTTCACCTTTTTCGTTGAGCACGTCGAAGCGCACCTTACCCGGGCCTTCGCTGATATTGCGCAGCGACGCTTCGGTAATTTGGCGTGTTTCGTCGAAGCGCGTTCCCACGTGGGTCATGAAGACGTTGCCCGCGTAGACCTCGATACGTTTGCGGGAAATTTTTCCGGCTTTGTTCTTCGCGACGATGTCGATCAGATGCTTGCCTTCGGAGAGACCTTTGGTGTTCCACACATGATCGATCTTTCCGGCGCGCACTGTTTTGATGAGCAAGTCGTCGATCAAGAGATCCATCGAAGTGATCGAACCGCCTTCTTGATTGTCGTTGGCTGTCGCATCGATCTTCATCGTCTCGGCGACGTGTTGTCCGTCGCGCACGCCGTCGAGCGCGATGCTCATGACGTCGACGGTGACCAACCCGAGCACCGCCCACATCGCCTCGCCTTTGTCGGCGCCGTGTTGCGCGGAGGAGACGGTCTTCCAGCCACCGTTCTTTTCTTGTGATTTGATCAGATAACGCATCGCTTTGGCGATCACCGGATCACGATCGCTCATTCCGGCGAGCTTCAATGCGTACAACGTTTGGCCGGTCGCCAGCGCATCGCTCTTCTCGGGCTCGAGGCCGAACCCGCCGTCTTGGTTTTGACGCGCGAGCAAGAAACGTTGGAGATTGAGCACGCTCGGTTCAGTGGAACGAACGCCGGCGGAGATCAGCGCCATCAATGCATAGTTCACGTCGAGGACGTATTGATTCGCTTTGTAGTCACCCGCGGTTTTAGAGATATAGGTCTCTGCTTTGCGCAGTGGGAGCAGCCAGATTTCATCGGCTGTGCGCGCGAACGCTTGCCGCCAAGTCTGCATTGCTTGAAACGTGGTTTGGATAGTTCCCGCGACGACGGGCGGGCGGCGATCGTCGTCTTCGACTGCGCCGTTCTCGCTCTGATAGCTGATCAGCTCGCGCCCATACTTGAGCAGTTGTTCGGTCTGATCTTCTTTTTCCCATTGATCGTAACGCGCCCAGGCTGCGCCCTGAAATGCAGCTCCGGTGCGGCGTCCACCGGCGGTCACGCCGAGCAACATCGCGTCGACCATGGTCTTCAAGTCTTTGTCGGTGACTTTGTATTGATTGTGTTTGCCGACGGCGAAACCTTCGAGCGTCACCGCTTGCACATGGCAGCCGTAACATTTGTGTTGCGCGGTCCATGAGGCGGAGACGCGGCCGAGATAGTCGAGGCCGAGTTGTGCGGAGCTGCGGACGTCGTTCGTGCCTCCGGATTCGGCGGCGAAGACTGGCAAAGAGATCAGGGTGGCGGCGAGTACGCTCCCGAGGGTGGTGGATCGCATGGTCGCTTCAACGAGCGACGGGTCACGGCGATCTGATGAATCCGTAATATCGCGCCATCCAGTACGGCGCGAGGACGTCGGCGCCGTCCATTTCCACGTAACCATCGAATCCGCCTTCGGTATGGAAGGAGTCGGTGTTCCAACGATTCGCGGGTCGTTCGTCGTAAGGGACGATCTTTTGGTCGCTGCGCATGCGGCCGGTTTGGTCGAAGTAGTCTTTGGGCTCGGGTGGGACGAGGTCTTGGCGCGCCGTGTTGTCGATGTTCCAGCGGATCATGTCCACGGGTGCGGAGCGCAACCAGTCGCGGATGCGGCGCGCGTCGAAGTCGTTCGCACCGTTGGTGATGTGCACGATGTCCCACCAGGCGGCTTGTTGGTGTTGAAACTTCACGTCCCATTCGTGCGCCCAACCTTCGACCCATTTTGCGTAGAGCGCGGGATCGGGCTCGTAGCGGAGCAAGATGTTGAAGGACCACACCGCCATGTCGTCGTTGTCCATGGCGGCGCGGCGGCCGACGCGCTCCAACTCGTTCTTCGCTTCTTCGTCGTATTGGTATTCGTCGATCAAAAATCGTTTTGCGGTGTAAAAACGTTCTTCGCCGGTGAGGTAGTGCGCGAGCGTCAGGCCCGCGAGGATTTCGGCGGCACGCAAACCTCCGTCGCCAAAGATTCCGGGGATCGATTCTTTGACATATGCGGGATCGAATTGGCCGTAGGTCGTCACCTCTCCATCGAGATCGACGAGCTGATAGCCGTGATCGATGATCCCGCCGACGATCCCCGCGATGTGTTCGCGAATCTGTTGTTTCTGCGTTTCGCCGGCGCAGTGATCGTACAGATGACCCATCATCCCGAAGTGCGCGATGATTTCGTCATTTGAAGTGTCCGCTTTCACCCACCACACGCCGTCGGGTGAAGTGAACCATTGGCCGTCATCGGGATTGTCGCAGTCGTCGAGTCGACAACCGTCTTTGCGAATGAGGGCGCGCGCGAGGAAGTGATCCGTACCGGTGAGCGTGCGCATGTCGAGCATCGCTTGCAGCGAACGATCGAAGTGGGCTTTGGCTTTTGGATCTTGCGTGACTTTGTAGCGGAGACACTCGGCGCGCAGCCAGTAGCTCGTCCAGGAGCCGTCGTTGTCCGAGTCCCAGGGAATGTTGGTGCTCAGATCACCTTTGGTGGTGAGGTGTGAATCGGCCACGGCGCCGTCGCGATCGTGGCGAAGCTCGATACGTTCCACGAAGGGCGCGAGCTTTTCTTCGAGGGTCATCGTCTTTGCTTCGATGCGGGCGATGCCTCCGCCGGTGGCGATGTAGAGGTTGTTGCTGTCCTCGAGGACAGCGTAGGCGTCTTTGTTCGGAATCCAACGTTCGGCGTTGTAAACGCGCCATTCGGGGCCGTTTCCTCGATCCATCAGGCGCATCACGCCGTTCGCAGTGGCGATGGCGATGCTTCCATCGGAGAGTCGAGTGGCGCTGCGAGCCCCCTGATAAGGAACGCGATCCGGCGCGAAGATTTCCAGATCCTCATCGAGCGCGAAGATGCCGCGATCCCCGACAACCACCAGCTCCAGCTGTTTTGGAACCGACACACCTGTCACCAAGGCCACGGGCGTTCCGACGTGTTCGGGAATCGTGTCTGCAGGGTGGAGCACGTCGCCTCGCAACAGTCCGACAACGTTGCTGCCCCCGAGGACAATCCACGTCCCCCCGTTATCACCGGGCGTCCGCGGCGAAGACGGAACCGAATAGGGAGTCCTGGTGTACGAAAAATCGGTCTCGATGACGTACCGGCTTCTGCTCGAAGTGACGACCAACGCGGAGCCGTCGGTGTCGCCGTCGATGAGATCGGGCGAGCCCTCGGGCACCGTGAAGATCTGCGCCGTCGCCGAATGGACCCCACGCGGCTCGACCGAATAAAACACGCCGTTCCACATCACCATATCGACTGCGGGCCGCTCGAAACCGGGCACCACGCGGTGGTTGATCTCTTGGACATAAGGCTCGTCTATGCTGGGATTCACGGCCATCCCCGGCTCACGCGGGGCGCTCAATCGCGGCGTAGCGACCTGTGGACCCGGCATGTCTTCACCGCACGCCGAAACAAACGCTACGACGAGAAGAAGACGAAGCCACATCGTTCGGACTATAACCGATCTCATGGACACGCCGAACAACGCGGAGCTGCGCCGGGCGCTCGATGCGCTCAAGCTTGCGTCCGAAGACGAGATGCCCGCGCGCTTCATCGCTGCATTGAACACCTTCGCCGAGAGCACACTGCTCACTTGCGAAGAAACTTATGAGAGCGAAGAAGGCGGCGACTATCTCGCGCTCTTCACCGACATCATCGAGCTCTTCTCTTTCGAGAACGGCGCACGTCACGAGACGATCACCGCGAAAGACGCGATCAAGGCGGTCAACGCCGGCGAATACGATGGTTTGGTGATCAACTGCGCAGGGAACGCGCTCGAGCTCGAAGCCGAGGACGTACGCGAGATCTTCGAGATTGAGGAGTAAAAATGAGCATCCCCACCCCTTGGAGTGGGGCATGGAGATCATTTAGAGTCTGCAGACGTCGGTGAGGAACTCGAGCAAGGTTTGCAGCGAGGCGAGGACGTCCGGTGAGCTGCCGTATTGGCGCTCCATCTGTTTCAAGTTCACGCCGATTCCGCAGACGATGTCGCGATCGAGAATCTCCCAAGCATTATCCGGATCGGCCGACACCATGGCGATCAGCTCTTCGGGAAACGGCAGGAAGCTCTCCAGCGTGATCGCTTCGCCTTCGAAGGGACCACCCATGTTCATCTCGTTCTGCATCCGCTGCGACTCGAGCAGAGCTTCGGCCTCCGCTTCGTTGACCGGATAATACTCGACGATCGCGGTACACATTTCGTCGTCCGCCTGCAGACCGAAGTAGCGATCATTGGCGAACGGATTGTTCCACTCGCAGCGGAAGTCGATCGGGTTGCCTTTCTCCAACAAACGTTTGCCGTCCGGGAACGTCTGATAGTGCGGCTCCGCCCAATCTTTGTTCTCGTAGATCTTCTCCCCGTCGATGGTGAAGTTGAACAAGGTACCGGTCTCGTGTTGGTGCGAAGTGATCCCGATGAGGTTCACGTCCACCAAAAAGGAACCGCGCGCATCGATGCCCGCCGGCTGTCCCGAGGTCGCCTCGAAGTAGAGATAGTTCCACCACGCCGAACGTACCGGATGCACGATCGTCTCGCGCGGCACGACGTGTAGATTGACGACGACTTCGGCGACCAGCGGTTTCTCCGTCGGATTCAAATAGTGGAAGTTGTAGAGAAGCTGCGTTCCGCGCTTCTTCGTCGCATCATCTTTGTCCGCGACGCGTTTCAACACGCGACCGACACCTTCTTCGTACTGCACGTCGATATCGTTGATCTGGGTGAAGAAGATCGGATCGACATCTCCGGTGAGCGGTCCACCGAAGAGATCGACTGCACACTCGAAGATGTGTTTGTCCGGAATGTCCTCGAGATCGTTCTGCATCGCGAGCACTTGGATATGATGCAAACCGGGCGCACCGCGCACTTCGATGCGATTGACGGCGATCTCGTCCGCGCGGGCGTCGATGCCGGTCGCGATCAGATCCTTCAAGATGAAGTCTTTGCCTTCGGCAGCGAGATCTTCTTTGAGATCGAGATTGAAGTAGGAACAGAACTCGACGTCTTTTCCGGGCGGAATCGTCACCGGCGCGAGCTGAATCTGAAACCCGACCGGCGGCGGCTCGGGAACGACGAACTCGTCTTTATCTCCACACGCAGCGGCTGCGAGCGGAACGAACAAAACCCAGCGCAAGGAACGCGACATGGGCGGGAGAATAGGCGATGTCGGCTTAGAACTGGAAGTAGATGAACGGCTGAACTTCGAAGCTCGCCACGTGTCTTACGACGAGCGCGAAAGCGACCAGCGCGACGGCGCGCGCCGGGATCGGCATACGCGCATAGAGCTTCCCGAGTCTGGACGAGAGATCTTCGGGCGTGAAGTGGATCGCCCAAGAGATCGCCAGGACCGCCATAATGCCCGGCGTGACGTTCGGCGCCGCGCTGTAGTTTTCACCCAACAGATGCGCGAACACGCGATACGCCTGCTCCATGGTGTCCGCGCGGAAAAAGATACGCGCCAGCATGACGCTCATGAAGGTGATGAACCAGGTGATACCGATGCGCCACCACGGCGGATTCTTCGGCTCGCCGCCGGTGTACCACCAGAACACGCGCGTCATGCACAAACCGACGCCGTGCACCGCGCCCCATAACGCAAATCGCCAAGACGCTCCGTGCCAGATGCCTCCGAGGATCATGGTGATCATGACGTTGCGCATCGTCAGCCACTTGCCTCCGCGATTTCCGCCGAGCGGAATGTACAGATAGTCGCGAAGCCAGGTCGAAAGGCTGATGTGCCAGCGCCGCCAGAACTGCGTGAGGTCCGTGCTCTTGTACGGGCGATTGAAGTTTTCCGGGATCTTGAAGCCGAACAATGCGGCTGCGCCGATCGCGATGTCGGAGTACGCGGAGAAGTCGTAATAGATCTGGATCGTATAAGCGAACACCGCCGCCCAAACTTCGAGCGGCATGTACACTTCGGGGCTGGCGAAGACGCGGTCGACGATGTTCGCCGAGAGGTAGTCCGCGATCAGCAGCTTCTTTCCGAGACCTTTCGCGATTCGGTAGAGCGCGATCGCACCTGTCTCCGAGGACAGCTCAGGTTTTTTGTCGAACTGCGGAAGGAAGGTGTGCGCGCGCAGGATCGGACCGGCGATCAGTTGCGGGAAGAAGGAGATGTAGAGGAGGACGTCGATCCAAGATTTCCGCGGCTCACAGTCACCTCGGTAGACGTCGATGGTGTAGCTCAGCGTGTGAAACACGACGAACGACAGACCGATCGGCAACAAGAGATGGAGTCGCTCGTAGACGATGGTGACGCCGAAGTATCCGGTGATGTTGGCGAACGATTCGTAAAAGAGGTTCGCGTATTTGAAGAAGCCGAGAATCGACAGGTTATTGACGATGCTCAGCGCGACGAGGAGCTTCTTCTTCTCCGGCCGATCGTTGTATTTGGGGATCGCTTTGGCGATGAAATAGTCGACGGTCGCCAAGTAAATGACGAGCACGAACGGCGCTGGATCCCAGGCCATGTAGAAGATCGCGCTCGCGATCAATAGCAGTAGTTTGCGCGCCAGCGGCTTCTCGTGGAGCAGCCAGAACAGCGCGAAGACGACGGGCAAAAAGATCAGGAACTGCAGCGAGTGAAAGAGCACCTATTTGTCCTCGCCCAGCGGGGCATCGGTCCCGCGATCACCATGATCCAGCGCAGCGCTTTCCGTGTGCCGCGAGTCGTAGGCGTTCATGATCGCTTCCGCGAGCATTTCACCGAGCAGATCGCCCGCGACCGCTCGCGGATGGATCAGGTCGGGGTTGATCAGCCCGGCTTTGAACCACTTCTCCAATGAGCCGGTCCCGCCCATCGAGCTGTACATGTCCCAGTACGCGCAGCCTTCTTCGCGCGCGACTTTGCGCTGCGCTTCGATCACTTTCGCGACCTCGGGCTTCGACCTCATCTCGCCGCTCGCTTTCGCGACCACGCCGTCGAGCGGGCTGATGACCAAACAATCGGCGTTCGGTGCAGCGGCTTTGATCGTCTTGATGAAGTCATGCGTCGCTTTTTCGACTTGTTCGATCGTCTTTCGCTTTTGGTGAATGGTCCGCGCGTCGTTTCCGCCGAGCATGGTCACCACCAGCGACGGCTCGCGGCGCGAGAGCTGGTGATTGAATCCTTCGCGCTCTGCTTGCAGCCAGACGTCGGCCGTGGTTCCCGGGACGCCGATCGATTCGTAGATCACGCCGGGCACGTTCGCTTCGAGCGCGACGCCGAAGACGCGGGTGCCCGCTTTTTTTGCGACGATCATCGCTTGTTTGGTGCCCGCGGGTAGCTCGGCTTCAGCGACGCGCGCGGTGGAGGCCGCGCCGTGGGTCTCGATCGTCTTGACCACGTTTCCGTCGGCGACGATGTCGAGCGCTCCGCCGTTTGGATGTTCGAGATAGAACACGGTGACGAAGCGACTCTCGCCGATCGCATCAAAGACCGCGGTGGCGCCGTCTTTTTCGGCGACGAACGAGGAGCCTGCGTAACCGAAGTGTTGATCTTTGAGCTCGCCCATCGCGATGTGAAGCGACTTCCAACCTTTGCCTTCGCCCGCGCGCAATCTGCGCTGCCGCTCGTTGTAGCGGGTCACGAGCATGAAACCTTTGCCCGCGGATCCGAATCGCTCTTGCAGTCGCAAACGGACCACGTCGGTGATGTGATCGGAGGCGATGATCGAGTCGCCGTAGTGCACCACGCGTGCGATCGCGCCGTCTTTACGTTCGGCCGCTTCTTCGAGCTTGGCGAAAAATCGATCGAGCGGGCGGCGTTTACAACGTTCGCCGTCTTTCTCGAGACATTCTTCTTCGAGCTCCGCCTGCGTGAAGCTCAGCTTCTTCTTCCACGAGTCGAGCTTCGGCCGATCTGGTTTTTTCCAGGGCTCGGTCTTTGGTACAGGTACCGCTTCGACATCTTTTTTGATCTCGAGCTCGGGCTTCGGAACGTCGCCCTCTTCGTCTTCGACTTTGCCTTCGGTCTCTTCGCTGATCGCAAAATCGAGCGCCGCGACATCCCCCTTCTTAGGGACGGAGTCCGCCTTCTTGAAGACCTGCTTCGCGAGCGTGGCAAAAGGCGCCTCGCCTTTGAACGCATCCAGCGGTCTCGCCCAGTCCGGTAACGGCATCGCGGACAACGCGACGACGAGACTGATGAAAATGAGGATCGTGACGCCTGTCGGATGTCGCGCAATAAAGCCCATTGGGAGCGGTTATCGCACGCAGTACGAGACCTTCCGTCTCCCCTGGATACGACTGTGGAGGGACTTATCAGATCGCGTTCCTCGGTGCTAATCGTTGGGCCGCTGAGAGCATCGGAGAAGAGGTGGGCGGACAAATCCCGATGGGGTCGGGAGTTGAGGCCGCAATCACGGTTTAGGGGGCTGAACCGCGTGGACCGAATCTCCGACTCGCAGGACCTGGGGGGAGCAAAATTGATGCGCCACTATCTATTCGTCGGTGACCAACACGAGGTCCTCGGCGTTTGGGAAGTCGAAGACGAGCTATCGGCGACGAAGCTCTCCTTGAAGCTTTCGCTGATGTATCCGGGGTGTACGACCGTCCAGGATCATGCGGCGGACTTCGAGACGTTCAAGCGAGGCTACGCCGACTTCAACTTCGATGGGTTGGAGCCGGACGCCGAGGATCAGATCTTGATGAGATAAGATCGTTTCGGATCGGCGGCGGTTCGAAGCTTCGCGGCTCGGTCTTGCATTGCTTTTCTCCTTAGGGGCTACGCACGCGTTGCGTGCTGCGCGCTTCGCTTGCGGGTGCCTTCGTTGTGGGTTCAACGTCCGGCTCGCGCCCGAGTACGGGCGCCGAGACCGCTGCGACGAGGCGCTTCGAGACGGGGTCTTCGTCTTACTTAACGAAGAGGTCTTCGACTTTTACGACGCGGACGTCTTCGGGCGTGAGGTTCAGCGGGTAGGCGGCGACTTGGGCGTCGAGGTCGAGGACGGATTGTTCGACCTTTCCGTGTTCGTAGCTCTTCTCGGATTTTTCGCCGGAGACCAGTTTTTGTTTCAACGCTTCGGCGTCGGGCGCGACGATCGCGATCTTGACGCCGGGCGACGCGAGGTGGCGCTTCAAGGCGGCGTTCACTTCCGCCGGCGTGGTCTTCGCGAGATCCGCACGGAAGGTGTCGAGATACTTCGACACGCCGTAGAAATGTTCGTCGAGCGCGAAACCGACGCGGCGTGAAGGCGTGATGTCCCACAGGCGCGTGTAGCCCGCCAAAAACTGCTTCGTATCGGCGACACCACGTTCGTTGATGCCGTCGCGGACCATACGCGCGTGTAAGAAGAGCGCCAGGCGGATCGCGAAGATACTGTCCTTTGGATCAACGGGCCGAATCCAGATCTCGTAGTGCTGCTGGCGGCGCGCGATGTTCGGCGCGACGTTTCGCGTCCATCCGTCCTGGATGAACTTCTCCACGTACGCGTAGTCGCCGTAATTCAAGCCGCGTTTTTCGCGCAGCTCGCTCATCAACACGCCGTGAAACTGGCGGTGCTCACCGAAGTACGACTGCACCAAGCCGAGCTCCGAAAAATCGGGATGCCCGCGAAACGCATCGTGTGTGAAACCGATCGACACCGCGACCGCCTTGCCCGCCTTCTCCGCGATCAAGACCTCGTTCTTCGCTGGTTTGGCGACCCGCGGGATCGAAGCGACACGCGGTGCACCGTCCGGAAGATCTGCGAGCGCCGTCTTCAACGCCTCGCGCGCTTCCGCCGTGACTTTACCGCCGATGCCGACGACCAAACGTTTTTTGCCGAAGACCTTCGCGGCATGCGCGCGCACGTCGTCGAGCGTCAGCGACTTCAGCGCTTCGAGCGTACCACCCTCGTAGTGTCCGTACGGATGACCCGCGTACAACATGAGGTTGAGCATTTCTTTGCCGAGATTCTCGTCGTCGGTCGCGCGCAAACCTTTCTCGATGTTGTTGATCATGTCTTCGCGCAACCGCGCAAAATCCGACTCCGGAAGACGCGGCTCGCGCACCACGTCCGCGAGGATCGGGATCAGCTGCGCCGCGTGATCGCTGTGCACCTGAACCTCGAACACCGTCTGCTCTTTTTCGACCGACGCCTGAATCTCCGCCGCCATCGGATAGAGCGTCCGCAACATCTCGGCGTACGAGAGTTTCTTCGTGCCGCCCTCGGCCATCAGCCGCGCGGTCAGCTCGGTGAGACCTTCTTTGCCTGCGGGATCGTCGATGGAGCCCGTGTAAAACATCAAACGAATGGCGACGACCGCCGCACCTTCGATCGGTGCTTCGACGATCGCCCCGTTTCCTTCGACGAACGGCACCGAAACGAGCGGAGCCGACGTCACCGGTTGTTCCACGGTTCCCGAGCCGGCACCCGTCGGATCTTTTTCTTCGCCGTTGACCGCGTTTTTTCCGTTCCCGCACGCGGTGAGCACCAGCGCGAGCCCACCCAGAAGGAGTTGTTTGTACGAGCTCATTATTTGTCCTCCTTCGAGGCGAGCGTGACCACCGAGCGGTTGTTCTTCGTCAGATACTTCTTGGCGAACGCCTGCACGTCTTTCACCGCCAGCTTGTCGATCGATTTGATGTAGCGCTCGATGCCGTCGACCTGACCCGTCGGCGCGATGGTGAACGCCAACACCTGAGCGATCTTGTCGGGGCTGTCGAGCGAGAGCAGCAAGCCGTAACGAACCCTCGACTTCACATCGTCGAGCGTCTTTTGTTCGACTTTTCCGGCCACGAGATCAGCGATCGCTTTTTCGATCCGCGCCTCGACTGCCGCGAGGTTCTTCTTGTCTTTCACCCTCGCCACTACATGCGCGAGATAGGGATCGCGGTGATTCCAAGACCAATCTTGAAACGTCTCGACATGCTGTTTTTCCAGCACCAGCTCGGTGTAGATCGGCGACACTTTGCCGAACAAGAGCTCGAACAACACGCCGTAAGCCGCGGTCTCCGCGCTGTCATAGTTCGTGGCCGGCGTCCGCCAGCTGAGCGACAACATCGGTAGGGTCGGCGTCTTCCAATCGATGCTCGCGCGAATCTCTTTTTTCTGCGCCGGTTCGACCGTGATCTTCGTGGTGTCGCGTTTCAGCGTCCATGAAGAATAGTGTTTCTTCACCAGCTCCATCAGCTTCGCGGGCTCGAAGTCTCCGGTGACGATCAAGATCGCATTGTCCGGAGTGTAGAAACGTTTGAAGAACTTCTTCGAGTACTCGAACTGATTCGGCATGTCCTCGATGTCTTTCAAGTAGCCGAGCGTCGAGTGACCGTACGTGTGTTTCTTGAAGACCTCTTCGCGAAGCTTCTCTTCGAGCGGCAATTCCGGGCTGGAAGCGCTTTTGTTATATTCGCCGAGCACCGCCTGCGATTCCGTTTTGAAAACGTCTTCGGTGTACTCCAAGTTTTGGAAGCGATCCGCTTCCATCATCACCAGCTCTTCGAGCCAATCGTTGCGGCCGAAAAATGTGTATCCGGTGAAGTCGTCCGTGGTGAAACCGTTTTGATCGGCGCCCGTCTTCTTCAAATACGCATCGACCGTGGCGGGCGGATGCAGCTTCGTTCCACGAAACATCATGTGTTCGAAGAAGTGCGCAAATCCAGTGACGCCCTTCTCGACTTCGTCGCGTGAACCGACGCGCACCATCGTGTTGTAAGAGATCAACCCCGGCGATGCGTACGGCGCCATCACCACCACCAGCCCGTTATCCAGCTTCTCGGTGACGATTTTGAACGGCAGCGCATCCGCGCTCGCCAGTTGCGGCGCGAACATCAACGCAGCGGTGATCGATAGAGACAATGCCCGCTCTGTCATGCGGCGGGCTTAACGTCGCGAGCTCGAAGGGTCAACCGCTCGCGGACTGCGTCGAAGTTTTCGTCGCCGGCGCGGCCGCGCGCCCCACGGCTTCGCGCGTTTCTGCGAGGCGCGGCGACGCGGGGAACTTCTGTTCCAGCTCTTTTAGCGCGGATTTTGCGCGATCGAGCTCACCGATGCGCGACCAGAGATCCGCAATGTCTGCGAGCAGCTCATCGTCGACACCGACGTCTTTGAAGTCGCGGCGGATGACCTCCAACCGGCCGACCTCCGCGCGATCTTTGCCGAGGTTCGCGTAGAAACCGGCCACGTATTTTTCATGGGCGAGCAGTTTCTTGCGAACGTCGAGGAGCGCGGCTTTGCCTTCGGCGATGCCGGCGTCTTTGGGAAAACGTTCCACGTAATCGCGAAGTGAACGTTCCGCGTCGCGCACTGCGGTCTGCTCTTTTTCTTCGGGCGGCGGGAGCATGAACCAATCGGTGGGGATCTGGTTGTAATACGAAAGACCGATCCGCAGCGCTGCATAGGCAACTCTTTCGTGCGTCGGATAGAGGCGCACGAAGTTCTGATAACTGTCGATCGACTCGATGTATCGCTCGCGTGCGTATTGGCAGTCGCCGATGCGCATCGCCGCTTGCGACGCAAATTGCGAGTACGGGAACTTGTTGCGGATGTACGAATAATAACGTTGCGCGACGAGATAGTCCTCGTCGGCGAACGCTTGTTCCGCGAGCTTCCAGTTCTCTTCTGCGGTATTCGCGTAGTTGACGGAAGGAACGTTCTCCGGCCGTCCACCTTGCGGCGTACGTTCGGTGGGATCGCCGCCTTCTTCGCCGTCGATCACCGCGTCTTCTTCGTTTTTGTTGGTGTTGCCCGCGCACGCACAGAGCGAGAGCGAAAGAAGGAGGACCGCGCGACGCATCGAGTTGTCGCTTAACCGACTAAAACTTGGCGAGCAAGCCAAACGACGGCGAAACGATGAATCCCCCCAGATCGCGCTCTTCGCCGAAGACCACCGGCGTGGCGAAGACGCGCATCACGTTCAGCTCCAAAGTCGCAAAAAGGTGCTTGTAACCCAGGCGCAGGCCGCCCGTTCCGCCGACGTAATGGAACGTCGAGGACAGCTCGGTGTGCGGGATGCCGTTCACGGTCTCGACGTTTTGGAAGTCGGCATCGATCGACATGAACGAGACCATGTATTTGAGCCCGCCGTAGACCGCGACCGTCTCGTCCCACTCGCCGCTCGCGAGAAAAGCGACGTCCAGATCGTGGCGCGAATAGTCGTCGAGCTTGATGAACGACAACAGCTCGTAAGCAGGCTCGAGCACAGAGGCGCCGTAGCCGAAGTGGCGCGTCGCTCCGAGGACGACCGCGAGATCGGGCCCGCCGTCGTCGCTGGTCGCGAGCTGATATTTTCCGTCGAGCTTGAGCATGGTGCCCGCGTATTTGAGGCCGAAGTCGACGCGGTCGAAGACGCCGATGCGCCCGGTGATCTCGGTGACCAGCGCCGGATGAAAGAGGACCAAAGCCAGACCGGCTTCGATCGCCTCGCGCTGTTCCTGTTCGCTGAGCGGACGGCCTGCGTTATCCGCGTCTTTCAATCTTTGTGCGGAGGCCTTTGCGAGATCGGCGAGCTCGCCCACGAATTCACTGGAGATGGGGACACTTCCGGTCACGCCGACCTCGACCTGCCCCGGTTTTAGGGCGCGGGCGGTCTGCCCCGTGGTCAGCGAGGTCGTACAGGCGGCGGTACTGATCGCCAGGACAGGCAGCGCGAGCTTGATCCAATGCGGCTTCATTTGTTCTGCTTGTACACGCGAACGTCGCATTTCTGTTTTGTGGTGAGCGCCGTTGCAGCGTTCAGTCGGGTCGAGGGGGAGAAGAATGATCGCGCGCAAGTTTTTGGTGCTGCTCGGCGTGTTCGCCGTCGCGGCGTGTGATTGTGAAGGCGAAACCGAGGGGCTCGGTGACGGCTCGATCGGATACGCCGACGCGGTGACTGATCCTTCGGACACTGGCATTCAGAACACTGTCCTTTTGGACATGGGGGCGCACGATCTGGGCGGCGACCTGCCCGACGTCGATCAGCCGGATCTCGGTGTTGCCGACACCGGCGCCCGCGATGCCGCACCCACTGACCGCGGGAGAGACGCAGGCAGCGGTTGCGGCGTGCTCGCCGCCAACCCCACACCGCTGAGCTTCGCGGCTTCGCCCTCCCAAGAGCTGCTCACCGTGGTCAACAGCGGCGCGTGTGACGTCTTCATCCAGGATACGCGCATCAGCGGCCCTCAAGACGATCCGGATCATCCTTCCGCGGACGACTTCTCGGTGGTGGCCATGAGCGGCTCCCTCATCCCGGCCGGCGCCTCCATCACCATCACCGTACGCTTCGAGAACAACGACTTCTCCGCGCTCGACTTCGCCGAGCTGCACCTTCAAACCGACGCCGAACAAACCGAGGCGACCTTCGTTCTGAGCGGGCGCTCGGAGCCCTGTCTTTTGCCGACGGCGAACATCCAAGTGTTGACCGCGATGCCGGCCGCCGGGCAACCGGTCACCCTCAGCGCCGCGACCTCGAATCCGGGACCGCCGAACGCGACGATCGTCTTCTATGAATGGAGCTTCTTCTTTGCTCCGGGTGCGAATCCGGTGTTCAGCGATCCGAACGGCGTCGAGACGACGTTCATTCCTCTCCACTCCGGCACTTACGTCGTCGGCTTGAGCGTCAGGAACAGCTGCGGTTCGGTCTCGGGAGCTGCGACGGAGACGATCAATGTTCCCTAAGCTTCCGCCCAACACGACGCTGCTGGTGATCGACGTCCAGCGCGGCTTCGACGACATGAAGTGGGGTCCGCGCAACAATCCCGAAGCGGAGCTGAAGATCGCGCGCGCGATCGCCTGTTTTCGCGACTCGGAGCGCCCGATCATTCACGTCCGTCACGACTCGACGGAGCCAAATTCTCCGCTGCGCCCCGGGCAAGACGGAAATCGTTTCAAGGACGAAGCCACTCCGCTGCCGGGTGAGACGGTGATCGCGAAGACGGTGAACAGCGCGTTCATCGGCACCGATCTCGAACGAAGACTTCGCGATGCGCGTGTGACGACCGTCGTGATCTGCGGTCTCACGACCAACCACTGCATCTCGACGACCGCGCGCATGGCCGGAAATCTCGGCTTCCAAACGTACGTCCTGTCCGATGGGACAGCGACCTTCGACACGCGCTCGCCGAACGGCAGGATGATCTCCGCGGAGCAGATGCACGAGCTCGGTCTCACGGAAATTCACGGTGAATTCGCGGAGGTCATCGAGACCGAGCAGCTCGTTCTCAAGCTTTAGAAAACGATCGCCTTCAAAAAATCATCGTTACTCTGTCGCGTCTGTCCGGCGTCGCAGCTCACATTTTTTTCTGACACCGCAAAAAGCTCGGTGAACGCCGCTACAAAACGCACGCGATCGCCCGGTGCGCGACTTGCGATGTAGAACGAGCATGACCAAGAACATTTCTCTGCTCCTCTTTAGCATTCCGCTTTTTGTCGCCTGTGGAGCGAGTGAGCCATCGCAAAAGTTGCCCGGCCCGACCTCCGCCGATCGCCTGGGGCTACAAGGTGAGATCCTGGAATCCGTGAGCTTCACCTATCGTGAGGACGGTCGCATTTTTTCGCGCGTCTCGAACGGGGAAGAGCTCCGCTTCTATCATGACCACGACGGGCGCCTGACGTTCGTCGAAATCAGCGCGCCGGACGCCGAGGAAGCGGACGAAGAGCTCGCTTATCACTACGACGGAGCCGATCGCGTGGCGCGGATCGATCGCCAAGAGCTGAGTACCGGGCGCACCATCGAGTCGACACGTTTCGTCTACGATGACAGCGGCCGGGTGGCGCGGCGCGAAGATCTCCGTCCGTTCATGATCGGTGGACCGAAAGAAGAAGCGTTCGCCTATCAGTACGACTCGAGCGGACGTTTGGTGTTCGAGAAACCCATGGTCACCGGCCTTCCCGTCAAATACGGCTACGTGAACAACGGCGTGCTCCGCCACCGCGACACCGGCGACGTCCGCAAGATCTTCGAGCACGATGCGTTCGGGAACGTCCTCGCCGAGAGCGTCGTCTCGGCCGGCGACGAGTCGCGCGTGCAAGAACGTTGGGTCTACGGCTTCGAAGGCTGGAGCGAGCTGAGCGACAACGCGAAAGACGCACCGATGGCCGACACGTCCTATTTGTCCGCCTCCGTCCGTTGACCGGGTTGACGGTCTTGCCTACCACTTGGTAGACAACCGTCGAACGCCTGGTAGATGGAAGTCCCTGAGAAAATTCTGGTGGAAGCGACGCGGCTCTTTGCAGCCCGCGGTTTCGAGGGCACTTCGCTGCAGGATGTGGCCGATGCGGTCGGCGTGAAGAAGCAGTCGCTGCTCTATCATTTCCCTTCCAAAGACGAGCTTCGCCGCGGAGTGCTGGAGCGCCTGCTCGCACGCTGGAACGACGTGTTGCCGCGCCTGTTGATGGCTTCGCAAGCGAGCGGCCTCGCCAAGTTCGAGTCGATCACCTCGGAGCTGTTCGAGTTTTTCGCGGTCGAGCCGGATCGCGCGCGTTTGATCGTGCGCGAGATGCTCGATCGCCCGCGGGATCTACGATCGCTCTCCACCGAGCTGATTCGTCCGTGGGTGGAAGTGGTCACTCGATACATCGAGCTCGGCAAAGGGCTCGGTCAGATCCGAAAAGACGTCGACGCGGAAGCGTATGTGCTCGGTGTGGTCACCATGGCGCTCGCGGCGATCTCCACCGGCGAAGCTTTCGGCGCGATGATGCCGGGCCCGGCGAAAAAGAAGCCACCTGTCCGAAAGATCACGAAAGAGCTCGTGCGTATGGCGATGACCAGCTTGTTCGAGCCCGCTTACCTCGCACACAAAGGAAAGAAATAATCATGGCCAGCTTTCTCACCGACAACGAGGACCTCCTCTTTTACGTCGAGCGCGGTATCGACTGGGCACCGATCGTCGAAGCAACCGAATTCAACTATCGCTCGCCGGGCGCGTTCAAGAATGCGCGCGACGCCGTGGAAACGTACAAAGAAGTGCTCAATCTGTATGGCGAGCTCGCGGCGGAACGGGTCGCGCCCTATGCGGCGGAGATCGATCGCGAAGGCGTGATCTACAAAAACGGCGAAGCATATTTGCCGAAACGATTGCAGTCGATCTTCGACGAGCTGAAATCGCTCGAGCTGCACGGCCTTTGTTTGCCGCGTGAATTGGGTGGGCAAAATCTACCGCTGACTTTGTTCTACCTCGCGAGTGAAGTGCTTGGCCGCGCGGACATCTCCGTCATGGCGCACAACAGCTTTCATGGAGCGATGGCCATGGCGATGCTCGTCTACTCGCTGCACGAAGGCTCGACGAAGTTCGATCTCGCGGAAGGAAAGATCGTCTCGACGCGCTGGCAAAAGGAGATCGACGAGATCCGCACCGGCAAATCGTGGGGTTCGATGGACATCACCGAACCGGACGCGGGCAGCGACATGGCTGCGCTGCGCACCGTCGGCGAACAGGATGCACAGGGCAATTGGTTCGTCACCGGACAGAAGATCTTCATCACTTCGGGACACGGCAAATATCACTTCGTCATCGCGCGCACGGAGAAAGGTGTCGAGGGCCTGGAAGCGCTCTCCATGTTCTTGGTCAACGCCTACGAAGACGACGAAAACGGCAATCGCACGCGGATCGTCACGCTCGATCGTTTGGAAGAGAAGCTCGGCCATCACGGATCGGCCACCGCAGCTTTGACCTACGAACGTGCGCCGGCCCAGCTCATCGGCAAACGCGGCGAAGGTTTCAAACTGATGTTGGTGTTGATGAACAACGCGCGCATCGGCGTCGGCTTCGAGTCGATCGGCCTTTGTGAAGCGTCGTACCGGTTGGCGAAAGCGTATGCCGCGGAACGCAGATCGATGGGCAAGACGATCGATCGCCACGAGATGATCGCCGACTATCTCGACGAGATGGAGAGCGACATCCAAGGTCTACGCGCGCTGGCGGTGACGTCCGCGGTCAGCGAAGAGCTCGCGACGAAGACTGCGATGTTGCTCGATCATGGCTTCTATGAAGGTGAAGAAGCGTCGCGAAGAAAGCTGTTTGCGGCGAGGCACCGCCACCGCGCGCGCCGGTTTACGCCGCTGCTCAAATATCTCGCGGCGGAGAAATCGGTGGAGATGGCGCGGCGTGGAGCTCAGATCCACGGCGGTGTCGGTTACACAAAAGAGTTTGGCGCCGAGAAGATCCTGCGCGACGCCATGGTCATGCCGATCTACGAAGGCACGAGCCAGATCCAATCGTTGATGGCCATGAAAGATGCGCTCGGCGGGGCGATGAAGAATCCGAGCCGCTTCGCGAAACGGATCGCCACGACACGTCTGCGTGCGGCTTCGGCGCGTGATCCTTTGGAGCGGCGGGTGGCGAAGATCCAGACGACCTCGCTCCAGGTCCAGCAGCACCTGATCGCGCGGACAGCGACCGACAAAGCGCGTGCGCTCAAGGGTGCGCCGTTCTCCGAATGGCCCGAACGTTTCATGAAGAGCTGGGATCCGAAACGCGACTTCGCGTTCGCCATGTTGCATGCGGAGCGTTTGACGCGGATCCTCGCGGATGAAGCGATCGCCGAAGTGTTGCTCGAACAAGCGAAAGAACATCCGGATCGCAAAGAGGTGCTGGAACGTTATCTGGAACGCGCTGAGCCACGGACGCGCGCGATCGCCGACGTGATCACCACAACAGGCAATCGACTGTTGGAAAAATTGGAGCGGACGGAGAGCGAAAAAAAGCGCGAGGTGTCGTAGTAAGCGAACATGGTGCACGCAAATCCGTTCAAGGCCCCAGACACTCAGGAACCCGGCCGCGGAAGCCATAGCGGTTTCGAATTCGCGCCTTGTCCAAACTGTAAAAATACAGGCGCCACCAAGGTCGGCTTCACTTGGTGGGGCGGCGTGCTCGGCTCGAAGGTTTTGACACACGTCGAGTGTTCGTCCTGCAAAACTCGCTACAACGGAAAGACTGGCCGCTCGAACACCACGGGGATCGTCATCTATACCGCTGTGATTGCCGTCGTCGTCGGCGCGCTCCTCTTCGCGATCAATTAATAGACGCCTCAAGCTCGTCCATCTCGGTTGTAGATGAGCGACAACGCGAGTGTGAATGCGTGCTCATGGCATGCGCGCTGCACATCCGTCGGCTGCCATGCTCACCAACGGAACGCTCACTACGCGCATTGTCGATCGCTACGAGATCATCGAAAAGATCGGACAAGGCGGCGTCGGTACTGTCTATCGGGCTCGCAATCTTTTCCTCGAAAACGATGTCGCGCTGAAGTTGCTGCACTCGCATTACCGGAGTGATGAGGCCTCGCTCGATCGTTTTTGGCGCGAGGCAAAGGCCGCGAGCATGACCAAACACGAGAATCTAGTCCCGCTCTTGGACTACGGCGTAAGCCGCGATGGACAGCACTTTTTGGTGATGGAGCTCATTCAAGGTGAGACGCTGGCGAAGGTGATCGAAGGTGGAAAACAAGTTGATCCACGCTGCGCCGCATTGATCGCGAGACAGATCGCGAGCGCGCTCGATCATCTGCATCAGCTCGGTGTGTTTCATCGCGATCTCAAGCCGGCGAACATTATGTTGTGTGACGGCGGCGGCGAGTGTCCGGTGGTCAAGATTCTCGACTTCGGGCTCGCGGGTTTCGAGTCGGATGCCGAGAAAGAGCGACTGACGATCCCGGGACTGATCAGCGGCACGCCCGCTTATATGTCGCCGGAACAAATCCTCGGCGATCGCGGCGACACACGTTCGGATCTCTACGCGCTGGGCGTCGTGCTCTATGAAGCTTTGGCGGGATATGTCCCGTTCAGCGGCGATGCGAAACAAGTGCTCACCGGACATTTGATCATGTCACCGCGCGAGATCGAGGATGCCGGACCGCTCGGTGATTTGGCGATTGCGTTGTTGGCAAAGGATGCGCGCGATCGTCCGGCGTCGGCGCGCGAAGTGATCGAGATGCTCGACACCTTCCTCGAGCTCGGCACCTTGAGCCGACCTGATCCTTGGGACAGGTGGTTCGAAGATGACGAGCTCGAGGTGGTGTCCGTCCAGGAAGCGTTCCCTAAGAAGGGCACCAAACGGCGGGCCGGACCGTTCGTTGCGAGTATCCTCGCCGTGATCCTCGGTGGCTTGGCCGGGGCGTATTTCGCGTCAGTGAAGCTCCATTTCCGCTCGCCGATCGTCATTGAGCACGGTGAGGCTGAGCCGCCCGCGCTCAAGGAACATCCGGCCGCGCATCGCGAAACAAATGTTTGCCCTTTCGATGCGTCTTGCGGTCAATCGCCACCCCAACGAGCGAGCCCGCAAGCGCAAACATGAACGCGGTCAGCGAATAGCCGTGCGTTTGCCAGTCGATCGCCGGAACCAGCGCCACCACCATTTTGCCGAGCATACCGGCGATGACTGCACCCGCGGTCGCCGACAACAGATGTTCTGCAGTGTGGCCCCGCCGCTCCATAAAGAAGGCGAAGCAACCGCCGAGTGTCAGCGCAAAAAGTACCCAAGTCGCTATCTCAAAGATCATCATAGTAAGGTGATGATCGCTCCTACGGAGCACGCGCGTCGATTCGGCCTCGGCCCGGTGACATGATCCCTCTTGCGGGAATGCGTGCGAGGCCGAGTGCGACGATCATTCGGGAGCGTGAGGCGTCTTTGTCCCTTCGAAGAAGGATTTGAGCTTCAAAACCCGCGCTTTCAGGTGCTCGTCATTCGTTTTCTTGAGCTCCTTTTTCCATGAGTCGTGCACGTCGCTCAACGCGGCCGCTGCGCTCACTTCGAGCTCCGCGAGCAGCTCGCGATCCTCCTCGGTCGCGCTCGGCTTCGTGATTCGAGCTTCGACGATCAACTGCAACAAGCGCTGCACGGCGGCGTCCTTTTGTTCATGCGGTGAGAGCTGCACCAACATCGTGCCGAGCTCGACGACCCGCACGTTCGTGGGCCAAAGTTTGATGCACAGCTCGAGCAGAGCGCGCGCTTTATGCGGCTCCTGAAGATCCCACAAACGCAGCGCCGCACCTTCGAGCAACGGTGCACAGGCGGATGCGGTGCAGGCTTCGAGCTCCAGCGCCGAGGTGAGGAACGCGACCGCCGCTTCCGGCGATTCTTGAGTCGCGGCGAGCAACACACCGCTCCTCGCTGCGTTGTCGAGCAGGCCGCGTTTCATCTCTCGCGACATCTGCGGATCGTTCTTCGCCAGGTCGACCGCTCTTTTCACGCTGGTCCAGGCTTTCGCGGATTGTCCGAGCTGTTCTTCGCTCATCGACAGATTGAGCGCAGCCAGCGCGCGATGCGGTGAGCGTTGATCCTCGATGACGCGCGCGAATCGTTCCGCGGCTTTGTCGAAGCGCTGATTTTCGTAGTCGTGGGTTCCAAGGCCGAACCACGCTTCAGAGATGCGCGGATCATCCGGAAAGGATGTCGAGACTTCCTCGAGCGCAGGAACGCCGAGCTCTGCTTGTCCGAGCAAACGTGAAGCTTCGGCGACGCCGAGCAGAGCTTCGACGCGGCGCGGATGGGTTGGGTACTTCGCGCGTACGTTCTGATAACTCTTCAGCGCGGCCTCGGCGTGAGGCTTGGCGATACTGCGATCCGGCTCGTTCTTCGCGAGCGAGAGGCGGCGGCTGGCAATGTTGAGATCGAGCTCCGCCACTTCGGGATCGGCCGGTCCGGGATCGTTGATCTCGAGCTGCGCGCGACGTGTTTCCAGCTCGGCGAGCTCTGTTGCTTTCGCAGGCGGCTGTTCGATGGCCACCAGCGCCGGTGCGCCGGCGAAGTAGAAGTCGCCTTCCAGCGAAGACGTCTCCCAAGGGATCTGCGCGCCGCGGCTCTTCTCGCGAACTTTGGTGCGCGTGCGTTTGAAGACGTCTTCGATCTTTAGGCCAGGTTGGCGCATGTGGACCAAGAGCTCGCCGGTGAACAATCCGTTTTCGCCGCTGCCGTCGGACGCGGTTTTTCCGGGCGCAGTGGAGAAAGAGATGAAGCTGCCGCCGGGTGCGTCGACGCCCGCGAGCCCGCTTTTCGCGCCGAGGCTGCGCGTGAACGGATCATCGCGGCAGGCGTCGAGGATGACGATATTCGTGCGGCTGAGCGGTCCGTGGAGCTTGGCGGTGACCTCGGCCAAACGGACAGCTTCAATGTCGACGTCTGCTTCGGTACGGATCACCGCATCGATGGGGATCAGATAGTTCTCCCCGCCGGTCTGGATCCCGTGGCCCGAATAATAAAAGAGCGCCACGCCGGAACGACCGCGGATCTGATCGCCGAGCTCGAGCAGCGCCCGTTTCATCTTCTTTTGATCGGCGTCGATCAACGTGGTCACCGCGAAGCCGCTTTGTCTCAAGGCGGCGGCGATGGCGGTCGCGTCGCGCGCAGGATTACGCAGCTTGTTCGTCGTATAAGCCGCGTTGCCGACGACCAGCGCCAAGCGCGCTTCGGGGAGCTCGAGAGGCGGAGGCTCGATCAGCGTGCTCCGCTCGCCAACGTCAGCGGGCAGAGGAGGATCGTTCTTTTTCGTGCACGCACAGAGCGCGACTGTCCCCGCGACCAACCACCATCCCCACCACCCCATGGCGGAGAGATTAACACCGACTCAGGATTTCTTGATGCTGTCGAAGTTGCGGTCGAAGCTGGACATGAAGTCTTCGCCCGGCTCGTCCGTGGTCAGGCCCTCGGTCAATGAGGCGTTGTTGCCTGATTTTCCGGCTGTTTTTGGATCGAGCTTGGGCAACGGACGGCGCGTCGGCGGGGGCGGCGGCGTCCTTGGTTTCGGCGTTGTCCCTGCGGCCACTGTCCCCGCGGACACCTGCGGTGAAGACTTCCCGGGCTGGTGCACGATGTCGAGCTGACTCTGCGTCTTCTCGTCCTCCATACCTTCGAGCCCTTGGATCGCCTGTACCTGCGGCGCAGGCGGCGGAAGCGTCGCCTCGTTCGAGCTGATCGGCTCCGCCTTCACCGGCTTCGGCGGCTGCGTGGGCAGCGCCTTCATCGACGGCAGCGGCGGTGTCGTCGCCGCGGGCTTCTTGGTCGCCGGTAACGACGACGCGGGCGCCGGCACCGGGAGCTTGCTGCCGGCCGTATCCTCGAGCTGCTTCAAGAACGAATCGAACTCCTGTTCCGCACCCGTGCGCTGCGCCGGACGCTCGGTCTCGAGCTTCTGTACGCGATCGGTGAGCCGCTGCGCCGCCAACTGCGACGTCTTCAGCTGACGCGTCAGCTCGATCTTCTGCGCACGCAGTTCTTCGAGCTCGCGCTGGTGGGCCGTATCTTTTTCGCCGCGCTGCTTGAGGAAGTTTTCCTGCGCCTCCTCGAACTCGCGCAGATACTTCGTCTCCTGCTCGTCTTTCTCGGCTCGGACGTCGTCGATCGCCTCTTCGAGCCTCGCCGCTTTCGCCTGCATCTCCGAGAGACGCTGCGTGAAGTCGTTGCTCGCTTTCACGTTCTCGACGCGCCGTTCTTCGAGCTGTTTGCGCAGATCGGTGATCGAACGGTCGCGCTCGCCCACTTCCGCAGCACGTTTCTCTTCGACCTGATGTTTTTCCTGCGCGAGATGCGCGGCCCGCCGCGTCGCCTCTTCGAGACGTTCGCCGATCGACACCGCTTCCTGACGCAAACGTTCGCGCTCTTTCTCGAGCGACTCCGAGTGTTGTTGCAGGCTGCCGAGCTGCGCTTCCAGCGTGGACTTCGTCTCGGCGCCGTTCTTTTGCGACGTCGAGAGCTGTTGTTCGAGCAGCGCCACCTTTGCTTCGAAGGCCTGCTTTTCACGGCCGGCCATCGCTTGATTGGTGCTCGCTTCATCCGACAGCTCGTCGAGCGCACGCTGCAAAGACTCGATGTCGCGCGTCGCCCGTTCGTTCGCCGCACGCTGCGATTCCAGCTCTTCGCGCGTGCTCTGCACCTCGCGATCGAGCGCGCGGTTGTGAGCCTCACGCGCCTCGAGCTCGGAGCGCATCTCTTCGCTCTTCGTCGCGTGTTGCGCTTTCGCCTGTTCGAGCTGCCGCTCGAGCGCTTGTTGCGCCTGCGCGTCCATCTTCCCGCGCGCATTCGACTGCTCTTCGAGCAAGGCGCGCGCATGAAGCGCCTGATCGCGCTCGTCGCGAACGGTGTCGAGCTCCGCACCGAGCTCCGCCATCCGCGCACGCACCCCATCGCGCTCGCGGGTGAGCGCAGTCCGCGCTTCGTTCCACTCCGCCCGCGCACGCTCCATCTCGCTCTGCAGACGCGAGAACGCTTCTTCGGCGCGCGCCAGATCGGTCGTCAGCTGCACACGCGCGCGATCCACCTGCTGCCGCGCGTCTTCCGTCGAAGTGAGGTTCTGCGTGAGCACCTCGATGCGCCCACCGCGGCTCTCCACCTCGGCTTCCAGCTCGCTCGCCCGTTCGTTCAGCTCGTCGAGCTCCGCCGACAGGTCCTGTCCGCGCTTCGTGCTCCGCGCGAGATCATCGGTGAGACGATCACGGTCGTTCTTCAGCTGATCGCGATCTTTGGTGACGCGATCGCGATCGCCCGTCACCTGCGTCAGCTGATCGCGATATTCGGCGATCTCTTGTTCGCGCCGCGCGAGCGTCCGGCTCGTCTCTTCGAGACGCTGCGAGCGCTCCGACACTTCGGTGCGCGCCGTGGCCAACATCGAGCGGTGATTGACCAGCTCCTGTCGTGTCTCTTCGAGCGCCGATTCCAGCTCTTCCTGTTCGACGCGCAGCGAGGTGAGGTTGTCGTCGAGCACCGCGATGCGGCCCTGCAAACGGCCCATCTCCGAAGCGCGCGCGTCGTAGTCCGCACGCAGCGTTTTGAGCTGACCTTGCGACTCGATCCGATCTTCTTTTTCCTCTTTCAGCGCTTCGATCAGCTCGGCGATGCGTCCTTCGCGCGTCGCCAAAGTTTCGCGCGTCGAGCCGAGATCGCGCTCGGTCTGCCGCAGATTTTTGTTCGTCTCCGCGAGCTCCCCGCTGGTGTGTTTCAGCTGCTCTTGAAGCTGAGCACCTGTCCTTTCGGCCGAAGCCCGTTCGCGCTTCTCGCTGCCGAGATCCACGCGCAAGGTGTCGATCTCGTCGCCCTTCGACGCGAGATCGATCCCGAGCTGCATGATCTGATCGCGCAGCTCCGCTTCCAGCGCTTCCGCTTCCGCGCGCGCCGAAGACAGCTCGCTGTCGTACCGGCGAATTTCGAGGTTGAGCCGATCTTTTTCCGCCTTCGCTTCACCTTCGAGCTGGCGAAAGCGCTGCATCTCTTCCGCGAGCTCAGCTTCCAGCGAGGAGATCCGATCGAGATTTTGCCGGACTTCGTTCTGCGAGCCCTTCAGCTCTCCGCGCAAAGCCGCGAGGCTTTCGTCGCGCTCGGCGATCGTCCGCGTCGCTTGATTCAGCTTCTCGGTGAGCTCCGCTTCGACGCCCGCGAGCTCCTGCTCGACCGAGATCCGCGCGCTCTCCAGCCGCTCGATCTCCGTGCGCAAAGACGCTTCGGTCTCGTCGAATTCGCGGCGCAGCGCCTTCATCGAGCGATCGAGGTCGGCGATCGCTTCCTCTTTCTGCGCGATGATCCCGCGCAGATCGCGTTCCAGCTTCTCGCCGTCGCGGAGGAGACGTTCGTTCTCCGCAGTGGTCGCTTCGACGCGGAGCTGCGTCTCGTGCAGATCTCGCGACAGACCGTCGCGCACCTCGATCGTTTGCGACAACCTGGCCGAAAGATCAGTACGCTCGGTTTCGACTGCCAGCTTCGCGGCTTCCGTCTCCGCGAGCGTCCGCTCCTTCATCTCGAAACGCGCCGTCAGATCCGCAAACTGCGCATCCGCTTCGGCGAAGTCCGAACCAAGGCCTTCGATGATCGCATCGCGCGCGGCGATTTCGTCCGCCAGCTCGTCGCGCGTCGAGTTGTGGTCCTCGCGCAGAGACGATAGGTCCCCGCGCAATTCGAGGATCACGTCCTCGAGGCCGAGCATGCGCTCTTCATGGCCGAGGATCTTCGACATCTGCTGATCGCGCAGGTCCTGGAGCTGTTTCTCGCGATGCGCCGCATCTTCGAGATCCTGCTCCAAACCGCGGATCGCACCTTCGCGTTTGTCGACCGTCCCCTTCAGCGAGACGATCTCCGCTTCGGCGTGCTCGCGCTTTTGATCCGTCTCCGCGAGCGAATCTTCGAGCGCGCGGATGCGCGTCTTCGCCGTGTCTTGTTCGTCGCGCAGATCGCCCTTGAGATCGGCGATGTCCTTCTCTTTGCCGGCGACGACTTGGATCAGCTCGTTTTCGCGGTTGACCTTCTCCTCGAGCAACAGCTCGAAGCTGGAATTGAACTCGTTTGTCCTCCGCTCCAGCTCGGTGCGGAACTCGTGAAGCTGCGCATTCAGCTCCTCGATGGTCATTTTCAGTGACTGCGCTTCGACGTCTTTTTCGACGAGCCGCTCGTTGAACTGGTGATACTCGCGCTCTTTGCCGCGATACATCTCCATCACGCGCGCGAGCTCGATCTCGCGCTGGCGCAGCTTGTCGCGAAGCATGTCGAGCTTCGCGTCCGCCGTCGTCACCCTGCGGCCGATCGTCGAACCTTCGCGTTTCAGCGGGATCGCCGGCGCAGGCTCTTCGCTGACGTTCGTCGACAAAGAATCCATCACCTTTTCGATGAAAGCGGTGTCCTCTTGGGTCACCGGCTTCACTTCTTCCTTCGGCGCAGGCGGAAGAGGCGGCGGCTTTTCGAGGCCTCCCGGCGGGAACAACACGTTGCGCACGCGATCGCGCAATTCATCGAGCGGATACGGCGGCTCCGCGGGCACGATCAGGTACTCATCGGCGCGCGTCTCTTTCGTCTTATGTGTCTCGATGATCTGGTCAGTGTCTTTCGAGGTGTACAGAAAGACCGGGGTGGCCATCGTCCGCTTGTTGCGCTTCACGCGGCTGCACAACGTGTAGCCGGACTCTTTGCCGCTCGACTCCGCGCGTACGAGCACGATGTCCGGACGCTCCGCACGAATCTCATCGAGAGGATCCCGATCACCTTCGCTGATGGAGACTTTGAGGCCGTCGGTGCGAAGCGCAGCCGCGACCATGAGCGCGAAATCGCGATCTTCGTCGATGATGAAGGCATTCTTCTGGGGCACGGAGCGCACACGCTAGATCCGCATGATTCCTGGATCAATGTGCGTCGATACGAAGGCGCGGGCCTATCGAAAGCCCCCGGACCGCCGATTGACCAAGAAAGCGAAGAAAGCGGTACTCTCAAACAAGCCGATGAGCCGCCGAGCCGCAATTTTCCTCTCGTTGCTCGCGAGCGCGTGCAGCGACCGCGCACCTTCGATCATCTCCACCGCCCTCGTCGAGAACACGCGCGACGACTCCAGCCCATACTTAGTGGTCGCAGTCATCGAAGACGACCGCGAGGTCGAGCGCGCGAACGTCGTCTTGACCGCGACGCGCAGCGGTGCCGATCGCGTCGACCTGCAGGTCCCGATGGAGCCCGGCGACGCCGCGAGCTTCACGGCCGCGATCCCGCCGTTGCCGCTCGGCACCGCAGTGCGCTGGCACGTCGTGGCCACCGACGATGCGGGTCAGGAAACGATCGAAGCGAGCTCGCACGTCTTCCACGTCGGCAACGTGCCTTCGCGACCCGAGCTCCTCACGCTCTGGCCGAACGCCGGCCCCTCTTCGGGCGGCACCGAAGTGTTGATCGTCGGACGCGACGTCCGCGAAGGCGCCTTCTTCACTTTCGGCGACGTGATCACCCGCGAGGTGACGATCGAATCGCGCACGCAGGCGCGCGTCAAAGCACCGCCGCATATGCCGGGCCTCGTCGACGTCACCATTCAAAATGCGGATGGCAGCATCGCGAAGTTGATCGAGGCCTTCACCTATTTTCCCGCACCGGAGATCTTCGAGGTACGCCCGGCGAGCGGACCAGCGACCGGCGGGACACAAGTCGAAATCATCGGGCTCCATTTTCCCGGAGGCGCGAGCTTCCTGTTCGCGGGGACACCTGCCTCGAACGTGGTGGTCGTCAGCGAAAATTTAGCGCGCGCCACTACGCCGTCCGGACCTGCCGGATTCGTCACCGTCCGCGTCGAACATCCCGAGAAAGGGTTCGGAGAAAAGGAGCGCGCTTACGAGTACATTCCACCGCCGCTCGTCGAGGAGGTCATCCCTCCGCGCGGCTCGGATCTCGGCAACACGCCGGTGCGGATCATCGGACAATTTTTCCAGCGGGGCGCGACGGTGCGTTTCGGCGATGTCCCGCTCCGCGATGTCCTCTTCGTCAGCGATCGCGAGCTGCAGGCGCTGACGCTTCCGCACCGGGTCGGCTTCGCCGACGTCACCGTCGAAAATCCCGACGAACAACGCGGCACGCTGGAAGACGGCTTCTTCTTCTTCGGCCCGCCGATCGTCGACGAGGTCGTCCCGCCGTACGCCTCTTCGAGCGGCGGCGCGACCGTGCAGATCCGCGGCGAAAACTTCGAACCGCGCTCGATGGTGGAAGTGGAGATCGACGGCATCTTCCAAATCGTGGCCTGCACCTTCCTCGACGAGACCGCGATCTCCTGCGTGCTCCCGCCTTCCACGCCTGGACCTGCCGGCGTCCGCGTGACGAACACCGACGGACGTTTCGACCAGCTTCTCGAGGCGTTGGACTTCTTCGAGATAGTTACTGTCCTCCCGGACAGGGGGCCCTCGAGCGGTGGAACGACGGTCGATGTGATCGGCCGCTTTTTGCCGCCGAATACCATCGTTCGAGCTGGAGCTTTGGAAGCGAGCTGCACGTGGATCAGCGCGGAACACATCCGCTGCGTGACGCCCCCGGGACCGCCGGATCAATTCGTCGACGTCACCGCCATTCCGAGCGATCCAGGCCAGACGGCAGCGGCGCTCGTCGATGGATATTTCTATATCGCGCCGCCCGAGATCACCTCGATCGATCCCGACCGCGGCCCGATGCACGGCGGCACGGTGATCACCATTCGCGGGCGTTTCTTCCAAAACGGGGCGACGGTCACCATCGGCGGCGCAGCGTGCACCAACGTGGTCTTCGTCTCCGCGACCGAGCTGCGTTGTACTGTCCCTTCGGGCAGTGCCGGCGTTCAGCTGGTGGTGATGACGAATCCCGACGGACAAAGTGGCGACTTCCTCGGCTTCGAATATGTCCCCGTCACATTCACCCCGTTCTGGGCGCTGGTCGACGGTTTCGCCACCATCACCATCCGCGGCACGGAATTCACCGCGAACGCACGCGTGCGTATCGGATCGAACCTCGTGACCGACCTGGTCTTCGTCTCCGATGAAGAGCTTCGCGGCCAGGTCCCCGCTTCTGCGGATCGCGGAAATTTCGAGCTTCGCGTGGAGATCCCGGGCAAACCGAACGACGTCTCGCTCGATCGTTTTTCGTACCGCGTCTATGTCGACGGAAGCCGGAGCAGCATGGCGGGCGACGGCGAGACGAGCGACGTGATGATCCACGATCTCGACAACGACGGCGACAGCGACTTCGTCTACTTGAACGGCGGCGTCGGCAATCCCGGCGATCCGGAGGTGATGGAGAATCAAAACCTCATCTTCACTTCGCACGTCTTCTCGGTCACCGACGTCGCCAACGAAGGTAACGCCTGCGACTACAACGAGGACGGATTGATCGACATCGTCTGGGGCTCGAGCGCGAACAACGTGCGCGTGATGCACAACGACGGGAACATGAGCTTCACGCCGATCACGCCGCCGACCTCACCCGATCAGTCGTTCGAAACCAGCTTCCACGACATCACCGGCGACGGCCTCTGCGATCTGATCAGCCTCGGTATCAGCCAACCGGACACCGTGTTCAGGAACGACAGCGGAACCTTCCGCGTGATCCAGAATTCGCTCCCCGACGATCCCGACTTCATCCACGACCACAAGCTGGACGTCGGCGATCTCGACGGCGACGGCGATGGCGACATGGTGGTGGTCGTCGACGACGTGAACTTCGGCGCCATGACGCAGCGAAATCGCATCTATCTCAACGACGGCTTCGGCGTCTTCCAAGAGGACACGGTGAACCGCCCGCTGATGGAGTCGATCCACGGCGACATCTACGACGTGCGCATCGGCGACATCGACCTCGACGGGGACAACGACTTCATCCTGCCGAATTATCACCGCCCGCCCGCGGTCCTGATCAACGACGGCAGCGGCGTCTTCACTTCCGTGACGGATCGCGTCGACGTCACCGAGCACGGCGACTCGGCGATGATGCTTCACGACGTTGAAGACGACGGCGATCTCGATCTCTATCTCGTCAGCCTCGACGGCCAAAACGGCGGCGAGACCTCGCGTCTCTTCTTGAATGATGGGCGCGGCTTCTATTTCCGGGCGGAACGCGGCGAGCCACCCACCACGCCCTCGGCCTACCGCGGCGCGATGGGGGACATCGACGGAGATGGGGCAACCGACATCCTGTTGGGCGTAGTCTTCGGGTCCAACGTCATGTACTTCGCAGTGGAATAGCAGGACAGTTTGGTCCTATTAGCCCTCTGATGTATGGAAGGGCAGCGAGATCGAACGCGGATGGCAGCGGTCTTCGACGGTGAAAGAACGAAAGGTGGCGTGTTTCGCCGCCTTCTCCGATGGGTCCTCTTTTTCGGCGGCATGGGTGTCGCCGCGATCGGGCTCGTCGGTCTGATCGCTTGGGGCGTGTTCTCCCAAGACATCCCGGACTTCGAATCGCTCGACGACTACCGGCCGAAGCTGGTCACGCGCGTCTACGATCAAAGCGGACAATTGATCGGCGAGTTCTTCCGCGAGCGCCGCGTCGTCCTCCCATACGATCGCATCCCGCCGAAAATGGTGCAGGCCGTGCTCGCGTCCGAAGACGATCGGTTCTTCGAGCACGAAGGCATCGACTATTGGGGCATCGTGCGCGCGGCGTGGGCCAACTTGCGCGCCGGCCGCGTGGTGCAGGGCGGCTCGACGATCACCCAGCAGGTGTCGAAGTCGCTGTTGATCTCCGCCGAAGGTTACACGGAAGGTTCGGCGAAAAAGATCTCGCGCAAGATCAAAGAAGCGATCCTCGCGCGCCGCCTCGAGAAGAAGCTCTCGAAGGAGGACATCCTCACGCTTTATCTGAATCAGATCTTCCTCGGAAACCAAGCGTATGGCGTGGAAGCCGCGGCGCAAAACTACTTCCGCAAAGACGTGAATCAGATGAACACCGCGGAGATCGCGCTGCTCGCGGGGCTGCCGCAAGCGCCTTCGCGTTACTCACCGTTTCAACATCCGGAGCGCGCCAAAGATCGCCGCGAATACGTGCTGCGCCGCATGCTCGAAGAAAAGATCATCACCGAGGCGGAGCTGAACGAGGCGAAAGACACGCCGATCACGGTCTATCCCGCGGAAGACGTGTCGAGGAACGTGACGCCGTATTTCACCGAAGAAGTGCGCCGCATGGTGTTCGCGAAGTACGGCGAGAAGAGGGTGCTCGAGGGCGGTCTCGAGATCTACACCACCGTCGATGCCGAACGTTATCGCGCGGCCGAAGACTCGACATATGACAACTTGCGCGCCGTTGATAAGCGCCAAGGTTTTCGTGGTCCGCTCCTGGAGCTGCCGAAACCTGAGGAGCAGAAGAAGTTCCTCGCAGCCTACGAGAAGGAGCTGATGGCGCGCGATCGTTACGCGAAGCTGGAAGATCGCGAGCTCTACGTCGGTGTCGTCGACAAGATCGACAAAGCCGCGGATCTCTACAAGCTGAAGATCGGCCCGCACGAGGCGATCCTTCCGCTCGCGGCGATGCGCTGGGCGCGCAGGGTCGATCCAAACAAATGGTTCGAAGGTTCGGTGCTCGACTCGCTCCCGAAGACCATCAAAGTCGGCGACGTACTTTTGGTCCGCAAAACGACGCGCGAGCGCATCGGCAAGGATCGTTTCGCGTCGGCCTTCATGAAGAAGGTGCCCGAAGATCCGACGATCAATTTAGTGGCGCTGGAACAGGAGCCCGATCTCGAAGCCGCGATCCTCTCGGTGCATTCCAAGAGCGGCTACGTACAAGCGATGCTCGGCGGTTATTCTTTTGATCGCAGCGAATTCAACCGCGCGTTGCAGTCGTGTCGCCAGCCGGGCTCGTCGTTCAAACCGATCGTCTACGCAGCGGCGCTCGATCTCAAACAGTGGACTGCATCGACGCGCGTGCTCGACGCGCCCGTGACCTTCGACGATCCCGACGCACAGAAGCGCTGGAAGCCGAACAACTTCGACGTGAAGTTCATGGGCGAGGTGACCTTGCGGACAGCGCTGCAAAACTCGATGAACGTGCCCGCGATCCGCACGCTCGACGGCGTGGGCCTACGCGACGCGATCGACTACGCACACAAATTGGGCATCACCACCGAGCTGCGTCCGGAGCTCGGCCTGGCGCTTGGAGCATCGTGCGTCAGCATGAGCGATCTGACCGAGGTCTACGCGTTGTTTTCGAACTACGGACAACGTGTCCCGCGCCGCTACATCACGCGCGTTTATGATCGCGACGGCAACGTGCTCGACGACGACGGCTGGTACGGCGACGCATGGGCAGGCGTCGATCTGAAGATCGAACGCGCGATCAAAGAGTCGCAGAACCCGAACCCGCAGGTGATCGACAAAGAGATCGGCTTCTTGATCACCAAGATGATGCGCAACGTGGTCAATGGAGGCACGGGCACCGGTGCGCAGCGGCTCGGTGTCCCCGTCGCAGGAAAGACCGGAACCACGAACGACTCTTTCGACGCTTGGTTCGTCGGCTACACCACCGAAATCACCACCGCCGTGTGGGTCGGCTATGACGACTACGAGCTGCCCATGGGCCGCTACGAACAGGGAGGCCGCGCGGCGCTCCCGTTGTGGGTCGGGTACATGCTGAAGGCGATTAAAGGCCGAAAAACGGACGAATTCGAGCCACCGCCGGGAATCGTCTCTGTCCGAATCGATCCCAAAACGGGCGATCGCGCACGGGACGACACCGCCGGCGCGGTCACCGAGTATTACCGCGAAGGTTTGGAGCCGAAGGAGTTCGTGGCTCGCCGCGGGGAAGCCTCGGGCGATGAGTTTGGTAAAGAAGACACGCGCTAACAGCCGGTGCTAATATCCGAGCCGGAAGTGGCTCGGGACATTCGCGACGAGATCGAAGGCCTGTTCAAGGCTGCCGCCGAAGATCCTTCGATCGGCGACGCCCCGAAAAAACGTTCGGGTGCTTCGAAGCCGGCTGCGACCGAACCTCCCGCTTCAAAAAAATCCGCGAGCACGCAACCGCCGGGCACGACGAGTCCTGGAAAACCGCGCGCACCGACGACCGCGCCTCCGCCGCCCACAACGTCACCTGTCCGAAAGGCCAGTATGACGATTCCGCCTTCGACGGGATCGTCCACGGGCGGTGTGCCGTCGAGTATTCCGATCGGTGCGACGCCTGGGAAAAAGAGCGCCTCGACGATCACCCCGGAGTCGCTGCGTAAGGCGGCGGGGACGAACCTTTCACCGCCGGTCGAAGGGTTGAAGCAAACCGGTTCGAACATCCGTGCGTACACGCCGAATACGCCAGCCGCGGTGCCGGGCGAACGCGGGCGATCGATGTCGCCGGCGAAGGCACCGACGATGCCGCCTTCGCCAGCGGGAAAAAAGAGGGGCAAGAACCTCGAGCTGATCGACTATTCGCCGGACGAACCGCTCGTCGATCACAAGGGTCGCAGCAAACCGATGTACAAGGCGCGCTCGCCGCGGCCTGCGTCGTGGCGCCCGTCGAAGGTCATTCGTTTGTTGCTCGGCCTGTTTCCCGGGACTCGCTTGATGGCGCTGGAGACCGTGGCGCAAGGCTGGCCGTACACGCTGCTCGGATTGTTGGCGATCGTGCCCGCGGTCTTTTTGATCCTCAACATGAAGGCGAGCGCGCTGCTCCTCGAGAACCTGGCGATCGATCCGGTGTGGTTGCTCGCGCAGGCCGCGGCGGTGCTCGGCCTGTTTGTCGTGTTCGAGGTGTTGCGGCTCGGCTCGTTCTTCGAGGAGCCCTCCAAAGGTCCGCGCGTGCCGCGCATTTTGGCGGCGTTCACTTTGCCGGCGGCGCTGCTCTTGGTGGGTGCGCCGGAGATCGTGCGCCTCTCGCCGCGATTGGTGGAGGCATCCTGGTGTGCAGCGCTCATCTTGTTGATCGGCGGGTTCGCGGGCACGGCGTGGTGCGCGCTCGAAGGAACCGTCGAAAGCACGGAAGGCCAGAAGTCGTTCCGGATCGCCGGCATCGCCATCATCGCGGTGGCCGCGGTCGGCGGTGTGCTCACCGGAGTTCTGTCGCCGAGCACCATCATCGCGCTCGGCACTTGGACCAAAAGTTTGGGCTTCACCGTCGTCCCGTCACTTCTGGGGGCGTAGCCCAGCCGGACTTACTGTCCTCTAGGACAGTTTTGAGCAGTATTGCGCTCCTTTTGCCCCGTTTGAGACATCATCTCTTCCCAAGAAGCGATCACAATGGGCCCCGGATCCTCACAACATCAGTATAGAAAACTTTGTGCATTGGCTCGGCCGTGAGCGCCAAAACGCAACGAAACGAGAGGAATCCTGCGGAGTCATGTGATGTTGGAACACTCGGACATGAGGCGGTCGACGCTCGGATCTAGCGCAAGGCGCGGAATTCGTGGCATGTTCTCCCCTGGCTTCTGGGTCCATTTGTCGCACGAGAGTCGTGCGTAGAAAGCAATGCAACGGGCACAACCTTTGCGAACGATGAACCGAGAACGAGTGGATGAGGGCGGGGATCTGACATGAGCCAAATCGATCGAGAAACATCTCAGCTGGCGTACCTGGCCTCCGCACTCTCGGCAGCACCGCTGCAGTACATCCGCCTCCTCGAGATCGCACGCAAGGAAGCCGTGCAGTCGACCCGAATGAGCACCTGGCTGTCCGTTCTCGAGTCTACCCTGCGGTCCGCTTTCTCCAGCGCGGACCGAGCGACCGAACCCAAGCAGCAGTTGATGCGCGTCGGAGAAGAGCTGGCCGGAAGTCCAGATCCCTCACAAAAAGAGCTCGGCCGAGCACTGGTTAGCGCGCTTCACGCCAAGACTCGCTGAAGCACTCACTTCTTCAATCGGATCTGTTCGACCCCACTCAAAACCAGCTCTGAAGTCTTCGTTCCATCGGTACGCCCGTCCGCGGTCCACTCCTCGACCATGTTGGCGCAAAGACAAAGCACCAAACCTTGCGCACCTTGATCCAAGGCGAGCTCTCGAACGCCTGTCTGCCGATCGCGCCATAACCCAACGACGCGCGACGGCTGCATGCCCGAGGGGCGACTGCGCAAAGACATCCCGAGGCAAGTGACCGACAGAACCGAAGAGCCGGGGTCATCGGCGAGAACGCTCGCGTAACGCGCAGACCAACGGCCGGCGAGCTGCGGTCCATCGAGGAGCAAAGCGATGACCAGCGTCGGACCCACAGCGCGAAGCAACGGTGCGACGGGCTCCTGGCGGGCGAGGTCTTCACAGATGAGATGACAGATGGTCAGCCATCCGTTCGCCGTCACGAAGTTGAGCTCACGTTTTGCGATCTCGATGTCTTCCCACCAATGCAGCTTTGGATGAAGCGCGGAGCCGAGATGATAGGCCTGGATTTGACCGGCATCGAGACACCAACGGTGGTGCTTGAATTGTGATCGTGAGGCGAGCGAGCCGTCGGCGTCGATCACCGCGAGGTGTGCATAGTTCTGTCGATCGGCTCGCACGCCGGCGACGAGCAGTGAGAGTCCTTCCCGTTCCAGTACCGACTCCAACTGCCCAAGATCCTTCTTTGCGACAGCGCACTCGGGGAGCACCAGACCATGCACTTGGCCGACGCGCTTTTTCGCTTCCTGAACCAGTTGCTCCAGCTCGTTGAATGGAAAATCGCCTTCCGGATCGAACTTGAAACCTGCAAATTTACCAGAATCGAGCCGACACATCGCCGAGCTGCTCGGCTTGAACGCGGTGGGTGGAATTTCCTCCGGCCACGGCAAGAACAATAGGTTGAGTTTTTGATCTTCATCTTTACAGAGCGTTCGGCTGTGGAGCCAAAATACATCGACCTCGCCCTGATGAACTGACAAATTGTGGGAGAGCGAACGCAGCGTGATTCCCACTTGAGGTGTCCGAAGTTTGGGCAGTACGCGAATCACCTCGGTGCTCAGCTCCCCGAGCGAACCCGTACCCGCAAGTCGCAAATTCGCTTCTAAGACGAAGAAAAAGCTCGGATTGACGACGTCTGTAGAGAACTGCGGAATACCGCAACCTGCACAAGCTTCATCCGCGGCCGCGTGAAGCGCCAAAAACGCCGCGCAGAGATCGAAGTTCTTCTCGATGTCGGAGATCTTCGTGTCGAGCTCAGCCTTGAAGATCGCCGTGAGGCCCTGCATGAACGCCGGCATACGCCCGCGGGTGTGCCTCCACTTCAACCAAGCCTCGGCATTCCCGGTGACCTGGCGCTGCCACTGCTCTGTCCCCACCATCCACGTGTCCGAGCAGGGCGGCGCGATCGCTCTTCGGTAGGCAGCAGAATCCGCGAGGACGAGCGACGAAAGCGCAAACGCGTTCGGCGGCCAAATGCAGAACTTCTTCCACCAAGGATCGAAACGTCCCTTGAAGTCATGCTGCGACCAGCGTGTGAGATCGGAACAAACATCTCGAAGCGTCTTCAACGTCATCGACAAAGCTCCATCGCCGCCACCTCGTCAACTCACGTGGGGAGAAGAGTGGATGACCACATGTCCTAGCGAACAGTACACTGTCCTGGCGGTCAGTCGAATCGCCGGACTATAGCCGGTTTCGAGAGCACCAACCGCCGGCTCGATCCATGTCGCCCGCGAGGTCCAATGTCGGTATTGTCTTCGGCGCCGCCGGCGCGGAGGAAGCGCACCGCCTTCGCGGATCGTGGTGACCCTAGAAAGTTTTGAGCTCGCATGAAAAATCGTGATCCCGGCAACGACGCTCGTCCCGCGTCCGTCGGCGACGCGGAAATTATTCGGGGAGCTCGGCGCGAACCCTGGAGCCCGAAAAATAGCGATCATCGCCTAACGTTTTTTACCGTTCAGCGAAGACCTGAACGTTCGGGCTTCGCGCCCTGCTGGCACAAAGACTGCCTTGTTCGCGCCCCGAATGCGCCGCGTAGTTGCCTCCCTTTCTTTTGCTCTTCTGTTCGCCTGTAGCGAAGAGGATCGTCCAGACGCTGGACAGCCCGACGCTTCGACCGAAGCCGATGCGAGCGCACAAAATGACGCCAACGCATATCCGGACGCGACCGCACAAAACGACGCTGAACCTGCGGACCTGGGCATAGATGCCGGCACGGAAGAGGACGCGGGCGTCACCGGCCCGACGTTCAGCGGCGACATCTTCCCGATGTTCGAAGAGATCGGGTGTAACCGCGTCGCTTGTCACGGCTCCTTGCGTTCGCAAGGCGGGATCGTCGTCTATCTGCCCGACGCGCTCACCGCGTACACGGACATCTTCGAGCGCGCTTCGATCCGCGAGCCCAACCTGATCGTTAGGCCAGGTGATCCAGAGGCCAGTGTCCTCTACACGCATGGACGCGACGCCAACATTCCCGCCGGCGATCTCACCCAAGAAGGCCTCGAGCTGATCAGCGAATGGATCGAAAGCGGCGCACCGTACGGCGCGGCCGTCGAAGTCTTCGTGCCGCCGGAACCCGCGACCTGCACGCTCGCCGACCACCCCGGCACTCCGCCGCTCCCGACCGCGTGCCTGCCACGCTGCACCACTCAAACCTGGGATGGGATCATCGACTGCCGCACGGCCCCGGACGTCGCCGCCTGCCAACAGACCGTCCTCGCCGCGGACACCTCGACCACCGTGCAGCTCGACTACGGCGAGGAGTTGGGCACACTTCCGCTCGATTGCAGCACCTGCCTCGATTTTCAGACCGAGACCTGTTTCGTGGAACACTGCTTGGAGACCTACCTCGCGGCGCTCCGCTGCCAAGCGCTCGATAATCGGCCGAACGCCTGCAACGCCGAGATCGACGCAGTGCGCACCTGCGCCGGCGGCTCGGGGGCTTTCCGCACCTGCCAATCGAACCGCGATTTCGACTGTGTCGCGCAGTAGAAAAAACTTTACCCGCGAGCTGCCCCGGTCGCGTCATAGAGTCGTGCGCAACGTTCGGCTCCTCGCCCTCCCCCTCGCTTCGCTGCTCGCCTGCAGCGATCCGATCGAGCCTTTGCCCGCGCAAATCGAGACCTTCGACCCGCCGGGCACCGCCGGCGGAACGCGGCTCCAAGCACAATATGTGGAGAGCGCAGCCGGGGGACCACGCCGCTTTCTGCAGATGATCGATCGTGAGAGCGGAGATCCGTGTTGGCTCACGCGATGGGCGAACGAAGAAACGACGGTCCTCTGCCGCCCGAAAGCGTCGGGAATGGTCGTCTATCTCGATCCAGCGTGCACCACGCCCTATCTCGAAACGAACGCCGAAGTCGGTCAATGGGCGAGCGCGTTCGGCGTCGTCCGCGTCGGCCCGCGGCTCGATCCACAACCCACAGAGCGGTATCTCGAGTTTTCGCCCGGACAGTGCGCCTCGATGCCGGAAGCCCCGTGGGACCCTGTCCATGAGATCAGTGAAGAGATCGTCGACCTTCCCACCGGCCGGATCATCGACGACGCATCGGACACGCACATTCTGGTGCGAAACTTCCAAGGGGACGACGGAAGCCACGTGCTCTACCAGCTGGCGGACCGCCTCGCCCAAGTGCAGTGTCTTCCGAAAGAAACTCCGGCAGGCTCGCGCTGCGCGCCGGACACCTCATTCGAGATGCACGACGAAGGGTTCCTCGATATCGACTGTGAACGGTTGGCCGTCCTCGAATATGGAGACAATCGAGTCGGCATAGTTCCGGAGCGCGCCAACGAAGTCTATCGATTCGAGATACCAGCCCGCGCTCAAGATCCGTTCATGGGACGGCGCGAGCTCTCGGGAGAGTGTACCGTCGAACAACAAAATACCGGCCGAAAAACACTGCATATCGGCACGCCTTATCCGGATCGCGACTGGCCGGTGCTCGAAGCCCGTGTATCGGCGGATGAGGCGCTCAGCGCGCGCATCGCCACCACGCCGCAAGGCGAACGCGCCGAGCCGGAGCCAGACCGCGGGCATTTGGGTTTTTTCGAGGCGAACGGCGAACCGTGCAGTCCGGTGTGGATCGAAGGTTTGCTGCGGTGTGCCCCCGCGATCCCGGAGGTCTACAGATCTTATGAATTCTTCTATGCAGATCGTGCGTGCTCCGAACGTTTGGTGGTGATGGGCCAGGGAGAGCTCCCCGCGTTCGTTACGGTTCACGAAACTTCGACGCCGCGCTCCGCTTACGCCCTTCCCACCGGAGCCGTCTACCAGCTCGGCGAAGAAGCGCAGGATACGCGTTACCGGCGCAACGTATATGGAGACTGCGAGCTCGATAACATCAATCGGCGCCAGCGATATTACCGACTCGGTGCAAAACAAGAGAAAGAGCGCTACCCGGAGCTAAGATTAGTCTACAAGTAGCGCTCTTTCGAATCTACCTAATTTCGCGGAGTGAACATCTCGAAGAGCTGACCGATCGTGTTGCGGTAGTACACTTGTTTCCGCGTGAACGAGTCGTGCCACATCCCAGCCGGTGTTCCCGCCGGTGCGAATTGGCTTGGTGCACCGCTCTCGTCGGTCACATTCTCGAGCAAGAAGTTGCCGTTCACACCACCGTTGAGGTGCACGATGTCGCCGGAATTCGCGTTCCCCACGCGATAGACGATGCTCTGCTGTCCGTGGAAGGTCGACGCGTAACCTTTCGGGTCCCCCGCTGCGTTCGGCGCTCCGGCGCTCACCGAAAAATCGTTCACATTCCATCCACCGATGCCGCCCCACAGCTCGATGACGTGATTATTCGTCGCGCGATAGATGATGTGTTGTTGTCCGCCGAGAACGTAAGCGGACGGGTCACCCGCGGCATACGGGGCCTGAATGGGAAGGGACACATCGCCGGCGCTCCAGCCGTTGCCCAGGTTCCACATTTCGTAGATATGATTGTCCGAGCCGCGATAGACGATCTTCTGCTCGTTGTTGAACACATACGCGGCCGGATCGCTCGCGCTCGTCGGAGCGCCGATGCCGGAAGTGATGTTCGTGTGTGCCCACCCCTGGTTGAGCGTGAACACCAGAGAATGAATATGACTGCCGCTACCCCGGTAGATGACGTGTTGTTTGCCGCCGAACATATAGGCGACCGGATCGCCGCTCGCATTGGTCCCGCCGGACTGCGCAGTCAAATCGACGTGGTTCCACCCCGCGCCCGCATTCCACAGCTCGATGATATGGTTGTTGCTGGCACGATAGATCACATGTCGAGTGTTGTTCTCGACATATCCGAACGGCGCGCTGGCGGCGGCGGGAGAGCCGAGCGGTTGCGTCAGATTGGTGACCGTGATCTGTCCGTTGCTGAACGCGAGCTCGATGATGTGATTGGTGGTCGCTGCGCGATAGACGACAAAACGGTTGGAATTCTGCACATAGCCGTGCGGATCGCTCGCGGCCAAAGGTGCACCGGTGATCGTGCTGAGCGGGTTGAAGAACCAGCTCCCGTCGATGATCGAGTTTGCCCAAAATGCATACATCGGCGAAGTGATGCCATCTGCAGAGATCACTTGTTGGCCGCTCGACTGTGCACGCCGGTGAACCGTCATCGCGGATCCACCGGCGGTCAAACATCCGCCGCCGGCGTCACCTAACCAGGGGATCTGTCCAGCGCCGTTCGGAAAGAAGAGATAGAGATTGTTTGCGGAGCTTTGAATCGTGAGCACTGCGGAGCGCAAGGTGCCGGCGCCCGAAGTGAACGTGTTGTCGCCGTAACCAAAACAGGTGACCGAAGTACCGACCGCGAGGAGATTCAATTGGATGGCTCTGCGGAAGCCGAACGTCGCGCCGTTCATGATCATCGGGCTGTTGAGCTGCACCATGGCCACCGTGACGCCGGTACCGACGTCGGGATGGTCGATCACCCGTTTGATCGTCCGGCTCTGTGAGCCCATGGTCACGGTGTCGCCGGCGTGAAAGCCACAACTGGAGTTGGTGAGCACCCAGTCATTCGTCAAGAGTGTGCCGCTGCAGAGCGTCGTCGCGCTGGTGATCATCACCCAGCTGCTGTTCTCCGCCACCGCAGCCGTACCGTTGATGATGGCGCTGGTATGTTCGCCAATCTCGCCTTCGTCGAATTCCGAGAAATCTGTTTCGCTTCCGCAGGATGCGGCGGCGAGGGTCGACAAGAACACGGCCGTTGACCGAGCTCGAGCAAAAAACTTCATGTTGTCTCCTTTTAGAAACGGGTCCGTGGTTTTCTTCGCCGGTGCCGCGGCAGATCTCGCCGAAATATATTTTTTCGACGCGGGTGGAGATTCACGCTCGGAGTCGCGAAGGATCGATGAAGCCCATGAAGAACAACAATCACCGAACCCAGATCGCTATCGCGGCTGCGCTCGCCGCCCTCTTTATCGGCAAGGACGCGTTCGCCACCCCGCTGCCAGGCTGCGACAACCTCACCTGGATGGCCGTGCGCCAGAATCCAAGTCAGGCGTGTCCCACCATACCGGGCAACGGGAGCGGAACTTGGTTCGTGCAGGACCCGTTCGAGACCATCCGTGGCACGACGCGAGCCACGAACATGTGTATGTACGTTTGGACGCCGTCTAAGAACCTTTTTCCGCCGGCGAAAGAGCTGAAGAAACTCTTCGATCTCGCGGGCAATCCTCCCGCACCGCTCGTCCGACTCGAACAGAGCTGCATCAAAACAGCAGGCATGAGCGACCACGTACCGGCGCTGATGGTTCCCAATGTCCGCGGCGCATTTTTGAAACAAACGAACGTCACCAATCTTCCGACCGGTCCACAGGAGCCTGTACATATTGCATTGATCGACTCCCTCCCAGACCACGAGGGCCTCCTTCTCTCGAGCTCACCCCATCACAGCCACGGGCGTGCTCTGGGCATGACGATTCGCGATGTTGCGTGTCCGGGCGACCCACCATTTTGTAATGTTCATTTTCGATCACGCCTGGCATTCCGGCGACTCGACGAATGTCCAAATTGTACCAATGGGGATCGCGGAGGGTACGCGGGCCGGCCTGCGGATCTCGCAGTCGCGATCCACCGCGCAGTCGAAGCATGGCGTGCTGATGCACCAGACGAACGTTTGATCATCAATCTCAGTGTCGGTTGGCGCGCGGCCTCTTCGCCTCTGGAATCGCCGCAGTTTATGGAGACAGACACCCTGGCAGTTTTTCACGCGCTCGGCACAGCGAACTGCCGCGGAGCTTTGATCTTCGCAGCCGCAGGAAATACCACCGAAGGCCCGAATCCGATCAATGGTCCTCTTTTTCCGGGAGCCTACCAACAACGGCCTGCACCGACACATGCAGAGTGTTTGTCGGAGTACGGTATCCACACGAACCCGGCCTTGCGTTCGGAGAATGGTCCCCTCATATATGCAGTCGGAGGGCTCGACGGGGTCGATCGGGAAATGGGTAACGCGCGTCCCGGTGCGCGGCCCCAGCTGGGCGCTCCGGGTGAGCTCGCTGCACAGTCGCAGCCGGCCTCCTACGGGCCAGCTTATGAAAACGTGATGTCGGGAACTTCGGTCGCAACCGCAGTGGCGAGCGCCGCAGCAGCGCTCGCTTGGTCGTACAAGAAAGATGCCACGGCTGTAGAGATCGCAGACCGCCTCTACTCGAGCGGAGAGTCGTTACTCGAGTCGGCTGACTTTTGTCTCACGGGAACGACCTGCGGTGAAGTGAAGCGAATCTCGATGTGTGGACTTTTACAAGCGGTCTGCTCAGATCCCGCATCGACCTGCACGACCCCGCCTTCTTGTACCGTGCGCCCGGCCTTTGCCAACCATCGCCCGTGCATCACCCCAGCCCAAGCAAGCCAACTGCAGTCGCTGCTCGTCGAGGTCAACCAACCAGAAACGCAGACGCACTTCGTGCCGGAGTGCAACGCAGACGTCACGATGCCGGTGGGCTCGACGGATATCCCATGTCCACAGCTCCAGTATGAAACCGCGATGTCTGAGCCGGCGATTCATCCGCAGCCGGGTGAAACACCGTGCCGGATCTGCGCGCTCGCTCGAATCAATAACAACGAGTACAAGTTGTTCATCTCGATCAACCCGCAGCTGAAAACCGGGACTACCGCGACGAATGGCTCGATCGAGCTAATTTATCCAAACGGTGATCGCAAATATCGCTCGCTCCAGCACAACGCGCTGGATCCGAGCCAAGAGCTCCAGATCCCGCTAACCCTCGACCAAGGTTTTTACAAAGCGTCGATCAGCTTCTTGGTGCACTACGAAGGCTCCACCAGCTCCTCGCGGGACCCGCTGATCCTGGACTGAACATGAATACCACCGCGAGGTCTTGGTTCGCGCTCGCCCAAGCGAGCGCGCGCCGGTTCTTGACACAGGATCGGCGCGCCCCCTTGATGTCGCGGCCCTTGGACCGAGAGCTCGTCGACCGCGCCTTAGCGAAGGACCAGGCCTCGCTCGACCGTTTGCTCGAGTTGGTCGTCCCCGCGCTCTACCTGCGCGTCGCCTTCGTGCTCCGCCGCCGTGCAGCCGCGGCACGCGGGCGAGATGTCCGCCAAGAGCTCGACGACATGGTTCAAGATGTGCTGCTCCGTCTCTTCGCCGATCGAGGCAAGATCCTGCGCGACTGGGATCCCGAACGCGGTCTGACCATCGAACGTTTCGTCGGTCTCGTCGCTGAGCGGCACATCGCCTCTCAACTGCGCAGTCACCGGCGGAATCCTTGGACCGAGGATCCGACGTTGGCCGAGCTGCTGAACGAACAAGAGGACCTTGCACCGAGCGCCGAGGTTCGTTTCGCAAATCGGGAAATGTGCGAGCTGATCTTAGATCGGCTGCGCGCGCGATTGAGCCCGCTCGCGCTCCACCTCTTTTATGCGTTGATCGTGGACGGACGCGATGTGGGAACAGTTGCTGCGGAGACCAAGCTTCCAAAACGCGCCATGTACAATTGGAAACACAGATTGTTGCGGACGGTTCATGAGATCGCCGGCGAAATCGAGAAAGAGACAGGAGGCGAGCCATGAGCGAACGTCCCTTGCTCGACGCGCTGGCGGAGCTCGCGCGCGAACAGCGAGATCAGGAAAAACGGACCGATTTGAAGAACGACGAGCTGTTTCGTCCGGTGAGCCCCGAGAAGATGCGGGAGCTCAACCAAAAAGTCCGCGAGCAGCTCGACGCCGATAAGAAGGTCATACGCCTTTCTCAGCGCAGTTGGCCGTGGTTCACAGCGATTGCGGCGTCGATTTTGGTGGTGGCGATCGGCGGAAAGCTCTATCTCGATTCTTCTCGGGCCGAGCTCCCGAGATACTCACTTTCGATCAGCAGCGGCGCTCTGGAACAAAGATCTGCAGAGTCGAAAGATATACCGACTTTTGAGCCGGACACGACACTCCAAATCATCCTCCGTCCGGCAAATGAGGTCAGCACACCTGTCGAGCTGCGCGCATTCCTGGTCCGCGATAAACAGAAGATCGCCTGGGCACCACCAACGCAAGTCGCGGACGGCGGCTCGATCCTCATCGAAGGGCGCAGCGGAGAGTTCTTGAAGGTCGAACCGGGCCCGTGGACGATCCTCTTTGTGCTCGAGCCTCGAGCCGGAGATACCAGCCAGATCGTGCTGGAGCAGAAGATCATCGTCGCCGAATAGATCATCCGGCGGTATAGCCCTTTCGTGAAACGCGCCTGCGCAGCGACCGCTTTGATGCTCGCGGTCTCGTGTGCGCCACACGCCAAGGAGATGGCGTGCAAAATTGCCGAAATCGAAACGGTGGGTTGCGAATGGGTGAAGCGCGGTTCTGCGTGTGAGCTCGCCGAAAGCCGAAAGCTGCGCGTTCGCCTCGCGGGTTCCGACGACTTCGGGCTCGAAGTCCTCGTTCCCGAGGGTGTCGAACGCCTGCGGATCAAGAGCGCGGCGCACGGATCCTGCGAGGAAACGTTGCTCGAGCTGCTTCCGCCGCGCGCCGTTCATCCCGCGGTCCGCGAAGCCGACGCGATGCGCCGCCGGGGTGAGATCGAACCCGCGCTGGCGAGGATGAAAGCAGAGCTCACGACATTCGGCGACGCAGACCGCGGCCGAGCGCTGGGAATGATCGCCCGCATCGAGCGCTCGGCCGGTCGCACGGAAGATGCAGTGTTCAGTTTCGAAGAAGCGATCGCTGCACATCGCGCCGCGGGCGACCTCTCGCAGGAGGCGCGCGATCAGCTCGTGGTGGTGTACATCTATGTGGTTCACCTCCGCCGCTTCGCGGAAGGGCGAGCCGCGCTCGAAGCGCCGGTCTTCGCTCGTGTCCATGACGCTGAGCTTCAAGTCATCGCCGCGCAATCTCGCGCTCGACTGGCCATTGGTACAGGTGACAGCCGGAACGCGCTTTTTCACCTGCAAACCGCCGAGAAAATCGCGCTGCGCATGAACCTCTTGGATCTATGGCGGGACGCGAAACAGATCGAGGGATGGACTTTGTTGAGCTCCGGCCGTGCCGCGGACGCCGTCGCGCGGTTCGAAAGCCTCGTGCGCCTGACACCGGAAAACGAAGATCCCTGCTTGCGGGGCGCCCTTTACGCAAACCTTGGTTGGGCGCGACTCATCTCGCGTGAGCAGTCACGCATCACTGCGCTTTCGCCAGGGGAGCCGCTGGAAGAAGCGAGAATGATCTGGAACACCACCTGCCCGGAGCCCACGCGCGCGCTGAACGCGGTCATCAATTTGGCGTTGGCCGCTATCCAAGAGGACAGGTGGTCAGACGCGGAAAAATATCTCGCCGAGCTCGCGGCCGCAAAGACCGCGATCGATCCAGAGCTGATGTTGTGGCGCTTAGAGATCGAAGGGCGCGTCGCGCTCGCGCGAGGACAGGATCGCGAAGCGCTGGCGATCTATCGAAAGCTCGAAGAGCTCGCCGCGCGAACCGCTTCACCTTCCGGAAGATGGAGAGCGGCGATCGGACGGGGTCACGCGTTCGAGCTCGCGGGCCGCACGGAGCAGGCGGCCGAAGCTTATCGAGAAGGCGAAGAAGTCCTCGACCGCGCGAGCGCGATGATCCCGCTCGGTGAAGGGCGGGAGTACTTTCTCGGCGGCCACGAAGAGAGCGCCAAGTCGGCGATCGCGCTCCTCCTCCGACTGAATCGTGCACCGGAAGCTGCGGAGCTCGCCCGGCGTGCGCGCGTTCGGCCGCTCGCTGCTCTCCAGCGTGCAGCAGCACTCGAAGGGTTGGACGCGGAACGGCGGCTCGTTTGGGAACGCGCGCTCACCACACACCGGAGCGAACGTGATCAGATCGAACAACAAGCCGCACGAGCGTGGACACTGCCGGAAGATCGTTTCCAGCGCGCGCGAAAAGAGCTACGGGCGCGGGAAGAGTCGCTGGAGCGCACGCTGGAGACTGCGCACGCGCTCTTCGCACCGGCGGCCAAAGGAGAGCTTCGTGCGCCGGCCGCTGGAGAGCTATTTTTAGTCTATCATCCTGTTCAACACGGCTACGCCGGATTTGCAGTGTCCAGCGACTCTGTAGTCGGCCGAGCTCTGAGTGGGACGTCGACTTCCGCGTCTCCGGATATACTCAGTTCCAAACTGCTCGATCCCTTTCGCACCGAGATCGAACGTGCAGAAACAATATACATCATGGCCGCTGGAGCCCTGCGCGAAGTCGATATCCACGCCCTACCCTTCGGCGGCGCCCCGCTCTTGGCCCGAGCACCGGTGCTCTATGCGCTCGACTTCGCGAACACCTCCAGCTCTGCAATGGAACGGAAGGAGCCAACCGTGCTGTTCGTCGCCGACCCGGAAGGCAACCTCTCCGCCGCCGAACAAGAAGCGAAGAACGCCGCCGCTTTACTGAAGACGCGAGGCGCACAGGTCGAAATTCTAGTGCGCGAACAAGCGAGCGGCGCGGCCGTGCGCGAGCTCTTGGTGCGTGCCGATCACTTCTATTACGCGGGACACGCGCGTTTCGGCGGGCTCGACGGATGGGAAAGCGCGCTCCCCCTGGCGCACGGCGGAAAACTCACCGTCGCCGATATCCTCTCGCTGCCGCGCGTTCCCCAAACCGCGATCCTGCTCGGGTGTGAAACGGCGCGCTCCGGCCGGCGTGCGGCGGGCGACAGTTTGGGGCTGGCGCATGCTTTTTTGACGATGGGCGCGCGCGAAGTGGTCGCAGCTTCGCGGCCGATCGACGATCGCGCCGCGGCCGAGTTTTCGGCGGAGCTCCACCGCGCGGATCTCTCGAAAGGATTAGGGTTCGCGGTGCGAAACGCGCAGCTCAGCTTGGCCGAACGAAAGCCGGACTCGGACTGGCAAACATTTCGAGTCTTGGTGCGATAGCCGCCTTCTAATCGACGATGTCGGCGAGGGGCGGCGGATTGTCGACGACATTCTCGCTGTCCATCCATCGAAGCTCCACCAGGTCGACGTCGGTGAACGAGGTGGTCTGCGTGATCGGAGTTTCGTCGGTGCCGGAGCCGATACTCACGGTGAGAGTATCCAGGCGCTCCTCTTCAAAATAATAGACGGCTTTGAGCCACTGAATGGGGAAGCGGCTCGATCCGACGAGCTCGTCGTCGAGCGTTCCCGTCAGTTTCATTTCAGAGAGATCATAGGCACAAATCCGGCACGGGATCATACCCGGTGTCGCGACGGCAATTTTGTCCGAGAGGCCGGCCACGGGTTGTGCTGGCCGCGAACACGCGGAAGCCAGCGCACCGATCAGAAGTAGGAGAGTCAAACGAGGTAGTTGCTGCATACGAATGTCCTTTTCTAGCCGAAGCTCGAGTTGCCTGCTACCTGTCCTCGCGACCAGGTCACCGCATGTCGACCGCCGCCGGCAGCGGGTGTAAGCTCACCGGACCGGGCCAATAGTAAACGACTACGCAGCACGTTTTTGGCGAAATGCACCTGTTTGGGAACTATGAATAGTCCGTCTCGGCTTTCTCGGCGGGCGCTGTTGCAGCGAAGCATGCTGTTTGGAATCGGCTCTTCGTGGGTCGATCTCTCGTACGCGGCCGCAATTCGACATCTGCGGCAATTCGAGCATCGTCACCCCGAAGCGTTAGCCGATCCCAACACGGTCGGCCTTCGCGTGGAGCTTCGCGATGAAAAGCTCGAGGTGGTGATCTCGGTGCGCGAAGCGGGTGCAATCGAGCTCCATCGAGGACCGGCGCGCACCGTGATTTCTCGACCTGCGCAGTTTCTCGCCGGTCCCCCATCGCTGTCCTCGAACGGTGAAGCGGCGATGTTCGCCGGAAGCTGGCTGAAGAGCGAGAACACGCGCTCGCCCGGAACGGCAGGATGGAATTTTCGAGATGCCGGCGGCGCTCGTTATTGTTTGACGAACTGGCACGTCGTTTGTGGCGGTCGCAATGATGTTGCGCTCGGCCTTCCGGTGCGAGGACTGCTGTCGAATGGGAAGTTCGAACGCGTCGCGAGCCTCGCTGACTTTTCGCCGGTTCACGTCAAGGAACACCGCAACACCTGGGACTTGGCGATTTTGAAGTATGACGACCGTACCGAGGTCGGCAGGTTCAAGAGAGTCCAAAAAAGCGCTGCGCCCGTTTATCCGACGGCCTTCGCCACGACCGCGGAGCTCGGCAGCGTCAGCTACAAGGTTGGTGCTGGGAGCCAGTTCACACGCGGTCGCTTGAGCGCGGTCGGCCACCATCGCGTCACGAATTTGAATCGTGAAGGGGATGAGTTTTGGTTTTTTGATCAGCTCTTTTTCAAGCCGCTGAAACACAAATTTATGACGAGGCCTGGCGACTCCGGCTCGGTCTTGGTCGATGAGCGGTCGAATCTCATCAATGGTCTTAATTTTGCGCGCGTGGATTTGGACTCCGACACTCAGGAGGTCTGGACGATCGCCAATCCGCTTCATCGACTTGGCTGGAAGTCGGAGGGAGGCTCGTCCCAACTGCCGGCGATCGTTTGGTCGATGCCTACGAATCGATAATGTCGGCGAGAGGCGACAAAACTAAACGGCCGGCGTCGCAGCTTCTTTGTTCACCGCTTGGATCATCTTCTGGCGCAGCTTGCGCTTCTCTTCGTGCGTGAGCGCGTTCCAGCGGCGGCGGAGCTCGTTCTTGTCCTCGCCGGTCCGGCCCGAGTACTTGCGGATCAATTTCGCGGTCTTGTCGTTCATGGAACGCTCCGCTTACAACGGCCTACGATGAGCATCAAGCCCGTCTTCGTGCTCGATCGCTCGGGCTGGACGATCCTCGCCGATGACGGCGATCCCTCGGGAAAACAGGCCGATCCCGGCGAGATCCTGGAACGCTGGCAGCGCTCCGAGACCCTGCTTTCCCTGAAAACGCGGCGCGATCTGGAGCTCCTCGCGCTCGGCCGCACGCCCCGCGACACCGAAATCGACCCCCACGAGAGCGAGCCGCTCCCCGGTTTCCGCGTGTTGGCGCTCCGCTCGCCGACCCTTCCGCCGGCAAAACACACGAACGCCTACGTGCTCGGCCGGGAACGTTTGGTGGTCGTCGATCCCGCGACCTACGAACAAGACGAACGCGACAAGCTCCTCGATCACCTGGAACGGCTCACCGATCGCGGTGCTCGTATAGAAGCCATCGTGCTCACACATCATCACGGCGATCATATCGGTGCAGCGGCCTGGCTCTCCGACAAGATCGGCGCGCCGATCGCCGCCCACCGCATCACCGGCGAGCTGACCGGCGCCCGCGCTTCGGTGACCCGCTTCCTCGACGAAGGCGACATCATCGATCTCGGCGGCGATTTCCAGCTCGGCATCCTCCACACGCCCGGACACGCGCCGGGACACATCGTGCTCCGCGACCTCCGCCCGCACGGCCGCGCGATGATCGCGGGAGACATGATCGCCGGGATCGGCACGATCATCATCGATCCACCGGAAGGCGACATGGCCGTCTACCTCGCGCAGCTCGGACGCATGCGCGCACTGCCGAACGCGGTGTTGTTTCCCGCGCACGGTGAGCCGCAGGTCGACGGACACGCGAAGCTCGATCACTACGTCGCGCACCGCTTGAAACGCGAAAAAAAAGTTTACGCCGCGCTCCTGGAACACCGCGGCGAGGCCACGCCCTTTGATCTGTTGCCGCGGGCCTACGACGACACCCCGGCCCTACTTTTTCCGCTCGCCGCACGTTCGTGTCTCGCGCACCTCTTGAAGCTCGCGAAAGACGGGCGCGTCGCGGAGCAAGGCGAAAAGTTCCGCGCAAACTAGACTTTTGAAAGCGCCCCACCTTCGCGCGGCACGCTCAGCTCACCGCCCTGTTCGGCGAGCAAGGAAACGGCACCTGTGTTTTCGGACAATCGATACCTCTGGATGATCGCCGCCGTCGCTTCTTCGATCGCGTCCTCGAGCGCACTTGAGCCGCCTCGCGTCGCCAGCGCTGCGAGCGCAGCGGGAGTGCCGTGTTTGCCGAGCTCTTTGGCCGCGGGTATGGCGAGGTGTTTCTTTTTCTGTCGAAGCAGCTTGAGCAGCGCGTTCTCTTTTTCCTGATGTTCGAGAGCTCCGATCGCCGAGATGAACAACTCCGCTTGTTTCTCCGTCACCGGTTCTTCGAGCGCGCGGAGCAAAGAGCCGAGCCCCGGCTGCACGTCACGCGTGGTCACGAACGTCGCCGCCACATCTTTCAGCACGGCGTTCGTCGAGGAGAGCGCGGAGTCGAGCGCGGCGGGATAACCGAGCTCCATGGCGGCCACGGTGGCCAAGTCTTCGTCGGTGCTCTCGACCAGGTGTAGGCACACCGAGCTCGCCAGCGGTGTCGCGGGATAATATTGTGTCAGCGCCTTGAGCGCGTTGAAACGAACCTCGCGCAGCGGATCATGAAGCGCGGTGCTTCCTAGCCTTTCGGCCACCTGATCCGAAGTACAGCTAAACCAGACCGCGAGCTCCATCGCTAGACGAGCGCAGTGTTCGATCCACTCGCTCGGGCCGTCGATCGGGTTCAACTGCAAAACGCCGCTCTGCAGCATGATCTTCGTACCGGCGCGGTCGGCCGCCAGCAGCGCCCGGCGAACCTCGGCCGGAAGCCAGGCGAGCAGCAGTACTGGATGGCCGCGGAAGTTGAACCTGTTTTCCAGCTGCGTATCGCCGATCACCCCTTCGCCGTGACGCGGCTCGAACATCACGTGTGTATAGAAGATCGCGCTCTTCGGAATCTGACCTGTCCAAGCGGCCACCGCGGGTGTGTACGGCTCCATAGCCACCGACATCCCGTCGATGACTCCGAAAGCGCTGGGCCCGACCATCGTCAGCCCGAGCTTCTCCGCCGCTTTTTCGTACGCTTCGCGGCGCGCGCGAGGAAAGACGTAGTTCGAGCCGTCGCCCAGCCTCACGACTCGGTGTTAGTTCCTTCGCCGGGTCTCGTAAAGGCACGACTACTGCTAAGCCATCTGATTCGGTACGAAGACCCGGTAGTTACTGGCTCCGCGGAGCGAGGTGATCTGGCGCTGCACGTGATCGCTGGCCTCGCGGCCACCTCCGAGCGCGACCGAGATGTGGCCATGCCGGCTCTGCGGCGTGCGGCCCCAAACGACGACCGCACCCGGCGGCAAATTGCGCAGCTGATTTTGGCCGACGTTCACTTCGCGAAAACGTCCGCTGTTCGCCAATTGGCCGGCCGCTTGATACGCCGAGGTGCCGGTGAGCTGCACACCGGTCGCTTGCGCAACCGAACGTTTGACGCCGCGATAACAGAGCCCGGTCGAGCCCATGGTGTTAGCGGTGCGCTCCGCTGCCTGCGCCAGGTTTTGTCCGCTCGCTGTCCCTCCGGGCAGGACGCCGTTTTGCGGGCGCCACGCGGAGCTGACCCGTTGAGCCCCGCCCCAGGAGCCTGCGGTGCCGAATCCGCCGCCGAGATCACGGCCCGCACCGCCGTTCATCATCGACTGCATCAAACTGTTGGCGAACATGCCCACGAAGTTTTGAAGCCCCGCGTTGCCACCGAAGAAATGCGAGACCGCTTCGGACAACGCCCGTTCGGCGAAAGCGGAGAAGAGCTCCGCGCCACCCGCGTTTCCGGCGAGCTGCGGAGACCAGGGCGAATACGCCCCAGCGGCGTAAGGAGAGAAGGATGGTGAGGTTCGTGCGACGTTGAAGCTCATCGATCACAAAGGTAGCGGCGCACCGCTCTCGAACGCGCTCGACTCTCGCGCCGACGGGGCATATAGGCCGCAAGAGCTTGCTGGGGATCCTTCCATTCGCCGTGTTGCTCCTGGGGATCGCGGTGCTCCCGCTCGCGATTCCGCACGCTTGGGAGAAGAACAAAAACAAAGCGATCTTCACCGCGCTGATCGCGCTGCCGACGGCGACCTACATTCTCGCGAACGACTATCACATGCTCGAGCACGCGGCCCTCGAGTACTTTTCCTTCATTGTCCTTTTGGCCAGTTTGTACGTGACCGCCGGCGGCGTGGTGCTCAAAGGCGACCTACGCCGCGGAACGATGACCAACGCGGGCCTCCTGTCCTTTGGATCAGTGTTGGCCAGCATCATCGGAACGACGGGCGCTTCGATGTTGCTCTTACGCCCGATGCTCCGCGCCAATCGCGGGCGCGCGTATACGCGGCACGTGCCGATCTTCTTCATCTTCATCGTCTCCAACGCGGGCGGACTGTTGACCCCGCTCGGCGATCCGCCGCTGTTTCTCGGATTTCTGCGTGGCGTGCCGTTCACCTGGACGTTCAAGTTGTTTCCGGAGTGGATCTTCGTGAACGCGATCATGGGCGCGAACACGTACATCGGCAACGGGCCAAACTTCATGGTGAAGGCCATCGCCGAAGAGGCCGGGTTCAAGATGCCGTCCTTCTTTGGATACCTGCTTTGGAGCGGCCCCATCCTCGGCTCGATCTGGCTCGCGGTCGGCTTCCTCTTCATTCGCTGACCCGGCGTTTTCCGGGTTGACTCTCGCGTCAATCGATCCTACCGCACCGCGTTATGGTGCGACCCATCGAACCCAGAAAAGACCTCAGCCGCGTCGCCGTCGTCGCCGGACTTCGAACGCCCTTCGTGAAGATGGGCACCGCGTACAAAACTCTCTCTGCGCTCGAGCTGGGACGCATCGTCGTCCGCGAGCTGCTCCAAAGGACAGAGCTCGATCAGAAGGAGCTCGACGCGATCGTCTTTGGGCAAGTGGTGCCCTCGCTGGTCGGTCCGAACATCGCGCGCGAGATCGTGCTCGGTCTGGACATGCCGCGATCGATCGACGCGTTTTCGGTGTCCCGGGCCTGCGCGACCAGCACGCAAGCGGTCGCGACCGCGGCGATGATGATTCAAACCGGACAGGCGAAGATCGCCATCGCCGGCGGCGCGGATTCGGCGAGCGATGTTCCGATCAGCGTGTCGAAACATTTGGCGGAAGCGCTGATCGAAGCGAACACAGCGAAGACGCCGCTCGATAAATTGAAGGCTTTTTCGCATCTCGACGCGAAAGACCTGTTGCCGGTGCCGCCCGCGCTCAAAGAGATGTCGACGGGGTTGTCGATGGGCGAGAGCGCCGAAAAAATGGCGAAAGAGAATCACATCTCGCGCGAGGCTCAAGATGCCTTCGCGCACCGCAGTCACTCGCGTGCGGCGAAAGCTTGGGCCGACGGCACCTTCAAAGACGAAGTGATGTCGGTGCACGTTCCACCGAAATACGACGGGATCGCCGAAGACAATTTGGTGAGAAAAGAATCGCAGCTCGAAGCGTACGCCAAGCTGCGTCCCGCGTTCGATCGCAACTACGGGACGATCACCGCGGGCAACAGCTCGCCGCTCACCGACGGCGCCGCGTGTGTGTTGTTGATGCGCACCGATGTCGCGCGCGCGCTCGGATATAAACCGCTCGGTTTGATCCGCAGCTTCGGTTTCGCCGCGCTCGATCCGGCGGAACAAATGTTGATGGGGCCGGCGTATGCGGTGCCGCGCGCGCTCGATGCGGGCGATCTGAAGATGGAAGAGCTGGGGCTGGTCGATCTGCACGAGGCCTTCGCCGCGCAGGTGTTGTCGAACTTGCAGGCGTTCGGTTCGAAGAAGTTCGCCAACGAGAAGCTCGGCCGCAAAGAAGCGCTCGGCGAAGTCGACGACGCGCGGCTCAATGTGCACGGCGGCTCGATCGCGCTCGGACATCCGTTCGCCGCGACCGGTGCGCGCCAACTGACGACGGTGTTGAACGAGCTCAAACGAAGAGGCGGCGGCTACGGCTTGATCGCCCAATGTGCTGCCGGCGGGCTCGGTGCCGCGATGACGGTGGAGGTCTAATCATGGAGAAGCGATCGATCACCTTCGAGAAGCGAAACGACGGCGTCGGTGTCGTGATCATCGACGTCCCCGGCGAATCGCAGAACACGCTCAAAGAGAGCTTTCAGGCTGACTTTGCCGCGGTTCGCCAAGAGATCGAAACGTCGGGCGTAAGAGCCGTGGTGTTGACGAGCGGCAAAGACAGCTCGTTCATGGCCGGCGCCGACATCAACATGATCAAGACGCTGACCTCGGCGGAACATGCCGAGTCGCGATCGCGCACGGCGCAAAAAGGGATGGACGAGATCGAGAATTCGACCATCCCGTTCGTCGCGGCGATCAACGGAGCGTGTTTGGGTGGTGGTTTGGAATTGGCGATGGCGTGTCGTGCGCGCGTCGCATCCGATGATCCGAAGACCAAGCTCGGCCTCCCGGAAGTGCAGCTCGGATTGTTGCCGGGCGCGGGCGGAACACAGCGCTTGCCGCGTTTGGTGGGGATCGAAGCCGCGCTCGACATGATGTTGACCGGCAAACAGATCGACGGAAAAAGGGCGAAGAAGCTCGGCTTGGTTTCGGCCGTGGTGCCGAAAGCGATCTTGGTCGACGCCGCCGCGAAGCTGGCGCTGGAGCTCGCCGAGAATCATAAAACGAAGTCGCTCTTCGATCGCGTCAGTGATTTCGCCGATCCGAAACAGCTCCGGCAGTTGGCGCTGGGCGGAAATCCGGCGGGACGCAACATCGTCTTCTCTCAAGCGGAGAAAACGGTTCGCAAGAAGGCCGGCGATGCGTATCCGGCGCCGTACAAGATCCTCGAGGTGGTGCGCACGGGCCTGGAAAAAGGCATGAAAGCCGGCCTCGAGCTGGAAGCGAAACGTTTCGGCGAGCTGGTGATGTCCGATGTCGCGCGGCGGTTGATGGAGATCTTCTTCGCCACCGTCGAGCTGAAAAAAGACAACGGCACGCGTGATCCGCACGTGAAACCGCGCGAGCTCGACAAGATCGGCGTGCTCGGCGCAGGTATCATGGGCCACGGCATCGCTTATGTGACGATCGAGAAGGCCGGGATCGACGTGCGCATGAAGGATCGCGACGCCGCGGCCGTCGGCAAAGGGTTGGCGGCGATCCGCAAAATTCTCGACGAAAAGGTCGAGAAAAAGCGCATGAAAGAGATCGAGCGCGATCGCACGATGATGCGCGTCTCGGGCGCGACCGACTACAGCGGTTTCAAGAGCGCGCAGATGATCGTCGAAGCCGTGTTCGAGGATCTCGACATCAAACACAAAGTGTTGCGCGAGGTCGAAGCGGCGACGGGACCGGAGACGATCTTCGCGTCGAATACGTCGTCGATTCCGATCACCAAAATCGCCGAGGCGTCGTCGCGTCCGGAGATGGTGGTCGGCATGCACTACTTCTCGCCGGTCCACAAAATGCCTTTGCTGGAGATCATCCGCACGGCGAAGACGCGCGACGATGTCATCGCCACCGCGGTGGAGCTCGGGCGCAAACAAGGCAAGACGGTGATCGTGGTGAACGACGGCGTCGGTTTCTACACGAGCCGCATCCTCGGCCCGTACATGAACGAGGCCGCGTGGATGCTCGCTGAAGGTGTGCCGATCGAAATGATCGACGACGCGGCGGTGCAATTCGGGTTCCCGGTCGGACCGATCACCTTGCTCGACGAGGTCGGCATCGACACCGCAGCGAAAGTTTCCAAGATCGCGGCGGGCGCGTTCGGCGATCGCATCGAGTCGCCCGGGAACATGGACAAGCTGGTCGAAGACGGCCGCACCGGACGAAAAGGCGGGAAAGGCTTCTACCTTTACGGAAAGAAGCGCGGAAAGAAGAAGGAGGTCGATGAGAGCGTGTACAAAGTGCTCGGGGTCAAACCGAACACCAAAGAGAAACGCTCGCTCGACGAGCTCGGCGAACGACTGGCCATCCAAATGGTCGCCGAGGCGATCCGCTGTTTGTCCGAGGGGATCCTCAGAAACGCGCGCGACGGCGATATCGGCGCGATTTTCGGGCTCGGATTCCCGCCGTTTCGGGGCGGTCCCTTCCGGTATGCGGATGCGCTCGGACCGGCCGAGCTGCTCCGCCGGATGCGCAGCTACGCGGAGAAGCACGGGAAGCGGTTCGCACCCCCGGAATTGCTGATCGAACGCGCCGCAAGCGGTCATCGCTTCCACGACCGGTGAACGATCCTTTAACGCCCGGGCCGAATCGCGATAGCATCGGCCGAATATGGGCGCTCACGTCATCGCCCTCGCATTTTCGGCGCTCTTGAGCGCGCAAGCCGGTGAGCCCCAGCTCGTCGTGCTTCCGCTCGAAGCTGAAGGTGTGAAGGAGCAACTCGGACTCGATGCCTGGAAGGCGGTCGTCTCCGAGGTCGCGAAAGCGAAGACCAAGCTGAAGGTCCAAGTCAGCTTTCAAAAAGAGCTGCACGACATGTTGCTCGGGCCCGCGCGTGAACAAGCGCGCGACTGCGGGTCGAACATCGAATGTCTGCGCGACATCGGACGTGCGCTCGACTGCGGTCAGTTGATCGCGGGCAAGGTCACGAAAGACGAGATCACGTTGCTCGCGCTGGACGTCACCACTGGACAAAAGTTGGCGAGCGGCAAGTCGCCGGCGAACCTGGCGAAGTCGAAGGTCGCAACGAAAGCGCGCGCGGCCGCACAATCGTTGATCGCGGTGATCGCCAAGAAAAAGGGCGAAAAACCGGGCGCTGTGGCCTCGGTGGACAAAGAGAAGCCCACACCTGTGCCGAGAGAGAAGCCGGTCAAAGAGCCGAAAGAGCAGGCGCTGCCCAAAGAATCGCCGCGTGAGCAAACACGCGTGGAAGAACCGCTCGTCTCCGCGCCACCTGTCCAAACGACCAGTGTGGCTGCGACGGGAAAAATTCGGATCGCCAAAGAACAGCTCGCGGGAGTGTCGTCGGTGACCATCGATGGTGCGCTGGTCTCCGCCGGTTTCGACGGAGTGATCGAATGGACAGGTGCCCCGGGGACACACGCGGTCATCGTTTCGCGGAACGACGGCTCACGCGAAACACGCGATGTCTTTGTGGAAGCGGATCGCACGGCCGAAGTTTCCATCCCGCCGCCGTCGCTCGCCCAGAACGCGGACTCAAACGTCACGCGCACGCAGGTCTCGAATCCGAATGAAGAGGATTCGGTGACCTCGAAGTGGTGGTTTTGGACTGCGATCGCCACCGCTTTGATCGCCGGTTCCGCGACGAGCGTGGTGCTCGCCGGCGGGCTCAAGGGCGGTCCATCGATCCCGGACGACACGGGAACTGTGTCGGGGATTTATTAGCGATGATCAGACGCCAACACATATCAGTCGCACTGCTCATCTCCGTCTTCGCGTTCGGCTGTAGCCAAGGCGAAGGCGCGCTCACCGCGCAGATCATTTGGCCGGAAGGCACGCAAAACGACGGGGTATCGAAACAAGAGCTGCGCGCGGCCTCGGTGCCTCCGCAGGTCGGACGCCTGCAGATCGTCGCCATCGACGGCACCGACGGATCGACGCTCGCCGAGACGAACTTGGTCAGCGCGCCCGGCGCCGGCGAACAACAGCTCAATCCCGCGGGCGGAACTTGGACGCTCGAAGACGTCGAAGTCGGCATGAACCGCACCATCCTTGCGCGCGCATTTCTCGGCGGGACGGAGCCGCGCGCGAACGGATTGTTCATCTTCGAGGGCAGCATTCCGAACATCGAAGTGCGTCCCGGTGAGTTGGTGAACGCGGGAGCGCTGCGTTTGCAGATGCGCCCCGGCGTACGTTATCCGCCGCTCGATTTTTCGGCGCCGGATCAGCCGAGCCCGCTCACGCTGATGCTCGTCGAAGACGGCGAAGCGTTGTGGCTCAGCTTCACCCGGCCGCCGCAGAGCGATGTCGGCGGTTATGTGATCGCGCTGTCGACGCTCGGCACTTCGGTGACCCCGACGATCGCGCGCGGTGCTCCGCTCGAAGTGGGCGACACCTTGTTGCCGGGGATCCGCGTCGTCGGACGTCTGTGGAGTGACGTGCCGGAAGTGCGGACCATCGAAGGTTTGAACAATGGCCAAGCGTACAGTGTGCTGGTCTACGCCTACGACACCGACTTCGAAGGGCTGGCGCTCAACTACTCCGCGCCGGCGACCGCCTTTGCGGTTCCGACGGACTCGAAGATGCCTGGCCTTCCGGGCAACCTGTCCGTTGTGCCAGGTAGCTTCCCTTCGACCGCGCGTATCACTTTTCTCGCGCCCGGCGAAGACGACGCGACCGGCCTGCCCGACCGTTACGAGATCCGCACCGCGACCGACGTCGCCGCGTTGACCGACGTCGCCAGCTTCGAAGCTCTGCCTTCGATCCCACCACCCGTAGTGGAAGCGCCCGGCGAAGAAGTGAGCACCGAGCTGTCTTTCGAGCTGCTGCGGCAATCCGGACGCGAGAGTTTTTACGTCGGCGTCCGCGCGATCGATAAGAGCGGCAACGAAGGGCCGATCGCCACCGCGCAACTGACGCTGACCGCGACGATGCCTCCCGCGATCCTCGAGCTGACGCCCCAGATCGTGATCGCCGGAAACGAAGTGACGATCCGCGGCCGCTATCTCGGTGAAAGCGGCAGCGTCACGCTGACGACGACCGGGACCACCGCCGATGTTTGGGTCCTTAACCAGATCCGGTACACGAACGACAACGTCTCGGTGACCGTTCCGCTCGCGGCGAAGAGCGGCACGCTCGCAGTGACCCGCGCGATCGACGGCGCGACCGTCAGCTCCTTCTTGGTCGTGGTGTTGAAGCAGATCGACGCGTTCGAGGAGTATCTCCCGCCGTACGAGCTGGTGTCCGCAGAGACACTGCCCGGTGTGCCGATCGCTGCGCTCTATCGCGAGCGCCCGGTCGCAGCCGATTTCGAGGGTGCGATCGAACGAGTCGTCGGTTTGACGCCGGATCCAACGCCGCTCGTTCCGCTGATCTCGGCGGATCGTTCCACGGCGATCGGCGGCACCTATGATCCGATCAGCGAACGTTTCTATTTCCTCGCGGCGAACGCGCCGAACGCGATGACGCTCGCCTCGGTGTCGACCTCGACGCTCACCCCGCTCGCAGAACGCACGAATGAAGTTGCGCTCGCGGGTGGTGCGGATCGGGTCTCGCTCGCGGTGCTCGGCGCGGGTCCGCTCGGAGAGGTGCCGGCGATCATCGCCTTCACCGTGAACGGCGTGATCCGTACCGCGACCGTCGCGGACCTGCGCACCGACGTTTTCCCGGCTTTTTATGCGCTCTCGTCGTCGACGGCTCAGTTCGACCGCGTCACCATCCGCGCGACCTCCAGCGGTGAAGTGTACATGGCCCATCGTTCGGTGGTGCAAGGTGTCGGCGAGCTGGTGTTGCGCAGAAACGCGACGCCACAGCTCACTCCGGATTTCCTCGAGGTCCCGGCGACGACACGCGTGCGCGTCGGTACCCGCTTTGAATTGCTCGCGGTACCGACGAATGCCTCGGACGAAGAGATGGTCATCGTCTACGAAGAGCGCAATCCACAAGGCGCGACCGACGTGCGTTTGATGCGCGCCGACGACTTCGGCACCACGCCGGGTTATGCACCGTTCGAGCTGGTCGCTGCAGGACGGCGCCTCGAAGATGCGGGTTTGGTGGTGCGAAACGGCGACGTGTGGATCGCCATTCTCGCCACGCGCGCGGTGAATGAAGCGCAATATACAGAGCTGCCGCTCGACGCGTTGTTGCTCGGCGATTCGCAGCGCGGTCTGTATCGCGGGGTGATCCTCGATTCGATCACCGGGATGAACAGCGGCCGCATCGGCTGCAAATTCGAGCCGGTCGAAGCCTGTCCGATCATTTGGATGGGGGACAACGTCCGCGCCTTATTTATTCGGCGCTAAGGAATTTTAGGCTGCATACGCGGCCGGTCGGGAGCACGAGCTCGCGTTCCTTGGCGTCGAGCGCCACGTTCTTCTTCGACGCACCGACCGCGATCACCTTCTTCTTCTCTTCTTCGCTGGAAAAAGTGAGCGAACAGATGCGGCGTCCCATCCGGATGCCGATGGTCATCTCCACGGGGATGACCTTCGCTTCGTCGAACACGTCGAGTAAGAGCTCCGCGTCGTGCTCGATTTTCTCCATCCTGTCCGAAAGATCAGCGAGGATACCGCGCTTCAATTGTGTGCGGCGCACGCGATCGAGCTCCTTGGAGCCCGCGAAGTTGTAGCCGTGAAAACGCATCGCGATCCACTTCTCTTCGAAGCGAATGGAGTCGAGCTGCCACAACACATCGCGCGTCTTCATGAAATCGAAGAGCGCACGCGCAGTCTTCGGATCGCGCGGAAAGGTGGCCTCGATCGGATCGGTGAGCAGGTAACCGATGGTCACCGGAGGGAACGTCCCATCCACTTCAGCGCCGGGAATCTTCGCTAAAAAAGCGGCAACGGACGCGGTGAGCGCGCCGCGTGGAGTATCCGGCAGGCGATGGTTCACCTCTTTTTCCACGGCCTCAAAACGGTCGGGCGGGATCGGCGGAAGCGATGGAAGTGAGGGCCGCTCCGGCACCGGCGTTTCACACGCTGCGAGCACGCAGAGGACGAACGCCGCTCTCAAGGAAACGGACATTCGATGGTCACTCCTTGTCCCGAGGGGCGGCGACACGTCGCTTCGACCTGCGCGGGACACAAGTTTTGTTGGATCATACACGCGCATTGCGCGGCCGCTGCGCAGGGCTGGGGCAACACGAGGCAGCGGCGGACCTTCGCAGGAGTACATCCTCCATCGCCGCCTTTTTGGCAGACCTCTTCGCCGAACGCGCACATTCCGTTCGTCGACGGTTCACAAGCCCCTGCGGGATCGATCTGACAATACTGGTCCGGAGTACAGGTACCGGTTCCGCAGGGTGTGGCGAACAAGCCCGAGTCACCGGTCGCGGCGTCGGCGTTCACCCCCGCATCGATCGCCCCGGCGTCGTCGTTTCCGTCCTCGTCGGAACACGCGGCAGCGGAGAAAAGCACGGCGACAAAAAGCGGGAGAAGACGTTTCACGAGGAAGAACTTATCATGCGCGCATGACGGAGCTCGACCTCGGTCCGCTGCAACTTTCTCGCATCGAGCTGGAAGCTGTCCGCGGAGCGCTGCGCGAACGGATCGAAGAAGGGCTGGCGACAGACGGCGCAGAGATCGGCGCGCTCCTCTCTTATTACCCCGCCCCCGACCATAACCTCGAAGGATCTGCGCTGGTGATCGACACCGGCGGGACCAACATGCGCGCGGCCGTGGTGAAGATACAAAAAGGTGGAATCTCGCACATCACGCACGGACCGCTGAAGAAGCGGCTCACCGTCCGCGAAACAAAGATGAGCGCGAGCGAATTTTTCGCAGCCCAAGCGGAGCTGGCAAAAGAGCTCGGGACACCAAAAGGATTGCCCGTCGGCTACTGCTTCTCTTATCCCGGGCAAAACACGCCCGACAAAGACGCGGTGCTGCTGCATTGGACGAAGAACATCGACATCGCAGGCGTCCCCGGCACACGCGTCGGAGCGCAGCTTCATCAGGCTTTGGCCGCGGCGGGACTCGAGCCGCAGCGCGTACACGTCTTGAACGACACGGTGGCGAGTATGCTCGGGGGCGCGCTCAGCCACCCGGAGCTCAAAGCGGACCGTTTTATCGGCCTGATCGTTGGTACAGGTACTAACATGTCCGGTTTTTTCGGCGGGCAACAAGCGCAAAAATTGCCCGGCGATTTCCCGGGAAAGATGGCGGTCAATCTGGAGTCCGGGAACTTTCGGCCGCCCGGGTTGCGCGAAATCGACGAACAGCTCGATCGAAGCAGCGACAACGTCGGCCGCCAACGATTCGAGAAGGCTGTCTCCGGTTATTATCTCCCGTTCCTCTTCGACCTCCTCATACCGTCGCAAGCCGGCTTCGATGCTCGGCTCGGCTCAGCGCAGCTCGTCGATTTCCGCGATCGTGGCCTCGAGGGCACACCATGCACCGTCGCCGGCGCCCTGCTCGCTCGGTCTGCGGACTTGGTTGCAGCGGCGCTCGCGGCGGTGATCGATTTCTACGAGGGTCCGGAGAAAGTGGGCGTGCTCGCGGAAGGCAGCCTGATTTGGAATGATCCGAAATACGCGCCGCGAGTCGCCGACACCTTAGCGCAGCTCTTGGGGAGCACCGACCACGCCAAGATCCTCAAGACTGAAGACGCGAACTTGATCGGCTCGGCGGCCGCCGCCTACCTCTGATACCATCGCGGGGTGAGACGCCTGCTGCTGGTGATCGCCTTCTCCACACTAGCAGCTTGCTCGAAGAGCGAGAAGAACCCCGGCTTGATGATCTTCGACGCCGGGGTACCTGTACCAAAGGACAGTGGTCCCGACTCAGGCTCTTTGGATGCGCTCAACCCCGGCGACGATGCCCAGTCCGACGCCGAACCGGACGCCGGGATCGAAGACGCCTTCACCACCGACGCGGGCGAGGAAGACGCCGCCGGGGTGGACGCGGAGACCTTCGCCGACGCGGAGACTTTCGCCGACGCCGAGCTCTACGCCGATGCGGAGACCTTCCCCGACGCGGAGCTCTTCCCCGACGCAGAGCCGGCCGATTCCGGCGTGGAAACGGACGCTGGCTCACCGGCCGACGCCGGCCCCACCATCTGCACCGGTCAGATCGGCGGAGCCGACGTCTGCACCGTTTGTGCGGAACAATCCTGTTGTCCCGAGCTCGTCTCCTGCGACAACGACATCGTCTGCGCAAACGACTTCAACACCTGTTTGGCACCCTGTACTTTGGTACAGCCGGTCTCCGTCTGTCTGGCGCAATGTTTCGCGAGTGCCGTCGGACAAGCATTGGCCGCGTGTGTCACTTCGCAGTGTTCGAACGTTTGCCCTTGAGCCTCAACGTTCGACGCGAAGCTGGCCGTTGAGCGACCAATCCCAAGGGATGACTTTGAGCTCTGCGACCTCGGGCAGATCGAGACGTCCATATTTCCGGCAAAAGCCGATCGGTCCGCCGTGCACCACGAAGTCTTCTTCGTAAAAAGTGAACAGCTCCGAAACCAAGACGGCGTTTCCTTCGAAGCGCACCTTCGTCTGATCCGCGCAAAAGGCGCGCGTACGTTCATCGAGTTGTTCTTCGAGCTTCTCCGGAAGAAAAGCTTCACGCGAAAGCGCAGGGCAACCGACGGTCGCGTTGTTCAGCGCGAAATGCACCCGCGCATCGGCGAAACGCGCGCGAATCACGTCGTCCTCGAGCCGTTGTAGAGAAAGCGGTGTCCCTCCATACAGGTGCTCGGTGAAGAAGAAGAAACCTTTCAGCTCTTCGGACACCGAACGCATACCTGGCCTTTCGGTCACTGCGTACAACACCGTCGCATTGTACGCGTTGATAAAATACGCGAGGCGGTGCGCGCGCGTGGGAAAACTCGCGGGACTTTGGTCCGGCGAGGTCTGCGCGAGAGCCGCCATATATTTCTCCAGCATGGCGCGATCCGCACGGAGCGCGCGGTAGTCGACCATGCCGCGCAGATCGACGACGCTGGAGGTCACCGCGGTCAGCGCTTGGTGCGGAAAATTTCCCTCCTCCACGGCCAAAGGCTCACCATGCGGCGACGGCACGCGCGCGATTACGTAACAGCCCGACACGAAGACGAGCAGCAAGAGCAACACGCGCATCATTCGCTCGCCGCGATCCGGTAGGTGCTCGCGTCGCGCGAGAGCTTCAAACCTGCGCCTTCCGCCGCTTCCAAGATCGCTCGAATACTGGCGCGATCGAGGTAACGATTGCGCAGCTTGCGATCGAGCCGTGAGGCGATGCGATCGATCTGTTCCACCGCCGACTTCCACGCCGCGCGGATCTTCGTTTCGCCTTCGTCCGCGAGGCTCAACACCCGAGCCTGCGCGGCGAACATCCGCGGCGGCTCCTCTTCGGCGATCGCACCTTCCTCGGTAAAGCGCCGCACCCCTTCGCTCGCCAAACGCACCGCTTCTTCCGGGTTGCCGTTCGCCGCTTCGACCAGCGCGAGCGTCATCTCCAGCGCGGGCACCAAGATCGGAGCCGCACCGCTCGCCGCGGCCAAGGCCAAGAACAAGTGTTTTTTCACCGTATCGCGCGGAGCATCCTCGACGCTCGCCGCGACACGTCCGAGGTGGAGCGCCGCAGTCCAAGCCACCGGCAACAGCGAGCTCTTCTGCTCCGCCGCCGCCAACGCCCGCTCGAGCACCTCGATCGCCTCTTTGGCGCGACCTGTCTCAAAGTACAGGCAGGCTTTTCGCGTCTCGCACAACAAATGTCGGTCGAGATGTTCCGTATAAACCGCCGCCTCATCGATGCGCGCCGCCGCGCCCGCTTCGTCACCGACCAGCAGCGCGACCTCGCACAGCCCCATGGTCGCGCAGAAGATCGCATCGCGGTCGCCGAGCGTTTGCGCGTGCACCAGCGATTCTTTGAAGCGATTCTCCGCTGTCCGATAATCTCCGGAATAGATGGCGATCCGCGCCAAACCTCGCGTGGTCCGCACCAAACCGGGCAGCTCGTGCTTCGCCGCAAACACGGCATGCGCACCGATGTATCCGCGCAACGCTTTTTTCCCGTCCCGCAGCGCTTCGCTCGCTTCTGCATGCGTGACCCGCGCGCGCGCTTCGTACTCCTCGGAACCGAGCGCCTGAAACTTCTCGAGCGCCGCCTCCGCGAGCTGCGCTGAATCCACCAGCCGGCGCGAAGTGAATGCGATCGCCGCACGCCGCTCGATCAGCCGCGCACGATCATGATCGCTCACCGCCAGCGACTCCAGCTGATCGATCACGCTGAGCGCGGTGTCGTGATCGCTCGACAACATCGCCACACGTTCGGCGACCTCCAACAAACGCTGGCGGATCGTCCCTTCGTCGGTGCTGCTCTCCGTGAGCAACATACCTTCGTCGGCGAGCGTCCCCGCGGAGGCGATGGCGCCGATCGACAAGCTGTCCTCCGCGGCATCGCAGAACAACTTCGCGGCTTTGTCCGTGCGGCCGCTGTGCGCCACGTGAAGCGCGAGCATCGCGCGATCCGCTTCGCCGACGGACTCGAAATACGCGACCGCCATCTTCTCCAGCTTGTGACGCCGCCGCCGCTTCACCTTCGACAAAGCCACGCTGCGGATCACGCCGTGCGTGAACTCCATCTCCAGCTGCCCGCGATAACGCGTTCCTTGCCGGCGCCGCACCAGGTTGGCGAGCACCAGATTGTCCAAAAGGACAGTGGTCTCGTCCAAACCTTCATCGAGCAGGCCCGCGACGCCTTCGACCCAAAACACATCGCCGAACACCGCCGCCGTCGTCAGCGCTTTTTGCAGTGGATGGCGCATGTTGGTGATCCGCGCAGCGACCGCGGCCGCCACCGTCGGTGGGACGCGATCATCATCGGTGCGATCACCCGTCATTCCACGCAGCTCGTATTCGCCGCCTCCTGCGAGCGAGAGCGCACCGTTCGCTTGGACCGCGAGCACCAACTGTTCGAGATAGAGCGGATTGCCGGAAGCGCGCTTCACCAACAACTCGAGCGCGCTCGACTCCAGTGATCCTTTGACCAAGCTGCGCGCGAACTCCCGCGAGGCTCGTGCATCGAGCGGCTCGATCTCCATACTCTTCGAATGGACACCGGCGAGCGGTGATTTGCTGCCTTCGCCGTCGAGGATCTGCGGGAGCGCAAAAGCCATCACCACGATCGGCTGACCGCGTTCGGGACGCACCAACTCGCGGAGCACTTGCGCACTTTGGAAGTCGAGGAAGTGCGCGTCGTCGACGAGCACCACCAGACCTTTCTTCGACGCCAGGTGCCGCAAGATCACGTCGAAGGCGCGACGCACTTGATCACCCATCAAACGCGGATCACGCTCCGCCAAGGAGTACGAAGCGTTGTTGTGATAAGGCACGTGCAACGCGCGCGAAACGAACGCTGCGATGGTGTCGTGATCTTCGAGCGCCGCGTCGTCTTCATCTTCGCCGCGCGCTTTGTGCGGAAGCGCCGGTTCCACGTTGTCGAGCAGGCCACGCGTCTCCACCGCGTTCGGCAACAGCTCGAGCATCTTCGAACGTTTCCGGTCCGGCGTGTCGTCCGAATGGATGCGCGCCTCTGCAGACAACACGCGGCGCAAGAAAGAATACGGGCTCGATTGCGCAACTTCTTCCGCGCGACCGGCGAGCACCCGCGGAGGCTTCACCGTCGACTTCAACATACGCGTCAGCTCCACGCGCACGCGTGTCTTGCCGATGCCTGCTGGCCCATAGACCAGGATGAAGCTGGGCCGTCCCGCGTTCAGCGGACGGGTCGTCGCCGAGCGCAGAGCATCGAGCTCTTGCACGCGGCCGAAGAGCACGTTGTCCTGCGTGTCGACGTAGGAGAGCGTCTCGTCGAACGCGCGTTTTTTCGCCGAACGTCCGCGCGAGATCGGGCGCGACGGCGGCGAGACCACCGGCGACAACGGAACGACCTCGGGTGCGCTCTTCGGACGCGCCGGAGGTACAGTCGAGCTGTCGTTCTCGAAGAGCTGCGTGGGCTCGGAGAGCTCTTTCGCCGACACCTCGTGATTGAGCGGTCCGATATCCGGGGCCGGATGTGCCTCGGTGACCATAGAGCGCGAACGCGGCAGCGCAGCTTCCGTCGCGCGCGTCGGCGTCTTGGCGTGTTTCGCGGAGTGCCGAGCCTCTCGTGCTTCGCGCAGCTCACGCGCATCGCGAATATCGGCGACCCCGACGAGCTGCTTCGACTCCAAAATCGGATAATAGCCGCCGGGCCCGAGCACCATACCTTCGGTGCGCAGATCTTTCACCGAAGGAATCCGCAACATCGAGCGCTTCAGGTCGCGCTCCGGAACGGGAATATCGGCGGTGTCCTCGCGGACAAAGCTCGACAACAGCTCCGCGTCGCGGGTGAACACGGTGTCGAGGATCGCGTCGGGGAGATCTTCCAACGTCGCCACCACGCGGTCGTGAACTTCACGCGCCGTCGCGATGCGTTCGTTCACCTTGAGCTTCAGCGTGTGATCGATCAGCTCCGCGACGCTCGGCGGCACGTCGGGGCTGACCTCGTGCACTTTCATCGCCGGCTCGACGAGAATGCGCGCGAGCCGTGCGAGATCCGTCGTCGATTGCCAGGGCAATTTTCCCGTCAAAATCTCGAACGCGACGACACCGAGGCTGAACACATCCGCCCGCGCGTCGACGTCCATGGCGTAGCTCGCTTGTTCGGGCGCCATATAACTCGGCGTTCCCAAAATCGCGCCCGCACGCGTGATGCCCGCGTTCGCCTGCGGCATCTTCGCGACACCGAAGTCGAGCACGCGACAATCGGGACGCGAATCCGCGGAAGGATGCACCATGTAGATGTTCGCAGGTTTGATGTCTCGGTGAATGATACCCAGCGTATGTGCGGCCGCGAGCGCGTCCGCGACTTGCCCGAGCACTTCGAGCACGCGGCGCAAGGTCATCGGCGCGCGCACTTTGAAGTCGGCGAGATCTTCGCCCTCGAGCCATTCGAGCACGAGATACGGGCGGCCATCCGGGAGCGCGCCGGCACCGATACATCCAACGACGTGCGGATGAGAGAGCGAGCTGAGAATTTTGATCTCGCGATCGATACGCTTGAGCAGCGCTTCTTCGCTCGGTTGAATGTTGATCACTTTGACGGCGACGGTCTCCGACGTCTTCCGGTCCACCGCCTGAAATACGACGCTGAGCCCACCGCTTCGGACCGAACGCACGATCTCGAAGCGCCCGGCGATGACCTCTCCGGGCCGCAAATCGACGCCATCCTAACATCACAGCCTTGCGCGCGCGCGACGGTGCGCGATAGGTCACCCTTGTGACCGGTGCCGACGAACAGGCCGATGCGCCACCACCGATTCCGCCCGCGGAAATGCCGGCCGAAGAGCTCGTCCGGATCGTCGACAACGGCGACGTGGCGGCTGTCGAAACAGCGCTTCGCGAACAAAACGTACGCCTTCCGGACGTGCTCGATCAGGTCGATCGCATCTTGGAAAAAGGCTGGGGCAACCTCGCAGCGGCGCTGGTGACGATGCTGGTCGCCACCTTTCACATCGCGCGCGCGGATCGCCTCGCGGATCGCGTGCTCGAACACAAAGATTCCGCGGGAAACGATGAGCTCAGCGACCTCGCCGCGGCGCTCTTCGTCGAAGAACGTCTCAGCGTGGCGACGCGGGTTCTCGAGGTGGTGTTGGCCCGCGAAGCCGATCATGGCCGCGCGCTCTATCTGCGTGCGCGGATCTTTGCGAGACGCGGAGCCGTCGATCGCGCCTTCGAGCTGATCTCCCGCGTTTCACCGAAGTTGCTCGGACCCCACGGCATGGCGATCCAAGCGCGCTACGCCCTCCTCGCCCGGCGCGAAAAAGCGATCGCCGGCGCGTTGAAACACACCAAACACAGCGACGATCCGGACGTCGTCAACCAAGTCCGCGAAGTGGAGCGCATCCGCGAACGCATCGCGAAGGCAAACGAGCCGTTCTATGAACGCGCGAAGACGGACCTCCGCGCGATGATGGCTTTGGAGTACGGCGCCACGCTCATCGAGTTGGCCACTGATCCAACGGACAGTGGCCGTTTCGGCATGGAGACGATCACCTTCCGCGACTGCGGCCGGCTGCTCGAAAAGATCGCCAAGGCGATCACCGCGCTGGGCCTGCCCATCCACGAGCTGTTGTTCGCCACCGAAGACGGCGAGATCGTCGCCACCGGTTTAGAGAAATTGACCGGGAAACCTGCGAAACAATGGCAGGCGGATCGCAAGATCGCCGACGGTTCCTGGCTCTGCATGGCCTCCGCAGCGACCCATCCTCATCTTCCGAACCTAGTGGTGAAGACGATCCAAACCGCGCTCGATCAAGGGACGTTGCGCACGCTGGCGTTGATCCTGCCCTGTGGTTGGCGCGGGCCGCTGGTCCCCGATCTCATCGGGCGCATCACCGGCGACGACGAGATGCCGTTCGCCATCGACGACGAAGTCGAAGACGTGCTCGGCGAGATCTTCGACGAATCCCAAGAGCCGAGTACCATGTTGGTGCGCGAAGACGGCGAGGAGCTCGCGCGTCATCTCGACGAATCGAAGCCGCTATTACGTGCGCTCGAACCCGAGCCACGCGCGGGACACGTGCCGTTCCTCGACGAGACTCCGATCGCGCGCGGTTGATCCATGAACGAGAAGGCGCTGGAGATCAAAGTCGGCCTGGTGCTGCTCGCCGCGGGCGCGGTGCTCGCGGCTTTCCTGTTTTTGCTCGGCGATTTTGGCTTTTCTTCGGGCCTGAACGTCACCGTGGAGTTCGCCTTCTCGGGTGCAATCCAAGAAGGCGCGCCGGTCAAGATCTCCGGCATTCGCGTCGGCCGCGTGAGCAACCTGGTCTTCGTAACAGGTAAGGTCGACGACAAAGGTGAGCCAATCACCGTCCAAGTCGAGCTGGTGATCGAAGAACGTGCGAAGCCGGTGCTCAAAAAGAACACCCTCTTTTACGTGAGCACGCAGTCCTTGCTCGGCGAAAACTACGTCGAGATCGTGCCGCAATCCGGAGACGCGGCACCGCTCGAAGACGGGGAGATCGTGCGCGGAGAAGATCCCGCACGTTTCGATCTCTTGTTCGCGCGCCTCTACGACGTGCTCGACGGATTGGCCGGCGTCATGCGCGACAACAAAGAAGTGTTCGTCGACCTGATGCGCTCCGCCGCGAGCCTCGCCGGCACGCTCGATACGACGTTGAAAGCGAACCAAACCGATCTCGCCGCCGCGATCAAAAACGCAGCCATCGCCACCGACGAAGCGGCGAAAACTCTCGCCTCTGTCCGGAAGATCATCGGCGACGGCGAACAGTTGAGCGGCGCCGCAGCCGACGTCGCCGCCACCACCGCGGTCTTGAAAAGAGAGCTCCCGGTGACGCTGGAAAAGGTTTCCCGCGCGCTCGACGAAGTGAATCGTTTGGCGAGCACGCTCGAAGGCGTCGACCGCGCCAAAGTCGACTCTGCGATGAACAACGCGCTCGGCGCGATGGAAAAAGCGAACGGCGTGCTCAGCGACGTGAAGTTGATCAGCGAACGTGTCCGCGGCGGCCAAGGAACGATCGGCCTCTTGGTGCAAGACGAAGAGATCTACGATGACCTCAAGGAGATGCTCCGCGATCTGAAGACACACCCGTGGAAGTTGATCTGGCGTGACTGATCCAAAGATCAGTCAGCGCGCGCTTCACCGATCAGCTCGAAACGGTAACCGATGACCATGGAGATCATCGCGTCGTCCTCCGCGATCGCGCCGCGCGCTTCGAGAAACGGCCGGCTCCCGAGCTCACCGAACGCCGCGCCCACCCGCAACACACCGATCGGCGACACGTTCGAGCTCTTCGCGATCCGGCCGGAAGTCTCCGCCTCTTGCGAGCGAAAAGACGCGCCGGCTCCCAGCGAAACATAAGGATCGAAGACGTCCAAGATCCGCGCAATGACGAAACGGACATCACCCGCGACATCGATCGTCGAACGCGAGATCTTGGCGATCCCCACGGCGGCGCCGGTACCTCCGTCGATCACCGGCGCTTGTCCGCGGGCGTAAGACCCGTCGATCGCCGCGCCCAAAGTGAAACGCCGCGCATCGATCTGCGGAATAGGGATCCGCGCATCAGCTCCGAAAACCGGCGCGATGTCCAAGCCGAAACGCGAGCCGAGCACGCCGCCGCGCAGCTCGAAGGAGAGAAATGGCACCGGCTGGGTCAAGGTGCGTTCTTCGCGCGGAACAAATGTCCGCACCGGCAACAAACCTTCGCTTGCAGGCGTCTCTAAGTCGGGACCTGATCGAGAGGACAGGTCGGCCGGCTGCGTCTCCGCTTTTTTCTCCCAGGTTTCGGGTGAAGCGAGCGGCGAAGGTTCCGCCTGCACCACTGTCTCCACGGGAGCTTCGGTGCCCTCCGCAACGCGATCACCTTGCACGGTCACTCTGCCGACACGTTCGATCTCGTTCGGCGGCGGATTCACGCGTGGATCGACCAGCGGAACCTCACCTTCGATGCCCGCATCAATCTCGCGCTGCTCGCCGGCGATGAAACGCGCGTAGACCAAAAGCGAGGGGCCCTCGGAAAAACGCACGCTGATCGTGTGTTCGCCGCGCTCGACGCGCACCACATAAGTACGCGCTTTCGTCGCGCGTTTTTTTCCGCCTTCGACGAGCTTCACGTCGGGATCGCGCACGCCGGGCACACGCGCGGTGAGCACGATGGTGTCATCGCGGAGCACCACGCCGATCGATTCGCGCTTCGTCGCTTCGAGGAAGCTGCGCAGCTTCAGAACCAAACGTCCCGGTCCATCCACCTTGAAGATGACGGGACGCTGCTCTTCCACCACACGATAGGGCGCCCACTCCGCACCGCGTTCGCCCTCGCGCACGGCGTCGACGAACACCAAAGAGCTGCGTGAAATGATCCGCAGCTCACCATCAGCGCTCGCTCTTTGCGGCTGAGCGCAGGTGATCACACCGAGAAACAGCGCGCCGAAAACCCGCACCTTCCCTCGCAACATAGCACCGGCCACGCCTTGACTGGATCCTCACCGAGCGAAAGACTCGCGACCCCGATGCTCCCCGACCTAGAGGAAGCGAAGGCACGGGGCGCAACGAAGCTCGACGAGCTGCGCAAGCTCGCCCGCCGCAAGAAATCGCTCCTGGCTCTCACGCACGACTACCCTGACCCCGACACCATCGCCTCCGCGCTGACGCTGACCTGGTTGCTCGAAGAGCTCGAAGGCATCGAAGCGGTCATCGGTTACGGCGGGATCATCGGCCGCGCCGAAAACAAGGCGATGATCAAAGTCCTCAACATCAAGATGAAGCGGATCCTCCCCGCCGACTTCGAGGACTACGATCTGGTCGCGCTGCTCGACACGCAACCCGACGTCGGCAACCACTCCTGTCCTGCGTCGCGCCGTCCGGACATCGTCTTCGATCATCACTTTCGGCGCGAGCTCGCCGGTGAGGAGCCCGCGTACTTCGATGTCGGCGGGACCTACGGCGCGACCTCGACGAAGATGACCGAGCTGCTGCTCGCTTCGGGCCTCGAGCCACCAAAACAGATCGCCACCGCGCTCTTCTACGGCGTCAAATCGGACACGCGAAATCTCGCGCGCCAAACGAGCGCAGCCGACGTCACCGCCTACCTGTACTTATTGCCACTGATCGACACCGCGCTCCTCGCCGACATCGAACATCCGCAGGTCCCGCTCGATTGGTTCCGCGTGTTCAACAAAGCGATCATGCGCGCGAAGATCTACGGCAACATGTTGGTCGCCGATCTCGGCTCGCTCTACACGCCGGATCTCTGCGCCGAAGTCGCGGACCGCATGCTTCAAGTCGAAGACATCAAACACGCGGTCGCCACCGGCTGGTACGAAGAGTCATTGTTCATGTCGCTGCGCACGCGCTCGCGCAGCAAAAACGCTGGCCGCATCCTCCACAGCATCGTCAGCGAGCTGAAGCTCGGCACGGCCGGCGGTCACGGTCCCATGGCCGGCGCGCGCATTCCCGTTGATGGGCGCAGCCAACGGGCCAGAGCCGACATCCGCCGCCGGCTGCTCTCGCGTTTGGTCACCGCTTTCGGCCAGGATTACCGCCACTTCCAGCGGATCCTCAATCCGCGCGACGTGGCGATCGAGAACGACGAGCCGCCACCACCCCGCGCGCAAGTCGCGGGATAGACAGGCGCCGATGTCATCCTTACACTGACATTTGTTGCTGCGCCTCGAGAAAGCCCAAGCCACCACTTTCGCGGGCCCCTCCCCTGTCCAAGAGGACAGTAGGCCAAAAGATCAGGTCCTCGACGTTCCCTACGCGCCGCAACCTTTCGATTGGTCGCTCCGCAGCGTGGGCAGCAACGTGATGAACGTGCTCTCGAGATATCCGGTGGTCGTCGCCGCGGTGTTGATCGGCACCATGCCGTTCGCAACGCAGGCTCAAGTACAGCCGGTACAAACCAAAAAAAAGACGGCGGTCGCGCAGCCGGTACGCGCGGAGAAGATGAAGGTCTCCGTGTCGAACGCGCGCGGCGCATATTATCGCAAAGTCACCTCCGACGCGTTGGCGACGAACCAAGGCATCCGCGCCGAAGGTTTTTTGCCGAAGCCGAGCTTCGACTCCACCCGATACTTCATGGCGCCCGAAGGAATGGACTACTTCCGCACCGGACCGCTCGATCGTCCGAGCGTCTATCTCGGCGGACGCGGCGGCGGACACGAAGTCGACGCCGGTTTGGTTTGGGATCGCGTCTACGATCCGAGCGGTCGCGCGACGTACACCGATCTTCCCGGGATGACCGACGGCCGCGACAACAGGCACCGCTTCTACGCGAAGAACATCGGCGGCGAAAAAGTGGTCTTCGACGGCAACGATCGCGAGCTCGCGCGCGGAGACAAAGCGCAGCAGTTGATGAAGACGCTCGTACCCAACTTCGCCTTTCGCCCGTTCTGGCGCACGACGAACGCCGGCGACAATCAATGGAAGCAGCCCGTCGTCGGCGCCGCAGACAACCTGTACTTCTATCCAGGTGAGAAGATGGTCATGTCGGTCAAAACGAGCGGCAAACACGAGCTTCGTCTCGACATTCGCTCGCTGGAAACGGACATCGCGCAGCACTTCGAGAAAACGTTGCGCCAAGACGGCTTCGGCGCCGGCAAGAGCCAATCGTTCAAACGCGTCAGCTCGATCGATCAGTTCTTCGTGAACGATGCGGGCGAACGGCAAGGACGCGAAAACCTAAATGTGCTTCCAACAAAAACGCAGTCGTTGGGAATGGAGTGGACCGAAGTCACCTTGCTCGACACCCGCCCCAATAAGTCGCGGCCCTTCACCGGCAAACGCTTCACCGAGGTTCGCGGTCGCGATACCAGCGCGAAGTATCGACAGATCTTCCGTCTCACCCCGGTCAGCGCGACCGGCGGGGAGAAAGTGGACATCGTTCCGCCCCACCGCTGAACAGCGCGCGCATTTCGACCGCGCACGCGCTTTGCAATCGCTGCCGGCGAATGAAACGCCGCTACCTGCTACCTCCGCAACTTCATGGAGAAGGCGGCCAACCCCGCAAAGTCGGTATTGAGATCGAGCTCGCCGGACTCGATGTCAAAGAGACGTCGGAGCTCGTCATGTCGCTCTATGGTGGTGAGGTCGAACCGATCAATCGCTGGGGAAACACGATCAAAGGCACCAGCCTCGGCGATTTCCGCGTGGAGATCGATTCACATCTCTTGAAAGAGGACCGCCACCGCAACTTCCTCGCGAAGCTCGGCATCAGCGACACCGGCCAAGACAAAGTGGAGAACGCGATCGAATCGCTGGCGACGAAGCTCATCCCCAGCGAGATCGCCTGTCCGCCGATCGCCATCCGCGAGCTCTCCAAGCTCGATCCCTTGCGCGACGACCTGCTCGAACGCGGTGCGCTCGGAACACGTGCTTCGCTGCTCTACGCATTTGGCTTTCAATTGAACCCGGAAGTCCCGTCGCTGACCGCGGACAGCCTGCGCCGTCATCTCGCGGCTTTCATGTTGCTCTACGACTTCATCGTCGCGGAATCGCAGATCGACATCACCCGCCGGATCGCGCCGTTCATCGATCCCTATCCGGAAGAGTATCGCTACAAGATTCTCTCGCGCACGTACGCACCCGACATGGATCGTTTGATCGACGATTATCTGGAGTACAATCCGACGCGGAATCGTCCGGTCGACATGCTCCCTTTGTTCGCCTATCTCGACGAAGAAAAAGTGATGGCGCGCTGCAAAGAGCCGACGCAGGTGAAGAAGCGGCCGACGTTTCACTATCGACTGCCGAATTGTTTGATCGACGAACCGGGCTGGAACTTTTCTACTGAATGGAATCGCTGGGTAGCCGTGGAACGTCTCGCGGCCGATCCTTCGCGGCTTCGCGTGATGAGCGACGTCTATCTGGATCTCGCAGCGAAACCGTTCGGCTTCCGCAAGAAACGGTGGATCGAAAAATCCGCCGCATGGGTCGGTGGATGACTCGTCCGCTGATCGGAATCACCGGACCAAACGAGGGTGGCTACACCGCGTACCTATTCACGCGGCTCGCCGTCATGCTCGCAGGCGGACGTTCGCGCCGCATCACCCCATCGCGACCCTGTACCATGGATGAGCTCGACGGTTTGGTCGTCGGAGGTGGAGCAGACGTCTCTCCGACGCGTTACGAGCAAGGCGAAGAAGAGAAGATCTCCGTCGCCATCAAAGAATCCAAGGTGCAGGTTCGCAAACACAAAACTCCGCGCCTCTCGATGTTCATCGCGCCGTTCGTGTTGCTCCTCAGGAAACTGCTGGCAAAACAAGCATTCGCCGGCCCCGATCCCGCGCGCGATGAATTGGAGTCTGCGTTGATCTCGCGAGCGCTCGAGCTGGAGCGTCCCGTGCTCGGCATCTGTCGCGGAGCGCAGCTTCTGAACGTGCAGTGCGGAGGAACGTTGTTCCGCGACCTCGCGCAGTTTTACACGGAGACTCCGCAGCTCTTCACCGTGCTCCCGAAAAAGAGCGTCGACGTCAAAGAGACGAGTCACCTCGCGCAAGCGATCGGTGCGGGAAAATGCCGCGTCAACGCGCTTCACAAACAAGCGGTGCGCAATCTGGGGAACAAGATTCGTGTCGCGGCGTGTGAAGCGAACGGCGTGGTGCAAGCGATCGAACACGCCGAGAAGAAGTTCGTCGTCGGCGTTCAATGGCACCCGGAGTACATCCCGCAACACCGGCGCCAGCGGCGTCTCTTCGCCGCGCTGGTGCACGCGGCTCGTATTTCCCTCGAGCCTGCTGATCTTTAGATCACTTCGGTCTTCGGCTCTTCCTCGGGCTCGTGTGTCACCGGCGTCTCGCGCTCGTTGTCGCCTTCCGCGATCGCGTCGAGCTTGTTTTTCACCGCCGCCTGATAGTCCTGCCAGGCAGAACGCACGGTGTCGTCCGGGCTCGGCGACTCCGCGGCCGTCGCCAAACGTCGCGCCAGCTTCGCACCCGCCGTCTTCACCTCTTCGCGCTCGTCACTCGGGCGGCCTGCACGCGACAACAAAGAATCGACGGCGCCGATCACGTAATGCGCGCGGATCGACTCCGCTTCCGAGATCAACATCGCACGCATCGACGGGCTCATCGCGTGAGCAAAACGGCGCATCGTATCCGCGGAAGCCTGGCCGGCGAGCGCCAAATGTTCCGGCGCCACGCCCGCGCTGGTGTACGCCGCGCTGACTGCGATCGTATGAATGGTGTGCGCCTGCTCGATGTCTTGCGTCGATTTTGCGCCGTAGATCTGCGCGTCGAACGCCACTTGCGCCCACGCTTTCGCCTCGAACATCGCTTCCACTTGCGTCGGCTCGAGACCGTTCGACGGATCGAGCAGCGTGCGATACCACGACTCGATCGCCGCAACCGACGCTTCGGCCATCACTTCGATGTCGTGATCGTATTGTTGCGAAGCGCGCAGCGTCTCCGCGAGACGGCCGCTGATCAAAGAGCGCAGCTCGTTCGTTCCCAAGTTGTGCACCCACAACCCTTGTTTCGCCGCGGAAATGTAGACGTCGCTCTCCACCGCGCTTTCGAGATCGATCGCCGGCGCGATGATTACGCCGTCGACCACCGACCAGCTCGGCACCACCGCCATTCCGCGGCCCGCAGTCCCTTCGCGTTCGGCAACGATGACGATGTTGACCATCGACGACTTCGACACTTGAAGTGCCGCGCGGTAACGGCCCTTGTCGTCCGTCTTCACCGGTTTGTCGGTCATCGGTTGCAGGCTGCCGTCTTCGGAGACGCGATGAAGCGAGATGCGGAGATTTTTCACCGACTCGGTATCGCTCGAGCTGATCCGTCCTTCGAGCTGCGACAAACCGGGCGCCGCGCGATCCTTTGCCGCATGTGTTTCGGCATCGTCGGGCACAGGCACGGTACGACAAGCTGCAAATGCCAGCGTCGAGGCGAGCGCGGTGGTCAGCATCAAGGAGCTCGTCGTTTTCATCTTGTTGTTTAGGTTGCGATCCGCATGCCAGTTGCCTCGACACGTTTTGAAGTGCTGTCTGTGGGGCAATGGGCACGATCCATCGCGTGTACTTCGACTACAACGCGTCGGCACCGGTACGACCTGAAACACGCGCGGCGATCGAGCCGCTGTTGTTCGGCGACATTTCCGGCGGTTTTTACGGCAACCCATCGTCGATCCATTGGGCGGGGCAAATTGCCCGCAAACATTTAGAGACGGCGCGCACGAAGATCGCAACGCAGCTCGCATGTAAACCGAGTGAGCTGATCTTCACCAGCGGCGGTTCGGAAGCCGACAACTTGGCGTTGTTCGGCGTCGTGTTACACGCGCGTGCGCGGGCAAAGCGGGTGATCATCTCTTCGGTCGAACACCCAGCGGTGATGGAATCCGCGCGTCGGCTCGAAGAGCTCGGTGTCGAAGTCGAACGCCTCGCCGTCGATGATCAAGGCCGCCTCGAGCTCGCGCATCTCGATCGGGCATTGGAGCGCGAGACTGCGCTCGTCTCCGTCATGCACGTGAACAACGAGACCGGCGTCATCGCACCGATCGACGAAGTGATCGAAAGAGCGCACGCGAAAAAAGCGCTGGTCCACGTCGACGCCGTGCAAGCCGCAGGGCGCGTTCCTTTGCCCATCAAAGCCGACCTGTACTCTTTGTCAGGTCACAAGCTGGGCGCACCGAAAGGTGTCGGCGTTCTCGTGAAACGCGAACATGTCCCGCTCGCCCCGGAGATCGTCGGTGGTCCTCAGGAACGGGGTCATCGCGCCGGCACCGAGTCGGTCGATCGTGCCGTGGCGCTCGCCGTCTCCCTCGAGCTCGCGCTCACCAACATGGATCGCGAAAACGAACGCCTCCGAACGATGCGGGACCGGATCGACCGCATGCTCGAGTCGATCCCCGGCGCGCGCATTCTCGGCCAAGACGCGCCGCGCGTCGCGAACACCACCACCGCGGTCTTCAGCGGCATCGACGGCGACGCGATCCTCCAGGCCCTCGATCTCTTGGGAGTTGCAGCCTCGAGCGGGAGCGCCTGCTCGAGCGGAAGCCTCGAGCCTTCACACGTCTTGTTGGCCATGGGCGTGCCCAAAAAAGAAGCGCTCGCCGCAGTGCGTTTTTCGATGGGCTTCGCGACGACCGACGACGACGTGGATCACCTCCTCGAAGCCGTTCCAAAAGCCGTCGCCTCGGTGCGCCTCAGCTGAGCGCACGAATGAGGCCCTGTGAGCGCAATCGTCGTATTTCGACCCTACTAACTCCGCGTGGTACCTTCGAGAAAGCGCATTATGGGCAGAGCTCGGCTACTCCTCTTCGTCTTCTCGCTCGCGACCTTGGCCGCCGGCGCATGCAACTGCGACGAGGATCCGCTGACGCCCGCCGTCCCCGGAACCTGCGAACCGACGTTCGACTGTCCGGACGGGTTCCAATATCGCCGCGGCGAATGCCGGCCCGGACGGTGTCAGATCGACTCCGATTGTTGTCCAGGCCAGTCGTGTAATGCGGCCGCCGGTTTTTGCGCCGATCAATTCATCTCCTGCACCACCGACGAAGACTGCACGGAAGTTCCCGGCCAAACGTGCGTCGATTTCCGCGAAGGAACGTTCTGCGGTTATCCGAATCGCGGCAATGCGCTCACCGAAAACGGCACCCAAATCTGCCAATCGAACGCCGACTGCGATAACGGCCGCAGCTGCTTCGGTGATCGCTGCGTGATCTTCGCGCCTTGCGAGGGTGGCTGTCCAGATGGACAGGTCTGCGACGTCGACTCCAACACCTGCTTCACGCTCGATACCTGCACCGAGATGTGCGGAACCGGCCAAATGTTGGTGCTCAAGGATCCCGACACCCAAAGCGGTCCCGCCTGTTGTCTCGTGGAGTGCGAGTGCGCGGTGCTTCCGCCGGTATTGCCCGGCCAATTCGGCTGGTACGCCTCTCTGCAACCGGTGCGCGAGGGCCTGGCGGTCGCCTCCTTCGATCCGGGCTACGGGGACTTGGTCGTGACCCGCTTCGATTCCGAAGGACGCCGCACGACCATCGAATACGTCGACGGTTTCCCGCTCGATGGACCGGTCGTGGCCAACCCCGAAGGGCCGCGCGGTGGACGCGATCAGGCAGGACCGGTCGTCGGCGAGCACGCGTCGATGGCGGTCGACGCCGGCGGAGTGCTTCACGTCGCGTACTACGATCGCGACGAAGGACGTCTCAAATACGCGACCGACTCGGGTGGTTTGTGGAAGACCTCCATCGTCGATGAAGACGGCAATTCGGGCCTCTACACGAGCATCGCCATCGGTCCGGACGGCAATCCGCATATCTCTTATCTCATGGCCGAAGGGACAGTGACGCCCGATCCGATGCCGCGCTCCGCCCTGAAATACGCCTCGGCGCGCACCCAATCGCCCGCCACGCCCGGTGATTGGTCGATCCAGATCGTCGACTCGAAGCTGATTCCACCCATGGTTTGCGACGGTGGTTGCGCCGGCGGAACGGCGTGTATCGACCTCGGTATGGGACCGTCGTGTATCCCGGCGATCACCGGCTGCGCGGGTTGTATGTCCGGTGAAGCGTGTGTCGACGTCGGCGGCACCCCGACCTGCGAAGAAACGGTCACCGTGCTCCCGATCGACGACCTGATCGAAGGTACAGGTTTGTTCAGCTCACTCGCGTTTACTTCGACGGGCACCGCGCTGATCGCGTTTTACGACCGCGTCGACGGCGACCTGAAGCTCGCCACCTCGAACACCGCCGGTGCGTTCTCGGTGCTCACGCTCGAAGGCAACGACATGATGGAGCCGACCGACGTGGGCCAACACGTCAGCTTGGCGGTCGGTCCCGCCGACCTCGTGGGCCTCGCCTACTTCGATGCGACGAAAGACGATCTCGTCTACCGCCAGCTCGGCGCGAACGCGCTGCGCGAAGTCGTCGACAACGGCGTCACGCCGCCGGATCTGCGTCTCGTCGGCGCGGATGCATCGCTGATCTTCGATGCGAGCGGCAACCCCGCGGTAGCCTATCAGGATCCGACGAACACCGACCTTCTCTACGCACGCCGCATGGGGAATCCTGGGATTTGGTCGACGGAAGTGCTTCGCGGAGCCCCGCCGGCGGGCCAAGAAAAAGGCCTCGCCTCCGGCTTCTACGCATCTCAGAAACGGGTCGACAGCAAGGCGTTCATCGCCAACGTGGACGTCTCCTTCGATCCCGAAGGAAACCTCCTCCTCGACCTGCTCATTGTCGTGAAAGAGATCTTTTAGCCAGCTCGCTCACCACGGCGTCGTAGTCGTGTGTGAGCTGCTCGGGCGCCTCGCAGCCATTCATCGCGTATTGCGTACCGATGAACTGCATTTCCTGCTGCTTCTGCACCAGCTCTTCACGCGAAAGCTCCGCGATCGTTTTGACTCTCTTCTCGCTCATACCGCGTTCTCCTTCGCTTCGATGTGTTTGAAGGGATCGAGCGGAACACCGCCGATCTCCGCCGTCACTTGAGCGAACGTCTTTTTCACCAGATCGATCACGGCGCGCTCCTCGGGTCCGATCTGACCGTACACCGCAGGCTTCGTCCAATAGGAGACTTCGATGTCCCCCTGTTTGGGGAGGTTCAGCGCCGAACGCAGACGTCGATCGACCTCGAGATAGATGGTGTCCTCGAGGACAGCTCGCTGCTCTGTTTTGAGCTGCTGGGCATACTCGTTGATCTTCGGATCCTGGATAACTTTCATCCCTTCGCCGAAGCTGAAATTGAGCGAAGAGCTGACGGCATCCTTCAAGAATTGATCGCGCATGAACGGTCGCGCGTCCCCAGGATCGCGCAGGTCGGTCGCGATTTTGATGAATCCGTCGAAGCCGACGTATTGTTGTACGTCGCCCATGATCGCCGCCAAAGAAGCGCGATAATTTCGCGAATCCGGATCGAGCGTGGCCCATCCCGGGATACCTTTGCCGCGCATCAGCTCGCGCGCTTCGGGCGAAAAATCGAGCTCGTTTTTGGTGCGCTTCGAGTCCGTCGGATTGTTGATCGCCGCAACCACTTCTTTGGTCGCCGGCTGATCCGGTCCGAGCATAAAATTCATCGCGCCCGACATGAACACCGCCGGCGTGATCTGGTGTTCGAGCGCCACGTTCCGCGCGTCGTCGAGCAACGCCTGATTTCCGGGGAAATGTCGCGAGGCGAGCAGCGGCAACACCAGCTCCCCACCGCCGCGGTTGTGCCACAACAAGCTGAACGGCCCCGCGTCTTTGAACGCGTCCGAGCTCAACGCACCGAGCATCGCGGCCAAGGTCTCGTTGCCCGAGAGCTTCATGGTCTTCGCGGCTTGCAAGGTATGCAGCACTTCGACCCGTGTATGGACCCAGTTGGTGCGCTGCATGTCGTCGCCCGCAGCGGCTCCGACTTCGAACGCTTGGCGGACTTCGGCGAAAGCTCCGAAGAATGCAGCCTGATTCTGCGGTGAGATCTTTTGTTCGCTCATCAACCGCGTCATCTCGGCCTTCATCGAGCCAATGTCGCGATCGAGCTTGCCGCCCAACTGGTCGATTCCGCCGAACGCCTCGGCTCCGGCGTACATGCGCGACAGATTGCGCATCTTCTTCGAGGCGTCGGGCAGGATGTCGAGCAGGTCGCTCACTCTGGCTGTTTGACCGTGATTCGCCGCGTGGATCTCGTCGAGCGTGGACCTGATCCCCAGATCGGCGACCACCTCGGAGATCCGCGCGGGAACATCGCCGAGCTGCCGCGCCGAGCCCTGATGTTTCATCGCCGCTTCGAGCAGCCCATGCGCGAGGCCGGAAAGCTCGAGCCACGCGGGTTTGGTCTGTTCGTCGATCGACGACAAGCTCTCCAGCTGTTTGAGCGCGTTCTTCAGCGGGGAGGCGATCTGCGCAAAATTCGGCGTGTCCGAAGCGAGCTTTCCCAGCGCTTTTTCGAGCTGCGCGCCGACACCTTCGAGGACGATGCGCACGCCACCGCTGTCGAGACGCCGCAGCGCTTCTTTCGCCACCGTCTGCACGGGGCGTTCGATCGATCCGGCCGGTGTTTGTTTGGCGACGTTGCCGTCGGAAGAGATCCCGGCGGGCTCGATCTTGGTTTGCTGAATGAGGCTCGCCCGCTGCGAACCATCATTCGTAATACGCTCACCCATGGGCCCCGAATGGTAAGGGCCTGAGGGGAAAGGTGGCAAGTCTTAGAACGCGACTTCCAGGCCCGCCGTCAGCGCGGAGTCGAGCTTCTCTTTGTCCGCGACCGGCAGCGAATCATAGGCAATTCCGAGCGCTACGCCGAAAGAGAGCACCTGCGTCAAACGCATCGCGATTTTCGACGTCGAAGTCAGAAAGACGCGCGTCTCGTGCAAAACATTGGGAAGCACTTCGAGATCCTCGGTGAAGATCAAACTCTCGGACACTGCATAGCGAAACGCAACTCCGAGGCGCGGCGCGAGCATCTTGCCGAGATCACCTTCTTCGATCTCCATCTCTTCGGGATAGAACTGAAACTGATCTTCCACTGTGTAGCGAATACCGAGATCGGTACGCAGCGAAGACAACACGAAATCTTCTTTCTTCTCTTCGAACCACGTCAGGCTGGCGCCGAGCTCACCATAGGTCCGCGAAGAGATGCTCTTCACACGATCAGTCTCCACACCGGCGAGCAGATAGCCGGTGACCGTCTCGGTGAATCGTCGATCGCCGCGGAGCTGAGCGGCGGCGTTATATGCGACCACGGTCGGATCGAGGTCGAGCTCTTCCATTCCCGGAGCGACCGTCTGTCCATAAGCCGCGGAGAGCTTCAAGCCGAAGATCCAATCGGTGAGCTTCACCGCCGCAGCGGCGTTACCGCTGAAAGTGAGCGTCTCCGAATTTCCGGCGAGCCAGATCAGCCCGACGCCGACGCTCCCCGACCACTCGGGACCATCGACTTTTTTCGGGTCCGCAGCCTTCTCGGCGGCGACCGCGGGTGCCGCCATTTTTTCGGCGGCGTCGGCCATCCGCGTGGCCGCTTTTTCGATCTTTTCGAGCGCGACCGCAGCTCGTTCTTCAGGGCTGACCGTCGCAGTGGTGGTTTGGGCAATCAAGAGTAAGGGCAGAAGCACGGTCGCGCGTGTAACACGATCTTCGAGAATGGTCGCTATAAACGACGAGAAAGCTCGAGCTCACCCGGAAATCTCAAACCGATGAAAGTCTTGGAGCGCAGCACGAGACGATCGCCGGTGACACAGTAGTCGGCGACCGCGTGTTGTTGCGTCGGCATCGAGCCGTCGCACGGGATCGCAGAACCTTCGGCGCTGGAATCACCAAAACAGATCTGCCGTCCTTCGAGTCGATAGAAGCCGCCGAAGGAGGTCGCAACTCCACACATTCCGGCGGCGGCGGTTTGTTTCCACGCAGTGTGATTTGCAGTGATCGAATATCGACCATTGGTATTGAACACCAGCGTCCCGGTAGCCGCCGATTCAGTACAGCCGTCCCCGCCTTCGAGCACGCGCGCGAAGGTGAGATTCCACTGTGTGCCGACGAGATCCCCACCGCAGGCGATGAACTCTTCGAGCGGCTGATCACCGCAGCTCGAGAGGAGCGCAAAAAATAGAACTAAGTATTTCACGCGCTCTCCGATTCCGATCACGCCCCCGAGGCTCGACGTCCGACTGCAAACGCAGGCCGGGACGCACCGGATACTTCATCTCCGGCACTGAACAATCGCGGCGCGACGTCACCGTCGTCGAGAGCAAACTCGATCGCGATACCCTCGTGGAGCTCTTGTTCTTCCACGAAGGCGACGCGGCCTCGAAGTAAGACTGTACGACTGGCCAGGTCGAGCTCCAGCTCCACCGGTGTTCCTTCTGGAATACGCTGCTCGGTCGCGATGAAGGAGCCGGAGCGCGCGATGCCCAATAAACGGCCGGCGCCGCCCGCATCACGCACCGAAGGCGCTCGAAACCGCACCGGTGCGCCCCCGAAGGTCCGCCCGTATCTCTTCATCGAGGCGCGCGTGCCAAAAGCGATGTCCGAAATCGCAAAAGCGAGATCGAGCACGCTCGAATCGGCGTCGATCACCGCCCGAACGCCGGCTTCCCGCATGGCTCGGTGTTCACTTTCGCGCAGCCTCCGCCGCGACAAGGCGATCGCCGGCGACTCGCGCTCTACGGCCAAATCCGCGGCACCCGCGACTTCGACGATCGAGAGATCCGCGGCCTCCCCGTCTTCGACGACCGCAAATCCCTGGGCGATCGCCAACGCGCGCACGATCCCCTTCGTGCGTTCGCCTTCGACACGGATGCGCTTTCTCCGTTCTATCCCCCCGGATGAGCTCATCGCCGCGGCTATATCATCAACGGAGTCACTTGACAGAGAAACTTCCGGAAACTTATCCGTCACAGCGACTATGTTGCGCACTGCGGCGAAGGCCGAGATCGCATGATCGAAGTACGAGGGCTCACCAAACGATACCGCGATCATCTTGCGGTCGAAGAGCTCAGCTTCGATGTCGCTAAAGGTGAAATCGTCGGATTCCTCGGACCGAACGGGGCCGGTAAATCGACGACGATGCGCATTCTCTCCGGATACATGCCGGCGAGCGCGGGAACCGTAAAAATCTCGGGAATCGATGTCTTCGACGAACCGCTGCAGGTGAAAAAACGCGTCGGCTACCTGCCCGAAATACCACCTGTCTATTTGGACATGACGGTCGATGAATATTTACGTTTCGTCGCACGCATCAAAGGTGTCAGCGGTTCGCTCAAAGAAGAGGTCGGCCGCGTCGCCAAGCTCGCCGGTGTCGATCACATCATCGGCCGCCTGATCCGCAATGTCAGCAAAGGGTACCGGCAACGCGTCGGGATCGCCCAGGCGCTCTTGAAGGATCCGGACGTGTTGATCCTCGACGAGCCCACCGTCGGCCTGGATCCGATCCAGATCGAACAGGTGCGCGAGCTGATCCTCACTCTCGGCCGCTCCGGCCGGCACACGATCATTCTTTCGACTCATATTCTCAGCGAGGTCAAAGCAACGTGCGATCGCATCATCATGATCGCCGGCGGTCATATCGTCGCGGACGACAAAATCGGCGTTCTCGAGAAACAACACGGCCTCCCGCTCGAAGGCATCTTCACCAAGCTCGCGATGTCTTGAGGCACAGATGAATACGATCGCGATCGCCCGCAAAGAGCTCAATGTCTACTTCACCACGGTGATCGCTTACAGCGGTCTCGGCGCCTATGCGTTCATCTTGGGTTTGGTGTTCATCGGCTCGCTAAATAAGTTCCAACAATATACGGAATACTATCTGGCCCAACAGCAACCGCAGCTGCTCGAGAAGCTGAATTTCAACGACGGCATCATCGGCCCGCTGCTCTCGACCAGTGTTTGGTTGTTCCTCTTTTTCGTGCCGTTTTTGACGATGCGTCTCTTCGCCGAAGAAAAACAGGCGCGCACCTTCGAGCTGTTGATGACCGCACCGATCACCTCTTTACAGATCGTGCTCGGGAAATTCTTGGCCGTGGGGGTGATCATCGCGGTGATGTCTCTGGTCGGCCTGATTTTTCCGGTGATTTTGGCGGCCTACGGTTCCGGTACCACCACCTCGAGCGGTGTCGAATGGGCACCGGTCTATTGCGGGCTGATCTCGATATTTTTGGTGGGGCTCACTTTTTCGGCGATCGGGTTGATGATCTCTGCATTGACCGAGTCGCAGATCGTGGCGGCACTTTTGACGTTCGCCGTACTCTTGATGAGCTTCGTTTTACCGATGATCGCCTCGCGCATCGAAGGTGATTGGCGGCTCGCCGTCGAATATCTCACGCCGGTTTCGCACGTCGGCCGCGGGCTCGAAGGCCGGCTGGCCCTGCGCGACCTCCTGTACTTTGGATCAGCGATCGCCGCGTCCCTATTTTTGACTCTGCGAGTCGTCGAATCGCAGCGGTGGCGCGGATGAGCACCACACCCGGAACTTCTCCGCGCTCTGCAGAAGGCGCCCTCAAGGAAACGACGGCGCTGGCGACGATCGGCCTGGTGGTCGGCGTCCTCGGTGGCACTGCCCTGGTGTTCGGCATCGTGCTCTATGCGCTCGATCCGAAAGTGGCACCGCTGGCGATCGCCAACGTGGCGAGCGGTATCGTCGCGCTCGGTTTTTACGGAATCACCAATTGGCGCTCGTTGACGCGGGCTTTCGGCGGGCGATCGACGACCTTCGCATTTTTGGAAGTCTTGATCGTCATCGGCGTTTTGGGCGGCGTCCTCGCAGTGAACGTCTTTGCTTCGTCGAACACTACGGAGTGGGATCTCACCCAAGACTCTCTTTATACTTTGACCGAACAGTCGCGCGTCGTCGCCCGCAAGCTGCAAAAAGAGGTCAAAATCGTCGGTTTTTTCCGACCCAATGAAACGCAGCGCGCGCGATTGGTCGAAGTGGTCGAGCTCTATCAACGCGAAACCGACAAGATAACTCTCGAATTGATCAGCCCAGACTCCGCTCCCCCGGCGGTGCTCAAACAATATCAGATGAGCTCCACCTCGCCGCGGATCGTGCTCGCCACCACGAATGGGCAAATGACAAAAGTGAAGCTGCCCGCCGAGGAGACGTTGACCAACGCGCTGTTGAAGATCGCGGATCGGCCGCCGAAAAAGGCATATTTCATCGCCGGCCACGGCGGCCCCAACATCACGGACGGAAAGTCCGAGTCCGGCTACCTGCGCGCCGCAGGAGATCTGCGCGACGAAGGATATGAGGTCGAAGAGCTCTCGATGATCGGTCGAGACACTGTCCCCAAGGACAGTACGCTGCTCATCGTCGGCCCGACCACCTCCGCGCTGTTGCCGAACGAGGTCGAGGCGATCAAAGCGTGGGTCGATATCGGCGGCCGCTTGTTGGTGATGCTCGAACCGGGTCAAAATTCCGGCCTACAGCCGATCTTCGATGCCTTCTTCGTGGAGGTGGGCGACGACTTGGTGGTCGACCCGAATCCCGCGTCGAAGGCGCTCGGCTTCGGCCCGGACGCGCCCACAGTACAAACGTTCGAGGCCCATCCGATCACCGACAAGCTCGAAGGGACCGCAGCGCTCTTCTACACAGTGCGCAGCGTCTCTCCAAAGCTCGGTGCGGGCGACACCAAGATCAGCACTTTGGTGCGCACCAGCGCGCAGAGCTGGGGTGAGAAAAACTGGGCTGGCGCGGAAGAAGTCGAACGCGACGAGCTCGACGTCCCGGGGCCGGTGCCGATCGCCGTCGCCGTCTCGAGAAATGCGATGTCGGCGATCGAACGCACCAGCGACGAGTCGCGTCTGGTGGTGTTCGGAGACGGAAACTTCGCCGACAACCGCTTCGGGCCGATCAGCGGAAACGGCGATCTGTTCTTGAACGCGGTCAATTGGTTGGCCGGCGAAGAAGATCTGATCACCATCCGCCCGAAGGTGCGCGGCTCCTCGAGACTCTCGATCACTGAAGAACAACAGTATGGGATCATGTTCTTCTCGGTGAACTTGTTACCGCTGGTGATCATCGGTTTCGGCTTCTCCGTGTGGGCCGTGCGGCGCCGAAAATGAAGCGCGTCCACAAATCTCTGCTCACCGCGGCCGTGTTGCTCGGCATCGGCGGCGGCGCGGGCCTCTATGCGTATTTCCAGCGCATCGACAATCGCGAAGAACGTGCGCTCGAAGAATTGGAGGCACAGCGACTCTTTCAATTCGGCCGCGATGACGTGACCGACGGGAAGATTTACGCGCGCGGTGCGACGGTGGCGTTTGCGCGAGACGAGACGTGGGGCTGGAAGATCACTCAGCCGGTCGATACTCCGGCCGATCCGACGGCGATTACTTCGGCGATCGATCGAATGGCGACTTTGCGGGTCGAAGAAGTCGAAGATGCAAAATCGCTGCAAGACTACGAGCTCGAGCGACCTGAAGCCTGGATGGAGCTGAACACCAAAAAGGGCGCGTTTCAGCTGAATATCGGCCCGCTCAATCAGCTCGACGGCCGCCGTTACGTCAGCGACGGAAAAAAAGAGAAGGTTTATCTCGCGGAAGCGAACTTCGTGTGGAGTGTCGATCGCGCCTTGGAGGCATTTCGAGAACACCGCCTACTTCCTATCGCGCTCGAAAAAGTCGTGCGGGTGACGATGTCGACTCCGGCGGGACAAGAGTGGGAAATCCGCCGCGGACAGACTGCGTGGGAAGTCAGCGATCACCAAGGACACACGCTCGAAGCGGACGCGGGCGAAATCAATCTTCTCTTGGTCGCACTGACAAAGCGCCTTCGTGCGGAGACGTATCTCGATGAGGACGTGCCCCCGAGCGGCCTTCCGGCATGGACGAGAAAGTTCGAGCTCGAGCTGACGAACGCGATGACCTTCGGGCTCCAGCTCGGTGAATATTCCGCGACTGCAGCGACCGGAAATGAAGTGCCGGTCGCTTGGGTGCAGGGCTCGACGACGCGGATCGAAGTCGCAGATTGGGCGCGCAAAGATCTGGCTAAAACTTTCGACCAGCTGCGAAATCGTACGATCTCCAAATTCGAGCAACCCGATGCGCGGCGCGTGGAATGGTGGGAGCTCGACAAAATGATCGCTGCGGTCGAAAGGACAGGTCCCGAAGCGGAGTGGACCGTCGTCGGCTCCGGCAAACCGGCGGCGCAATATCTGCCGAAAGGCGCGATCGTCGCCCTCTCCCGCTACAAGGCGGACGCGGTGGAAAAAGAAAATCCCAGCGCCGAAGAATTGCGTGTCTTCGGGCTCGAGCCCGCCCGGCGCCGCTTCGTGGTCCGCGGCGAACAAAACGCTCTGCTCGCCGACGTGCGCCTCGGCCGAAAGATCGGCGAAAAAGAAGAGATGTATATCGTCGATCTCACCCGAAAGATCGTGGGCCATACCGGCACGCGGCTCGACGATTTGTTCCCCGGCACACCGCAAGCCGTCACCGCAAACTGAGCGTCCTTAGAGCCCGACGCAAAATAAGCTGCTCCTTACAGTCGAAGCGTAAGCGACAAACCAGGACGGCGAGGTCACGCTTTGGCCGCGATGGTTAGGCCGGTCTCATACTCCGATCCCTACCTACTGCTGCAGCTGTTGTCGCAGCCGGAAGAGTCGCTCGAAGCGAGCAATTCCAGCGAGCTCGGTGCACTCGAAGATTCCTTACAGCTCGAGCGCTCACCCGCGACTCAGTTGAAGCAGTGGCTCGATCAACAGCTCGCGAATACGACGCCGGGGCAGATGAACATCGGCGAGCTGCTCCAGCTCTTGATCGAGTATCTGCAAAATGGTGGATCTCGCGATCAGGGCTCGATGAACCGCGGTGGAAATAGCGGATTCAGCGGCTCACCAAGGCGCGTCTCTTGGGGTAACAACAACTCGGGCGGCGGCGGCTCATCGGGCTCAACGGGATCCTCGGGCTCGAACGGTTCGACGCGTGCCCCGGGAACGAACACGATGAATACGCCGGCGACCACCGCAACTCCGAATCTTCCTCCCGGACAAAATCTCGAGGGGCTCAAAATTCAGGTGCTCGGAGATTCTCTCTCCGTCGGCGCACAGTCGAAAATGGAAAGCGCCCTCTCCGGTGCCGGAGCAGCAGGCGTGGGAGTCGATGCCCAATCCGGACGCTCGATCTCTGCAAACGGCGGAGGCAACAGCTTGAGCCCAGCGCAAATTCGCGAGCGCGCCGAAGCCTCCGGGGCAAATGTGGTGGTGGTGGAGCTCGGGAGCAATCACGCAGATTACGCGCGGTTCATTCCGGAGACGATGAATGAGCTCTCCAAGATTCAGCCGCCTCCCTTGGTGGTGTGGGTGAATACGCAGACTCAGCGACCCGCGAATTCGCAGTATGGCCAGCAGTATTACGACCAAAATGCGTCGATAAACGAGATCATCGCGCGGGAAGCGGCGAATCGGCCGAACGTGGTGATCGCGGATTGGTCGGCGATCGCCGGAGGTCCGGGGATCAACGGCGGCGACGGCCTCCACCTCACGCAACAAGGAAATGACGCGATGGCGAATCTGATCCTACAAACGATCGCCGATGCGCGAGATCGCGCGGGTTGAGCTCCACGCCGAGACGACACCAACGAGCTCCGGGACAAAATCGGAGGAAAGCTCGGGGGACTGCTCATTTACAGTGTCGACTCGGCGCGGGCTCTATCTTCCTCTGAGCACGACTCGTGCCGGAACATCGAACGCGCAAAAGTGAGCTTTTCGAGAAAGTGAGCGCCGGCCATGGCCAGGCACAGGTGCCCGTTGAGCCGGCGCGTTGCGTCGAGTACAGTCCGCCGCAAATGCGGAGTTTTGGGTGCAACACGCGGTTGCCACTAGTCGTTTTTGTTCTCTTCCACAGCACCGCGTGTGCGCAGTCGCCGCCACCCGAAAGGCACCCCGCCGACAGCGCGCCTCTACAAAAAACACCGGAAAAGGCGGTCGAGAAGCCGGTGAAGCTGGAGCCGGACAAGCCGAAAGACGAACGTGTACCCGAGGTGCCGAAAGCGCAGATCGGCGAGGACTCCAGCGTTCCGATTCCGCAGAACACACCCTATCCGCGGCACAACGAAAAATCCGCGCTGGGCACGAATCTCACCCGAGTGCGCGACTGGTTCTCCGAGTACGCATTCGTCGACGAATTCAAGCGCTCTCGACCGTGGTTCTCGGGCTCGCCGGGCCGCAAAGGATGGCAAGACGCACGTCCTCTGGATCTCGACGAGAACGGCTGGCCGCGATCGCTCCAAGTCGGGCAGGTCGCCCGAACGCTGATGTTTTGGGGGAAAAACGTAAAATACCCAGCTGGCGACTACACCATCCTGTACGACGGTACAGGTAAGCTCGAATTCGAGAATGCGACCGTCTTCGACCAAAAACACGGCCGGATCGTCATTCGTCCGAATCCCGAGGCGGGTGGATTTGCACTGGCGATCGCGGAGACCTCAAAACAGGACCCGGTTCGCAATATCCGTGTTCTGCTGCCCGGAGGAACGTGCGCGAAAGATCCCTTCAAACACTGCATTCGCTCGGAAGATTGTGGTGGCGAGTGTATTCCGTTCGAACGGAACTATCGCCAGCAGATCTTCCATCCGCTGTTCCTGGATCTGGTGAAAAGCTTTTCCACGCTCCGTTTCACGGACTGGATGGACATCAACGAGAACGACCATCCGAAGTCCCGGTGGGAGCTGCGCCCCAAGCTGACCGATGCACAATGGACGAAGAAAGGTGTGCCGATCGAGATCATCACCGATCTGTCGAATCGGCTGACCGTCGATCCGTGGCTGAGCATTCCGCACGACGCAGACGACGAATATGTGCAGAAACTGGCGGAATTCATGCGCGACAACCTTCGGCCCGGGCTTCGCGCCTATGTCGAACACTCGAATGAGGTGTGGAACAACGCCCTGTTTCAGGCTCGGGAAGTGCGAAAGATCGCCATGGAGCAGAAGCTCGCGCCGGATCCGTTCCGCGCGACGGCGTTTTATCACTCCCGGAGATCGGTGCAGATCTTCAAAATCTTCGAAAAAGTGATGGGCAAAGACCGGATCGTGCGTGTGATGGGCTCATTTATTGCCGCGGCGGCGCTGTCCGACGGAATGCTCGACTTCGAGGGCGCGGCGAAACACACCGATGTGGTGGCGGTCGCTTCGTACTTTGGTTTTCCGCAGGATCTGCCGAATTTCCCGGCGATGACCATCGATCAGGCGGTCGACTACCTCAAAGGGCCGGCGCGCACGCAGCTGGCGAAGATGTTGGAACAACAGGCGCAGGTGGCAAAAAAACACAAAGTGAAGCTCGTCGCCTATGAGGGAGGCGACCACCTCGACACACCGCATCAGTATCTGAAGAACGAAAACGTGAACAATATGCTCGATAAGCTCAGTCGAGATCCTCGCGTGAAAGACATCTATCTCGACTATCTAAAACTTTGGAAAGACCAAGGTGGCACGCTCTACAATCATTTTACGAGCTGTGCGCAGCCGTTCGGGCCGGGGCGATTTGGGGCGGTCGAATATCTGCATCAGGATCGAAGCAAAGCGCCGAAGTGGTTGGCGTTGAAAGCTTTTCTCGACTCCAATCCTCGCTGGTGGTGATCTCATGAAGCTCCTTTTGATCTGCTCCTCAGGCGGACACATCTACGAGATGTTCTGCTTGAAAGACTTCTGGAAAGATAAAGAACGCGTTTGGGTCAGCTTCCAGAAGCCCGACGTCGAAGACCTGCTCAAAGACGAGCAGAAGGTCTATTGGGCGGCGTATCCGACGACTCGAAACGCTAAGAATACGCTCAAGAACCTCTGGCTTGCCCAGAAAGTGCTCAGGGAAGAGAAGCCGGACGTGATCATCTCTACCGGGGCGGGAGTCGCGGTACCGTTCTTCTACTTGGCAAAACCGCTCGGAATCAAAACGATTTACGTCGAATCGATCACCCGGATCAACGAGCTCTCACTTACGGGAAAGCTGGTCTATCCGATCGTGTCCAGGTTCTTGGTGCAGTGGGAGGAGCTCGCTCAGAAGCTCCCCAAGGCTGAATATCACGGAAGGATCGTATGATTCTGGTGATCACGGGTATGGATCCGTTTCAGTTCGATCGGGTCGTCAAAGCGATCGACGAGCTGGTGGCCGAGGGCAAAATACAGGAAGAAGTGCTGATCCAGCTCGGGGCCTGCACGTACATCCCGAAACACTGTAGCCATCAGAAAGCGTTCAGCTTTGCCGAGATTTCCGAGAAAATCCGCGAGTCGAACGTCGTGCTCACCCATGCGGGGGCCGGGTCGACCTTGAACTGTATTCACAACGGTAAACACCCGGTGATGATCCCGCGGTTGCCGCAGTTCAACGAGGTGGTCGATGGTCATCAGATCCCGTTCGCCGAGCGATTGAGCAGGTTCGGTTTGGCGACGCATGTGATCGATATGAAAGACCTTCTCCCGGCTATCGAGTCCGCGAGGACAAAGAACAGAGTGGCCGATCGATCAGCAGCTCAGGGACTGGTGGGCTTTCTCAACGGATATTGGAACGGACTGTCCTAAAGATCACTCCATACAATTGCGTTTCACTCTCCTTTGGTGTAAGTCGCTAGTTACTCCATGAACGCAACAACACGTAATGCGATCGCCACCCGAGCAAAAGCTTTCCTCTTCGAGCTCCTGATGGAGCATCCTGGACTCTCGGCACAAGACGTAGCCGAAGCTCTCCGCGGGCTCGCGCAGCCCGGAGAATCGCCGGCGCCGGCCCCGCGTGCGGCTGCGAAGTCGTCGGAAGCTGCTCCGGCGGCGGCCAAGGCAAAAGGCAAGCCCGGCCGTCCGTCCAAGGCGGCAGCAGCCGCGAAAGCCGGAGCTGCGAGCCTTCGTACGAAGGAAGGACGCGATGCCTACGATGCATCCGTCGTCGCTGCATTCTCGGGTCTCGGCGGAAAGAACATCCCCGCCCGCAAGATTCGCGCAAAAGTCGGTGGTACACCGACGCAACTGCGTGCATCGCTCGATCGCCTGATCGAAGCCCGCAAAGTCTCCTTCTCCGGAGAAAAAGCCGCCACGCGTTACTCGGCTCGTTAATTCTCTATAACTGAGCTCTGCTGACTTTCTCCACGCTCAGCAGAGCACTTTTGTCGCGACATAGTGAAGGATCGCGGCCAGCGGCACCAGGCTGTAACTGACGCCGCGGGCACCACCTTCCGTGATCCCTCGGATGTCCTCAAGGTCACTCGAGAGCTGACCAAGTAAGAGCTCCTTGGGGTCTTGGGCCGGCTCGTAGAGCACCTCATCTGGAACAGTCCAGTAATAGTCCTTCTCCACTTCCACCTCGTGGAAGCCGTTCTCTTCGAGCAGATCGAAGAGCTTGTTCGAGGCTGCACGCTGCTCTGAGATCGTCACGTTCATGGCGACTTCTTGGTTTCGGCGCCGTTTTTCGTGGCTTTGCTCCAGTTGTTCCTTGAGGTCATTGATATTCTTTTCAAACGTCTCGATTTGCCGGCGGAGACTGTCTTTCGAGTCTGAATGATCTTCGCCTGGCTCTCCCGGCGGTTCGCCCCTCAAGAAGCCCCTATGGTCGCGGTGTTCGCTTGGTGTGTTTCGTTGATGGAGCACCAGTCGCCGGCACACCGACGATAGTGGTCTCCTTTTCATTCATGCGTCCTCGGTTGTCGTAAAAATAGGTGGTCGAACCGGAGGTGTCGACGATTCGAGCCAAACGTCCCCAGCCATTTGCCCGGATTGTGGAGTCGTGTACGGCGCCGCGCCCAGGATCCGAGCTATAGGTTAGTCTCCCCCAACTATCATAGGTACGATAGTGAGTTGGGTGATTTGGAAAATCGATCTGCGTGACCCTGCCGGCCAGGTCGCGATGGAACCTGGTCTCATATCCATCCGCATCCACGACGGCGAAGAGCTCGTCCCAGGCGTCGTAGACGAACCGCGTCTCGCCTCTATTTCCATCAACGACCACCACTCCGCGCGCACGGCCGTCGGCGTCGACTTCCGGTCGAGTGGCCCGAGTCTCCAACACTGCAGTTCCTTGGCTGTCTTCGCGATAAGTATGTAAGAGCCTCCCAGCGCCTCGAGAGGTTGCGCAAGGTTTTGCTCGACCCGCGCGCAAAACGCATGCGCGGCGGCGGCGTCTAAGCGCCCAACCCTTCGCGATACTTCAAACACAACGCGGAGCCCGCCTCGACGCGGCGGCAGGGACTTGGGCGGTGATGGTAGATCGTGCACTTCACGCTCTTCATCAGCGCGCCCGCCAGCGCGAGGCAGCGGCCGTCGGCGCTCATGCGGAGATGGGGTGTTTCGTTTTCATCCAGGACGACCAGCTTCTTCACCAGATCGCGGCGCTTGAGGATCGCGTCCGAGGGCGCGATCTCTACATATGCAGAGTAGCCCTCCGCGCGATTCTCCGGCGGATTCGTGCAGCACGCTCCGCAGCGCTGGCAATCGTCCTGCGTGATCACTCCACGATCACCCGATCCGACGCGGAACGCCCGAATGTTTCCGGCGCATACATCTCTTCCGCCTTCGCCGGCGGCACCACAAAATCGCCCGGCGTCGTCGCGCGCGCCACATAGTCATAGTTATGGACGCCCTCCCACAATAAGGAGGTGAACGCTTCTACCCGTTCGTCACGCAAATTCTCATGTTCATACCAAGGACCCCACCACCAATACCAACCGCGCGACTTCGATCGCCCGCCTCCGCGCGGCATAGGTGTCTCTTCCCCCGAAGGCGCCGCCGGAATATCTCCCGTCACCGCCAGCGCGGAATTCATCGCTTCAAAGCCTGCGGGCAAGGGATCGACCAAGGCCACGTGATAACGCCTCGCCTCCGCCACCATCGACACTCGCACGCGCACCTTTGCACCCGCGCGCACTCGCCAGGTTCCGTCTGCATCGCGTTTCACGTCCGACGGCGAATCGACCGCTTCGTATCTGCGCTCCACGGTGAATCCGTGCTCCGCCGCCTCCAATTTGAGACTTTGCGGCGCGTATTTCATCCCGATTCGATAGTACATCCGGCCTGAGCCTTGTTTGGCCAAAGTCAGATCCATCGTCGAATTCTGCTTCGCCAGATAACTCATCGGAATCTCGATCAGATGCTGCTCGGTGCTCCGGCCGCGATAACTATGTTCGCCCGCTAGTTTGTCGTCGATCCAGGCGCGCGCCACGAACGCCGGCGGCGTGCCTTCGTACGTGTGGAAATAACGATCGAAGGCCAACAACACCCAAACGTTCTCTTGCGTGGTCGACCAATGTCCCTTTTTCCGGTGCGCCAGCAATCCCCGCACGATCTTGGCGATCAGATCACTCTTCGGTTGATCGCGGATCAATCCGTCCAAAATCAACCCGTCGGCGCGGCGATCCGAATACAACAACAGATGTGCGCCGTCCCCGTAGGTCGCGACGAAATGCGCAGTCCCCGCAGTCTCCGTGACTCGATTTCCGAAATAGCGCCGGAGCGCAGTGAGCTCTTTTTCGCTCTTGCTCGCGGACAACGTCGGATACAACCAGCCGAGCGCTTCGATCCCGATCTTGTCGACTCCCCCGGCCTCCGCGATCAGCGAACGCGCACGCGCCGGATCCGGGTCGTCGAGGAGCTCGCGCACGTAGAGCGCATATGCGGTCAAGGTACGCCGTGTCTCCGGACCATATTCGGACGGATAACGCGACTCGATCGACTTCAAATACTGATGAAGCTGCGCCAGCGTATTTTCCGGCACTTTGAATTTTTTTGATTTCGCCCGCGCAAAGGCGTGCGCGACGTGAATCGTGTTGAACGGCCAGCTCTCGCCGCCTCGTTTCCAAAACGGCATTCCTCCGTCGTAATTCTGCATACCTTGGAGGCGTTCCAAGTCGCGATCGACTGCGGCCAACACCTCTTTCGGCGGCGGCATCCCTTCCGCCTCGAACGCGTTGAGCACGTCTTTCATCGCCGCCACGGCGATGACCCGCGAAGAGAGCTGCTCCGAACACTCATAAGGATAACTAACCAAATGCAACACGGCATCGGTCAAAGCCTGAAGCTGCGTCGAAGCCGTGGTGATCTCGAGACCGCCGAACTGGGTCACCACATTCGCCGGCGCCGCCACCGGCTGTTTGATCGGGTTCGCGTCGTCGATCTCGCCATACACTGCAAAAGCTTCGGTCGTCGCAGGTGTCCACACGGGCAGCGACAATTCCGCCGCATCACTCGACTTGCCCGACGCACCGACGATCTGAAAACGCGCCGTACCCGCATGCGCCGCCGATGCCGGGAAACGAACCTCCACGCGATCCGTCGCCGGCACGGTAATTTTCAGGCCACGATACTTCGTCAGCGACGCATTCGTGGCCCGCATGGCGACTTCGACGTTCATCGCTTTGTCCGTCTGATTCTGCAGGATGACGGGAAACTCGAAAGTATCTCCGAAATTCAAGAAGCGCGGCGCCGAGGGCCGAATCATCAGCGGTTTTCGCGCTGTCAGCGTGGACTCGCCGAGGCCGAAGCTCTTTCCGCCCTGCACCGCGAGCGCGGTGATTCGATAACGCGTAAGATTGTCGGGAACCTTGACCTTGATCTCTGCTCGGCCGGAGCTGTCCGTGGGGACAGCAGCCGCAAACACCGCCAAAGCATCGAAATTCGTGCGCAAGGCGATCGGCTCGTTCGACTGCCCGCCCTCCGCCTCTTCATCCCCGATATTTGCACTATCGAATTCCATCCGCATCGCTGGCTCCGCCGCCGGCTTCTTCATCGGCGCGCTCTCGCCGTTCTTCGATCTGCGCGACCGCTCCACCGTCGTCGGCGCAGACTGTGCACTGAGCATCACGCCGTCCGCTTTCGCTCTGGACTCCGCGAGCTGCGTCGGCGTCGCCAGCCACACGTGCGCGCGGCTGTGATAGTCGCGGGTCTCCGTCCCGCGCATCGAATAAAAAGTATCGAGCGGATTGCCGATGCGGTGGCTCGACAAAGCCAAAACCGACTCATCGACGACCACCAGCGTGACCTCAGCGTCTTTCGCCGGTTGGCCATCCGGCCCCACGACGTTCACCATCACCGAAGTCTCGCCGCCCGGCGCGATCGCCATGTCCTTGGGGACAGCTGATACTTTTAACGTGCGGGTGACCGGCGGCACCGGCAAATTCAAATTTCCCGTCGCGTACGCCGGGCGTTTCGGCAGCGTCGGATCGATCTCACCATTGTCTTTGGCGCGCGGGGCCGCACCCACCAGATCGACTTGTACATAGACGTTCGGGACGTGCGCGTCCTCCAGCTTCACGTTGAGAACCTGCGTCGTACCGCTCATGGTGAAACGTTCCGTCTTGATGATCCCCGAGCGGCGCATCGTCATGATGCCTTCCGCGGGAGCGAACGGCGCGCGCACCAAAATCTCAGCGGTATCGCCCGGCCGGTAGTCCTTCTTGTCCGGCACCAGCTCGACTTTTTCCTGCGCCACGCCGCGATCCGGCGGAGTTTTTCCGCCCGCGACATAGATCTGAATTTCGCTCTGATTTTTGCGATTATTTTCGTCGAGGATCGTCGCAGTGACTTTGTACCGTCCGCCTTCCGTAGTTTTCAGCTCGCATCGCTGCGCCTCCTCCTTAGAGGAGAGCGCGCAAGTTTTTTCGTCGACCTCTTCCTCGGCCCAACGTCCTTTGGTCACCTTCCACTCGAGGCGCACCGAACGCACGGTGATCGGCCGCTCGGCGACGGCTTTTCCATCGATATCGACGGCGAGCGCATCGATCACCAGCGGCTGACCTTCCTGTACGAAAGGCCGGGGCGTCTTCAAACCGACGTAGACCGACGCGGGATGCACCAACATCGTCGTCGACGCCGACCAAGCTTGGCGATTGACGTCCATGACCGTCGCATTCGCGGTTACCGTCATCGCACGCGCTGGATTCACCGCTTGGAAATCGATCTCCAAGTGATGCGCGCCTTGCGAGTCGGTGTGGCCCTGAAGCTGTTTGTAGCTCGGCGATTGATATCCGCGGCCCCGGCCATACTCACCGCGATCGAACCAACCCCACCACGGCGTCCAAGTCCCGAAGGTATAGTCGCTGCGATTCGGCGGTGAATAACTTCCCGCGGTCGCGCTGACGTTCCAATTCGTCTCCGCGTTCGCTAATCCGCCACCCGCATAATAAGTCGCGTTGACGGTCGCGCTCGCTTTTCCACCGATCACATGGGGCCCGGCGCTGCTGCTCGCCGATACTTCGAACTCCGGCCGGCGGAACTCTTGAACCTGGAAACTATGAGTCCATTGATGTTGACCGGCGAGATTTCCACCCTTCGCGGACAAAACCACCGAGGTATGTCCAAGGTTCACCGTCTTCGGTAAATCGAGCTCGAAATAGAACGCCCCCAGCCCGTTTAAATCCGACTTACCTTTGGCGATCTCGTTTCCGCGCGAATCGTTGACGCGATATTCGATGGTCTTCGCGGCACCGGCCAGCTCGCCGATATCGCCGCGTTTGCCTTGCGAGCCGCGCCGCACCCAACCCTTGATGCGTACCTTCTCACCCGGACGATACATGCCGCGGTCATCGAAGATGAAATAGCGGAGATAGTCTCCGCGCGCGGTTTTCACCCAATTCGTTTTTCCCGCGTAGGCCCAATTTTGTTCGGCGACGAACGCACTATCTTCACCGAGCCGCGCCACCACCAAACCCAAACCTTCACGCGCCGCCGCCGGCAGCGGAATTTCGACCATTCCTTCGGAGCCCGCCGTCGCCGCGAGCTCGTAGGGCGGAACCGAAATCTGTGCACCGGCGACCGGTTTTCCGTCGGCCAACAAAGTAATCCACGGGACCAGCGTCTCATTATCGACGAACGCTGATACTCCGAGTCGCGTCACCTGCACCCACTTCCACAGACGCGGCGGATTTTGTTTTTGCCATCCGCTGAGGAGCTCCGACGGCGGGCGAATTTCGACGATTAAATGCCCGACACCCTCTTTTCCGAGGTGTTTGCCGAGATCGACCGAGGTGGTCTGCATCTCGTCTTTTTCGCCGCCGACCTTCAGCACGTCGTCGCGAACTTTTGTGCCCGGCGGAGTCTTATTTTGGTCGTAGGAGGTCGCGGCCAGGAATTTCGGATAATCCTCGGCGCGCGCTTTGAAAATGCGCACCAACATCCGCGAATAGTTCATGCTCTGAAAAGAAACCTCGGCTTTTCCGGAGGGATCGATCACCGTCAATACCTCACCGATCGGCGCGAGCATCGGCTCCGCAGTCCCCACGCTGAAAGTGCGCTCCTCGGCGCTCCCCAAGGTTTGGCCGAACTGATCTTTTAAAGCGGGATCGAGGCGCACCGTATATTTGGTGCGGCCTTTCGTTTTTCCATAGATACTCATCGACCCCCCGCCGACATTGATTTGCCGGCCGGGAATTTCCGGCTCGATTTTCACCCACGCTTCGTCGAAAACTTCGACGTCGAGCGGATTATTGAACCAAATATTCAGCGGCTGATAAGGCGAACATTTTTCACCCCAGCCGCAACGCGACTCCGTAATTTTCAGCGGCGCATAAGTTCTAAAAGATCGATTTTCCGCGGCTTTGGTGGGACGCGGGCCTTCGGCGGAAGGTGCACCTGGTCCAATGGCCACCTGGACCTCCGTGTCCGCGGGAAACAGCTCGGTCGCGCGAAATGCAACCCACCGGCTCGGCTCCTCCGCCGCCGACCAGCTGCTCACCGCCGTATCCGCGGCAATTTCTTCCGCGGAAGCGCGAACTATCTTGAATTGTTTTCCGCCCGCTTTGACCGTGATTTTCGCGAGGATCGCCTCGGGATCGATCCGCTGATCGAAAGAGACGTACATCAAAGGATCGCGGCGCGAAGGTCCACCCGTCGGATGAAATACACGAACCTGCGGTGACGGCGTAGTGAACGTGAATTGCACCGCTTTCGCGAGCGCCGCGCCGTTCATCGCCTTGGTTCCCGCCGCGATTTCCACCTTATATTCGGTGGCCATGGGGAAACGGACCTCCGGCTCGAATAAGATAGTTTTCGTCCCGATCCAGCGCCACTTTCCCTTCGGCTCGGGCGTAATCGTGACCGGCCGTTCCCGCTTCGCGAGATCGTCATGCGAGGTCACCGGCACCATCGGCAAGGAGAAGGTCACGCTGAGATCGCGCGCGATCGGCACCTCTCCGGTCGGTTGAGAACGGAGCACCTCTAATTTTTTATTCTTCTCGTCCGGCGCCAGCGGTGCATCCGTTTGTTTTGGCGGGAAACTATCTTTGATAGTTTTGCCGGTCTTCGGCGCCGGCAATGAGCCTTCGCGGAGCGCGAATGGTTGTTCATCCTCTTTTTCGGCGGAGATGGTTTTCACGCGGGCCAACAGCGCATTGGCCGCGTCATCGGAGAGCGGTTCGCCCGTCCCCACTTTCGGTCGCTCCGCCGCTTCGTCTTTTTCCCGCCCTTCACGCAACGCGAAGAGGAGGCCGTCCAATTTCTCGAGCGCCTCTTTGGAGAGCGCGACCTGTGGCACCGCCGGCGGAATCACCGGCGTCAGCTGCTGCGGAGGAAGCTCGCTCGCAGGTTGTGCACCCCGCTGATCTTTGGCCGTGTTGGTGAAACAGGCGGCGAATATTCCGCCCAGGATAACGGTGGACAGGAGGATACGTCTTCCGAACATCGGCTGCGTTCTACAACGCGCCGTTCCTTATTTCGATCTCGGCCGGGCGTTTATCCAGCGCTCGGAACCTCGAGCGCACCGCAGGCGACCAAACCGAGCGAATCTGCAGCCGAAGGATTCGCGCTGCCCGGTCGCTCTTCGAGCACGACCGTGACAGAGGCCGCTTTTTTCGGGAGATCGCGAGCCGAGATGGGGAGCGTGAACTTTCCGCGACCGTCGCCGGGAACGAGGATCTCGCCGGCCAACAAGCCGGTGCCGTCGAACACTGCGCGCGGCCGCGTGCGCTGATCTTCATCCACTTCGCCGGTCACCATCTCCGGAGGCGGCGGCGGGACCGGACAACGCGCAGTATTGAGCAGGCGGACTCGATAATATCCCGGCGACGCCCCGATGAGGTCGAGTACCAGAGTATTATTCTCCAACGCGACACTTCCTTGGATCGTCGCACTGCCGCGGGAGCTCAAGCTCAACCCCGGAGAGACCTGCGGGAGAGCTGTACCATCGGACAGGCGTGTTCCGCCGGGATAGTCTGTCGTCGAATTTCCCGCTGCGTTCATCGGGCGTTGCGCGCCCGAGTCCACGGCCGGCCCGGCGTCGGGCATCATCTGCGCCGCGTCGCGTCCTCCACCCGTGGAGGCATCGGGCTTCGTCTGTGCGAAGGCCGGTGCGGCCGAGAAGAGACATACTCCCGAAGCAAAAATCACCGTGCGAAACATGAATCGAAGGATTGCAGCGCGCGTGCCACCCCGCGCACCTATCACCTCTTCGCGGACCACGGTGATCGCGCCCGACTGCGGGGCAAATCGACACCGTCATGAGCTGTCCTAACGATCGCTGTGCCCGAGCGCCTTACCCGGGGCGATCACGTCGCGCACGCGTTGTTTGAGCTCCTTCGCTTCCGGAAAACGGCCTTCGACCGCACGCGAAAAAACGACCGCACCCTGCGCCCGCACCTCGAAGGTTCCCGAGGTCCGGCTGGGGATCAGCGCCAGCTCGCCGAGCTCATCCTCGAAGGTGGTCAGCAGCTCCTGCGCGAGCCATGCAGAGCGCAGCAACCACCGGCATTTCGGGCAATATTCGATCTCCACGCGTGTGGTCACCACCGCTGAATACGCAGCGTTCAGCCACGTTGACAACCCTCGTAAGTCGGACGATGCCTACGCCCCATATGGACGAGACGAAGACGTACAAAGTCAAAGACATCAAGCTGGCGGAGTGGGGTCGTAAAGAGATCGAGATCGCCGAAACCGAAATGCCGGGCTTGATGGCTATCCGTGAAGAGTTTGGCGCATCGCAGCCGCTGAAAGGCGCGCGCGTCGCCGGTTGTCTGCACATGACGATTCAAACCGCCGTGTTGATCGAGACGCTGAAGAAGCTCGGCGCGGAAGTGACTTGGACTTCGTGCAATATTTTCTCGACGCAGGATCATGCGGCTGCGGCGATCGCCAAAGCGGGAATTCCAGTCTTCGCTTGGAAAGGGATGAGCGAGGAAGACTATAACGATTGTATCGAGCGCCAATTGAAGGCGTTCGCCGGTGAAAAAGCACCGAATATGATCCTCGACGACGGGGGCGATCTCACCGCGGTCGTGCACCAGAAATATCCGCAAATGTTCGACGGCTCGGACCCGATCCGCGGAATCTCGGAAGAGACGACCACGGGCGTGCACCGCCTCTACGAAATGGCCAAAAAAGGCACTTTGAAATGCCCGGCCATGAACGTGAACGACTCGGTCACCAAGTCGAAATTCGACAATCTCTATGGCTGCCGTGAGTCCGGTATCGACGGAATCAAACGCGCCACCGACGTGATGATCGCCGGAAAAGTCGCGGTCGTCGCGGGTTACGGCGACGTCGGCAAAGGTGTCGCGCATTCGCTCCGCGCTCAGGGCGCGCGCGTGTTGATCACCGAGATCGATCCGATCATCGCGCTGCAGGCTGCGATGGAAGGTTATCAGGTCGTGACCATGGAAGACGCCGCTCCGCAGGGCGAAATCTTCGTCACCGCGACCGGCTGCGCGGACGTCATCACCAGCGAACACATGAAGGTGATGAAGAACGAGGCCATTCTCTGCAATATCGGTCATTTTGACTCTGAGATTCAGATCGGCTGGCTCGAGAAGAACAAAGAGATCCGCGAAGAAAATATTAAACCGCAGGTCGACCATTTCATTTTCCCCGACGGGAAAAAATTGATCGTTCTCGCGCGCGGACGCTTGGTGAATTTGGGCTGCGCCACCGGCCATCCCTCGTTCGTCATGTCGACCTCTTTCACCAACCAAATGTTGGCGCAGATCGAATTGTTCACCAAACGTGAGCAATACACGACCGCCGTCCACATGCTTCCGAAGAAGCTCGACGAAAAAGTCGCCATGCTCCATCTCGGAAAATTGGGCGTGAAGCTGACGAAGCTCAGCAAAGCGCAGTCCGAATATTTGGGAGTTCCGGTCGAAGGACCGTTCAAGCCGGACTGGTACCGCTACTAGGCGAAAGGGAACGACGATGAAAGTTTTGGGACATCCGGCCAGCACCTGTACGCGAAAAGTACTCACCGTATTGGCGGAGAAGAACGCACCTTATGAGTTTCAGGTGATCGACTTCGGCAAGGGCGAGCATAAACAACCGCCGCACCTGGAGCACCAACCTTTCGGAGTGGTACCTGTCCTTCAGGACGGGTCCTTCGAAATGTACGAGTCGCGGGCGATCGTTCGTTATCTGAACGATAAATTGCCGGGCACGCAGCTCATTCCGGAGAAGCTCGAAGATCGGGCGCGCATGGATCAGTGGATCAGCGTCGAATATTCGAATTTCACGCCGCCGGCGATGAAAATCATCATGCAGATGATCTTCGCTCCCTGGCGCGGCGAGAAGCCGAACATGGAAGTGGTGCAAGCGGGCCGCGACGCGATCAAAACCTCGTGCGACGTGCTCGAGAAATGGCTCAACGGCCGAGAGTATCTCGCGGGAAATAGTTTCTCGCTGGCGGATATCAGCTACATGCCGTACGTCGAATATTTATTCGCCGGTGAGTCGGGCGATCTGGTTACCAGCCGTCCGAATTTCAACGCTTGGTGGCAGCGCGTCAGTAGCCGCCCGAGCTGGAAAAAAGTTACCGCCCGCTAGTTCACGATTCACGCTGCTCGATACGTCTGATCGAGCTCGATCGTGTCTTCCTCGTCATCATCCGCATCGATTTTTTCGTACGCACCTTCGCCCCGCAGCTCGGGAACCGCGAAGGGACCGTCGTCGTAGTCTTCGGGGAGGCTCAACGACTCAGATACATCGACCGCGAGCATCACTTTCGACGGTTCAGGTCCGTTCGAAAAAATGCGCGAGAGAATATCGAATGCAGCAACCACAGTCGGGCCTCCGGTAGGTACAAGGAGGACCGTGGAAGAAACATTTCCCGTTGTGGAAAATAGGGTGAGTGTGAGCGGACTTACTCGGAATCTTTGTTATCGGGATGAGGAATAATCTCGATCTGGCCGTCGACCACCACGCCCAAAAAGGCGTCGATCTCCTCACCGACCCAGAATTCGTGCTCGGAGCTCGGCTCTTTGATCAGAACTTCGCCCGGCCCATACACACGGCCATCGAAATCTTTGATCGTCCCCTCGAGGATAAAATTGATCTCCATCCCTCCATGGCGGTGCCAGGGGAAATGGAGGCCTTTATCCAAACGGATGAAACCCACGTCCGCAGTCGCGACCCGCGGGCCTCCGTCGAAATCGAGGAACCTGATCGGAGGATCAGTCCAGGTCGTCGCCGGATCGAGCGCCCATTTAATCAATTCGCGGACACGCTCCACCGCGAGATCGAAGTGTTTCGCGAGCGGAATGGCGAACGGCGCAAATTTCTCTTCCGCCACCGACGCCAACAAACGTTTCTTCAAATCCGCCGGCGGCTTCACCGCGGGCAGCGACGTGGCGAGCACGCCGAACGTTTCGCGACACTCAGCAAGCTCGGCGCGCAATTCCGGCGAGGCTTCGAGCTCGCGCTCCAATTCGCGCGTCTCGTCCGCGGACAAAGTTCCGAGAACATATTCAGGAATGAGAGGATGAGGGCTGTTCATTTTCTTCGCCCTCCTTCTTCCCCCATGATTTCGGTGCGCAGCGTCGATAGTCCGCGCGCAACTCGAGATTTTACGGTTCCGATCGGAATATCCACCCGCTCCGCAATTTCCGCGGAAGTGAGCCCCTCGAAATATCCGAGCTCGAGAACGACGCGTTGATCGGCCGGGAGCTCAGCGACCGCGCGCCGCACCGTCGCACGATCCGGTGCGAGCGAAGGATCTTCCACCTGCGCTTCGCCGTCCGGCAGCTGGCCGTTGTCCATCAACACGACACGAGAACGTCCCTGCGCCCGTTTTCGATCCAGTGCTCGGCTTCGCATGCGCATCAACAACCAAGCGCGCACCGAGCCGCGCGAACGATCGTAATCGGCTGCGTGGCGCCAAACTTCGAGGAAGACGTCGTGGAGGAGGTCCTCGGCCTCTTTGCCGCTCCCCAAGATGCGGTGGGCGACAGCCAAGAGGATCGGCGAATATTGGTCGTAGAGCCGCGAGAGCGCCTGCGAATCACCTTTGGCGAGCGCACGGATGAGCTGGACTTCGGCGTCGTCGGTGGGCGCAGCAGTCGCGACGCTCCCCTCCCCTGTACGCGCCATGCCGGGACGGTAGCAGCGAAGGACGATCCGCGCCAGAGAGTCTCGGCTGAGGCGCGCGGAGCACGTTTTAGAACAGATGCGAACGGATGCTCGATCGAATGTCGTCAACGACTCCATCACGCGGTCCCTGATCTTCGATACGCCGCTCAAAAGCAGGCGGATCGCCGAATCTCAAGGGCGCGTGGGCGATCTCAAAGCAGCAACAGTGGTGCGGCCGACTCGATAACGTACTCTCGTGCTCGTCGCGGGTTACTAACTTTTCGCGGGCTCGACCTGTTCCATCATTTCCAGCGCGAGAGCTCCCAGGAACGCGGAAATCTCCGGCGTTTTCAGCACCTGCACGACGATCGGGAAGGCGACGTCGGCCCATTGATCGAACGGCGGGGTGGGATCACCACCCAGCTCGGCGATGATTTCTGCGAACGTCTTCTCACCATCTCGGGTCGCGATTTTTTCGATGGCCGCGTGAATCCGCGTCTTCGTCTCTGCACTTTTGGCCACATGAACTGCGATCTTTCGCGCAATTTCTTCGACCTGCGCGAGACGTTCGTCGGTGAGCGCATACACGTGAAAACGCGCTTCTTGGTCGAGGACGAAGCCGACCATATTTTTGCGGAATTCGATCGATAGTTTGTCGTCGAGGTGATCGATGGAAAACTTCGTCGCACCGTCGAGCGCTTTTCGCGTTCCTTTATCGAGAAAACGGCGGATCTCCGGCTCGAGCCGTTTCTCCACTTCCTCCACCAACCGCGTCCCGATCCCGCCAATTTTGGCGAATCCTCCCAGCGGCAAGTTTTGGAGCAAACGGGGAACGATCGTCGAAAAGTCGATCAGCGCACGATACAAAGTATCGGAGACGATCGCTTCGATCGCCGGCTCGCGAAAGATGGAGCGGATCCAGTCGGGATGAACCATCCCTTTTTCCGCAACCAACGCCGAGATCTGTGCCCGTGCCTCCGCCGGCACCCAACGCGCGACCTTCGCGCGATCGGCGCGCATCTCTTCCACACCGGGCACCACGACCGCGCGCACGTACGAAGTCAGCGCGCCTTCGAGTCTCTTCTCATTGCAGAGCTCGGCGGTCAGCAACGCTTCGATCTCCGCCTTCGGCACGAGCACGGATAGTTTCTGCGCGAGCAATTGCCGCCACGCAGCTTCGAGATTTTTGCGCCACTCGACCTTTGCTTGTTCGCCGGTCAGCCGCGTCACCAGCCACACGCCGAGCGCTTCTTGCGTCCGCTCCACCATGATTCGGGCCGTGTTATACCACCCCTTCGGTGTTGCCGCCTGCGACGGTCGCCTTGGCCCTATCGGTTGAGCTGCTGACGATCGGACCCGGCGCGGCTGCGCCTTGGGGTGATTGCGCGCTGCGCCTGATCGATCGGCCGGGAGATACTGACTTCGTCTACGCCTCGCCGGCGCCGGAGCGGGAATACTATTCGGTGTCCGTGCGAAAATGGGCCGCGGATGATCGCACCATTACCCGGCGCCCGCTCCGGCTGACTCCCGAGGCCGCGGAAAAAATTGCCGCTCGATTGAAGAACGGCGCGTTCGAGCCGCCCAAGGAAGTTTTCGACCGCGGCGCAGAAACGATCGCAGAAATATTGGATTCGGCGACCGGCGGCGCGCTGAGAAATCTGGGTGATCGCCCACTGCCCGGGACCGTGCGCGAGAGAATCTTAGATAATATTCGAAGTCATACTATCAACTATCTCGCGCTCGATCTGACGCTCGATCCCGCGCTCCACCGCCCGGCGACCCGTTGGGAGATGCGGGTGCTTTGCGCGGAGCTCGGGGAGCTGGTCGCAAAGGCCGAGCCGGCCGGTGCGAAGTTGGTCTCCGAAGAGCGCGACGAATATCGCTCGAAGTCGATCGATCCTCACGACAGTTGGAGCTGGCCTTGGGTGTTGGTCTATATATTTTTCACCGCGCCGTTCGTTTTGGTCGCGATGCTGTTCCCGCGTGCCGGGACCGCCGTGTTTGGCGGATCGATCGCGCTCGTAGGAATGAGATTGTTGTTGTCAGGTGCGCCGGCGGCGGCCGTCCTGGTCTTTTGTCCACTGCTCGTTTTGCTGCTGCACACCGCGCTCCGCCGCTACGCCCGGATCTATCTCGGCCTTTATGCGTCGTTCCTGCTGCTCGCGCTCATCTTGCCGTTCGGCGCCGCATTTCATCCGGCGATCGGCGCCGTGCTGCCCGTTGCCATCATGCTCCTCCTGAGGCTAGAGAATCCGAGATCCTCTTGAAATTGAAATATCTCTTCAGCCTTTTCTTGGTGATATTCCCGATGAATTTGTTCGCTAAAAAACCGGCACCCTCCAAACCGAAGGACGCTGTTCTGAAGTCGATCTCGGAGACGAATAGTTTCATGCTCGGACGACCCGGGCATATTCGGATCACCGGCGACGGCACCACGATCTTATTTTTGCGCAGCGCCGCCACCAGCCGCAGCGCCAGCCTCTATGAATTGGACGTCGCCGGCGGCAAAGAGCGGTTGCTCTTGTCTGCGGAACAACTGTTGGCCGGTGGTACAGAAACTCTCTCGGTCGAAGAAAAAGCGGCGCGCGAACGAAAGCGCATCAGCACCGGCGGTTTTACCAGCTACGAGGTCTCGCAAGATGGTTTGCGCGTCGTCGTGCAGCTCAGCGGCAAAATTTGGATCCTGGAGCGAAAGACGGGAAAGTTCGGCGCGCTCGCGTTGCCTTCCGGGGTGTTGCTCGATCCGCGACTCTCGCCGATGGGGACACATCTGGCGTTCGTACGCGATCGCGAATTGTACGTAGCCGCGATCGGCGGCCCGAATCAGCCGGCACATCACGTCGCTTCGGTGACGCAGCTGACCACCGGCGCCGGAGGGGAAATTTCGCACGGCACGGCGGAGTTCGTCGCTCAGGAAGAGATGAATCGCTTCGCGGGATATTGGTGGTCGCCGGATGGTTTGGCGATCGCCTACCAGCGCACCGACAATACTCCGCTCGAACGTTTCACCATCGCCGACGCTTCGCACCCGGAAACCGCGGCGAATATTTTTCCCTACCCTCGGGCGGGAAAAAACAACGCCGAGGTCCGTCTGTTCGTCGTTTCCATCGATGCCAAAAAACGGACCGAAATTTCCTGGGACCGAGCTCAATATCCTTATTTGGGCCGTGTCCTGTGGCAAAAGAATGCGCCGCTTTCCTTGTTGGTGCAGGCGAGAAATCAGCAAAGCCAATTGTTTTTGTCCGCGGATCCCAGCGACGGAAAAACGGAAGTTTTGCGCAAAGAGACCGATAGTGCGTGGCTGAATATGTCGTCGACCACCCCGCGGTGGTTGTCGGACGGCAAAAGTTTCCTGTTCGCCGGCGAATCCAGCGGAGCTTGGACTTTGGACCGCGTCTTTCCCGGTGAAGGCGGAAAAACGGTCACTGTTTTAGATAAATCCGCAGGATATTGGCAGCTGCTCAGCGCGGATCCCGCTCGAGATACTATCTATTATTTCGGGTCGAAAAATCCGACCGAGTGGCACCTGTACAAAGGATCATTGTCCGGGACGAAACCTCCGGTGCAGCTGACGCCGAACGGGGGCGAGCACGACGCGCAGCTCTCGAGCGACGGGACCCTGCTTGTGCTGACGCGCGTGACACCGGCGGCGATGCCGAAGACGACGATCCACCGTCTCACAGGTGACACACCGGTCGTCCTCAAAGGTGTCCCGGAGATCATCTCCCACGCCTTCGAGCCGACGTTCACGCCGAACATGGAGCTGGTCCCCCCGGAGAAAAATGCCGGGTTTCATGGGCTGATCCTGCGGCCGCACGACTTCGATGCCAAGAAAAAGTATCCCGTCGTCTTATATGTCTACGGTGGGCCGAGCCACTTGATGGTGCGCAGCTCCATGGCCGGATATTTCATTCCACAATGGATCGCCGACCACGGTTTCGTGGTCGTGGCCATGGATGGACGTGGAACTCCCCGGCGCGGGCGTGAGCACGAACGTGCGATCCGCGGCGCCTTCGGTACCGTGCCGCTCGACGACCAAGTCGCGGGCTTGCAGGCGCTCGCGCGAAACTATCCCGAGCTCGATATTTCGCGGACCGGGGTTTATGGCTGGTCCTTCGGCGGATATATGTCGGCGCTCGCGGTTTTGCGAAGGCCGGATATTTTCAAGACCGCGGTCGCCGGCGCACCGGTCGTCGATTGGCAATATTACGACACACATTACACCGAGCGATATTTGGGGCTCCCGGCCGAGGATCCCAAAGCCTACGAGAGCTCATCGCTTTTGACCTACGCCGCCAAGCTGGAGCGCCCGCTGCTCTTGGTACACGGCATCGCGGACGACAACGTCTATTTCGCGCATTCGCTGCAGCTCGCAGACGCTTTATTTCGAGCAAAAAAAGAGTTCGACCTGTTGCCGCTGGTCGGCCTGACGCACCAGGTGGCGGACCCAGCGATCCGCGAGGCGCTCTACACGCGAATTGTCAGCTTTTTGGGCGAGTCGTTGTGGTGAGCGCGGAGATAAATCTGGAGCGCGCCCGAGAGGTGCTCGGCGCGTGGGCGCTCGGCGAGATCGACGTCGAAATGGTGAGTATCGGGCTCATCAATCGAACCTTTTTGGTGACCCGAAACACTGACGGGACCAAGTATATTTTCCAATACGTGAACCCCATCTTCACCCCCCAGGTTCACGACGATATCGAGGCGGTCACGGCCCACGTGATGCGCGCCGAGAAGCCGGAGTTATTGATGCCGCGGCTGGTGCGGACCGAAGCCGGCGCGCTTTATCAGGAAGACCAGGGCCAAATATTCCGGGTGCTCTCCTATATCGAGGGAGATACTTTCGAGAAACTATCTTCGCCGGCGGTCGCGGAAGAGGCCGGGCGGCTTTTGGCGCGGTTTCATCGAGCGGTCGCGGATCTTTCCCACGAATTCAAAAATAAACGTCTCGGCGTACACGACACTCCGAAACATTTGGCCGCGCTGCGCACCGCGCTGGAGACGCATCGCGCGCATCCGAGTTATACACAGGTCGCACCTTTCGGCCGGGAAATATTGGCTGCGGCGGAAACGCTCCCGGTATTGCCGGCGGTGGCTGATCGCGTGGTGCACGGGGATCCGAAAATATCGAATTTATTATTCGCTCGCGGCTCGGGACAGGCGCTGGCACTCGTCGACCTCGATACTTTGGCGCGAATGCCGATCTATCTCGAGCTCGGCGACGCGTTTCGTTCGTGGTGCAATCCGAGCGGCGAAGATCAAACCGAGGTGCAATTTTCCTTGCCCCTGTTCACCGCCGCTGTGCGCGGATATGCGGAAGTTGGGCGGTCTTTTTTGACCGAGGAAGAAAAACGATCGTTCGTCGCGGCGACGCAGACGATCATCGTCGAGCTGTCCGCGCGGTTTTGTGCGGATGTTTTGAACGAGAGTTATTTCGGTTGGGATCCGTCGCGATTCGCCACGCGCGGTGAGCACAACGAGCTGCGCGCGCGCGGACAATTTGCGCTCTACCGGTCCTTGACGAGTATGTCGGCCGAGGCCGAAGCGATCGTGGCCCGCGCGTTTTCGTGATATTGAGCGCGCGTGGGAAAAACTATTTTCGCGAAGATCATCGACCGCGAGCTTCCGGCGAATATCGCCTACGAGGACGACCAGGTCCTCGCGTTCCATGACATTACGCCGGCCGCACCGGTCCATGTCTTGATCATCCCCAAAAAGCCGATCGACATGGTCGAAAACGTCGAGGTCGCCGATGAAGCGGTGCTCGGACACATGATCTATGTCGCCGCGCAGCTCGCGAAGACCTTGAAGCTCGACGCGGGTTACCGGCTGGTGCTGAACAACGGCGTCGAAGCAGGACAGTCGGTGTTTCATATTCACCTCCACCTGCTCGGTGGTCGCCCGCTCGATTGGCCTCCGGGCTGATGTTCGCCTCCATACTCATACTATCTGTGCTCAGCGCGGCCCTGGTGGTGTGGATGGCGGGCGGCCTGCAATCGGCCAAAAGCTTCGACATCGCGCCGTTCGGCCGCGCAGACGCGCCTGCCTCGCGGGAGACGCTCACCGTCGTCGTGTGGAATATCGCCTGGGGCTTCGGCTGGGGCAGCGAAGGGAACGGGCGCGCGAAACCGGCGCAGCATTTCCGCGAGTCGGTCGCGAAGATCGGCGAACAGCTCGCGGCTTTGGACGCCGACCTCGCGCTCCTTCAAGAGGTCGATTTTTCCGCGACTCGCAGCGGCCTGTTCGATCAAGCCGAGCTGATCGCCGCGCGCGCACAATTACCTTACGTCGCGCACGCACCGAGCTGGACGGCGAATTGGGTACCATTTCCATACTGGCCGCCGCGTGAACATTTCGGGCGCATGCGTTCCGGCGGCGCGATCTTGAGCCGGTATCCGATCACCACAAATTCGGTGCGTTTGCTGGAGAAACCACCGGAATATGCGTGGTGGTATAAATTATTTTATCCCTTTCGATATCTCCAGCGGTGCACCGTCCGCGTCGGGGAGCTCGATATTCTGGTGTGGAACACCCATCTGGAAGCGTTCAAAGAAAAGAACCGCGTCGAACAAGCGACCGAGGTGAAGAAATTACTCCAGGAAATGTCCCCCGAAATTCGCGCGGCGGTGATCTTCGGTGGAGACTTGAACGCGGTCCCGCAGGAAGCGACGCAGAAGACCAACTATCCCGACGAAACGGACGTCGTCACCGCGCACGACCAAGACACGACGGTGGAGATCTTCCGAGCGATCCCTGGCCTGAATGACGTTTTCCCCGCGGAAAAATATTCAGCGGACGAACGTTCGTATTTCACCTTCCCGGCGCACGCGCCGAACCGGAAGCTCGATCATCTTTTTCTCGGGGAACGTTTCGAGGTCGTGGAAGCACGCGTCGCGCACGAAGCCGGCGCGGTCAGCGATCATCTGCCTTTGTTGGTGAAGCTGCGCCTGCGAGCTCGTTAACGGCGGCGGCGAACGAGGAGGAAGGCGACGAACAAGATCGCGAATAAGTAGCCCGCGTTCGACGTTGTTTTCTCGTCGGTCGAACAGGCGCAACCGCCGCTGGTTCCGCCGGGGATGCGGTCTTCATCGGTCGGGTCGAGCGGCATCATGTCGTTGTTGCCGCCGGAAACGCCGGCATCGGCCACAGGTAAGGGATCGGTGACACCACCGTCCGTCGAGGGCTGCGTGAGGCCTGCGTCGTTCGTGGGCATCGTGACGCCGGCGTCGCTCCCGACAGGTGGATCGATCTGCACGCGCGCGGGCGTCCAGGGCCAGGTCAAACAGCTGGCAGGGAACTCGATCGCGCCGAAGTCGAAGGAACCTTGGCGGAGGCTACCGCAATAATCGGAGGTCACGTCCGAGAGGACCATGCCGCGGTCCTGCGCGGCGGCCACGTCGGCGCCGTCGCCGAAGTTCCCGGAGCCGGGCTCGGCGTAGATCTGCTGGAAGACGCTGTCTTCGACCTCGAGCAAATTATTCGATTCGACATAGTTGGTGCCGCCGAAAATCTTCTTTCCCATCAGGTTATTTCTGATTTCGACCGGCGCATTGGGACTATCGATCTGAATTTGGAGGCCGCCGAAAGTATCGTAGACGGTATTATTGAAGAACTTACCGCCGCAGGCGCGAAGTGCGTGTAAACCGGCATCGCTGCAGTGCGCGACAATATTATTTCGGACGACGCTGTTGGTGTCCTCGCAGGCACAGCTTCCGTTCGGGCAAGCGTCTTGGGCGGTTCCACCCTGGCCGAGCGAAATGCCGAGCGTTGCACCCCGCGGCGGGAGATCCTTCGCGCAGAGCACCAGGTTTTGTTCGATGACGCCGTCCGAGGTCGCGCCTTTGAGAAAAATTCCGTAATTGCCGTTTTGGCTGAAGCCGAAATCGTGAACGTAGTTTCCGATGATGCGCCAGCGTTTGCCGCCGACGATATCGATCGGCTGCGAGCTGCGGGCGATCGTGTTGTAGAGCTCGCACCCAACGATGGCCGCGTCTTCGACTTCGGCGCCGGACTCTCGCGAACCTTTGATGTGTTGGTACCAATTGGTGAGCCGGCTCTGCACGATCAGGAAATTATGCGCCGGAGGTTTCACTCCGAGTCCTGCAGAACAGTTGCTCAGCGGCTCGCACGCGGCGTTGATCCATAAGCGGTCGAGCACCCAATGGGGATGATTGATGACGATCGCTTCTTGGCTGCTGAAGTCCAGACGGACTTCGCCGGTAGCATCTGCCTTGATAGTGATCGGACGGCCAGGTTCTCCGTCTGCGCCGGTCCACATCGAGCGATCGAAGGAATAAGTTCCGGGCGCGATGGTAATCGTGTCACCGGGTGCCGCGTCGCTAAATGCCTCTCGAATTTCCGTCGCGCTACGAACGACGCGATCTGCCGCGAGCAGTTTCGATGAAGGGAGGAGCGCGATCGTTATTAGTACCAGTCGAAGGCGCATCTACGAGGCAGATTACCTCGCGTGTTTTAGCGAAAGGAACCCGCCCCCGTGGCGAATTTTCACGGAGGGATTATCTCGGCGGGGTGAGCGTGATGGAGAAACTATCGAGCGTTCCCACGTCCTGGGCTTCACCGTCGCGGACAACCAGTGTCCACGCGCCACCGACCACGCCGCCCTCGTAGGTGCCGACGCTCACGTCAGAGATCACCAAATTATCGTACGAGCCGCCCGTTCGGTTGTGCAAAACGATCTCGCTGCCGTTCGACGCGAGGAGCACGACCTGCAGATCACCGCGATACGTATGCGTAATGCTCGCTGACACGCGGACTTCGGAGGTCACGTTGTTCGCGCGCGGCACGCCGATGAACGCGGAAATTCCGCGAGGATCGTTGTCCGGAATACGAACCGGAGTGTCGCTCGAAACCAGGGTGACGCTCGTCGAAACATAGGACGCAAGGCACTGATTCAACGTCTCCGTATCGGAGAAGCCGCAATGACCGTCGCCCTGCGCGCGGCAGTCCGCTTCGGCGTAACACGCATGTTCGGGAAGCACGGCGCAGTTCGTAATGATTTGCGCGTTGCCGCAAACCTGTCCGCCGCAACCCTGACGTCCGCACGCCGCCGCGGTGAAGGTGTCCACGACCAAGCGCTTCGTACCGTACTGATCCACGCTGAAGACGCCGCGCAGCTCGTACGGTCCGTTGTTGTTTGCGCGAAACGGGGTGCAGGTCTCCGCCCAGTTGCACTCGTTGCCCCCGCAGCCGAAGTCGACGCCGTTACCTTCGAGCGCGATCTCACCCTCGAGATAGAAGTGTGTGTTGCATTGATTGCAGCACGGATTCGCTGCCGAACAACCGATGCGCGTGCAGGCCGTCGGGCCCGCCGTGGGCTCGCTGGTGACACTGACCTTGAGGCCAGTGAACGCCTGCGGGTTGCTGTTGAGCTCTTCGGTGGTCACCGCGGTGTAGCCGTCGTTCAGCGGATAACAAACGTTGAGACAGGGCGCGCGGATGCACTGGACCATCGCGCAGCCCATGCCCGGACCACAGTCGCTGTCTGCGTTGCAGCCGCCTTCGATCTCATACCGGTCGAGCAAAAATCCCCAGCCGGTGACCGAGCTGTCGGTGGTGAAGCGAATTTTCAAAGTATCGCCCGCGATCACCGGCGTGGTGATGTCTTCTTGTTTGCCGCTGTACGTTGCGATGACGCGGTCGTCCTTGTCCGAGATCGTAACGAAGTCATATCCGCGCTCGGTCTCGATCCGCGAAAAATGGGCGCGAATTTGGCGCGCACCGGCCTCGCTGATCACCCACTCGCTGGAGAAACTATTGGTATAGGGATGGGCGGATTCGATGCGGCGATCCGCGCCCGTCCACAAATTATTGCACTCACCGCGGTGATCGACGGCCATCGCGTCGCAGGTCGCGTAACACTCATTCGCATAAGTATTACCGTCCGTGCCGCAGACCGGCTCGTAACTCTCGGCGCAGGTGCACGGGAGGCGCTCGGAGACGTTCATGCGCACGCCCCATGCGGTCACCGAGCTATCGGTGTTGATGGAGATGATCACGCGGTTGCCTTGCACGACCACGTCGTTCCCGGTCTTGGTGCCGCTGTGTTCGGTGCGTTGTCCCCCTGCACCGTCGGTCACCGTGATCAGGTCGTAGCCGGTCTCGGTCTCGAAGCGGACGAAGCTGATCTTCATTTCGATCGCATCTTCGCTGCCGACGACTTCCCAGCGACGCACGTATGCGTTGCGGTACGGATGGGGGGAGTCGAGCGTTCGCAGGTCGGTGAATATTCCGGCACCCGCCGCGGAGAGCGATTCGTCGAAGGCACTTTTGCCGTCGCCGCTGTCGAGAGCGACCTTCGGCTTATCGCCTTCCGATCCGCACGCCCCCACCAAGAACGCGACCATTAATGAGCAGACTGTTCGCTTCTGATTCTTCATGCGCGGGCGCCAATTGCGTCGGTTGCGTGGGGTTGTCAACCAACAGTTCATGAAACGAATGACATTCAGTCCACGCCGGGAAATTCGGGCCAAAAGCGTGCTGTGGACCGGCGTCCATAGGGCGCTAGAGGCTGCCGGTACACAGTTGAGATGACTTGCGAAAATCCAATAGCGGGACGTTATGCGGCACCACCTCGCATCCATCCTCATCCTCATAGGCGCCCTGGCCTGTGTCCCCGGCGGAAGAGACATTTCGGAGCTCGACACCTCGAACCCTGAGCTGGCCGAGGAGACATCGGCGCTCGCGCAAACGTTCAACGAAGCCGCGGATCGCTTCGGCGTTCCGCGCGACGTGTTGAAAGCGATCGCTTATCGCGAAACGCAGTTCGTCGATCTGAAAGGCGACGTCGACTTCGACGGGCAACCTGCGTCGTACGGTCATGTCGCGCTCCGCGGAGCGGAATTGGACCGTGCAGCCGAGATGCTCGGCAGGACAGCTGCGGAAATTCAGGCGGACGCCGGCTTGTTGATCGAAGCCGCGGCGGCTTTGTTGTCGTCCTATGGCGCGCAAATTCCGGACGCCGACCGCGCGAATATTTCCGCGTGGGCGCCCGCCATCGCTAAATATGGCGAGCTCTCCGCGGAATTTCGCGCAGGATACGTCTCCGACGTATTACGCGTCGTCAAAAAAGGTCGCGTGGTGAAATTGGAGGACGGCTCGACGATCGTCATTCGCCCAGGTGACCTGGATAGTTTAGGTGAATTTGCGACCACGGCTTCAGGATTGGGCGCCGGAAATTCGGTGTGGCGCCCTTCGCCGAACTATAATTCGCGCAGCGGCTCCGGCGTGGAGCTCGTCGTTATCCATTCGTGTGAAGGTAACTATGGCGGGTGCGTCGGCTGGCTGAGAAATACTCAAGCGCAAGCTTCCGCGCATTATGTCGTGAAAGAGGACGGCGCCGAGATCGCGCAGTTGGTGGACGAAAATAGCCGCGCTTGGCATGTGGCCGCGGCTTACCGCCCGCGTCTCAACGAAAATATGTTGCCCGGCCGATCCGGACAAAGTGTGAATACTTTTTCCGTCGGTATCGAACACGCCGGCTTCGCTTCGCAGCGGTCCTGGTCCGAAGGCCTACTCGCCAGCAGCGTCGATTTGGTGCGCGGAATTACCGAGCGCCACGGAATTCCGCGCGACCGTTACCACGTCGTTTCGCACGGACAATTGCAGCCGGAGAGCCGCACCGATCCGGGCCCGAATTGGCCCTGGAGCAACTATCTCGAGCGTATTCAGGGCACGCCCGAGCCGCCGCCTCCACCGCCCCCGGGTGACGGCAAATTTTTCGTCACCGGTAATTTCGATGGAATCGGTGGGACGGATTGGTCGTGGTTCGCGCCCTGGACCCACGACTTCATCGTGATGACTTCGGACGGCGACGGAACGTGGACCGATCACCATACGCCGACCACAAATTGGGGCGAATGGTCGGAGATGGCGCGGCACTTTTCGACCGGCGACTATAACGGCGACGGAAAGACGGATTGGTCTTGGTACGCGTTTTGGACGAACGACTTCATCGTCATGTTGTCGAACGGCGACGGCACCTGGTCGGAAGTACACAACGATACTTCTGACTGGGGAAATTGGGCCGACGGTCGGCATTTTCAAACGGGTGACTTCGACGGAGACGCCAAAACGGATTGGTCTTGGTATGCGCCCTGGACCAACGATTTTATCGTCATGTTGTCGAACGGCGACGGCACCTACAAACAAATCCACAACGATACTTCTTCATGGGGAAACTGGTCCGACGCGAAATTCACCAACACCGGTGATTTCGACGGCGACGGCGCCACGGATTGGGCCTGGGTCGCACCGGGATCGAATGAATTTGTCGCGATGTTGTCTGCGCGCGACGGCTCCTATTTCGAGGTTCGTTCCTCCGCGGATTGGGGAGATTGGTCAAAAGGCGCGAGCAATTTCGCCGTCGGAGATTTCGACGGAAATAAAATCGCCGATTGGTCGTGGTACGCGCCGTGGACCGATGATTTCATCGTCATGTTGGGAAGCGGCGACGGCACCTTCGCCGAAAAACACAATTCGACGGCGGGATGGGGAAATTGGGCGGGAGGACGCCATTTTTCCAGCGGTGATTTCGACGGCGACGGCGACTGGGATTGGTCTTGGTATGCCTATTGGACGAATGACTTTATCGTCATGCTCTCGAATGGGGACGGATCCTATCGAGAGGTTCACAATGACACGGCTCGTTTCGGGAATTGGGGAGACGGGAAACACTTCCGCACCGGAGATTTCGACGCCAACGGAACGCTCGATTGGTCTTGGTATGCGCCGTGGACTAATGACCATTTAGTATTTCTGTCCGATGGAAATGGGGCGTTCCTCGATGTGCACAACGATACTTCGGGTTGGGGTAAATTTTAGACTTCATCTCGAAGCGCGATTTTGATCCACGCGCGCGATGTTCCAAAAGTCATCAATTCTGTTTCAACGTTGAGCTCGATAAACTAGCGCCCGGCTCTTCGGAGAGCCGAGCGATTTGGCCAACGTCAAACAAGATATCGGGCGACTCACTCCCGACAAACGCGCGGTCCTGGAGATGCTTCTGAAAAAGAAGCGTCAGGAGAGCGCCGCCAAAATTGCCACTATCTCACGGGAAGGTTTGCTCCCGCTCTCCTTCGCGCAACAACGTTTGTGGTTCCTCGATCGATTCGAGGGTGAAAGCTCCGTCTATAATATTCCGATGTCGATGCGCGTCTTGGGCGCGATCGACGTCAATATTCTGGAACGTGCGCTCAGCGAGATAGTTCGCCGGCACGAAGCTTTGCGCACGACCTTTTCCTTCGAGGAGGGTCGACCCGTCCAAAAGATCAATGAGCCGGTCCCGGTCAAAATTCCGGTCATCGACGTCGCGAGTGAAAAAGAAGCCGACCAACGTTTGAACGAGGAAGCGCGCGCGTTATTCGACCTTTCGCGCGGCCCTCTATTACGAGCCAAACTATTGCGGCTCGAGCCCGAAAATCACGTCCTCTTATTGTCGATGCACCATATCGTCGCGGATGGCTGGTCGGTCGGCGTTCTGCTCGCGGAAATGTCGCGGCTCTATGCGGCGTACGCGAAAAATGAGTCTTCGCCGCTCCCGGAATTATCGGTCCAATATGCGGATTGGGCCGCTTGGCAAAAACAACACGTCGCCGGCGAACGTTACGAAAAACAACTCCAATTTTGGCGGGATAGTTTGGCCGGAGCTCCCGCGGTCATCGATCTGGCGCCCGATCGTGCGCGCCCGGCGGTGCAGCGCTTCGAAGGACGCACGCTCCAATTTTTCATCGACAAAAATCTGGCGCAGTCGGTGATGGCCTTGGCGCGGGAGCTGGCCGCGACGCCGTTCATGACTTTGCTCGCGGCGTATTCGGTGCTGCTTTCGCGCCGCGCGGGGCAGGAAGATCTGTTGATCGGCACCCCGATCGCCAACCGCACCAGCAGTGAGACTGAGCCGCTGATCGGCTGTTTCATCAACACCTTGGTGATGCGCGCGAAACCGGTCGCGGAGAAGAGCTTCGCGACTTTGGTCGAGGAGGTGAAAGAGACCGCGCTCGACGCGTACGCGAATCAGGATCTGCCGTTCGAAGGATTGATCGAGAAGCTCCAGCCGGAGCGGAGCTTGAGCCACTCGCCGGTGTTTCAGGCGATGTTCATCCTGCAAAATGCAAAGCGCGACCCGGTAGCGATTCCGGGACTGACCGTCACCGATATGCACCGCGAGAACGTGACCGCGAAGCTCGATCTCACGTTATCGATCGCGGAAAAGCCGGACGGTTTCACCTGTTATTTTGAATATAATACCGACCTCTTCGATGCGCGGACGATCTCGCGCATGGCGGAATGTTTCGAGGAATTGTTGCGCTCGGCGGTGGCTGGTCCGCGCATCGCGTGCGGCGAGCTCAATTTATTGCCCGCCTCCGATCGCGCGCGTTTGCTCGGGGAATTGAGGCAGACGAGGAACACGCCGCTCGCAGAGGAATCGGTGGTCTCGTGGTTCGCTTCGATGTCCGCGCGGACACCTCAGCGCATCGCAGTGGAATATGGCGCTCGGACTATGACTTATCGCGAGCTCGAGCAGCGTTCGAACGGGCTCGCACACCGGCTGCGTGCGGCGGGTGTGGTGCGCGGGACGCCGGTCGGAGTTTCTCTGGAACGCGGGCTCGACCTGGCCATCGCGCTCTTCGGGGTGATGAAAGCCGGCGGGGCCTACGTGCCGCTCGATCCCGCGTTTCCTAAAGCGCGCCTCGAGCTGATGATCGAAGACTCGGGCATGCCGCTGGCGATCGGCCGTGATTTTGCGGTCGACGCGAGCGTCGCCGATGCACCGCCGGAGAACGGCGCCGAAGCCGATGGGCTTGCATACGTGCTCTATACTTCGGGCTCGACGGGCAAACCGAAGGGCGTCGAAATTCGGCACCGTTCGCTGGTGAGCTTCTTAGCCTCGATGCAGCACCTTCCGGGAATGAGCGCAGAAGATGTGTTGGTCGCGGTGACCACCATCTCCTTCGACATCGCCGGGCTGGAGCTCTATCTGCCGCTGGTTTCCGGCGCAAAAGTGGTGCTCGCTTCCAAAGAAGAAGCGTCCGACGGCCGACGCCTGCTTCACCTGATCGAAAGGACAGGAGCGACGATCTTCCAGGCGACACCCGCGACCTGGAGATTGTTACTGGCGGCGGGTTTTCGGCTCCCGAGCTTGACCGCTTTGGTCGGTGGGGAAGCGGTTCCCGAAGATTTGGCGGATGAGCTGTTTTCACGAACAGCTCGCGCGTTCAATGTTTATGGACCGACCGAGACCACAATTTGGTCGACGATCTCCGAAATTGATGATGGGGAAATATCGATCGGCCGGCCGATCGACAATACCCGAGTTTATATTACCGACCCGAAAATGGCGTTGGTGCCGGTGGGTGTGCCGGGCGAATTATTGATCGGAGGCGAAGGTTTGGCGCGCGGCTACCGAAATCGCCCGGAGCTGAACGAAGAAAAGTTCGTCACCGTCCGCGGCGAACGCCTCTACCGCACCGGAGATCGCGCGCGGATGCGCGAAGACGGCTCGCTCGAATTTTTGGGGCGCCTCGATCATCAGGTGAAGCTGCGCGGCTTCCGCATCGAGCTCGGCGAGATCGAAGCGGTGCTCCGCGAACAGCCGGGGATCGCTGAGGCAGCCGTCGTGCTGCGGGATGAACGGTTGATCGCCTACTATGTGGCGCGCGAACTGGTCGACCACGTGTCCCTGAGGACATCGATTAAGGCAAAGTTGCCGGACTACATGATCCCGGCGGCTTTTATCGTGCTCGATCGTTTCCCGCTGACGCCGAATTTGAAGATCGACCGGAAGGCGCTACCAGAGCCGGGAGCGGTCGCCCAGCTGGTGGCCGCACCGAAGATGGCTCCGCGGACACCTGCGGAAGAAATCCTCGCGGCCTTGTTCGCGGAGGTATTGGGCGTCGCCGATCCGAGCACCGACGCGTCTTTTTTCCATCTCGGCGGACACTCGCTGCTCGCGACGCAGCTGATCGCGCGCATTCGAGGCACTTTCGGGATCGAGCTGCCGCTCCGCGTCTTATTCGAGGCACCGACCGTGGTGGAGCTGGCGCAACATCTCGCGTCGGGTACACGTTCGCGGCCGCGGATCGAAAGGATCGATCGCTCGAAGATCTCCGAGACTCCGCTGTCTTTCGCGCAGCAGCGCTTGTGGTTTTTGGAGCGCTTCGAAGGGGAAAGCGGCGCCTATAATATTCCGCTCGCTTATCGTCTGACGGGAAGGCTGGAGATTTCTCGGCTGAAACACGCCTTGGAGCAGCTCGCGGCGCGACACGAAACCTTGCGCACCACCTTCCCGGCGATCGCCGGAAAACCGCACGCACGGCTCAGCGAGGTGCGTCCGATCGAGCTGAAGGTGATCGAAGCGCACGAGGAGAAGCTCCCGGTCCTGTTGGAGCGCGAAGCAAAACACACCTTCGATCTGGCGAAAGATCTGCCGCTACGTGCGCAGCTGCTACGCCTCTCGCCCGAAGAACACGTTCTCCAACTCTCACTTCATCACGTCGCGGCGGATGCCTGGTCTTTGGGCCTCATGCTCGATGAATTGTCCGCCCTGTACTCTGGTACAGGTCTACCTCCGCTGCCCATCCAGTATGCGGATTTTGCGGTCTGGCAACGTGCGTTCCTCGACGAAAAAACCGTTCTCGAGGAGCTGCAACATTGGGAACAGGCGCTGCACGGTGCACCGCTGTTGCTCGATCCGGCGGCGGATCGGCCGCGGCCTGCGGTGCAGCGCTTCGAAGGTGGACGTTTCGTTTTCACCATCGACCCGCGGGTCGCCGAGAAATTGGCGAAGATCGGTCGCGAGGAGAGCGCGACTTTGTACATGATTTTGCTCTCCGCATTTTCGGTGCTGCTCTCGCGGAGGAGCGGTGCGGAGGACCTGTTGATCGGCTCGCCGATCGCCAATCGCACGCAGGCCGAAGCGGAGAAGTTGATCGGCTGTTTCATCAACACGCTGGTGCTGCGCGCCAAACCGGAGGCCCAGAAGAGCTTCCGCGCGTTGCTCGACGAAGTGAAACGCACCTCGCTCGATGCGTATGCGCACCAAGATCTACCGTTCGAGATGTTGATCGAGAAGCTCGCGCCGGAGCGCACGCTCTCGCACTCGCCGCTGTTTCAGGTGATGTTCATTCTGCAGAACGCCAAGCGCGGAGAGCTCTCCCTCGGTGAGTGCAAGATGTCTTCGATGCCTCGCGGGCGGGTGACCGCGAAGTACGATCTCACCTTGGAGATGGAAGAAAGCGCAGGCGAGCTGACTGCGGCTTTCGAGTACAACCTCGACTTGTACAACGAACAGACGATCGCGCGGATGGCGGCGTCGTTCGAGACCTTGCTCGCGGCGATCACCGACGATCCGGCGGCGAAGTGCGGCGAGCTGGCGATCCTTCCCGACGCCGAAAAACGCCGCATTTTGTCGGTCAACGACACGCGCGCGCTCTATCCGCGTGAACAGACGATCGCGCAGCTCTTCGAGGCACAAGCGGCGCGGACACCGGAACGGGTTGCGGCAGTCTACGGTGCAAAACAGCTCACCTATGGCGAGCTCGAGCGGCGGGCGAACGGGCTCGCGCACCGCTTGGCAGCGAATGGCGTGAAGAGCGGCGTGACGGTCGGCGTGGCGCTCGATCGCGGCCTGGAGATGTTGATCGCGCTGTTCGGGATCATGAAAGCGGGCGGCGCCTATGTACCGCTCGACCCTGTTTTCCCGCGAGGCCGGCTGGAGCTGATGAAAGCCGACTCGGGAATGTTGCTCTCCATCGGCGAAGATCTTCAGCTCGATGAGAGCTGCGCCGACGATCCGCCGGAGCTGCACGGCGGCGCTGAAGAGCTGGCTTACGTGCTCTATACTTCGGGCTCGACGGGCAAGCCGAAGGGCGTCGAGATCCGCCACCGCTCGGTGGTGAGCTTCTTGTCGTCGATGCGGCACTCGCCGGGATTGGAAGCGAGCGACGTGTTGGTCGCGGTGACCACCATCAGCTTCGACATCGCGGCGCTGGAGCTGTATTTGCCGCTGATTTCTGGCGCGAAAGTGGTGGTCGCTTCGCGCGAGGAAGCAGCCGACGGACGCCGTTTGCTGGACCTGATCCAAAGTACAGGGGCAACCATGTTGCAGGCGACGCCCGCGACCTGGCGTTTGTTGTTGGCGGCGAATTTTCAGTTGCCGCAGCTCACGGCTCTGGTCGGCGGTGAAGCGTTGCCGGAGGACCTCGCGAAGGAGCTGTTCTCGCGAACAAAACGGGCGTTCAATTTATATGGTCCGACCGAAACCACGATCTGGTCGGCGATTTCGCAGGTGACGGGGCCGGACGTGACGATCGGCCGCCCGATCGCCAATACGCAGCTCTTCGTCACCGACGCCAAACAACAGATGGTGCCGCTCGGAGTGCCGGGCGAGCTGTTGATCGGCGGGCACGGGGTGGCGCGCGGTTATCGGAATCGCGAGGAGCTCACGCGTGAAAAATTCGTGCGTTCACCGTTCGCGCCGCTCGATGCCGTGGAGTCGAAGCTCTACCGCACGGGTGATCGCGTGCGGATGCGCGAGGACGGAGCGCTCGAGTTTTTGGGGCGTTTCGATCACCAGATCAAGCTGCGCGGTTTCCGCATCGAGCTCGGCGAGATCGAAACGGTGCTCGCGGAGGAGCTGGCGATCAAAGAGGCGGTCGCGGTGTTGAAGAACGAACGTTTGGTCGCGTATTTCGTGCCGTGCGCGAATGAAACGATCGAGCCGGCGGCGCTCCGTGCACAGCTCAAAGAAAAACTTCCCGACTACATGATCCCTTCGGCGTTCGTCGCCATGGAGCGGTTTCCGCTGACGCCGAACGGGAAGATCGATCGCGCACGGCTGCCTGAGCCGGACGTTTCGGCGACACCGAACGAACACGCTTTCGTCGAGCCGCGAACGGAGCTCGAACGCAGTTTGGCGGCTATTTTTGGGGAAATTCTGCACGTCGAACGCGTCGGCGTTCATGACAATTTTTTCGACCTCGGCGGACACTCCTTGCTCGCGGTGACTTTGCTCGATCGGATCGAGACGGTGCTCAAGAAGTCGCTCCCTTTGATGGCGTTGTTTCGTTCGCCGACGGTCGCGGAGATCGCCGCTTTGTTCGCGCCGGCGAATAGTCTCGTGGCCCGGCCGCAGGCGCTGGAAGAGCTCAATAACAACGGCGATCGCGGTCCCTTGTTCTTCATCGGCTCCACACCGTATGCGCGCGCGCTGATCCCGTATCTCGGCGAGGATCAACCGGTGTACGGAATGAACATCTTCGGTTTGTACTCCGAAGGTGACGAGCGCGACGTCGACGTGGCAGGTGTCGCAACGGAATATGTAAAAGAGATCCGCGCGAAACAGCCCCAAGGGAGTTATCGCATCGCTGCATATTGTGCAGATACGAAGCTCGCCATGGCGGTGGCCAACGAGCTGCGGCGGCAAAACTGTACCGTGTCGATGTTGGCGTTCATCGACACCATCTGGTCCGCGACGGGCATCAGCCACTCACGCACGCGCGACCTCTTCGACAACCTGCGCGACTTCGGCGTGTCGTATCTGGTGCAGAAGGTGCGGCGTCGCGTGAATATGTTGCGCGACTATGTCGCCGCGAAATTGCGGCGGCGGGTGATCGCGCGGCTCGAACGCGAGGGCAAGTCGTTGCCGGTGCGCGTGCGCCACCAACAACTGATCCGCAACTTCCTCTGGGCGATGCACTGTTATCAACCGGAGCAGTTCCCCGGGAAAATTACGCTGTTTTTGTCGCAGGAATTGCGCCGGCGTTATCCGGAGCAGCTCGATCAGATCGCGCTCGGCGGTCTCGAAATTCACGAGATCCCCGGCTTCCATGACCGTGTCTTCGTCGAACCGCAGATCAACCAGCTCGGACAGAAGCTGCGCGACTGCCTCGATCGTGCTACGCGCGGCGAATGAAGATCGCATTCATCGGGCTGGGTGCCATGGGCTTCCCCATGGCCGGACATCTCGCGAAAAAACACGAAGTGACGGTGTGGAATCGCACCGCGGAAAAAGCCGCGAAACACGCGAGCGAGCACGGATCGAAACACGCGAAGACGCTCGCGGAATGTGCGGGCGCAGAGCTCGTCTTCACGATGTTGCCTTCGAGCGCGGAGGTCGACGCGATCGTCGCCGAGCTCGGGCCGAAACTATCGCGCGGGACCTTGTGGATCGACACCACCAGCGGTGATCCCGAGGTCAGCCGCGTCACCGCCAAACGGTTGGCGGCGCAGGGAATCGACTTTCTCGATGCGCCGGTCACGGGAGCGATCGTCGGCGCGACCAACGCGACTTTGTCGATCATGGTCGGCGGGACGGCGGAAGCTTTTGCGCGCGCGAAACCTGTCCTAGAGATCACTGGCAAGAAGATCATTCATGCGGGCGACAGTGGTGCCGGCCATGCGATCAAAGCGCTGACGAACTCCATCATGGGTGCGACGGTGTGGATCACCGCGGAGTGTTTGTTGCTGGCGAAACGGTACGGAATCGATCCGAGGACCGCGCTGGAGATCACCAACGCAGGCAGCGGACGATCGAATGCCTCCGAAAATTTGTTGCCTCTGCGGCTCGCCGAAAAACAGTGGCCGCTCGTCTTCAAGCTGGCCCTTCACGACAAAGATATTCGAATTGCGGCCGCGATGTCTCACCGCGAACACATGTCGACACCGCTGTTGAACCTCACGACCTCCCTATTTTCCGGGGCTTTGCATCAATTGGGGGACAACGCGGACTACATCGAGGTCGCGAAGCTGGTCGCCGCGATGAACGGCGATGAGTGGTAAGCTTCGGATGCGTGCGCGTCCAAGCTTTCCGCGCGTTCTTCACGCGCACTGTGCAATCGAGCCTCGGCGCGGCACGTCGAGCCGGATTCGCGATATCCAAACGCATCAAACAAACACTCGATGCGATCGACATCTCCGTCGGTGTCGGTGGGGACGAAGCGAGCTTCGGGCAAGGCGGCAATCGCGCGTGGTACGAGCTCGTCGCGGAGGAAGCGCGGCGGCGTTTGTATGTGCTGTTCGAGAAGAGCGGCTTCGATCGATATTTTCCGCGCTTCGAAAAATTCGTGAAACGAGTGCTCGGGCGTTCCGCCGGCCAAGAGAAGATGGCGCCGAGAATTGCGGCTCCGCCTTCGGAACAGGTGACCGTCGCGAAGGTGAAGACGCGGCGGCCCGAAGATGTGGAAGCGGAACGGATGCGCGCCGAAGTGCGGCGCTCCATGATGATGGCGCATCAGCGCGAAGGTGCGGGGATCAGAGAACGGATCGCGCAGCACCGTAAGGGCGAGGAAGAAAATTCCGAGGAGTGATCACTCGTAGCGGATCTCGACGATCGTCAGCTCGAGCTCACCCGCGGGGCGATTGACGGTGACCGCGTCGCCTTCGCGTTTGTTGAACAGCGCGCGGCCGATCGGCGAGACGATCGAGATTTGGCCGAGCTTTCCGTCGACTTCGTCCTCGCCGACGATCTGATAGGACTTCGTCGCGCCGTCTTCATCCTCGCAGACCACGGTCGCGCCGAACTTCACCCGATCGGTTTTGACGTCTTTGGGATCGACGACTTCGAGCTTGTCCATCAGCTCAGAGAGAAATCGGATGCGCCGATCGATCTCGCGGAGCTTTCGTTTGCCGTAGATGTACTCGGCGTTTTCCGAACGGTCGCCGAGCGCAGCGGCATCGGAGACCTCTTGAACGACCTTGGGACGGTCGACGTGCCAGAGGTTGTGGAGCTCCTCCTGATATTTTCTCAGGCCGCGAGGCGTGATCGGTCGCGTCCCGCTCATCGGCGGAGAATAAGAAGGAGAGCGCTCGAAGCGCTAGCTCCAAATCGTCACTTTGCTATGATGCGCCTCCATCGTGCGACCTGACGGACGTGCACTCGACATTGCGGTGGTCGGCCTCGGCCAAGGGGGCGGAAACATCGCGAGCGAGTTTTTTCGCCGCGGTTATCGCGCCCTCGCCTTCAACACCGCGCAAACAGATCTCGCCGCGCTCGAGCCCGGCGGAGTTTATCCGGCGATGCCCGCTGATCGGCGTATCTACGTCGGGCTCGACGGATACGACGGCGCCGGCGCGGATCCTTCGTACGGCAAGGAGTGCATCAGCGAAAACGCGGAGCGCATCAAAAGCGCGGTGCTGAAGCAGGCCGGGAACGCGGATGTCATCATCCTCACCGCGGGACTGGGCGGAGGTACAGGATCGGCGCTCGCCGAAATGATCAACGTGTTGAAGAGCGAGAAGCTCCCGTTGATGGCGTTGATGACGCTGCCGACCGAAGGCGAAAGCGGCATTCACAAGGTCAACGCGGTCAAAGCGATCAACGAGCTGGTCGATGCGCCTTTGCTCGGGTGGATCTTCGTCGACAACGCGCGGATCGCTGCGCTGAACACCGATGTGTCGATCGTCGACTATTTCGCGCATATCAACGGGCAGATCGCTTCGCCGCTCGATGCGCTGAACTGTTTGAACAGCCGGGATACGTTGAAGGCCATCCGCTCGTTCGACGGCGAAGACTTCCGCAAGTTGTTGTTGTCGGGCGGCGTGCTCAACTACGGCGTCGCCAGCTTGCCGAGCATCAGCACGGAAGAAGTCGTCGGTGCGATCCGCGATTGTATCGAAGCGAGCGAGCTGATGCCCGCGGGCTTCGAGATGAGTCGTTTGTCGTATGTCGGCGTGGTGATCGAAGCGAGTGAAGAGTATCTCGCGTCGACGCCGATTTCGGTGATGGACGAGATCAGCGAAGTGCTGAAGAAAGAGACCGAAGGCGGCGCGGTCTACGGCGGGATCTACCGTTCGTCGGAAGAAGGACAGCCGATCGTCCGCCTGATCGCGGCGACCCAATCGTTGCCGCACCGCATGCGCGAGATACTCGCCGATGCGAAGCGCGAAGGTCTGGCGATCGGCGATAAATTGCGCGAGGAGCTGCCGACGCTGGAGCTGGGAGAGATCGAAAGTTTCGAGCTCTTTCGCCAGACGCCGCGGATGCGCGCCAGCGAACGCCCGCAAAAACGGGGCGATCGTGCGGACCGCCCGAAGCCGATGGTGCATTCGGTTCAGGCGCAAGCCTCGCTCGAAGACCTCGACGGTTTGAACGAGCTGAAGCCGGGCGCTGTCTCCGAGGAGTCGACCGCGGACGGCGTCGATCGCAAAGATCTCGGCCCGAAGGAACAGTTGCCGGATCCGCGGGTGATCAAGCGGCGTCCGATGCGTCCCGGTGGAACGGCGGGTGCGGTCGCGCAACATCAAGCACAGTCACAAGTGGCCCCTCGGCCACCTGCACCAAAGGCCAGTACTGTTCCGCAGCATGGGCAGCAGAAGAGGCCTCCGCCTCCACGCCCGCCGCTGCAGCTCGATGATGACGACGAAGAAGAAGAAAGCCGCCCTGAGCTCGGAACGGAAGAGATCGATGTCGTCGCGGAATTGGCGAGCGCGCAAGACGTGATCGCGCAGAACGTGGAAGCGGAAGACGTCGACAAGACGGGCAGTGAGTCTGCGATCTCGCGGAATCGCGGCCGGCGCCCGCCGCCACCGCCGCCGGTGAACGCGGAGATCAGTCATCCCGAGATCTACGCGCGGTTGGTCGCCGATTTTCAGCACGCGAAACATCAACGTGCGCGGGATGAAGTGGTGCACAGGCTCGAAGAAGACAGCATCTCCGAACACACCACGATCCGTTATTACGCGGTGGAAGCGATGACCAAAGTCGGTCGCGAAGTGTTCGGCACGGCGTTGCTCGCGGCGACCGAAGACGAAAACGACGCGGTGCGGGCGCTCGCGGTCGAAGCGTTACGTCGCTGAACGCGCCTTTTCGCGGGCATCGAGCTCTTCCTGAAGGATCACCGCCGCCGCATAGGCGTCGATGAGAGTTTTGCGCGCTTTCGGTGAGTAGCCGCGTTCTTTGAGGAAAGATTCGGCTTCCCAGGTGGTCAACGCTTCATCGCGTTCGACCAGCTCCACGTGTGAGGGAAGCGCGGCGCGGATCGCTTCGACCAAAACTAAGGCGCGTTCCGCGGCGCTCCCGCGCGTGCCGTCGAGACGGTGAGGTACGCCGATCACCACGCGAACGATCTCGTGTTCGGCGATCAAGGCGAGGACGTGAGCGACGTCTTCACCGACAACTTTTTTGCGCGGCCAAACTTCGAGGGGCCGCGCCAGAAAGCCGAGCTCATCGGAGATCGCGATCCCGATCCGTTTTGTCCCGGGATCGATGCCGAGCGATCGCCCTTCCACGCTATTTCAATTCGGCGTCGAGGAATTGTTCGACCAGCGAAACACGGGTCGGATCGACCGTCGAACGTTTCAGCGACATGCGCGCGTACGCATCCGCCGCGGCTTGGACGTCTTTCTGTTTCACTGCGTGTTCCGCGAGGACCAAGAGCCAGGCGTCGATGGCGCCGCGCTCCTCGTTCATCTTGTCGAGCAGAGCCTTCGACGACCGCCGCGAGAGCGCACGGCGCGCGTTGTTTCCGTCGCCGTCTTGTTCGTCGCGCGGAACCATCCCGGCCGGAAGATCAGCTTCGACCACACCTTTGGCCGCTGCGTTGCCACTGGCCGGAGGGACAGTGAGCTGCCAAAGCAAAGTCGCTTTGCCGGTCGACGACGTGCTCTGGCAACGCGAGATGGTCACTTCGAGCAAACCGCCGAGCACCGGCGCGTTCTTGTCTTGGCGATCGACCGCGTCCGTCCAATTTTTGCTCAAGATGTAGCCGCCGAGGTCGGAGCGTTTCGAGCCGTCTTCCATCAACGCGTTTCGCAAGAGCTCCTCAAGACCTTTGCAAGCGCCCTCGCCCGCGCTCGGTGCACGGCCGACTTTGTCGACTTTGATCACCAGATCGAGGCGCGGTTTGAGCAGCGCTTCGATCGATTCGAGCTCCGCTTTCGCCTTGGCATTGCCCGGCTCGAGATCGAGCGCGCGCCGTAAATACAACCAAGCGACGCCGAGCTTTCCGAGCTCTTTCTGTTGTTGCGCCGCAGAGACTCGGCTGTCGATCACCGAGACCTTCAGCTTCTTCGAGAGATCGAGCGCCACTTTGTCTTTTGGATCGAGCTCGAGGATCTTTTGCACCGCGAGGCTCTGCCGCAAAATGTCGCCCTCTTTTTTCGCGGTCTCGAGATCATTTTTCAACACGGCGATGCGACGCAGCCGCGCCAGCTCACGACCCACCGCCGCCGTCTTGCTCGGTTCTGGGCCACCTTCGTCGCCGCCTTTGGCCAGCGCTTCGTAGAGCGTCTCCGCTTCGGTGAAGCTCGCTTTGGCGAACGCTGCGTCCGCGGCGATCATCTTCTCCTGCACCTCGGAGCCGATGTTCTCCAGCATTGCCGCCGCATCGAGCGACTGCGCCACGTCCGCATCATTCGCCGCCGCCGCCGATTTCCGCGCCCGCGCATGGAGCGACGCGAGCGAGCCGGACACCACCTTCGATTGCGGCTCGACCAACAAACTGGCCGCGAGGACACGTGCGTGCGGCGTCGGATCACCCGGTTTGGCCAAAGCTGCGACCGCTGCTTGCTCCGCGAGGAGACGCTTTTTCCTGGCGATCTCCGCGCCGGTCGCTGCGACCTTCGAGTCTTTCGAGAGCGCCTGCGCGTCGAGGTAGGCGCGCTCCGCTTGTGCGTAACGGCCCTCCGCGAGGTGTGTGCCCGCGTTGTTCAAAGTCTCCGTCAGATCCGCCGGCGACTGCGAAGCGATCGTCGCCGCCGCGAGCGCATCATTGGCCGCGCGATCATCACCCTTCGCGGCCGACGCCTTGGCTTTTTCCAGCAGCTTGGTGAACGCCGCGAGCGCGTCTTTGCTGTTCGGATCCGCTTTCCACAAGGCCTTGATGCTCTCCGCCGCAGCACGATCGTCACCCGACAACCCGGCCTTGAGCGTGCCGAGCTTGCGCTGGCGGATCATCGCCGCTGATCTTCTGGCCAGGTCGGAGTCGACCTTCTCCAGCTCGGCGATCGCGTCGTCCAGCTTGCCGCTTTCGAAGCGCATCAATCCGGGCGTGAGCTCGCGCGCTTCACCGCTCGCTTGCGCCGCCGCACGCAGCAGCTTGGCCGCACCTTTGTCGTCCCCGCCTGCCGCGAGTGTTTGCGCTTTTTCGACCGCGCCGTCGATCGCTTCTTTCGCGGCCGAGTTGTTCGGTTCGACCGCGCGCAATTCCGCGACCGCTTTCGCACCGCGCTCGAGATCGCCGCCGTTTTTCAGCTCCGCCGCGGACGCGGTGAGTACCGCGATCATCCGCGCGTGCGCGAGCTCTTTGCCGACTTGAGCCACCTTCGATTCGCCGCCGCCCATCACCGACGCGTACGCCGCTTCGGCTTCCTTGTGTTTGCCTTCGCCGAGCAGCTTGTTCGCGTCGCCGATTGCTTTGCGCACGGTCTCCGGCTTCGACACCACGTTCGCCGTGTCGAGCAGCAAGCCCGCTTGGCGATCGTTGCCCGCAGCACCTTGCACCTTCGCTTCGTCGATCAGCTCGTTGAACGCTTTGCGTGCCTCCGCGCTGTTCGGATCCATCTCCAAGGTACGGCGCAGAGCCTCGCGCGCTTGATCGCCGCCGCCGCCTTTTTTCGCTTCCTCGACCGCTTTCGTCAGCGCATTCACCCGCGCAGCTTTCGCGATCTCATGACCGAGCTTGGCGACCGGTTGATCGGTTTCGAGGTCCAGCGCTTCGGAGAACGCTTTTTCCGCGTCCTCCATTTTGCTCGCCGCGATCGCCTTGACACCGTTGTCGAGGTGCAGCTTCACGCCCGGCGCCGGCGACGTCGCGATCGACGCCAATTCCAGCTGTTTCGCCGCATCCGCATCGCGGCCGGCTTCGGAGAGCGCCGCCGCTTTGTCGAGGATCGACTGCAAAGCCGCGCGCGCTTCCGCGTCATTCGGATCTTTTCGCAAGAGCTCCGCGAGCGTCTTCGCGGCCGAGTCATCACCTTCCGCAGCGCGCCTCGCACCGCTCTTCAGCGACAACATCAAACGTTCACGCGCCAGCTGTTGCCCGATCTTTCCCACACGCAACGAAGGTGCGGTCTCGAGCGCTTTCGCGAACGACGTCTCCGCGTTCGAGTAGTCGCTCTTCTCCAGGCTCGCGCGTCCGGACTCCAGCGCATCGGTCGCGTTCTTCGGAACCTCCGACAGGCGCGACGCGTGACCGAGCAGAGTCGCCGCCTGCCGGTCGGACAACGTTTTTCCGTTCGACTCGAGTCGCGTGAGCAACACTTCCGCACCGGAACGCGCGCTCGGATTCGACGGTTCAGCCGCCAAAATACGCGCCAGCGTGTCGACCGCTTTTGCTTCGTCCCCCGAGCCTTTTTTGATCACGTCCAGCGCTTTGAGCTCCGCTTCTTTTTTGCGAAGACGCGCGATGTCGATCCCGCGTTGCGCCAACTTCGAGCGCGGTTCGACGGACAACGCTTGTTGAAACGAAGCCTCCGCTTCGACGTGATTCCCGGTCTTCAGCTTGTCGCAAGCATCGGTCACCGGATCGCGGAGCTTGTCCGGCGCGTTACTGGCCGAAAGGGCAGCAAGCAAAAGTTGGCTCGCTTCGTTGTCGTTGCCCGCCTTCGCCTCTTTCAGCGCTTCGTCGAGCATTTCGGTGAACGAGCCCGCGCGCAGCTCACGGCGCAGATCTTTGATCTGCGGAATCGTCTCCTCGAACGGCCCGAGATCCGCGATCAACCCGAGCGCACCGGCCGCGTCTTTTTTGGACATCACCTTCGCTTTCTCGAAGATCTTCTTCGCCGACGCCGTCGCCAGCGCACGCGCCGCACGCAACACGAGGTCCTTGTCGTCGAGCCCGGTTGACTCGAGCGCACGCATCGCTTTTCCGGGGCGCCCATTGTCGACTTCCTCGATCGACTCTTTGATCGCCGCGGTGTGCGCCGCCAAAGCTTGAAGGCGAGTCACTTCCACGAGCGACTTCTCCGCCCTCGCGGTGTCGCCTTTTTGCGAGTACGCCAGCGACTTCTCGGCCTCTTGTTTCGCGACTTCTTCGCGGGCCTTCGCCGCTTCCGCTTCCACCGAAGCCGGCACACCTTTGCTGCCCGCGAGCGAGTCGTAGACCCGCACCGCATCGGACCATTTGTTCTTCGCAGCGAACGCGCGCGCTTGTTCGATCTTGTTCAACACCGCCGAGGTCTTCGACTTGACCTTGGCGATCTTCGACTTCAGCTCCGGCAACGCCTTCTTCTCGAATGCTTGTTGATAGAGCTCGTAAGCCGTCAGGGGATCGTCCGCCGCTTCACGCGCATCGCCCTGCTCCATCAGCGCGTACGCCGCCGCCTCGTTGTATTTCGAGGAATCGAGGCCCGGCGCCGAAGGATCGATCTCTTTGGCGCGATCGAAGTGTTTCAGCGCGCGGCCACCTTCGCCGGTCTCGAGGAACTTCTCTCCGAGCTGGATGTTGTGCTGGCAGGCTTTTGCTTTCGCGCCCGCCAAGCTCTTCTCGACGATCGTGCTCCCCGGATTCTCCGCAGCGATCTGTTTCACGCGATCGAACCACTCGTCGGGACCGAGCTCCTCCGCCTTCGCCTTGCTCAGCGCCGCCCTGGCCTTTAGATCAGTATCGCTCGCATTCGCGGCAGCCGCGCGCGACCACGCCTCCGAAGCACCTTTCCAATCGCCGGCTTTTTCGCGCGCTTTGGCGTCGTTCTCATGTTTCGACGAGAGCTCGCTTCGCACCTTCTCGAGCGCCGCCTTGTATTGCGGATTCGCCGGTTCTGCATCGAGCGCACTTTTGTACGCGACCTCGGCAGCTTCGAGATCTCCTTGGTCGTGCGCCTTTTCTCCAGTGCGGAACTGCTTCGCCCCGCCGGCGACGCACGCGCCGAGATAGAGACAAAGACCAAGCGAGACGAGAAGCTTGCGCGACATGCGGCCTCCTATACTGCTAAGCTCCGCACCGTGAAAAGAGCGCTGATCGTTCTGATGATGTTTGTGCCCGCGTGCAAAGAGGAGCCGGGGACCAGCGAGAAGACGCTGGCGCACGCGACCCCTGCCGCGCCGGACTTCACGACCGCCTTCAAACACGCGGTCCGCTGGGATTCAGGCAAGAGCGCGCTGGTGGTCGACGTCTCGATCGCGCCCGGATTTCACGCATACACGACGGGCGAAACCACCGGAAAGCCGCTCCTGGTGGAGATCCTCGCGGACAGCGACATGGTGGCGAACGGCGAGGTCGAGTACCCGAAAGGGGTGGAGAAAGATCTGCCGATCGGAAAGTCGGTGATCGTCGAAGGAAAGGCCGCGATCACCGCGCCGGTCAAAGCAAAAGACGCCGCTTCAGCCTCGAAAAAGGCGAAAGGCACGCTGCGCTATCAAGTCTGCACCGAGAAGACGTGCGACCGCCCCCGCACTGCGCCGTTCGAAGTGGATACCGCGAGTTAGTCGATACCGCGCGTTAGTCGTTCCGGGTCGCGGCAAGATCTTCCGAGGCCAATAATTCCGCCAGCGAGTCCTTTCGGCCGCGTTTTCCGCTCGCCGAGACACGCGCCGCGATCTCCATCAGCGTCGGCTCCGCCGGCTCCGGATCGAGCTTGAGCGCGTGCTCCAAGAGGTCCGCACCGATCTGGGCAAACGGACATTTCTTATCGAAGAACGTGTTGGGCATGCTCACCGGTTCACCTCTAGTAGCTCGAGCCCAGCATCACCACGGTCGCGGCCGCGGCGTGTGCGACCAAAGCCGCGGAGAGCGAGCCTGATTTTACTTGTAACGTACCGTAGACGGCGCCCGCGAAGACCGCCGCACCGACGCGAACGAACGCGCTGGCGTCGAGCGCTCCGCCGCTCCAAACTGCGACATAAGTGAGTTGATAGGCGCCGTACAAGCCGGCGGAGATGGCGATCGGCGCAAACGACCCGACGGTTCCCCGCACCAACACGCGTCCGAGATAGGCGCGAAAAAAGATCTCCTCCGCGATCACCTGCAACGCGACCATTCCGATCAACACCGCGAGCCCCGAGTGGCTCATGCTGAGCGGAAGGATCATCCCGGCGAACAATCCGAGCGCAACCGCCGCGAAAACGACGAGCCCGGACAACGCCAGCTCCTCGGTCGCGAACGGCCGCCGTCGCAACAAATACAGTGCGCCACCTGTACCAAAGACCAGGAGGACACCTTGGCGGATCCAGAAGAGGGGGTCGTCGGGTTCGAGGTACAGCTCGCGGGCGCCGGCCTCGAGTATGTTCGACGCGAAGAACAGCGCGCCGGTCAACATCGCAAACACGGCCACCGCGATCCACATCGCCCGCTGATCGAGCTGCCGTTGATCGACGGTCGCGCGCGCACGACGCACCGAGGTGTTCTGCCGAGCGATCGGAATGACCGGCGCTTCAGCGAAACGTTTCTCGGCTTCGACGAGCGCGTTCATCGTGCGCAGCTCGGCGAGCAGATCACTTCGCGAAGGCTCGAGCGTCGCCGCTTCTTTGAAGTACCGCGCCGCCGACGAGGGCCGGTTCAGCCGGCGATACATCCGGCCGAGCATCTCCAGCGTGGTGACGCAGTAAGGATATGTTTTCACCGCTTCCGCGAGTCGGTTCGCTTCTGCGAGCTTGTCGAGCTCCGACTGCATCAGCTGAAAACGCGCCATGGACAACGCCGCGAGATATTCCGAGCTGGCGGGATGATCGCGCACCAAACGTTCGAGAATTCGGCGGGCGGCATCCGAGCGCTCCTCGCGCAGGTCCTTGATCGCCGCATGAAACGCCGTCGCCGCGTCGAAGAAAGATCGCGCGGCTTCACGCTCCGCGGGGGCTTCTTTCACGAGCGCGAGCGCAGGCGCTTCCTTCGCGGGCGCGGGCTCGGGCAGCGCAACGATCTGCGGCATCATCGATGCCGGAACCATGATTTCGAGGCCTTTTTGGCCCGCTTCGAGCACCACCAGGTCCGCGCTCGGGTCGACGAAAACATCCATCGTCTCGAGCGGTTCGACGTGGCTCAAGAACAGATCGACCGTGCTGCCTTCCTTCGCTTGATTCATGTGTTTCTCCACGACTTACATCCGTTCGTAAGAGACCAACACGTCCGGGAACGGGTCGTCATCGAGCTGTGCAGATGCGCTGCACATCCAAGATTTCGGTCCCCACGGACGCGAAAGGACATACCTGTACTTTTGGCCAGCGAGGTTCCCGTCGGCGACGACTTGCGTGTCCGGAATTTGAAAAGCGAGCTCGGCGAAGCTCGGCGCGAACGCGTCCTGTGCCGCGAAATACGCGAACTGCGCGGTTTGCGTCGCTTCCAGAATCAACACCGCTTCCGCGCGATCCGCACGCACCGAGCTACCCGCGTAGTGCGCGCGCCCCATCATGCCCAGGAGGCCGGTGATCCCGACGACCACCATGAGCTCCAGCAGCGTGAATCCACTTCGTGTCTTCTTCATCTCGATCGCGCGCCGCTCATTGAGCGAACAACACGCGCCCTCCATTGACCTGCACGACGATCGACGGCCCCTGGTAGAGGAGCGCATCTTCGATGTTTTGTTTTTGCAGCTCTTTCGCGAGAAGCGCCGCAGAGCTTTGACGCTCTGCCGCATCCATGAGGAGCCACTTCGCGGGCGCGACTTCGCCGATCAACAGCGGCGACGCTTGTCCGCGCGACCTCGCCGCGCTCTCGAGCACGGGGGACAACGCGGCGACGGCAGCCTCGTCCAAAGGAATCAGCTCGTTCGCGTTGCCCGAAGAACGCCGGAACGCTCCGATACCGAGCGCGAGCACCACCGCAACGAGGAGCGAAGCGAGCAAACGAGCACCGTGTTGTGGCTTGAGCAGCACCACCGGCGCGGCTCTCGTGGGAGCCGGAGCTGTTTTTTGCGGCGTGGCAGGCGGTTTCGACGCCGCGTTCGAGGGCTCATTCGCCGCTTCGTCCATCTCCGCAGAATCGAAGATCTCCGCGACCTGCGTTTCGACCGCCGCCATACGTTCGGCGATCTCTTTCGGCGACACACCTTCGTTTTGCATCAGCGTCACCAGCCGATTGGCCAGCGCCGCGTTCAGCTCCGCCGACGCACGAAGAATTTCCGCGTCGAGCATCGACTCGCGAATCGAAACTTTGTAGCCGAGCACGTCGAGGTAAAAACCGCCCGTAAACAGCCCGTCGACGGCTTCGATCGAAGCGACACGCACGGCCGCCTTCTGAAAAAACTCGAGCGCGGATTTCCGGATCGCCTCGGGAGCCTTCGCGCCACCCGCGATATACGTGAGCGCAGCGTCGGTCCCGGCGCGCGGTCGCAGCTCACGAACGGTGTCGACGCGCGGCTGGGTCAACAGACGTTGGGTGAGGACGTCGAGGCGTTCGGTGTGGTGGACGTCGGCGCGGAAATAACGCGCGATCAATCGTGCGTATTGCAGCAGGCGCACCGTTCCGACGCGCGAGCTCTCGAGCACGTTGCGAAACAGCGTGGTGGAGACCGTCGCATCGATCTCGATCAGCAGCTCTTCGCAGCCGGTGGCCACGCGTTCGAGACGTTCGATCGCCTCGAGCATCTCCGCAGCGCGCGCGCCTTTTTTGAGGATACATTTCAGCTCGGCATCAGCCGCGACCGCTTGGGCGTCGAGCACGCGGCGCTTCGCAGTTTCCCGGCCGACATTGCCGAGGATCTGCGAAACTTCGGAGATCGCCAGGAAGCGATCTCCAAGCGCACGAATGCGCTGTGCGATCTGGACCGCCTGCACTTCAAGGGATCAGAATCGGCCGCGATCAGGTTTGGTTGAGTATCACGTAGCGACGCCGAGCTTGCTTGGGCGTCCTCATGTATGGCGCGAGCTGGTCTTTCGCGTACTCCTCAGATTGAGCCGCGGTCGTGTGCGCCTGTTTCCAAGCGCTCCATGCTTCCGTGTCTTCATCTGCGGGCCGCCGCGGAGGTTTCCGCACCAACGGACCCGTTGGACTCGGCGTCGATCCTTGATCGATCACCACCGCGCCGCGGCGATCGCGACGTTGCCCTTGTTCGAAGCGCTCGAAACGCTCCATGGTCCGCATCTCCCACGCCGAGCCGCGTTCTTGAGACGCTTCATCTTGAGTGAGCGCGGTTTGCGTCTGGGGCTCGTCGCGGCGACCGAGCTTGGTGCGATCGACGCCCGTGCGTGGAATCTCGAGGTTCGCGCCTTCCCGAATGCGCTGCTGGTACGCATCGCCGTTTTGGTCGATACGCGCCGGCAGTCCGACGAAGCCTCCATCCACTGGGGTGACACCCACGGCTCCCGCAGTATCGCCGATCTCGGAGCACGAATGCGCGCGATTTGATTACGCGCACGCGTAATTCGCACAGGTTTCGAAAATCATTCAGCTTCAATCTTCCACTCAACTCCCCGGTCGTTTTCGACGATGATGCATCCATGCCGTCCTTTGCCGGCATAGCGCTCAAAGACCGACTGCGTCAGGAAGGTCCCTTTGAGCTGTGGAGCGCGGAGCTCCAAGGCCGAATGTTGGCGGTGCGCCGCGTTTCGCCCGATCTCGCCGACCACGCGACGATTCGGACCGCGCTCGCGCACGCCTCGCAGGTCGCGGTGAAAGTGGCGCACGAGAACATCGTTCACTGTCACGGCTTGTATTCGCTCGACGGCGTGGGTGCGCAGATCTCCGAAGCACCACCCCAGCTCGAGCTCGAGCTGATGATGCGGCACAAGATCGATCCGCGCCTGTCCACGTGGATCATCCGTCAGCTCGCCGAAGCGATCATCCACGCGGAGTCGCTCACCGTTTCACACAACAACATCATGCCGCGACACATCTACGCGTCTGCGGACGGTGTCGTACGCCTCGACTTCGGCGTGATGCGCTCCGTGTCTTCGGGGCCGGATCAAACGTCGATCGCCGGCATCGGCGATGCCGCCTACGAGCCGGTGTTCATGAAGGACGGCAAGCCGCATCCACCCTCCGACGTGTATTCGCTCGCCTGTATTTGGTTCGAGCTCCTCACGCAGCGCCGCTACTCCGATCTGCTTCGCGAAAAACGCGGTATCCATCCGCTCGCGACGTCTTTCGCCCCACAACTTCCGGCATCGATCAATCACGCGTTGGCGCGCGCGCTCGACGGTGCTGCGCGTGATCCTTTTCTCGACGCGAAGTCATTCTCTGCAACGTTGGCGCGCATCTTCTACGTCGATCTCGACGCGAGCGACGAACAGCACGGATCGAACGCGATCAAAGATCGAGCGCGCAGCGTGCTCGGTGTTTCGAACGAACCGCCCGAGACGCGCACCACGATCACCGATCCGGAAGCTGCACCGGCGCGCGGCACGTTTACGCAGATGCTCGAAGAGCGCGCGCGTCCCGTCGAGCCGCGCCCGCTGACCAGCGACGATCACGATTCGAGCGACGTCGTCGAGCGCAACCGCAGCACTTGGGCTCCAGGCATCTCGATTCCCGCGGGCCAAAATCCGCTCGGCCCGCAGCCGGTGACTCATCCGCTGCTCCTCGATCCGACGCCCGCGGCGATGAGCACCTTTCCGTCGCTCGGTCCGTCGGTGAGCACGCAAGCTCCGCTCGAACGTCCCGAGGTCTGGCCCACCTGGATGAAGTGGTTCCTCCTCGGCTTCGTGCTGACCTTCCTCGGCCTGCGCGTCCTGCACGGCTGATCCTTCCTGCCTCATCCGCCTGATACGAAAAGTGGTGGACGGATAAACCCAGCGGAGGTATGAGCAGCCCGCTTATGGGCTTCAAGGTCGTCTCTGGTGGCCAAACGGGCGTAGACCGCACCGCGTTGGATGTCGCGCTCAGCCTCGGGATCGAGATCGGGGGCTGGTGTCCGCGCAACCGTTGGGCGGAAGACGGAACGATCCCCGCGAAGTATCCGCTCTTCGAGACCCGCTCCTCCGACGTTCACGTGCGGACGCAGCGGAACGTCGAGATCAGCTCGGCGACCTTGGTCCTCTCGCGCGGCTCACCCATGGGCGGGACGCGTTACACCGTCGAGATCGCCGAAGCGTTGTGCCGGCCGGTTTTGATCATCGACCTGAACGACGGCCAGCCGGACCACATTCAAGCGATCGTCCGATGGCTGGATGCGGTGAAGCCGACGGTGCTCAACGTCGCCGGCCCGCGGGAAAGCGGAGCGCCGGGCGTCAGTGAGCAAGCGAAGTGGCTCCTCACCCGCGCCTTCATGCGTTCGACGCACACCGCGCCGGTGCACATGGCCGTCGGCGCGCTCTCTTCGACGCCACCGGTGTTCTCCTCGTTGTTGATCAGCTGATCCTTCGACCAGCTGTACTTTAGGACAGCTGTACTTTAGGACAAGGAAGCCGACAATTCGGATTCTGCGACGAACCTGTCCGTCCGCTCAGGTTCTGTTTTCGACCACAGGTTCAGCTCCGGGCGATCGGGAAACAACAACACCACGTTCGGCACACCGCGCTCGTCCGCCGACTTTCGCGCTTTGCCCGGCTTCTCCACCTTGGGCATCAGCTCCACGCGCCGGCCCGCTTCCCGAAGTCGATAAGCGACGCCCACGGCACGTTCGAGATCCTTCTCGTCCGTGGCCACGACCATCACCTCTGCGCCTGCGGTGCGTTCGGGGAACATCTTCCGTTCCTCCATCACCACCAAGATGCGCTCCAGGCCGAGCGAGAAACCGCACGCCGGAATATCGCGCCCGAGGAACATGCCCACCAAACCGTCGTAACGGCCGCCGCCGCCGAGCGAGCCCGCGAGATCTTTCACCGCGAGCTCGAAGATACATCCCGTGTAGTAACCCAAGCCGCGCGCGAGCGTCGGATCGAACTTGATGTGCTCCGCCGCGGGCGTGTTCTTCGACAGCTCCAAAACCCTGGAAATCTCGGCCAGCGCCGCTTTTCCGGCCAGGTGCTCGAGCTGCAGCTCGCTCGCAGATTTCACCGAAATCAGGCGCATCAATTCATCCTGCGACGCCGGCGAAATTCCTTTCGCGGTGAGCTCCGCGCGCACGCCGCCGGCGCCGATCTTGTCGAGCTTGTCGATGGCGACGATCGCCTCGGTCTCCTTCTCCGCCGGAATTCCCGCGATCTCGATAAATGCGCGCAAAAGTCCGCGGTGATTGATCTTCAGCTCAAAGTCGCGAAATCCCAATCTCCGCATACATTCAGAGACCGCGCCGCAAACCTCCGCTTCCACCAACAGCTCACGTGCGCCGACGATGTCCACGTCGCACTGATAAAACTCGCGAAATCTCCCTTTGCCCGGAGTATCCGCGCGCCACACCGGCTGAATCTGATAACGCCGCCAGATCGCGGGGAGCTGTCCTTGATACTCGGCGACCACACGCGCGAGCGGCACCGTCAGATCATAACGGAGCCCCATATCGGCCAACAATTTCTCCGCGCCCGGCGCCGTTTCTCCGCTGCGCCCCGTAATAATTGCAGCTTCTCCAGCGAGATATTTCGACGCGTCCCTGATCCCATCGACCATCGGCTGGCCGCGGTGGAGAATTTTGAAGACCAGCTGATCACCTTCTTCGCCGTATTTTCCCAGCAAAGTATCGAGGCGCTCGAACGTCGGCGTCTCCAGCGGTTCGAAGCCGTGCGCTTCGTAAACCTGCCGAATTATCCCGGTCACATATTCGCGACGTTTGACGTCGACCGGCAAAAAATCGCGCGTGCCCTTGGGGGGCGCCGTGTTCGCCTTTTTCGCTTTCATTGGATGATCTTCAAACCCACGGGCGGACCCTTTTCCGCATTGGCCGCCGACTTCGCGAGCATCGTCGCCAACTTCCGCGCGAGCCCGAAAAATGCGCGCGAAGCTTTGCTCTCCGGATTCACCAACACCTCGGGCCGGCCTGCGTCGCCCGACTCACGCGTCGATATTTCGATCGGAATTTCGCCGAGCACCGGCACGCCGATATCCTTCGCGAGCTGAGTTGCACCGCCGTGCGCAAAAATATGGTGGCGCGCCCCGCAACCGGTACACTCGAAATAAGACATATTTTCCACGACGCCCAAGGTCGGAATATCGACGCGATCGAACATGGCTTTTCCGCGGATCACGTCCGCCAAAGCCACTTCCTGCGGCGTCGAGACCAATACCGCGCCCGACACTTTTACGTTCTGGGCAATGGTGAGTTGCACGTCACCTGTCCCCGGGGGCAGGTCGAGGATCATATAATCCAAGTCACCCCATTCGACGTCGCGCATGAATTGAATCAGCGCGCCGTTCAACATCGGACCGCGCCAGGTCATCGCCTCTTTGGGATCGACGATGAAACCGATCGACATCACGCGCAACCCGTGACGTTTCAGCGGCAACAAACGATTCGCCTGAATTTCCGGCCGTTCGTGCGTTCCGAACATCGTCGGAATCGACGGACCATAAATATCCGCGTCCAATAAACCGACGTTCGCGCCCATGTTCGCCAGGGCCGCCGCAACGTTCGTGGCCACCGTCGATTTACCGACGCCGCCTTTGCCCGAAGCAAACAAAATAATATTGCGCGCGCCGGGGATCAGATTTTGCCCCCCCTGCGCCGCCGGCCGCGAAGTGCGTACGTTCCAACCGAACGCCAGCTCCACTTTGCGCGATCCGATCAGCTCCGCGAGCGCGTGGTTGATCTCCTGCTCGAGCAGCGCCTTCGGCTCCCACGCCGGCGTAGGCAATTCGAGCCCGATACGGACCCGCGACGCCTCCACGCGAACGTCTTTCACCATCCCGAGCGCGACGATGTTCTTCGAGAGCTCGGGATCGATCACCGACTCCAGCTTCTTGGTCACCGCTTCCGGTGTGGGTTCGTCCTTGTCCTTCTTGCCAAACATGAGTGCCTCTTTTACGAGCGTGAGGACCATGCCCTCGCCGCTCGCTCATTTTCGCCGCGCGCTTGCTTCCGCCGTCGTCGAAAAACTAAATCTTCCATCCGATCAGCTCGAAGCGCTCGAACAGCAGATCCGCGTTCCCGATGCGGGGCGCGGCGATCTTGCGCTGCCGTGTTTTGCCTTCGCCAAACGCCTGCAACAAAACCCAGCCGACGTTGCGCGGCAAGCTCAAGTTGCGCTCGAAGCGAGCGGCGAATGGGCCAAAGTGGAAGCCGCCGGCCCTTACGTGAACGTCACGCTCAAAACCGAGCAGCTCGCGAGCGCCGTCGTCCCCGCCGCACGCACGGAAAATTACGGCTCCTCCGAGTCCGGCCGCGGGAAAACGGTGGTCATCGATTTCTCCTCGCCGAACATCGCCAAGCCGCTCGCGTTCCACCATATCCGCTCCACGGTCATCGGCGCCGCGCTCGGCCGCTTACACGCCGCGTGCGGATACAAAGTTGTCGGGCTCAACTATCTCGGCGACTGGGGAAAACAATTCGGCCTCTTGGCCATGGGTTTTCAGCGCTACGGCGATCCTGCGAAACGCGCCGACGCGAAACATCTGGTCGAAGTCTACGTGCGCGCCAACCGCGAGGCCGACGTCGCCGGAAAAAAAGAAGCGATCGAAGCGCCGAAAAAAGCGCGCGCACTGCACGACACGCTCGCGCAGCTTCGCACGCAACCGGACGATCCGAAGACCGCGAAGAACATCAAAAGCCTCGAAAAAAAGATCGCCGAAACACCGCCGCTCGAAGTGCTCGACGCCGCCGCCCAAAAAGCCGCCGCCGAATTGCCGCTCGCGGAAGAGCGCGATCAGGAGGCCCGCCTCTACTTCAAGAAAATCGAAGATGGAGATCCCGCGGCGATCGCCGAGTGGAGAGAATTCCGCAACACCAGCATCGCCGAGTTTTTGCGCGTCTACAGCCGCATGGGGATCGAATTCACCGCCATCGAAGGTGAATCGTTTTATACCAAGGCGCTCGAAAAAACCGTCGACGAGGTCCGCAAACAACCTGGCACAGAGATCAGTGACGGTGCGGAGATCGCCAAAGTCGACGCCAAGCCGCCGATCCTCCTGAAAACGCGCGACGGCACCACGCTCTACATCACCCGCGACATCGCCGCGGCGATCGATCGGTACGAACGTTTTCAATTCGAACGTTCGCTCTACGTCGTCGCCGCCGATCAAGCGCTGCATTTCGAACAACTGTTCAAATTGCTCGGCGCCATGGGCAAAGAGTGGGCGAAAAAATGTAAACACATCGCGTTCGGACGTGTGCACGGCATGAGCACCCGTCACGGAAACGTCGTCTTCCTCGACGACGTGCTCGACGAATCCGTACAAAAAGCCCGGGAAATCTGCGAACAATCGGATCGCATCGATCGCGACCGTCTCGACGAAACCGTGGAAGCGATCGGCGTCGGCGGCTTGGTCTTCGGCGATCTGAAAAATCTGCGCAGCAGCGACTATACTTTCGATCGCGACACCGCGCTCAGCTTCGAGGGCCACACCGCGCCGTACGTGCAGTTCTCGCACGCACGCGCATGCAGCATTTTGAAAAAAGGCGGCGGCGTCCCGGAAACTGCGGATACTTCGCTGTTGGTGCTCGACGAAGAACGCGCCGTCTTGAACGCGCTCGCCGCTTATCCCGACGTCGTCGAAAAAGCGTGCGACGACTTCGAGCCGTCGCTGGTCACCCGCGCCATCCTCGACCTGGCCCAACTGACAGCGTCCTACCTGACCAGCGGAAATCGCGAGCGCCAAAAACGAATTCTCGTCGAAGACGATCCGAAATTGCGCGACGCACGCCTCCATTTGGTCGACGCCGTCCGCAATACTCTGCGTCACGGGCTCTCCTTGCTCGGTGTCCGCGCGCCCGAGTCGATGTAATATGATCGTCGAGCTCCACTACGAACGTGATGGCCGCGGTGAACCGCTCCTCCTCTTGCATGGCGGCGGGCTCTCCGCCGCTTCGCACCGAAATACTCGCTTCGAGCTGTCGCAATATTTCGACGTCATCGCGCCCGATACCCGCGGGCACGGAAAAAGCCCGGACGCAGACGAGCCGCATTCTTACGCGAAATTCGCAGACGACATCTTGGCGCTCCTCGACAAATTAAATATTCCGCGCGCCCATATTTTAGGATTTTCCGACGGCGCCGTCACCGCGCTCCATCTGGCGATCTATCACCCGGCCCGCGTAAATAGAGTTATTGCCCTGGGAGGCAACTATCTCGTCGAAGGTTTGACCTCGGGTGCCATCGCGCAGATGGCGACCATGGGGCGCTCCAAGCTCACCGAGCTCTGGCTCAGCGAGCCGAACTATTCCAGCGTGGAGCTGGCGAAGATCACCGCACCTGTCCTGGTGGCCATCGGCGATCGCGACGCGATCCGCCTGGAGCACGCGGTCGCCATGCACCAAAAAATTCCAGGCTCCGAGCTGTGTATTTTTCCGGGCGCCGGACACATGGTGCTCTGGGAACAACCACAAACCGCGCACGACGCGATCCGCCGGTTCCTCGCGCCTAAGAAGCCCGCACCCGCAAAAGCTGGGACAAAATCGCTCGACGTCATCGTGGTCGGCACCGGCGGCGCAGGCAGCGCGGCGATGTATCACTTGGCGAAACGCGGCGCGCGCGTCTTGGGTATCGATCGTTTTCCGCCCGGCCACGCACGCGGCAGCTCGCACGGCGACACGCGAGTCATCCGCCTCGCCTATTTCGAGAGCCCGAACTATGTACCGCTGCTGAAGCGCGCTTATGAGCTCTGGGACGAGCTCTCCACCGCAGCGGGACGCCCACTGATCCACCGGACAGGTCTCATTCAAATCGGGCCCGCCGGTGGAAATATGATCTCCACCCTCGAAAAATGCGCGAGAGAGTATCAGCTCGAAGTCGAGACTTTTCCCGGCGAAGAGCTCACTCGCCGATTCCCTGGATTTTCCGCGCCGCCGAATAGTCAGGTCGCCTTCGATCGAGAAGGTGGATATCTCGACGTCGAAGATTGTGTCGTCTCCCACGCTGCGCTGGCCACCGCTGCGGGCGCCCGCCTGGTGATCGGCGAAGAAGCGATCGATCTCCGTTTCGAAGGCGACTCGGTCACGGTGGTCACGGATCGCGGCGAATATTCCGCTTCGAAGCTCATACTCACGCCCGGAGCCTGGGCGCCCCGCCTCCTCGGCGAGCTGAATATTCCGCTGCGTGTGGTGCGCAAACCGCTCTTTTGGTTCGAGCCCGAATCACCTGCGTATGAGCTGAAGAACGGTGCACCGGTCTTTCTCTACGATACGCCCAGCGGCGTGTTTTACGGCCTACCGGTGCTCGACGCGCGCGGCTTGAAAGTCGCCGAACACGGCGGGGGTGATCCGGTGAGCGATCCGCTCCGCGTTGATCGCACGCTGCACGCGTCGGAGTTATTGCGCGTGGAAGAGCTGCTCGGAAAATACCTTCCGGGCGTCGGTAAGAAGCTCAACGGACATACCGTTTGTATGTACACGATGAGCCCCGACGAAAATTTTCTCCTCGGGACTCATCCCGAAACCGAACGGATCTGTTTCGCTGCCGGACTTTCCGGCCACGGATTCAAATTCACCTCCGCCCTCGGTGAGATCCTCGCCGATCTCGCCCTGTACGGAAGGACAGGCCACCCGATCGACTTCCTCAGCCCCAACCGCTTCCGCGCGCCCGCCGGACCGTGATAGCCTCGTCGCATGTTCGGCGCCCCGCTCCTCGCGTTGGCCGTCATCGCCGCCGCACCGGAGAACAAACCCGACGCCACCATCGTCCTGCAGGAACGTTATCCGCTCGCGTTTCTCTTCAGCGCGCCGACGGGTGAAGCCGCGAAGATCTCCAGCTCAGAGACCATTCGGATGATCTCGAAGCTCGTCGAACACCACACCGACTTCTTCCTGCAAATCGCGGAAACACAGATCGTCACCGACTGCGCCGGTCGCCTCGCGTGCCTCGTTCGCCAGATGCGCCCTGACTACAATCGCGAAGCGATGTTGCTCGACTCGGGCACGATCGTCCCCTTCTCAGAGCACATCCGCGATCTGCGGCAACGTAAAACATCCTATCCACGTTACATGATCGTACTTTCGAATATTACGCTCGAGGGCCAAGCGGACCGCGTCTCGGCGATCCTCATCGACACTGATATCGCGCTCGAATATTTCCACTCCGCCTCGCGCGAAGATCCGGCTTGGGAGCGGGACACCGATGCACGCATCAACGAATATGCGGTGATCTTCGGACCACAACGCGCACAGATCAACAACACCAACGAAGCCGAGAAGTTCATCCAAGACCTATTTTTTCTGGGTTTGAAGCCGCTACTCGAACAAACGAATCACTGGGAACCGTTCGGCACGATCGAGCTGTCGGTGAACAAAAGCGGCGTGGGTATCCTGCTCGACGGAGCACCGATCGGCACCACACACGCTGGTCTGACGCGGATCGAACGGGTCACCAGCGGCATCCGGCAAATGTCGTTCGAGGATCCGGAACGCGGCGACGAAAACACCGCGGTCGAAGTGATCCGCAATCAGGTCGCGCGCGTGGAGGTCGACCTCAAAGGTGGAGTTTCCGGCTCAGCCGCTGGGATCCGCAAGGGAGTATTTTGGACCGGCCTCGGCCTCGGCGTCGCCGGCGCGGTGCTCACCACCGTCGCCATCGCGCGCAGTGATAGTAATGTCTCGACTTATTGTTTCGATTCTCCCGGCGCGAATTGCCGCTCGATGTCGCAATTTCAAAGTATCGGATATTCAGCGAGTGAGGCGGAGAAAGGCGGCGATCCCAATCCCAGCGGAATGTTGTTGGCCCCGCTCGGATATAGTATCGCGCTCACCGGAATTACTTTTGCGCTCGGTACTTATTTATTCGGCGATTCCGACGAAATTCCCTGGATCCAGCTCGTCGCTGGCGTCGCGCTCGGTGCCGCGTCTTACGGCATCAGCAGCACCATGAATCCTTAGTCTTTGGCGTGCGCGACGGCGTGAACCGTCGTCACCAGATCGGACGCTTCGATCGGCTTCGCCAAATGGCGCTGAAAGCCGACGGAGAGCGCGCGATCGCGATCCTGTCGCGTGGCGAACGCCGTCACCGCGATCGCCGGTACGCTGCGCACCAATACATTCTCGTGGCTGCGAATTTTTCCCACCAACTGATACCCATCTTCACCGGGCATCGCGATATCGCTGACCAATACCGCCGGCGGCCGCGACACGACCAGCTCGAACGCTTCTGCAGCGGACGAGGCCACGCGCACCTGTGCACCGAAGTGGCGCAACATGGTGGCGATCAGCTCGCGTGCATCGGGCTCGTCGTCGACCACCACCATATCCACACCCACCAAAGTCGGCAGACTTTCGCTGGTGCTCTGTTTCGGTAAAGTCGAAGCCTGACGTTGTCCGGGCAGGCGTTCGGCCGCACCGAGCAGCGGTAATTCGACGATAAAAACGGCGCCTTTTCCTTCGCCTTCGCTGTACGCCGAAATAACTCCGCCGTGCAGCTCGACCAAGTGCCGCGAGATCGCCAAGCCGAGGCCGAGCCCACCACCCGAGCGCGCGACGTCGCCCTGCCGGAAACGTTCGAAAATATGCGGCAATAAATGTGCGGCAATTCCGCGGCCCGAATCTTCGACCTGCAGCCGCACCTTATTTCCGAGCTGCTCCGCGCGAAGCTCGACGCGCCCGTTCTTCGGCGTAAATTTGATCGCGTTGGTGAGTAAGTTGGTGATGACTTGTTGGAGACGAGCAGCATCCCCGTTCACCAACTCGGTTATATTTCCGAGCCGCGACTCCAGCGAGATACCTTTTTCCAGCGCCGCCTGCCGCACACTATCTAAAGTTGCGGTGAGGATCGGCGTCATCAACGTCGGCTTTTGTTCGATGCGTAACTTGCCGCTGATGATCCGGGAAACGTCGAGCAGCTCCTCGATCAGCCGAGCTTGAAGCTTGGTATTGCGTTCGATCGTCGCGACCGCACGTTTCCAGGTCGCCTCATCGAGCTCATTCTTCGCGAGCATTTGTGCCCATCCGAGGATGGCGTTCAGCGGCGTCCGCAGCTCGTGAGATAGTACGGCGAGAAATTCGTCTTTCGCGCGGTTTGCCGCTTCGACTTTTTCAATCCTCGACAGCGCATTTTCCAAAGCATCAGAGAGAAATCTCCGCTCCTCCCGCAAGCGCGCGAGCTCGAGCGTGAGATCTTCATGGCTTCGTTCGGTCTGTTCCAGCTCGGTCATGATTCTTGTCGACTCGTTCCTCGAGTCAGCGCCGCGATCTTCGCCAGCAGCTCGCTCGCGTCGATCGGTTTCGTGAGATGATGTTGAAAGCCAGCAGCGAGCGCGCGCGCCCGATCCTGTTCTGCCGCATATGCGGTCAATGCCAACGCGGGCGTCATTCCTCCGCGCGAAGCGTCCAATTTTCGTATGGCGTCGATCAACCAGTAGCCGTCTAGGGACGGCATGCCGATGTCGCTCACAACCACCGCCGGCTTGAAGATCTGCACCGCAGCGAGAGCCTCGGCCGCCGAGCCCACGGCGCTGACCGCGGCGCCGGAACGCTCCAAAAGCTCGGTGATCAACTCGCGTGCATCCGGTTCATCGTCGACCACCAGCACGCGGACACCTGCAAAGCTTGCGACCGGGAGCACCGACTCCCGCGCCACAATGTTCGCTTGCGACACCGCGTCCGGTCCGCGTTCCAGGGGCAGCTCCACGGTGAACTTCGAGCCGAGATCGAGGCCGTCACTTTCACCGCGGATCGTTCCGCCGTGGAGGATGACCAAGTGATGCGCGATCGCCAGGCCGATCCCCAGACCGCCGTGTGCACGCGTCGAGCTCGAATCCGCTTGGCGAAAACGCTCGAAAATATGTGGGAGGAATTCGGGCGCAATCCCTTTGCCGTCGTCGCAGACTTCGACGATCAAACGAGAATCGAGCTCACCAATTTTTACGTGCACTCGTCCATTCGGACGCGTGAATTTGATGGCGTTGGTGAGCAGATTCCAAAATACCTGCTGAAGCCGCGAGGGATCCGCGGAAACGAGATCGTTCTCGGTCGTGACTTCCAAAGTCAGCGCGACGCCTTTGGTCTCCGCAGCGGCGCGCACCGTCTCCACCGCCGCATAAAGCAGCGCGGCGACATTTTGCGGGCGCACGTCGAGGCGTAACTTGCCTGCGACGATCCGCGAAACGTCGAGCAGATCCTGAATGAGCTGCGCCAATACTTTGGTGTTTCTTTCGATCGAACGTGCCGCACGCGCAAAAGACGCGGCATCCAATTTTTCGTGCGAGAGCAGCTGCGACCAACCCATCATCGCATTCAGCGGAGTGCGCATTTCATGCGAGAGGATCGCCAAAAACTCGTCTTTGGCGCGATTTGCGGACTCCGCCATTCGCGACTCTTCACGGAGCTGTTCTTCGATACCTTTCAGCTCGCTGATGTCGGTAACGAAGCCTTCGACGATCGCCGTCTCATCCGGTGCAACTCCGACACAACGCCCTTGTTCGCGCACCCATCGTTCTTTGCCATCCGCGCCGAGCAGGCGGTACACCAAATGGTAGGCGCGTTCTTCGCGCACGGCGTGTGCGATCTCTTCGGTAATCCGCGTGCGATCCTCGGAGTGTATCAAGCTGGAAAAGACCAACTTACCTTCGAGAAATTCGGCCGCGCGGTAACCGGTGAGATCGACGATTCCGTCGCTGACGAACTCCATGCTCCGGGCGGTGTCTGCGCGCCCGCGATACGCGGTGCCCGGTAAGTTGGCGATCAAGGTGGAGAGAAAACGCCGGCTCTCCTCCGCTTCCGCGCGCGCGACGCGTTCTTTCTCCGTCAGCTCGCGACGAACTCGAGCCATGCCCAAGAGAGCACGTGTCCTCGCGGTCAGCTCACGAGCGGAGAACGGTTTGACGAGATAGTCGTCTGCGCCCGCTTCGAAACCTTCGACGCGCGACTCTTCACCGCCACGCGTAGAGATCACCAAAACCGGCACCCCTTTGGTCGCAGGGTGCGCGCGCAGCTCGCGGAGCAGGTCGAAGCTCTCCACGTCGGCCTGCATCGCATCGCAGATCACCAGATCCGGCGGTATTTCTCGGGCGCGCGCGAACGCGAAGGCGGCGTCCGAAAACGGCTCCACCGCCCAATGACGGCTGAGGAGACGCGTCAGATAACTGCGCATATCGCGGTTGTCTTCACAGACCAACACCCGCGACCGGAGCGCCGCATCCGAAATTGTCGGCATTCTACCTGTCCTGTCGGACAGCCAGGAAGTGTCACTGATCTGCGCGAGATCGGAAGAAATCTCGTCGCCGCGATCGGCCCAACGCACCGCCTCTTCGAGATAAGGCAACAAGCCGATCGAAGTGGCAGCCATCTTGCGAACGCCGAAGTCGACACCGCGGAGATGGTCCTTTCCGCGAGGAATCTCCACGATCACTTCGGTGCCGATGCCCGGCGCGCTCGCCAGGCTCACCGAGCCGCCGTGGAGCCGCGCCAGCTCGCGCACCAAAGAGAGGCCGATGCCCGTGCCGTCGCGGGTGCGTGCCCGCGATCCGCGCACTTGATGAAATCGATCGAAGACGCGCGACTGTTCGTCTTTGGGAATACCGACGCCGGTATCCCGCACTGCGAGAACGATCCGCTCAGGCGTCTTTTTGAGGACGATATTTACGCCGCCGCGGAACGTGAATTTGAACGCGTTGGAGACGAGATTGAGAACAACCTTTTCCCACATCTCGCGATCGACAAACACCTCTTCTTCGAGCGGCGGGCAGTCGACCACATATTGTAATTCGGCCTTTTTCATCGCCGCCGCAAAGATGCTGGCCACGTCGCGCGTGAGAGTTGCGAGATCAGTCGGCTGAAATGCGGTCTGTACGCGGCCGGCTTCGATCCGCGAGAAATCGAGCAGAGTATTGACCAATTTCAAAAGCCGCAGCGCATTTCGGTGCGCAATATCTAATTTCTCGCGGTTCTCTTGGTTGAGGGTCGACTGGTCGTCGAGCACATCTTCCAGGGGCCGGAGCATCAGAGTCAGCGGAGTCCTGAATTGATGACTGACGTTTCCAAAGAATACCGTCTTGGCGCGATCGATCGCCGCGAGAGCTTCCGCTCTTTTGGTCTCCGATTCCAAAGCACGCGCGTTCGCCAGAGCTGCAGAAGTCTGTGCAGCAGCAATTTCGATGAAGCGGCGATATTCATCATCGAGCGCGCGCCGCGGAGAGACTCCGACGACCAATACCCCCGTCGCATGTTCGCGTCCCGGCTCGATCAGCGGGCGAACCAGCGCAGTTCCCAGGCGCGTTTCGTCGAGGATCACCGAGGAAAAGGCGGGAGCCACCCGTCCCATCGGCCAGTGTGATGTTTCCGGCGCAGCGCCTGCACCGAAAGAAGCGATCAAACGTCCTTGATCGGTGCCGGGCTCGGCAAGATAGGCGAGCGCAAACGAGACTTCGGTACAGCTCGATTCCAACGCAGCGATCGATCTCTCTAACACTTCTCTCGCCGTGCGCGCCCGCGTCGTTCCTTCCGCGAGCTCTCGTAGACAGCTCATGCGCCGTTCGGCGGCGATCCGATGCGTGGTCTCGTTCGCAGTGATCAATATCCCGGCCGGCGCGCCCCGATCGTCGCGAATCGCGCTGAGCGCGAAACTAAAATGTGCTTCTTCGAGCTCACCTTGGCGCAATAAAAACAGCGGGCGATCGGTTTGAGTAATCGTATTTCCATCCGCCAGCACACTCTCGAGATGAGGAGACAGCTCCATGAAATGAGCGCGCCAAGAATCTTGCGCTGCGTCGATGATCGCTTGGAAAGAAGCGTTCTGTACGGCGACCCGATCGGGTTCCCAAACGATCATCATCGGCGCTGCCGCCGCCAAAATGAGACTCTCGCCAGCGACCCGCCAAGGCGCGACGTCTGTACGTGGAGCTGGAGACGTCTCGCCGATCGGCGTATCTCCGGGGATATTGTCTACGCCGGTCGACATCGAACGAGGCGCAAGTCTGCAAATCCCGCGTCACCGCCGCATTTGCGGATCTTCGATACAAATCTCGAGGCAAAAGACCCCGGAGCCCGCGCGCTCGGGGCAGGCCGCCCCGAACTATCTTCTGGTTTCCAAGAGTTGTTGGGCGACACCAATCCGAGCATATGCTCGGCGCGTGCGAGAACGCCCACTCATCCTCCTGGTCGAAGACTGCGACGACAACCGCGATATGTACGCGGCATTCCTCTCTCGAAAAGGGTTCGAGGTCGCGGAAGCGATCGACGGACAACAAGCGCTCTCGCAGAGCTTCACACTTCTGCCGGATCTGGTGGTGATGGACCTTTCGCTGCCGGATATGGACGGCGTACAGGCAATCGAGAAACTGCGCTCCGATGCGCGCACCACACAAACTCCGATCATCGTCGTCTCCGGCCACGTCCGCGCGGACGGGGATGACCAGAGCCAAGGTTGGAACGCGTTTCTCACGAAGCCCTGTCCTCCTGATGAGCTGATCAAACAAATTCAGAAATTATTGTCCTGAAACATTCAGGTTATTTTTTCTGCGCGGCCACCGGCGCCGTTGAGGCGGAAATCTGCGGCGCCCGTGCCTTTCTCACCACACGGGTTCGATTCAAATACGGGGCGAGAGGAATCACTTCGGCGAGCGGTCGCGTCTCGTCAATTCCAATTCCCATCAATCGGAACGTGCGGCGGAACGCGCGAAGCACCGGAAAAATAGCCAATAAGAGGACTGCAGCAAAACGGCGTGAAAAAAATTGGCGGGAGCGCATCGTGGTCGATCTCCTTCTCGACACGTCTGCAGTGCAACGCAAGGGCCGTACTGGGTCCGTTAGCGGCGGAGCAAGTCCGCCTGCGGACCCTTCGTTCGCTGCGCTCACTGCGCGCTTCGCTTGCTGGGGCGTTCGCCGCGGAGCAAGTCCGCCTGCG
>WUUC01215316.1_pt1 | contig 206143 bp, 170 predicted proteins | sample 6278441 | NCBI WGS metagenome assembly WUUC01 (sample SAMN13675441, study PRJNA597444) | soil metagenome | isolation source: soil | place: USA: Washington | collected 2017-10 | reverse complement strand
CGGCCACGCGGACTACATCAAGAACATGATCACCGGTGCCGCGCAGATGGACGGCGCGATCCTGGTGGTGAGCGCGGTCGACGGACCGATGCCGCAGACGAAGGAGCACATCCTTCTCGCGCGTCAGGTCGGCGTTCCCGCGATCGTCGTCTTCTTGAACAAGTGCGACCTCGTCGATGACGCTGAGCTGCTCGATCTCGTGGAGCTCGAAGTTCGCGAGCTTTTGACGAAGTACAAATACCCGGGAGACGAGTCGCCCGTGATTCGCGGCAGCGCGCTCAAGCCGTACCAGTCGGCGGGCAAAGAGGGTGCCGAGTCACTCCTCAAGCTGCTCGAAGCACTCGATACGTACATCCCGACGCCTGTCCGCGAAGAGGACAAGCCGTTCCTGATGCCGATCGAAGACGTGTTCTCGATCTCCGGCCGTGGCACCGTGGTGACCGGTCGTATCGAGCGCGGCAAGGTCAACGTGGGTGAGAAGGTGGAGATCGTCGGATTCAAGCCGACCGCCGACACCGTCGTCACCGGCGTCGAAATGTTCCGCAAGCTGCTCGACAGCGGCATCGCGGGCGACAACGTCGGCTGCCTCCTTCGTGGTATCGCGAAGGAAGACGTCGAGCGTGGTCAAGTTTTGGCGAAGCCGGGCTCGATCAAGCCGCACACCAAGTTCAAGTGCGAGACGTACATCCTCAATAAAGATGAGGGTGGCCGCCACACGCCGTTCTTCAAGGGATATCGCCCGCAGTTCTACTTCCGCACGACGGACGTGACCGGCGCAGTGACGCTCCCCGAAGGAACCGAAATGGTCATGCCGGGTGACAACATCTCGATGGACGTCGAGCTGATCACTCCGGTCGCCATGGACAAGGGCATGAACTTCGCCATCCGCGAAGGTGGCCGAACCGTCGGCGCCGGCGTGGTGACGGAAATCGTCGCTTAGTTTGAATTAAAGGTACCTGTCCGGAGGTCCAGCTGGACTTTCGGACAGGTGTTCAAGAGCGTCCCGGCTTCGGTCGGGGCGCGCGCAATCGAGGGTAATGGCGATGGCCAACAAGACGACCAAGATTCGCATCCGCCTCAAAGCATATGATCACCGGCTGTTAGATCAGGCCGTGGCGGAAATCGTGGAATCGGCGCGGCGCACCGGCGCGAAGCTCGCCGGACCGATCCCGCTGCCGACGCGGATCAACCGCTACACGGTTCTTCGCGGACCGCACGTGGACAAGAAGAGCCGCGAGCAGTTCGAGATCCGGACGCACAAACGCTTGGTCGACATCCTCGACCCGACGCCGCAGACGCTCGACGCTCTGATGAAGCTCGATCTGTCGGCCGGCGTGGACGTGGAGATCCGGTCATGATTTTGGATGTTTTCGACATCAAGAAGAACAAGGTCGGCTCGGTCGACCTGGACGACTCCGTGTTCGCCGGTCCGGTGAAGGACCATCTGTTCTGGGAAGTCGTGAGAATGCAGCTCACGAACAAACGCCGCGGAACGAGCAGCACGAAGACGGTCACCATGGTCAGCGGCACAGGTAAAAAGCCGTTCCGCCAGAAGGGTACCGGCAACGCGCGCCAAGGCTCGCTTCGTTCGTCGCAGATGGTCGGCGGCGGCGTGGTCCACGGACCGCAGCCCCGCGACCATAGCTACGAGATGCCGAAGAAGATGGTGAAGGGCGCGCTGCGCTCGGCGCTCTCGCTTCGCCGCTCGGAGTCGAAGCTGTTCGTCATCCAGGGATGGAAGCCGAGCTCGCCGAAGACGAAAGATGCACGCGCGATCCTCAAGGCGTTTGGCGGCGAATCGGTCCTGGTGGTCGACAGCCGTGACAACGAGAACTTGATGCGGTCGGTGCGCAACCTTCCGAAGGCGAAGTTCGTTCCGGTCGAAGGCATCAACGTGCGCGACATCCTCGCGTGCGAGAACCTGATCATCGGCGAAGACGTCGTCGCGAAGCTGGTCGATCGCTTGAAGACCAAGCCGTCGCGCAAAGAGAAGGAGGCGAAAAATGCGTAGCCCCCATGAGATCCTGAAGCGGCCTCGCATCACCGAAAAAGCGTCGCGCATGAGCACGACGGGTCACTCGGTGGTGATTTTCGAAGTGCCGCTCGACGCGAACAAAATCGAGATCGAAAAAGCGGTCTCTTCGGTGTTCAACGTCCAAGTGGTCGAGGTGCGAACCTCGATTATGCGCGGAAAGATCAAGCGGCGCGGCCGTAGCTCCGGCAAACGTCCGAACTGGAAGAAAGCGATGGTCACCTTGGCTGAAGGCCAGGAGATCGATTTCTTCGGCGGCGCGGCGAGCTAAGAGAAGAGGAGACGAAGAATGGGCATTCGCACGTTCAAGCCGACGACCCCGACGCGCCGGCACATGACGAGCTCCGACTTCTCGGAGATCACCAAGGACAAGCCAGAGAAGAAGCTGGTCACCCGCAAGCAGAATCACGCGGGTCGCAACTTTCGCGGCAAGATCACGACGCGGCACAAGGGCGGCGGTCATCGCCGTCGTTATCGTCTGATCGACTTCAAGCGGACGAAGATCGATGTCCCCGCGAAAGTGGCTGCGATCGAGTACGATCCCAACCGCTCCGCGCGCATCGCGCTCCTCCACTACGCCGACGGCGAGAAGGCTTATATCCTCGCGCCGATCGACCTCGCCGTGGGCGCGACCGTGCTGGCGGCGACCAAGAGCATCGACCCGATTTCGGGAAACGCGATGCCCTTGAAAGACATCCCGCTCGGAACGCAGATCCACAACATCGAGCTTCGTCCCGGTAAGGGCGGCCAGCTCGTTCGGACGGCCGGTGGGTCAGCGCAGCTGATGGCGAAGGACGGAAAGTACGTAACTGTACGCTTGCCTTCCGCCGAAATGCGGCGCGTTCTCGCGACCTGCATGGCGACCGTGGGTCAGCTCGGCAACGAGCAGCACGAGAACGTGGTTCTCGGCAAAGCGGGACGCAAGCGTTGGCTCGGCGTTCGTCCGACCGTCCGCGGTTCGGCGATGAATCCGGTCGACCACAACAACGGTGGTGGTGAAGGACGCGCAAAGGGTGGCAAGCCGCCGCGTACTCCGTGGGGCAAGATGGCCCGCGGCCTTCGCACGCGAAACAACAAGCGCACCGATCAGTTCATCGTGACTCCGCGCAAACGCGGCAAGCAGTCCGGACAGGGTTAGTTGAGGTTTAAGAGATGGCGCGTTCGCTGAAAAAAGGTCCGTTCGTAGACGGCCACCTGTTGAAGAAGATCGAAGGCATGAACAAGGCCAGCAAGAAGGTCGTGGTCAAGACTTGGTCGCGTCGTTCGGTGATCACGCCGGACTTCATCGGCCACACCTTCGCCGTGCACAACGGAAAGAAGTTCGTGCCCGTGTTCGTCACCGAACACATGGTCGGTCACAAGCTGGGCGAGTTTTCGCCGACGCGGACCTTCCACGGCCATTCCGTAGCCGACAAAGCGAAGAAGGCTGGTCCCGGCGGCGGCGCGAAGCCAGCCGCGAAGTGACGCGAAAGAGGTAGAGAATGATCGCCAAGGCAACAGCACGATTCCTTCGCGTCGGGCCGCACAAAGCGCGGTTGGTCGCCGATCTGATCCGCGGGAAGAACGTCGAAGAGGCGCTCAACATCCTGCAGTTCACGCCGAAGGGCAGCAGCTTCCGGATCGCCAAGCTTTTGAAGTCCGCCGTGTCGAACGCGGATCAAAGGCCGGGTGTGAACGTGGACAAGCTGTTCGTGAAATCGATCCAGGTGAATGCTGGACCGATCATCAAGCGCTTCCGTCCGCGAGCCATGGGCCGCGCGTCGCAGATTTTGAAGCGAACTTCCCACGTCACGCTGACGTTGGATCAGAGGGCGTAGGAGAGCGTCATGGGTCAGAAAACACATCCGGTAGGATTCCGCCTCGGCATCACGCGTACGTGGGACTCGAAGTGGTTCGAAGAGCGCAATTACGCAAATTGGCTCCACGAAGACATCGCGCTCCGCAAGTGCGTGAAGGAGAAACATTACTCCGCCGGGATCTCGAAGGTGGAGATCGAGCGCGCCGCGAGCAAGGTGAAGGTGAACATCTACACCGCGCGTCCGGGCATCGTGATCGGCAAGAAAGGCGCGGGCATCGAGCAGCTCAAGAAAGAGCTGCAGCGCCTCACCGAGAACGAAGTCTTCATCAACATCCAGGAGATCCGCAAAGCGGAGATCGATGCACAGCTGGTCGCCGAGAACATCGCGACGCAGCTCGAGCGCCGCATCGCCTTCCGTCGCGCCATGAAGAAGGCGGTGACGATCGCGATGAAGTTCGGTGCGAAAGGCATCCGCGTCGCGACCTCGGGTCGTTTGGGCGGCGCCGAAATGTCTCGCTACGAGTGGTATCGCGAAGGCCGCGTTCCGCTCCACACGCTCCGCGCGGATGTCGAATACGGCTTCTGGACGGCGCGCACCAAGCAGGGCGCGATCGGCGTGAAATGCTGGATCTTCAAAGGTGAGGTCCTTCCGTCGGCCGCCGAGCCGCCGGGTCGCGAGCGCAAACCGCGCGGCGATCGTCCGGAGCGTGACAATCGCCCGGGCGGACGCGACCGCGATAACCGCGGTGGAGATCGAGATCGCGATCGTGGCCACGGCCATGGTCACGGTTGAGAGAAGGCACTAAAGGAGTTTGAGTCGTGCTTCAGCCAGCAAGATCAAAATATCGAAAGCAGATGAAGGGCCGCCTCAAGGGCATCGCTTGGCGTGGCAGCGGGATCGCGTACGGCGCGATCGCCATTCAAGCGACCGAGAAGGGTTTGGTCACTTCACGTGAGATCGAAGCCGCTCGTATCGCGATGACCCGCTACATCAAGCGTGGTGGCCGCGTGTGGATTCGGTTCTTCCCGGACAAGCCGGTCTGCAAGAAGCCGCTCGAAACTCGAATGGGTAAGGGCAAGGGTGCCCCGGACCATTACGTCGCAGTCGTGAAGCCCGGCCGCATCTTGTACGAGATCGACGGCATCGATGAGGCCGAGGCGCGCGAAGCGTTCCGGCTGGCGTCGCACAAGCTGTCCGTGAAGACGAAAGTCGTCACCCGCGGGGAGGGCCTGTAGTCATGGCGTCCGAGAACGTGACCAAGGCGAAGGATCTGCTGTCGCGCACCGATGAGGAGCTCGCGACCTTCCTTCGTGAAAAATCGGAAGAGCTGTTCAAGCTCCGTTTCCAACACTTCACCGGCCAGCTCGAGAACGTCGCGCGGTTGGGACAAGTGCGGCGCGAGATCGCGCGTGCGCGGACGGTCATCGCGCAGAAATCGAGAGGTGCGTGATGGCGGAGAATGATGTGAAGGAAGGCGCGGCTGAAGAAAAGGCTGAGCGCCGTCTGCGGAAAGAGCGCCAGGGCGTCGTCGTGTCTGCGAAACAGCAGAAGACGGTGACCGTGCGGGTCACCCGCCGCGTGAAACACGCGCGCTACGGAAAATTCCAGAACCGGCACCGCAACTTTGCGGCGCACGACACGCTCGGCTGCAAAGAGGGCGACATCGTGCGGATCGAAGAGACGCGCCCGATGTCGAAGACGAAACGTTGGCGCGTCATCGCGAAGCTCGAAAAGGGCGCGTAGGGAACGAGGAGATTTAGACCATGATTCAGATGACCTCGATCCTCGACGTCGCCGATAACAGCGGTGCGAGAAAGCTGTTCTGCATCAAAGTGCTGGGCGGCTCAAAGCGTCGTTACGCGTATATCGGCGACGTGATCGTCTGCTCGGTGCGCGAAGCGGCGCCGAACAGCAAAGTGAAGAAGGGCGACGTCGTGAAAGCGGTGATCGTTCGGACGGCGTACCCGATGGGTCGCAACGACGGAACGTACATCCGCTTCGACGGAAACAGCGCGGTGCTGGTCGACAAAGAGAACGAGCCGATCGGCACGCGTATCTTTGGACCGGTCGCCCGCGAGCTGCGCGCGAATGGTTTCATGAAGATCATCTCGCTCGCACCGGAGGTGCTGTAGCCATGCAGAAGATCAAGAAAGGCGACACGGTCGAAGTGATCGCCGGGCGCAACAAGGGCGAGAAGGGCAAAGTGCTCGAGGTCTTCCTCGACGAGGATAAGGTCCGCGTCGAAGGGATCTTCATCCAGAAGCGTCACGTGAAAGCGGGCGCACGGCAGAACATGCCGTCGGGCGGAATCTTGGATCGCCCGGGCAAGATCCATATCTCGAACGTCCGGCTCTGGTCGGAGAAGCTCGACCGCGGTGTCCGCGTCGGTTTCAAGAAAAACGAAGACGGTACTCTCGTTCGCGTCGCGCGTGGACGGAAGAGCGCCGGCACCGAAGTCTGAGGAACTAAGTCATGGCCGAGAACGAGAACGAAAAAAAGCCGAGCGACGAGAAGGCGGAAAAAGCTGCCAAGGCTCGCGCAGAGGGTGAGAAGCGCAAGGCGGCGGCGGGTGCGAAGAAGGCGAAAGCCGCTGACATCCCCGACAGGCCGCGTCCTGCGCCGCGTCTTCGCAAGCGCTACCTCGAGGAAGTGATTCCGACTCTGAAAAAAGAGCTGAATCTCTCGACGGTGTCCGAAGTGCCGCGCCTCGAGAAGATCGTGATCAACATGGGCCTCGGCGAGGCGATCTCGAACAACAAAGTTCTCGAGCTCGCCGTCGATGAGCTCTCCTCGATCACCGGCCAGAAGGCGGTCGTCACCCGTGCGCGCAAGTCGATCGCGAACTTCAAGCTTCGCGAAGGCATGCCGATCGGCGCGATGGTCACCCTGCGCAAACAGAACATGTGGGAGTTTTTGGATCGCCTGATCGCGATCGCGCTCCCGCGTCTCCGTGACTTCAAGGGCGTCTCTGAAAAGGCGTTCGACGGCCGCGGTAATTACACGCTGGGACTCAAAGAGCAGATCATCTTCCCGGAGATTGAGTACGACAAAGTCGACAAGGTCCGCGGCATGAACATCTGTATCTGCACGACGGCGAAAAACGACGTTCACGGAAAAGCGCTGCTGACAGCGCTCGGCTTGCCGTTCCGTCGTCGAGGTGAAGTAAATGGCTAAGAAATCGAAGATCGTTGCGGCTCAGCGAAAGCCGAAATTTTCCTCGCGGAAGCACAACCGCTGCCGGCAGTGTGGCCGTCCGCGCGCGTTTCTGCGCAAGTTCCAGATGTGCCGTATCTGCTTCAGAAACCTCGCGCTCGCAGGCCAAGTGGCCGGCGTCGTCAAGGCGAGCTGGTAGGAGGGGACGAAGATGTCAGGTGTAATTCACGATCCCATCTCCGACATGCTCACGCGCATCCGCAATGGCATCAATGCGCGCCATATGAAGGTTCCGATGCCCCTTTCGAAGCTCAAGATCCGCATCGCGGATTGCTTGAAGGAAGAGGGCTTCATCGAAGACTACGAAGTGCAGCGCGCCGCCGCGCCGCACACGATCACGGTGCAGCTCAAGTACGATCACAATCGCGAGTGCGTGATCACCGGCTTGAAACGCGTCAGCCGCCCGGGTCTTCGCCGCTACGTCGGTTCGGAGGACATTCCCGTCGTCCGCAACGGTCTCGGCATCTCGATCATCTCCACGTCGCGCGGCGTGATGACCGATCGCGAGGCGCGCCGGCAAAAAGTCGGCGGCGAGCTCGTGTGCACGGTTTGGTAGGAGTAGACGATGTCACGCATCGGTAAGAAAGGCATTCCGCTCCCGAAGGGCGTCAAGATCGAGGTGAACGGCCAAAAGGTCGTTGTCACCGGTCCGGCCGGACGTCTCGAGCGCGATATCCACGCGCTTACTTCGGTGAAGCTGGAGAACAATACGGTGCTCGTCGAACGCAAGGGCGACGAGAGCCTCGCGAAGAGCATGCACGGTCTGACGCGCACGCTGGTCGAGAACATGCTGATCGGCGTCGTCACGCCGTTCAAGAAGTCGCTCGAGATCACCGGCGTCGGTTACCGCGCCGAGCTCAAGGGCAAGTTCCTGAACCTGCAGGTCGGTCTTTCTCACGAGGTCAACCATCCGATCCCGGACGGTGTGAAATGCGTGGTCGACAAGCAGGTCACGGTTCACCTCGAGAGCGCGAACAAAGAGCTGCTCGGGCAGACGGCCGCTGAGATTCGCAGCTACCGAAAGTGCGAGCCTTACAAGGGCAAAGGCGTGAAGTACGTCGGTGAGAAGATCCTTCGTAAAGAAGGCAAGACGGGTGCAGCATGAAGAGGAAAGTGCACAACGAGAACGATCGCCGGCGTTATCGCCGCGCGCAACGCGTGCGCAAGACAGTGGAAGGCAGCGCCGACAAGCCGCGTCTTTCGGTGTTTCGCAGCTCGAAACACATCTACGCGCAGCTCATCGACGATGCGACGTCGACCACCCTCGCTTTCGCTTCGACCCAGACCAAAGAGCTCGCCGACGCGCTCAAAGGTTTGAAGAAGAGCGAGAAGGCGGAGAAGGTCGGCGCCAAGGTCGCGGAGCTCGCGAAGGCGAAGGGTATCGAAGCGGTCGTGTTCGATCGCAACGGCCGTCCGTTTCATGGTCGCATCGCGGCGCTCGCCAAAGGCGCGCGTGACGCGGGGCTGAAGTTCTAGGCGAAGGTCGAAGGTCGTAAGCATGCCACGCAGAGAGATCATCAACGCGAAAGAGCTCGAGCTCGTCGATCGCGTCATCCACATCAACCGCGTCGCGAAAGTCGTGAAGGGCGGTCGCCGCTTCTCGTTCTCCGCGCTCGTCGTCGTCGGCGATGGTGAAGGCCATGTCGGCGTCGGACTCGGCAAAGCGAACGAAGTGCCGGAAGCGATCCGCAAGGGTCGCGATCAGGCGGAGAAGAACCTGTTCAAGGTTCCCCTCACGGGTCGCACGATTCCGCACGAGATCGTTGGGCGTTTCGGCGCCGGCGAAGTCGTGATGCGTCCGGCAGCGCCTGGAACGGGCGTCATCGCCGGTGGTCCGGTACGTGCGGTTCTCGAATCCGCGGGCGTGCGGGATGTCTTGACGAAGTCCCTCGGGACGTCGAACAAGCACAATGTGGTGAACGCGGCGGTCCAAGCGTTGAAGAGCCTCTCGACGATCAAGACGCAGTCTGATCGACGCGGCCTCGCGCCGGAGAAGCTGCAGCCCGCGCCGAAAGGCTCGACGATGGCGCCTCCGGGTCTGTCGAACTGAGCCTTTGAAAGAAGTTTAGGAGAGTTACGATGGCCAGCCTCATCAAGGTCACGCTGAAGCGAAGCCTGAGCAAATGCACCAAGGAGCAAGTTGATACGCTCCAAGGGCTCGGGCTCCGGAAGCGTCACCAGACCAAGATCCTCAAAGACACGAAGCCGATCCGCGGCATGGTGCTCGCCGTGCAGCACATGATCGATGCGGAGCGCTTTGACGGCGACGACAGCTTGCGCGTGAGCGCTCGCCTTCGTAAAGCCCGCGCAGCCGAAGGAGTCGCCAAGTGAGCAACGAGCTTTCCAAGCTTCATCCCCCGAAGGGCGCGAATCGTGCGCGCAAGATCAAAGGCCGAGGTATCTCAGCCGGGCAGGGCAAGACTGCCGGCCGCGGTATGAAGGGCCAGAAGGCGCGTAAATCGGGTATGCCGCGGCTCGGCTTCGAAGGTGGTCAGATGCCTTTGCAGCGCCGCCTCCCGAAGCGCGGCTTCAAGAACAAGTTCGCGAAGGAATGGGCCGAGGTTCACCTCGGAGACCTCGATCTCTTCGACGGCAAAGAGACGATCGATCACTCGCTTCTCAAGACGCACGGCCTCGCAAAGGGCGGGCATTGGGACGGCGTGAAGATCCTCGGCGACGGCGAGATCACCAAGGCGGTCAACGTCAAGGTGAATCGCATCTCGAAGGTCGCGAAGGAAAAGATCGAGAAGGCCGGTGGAAAGGTCGAGCTGATCAGCGATCGCGCGAAATGGAAGCGCACGGACACGCGCGCAGCCAAACGCGCCGCTAAGAAGAAGGCTTCATGACCGCCTCTTTCGCCAACATCGGCAAGATTCCGGAGCTGAGAAATCGGCTCCTGTTCTCGCTCGCGATGCTCGCGGTTTACCGCTTGGGCATCTTCATCACTACGCCCGGCGTGGATCGCTCGTTGATGCAAAAGATCATCGAGCGCCAGTCGGGGACGCTGTTCGGCATGTTCAACATGTTCGTCGGCGGAGCGCTGGAGAAAGCGAGCGTCTTTTCGCTCGGGATCATGCCGTACATTTCGGCGAGCATCATTCTCCAGCTCCTCACGGTAGTGGTGCCGACGCTCGAGCGTCTCTCGAAAGAGGGCGATCAAGGGCGAAAGAAGATCACGCAGTACACCCGCTACGGATGCATCATCCTGTCGGTCATCCAAGGCACGATCATCGCGACGAACCTGGAGTCGATGAACCTCGACGGCCAGCCGGCGGTGGCGAACCCGGGCTTCTTGTTCAAAGCGATCACCGTGCTGTCGTTGACGGCAGGAACTTGCTTCATCATGTGGCTCGGCGAGCAGATCACCGAGCGCGGCATCGGCAACGGCATGTCGCTGGTCATCTTCTCGGGCATCGTCGTCGAGCTCCCGAGCGGCATCTACCAGACGTTGAATCTGGCGAGCGAAGGCGTCGAAGGCTTCGAGCCGCTGCCGCTGTTGCTCCTCAGTGCGATGATCGTAGCGATGGTCGCGTTGGTGGTGTTCTTCGAGCGCGGACAGCGCCGCATCCCCGTGCAGTACTCGAAGCGTGTGGTCGGCCGTAAAATGTACGGCGGCCAGTCGACGCATCTTCCGCTGCGCGTGAACACGGCGAACGTGATCCCGCCGATCTTCGCGTCTTCATTGTTGTTGTTCCCGGCGACAGTCGTGCAGTTCTGGCCGGACTCGACGATCATGCAGCAGGTTCAGGCGTCGCTGTCACCGACGGAGTGGGTCTACAACATCCTCTACGTCGCGCTGATCATCTTCTTCACGTTCTTCTACACGTCGGTGATCTTCAATCCCGTCGATGTCGCGGACAACATGAAGAAGTTCGGCGGCTATATCCCGGGCATTCGCCCTGGAAAGAAGACCGCAGAGTACATCGAGAAGGTGCTCGGCCGGATCACGGTGGGCGGCGCGCTTTATATCGCGTTCGTCTGCGTGTTCCCGAACGCGCTGCTCGCGGTGTATCCGCAGCTTCCGTTCTATTTCGGTGGAACGGCGCTCCTGATCTGCGTCGGCGTCGCGCTCGACACAGTCAATCAGATCGAGTCGCACTTGATCTCGCGCAGCTATGAAGGCCTCGCGGGAGCGGGCGGCGCGCGCATTCGCGGGCGTCGTTCGCCGGCGGGTGTCAATGGCTGAGCCATTGAACATCATCCTGATCGGTGCGCCGGGCTCAGGAAAAGGGACGCAGTCGAAGCTGCTGATCGAGCGCCAAGGGCTCGCGCAGATCTCGACGGGCGACATCCTGCGCCAAGCGGTCGCGAACGGGACCAAGCTCGGGCTCGAAGCCAAAGAGCTGATGAACCAGGGCAAGCTGGTTCCCGACGCGCTGATCATGAGCTTGATCGAGGAGCGCCTCGGCAACCCGGAGTACGCGAACGGCGTCATCCTGGATGGCTTTCCGCGCACGCTTGGTCAGGCGAAGGCGCTCTCCGAGCTGCTCACGCGGATAGGATCGAAGATCAACCGGGTCATCGTCATCGATGTACCGGACGAGGTGATCTTCGAGCGCATCGTCGGCCGCCGGACGTGTCCTGCGGACGGCAACGTGCACCACGTGAAGTTCTCGCCGCCGAAGGTCGAAGGCAAATGCGACAAGTGCGGGACCGCGCTGGTGCAACGCGCCGATGACAGCGAGGAAAAAGCGCACACGCGCCTTCGCGAGTTCGGCGAGGTCAAAGCGCAGGTCATTCCTTACTACGACGCGCAAAAGCTCGTCGTTCATGTCGATGGTCAGGCAGCGCCCGAGGCGGTCTACAAAGAGATCGAGCGAGCGCTCACGTAAAGAGCGATTTTTTGTTTGGTACGGGGCTTCGGTGTGTGTTACGCCGCGCCCCTCGGAGTGGAGTCATGAAGGTTCGAGCGTCCGTCAAAAAGATGTGCACGAAGTGCAAAGTCATTCGGCGCCGCGGCGTAGTCCGCGTGATCTGCCCGGACAACCCCAGCCACAAGCAGCGGCAGGGCTGAGAAAGTAGAAGAAGAGGTAGATCGTGGCACGACTTGCAGGCGTCGACCTTCCCCGCAATAAGAAATTGGGCATCGCGCTCGGGTACATCTACGGCATCGGCCGGAAGAATGCGCTCCAGATCCTCGATTCGGCGGGCGTCTCTCCGGAAACGAACAGCGACAAGATCAGCGAGTCTGAGCTCGCCAAGATCCGCGAAATTCTCGAGCGCGACTATAAAGTCGAAGGCGACCTTCGCCGTGATGTTTCGATGAACATCAAACGCTTGATGGATCTCGGTTGCTACCGCGGTCTCCGTCACCGCCGGGGTCTCCCGGTTCGCGGACAGCGCACGCACACCAACTCGCGTACTCGCAAAGGCCCCAAGAAGGGCGCGAAGAAGAACAAGGGCTGATAAGTTATGGCGAATCCGAAGCCGAGCACCAAGAAGAAGGCGAAGAAAGACGTCCCCAACGGGGTCGTGCACATCAACGCCACATTCAACAACACGATGATCACCGTGACGGACATGGGCGGCAACACGCTGTCGTGGTCCTCCGCGGGATCGAAGGGCTTCAAGGGCTCGCGCAAATCGACGCCGTTCGCAGCGCAGGTTGCGTCAGACGAAGCGATTCGTCAGGCGATGGAGCACGGTCTCCGTTCCGCGGTCGTCCTGGTCACTGGACCGGGTGCCGGTCGCGAAGCCGCGCTGCGCGCTCTGAACGCAGCCGGCATCAAGATCACGCTGGTGAAGGACGTAACGCCGCTGCCCCATAACGGCTGCCGTCCACCGAAGCGCCGCCGCGTCTGATCAAGTCTTGGGAGCGCCGCAAGTCGATTGCGGCTCTCCGGAGCGCTGCACGGCGATTGCGGCTCTCGACAAAATCTCGGGGCTTTCGGGCCCCTGTTTTCATAACGCTCTCGACACCGTCATGCCGAGGTTGCCGTTCGCGCCGTCGCGACGGAGTGGTGGCATGAGGAGGACAGAATGGTTCAGGCTCATCATCGGGACATTCACAAGAACTGGCGTGATCTGATCAAGCCGAAGCGGTTGCAGGTCGATAAAGACACGCTCACTCCGCAATACGGAAAGTTCTTCGCGGAGCCGCTCGAGCGCGGTTTCGGTATCACGATCGGCAACTCGCTCCGCCGCGTGTTGTTGTCCTCGCTCCAAGGTGCAGCGGTGACGTCGGTGAAGATCGACGGCGCGCTCCATGAGTTCACGTCGCTGCCGGGCATCACCGAGGACGTCGCGGACATCATCCTCAACATCAAAGACGTGCTCATCAAGATGCACACCTACGAGCAGAAGACGCTGCGCGTGGACAAGAAGGGCCCCTGCGTCGTTCGCGCTTCCGACATCGAAGCGGACTCGAACGTAGAGATCTTGAACAAGGATCTCGTCGTGGCCACCGTCGGTGAAGACGGCCATCTCAAGATGGAGATGACCTGCCGCAAAGGCCGCGGCTACGTGCAGAGCGACGCGAACAAGACGCCGAACATGCCGATCGGAGCGATTCCGATCGACTCGATCTTCTCGCCGGTGAAGAAGGTGAACTATCACGTCACCAACGCGCGCGTCGGCCAGCAGACGGACTACGACAAGCTGACACTCGAAGTGTGGACCGACGGATCGGTCGCACCGGATGACGCGGTCGCGTTTGCGGCCAAAATCATGAAGGATCAGCTCTCGATCTTCATCAACTTCGAAGACGAAGTCGAACCGGAGATCGTGGTCGAGCCGCAACCAGAAGAGAAGTTCAACGAGAACTTGCTCCGTACGGTCGATGAGCTCGAGCTGTCCGTTCGTTCGGCGAATTGCCTGGCGAACGCCAACATCAAGTACATCGGCGACCTGGTGCAGAAGACCGAGAGCGAAATGCTCAAGACGAAGAACTTCGGTCGCAAGTCGCTCAAAGAGATCAAAGAAATCCTCTCGGAGATGGGCCTGTCGCTCGGCATGAAGCTCGACAACTGGCCGCCGAAAGAGCTTTCGAAGAAGCCGCCGACCGCCTAAGGCGAGCTCGAAACGTCAGGGAGTTGTTCGATGAGACATCGCAATCATGGCAGGAAATTCCAACGCTCGACCGCGCACCGTGCGGCGCTGTTCCAGAATCTGGCGATCGCGCTGATCGAGAACGGCCGCATCAAGACGACGGACATGAAGGCGAAGGAGCTGCGCCGTTATGTGGAGCGTTTGATCACGCTCGGCAAGAAGCAGTCGCTCGCCGCCCGCCGGCTGGCGTTCGCGCAGCTTCGTCACGAAGGGGCTGTCGCGAAGCTCTGTGGTGAGCTTGCGGAGCGCTTCAAGGACCGTCACGGCGGCTACACGCGCATCATGAAGGTCGGTCATCGCCACGGCGATGCCGCGCCCATGAGCTTGATCGAATTCATCGGTTTCGAGCCGAAGAAGACCGAAGAAGCCACCACGCAAGAAGCGGCCTCCTAGTCCGCCCGCCCGCGTCGCAGCGTCTCAACGCGCGACAATCTTCTCCCCTCACCTTCGCTCGCCAAGAGCGGGCGCGGATCCCGCGCTCGCCTACGCTTACGCCTACGTTTCTTGGGTCTCGGGTTGGTTCACGGTACGACGTCGACGTGCACGTTCAGGTTTGACGATCTCGGGGATCGATCGCGTTCACTGCCCGCGGCCCGGCTCTTCGCTTGTGCGCTCGTGTCTCGTGAGAGCGATTACAACTGCACACCCCCCTGCACCCAATCGTCTTCTCATGCGATACAACCATTCGCACGCGTGTCGCTCATTCGGGCGAAGGCGGTGCTTTTGGAGAGATGACCGGGCCGGGGTCGGTCCTTGACATGTAGTCTTGGCGCACCTAGAAGCCACGCCCGAGAGGAGACAAGAAGTTTATGAAGAGGATCGCATTCATGTTCGCGCTCGCGCTTCCTACGATCGTCGCGTGCGGCGGCGAGAAGAAGGAAGAGGGACAGCTCTCGGCCAACACCGCGATGGTCGAGTATCCAGAGTGGGTGAACAAAGGCTCCGGTGCGTTCGGCGGCGAGAAGAAGGTCTTCTACGGCGTCGGGTCCGCGTCCGGCATTCGCAACGCGTCACTCGCACGTTCGACCGCGGACAACCGCGCGCGCGCTGAAATTTCAAAGGTCTTCGAGACCTATTCAGCGTCGTTGATGAAAGACTACTCCGCGTCGATCACGGCCGGTGATTTCAGCGCTTCTTCGGAAGAGCAGATGGTTTCGCAGGCGATCAAGACGTTCTCCGCGCAGACCTTGAACGGCGTCGAGATCGTCGACCATTGGATTCACCCGCAAACGGGTGAGATCTACTCTTTGGCTCGGCTCGACATCGCCGGCTTCATGGATCAGCTCGACAATGCAAAAGAGCTGAACGCGAAGGTCAAAGAAGCGGTGAAGCGCTCGGCAGAGAAGGCTTTCGGCGATCTCGAAGCCGAAGAAGCCAAACAAGAAGCGAAGAAGAACGAGTAAGACCAAAGTCGCGTCTGACGCGTCTTCCTTTCTTACACTGGTTAACGTTCAAAGCACCGCCGCGCTGAGGTTCTCCTCGGTTTGCGCGGCGGTGCTGTACTTTGAGAGGATGGCCCTCCGTGGCGCGTTCGGGGTTGTGCATCTCTTTCGTGGTCTTGTTGGGCGCGGGCGCGTGTGGAGGCGGCAAGCAATATGTGCAGCCACCGCCGCCGATGCCCAAGCCTGATGTCGACGTGCCCGAATGGGTGATGCGAACGCCTCGCATGCCGGGAAATATTTGTGCGACCGGCGCCGTCGATCCGACGTTCTACAGACAGGATGGTCGCACGCAGGCCGCGGACTCCGCGCGAAATGAGCTGGCGCGCACAATCCAGGTGAAAGTGTCGAGCGTCATGTACGACGAGCAAACGACGAGCGGAAGCTATGTCGACCAATCGTTCGTGTCGCAGGTGATCGGTTCGATCAGCGATGTCGTTCTCTCGGGTGCACAAGTGATGGAGTACTGGTTCGACGAATACGGAAACGTCTCTCGCAAAGGGATGACGTACGCGCTCGCGTGTATGCCGACGGATCAGTCCGTCGCGCAGCTCGCGGAGAAGCTCAAAGAAGCGCATCCGGAGTTGGACAACGCAGACAAGATCGAAAAGGTCCGCGAGCGCGCGAAAGCGGCGTTCGACGAGCTGGAATCGATGGAAGCAAAACAAGCTTCGGGCGGCGGTGCCGCGGTGGTGAAGTGATCATGAAAAACGTGTTTGGACTTTCGATCGCGCTCTGTTTCTCCCTCTCGGCAGCGGCTGCGCAGGCAAAGCAGCTGACGCCGCGGGAAATCTACAAAAACTACGGCAAAGCCGTGGTGCTCGTGTTCGCAACCGACGGCTCTGCTCAAGGAAGCGCGGGAACGGGCTCGATCATTTCCAAAGATGGCGAAGTGATCACCAACGCGCACGTCGTCGCCAAAGAAGGCACGCCGTACAAGAAGGTGTTCGTCTATCTCAAGCCCGACAAGTTGGTCGGCTCGATGAAAGATGATCTGAAGGATCGCTACAAAGCGACGATCGTCGACATCGATCACTCGCTCGATCTCGCGCTCCTCAAGATCGACGAAGTGCCGGCGTCGCTGCAGACGATGGACTTCGCCGATCCGGACACGGTGGAGATCGGTGAGCCCGTCGTGGCGATCGGACATCCCGAACAAGGCGGTCTGTGGACGTTGACCACCGGATCGATCTCCGCGGTGGTGAAAGACTTCCAGGGCATCGACGGCAAAGACGTCTTCCAGACGGAAGCCTCGGTGAACCGCGGAAACTCCGGCGGTCCGCTGATCAACGCCTATGGCCAGATGGTCGGCATCAACACCAGCATCGCGCGCCGCGCGGCGGATGGTCTGGCGATCACCTCGATCAACTTCAGCTTGAAGAGCTCGGTGCCGGTCGAATGGATGAAGCGCCGCAAGCTGATGAACCTCGCCTACGCGCCGAAAGAAGGCGACGTCGAGGGAACCGCGGTCGCCATGGCCGATAAACCGGCCGAAGTAAAAGCGATCCCGCAGAAAGATGAAGCGAAGATCGTCGCTTCCGTCGAGCCGAAAGCCGGTGAAGACGTCGCCGAGGATCCCGAGTTCAACAAAGCCGCCGACGCGCAGACCAATGTCTCGTCGACGGCGACGATCAAGAACAGCGGCAAGAAGCCCGAAGAGAAGGTGAAGCCGAAACATCTGACGAAGACGCGCCCGTACAAGATGGATGCGTTCGTCTCCGAGCGGGTGAAAGAGATCCGCGCGCTCGAGAAGATTATGGACGACTCCGAAGCGGAGATCGAACGCCGCATGGGCGGCAAGCGCAAGAAGGTCGACACCTCCGGCAACGGCCTCTGGTAAGCACAACGATGAAAAATTCTGCCCGCCTCTTCGCGACCTCACTTCTGACGTTGGCGATCGCGCTCCCCAGCGCAGCCCAAGCCGACGAAAAGAAGGTGGTCGCCGTCCTGCCCTTTGGATCACCGAACGATCACAGCTTGGGAAAGATGGGCGACAACGCTCAGCCCACGTTCATCACCGAGCTGGTGAAGTCGAAGAAGGTGAGAGTCGTCGACGAAAAACGCATCGATGACGGCGTGAGGCGCTTCGCGCGCGACATGACCGGAATCATGGATCAGTCGAAGATCAAACAGATCGGCAAGTTCCTCAAAGCCGACTACGTCGTCGCCGGAAACATCGCGTACACGGGTGATACCTTCACCATGACGGTGCACGTGACGAACGTGGAGACGCTCGAATTGGAGATGGCTGAAGACGTCGACTTCCGCGAAGTGGGGAAGATGCGCATCGCAGTGCGGACCTCGGCGAAGAAGATCGGCGATCTGATCAGCGGTGGATCGAGCGCCGCCGGCAAACACGAAGCGTTTTTGAACATCGACGCGCGCCACTTCTACGACACCGCTGAAGCGTGCATCGACGCGCTCAAAGGTCTCGATGCCTGGCGCTACGAAGGTGAGATCGACTCCGAAGATCCGGACGCGAAGACGGTGCACGTGAAGATGAAACACGGCCGCCCGAAGGCCGGCATGCCGCTCCAAGTCTTCGAAGAAGGGCTGGGCGAGAATGATTCGGCGATCGGCGTCGTCTACGTGGTGGAGCCCGATGAAAAAGGTGCGGGCTTCGTCGCGCGATGGATCAAAGAGAAGGACAAGAAGAAAAAGAAGAAGGGCGACTTCGGTCTCGGCGCCCGGGTCTCGAACTCGCGTTACAAATACCGCATCGCGCTCGGCAAATTCGACGACGAAGCGGAAGACAACGTGCAGCTCGTCGAGATGTTCAAAGACAAGCTGATCGAGAAGATGGAAGAATCGAGCCAATTCATCGCCAAAACCGAGTCGGAGGTCGCGCGTGCGGCGGTCGATCTCGGTCGCGGCTCGGCCCGCAAAGAGAAGCTCGAAGACTTGCACAAGCAGGGCGTCGATTTCGTTCTCGAAGGAAAGTTCATCGGAAGCCCCGGCTCGCGGCGCGCGGATTTCAAGGTCATCTCCGCAGCGACCGGCGAGGAGTGGGGAAAGCTGAAATTCGAGACTCGGATCTGACACGATTTCGTGGTAACGCCCTCGCGATTCATTCTGGGGAGGCAAAAATTCAATGAAGCTCGAACTTGAGAACCCGCGACTTGATCCCGCTGCTCGCTTTAGGCCTCGCACCGGGGTCGCGTGGGTACATGGACTGACTGCATTCGCACTTTTGATCTCGTCGACCTCGATGGTCGCGTGCGGACCGAAAAAATCGGTCACCCGCACCGATTCGAAGAGCACCGAAGGCGGTGATCTTTCCGGCTACTGGAACGACATCGACGCGAACCTCGTCGCGGCCGAGATGGTCAAAGACTGTATGGGTCGCCCGTGGTCTGCGGATCACCAATCGGCGAACGGCGGCAACAAGGCGATCGTGAAGCTGATGGGCGTCATCAAGCGCACCGACGACCGCAACGTGAACGAACAATACTTCTCCAAGCAGCTCGAAAAAGAGCTGTTGAACTCCGGCCGAGTGCGCGTAGTCGCGGCTTCCGGCCAGGACGACATCAACGTTCAAGAGCGTGCGCGGCAAGGTGTGCACGCCAGCGACGAGACGGTAAAGAGCCAGGGCAACGAGACCGGCGCCGATTTCACGCTCCAGACGGTGATCAACTCGCAGAACGAGACGGACGGCTCGGGCAAATCGGTCCGCGCGTATCTCGTGAACATGGAGCTGGTGAACGTCGAGACGAACGAGAAGGTCTGGATCGGCGAGAAGTCGATCCGCAAAGTCGTCGAGCAGGCCAGCAGCAGCTGGTAATCGTTCCTATTTAGATCGTGAATCGCGGCCCGCGGCCGCATCCTGCCCCAAGGAGTATTCATGCGCGCGAATCCCAGCGTTCGCTCTTCGCTACTTTTTGTTTCATTGGCTCCGCTCGTGCTCGCTTCGGCTTGCCGTCACCACAACGACATCAAGGCGCAGTACACCCAGATGCGCACGCATATGGTGAAAGGCGACTGGGACGCCGCCACGCAGCAGCTCGAGGGCTCGAAGGAGAAGGTCTTCACTGAAGATGATCGCGTCATGTTCTGGCTGAACATGGGCACGCTCCAGCACTACGCAGGCAACGCCAAGGCGTCGAACGACAACTTGGTGAAGGCGGAAGCGGCGATGCAGGAGCTGTGGACGACGTCGATCAGCTCGGAGGCCTCGAAGTTCGCGATCAGCGAGACCGTGCAAGCGTACGAGGGCGAGGACTTCGAGAAGGTCCTCGTCTACCTCTATACCGCGTTGAACAACGTCAACATGGGGAAGACGCAAGACGCCGTCGTCGAAGCGCGCCGCGCGGACGAGCTCCTGAAGAAGATGCTCGTGCACTACGAAAAAGAGGGCGAGGTCGGCACGCTCTACAAGCAGGACGCGTTCATGCTCTGGCTCGTCGGTCTCTTCTACGAGATGGAAGGGCAAAGCGGATTGAACGACGCCTTCCTCGCGTACAAAGCCGCGTACAAATCGTACAAGGAAGACTACGCGGGCACGTACGGGGCCGTCGCGCCGAAGTATCTCGGCGAAGACTTGGTGCGCACGGCGAAGATGATGCGCTTCGACGACGAAGCGAAGAAATTCGCGGCGGAGACCGGGGCGACCGGCGAGAGCGCGAAACATCTCGCGGACGGCATGGCGGAGGTGATCGTGGTGCACGGCGCCGGCGAAGCTCCCGCGAAGAACGAATTCTTCATCGATGGGATCATGCCGGACGGCTACGTCATGCGCATCGCGCTCCCGGAGTTCAAAGCGGTCCAGTATCAATCGCGTTGTGCGGTGGTGAAAGCGGCCGGCATGCAGGCGACGACGGAGCTCGCGGAGCCGGTCACCGAGATCGTCCTGAAAAACTTCGAGCACCGTTTGCCGGCGATCAAGCTCCGCGCGATCGCGCGTGCGACGGTGAAGTACGTGGCGACGAAGGGTGCGCAAGCGGCGGTCGGCGGCGGCGATAACGCGGACGCGGGACGACAGCTCGCGGGTGCGCTCGTCGGGCTCGCGGGCAACGTCGCGGCGGCGGCTTCGGAAGCGGCGGATCTCCGTTCGTGGACCACGTTACCGGGGTCGGTGAACATCGCGCGCATGTGGCTGCCTGCGGGCCAACAGACGCTGGAGATCGAGTATTGCAACTCCGCACGGCGCGAGACGCGAACGCTCGATTTGAAGCCGGGTCAAAGACAGATCGTCAGCATTCGCAATCTCCAATAGTGAGGTCATCCATGCGCGCATTGGTGCTCGGCGCCTTTTTTGTTCCCGTGATCAGTGTAGCGGGAGTCGCGCTCGCGGCGCCCGCGTGGATCGACGGAAAAGATCCTCGTTACTCCTCGCAACAATACGTGGTCGGGGTCGGCAAAGGCCCCGACAAAAAAGCCGCGGATCTCGACGCGCGTGCGGAGATCGCGCGCGTGTTCGAGTCGAACGTCGCTTCGGTGGCGCAAGACTATCAAGCGGCGGCGTCGACGGTGAATGGTTCGGGCAAAGGTGTCAGCGTCGAGACGCAGAAGTCGTCGATCTACACCGAGGTCACGACGAAGAAGACGCTCTCTTCGATCGAGCTTCGCGAGAGCGCGAAAGACGGCTCGACGCACTACACCTTGGCGCTGCTCGATCGTGCGCAGTGTATTGCGTCGCTCACCGAACAGATCGAGACGATCGACTCCAAGATCGAAGGCGCGATCGCACGCGCGGAAGGCGGCGATCAGGTCGCGTCGTTCAAGGCGTACGGGAGCGCGCTGTCGATGATGGACGAGCGCGAAGGTCTGAACGCCATGTTGCGTGTCTGCGATCGCGGAGGCAAAGGTATCCCGCCGAAGCTGAGCATCGGCGACCTCGCAGCGAAGTTCGACGAAGCGGCCGGCAGCATGAAGATCGGCATCGATCTCCAGGGCAGCGGCGCCGCGCGCGTCAAAGATTGTTTGATGGAGCAGATGGGCAACAAAGGTTACCAGCTGGTCGACATCGAAATCGACGACGAGGACGAGGAGGAGGCTGAAGAAGACGACGAGGAAGAGGGCGGCTCGCGCGGCTTCGATCTGATCTTGCGTGGCCGGCTCAAGTCGGAAAAGGCGGGCGAGATCGCCGGCAGCCAAATGGTTCGTACCGACTTCGTGTTGAAGTTGGTCAATCCGAAGACGAAGAAAGTTCTCCGCACTGTGACGGCGAACAGAAAAGAAGGAAGACCGTCGATCAAAGCGTCTGCATCGCTATCTGCGTATAAAATCTGCCAGAAAGAAATGCCGAACGTCGTGAAAGAGATCGACAAGATCTTCAAGCGCTGAAGCGCTGCATTGAGGGACGACAACGTGAGAATGAGATCGATCGCAACCGTACTACCTGTACTTTTGGCCACTGCCGGCTGTGGAGGCTCGAAGGCCCCCGCGGGCTCACCGACCAACATCGCCGACGCACCCGAGTGGGTCCACAAAGGCTCGCGCGTGCAGAAGGGCTCGATCTTCGGCGTCGGCGCCGCCGGCGGGATGAAGAACAACGATCTCGCGCGCACGACGGCGGCGAACCGTGGTCGCGCCGAGATCTCGAAGATCCTCGAGGTCTACTCGGCGTCGCTGATGAAAGACTATCAAGAGTCGGTGAACGCGGGCGGCGGGGCCTCCTCCGAAGCGCAGATGGTCACGCAGGCGATCAAAACGTTCTCCGCGCAGCTGATGAGCGGAACGGAGCCGAAAGAGTACTGGCTCGATCCATCTCAGAACACTTGGTACGTGCTCGTGGAGCTGAACTTCGAACGCGCGAAGGAAGCAGCGGCCGCGAAGTCCGACATGGATACGACCATGAAGGATTGGGTCGACAAGAACGGCGGCAAAGTCCTCGACGACATGGACAAAGAGGGCTCGGGCCCCGTCGGCAACACCGGCGGTGAAGAGACCGCAGAGGCCGAGCCGCGCTCGGAACCGCCGCCCGAGCGTAAGCCGCCGGTCACGGTGACCCCTGCGAAACCGCAGGACGAAGGTCCGGTGGTGAAGAAGGGCGGACCGCCGCCGGCCTGGACCAACGGCACCTGCAACTCGGAGAGATATCTCTGCGGCGTGGGTGACGGTGCGGATCGCAAAGCGGCGGACATCGACGCGCGCGCCGAGCTTGCGCGGATCTTTCAAGCGAACATCGTTTCGGTGGCGAAGAGCTTCGAGGGTGCGTCGCGTACGATCAGCTCGAAGACGGGCGAGACCTGGCAGGAGACGCAGAACGTGTCGCAGTTCTCCATGGTCAGCACCGACAAGGTCGTGACCATGTCCGAGATCATCGAGCGTTGGGACGACGGCAAGGGCCGCCTCTGGTCGCTCGCGGTGATCGATCGTGCGCAGGCGAGCGCGGCGCTTCGCGATCAGATCCAAGCAAAGGATCAGATCGTGTCGGCGCAGCTCGAACGCGCGAAAGCCGCGAGCGATGCGCTGGCGAAGATGAAGGCGCTCAAGTCCGCCGTCGCGGCGTTCGCCGAGCGTGAAGCGTTCAATTCGGATCTCCGCGTGATCAACAAGAGCGGGCAGGGCGTGCCTTCACCGCACAACATCGGCGACATCTTGGCGCAGCTCGAAGGTGCCGCGGCCGATCTCAAGGTCGGCATCGCGATCTCCGGTTCGGGCGGCGATAAAGTGCAGTCCTGCCTCGAGGAAGCGCTGACCGCGAAGGGTTATCAGGTGGAAGCGAACACCTCCGAGGACGAGGATGAAGATCCGGACGTGTCTGGCTCGTTCGACGTGCTCTTGAAGGTGACGGTGAAGAACGAGAAGCGCGACAAGATCGCGGGTCAAGAAGTGGTCAACACCACGGTGACGCTGAAGCTGATCAACGGAAAGACGAACAAGATCCTGCGCACGTTCACCGGCCAGGAGAAAGCGTCCCGTCCTTCCGTACAGGCGGCCGCTTCGACCTCCGCGTTCAAGATCTGCCAAAAACAGGTCCCGGCGATCGTGGCCGACATCGACCGCTCGTTCTCCAAGTAGTTAACGGCGGAGCACGTCCGCCCGCTCCCTCTTCCGCTCGCTTCGCTCCCCTCGCGCTTCGCTTGCCCAGTAGTTACGGCGGGTTTCGCGGAACTAGCACCAGAACAACCTCCCCGACGATACTCCTGATCGATGCGGGGAGGTTCTTTTCTCACTACGCTCACCCTCTTCGCTTGCACGGTCCTTCCGAGCACGAACGCACGAGCGTATTCGCTGCCTGGTTGGGAGTGGCCGAATCAAGCCGGTGACCCAGTCATCTATCGCCTTCATCCCGATGGTTCCGCTGACGTGAACGACGGCTCTGAGCTGGAAGCGATCCGCCGCGCGTTTCAAACTTGGGACGACGTCACCTGCTCCTATCTCCAATTCGCAGAAGCCGCGTGGATGGAACCGAAGATCTACGCGAACGACGGCATCAACCGCATCTACTGGGTCGAAGGCCCGAACGATTGGGAAGATGCGTCACCGGCGACGATCGCGCTGACCTTCACCTTCTACCGGACCACTGATCTGAAGGTCACCGACGCCGACATGCGCATGAACGGCACGCACTGGAGCTTCACCACCGCGACCGCCGAAGTCGGCACCGGGACGCCCGCGAAGGTCGACGTCGAGACTGTCGTGCTCCACGAGATCGGCCACTTCTTCGGCCTCGATCACTCGCGCGACGAAAGTGCAGCGATGTACTCCTCGAACAACAAGCCGGTCTTTCGCACGCCGGCGCTCGACGACATCCAAGGAATCTGCACGCTGTATCCGAACGGCCAATCGCTCCCATCGCCGGATCCCACCGAAGGCGTGGGCAGCTCGTGTCTCGCCAACACCGACTGCGAGACGCAGCTCTGCGCGCAGGACGACGCCAACAGCCGCCGCTACTGCACCGCCGTGTGTAATGCGCAGCGCCCGTGCCCAACCGGCTTCGAATGCGCGAACACGCCGAGCGGCGATTATTGCCTCTTGCCGATCGTCCCGGACGAGCTCTGCGATCAATGTGATCTCGGCGCGCAGTGCTCCTCGGGCTTCTGCACCAAGGTGACGAACGTGAACAGCGAGCAGCCGTTCTGCTCGCGTCCCTGCGACCCGACGCCCGGACAACCTGCGCAGTGCCCCTCGGGCTACAGCTGTATGCCGGTGCTCGGTAGCGACGTCGGCGGCGCGTGTGCCCCACACACGGGCGTCTGCGAGCCCAAAGGAAAAGGTGCGCAGAACGAGCCCTGTTTCGGGAATGGAGCCTGCAAAGCCGGCTACGTCTGCGTCGACTACTACGGCGATAGCGGGCTGACGTTCTGCTACTTCGAATGCGGCGTTCAGTTCGCCGGATTTTCGTGCACGCAGGGTGGCGGCAACCTGTGTTTGGAGATCGCCAACCGCGACAATCAAGCCGCGTGTTTCTCGGTGGCTCACGAGGGTGAGCCGTGTATCCCGGAGATCTGCGATCCGACGAGCTTCTGCGCGTTCGACGAGAGCACCGGCGTCGACTCCGCGATCTGTTACCGCATGTGCGCGAGCACCGATGATTGTGGCGCTCAATCCCAATGTATGGGCTACGAAGGATTGCCGAACCTGTGCACGCCGCTCGAGGGCTTCAAGCACGAAGGTGAGTCATGCACCTCGGACGCCGAGTGTCGTTCCAGCGTCTGCCGCACCTATTCGAATGCGAGCCTGTGCACTTCGGTCTGCGAGCTCACGGGCGCCGCGAACGAGTGTGGCCAAGGCTTAAAGTGTCTCCCCTCAGCCGACGCGACGACCGGCCTTTGCTGGCCCACGAGCTTCGTGAACATGCCTGGGACCGGCGGCCCGAAAGTGCCGTTCTGTGCTTGCGACACCACCAGCGGCTGCGACGAGGACTGTGACTGCGACGCTGAGTGCACCGACGGCTGCGGCTGTAGCACCACTGTCCCTGCGGACAGTGAGCTTTCGATCAGCGCTCTCGCCGCGCTGGCGGCGCTGATGCTCACTCGATACAGACGAGCGATTCGCCGCCGCCGAACTGATTCTTGACGCCCTTACAGGTGTAGCCGCCGCGGCAATCACCGGGCAGCTCGCACTGTAAAAGACACACGCCGCCTTCTTTTTCTACGCAACGCGCGTCGTCCGGACAGTCTTCCTGTTTCATACAAGCGACGCTGCAGGTGCCCTCGGGGAAGGAGTCCTTCGTCAGGCACATCGCGTCGGGGCTACAGTCTTCGTTGTTCGCACAAGCGCCACCCACGAAGTGCCCGTCGACGCCGACATCACCCCCACAACCCGCGATGAAAACGAGCGCGAAGAAGACGCCGGCGAAACGCAGTGAGCCTACCATCGCGACTGCAGAACCAAGCCAATGGCCAAACGGACAGGATCGTCGAAGATGTAAGTGACGTTGCCGAGCTCGTTGTCCTGCGCGATCCGGGGCTGGTTGTCGTTGAGCTCGAAGCGCGACTCGAGCGCGATGACCGTCGAGCGCGAGAGCGCCAGCGGCAACTTCAACACCGCGCCGATGATCGGCTGCGCACCGGCACCCGGCGGAAGAATGATGCGCGTGCTCTCGTCGACGATGACCTGCGTGCGCACTTCACCGGGGAACGCGCCGCCGACTTGGTTGCCTTGGTTCGGCAACACTTCACCTTTGTAGGTCGCGGGAACTTTCACACCGATCGACAAGCTCGGTCGCAAATTCAGCTCGTTGATCACGTATTCGACGGTGCCGGCGAGAAAGAACTCGGGCGTCGTCGAAGCACCGGCCGGCGTCGCTTGAAACGGCACGAAACCCGGGACGTTGAAGAGGATGAAGTTCGGCGACTGGAAGAACGCATCCAGGCGCAGCGACAGCTCTTCCAGCTTGGCGTTTGCCACCAAACCCGCGGACAGAGCAGGCACCAGCTTTTCGCTGCCGAACTGATCGGGATCTTCGAGGTTCTGCGAAAGGATGCTGCCTTCGAGCGCGATGGAAAATCCGGTGCCCGGTCTGTAATCCGCGACCAATAAGTAGTCGACGGGGTCGCTCGGATCGTTCCGGTAGAGACGGAAGTCATTCGAGCCGCGCGGCGCCATGCCTTGATAGACCGTCGCGCGCGCCGAGAGGCCGAGCGCTTGGATGCCCGCACCTTCGAGGCCGGGACGCTCCTGCGTACCTTTTTGGAAAATACCGCCGTTCATCTCTAGGAACGCGATGTCCGCGATGTCCGAGCCGCCGCCCGCGAGGAATCCGTAGTTCGGCACCTGTTCGCCCGCCTTCGAGCCCGCTTCACGCGACAACAACAAAGCGCTCTTGAAGCCCGCGAACGCGTACTGTTTGCCGCCCGCGGAACGCCAGCGCACCCGGAAGCCCGGCACGGCGCCTTCGGTGATTGATGAGGACTGGAGCTTACCCGGGAAGATCGCGGTGCCACCCCACGAGATGATGTACGTGTAGCCGAGGCGGAAGCGATCCGCCGATACTGGCCAAGCGGTCAGGTCGACCGAGCCGACCTTCTCTTCTTTGCCGTCGTCGAGCTTGCGGATCACGCGCAGGTACGTGCCCGAGTCGAAGAAGCTGATGCGGCCGCTGTCGGTATCCGCGAGCACCAGCGCCGCGAGCGCCGCTTCCGTCTCCCAATACTTCCAAAAACCCGGGAGCTTCTTGTGAAGCACGATATGGGACAAGGTTTCGTAGCCGGAGAAACGTGTGTTCACGTTCTCCAAGAACAAGTTGTAGTTGCGGTCGACGCCGATGCGGTACCCGGAGGTCGGCGTGCTGCGCTCACCTGGCCCTGCGAACAGGTTCACGTTGGAGATGGCGAACGTGACGCGCGTGTCGACGAAGTCCGAAAACTGAAAGAAGTCGTCGGCGTTCGGAGTGAGCTCGGCCGCCTTCTCCTCGGCCGGAGTCGAAGCCGGTTCCTCGTTGCCCGGTGCGATCTCACCCGGCGGAGGCGTCAGCACGGTCGGAGCCTTCTCGGACTCTTCCGGAGTCGTCTGCTCCAGGCCAGGTGTTTCGGGCTTGGTCTCGTCCGTCTGTTCCTGTTGATCCCCGGCCGGAAGCTCTTCCGTAGTGGAGGGCGTCGCTTGCGACACCGTCGACAAGAACATGAGGAGGGCAATACTTTTGATCATGTGCGGGGGCTCTTTCGGATCGATCCTGTACTAAAGATCATTCAATTCACACATTGCGGGCAGTCGGCTTGATCGCGCGGCTCCACGATCCAGATCGGATCGTCGCGATCGTCGAACGCGACCTGGCGCAAGTTTCCGCTCACGGTTCCGAGCGGATAGTTCGTCGCCAGCGCGCGCGGGTCGAAGAAGGGCAGGTTGTCGCGCGTGATCAGCTGGAAAGTGATCTCTTTGCGGCCGGAGTCGACGATCACCGGCCACTGGCCGAAGCGTTCCAGGTTCGACTCTTCACGCGAGCCCGGGACGATCTCTATCAACCGTTCGACGTTGATCGACACGCGCGCTGCCTCTAACCGCTCCATCGCATCGTTGCAATCGAGAAGCTTGAGGTTCTCCGGCGGCGTGGTGGTCAAGAAACACGGTGCTCCGCGCTCCACCAAATGTGGATACACATCGATGATCCGCTGGTGCAGATCGATCGCCGCCGGGATCGGCTGCTCGCCCGCCGCATAGTCGACTTCCCAGGACGGGAAGTTCAGCTCGGTGAGCCCGTTGAACTCGCTGATCGGGCCGGCCACGCTGACCAGCTTGTCACCCGCGAACAGATCGTCGGGGCGATTGAAGTTGAAGACGAACAGATGGTTGAACTCGTCCTCTTCGGTGTCGGTGACGTAGAAACCATCAGTGCGGATCGCAGTGACGATCATGTTGCCGCGTTTCACTTCGATGAACTCGCCGGCGAACGGCGAAGCGATCAACGAATCGCTGCGATTCATGTCCGCAAGAGAAGGTTCGACGAGATGGATCGGCCCGCCGACCCCGCTCGCGTAGGTGGGTTGCGTGCGAAGGCATGCGCGGGAACCGACGTCGATCGCCGCGTCGTCATAGGCGGTGAATGCCTCGCCGCAATAATAACCTTGCGGGCACTCGCTGTTCTCACAGCTCACCGTGCAATACGCGAGGCCGTCCGGATCGAAGCCGTTCGAGGGGCGGCTGTTGACGCACGCCAGGCCCGCACCCGCGCAGATCGAGACGCTGTTCACGCCGCAATCGACGCCCAAACCCGGGAGGTCTGCGCTCCGCGGCGGCGGTTGGTTGTCCTCGATCCACAGATAGGTGTCGTCGAAGGACGCACGGAAGGTGACCACCGGACGGTTGTCACCCTGCGCGGTCACGCCGTTCGTGAAGCGCACGCGTTGAAACGCAGACTCCACTTTTCCCGGCACCATGCTCACGGAAGCGAGGCTGTTGAAGGTCTCATAGAGATTGCCGTCGTTGTCGATCGCGCGGGCCTCGAACGACACGCGGATCACCGTGTTCCCTGCGGCGTCGTTGACGTACTCGGGACAGCCCGTGAGATCGACGGCCACGGTCGGAGTACCGGCCAAGATACAGCGATTCTCGGGCGTGCCCACCGGAGAGAACAACGTGATCTCGAAGCTCGACAGCCTCCGGTCGCCCTCGATCGTCTCTTTGCACGCGGGACACAACAAGAGCAGCAGCAACAGTTGCGCGCGCTTCATTGCACGATCCTCGTGATACGCCCGGTCAGCGGCGGATCGACGCAGAACGGAACCACACAATAGAACGTCGCTTCCATCTCTCCACCGCCGAGCTGCTTTTCGCAGCAGTGCATCGCACCCGCACAATTGCCGGACGGACGCGCGGTGCACGAACCTGTCACTCCGAACACCGGCGTTTCGCGCGCGATCTCGTCGCACTCGTCGCCCGTGTTGCTCGAAGGATCAGAGAAGTCGTTCGGAATGCAGTAGAAGTCGATCTCTGTGTCCGTCTCTTTGCACTCGATCATCTTTCCGGTCTGCGGAGAGCAACCGGCCACCGGCGTGTCGCAGGTGACGCCCGGCGAGCTCGCTTTGACGAAGCTGACGAACGGACGCACCGGTGCCGGATAGGGCTCGAGCAGCGCCTTCGATCCGCAGACGCGTCCCGGTCCACCTTCTTCGGGCGGTGAACGCATGTAATCGATCAACGCGTCGCGCAGCGAAAGGTTCGTGTTCACCTTGGTCGTATTTCGGCGGAGCACTTCGAAGCCCGAACCGCCGCGGCCGATGAAGTCGTTGACCGCGACTTTGTAACTCTCGGTCGGGTTCACCGGCTCGTTGTTGATCATGATGTCGTCCGCGGGGCTCTTGTAACAGCGGCTCGCCACGCAGCGCACCGGAAGTTTGGTCCCGACCATTTCGAAGTCCGTGCCGACGCAGTCTTCGATCTTCTCGCACGAAGGTCCGGCCTCGTTTCGCAGTGCCTGCGCGCAGTTCATGGTGAACGTCACGCCGCTGATCTGCGCCTGTGTTTGGCAGCCGCGCTCCGCGGATCGCTCGGTGACATAGTCGAAGAGCTCCTGCACTTCGACCCCGGAGAGGAACATCGTCGTCAGCGAGTTCTCGAACGGGAAGATGTTGAACATCTCCTCGACGGTCACCATGCCGCGCTCCATGTTGGTGCGGATACCGAGCGTGTTGGTCATCGAGAACTGCGCCTCGACGCGGTTTCTGAAACGCATCGAATCCGCGACCAAGTTGCCGAGCTGCGAGTCTTCACCCGACAGACCGAAACGCGCGATACGATCGGTGGCGAAGGCGAATCCTTTGTTCAGATCCTCTTCCTGATAGAGGCGCTGTACGTAGGGGTCGAGCAGCGTCAACATCTCGCCGTCGAGCGGCGCGGGCACGCTCAAACATTGGCGGCGCGCATTGCGACACCCTTCGGTGCACGCGTCGCCCATTCGCCGGCACGTATCCGCGATCTCACATTGCCGCGTCTGAATGTCCGCCGCGGCGATGCTCAAACACTGCGTGTTGAAGTCGACGTTGTCGTTTCCTTCTTCGACCGACATCGTCGGCGAGCCGTCCTCGGGACACGCGACCACCTCCGCGCTGTTCCGCTTCGGAATGCGGCCGGTGATGGGGAACAGCGAGTAGCGGTGCGATATGATCTCCGCACCGTAGGGCGCTTCTTCATCTTCCTTGGGAACACGAACGGTGAGATCCGCGCGGCCGAAGAACTTGGCGAACGCGCCGGAGTGCACCAAGAGCACTTCGCGACCGGCGGGATCGATCAACACCTTCGGCGGATTGAGCACGATGTGCAGATGTCCGCCGAAGATCGCGTCCACGCCGACCACGCCGGGGACCTTCACGCGCACGTCGCCGTTCGGTTCCTCGCGGAGCACTTCCCAGTTCGGCTGCACAGCGTTTTTCGGAATCACCAGCTCGTAACCGGTGATCATCTCCGTGTCCTCGGCGAGGTTGAGCACGCCGCGCGAGGTGAGACCCATGTGCGAAACCAAGAAGATCAGATCGACGCGCCCCTGAAGATTGGCTACCGCGGCGCGCACGACTTCGACCGGTTCGAGCGCAGAAATGCCCAGCGAGTTTCCGCCGTGCGCGATCGACGTCATCGACGAGGTGTTGCCCATCCCGATGATCGCCACGCGCAGTCCGTTGAGATTGATGATCTCGTACGGCTTCAGCTGCGAAGCGAGGTTGTGTTTGAACGGATCGTTCGGCTCGAAGTACAGGTAGTTCGCCGCGAGCATGGGAAACAGTCCCTGCCCATACAGCCCGTACATGTTCGAGATGTTCGCCGATCCGAGATCGAACTCGTGATTGCCGATCACCACACCATCGGGCGCGAGCGCGGCCATCACCTTCATCTCCACTTCACCTTTGAACTGGTTGAAGATCGGCGCGCCCTGAAACACGTCGCCCGAGTCGAGGTGCATTACGCGCTGCGACTTCGCGCGCTCGCGTTTGAGCAAGTGCTGCATCCGCGCAGCGCCTCCGAAAGGCTGCAGCTCGCTGCATGAGCCGAGGCCGCGATCGATCGCGCCCGGCACCTGGAAGTACGGCAAAAACCGCGCGTGGATGTCGGACGTATGCAGCACCGTGAGGTGCACATCCTGTCCCGCGAGCGCGGCCTGCTCCGTGACCTGGTAGCAGCCCGCGAGCAACGCGACGCCAACGAGAGCAGTGTTATTGAAGAACGAGGTCCGCATCGCTTCTCGGCTGCAGCGTGAGGTTGTCGAACGCGTTGTCGACGACACCGGTGATCGATTCGAAGACGTCGCCGACCGAGCGCTGATCGCCCGCGACCGGGACCGAGCACGCACAGTTACCGGTCGGATCGCCCGCTTGATCGCTGCACATCGAGCGGAGCTGTCCGTTGTACGAGTAGTCGAATCCATTGCCGAGGTAGACGACGCTGTCCACGACCCAGTTGCCGTGATCCCATTCTTCGTCCGCTTGGCAGGCCGAGGTGACCTCTGCGCCCAAGATCTTCACGAAACCACCCTCGAACGGATTCGAAGAGCCGCTGGTGCGGTTGAGATCGTTCGAGCTCACGGTGACCGGCTGTGGGGTGACGCGCGGTCCGAGCACGGTGAACGTCGGGTATTGAAGCTGCGTGGTCGCGCGGTACTCGATCAGCTCCGCTTCGAGATCGACGCGCATGCCGACTTCCGGGAGCACGTCGATGCTGTTCGGGTTGTAGACCACCTTCACGCCGGCGAAACGTCCGTCGGCGACGGTGTCGTCTTGCAGATAGATCGCCCGCAGGTTGCGCGAGACATAACCATCGACGGCGGTGACCACCACGTTCGACAATTTTGCGACCGCACATTTACCGATCGTCTCGCCCCCGGTGAGGTTCGCGCATTTTTCGCTCGGATGACCCGACGCGGTCGTGTCTTGCAGATCGCGGATCGAGGTCACCACCGAGGAGGCGTTCTTGAGAACGACGTCCAGCTGCGAGCGCGGTGACAACATATACGTACCCGCGTCGAACGGCGCGGTGCCCACGCGCATGATGCCGGTGAGCGAGGTCAACACTTCGCCGACGGCGACCGTGCGGTAACGAAAGAGCGCGTTGCTGACGACGACGGTGTTTTCGACTTGGAAGGAGCCGAAGATCGTCTGACCGCTCGGGTGCATGAACTCACCGCCGGTCACCGAAACCTCGTTCAAACGAACGAGCACACCTTCGTAGGACTTCGATTTCTCAGCGAGCACCTGGGCGCTGTCGACGACCAGCGGCTCGACCGCGGCGCGTCCCGTGACCTCGACGGTGATGGCGACGAGCTGCTTCTGTGCGTCGAAGCCATCGCGTCCGAACTCCTCGAAGGTGCCCGTGAGGTTGACGATGTCGCCGAGCTCGGGCGCGGTGAGCGGCGGCTGTGCGAACGGCGAGGAGAGCACCAAGATGCCCGAATATTCGCCCTGGAGCGTCTCCTGATCCTGCACGAAGAAACCGTTCAGCGTGACCACGCCGGAGCTCGACGTCGAAACCGCAAACAGGGAGGAGGTCACCAATACGCCCGTCAGCTGCACCGGATCGGAGATCGCGGGGTGTTCGGGAGAGCTTTCGTACTTGAGATCGCAAACAGTGACGCCTTCACCAGGACAGGTGAACGTCGGGTTGTTCGGATTGTTGGGGTTGTTCGGCAGATTGCCGCCCGTCCCTTCATCGCGACACGCAGCGAGCGATGCGATCGCGAGCGCTGCTCCGAAAAGGTAAGCGGTTGTCCGAACGCCTGCTCCACGAATCATGAGGGCATCAGGTAGGGACTCTTGAGCGAATGTGTCAATCGACGATGATCGAGGGTCCGGAAATCTGCGCTTTTGGATATAGGCTGTTGCGCGATGTCCGCGGCCCTGTTTCTCGTTACGTTCGCGGTGCTCGTCGGACCCGCTGAAATCCCGCTCCCCGGCACCAGCTCGGTCACGGTCGGGCTCGCCCCTCCGACCGCCTGCGTCGAATGCCACGGTACCTTCGATCCAAAATCAGCCTACGAAACTTGGGTCGGCAGCGTCATGGGCCACTCCGCGCGCGATCCCGTCTTCCTCGCCGCGCTCACCGAAGCGAACCGCGATCTCCCCGGCTCAGGCGACTTCTGCCTGCGCTGCCACGCGACCGAAGCGTGGTTGCGGGGCGCCTGCGTCGAGCCCGACGGACGCCTGCTCACCGACGAAGATTCGGGCGTCACCTGTTCGGTTTGCCACCGCATGGATCCTTCGCCTTGGGTGAAGAACGGCCAGTTCTTGCTCGGCAACGATCTCGATTATCGCGGTCCGTACGCGGATGCCGTCGCACCGCACCACGTGCAGCGCACCGACTTCATCTCCAGCTCGGAGCTGTGCGGCACCTGCCATGATCTGGTGAACCCGCTCGTCGAACGCAAAGATCTCGACGGCAACCCCATGGGGATGTTGTTCGCAGAACAGACGACGTACACCGAGTGGAAGACCTCCGAATTCGCGCGCGGACCGAATCCCGCGACCTGTCAGAATTGCCATATGCCCGAAGACGAAGGTCGCATCGCGCCCGAAGGTCCGGTGCGAAAAGATCGTTCGAGCCACGAGATGTCGGGCGGAAACGTGTTCCTTCTGAACGCGATCGCCTTCCTCGAGCCCGGGCTCGGCATCTCCGAGCGGCTCGCGCAAGGTGCAGGGCGAAGCGAAGCGATGTTGCGAACCGCGGCGACGCTCGAAGCGATCGCTGTGCCGACCTCTGTGCGGCGCGGCGAAACGTTGGAGCTCAGGCTGCGGATCACCAACGAGACGGGCCACAAGCTCCCGACCGGTTATCCCGAAGGACGCCGCATCTGGCTGCAGCTCGAATCCGAGGAGCTCGGTCTGTCGCGCGGTGCCTTCGATGAAACGACGGGTGAGCCGATCGATCCCGTAGCGATCTATCACGTGAAACAAGGTCAGGCCGCGACGGGCACCCCGGGCATCCATCTGATCTTGAACGACACCGTCTTCTACGATTCGCGCATTCCGCCGCGCGGAATGATCGTCACGGCGACGACCGCGCCGGTCGGAAAAACGTATCCCGAAGTTTCTGCGGGCGTGCTTGCCCACTACGACGAGCTTGCGGTCCAAATCACTGTGCCGTGCGATCCTGGCCTTTCGGCCATTCCGCTCTCGGCGACGCTTTGGTACCAAGCGGTGACCAAGGCGTACGTCGACGCGTTGGTCGCAGCGAATGAAGGCAACGAGCGCGGCGCACGACTCTCTGCGGCATTCGAGGAAGCCGATCCGGGCCCGATCGAAATGGAAGAGCTCGCGCTCGAGCTGGTGATCGATCCCGAATCGAGCTGCGATCCGCTCGATGCAGGTGCGGCGGATCTCGGGGTTTCTGAAGATGCTGCGGTCGCTGACGCCTCAGATGCGGGCGTCCATGACACATCTGTGACTGTGAACCCTGTCCCGATCGACGAAGGATGTGCGTGTCGACAGACGCATACATCATCACGCGGTTCGCTCGATGGTGGTGCGATCGCGCTGCTCTTGATAGGAGCTTGTGTCGCGTGGTCACGGTCTCGAAGGAGCTCTCGATGAAGGTTGTTCGTTTTGCTTTCGTCGCGCTCGCGGCGTTTTCGTTCGCCTGCGGTGGCGACAAGCCTGAGGAGAACGTTCCTCCGCTCGAGCTGTCGACGTCGGCGCTCGCGGACGGAAAGCTGGGCGAAGCGATGTCGATAACGTTGGAGGCGAAGGGCGGAACGCCGCCGTACGTCTTCACTGCGACTGGCCTTCCTGCCGGCCTCGATCTCTCCGGCGCGATCCTCAGCGGCACGCCGACGGCGCCGGGCCGCGTAACCGTCGAGCTCAAAGTGAGCGACAGCGCCGGGCGCACGGCGATGAAGACGCTCGAGCTCTACGTCGTACCTGATCCTTTGGCCATCGTGACGACCACGATCGTCGGCGGCAAACAAGGGACGCCGTACAGCGAGACCTTGGTCGCGCGCGGTGGTGTTCCTCCGCTCACCTGGTCGCTGGCGAGTGGAACGCTGCCCGCGGGCATCCTGGTCGAAAGTACAGGTGCTTTGAGCGGCACTCCCACCGAATTCGGCATCTTCAACTTTTCGGTGCGGGTCACCGATGCCGAGGACACGAAGCGCGATCTCGCGCTGGTGCTGACGCTCTCCGCCTTGAATCCCATGGTGCTCACCTCTTCGGTGCCACGAGGCCGCGTCGATCAGGCGTATGAAACCCAGCTCGAAGCGGAGGGCGGCGAGATGCCGTACCGCTGGGCGATCGCTGCGGGCGCGCTGCCGATGGGCGTGACGCTCGCGCAAAACGGCGAGCTCGCGGGTACACCGACCGAAGGCGGAGACTTCACGTTCTCGGTGCGCGTCACTGATGGCTCGACCCCGCCGCGCATGGACATGCAGCAGCTCGGGATGAACGTCATCGCAGCGCTCGCCATCGAGACGACCGATCTCGCGCAGGCGCTCAGCGGCCGCCCCTACACGTTCGCGATGGAAGCGAGCGGCGGCGTTCCTCCATACACATGGTCGCTCGGCGCGGGCACTTTGCCTGCTGGGATCACCTTCGATGCGAACGGGACGCTCAGCGGTACGACCATGGCCGGCGGCGATTACGAGCTGACGATCCGCGTGCGCGATGCGGAAGGGCTGCAGCGTTCGGGTCTGTTCACGCTGCGCATCTCCGACCGCTTCACCTACGAGGTGCGGCCGCGCATTCCGGTCCCGGTGCCGCCCGTGTGCACGTCGACGCAGGTTTCCTACGTAATGATCCCGATCGTGGTGAACGAGTCTTATCAGATCTCCGATCTGAACATCTCGGTCGACGCCAGCTACACCTGGAACGAAAACGCGCAGACGATGATCCGAAACCGCCAGCGCACGCCCGGAACGCCGCGCATCATTTTGTTCGCGCCCGACGGACGCCAAGCGGTGCTCTGCGGAAACGGTGCCGCGATCCCCGGTGGTCCAGAGTGCACCGCGCAAGACATGAATCGCGATTGGGACGACGACGGTGCGCAGGCGAATCGGCCGGAGCGCCCGCTCTCGGTGTTCGACGGCATGAACGCGCGCGGAACGTGGACGCTCGCCTTCGGTGTCGCTGAGCCGCGCTGCCAATTCACCGGCTCGATCAGTAACGTCGAGCTTTCGATTCAGGATGAATCCAACACCGATCCCTACGTGGTGGTGACCGGCCACCGCCGCAACAACTTGGTCACCGGACCGTTCCTCCGCACCTGCACCCCCGACTGCGGCGGCGAAGTGGAGAACGAGCTGTTCCTCAACGCGACCGTCTACGACGTCGGGGCGAACGGCTTCCCCGAGGGCGGTGAAGGCGACGACAACGATCTCGGCATCGTCATGACTTGGGCGTGGAACGGGAACGCCATCGACGGCGTGACGCTCGATCCCGACGGTCACGTCTTGGTGTCCAATTCGAATCACTTCGGCTGCCAGCAAGAAAATTGCGCGGGCACCGGACAACGCACGATCGTCGCGAGTGGCGCAGGCTACATGGCGAGCGTCGTGTTGCGCGTATTGCCACCCGAGTGGAACGTGCAGACGCGGGAGTATTAATGATGGTCGCAGAGCTGATTCCGATGCCTGCATCTCCCGCGGACCTTTTCCGCGTGAACAAGTTTTATCCGTTCGAAGAGGGCGGAAAGAAACTGATGCTCGTGGTGGAGAACGCGGCGTTCGCCGAGGTCGACGAGATCTCTTGGCAGCTCGCGACGATGGTCGCGGGCAAAGATCGCGTGAAAAAGAGCGCGATCCTTTCGGAGCTCGCCGAGAAGTTCGGTGAGCAGGAAGCGAAGGAGGCGATCCTCGGCTTCGAGCAGCTCGAGATCTTCGTCCCGCATGATCGCCCGCGGATGTTGGCCGACGCGCAACCGCTGGCGATGACCCCGCTGACCTCCATGGTCTTGCACGTCTCGCACGACTGCAATCTGCGCTGCGGCTACTGCTACGCGGACTACGGTCGTTACGGCTCGGACCCCGGGATCATGACCACGGAGATGGCCATCGAACACTGCGAGCGTTTTTTCTCGCAGCTCGGTGGAACACGAAATCTCCACGTCACCTTCTTCGGCGGTGAGCCGCTGATGAACATGCCGGTGGTCTACGCCGCGCACACCTACGTGAAGGAACGCGCCGAAAAAGAAGGGCGCAAAGTCTCTTACGGTCTGACGACGAACGGCACGCTGCTCACCGACGAGCTCGCGGCGTTTTTCTCCAAGGAACGTTTCACGCTGACGGTGAGCATCGACGGTCCGCCCGACGTGAACGATCGCCTGCGCCCGCTGCAAGAAGGCGGCGGCTCCTATGAACGCATCATGGAGCGCGTGCGTGCGACGAAGGTGAAAGCGATCGCGCGCGTCACGCTCACGCGCCGTTCGACGGATGTCGCGCGGATCGTGCGCCACTTGGTCGAAGCCGGTTTCCGCGAAGTCGGCGTCTCGCCGGTCGCGACGGGCAACGACAAGTTTGATCTTTCGGACAAGGATCTCGAGAAGGTGCTCGCCGGAATGCGCGTGCTCGCCGATGATTTCGTCGAGTGGGCGAAGCGCGGCGAGATCTTCCCGTACTCCAACATCAAGGGCTTGCTCGAACAGATCGCGGCGGGCGATCCGCGGCCCGTTCCCTGCGGCGCCGGCACGAAGCTGGTGGCCGCCGACAACAAAGGCGACCTCTACGCGTGTCACCGATTGGTCGGTGAGCAGCAGTTCAAGATCGGCAACGTCAAAGACGGCATCGACGGCGAAGCGCGTTACGCGTTGCTCCACGACATGCACCCGCGCGGACGCGAGCCTTGCAACGATTGTTGGGCCCGTTATCTCTGCGGCGGCGGATGCCACCACATCGCGTGGCTGCATACGAACAAAGCGGTCGCGCCGTGGACGATGACCAACGGCTTCTGCGACTTCCTGCGCGAATGGTACAAGCTCGGCTTGTACACCTACGCGCGCATGTTGGAAGAAGCACCGGACATGCTCGCGCGGCTCAAGGGCGAGAAACAGCCGTGCAGCCAGCCCTCTGGGCTCTGAGAGGATCGTAAACAGTTTATGGCGATCAAACCGTTGAACAGAAAGGCCGAAGCGTTGACGCTGAAGCCCGTCGACGACGTTCGGCCGTACAGCTTCGGTGACTGTTGCCCCGGCTTTCTTCCCGGTTGGGAAGTCGGCGCGAACGGCAACGCCGATCCCTGCGGCTGGCAGAACGATCTCCCGGCGTGTCACCCGTGTTATTGGTCTGCGCAGGTACCGGATAACTCGACGTTTCCGAACTGGCTCGATAGCTGCGCCAACGTTTCACAGGATTGGACGAACCTATGCACCGTACCAGATTGATCACCACGCTCTCGTGTTTGTTCCTCTTCGCGGCCTGTAAAAAAGACGAGGCTGCGGGCGAGAAGGCTCTACCTGTCCAAAAGGCCAGTGCAGCCCTGACGGCGGCTGTGCCCACGGGTATGGTCTTCGCGGGATCGACGCACGTGCGGGTGATCGATCCTGCGAAGGGTTCGGTCGCGGCGAGCATCGATCTCGGAAAAGCGATCAACGCGATCGCGGTCTCCGCGGACGGTGCGCAGGCGTTCGTCGCCACCAGCGGCGGCGTCTATCAAGTCGACGCTCGTTCGCGCACCTTGCTCGGACAGCTCACCTCCAGCCCGGCCCGGAACGTGTTGCTCGCGGAAGGCGGCAAGAACATCTACGTGCTCGAGCACGACGTCATCGTCGAAGAGAACGGCACGCGGGACATCAAACCGTTCCGCTTGAAGACGATCGATCTCGCGACCGGCAAAGCGACGGCCGAAGAAGAGATCGGCCAGCGCATTCTCTTCGCGATGCCGTCCGAGAACGGCCGCCATCACTTGGTGGTCACCGAAGCGGGCGAGATCATCGTCGGCTCCGGCAGCTCCAAGTTGAACGAGGGCCAAAAGCTCGAGCTCGGCGCGGCGCCGCTTCGCGTTCGTCCGAACGTGGTGGTGAACAACGGTCATGCGTTCGTGCCGCTCGACGGGCAGCCGGCGCGGGTGATCGACGTGAACCTCACCAACGGCGAGGCCTCGCACGTCGACCTGCCGAACGCGACCATCATCCGCGGCTTGGCGACCACGCCCGACGGCCGCCTCTTGGTGGTCAACACGGTGAAAGAGGTCATCCTGGTCGAAAGGACAGGTCGCGCGATCACCGGACGTTTGGAGATGGCCGCGCCCCACCAAGGAGTGGCGATCTCTCCCGACGGCAAGTTCGCTTACCTCGCGCAGACGATCGACGGCACCGGCGGTGCAGTCGGCATCGTGCAGCTCGATCCGCTGGCGATCCGCGGCAAAGTTCACCTCGACGACATCTCGCCCTGGGCGATCGCCGCAACCCCGTAAATCTTCGGACGGCTCGCGTGCTCTCTCGTATCCGCGCGAGCCTCGGCTTGATCATCGGCCTTCTCGGCGTGTTCGCCGGGACCTTCCTGCGCCTTCGCGAGCTCCACAGCGAAAATCTTTGTTACGGCGCGCTCGGCTTCGTGCTTCTCGCGCTCGGCGCCGCATGGGTTGCGCGTCCGGAGCGGCAGCCGTGGTTGTTGCTCGGGACCTCGATCGGAGCGGCGCTGCTCGCGATCTTTTTCCCCATCCTGGCTCTGCTCGAGCCGGCGGTGCGCGTCGAGATGTTGCCCGCGGCGTTCGAGGCCTCGGGCGCGTTTTTGTTGCTCGCTTCGTTCATCCGCTGGTCGCAGGCGAACGCCGCGAGCGCCTTCGTTCCCGCGGAGCTCCCGAAAAAGCACAAATACGAGCTCGGCGAGAAACTGTCCCTTGGACCAGGTGACGATATCCTCGCGGATTGCACCATTTTGGAAGGCACCGGTTTCGTCGACGAAGCGATGATCGCCGGCGTCTCCTTGCCGTCGCCGAAAAAAGTCGGCGACACGATCCTCGCAGGTTCCGACACCAGCATCCCCGAGCTGGTCGTGCGCGTGGAATCGAAGCCCGGCGAGAGCGTGATCGAACAACGCGAGCGACTTTTTCCTGCGCTCTACGCGCAGCTCGCGCGGCCCAATACCACCGCCTTTTTCGCCGCGGGGATCACGCTGGTGTTTGCGCTCGTGGCGTCCTCTTTGGTGGTGGTGCGTTTCGGTGCCGCCGAGCTCGAGCATTATCTGCCGGCGTTCGCCTCGATCCTGCTGGCGACGGCGGCGGGTCCGGCGGTCTTGGCGGCGATTCGCGGCCGGCTGCGTGTCTTCGCCGTGGCTCGAGCGCACGGTTTGATCCTCACCCGCGAACGCGATGTGCTCGCGCTCCCCGACATCCGCCGCTGGCAGATCGACGCGAGCCTGTTGTCCGAGCCGGGCCACGTGGAAACCGTGGTGCTCGGCGCCGAGAAGCCGGAAAAATTGCTCCGCGTCGCGGCGGCGCTCCTCGAAGGTGAAACCGGGCCCGAAGCGGCGGCCATCCACCACGCCGTTCACACGAAGAGGCTCGATCCCCTTCCCGGCGCGGCCCTGCGCCACGATGGTTCCCTGTACCTTGGTACAGTGGACGCCGCGCGCTGGTATCTCGGCCCACAACGCGCGGTGGTCGAAGAACAGGGCGCGAACGTCGACCGCCACATGGAGCAGACTTTCGAGTTTCTGCGCGACAAAGGGATGATCGTCTACCTGATCGGAAGACCAGGGGAGGGCGTCGTCGGTGCGATCGGCATAACTTTGGAAGCGGACCACGACGCGAAGACCGCCGCCCACGCGCTCCAGGCGACGGTGATGCCCGGCCCGCCGGACGGGACGCGCAAGATCCTCGCCGAAAAAGCGGGCATCAAGTGTGACGGGCCCCCGGTGGGCAAACGCGACGCCACCTTGCTCAGCGAACACGCGCCGGCGCCTTCGGCCGGTCTTCGCATCCGCGTGGTACCGATCCGCGCGCGGATGACGCTGGAAGCCGATGCCTCACCACGCGTATTTTTGCCGAGCCTCGGGCACTTCGGCGAGATCGCCGCACAAACCAAACGTGCGGCCCGTTCAGCGCGTGTCCGTTCGCTCGTCCTGTCCTTTGTGCCAGGTGCCGCGGCGACGGTGCTGGCGTTTTTCGGAGTCCTGTCGCCGCTCTTCGGTTTTGTGCTCGCCGCGATCGCCCTGACGTTCGTCGGCCGAGCCAAAGCTTAATTTCGTCAGCCGGCGAGGTGCTCGCGAAGCGCGAGATACGTTTCTTCGAGCAGAGCTTTGGCGCGCAGCGGATCACCGTCGAAGGAGATCCCCATCCGCGCCGCAATTCCGTTGGCGACCGCGACACAGAGCGCACGCGCTTGAGAGTCTTCCAGCTTCTCCGCGCGATCGAAGTAACCGTCGAGCAGCACCAGTGCGTCGGCGGACAAGGCGGCGATCTGCTCGCGCGTGAGCACGAACTGCCGATCGGCGAGCGTCGAATAACGCACGCCCGGAAAACGCACCGCCGGTGCCTCCGCCGGTGTTTGCCGAATCACCAGCGTCCCCGCGACAAAATCGCCGAGCCGCCGGCGTTCCTTCGACAAGGTCACCGACAAGAGGCCCACGAAATATGGACCCGGCAACATGTCGACGATCCTGAGGACGTTTCGCACCAGCGACGCCGAGAACGACACCGCGTAGCCGCCGTCGCGCACGACGCGCAGGCCGAGCGCGCGTTTGCCCACAGACTGTCCCGACAAAAAATGTTCGCAAGCGACGAAGTAAAAGAGGTTCACTGCGAACACCGCGGCGATCAGCACCGCGACGGCAAACCCGCTCATCTCCTTGAGCGCCTCCGGGTTGAAGAGATCGCGAAAAGAGAACGCCAACACACCTGCGCCGATGAGCATGGCGAGCAAGGCAAACACCACGCCGGAGATGAGGAGATAATCGACCAGAGCCGCAGCAGCGCGACTTCCCGGACCCGCAAGATCGAAGGTGAGGGCGACGTCCTCGGGCGTTTCGAACGACACGCGATCGTCGCTCATCCGCGCTCTATCGGACGCGTGGACGCATGCGTCAAGGCGTCCGCCGTGTTAGAGCGAACGTATGGCTGCAAAAGCCGTGGCACTCCTGTCCTTCGCCCTGGCGCTCGCCGCTTGCGACAACAACAACGACGGCCAAGGCACCCCGATCCCCATCCCGCCGGGCGGAAAATTCGACGACAACGCGATCACCCCCGAGATCGCCGGCTTCGGCGACGCACCGCTCGTGGAGTTCGCGCATTATTTCCCGCCCGCCGGCTGCACCTTCGATCCGCTCGCAGCGGAGGCGACCTGCGACGTCTCCGGCTGCTCCGTACCAAATCTCCAAGACTGGTTCGAGAGCGAAGAAGAAGTACAGAGCTACCTGTCCTGTGGATCAGGTATGGCCAAAAGTACAGGTATCGACTTCTCTACCCACGATGTGTTGTTCGTGCGCCAAGGAATGCGTGTCGGCGAATGGATGCGCCCCGAGCCCGTCGCTTGGGTGGTCGACGTGCAAGGTCACATCATCGTCGCCGAAAAACGCCGCGCCTTCTGCATCACCGGAAGCTCGTTGACCGGCGGTGTCGTCAGCTACGGCTTGTTGCTCCCGTCGGACACCTCGAGCACCGCGGTGGAGCGGCGCATCTATCGAAATCCGCACGGCTGCGACATGTGCGGCGGTGATTCGGACTGCGGCGAGTGAACGGACAAACTTACGAGGAGCTCGAGCAGCTGCTCGCCCGCCTCGAGAAGTCCGGTGAAAAAAGCCTAAAATTTGCGGAGCTGGAGCGTCTCGGTGCGCTGTACCGTGCGGCCGTCTCCGAGCTCTCGCGCGCACGCGACGCGAAGATCGATCCCCGTCGCACGCGATATCTCGACGCCTTGGTCCGGCGCGCGCATTTCGCGATCTACGCGCCGCCGAAGCGCGGTTTGCGACCGTTGTGGTCGCTGTTCGGCGGCGGATTTGCGCGTGCGGTGCGCGAGACCAAAACGCTGCAGCTCCTCGCGTTTTTTCTCTTCGCGGCGGGCTCGATCGCCGGATACCTCGCGACGTCGCAGCATCACGAGCTCGCCTATGCCTTCCTTTCGCTGATGTTCCCCGCGGAGCTGGTGCAGGCCTTGATCGAATCGGAGACCGCGCGCGCGCAATACATCACCACCGGGCAGGCTTCCGGCGCAGTGGCGCGCTCCGGTTTCGCGCTGGCGCTGGCGGCGAACAACACGCGCGTCGCGCTGGTGAGCTTCTCGGTGGGGATCGCCGCGGGTGTGCCGACGATCCTGATTCAGATCTTGAACGGCGGCGTGCTCGGCTCCATGGCCGCGCTCTTCGATCAAGACGGCCTCAACCTGGCCTTTTGGGCATGGATCCTTCCTCACGGCATTCCCGAGGTGCTCGCGCTGTGCGTCAGCGCGGCCGGCGGTTTGTTGCTCGGCCGCGCATTGATCGATCCCCAGGGCCGCCCGCGACGCGAAGCGCTGGTGCGCGCCGGTGCGGTGGCCGCGAAGTTGATCGGCTTCGCGTTCGTGCTCTTGCTCTACGCCGCGGTGATCGAAGGTTATTTTCGCCAGTTCGACATCGGCGTCGGCCCGCGTTTTCTGCTCGCGGCCTTCAACGCCGGTCTGCTGTCGCTCTACCTCGCTTACGCCGGGCGTACGCCGAGCTGAGGCTCACGGTACCGCGCGACCAAGCCGGTGAGCACGAACGCCAACGCGCAGGTGCTGAACACTTCATCGCGCGAATACCACGCGAGCACGGTGACCATGGCGACCGCAAACAAACCAAGCGGCAGCAACACCAGCGGTTTTCGCGGCAGAAAGAGGATCGCCGCCATGGCCGCCAACAACGGAATACCGTAGGTACACGTCCGAATGATCGCCGGAACGCTGTTCGCCACCACACCCCAACGGTGAAACAACACGTCGGCAAAAACGATGACCGCGCCGGCGGCCAACACCATCACCGCTGCGGCGGCCGCGTCTTTGGCGATCATCGCGTGTTGTTCGTACTGCTTGATGTGGAGATCGACGAACGCCTCCAGCGCCGTGTTGAGCACTTCCATACAGAGCACCACGAACACGCAGAACAAAACGCTGGCGCGCGTGGCGATCGTGAGCTCGAGGGCCATGCCCACCAACATCACGGCCAGGCCCGAGACCCAGTGGATCTTCATGTTGCGCTGCGAACACAAGGTGCGGAGCAAGCCGTTGCTCGCGTAGACGAACGACGCGATGAACCCTTTTCGTTTGGCGAGCTCCTGATCCATCGATCACTTGTCCCGTGAGCGGCGTAAGAGCACGTACAACGCGCCCGCACCACCATCGTGAGGTCGTGCTGTACTAAATGCCAGTACGCTGCGCGAGATGCTGCCGCGCTCCAACCAATTGGTGACCAGGTTCTTGAGCACCGGCACGTTGTCTTTGGAGTTCAGTCCACGCCCGTGCACGACCAACACGCAGCGCATGTTTTCCCGCCGAGCGCGCAGCATGAATTTTTCGACTTCTTCACGGGCGACGTCGCGCGTCATCCCGTGCAGATCGAGGTGCGCCCGAACGGCAAAATCCCCGCGTTTCAGCGAGCTGAGCACGCGGCGGTCGAGCCCGGAGATCGATCCTTCGACGAACTCGTCGCCGTCGGAGATGTCGAAGCGTGCTGTACCATCGATCAGGCCGGTCAGCTGCGCGAGCGCCTCCGCGTCTTCATCGTAGAGCTGCAGATCGGCGGCCTCTGGTGGCGGTGGAGGCTCTGCGCGTTTTTTGCGTTCGCCGTCGTTGAGACGATCGATCCCACGCATCGCGTCCGCGAATGTGGCTTCGTCGCTCTTCTCCTTCACCTTCGGTGCAACCTTGGGTGGTGGGGGCGGCGGCAACTTGGCCTGCTCCTGTTTCGCTTCGAGCTCTTTCTTGAGGGTCTTACCCAGAGCAGCGAAAGGATTGTTGAACGGTGTCTCTTTCTTGCTCACGGCGCGTCCGAGCACTCTATGTGACAACGCCCGGTTTTTCGAGGACAGTTATGGAGTGCGCATTCAACCGAACGAAGTGCACGAGACGCTGAAAAAAGCGATTCTCGTCGAAGGTTATCCGTTCTGCCTCGATATCGAGAAGAGCCACGGCCAATACCTGCACGACGCTGTTTCCAACCGCGATCTCCTCGACTTCTTCACCTTCTACGCGTCGAGACCGGTGCGTTTCGACCATCCGATGTTGCTCGAGCCGGAGTATCTGCGGACGATCGAGCTCGCCGCGCGTACCAAGCCGAGCAACGGTGATGTCTACACCTTGGCGTTCGCCGAGTTCGTCGATCGTTTTCGCCGCACGGCGCTCGGACCGGGGATGAAATATTTGTTCTTCGTCGACGGCGGTGCGCTCGCGGTGGAGAACGCGTTGAAGTGTGCCTTCGACTGGAAGGTGCAGAAAAATCTCGCGGCCGGCAAAGGTGAACGCGGCACGAACGTCATCCACTTCGAGCAAGCGTTTCACGGTCGCAGCGGCTACACGGTGGCGCTCACCAACACCAACGATCAGCGGAAGACGCGATATTTTCCGAAGTTCGATTGGCCGCGTGTGCCGGCACCGGCGCTGTGTTTTCCGGTGAATGCGGCGCAGGCGGAAGAGGCCGAAGCGCGCGCGTTGAAGGCGATCGATGCGGTCTACGAGAAGCTCGGCCAGGACGAGATCTGTTCGATCATCATCGAGCCGATCCAGTGCGAGGGCGGCGATCGTTATTTCCGCCCGCAGTTCTTCCAGGCGCTGCGAAAGATCTGCGACGAGCGCGAAGCCTTGTTGATCTTCGACGAAGTCCAGACCGGCATGGGTGTCACTGGAACGATGTGGTACTACGAGCAGCTCGGCATCATCCCCGACGTCTTGGCGTTCGCGAAGAAGGCGCAGACCGGCGGCATCATGGCTGGCGCGCGGCTCGATGAGATCGACTCGGTCTTCAAAGTGAAGTCGCGTATCTCCAGCACCTTCGGCGGCAACCTCGTCGACTTCGTGCGGGCGACGCGCATCCTGGAGATCATGGAAGCGGAACATCTGCTCGAGAACGCGAAGACGATGGGCGCGTACCTGCTTTCGTCGCTTTCGGCGGCGACCTCGAAACACGAACGGATCAGCAATCTGCGGGGCGCGGGTTTACTCGCAGCCTTCGATCTCCCGGACACGGCGACTCGGGATAAAGTGATCTCCAAGGCTCAGGACGAGGCGCTTTTGATCCTTTCATGCGGCGACCGATCCGTTCGGTTACGCCCGGCTTTGGACGTTGGTGCAAAAGAGGTCGACCTCGCGGTGAAAACTCTTTCACGAGTGTTCGCAGAGCTAACATTGTAGGAATTTTTCGGGTTTTACGAGTGGCACTTTGTCGCGTTCTGAGGCTAAAGCTCTCTCTGAAGCGTCCGATAGGAGAGGGCATGAGCAATACAACGATCCTCAATGAGACCCATTCAATTGAGTCAACGTCTGCTGCACCGTCGACCGTTATCGAACAACGGTCGAGTGGTGGCATGAGCGGTGACTGGCATCCGAGCCTCGACTCGCAGGGCAAGGTTCGCTCGTTCGATGCGTACGAGGCGGAGATCTTCCGTTTCGCGCTCTCGAATGCGGGCGGCTGCGTCTCTCGCGCTGCAGAGCTCTTGGGCGTCGGTCGCGCGACCATGTATCGCAAGATGCGCGCGTATTCGATCGTCGCGCCGCCGGTGAATGAGCGCGCCATCGATCGCTCGCGCCGCCAGCGTCCTGAGCAGGGCGAAAGCGTCCAGTAAGCTCATCGTTGGGGATCTTTGAGGATTGAAGAACGCGCCGGTTGGGGAACCGGCGCATTCACGGCTTCACCTCGGATCCAGGACACTGCGCAGTCGCTCGAGCAACGAGCAAGCGAAGCGCGCAGTGAGGCGCAGCCGAACGAAGGGCCGCAGGCGGACTTGCTCCGCCGTTCACGGCCCAAGGTCGGGCAAGCGAAGCGCGCAGTGAGGCGAAGCCGATAAGGAACGGGCCGCAGGCGGACTTGCTCCGCCGTTCACGGCCCAAAGTAACCAAGCCTACGACGACGGCGTCGTGGGCTTCGACAAGGCAGGGACGACTTCGGCAGAGATCGCCGACTCTCCATTCACCATGGAGCGTTCGATCTCTTGGCGAACGGCCTTGGTAATTTTATCGCCGTCAGAGCTCTGAGCGAAGCTCAAGATCTCTTTGAACATCGGATAAGCCGCACCGGCCTGGAGCAAGGTCTGCGTGAGTTGTCCCATGTTTCCGCCGAGAAGATGTGTACCGAGCTTGGCCTCGGCACCATTTCCTCCGCCCATTCCAGCGCCGTTCACCTGAAGGATCTTCAGGTCGGAGATCTTCTCCGCAGGCTTCATCAGCTCGCGAACGATCTCGGGCGCATTCTGAATCAGCTCGTGCGCCAGCTTCGCGCCGAGCACTTGCAGCGACTGCCGATTCTCGGCGGCGATCATCAGCTGCCGCACCGCAGCTTCTTTTTCGCCGCGGTCGAAGTCCGCTTTCGCCAAAGCAACGATCGCCGTGGCCTTCATTGCCGCGGCATCCGCTTCCGCCTTGGCGGCTTCGCGCACAGCACGCGCACGACCTTCTGCGTCGTTGGCCCACGCCTCTGCGCGACCTTTCGCTTCTTCGGCCGCGACCGCTGCGACCGCGCGCGCCTCGATCACTTCTTTTTGCGCGTCTTCGTCCGCCTTGATCAGCGCGACGACCTTGGCGCGTTCCGCCTCCGCCTTTTCGCGCGTGGTGATCACGTTCTGCGCTGCAGCTTCACGTTCGGCGTTCGCCGCTTCGCGCAGCGCTTCCGCACGCATCTGGTCCGCCTGTTTGCTGGCGATGACCACCTGCTTTTCGAGCTCGGAGGCTTCGACCGCTTTCATCTTCTCGATGTGTGCGGTCTCGATCGCCTGCTCCTTGGAAATGCGCTCCGATTCGAGAACTTTTTCGCGCGCGATGTCCGCGACCTTGATCGCTTTGCCGGCTTCGATCTTCGCGATCTCTTCCTGTCGCGACCGCTCCGCTTGTTGCACCGAGATCGCCTGCGACTGTTTGATCTGTCGCTCCTGGACCATCTGCTCGTTCTCGATCTTCGAGGTCGCGACCGCGCGCGCTTTTTGAAGCTGCGCTTTTTCGGTCTCCTCCGCCTTCGTCAGCTCCGCCTTGACGGCCTCCGCGGTCTGCTGAGCTTCGTACGAACGAACGCGCATGTATTGGTCGGCTTCGGCGCGTTTTTGCGTCTCTTCCAGCGCGAGGTTCCGCTGGCGGGCCTCGACGTTTTTCTCGAGGATCTCGTTCTCTTTATCGCGGACGATGCGGTTCTTTTCCTCGGCCATGCGCTGCACGACCTCGGTGATCATGCGCGCGCCTTCCGCGTCGAAGACGTCGTGCTCGTCGAGCTCCTCGAGCGGCGTTTGTTCGAGGTTGGTGATCGCCACGCCCTCGAGCTTGAAGCCGTTGGTGAGCAGGTCGTCCGTCAGCGCCTTCGTCGCACCGTCGGCGAACTCCTTGCGGTGCATATGGAGCTCGTTGAACGTTTGATTCGCCGCGACCGAGCGCAACGCGTCGGTCACTTTGCCTTCGAAGAGCTCGCGCATCGATTCGTTGTTCATGGTGCGCGTGCCGAGCGAACGTGCAGCCGCGAGGACCGCTTCGGTCTCGGCTTGTACGCGGAGATAAAACTCGACCACGACGTTCGCGCGGATCTTGTCTTTGGTGACCAGCGAGTCGCGCCGGCCCACGCGGGACACGTGCAGGCGGATCGTGCTCAACGAAACGCGCGACACTTCGTGCAGCACGGGGATCGCGACGATGCCGCCGTCGATACAGACGACGCGTCCTCCTCGACCTGTTCGGATGATCGCTTCATCCGCGGCCGCTCTTCGATACCACCGGGCGACCATCGCCATTATGGCGATCAGCGCCACGACACCGATCGCTACGGCGCCGGTTATCATCATCATCACGTCCGACATTTCTCGCTCCTTCCCCTCGTAGGGGCGTTACTTGTGGGATGCGCGCAGCTCCTTCGCGCGGCGCCGGCCCTCCGCCAGGCGCTTGGATTCGTTGGTTTCGGCTTCTAGAAACGGCACGACTTTGAAGCGGTTTTTGCTCGGATCCCAATCGACAAGCACCACTTCTTCGCCATATTTCGAGCCGCGCTCGGGATCGAGCGCAATACATGGGACCTCGAGCGCGTGCCCGAAGTTGTCTTTCAAAAGAACATTGCCGAACTCTGCGTCGAGCTTCGCGGTCTTCACCACGCCGACCAAGCCGAGCAGGTCGTAACGATCGCTCGAGGTCTTCACATTCGCCGGGACGATCTTGGTGAACACGCGCGAGATGACCTGCACGGATCCAAAACAACCGGCGAACGCGATGCCGAGGATGGGGAAGATGAAAACTTCGGAGAACGTCGGCGCGGATGAGCCGATGCCGCCGAAGAAGAGGCTCGCGAACAGCCCGGAGAAACCGAAAGAGACGAGCACCAGCGGGATCAAGAGCGAGAGCGGAAGCCGTCCGACCCCGAGCGCCTTGAGCGCAGAGCCGAAGATCGAGCTGCCGTGATGGCCATGATCATGATCATGATCGTGGTCGACGTCATGATCATGGTCGACGTCATGATCATGGTCGAGCTCGTGTCCGGCGTGGAGGTCGTGGTCATGATCGAGGTCGGCATCATGATCGACGTCGGCGTCATGATCCTTGTCGCCGAAGATTCCGAAGGCTTGAACCCCGAAGAGCAACGCGCCGAGGCCGACGGTCGTGGTGAACAACATGTTCTGCCACGCGATCAGGCTCTCCAAAAATGCGAATAGCGCGTTCAATAGGCCCCCTAAGTTAGCTCCTTCTCTCTGCCGTAGGCACTTCCGTCCCAAAGGTCAAAACGATTTCTTGCGGTCATACACCGTCCCGCGCGAACATGGTGCTCCGATGCGGATCACGATCACGGTTTTCGCCGCATGCTCGCTCGTATTCGGATGTGCGAAGGATGAGATGTATCTCATCAGCGAGGTCGACGAGCTCGCCAGCATCGAGATTCGCGCGCCGAACGCCGACCTGCGCGGCGGCTGCGAGAAGAGCTTTCGCGAACGTTTCTGCGCCGAACAATACGAAGTGATCGGGGTGATCGACGTCAGCGCCGGCGAAGAGCGCATGTTGACCATCTCCGATGCGGTCTCCGACGAACAGTGCACCAACATTTTGTGGCTGCGTTTGGTGCGACTCGGTGAGGTCGGGCCGGTGGAAGACGCGGGCACGCTCTTTCAATTGCCGGCCGACGCGCGCATCGAAAAAGGTGCGGGCGCGCTTCACAGCGTGGCGTTTCCGTCGCAGACCGTGCGCATCGACGAGCTCGGCGCCGCAGACGAACATCAGAGCGAGCCGCCCGAAGCTTGCGGAGGTCGCTGAAGCGATGCCGATCATCGAGGTCACCGACAAAACGCGCATCGAAGCGCTGTTGAAAGACGATCCGATCGTCACGCTGGAAGCGCTCGACGAAAACGCGCTCGGAACCGAAGGCCTGGTGACGATGTTCGTCGCCGACACCGAGACGCGTCCGGTGAATCAGCTCGCGGTGCGCTGGGGACAGAAGAACCTCGGCCTCGGAAGCCTGGCGATGTTGCGGGCCGGCCGTTTGACCGGGCTGGAAGACGTCGTCTCCGCATTTCCCGCGGATCGCGGCCAGCTCGACCTCTTGTTGCCGTTTTGGTCCTCGGGCGCGATCACCTCGGCGTTCAACGCGACGGTCGTCGGCGCCGAAGCGATCTACCTGGTCGATCGGACAGCGCTGGTAAAATCGAACACCGCGCGCCAAGCGGTGCGCCTCGATGAGCCGAACATCATCCGGCCGATGTACCCGAAGCTCGCCAAAGACACGCCCGCGTACGTCTTGGCGCTGCGCGATCAGCTGACCAGCGTCGCTGCGGTGACACATCTTCGCGAAGACGTCGCGCGGATCCACGTGTACACGGTCGAGGGCTCGAGGCGGCACGGCTTCGGCCGCGGTGTGTTGGTTGCGCTCGCCGAAGAATTGTTGGCGATGAAGATCGTGCCCACGGTCGCGGTCGATCTCGCGGATGAAGCCGCGGTGCGCATGGTCGAAGGCGCCGGCTTCTTTCAGCGGCTCGCGCAGCTGAAGGTGCGGATCAGCGGAAAGAGGGACGCGGCCGGTCCAGCGCCCGCAGGCTCGCTCGTGCAGCTCGGAAGGAAGTAATGCGCCGCGCGCTCCTCTTGATGTGTCTCGCGGGATGCAGCGCAAGCAAAGTCGAGGGTTATAGCCAGCCGCCGCCCGACGGCACCGAGATCGTCGATCCTGTCACGAAGGACAGGTGCCCAAAGACGCCGCTTACTTTGGCCGCAGTCGCAAAGCAGAAGACTTTCTACTTCTGCAGCGCCGAGTCCTTCACCAGGTTTCGCGCCGCCTCCCGGTCTCCTTAAAGCCCCCTTTAGAGCCCGAAGTGAGGTGAGCGCGAACACCAAGTGCGTACGAGATGACGCACCGCGAACCGCGCTACGCACCCGCCTTCCGGGGAAATTCGCATCACTGTGGTGCTTTTGCGTCACCTTTCGTCCGTTCACCATCTGGCCCATCGGTTGCTCAATCCGGCGCCGTCCCGCCATCGGGACGCCACGAAAACACTATATGTTACCGAGCCCAAGCCGACTTCGACCCCTCGCTGAAGACTTCGTTCCGGGCGGGAGGAGCGAGCTCCGCCTCGTCCCCCGCGAGAGCCGCGTCGCAGTCCTGCTGAACGCGAACGCGAAGCGCGTCACGCCGGCCGTTCGGCGCGACTTCGAGCAGCTCGTTCCGCAGGGCGACCTGTATTTCTCCGAGACGATGTCGCAGGGCGAAGAACACGCCCGGCAGATCATCGCCCGCCGTTACGACACCGTGCTCGTCGGCGGCGGCGACGGCACGATCGCTTCGACGATGAACAACCTGCTGCGCGCCTCGAACAAGAGGAACGTGCTCCCTGATCTCGGCATCCTCCGACTCGGCACCGGCAACGGTCTCGCCTGTATGACCGGCGCGGACGATCCGCTCAAAGAAGCGAAACGCGTGCTCGCTGGTGAACGCCCGGCCGCGCGCCCGCTGCGCCTCATCGAAGACACGTCGTCGGGCTGGGCTTTTCCGTTCTGCAGCGTCGGTTATGACGCGCAGGTGTTGAACGACTACGTCGATCTCTGCAGCGGCACGACCAGCAAAGTCGGCAAAAAGATGGCGAAGTCGCTCGCCGGTTATTTCTACGCGCTCGGCGCGAAGACCATCCCGCACGAGCTCAAGGGGGACCACGCAAAAGTGCGCATCGTGTCCACCGGACGCGCGTCGATGCTCGATCCCGAGACCGACGAAGAGATCGTGCTCGAGCGCGGCGCGACCTTGTTCGAGGGCGTGGCCCGCTCGGTCAGCGCGGGAACCTCGCCGTTTTATGGATACGGGCTCTGCGTACATCCGTTCTCGCGGAAGCGGACCGATCGCTTCCACCTTCGCGTCTCGGCGGCGCCGATCTCCTATCTGCTCGCGCGCCTGCCGAAGTTATGGAACGGCACGCTCCGCAGCAAACACGTCTTCGACTTCCTCTGCGAAGGCGTGACCATCGAGTCGAGCAGCGCGATGCCGCTCCAGATGGCCGGCGATGCCCGTGGACACGTCGATCGCCTGGAGCTGAAGCTCTCCGATCGCGCGTTCCGCTTGCTCGATGGGGCCAAGGGCGCGAAGTAGTCGGGCATCGACCCGCTCGTCGACATTCCGTTCGAGGTCCGCGCCGAGGAACACGGCTCGCGTCTCGACGTCTTTCTCTCCCGGCGCATCAAGCGCATGTCGCGCTCGCTCGCCGCCGAGCTCATTCGCACGGGGATGGTCCGCCGCCGCGACGGTGAGGTGCTCAAGCCCGCCGTTCGTGTCTTCAACGGCGAACGCATCATTCTCAAACGCAAGAAGCTGCACGAAGCGCCGACCGACGATCTCCACGTCCCCATCGTCTACCAAGATCAACATCTGCTCGCGGTCTCGAAGCCGGGCGATCTGGTGGTCCATCCGACCGCGTCCGCTTATCACCGCACCTTGATCCGCATTTTGCGCGAGCGCTTGGAGGACGAACACCTCGATCTGGCGCACCGCATCGACAAAGAGACCTCGGGTTTGGTGTTGCTCGGCCGCAATCAAGCGGTGTCGACCGATCTAAAAGATCAGTTCGCCAACCGCAAAGTGAAGAAGTCGTACTTGGCGATCGTGCGCGGCGTTCCCGCGTTCGACGAGCTGACGATCGACGATCCGCTGCGTCTCAAGCCGGACAGCGCTTCGGCGGTGTTGATGGAGATCGGCGGTGCGGACGCCATGGTCTCCGTCACCGACGTCACCGTGCTTTCACGCGGGAAAACTGCGGCGCTCGTGGAAGCGCGGCCGCGCACCGGACGACAACACCAGATCCGGCTGCACCTCGCGCACCGCGGTCATCCGATCGTCGGCGACAAGCTCTACCTCGGCGGCGAACAATTTTTCATGGACGCGCTCAACGGCGCCGTGGATCGCACCGCGGTGCTCGAGCTGCTCGGCCACACGCGGCAGTTGCTGCACGCCTTTCGCGCCACCTTCACCCATCCGGTGACCCGCGCGCTGCTGACCTTGAGCGCACCGCCACCGCCTGATTTTTACGAGGTCGCCGCCGCGCTCGGCTTGAGCGTGCCCGAATGATCGAACGCGTTCATCTGTACGCGTTGTTCGCTTTTGCAGCCGCGCTCGCCCTGTTCGAAGGACCAGGAGAGATCTTCTGTGCGGTCGCAGCGCTCACCTCGATCATCAGCGCATACAAAAAAGGTGTCGCCAAACCTGCGTGGATTTTGCTCGCGTTGCTCGGGATCTGGGTCCTGGCCGGAATACCAGGTGCGGCGAGCGCGACTACGAAGCTCTCCAGCGAAGATGTGCTCCGCCCGCTGCTGGCGCTCGCGTTTTTTGCCGGCGCATTCGGTCTCGGGCGCGCCGGCGCACGCGCGCTGGAGAAGATCGCTTGGATCTTTTGCGCGTGTCTGGTCTTCAACGCGGCCTACGGCTATCTGCAGCTCGCGATCGGTGAGCTGCCGACCGATCGCCTCTTTTTGAAAAATCCGCGCTCCTCGCAGATCTGGGTTCCGGACCACATCTTCGATCACACGCAAGAGAACCCGTCCGGGATCCGCGGCCTCTCCGGGCTGTTCTATAACCGGCTCAAGCTCGCGCACCTCGGGGTCGTCGGGCTCGGCGTGTTGGCGATTATTTTCATCGCGCGAAACAAAAAGCCGCCGGCGCGTGTTGCCGCCGGCATCGGGCTCGCGATCCTTTCGATCGCCGTGGTCCTGACGTATGCGCGCGTGGCGCTGGTGGCCTTCGTCGGCGCCGGCTTCGTGCTGGTGTTGTTGTCGATGCGACCCCGCGTGGTGGGCGCCTTTGCCGCGATCTCTGCGCTCGCCGCAGTTTTAGCGCTGAAATTGAGCCCTTTTGCGAGCGAACGCCTGGCGAACGCCTGGACCGATCTCTCTTTTCGCCGCGCGATCTTCTCCTCCGCGGTGGCGATGTTTCGCGATCATCCGATCCTCGGCGTAGGTCACGGCGTCTATCGCACGGTGGCGGCTTCGTATTATCCCCCCGAGGCCTCGGGGACCTGGCTCATCGACGCGCACAATCTATTCCTGCACGTCGCCTGCGAGAGCGGGCTCGTCGGCCTCGCGGCGTTCGCCGGTGCCGTTGGGTATGCGCTGTGGCGATTGGTTGGACGCGTGCGCAGAAATCGTGAGTCGGCCGCACCGGCCGCGCTCCTCGACCGTGCCGCGCTGTTCGGCCTGGTGGCGATCCTCATTCTCGGGATCACGCATTTTCCTCTCCATCACGCGCCGGTTGCGCTCGCATTCTGGACGCTGCTCGGTGTAGCAGGGAGTGCAGAGCGCACGGATGGCGAAGAGTAAGGCATCGAGCCGTCGGGTCGCGTCTGATCGCGAATCACGGGCTGAAAAGACGAAGACCGAAACTCCGGAGCGCACGATCGACGTGCGTGCACCGATGTTGCTCGCGATGATCGTGCTCGCGGCGTTGGCCGCGGGTTTGGCGATCTTCCAGTGGACCGAGCTGCTTCATACGCAGCAAGGCGGGACGACGTTCTGTTCGATCGATCAGACGTTCAACTGCGTCGGTGTTTGGGAGTCGCCGTTCGCGAAGAACATTCACAGTCTGACGCGGGTCCCCGTCGCAGGCTGGGGATTGATCTGGGCGCTGACCGCGCTTGGAGCTCCAGCGTTTGCGTATTACGCGGTGAAGAAGAAGAAACCGGCTGCGCGTGCGCTCGCAGCTTCGCGGGTGATCGCTTTTGCGGGCCTCGCGGTCTCGGTGATCTTGTTTGTGGTGACGATGCAGATCGGCACCTTCTGCCTGACCTGTTTTGCGACCTACGGGCTGGTGATCTCTTATTCGTTGTTCGCGTACAAAGCAGCGCCGTTTTCCTTTGCGGAGCTTTCGACAGGCGCGCCGTTCGCAGCGGTGCTCACGGCCGGCGCGTATTTGTTGATCCTCTATCCAGGGATGAAGACGCCGCACGAAGCGCCGAAGCTCAACACGATGATCGAGCAGGCGAAGAACAACGATCCTTCGCAACCGGCGAAGAAGAGCACGGGCGATCTGTTGTCCGACTTTTTGATCCAACTTCCCCAGGAAGTGCAGCAACAAGTCTCCGAAGCGCTGCTCGAGTATCGCGAAGGAACGCCGAAAACGCGCGGCACTTATCTTCCGCGGAAAGTGCTCGGCAACGTGAATTCTCCGGTCCAAATCCTCGAGTGGAGCGACATCCGCTGCGGCCACTGCAAAGCGTTCAGCGAGACGCTCGAGACGATCGAACAACAGACTTCGATCGCCGCGTTCTCTTTGGAGCTGCGCCAATTCCCGCTCGATCACGGCTGCAATCCGCACGTGAACCCGGGCATGGTCGACGAGACCGGCGTGCGTTGCGCCGCCGCGCTCTCGCTGATCTGTATCGAACAGCTGCCGGGCTTCAGGAAAGCACAGGAGAAGATGTTCGCCGCGCAGAGCACGCTCTCGAAGAGTATGGTGCTCGAATATGCGGCGGGTGCGGGCATGTCGCGCGCGGATCTCGATGCCTGCATGGTGTCGCCGGATACCGCAAAGAAGCTCAAAGACGACGTCGATTTCGCCATGGCTTACGGCCTCTCGGGCACGCCGCTGGTGATCATCAACGGCCGCGAAACGCACGGCTACGAGCCGTTCCTCTATGCGTTGATCGTCGCGGAAGGTGATGCGAACGCGCCCGGATGGTCGGTGCTGCCGAAAGCCACCGGCGCGCACCGTCACCAGCATTAATCTCGGGTCGACTGAGAAGAAGGCGCGCCTCTTCGGCGGATGTCGACATCGAGATAGGAACCTCGGACAGCCTCTTCGGCGGATGTCGACATCGAGAGAGGAACCTCGGACAGCCTCTTCGGCGGAGGTCGACATCGAAAAACGAGCTCCGGCAGGCTCTTCGACGGATGTCGACATTGGAACAAGAAGCCCGGACAGCCTCTCCGGCGGATGTCGACATCGAAGAACGAGCTCCAGCAGGCTCTTCGACCGATGTCGACATCGACGTGATGCGCAGCCCATACCGGTTAGATCTCTGCTTCGCGCGCACATCGGAGCACCTGTCCCCTAGAACATCAGCCGCCTGCCGGTGCTGAAAGATATTTGGAGATCTCGAAGCAACTTTCGAACGCGGGCTGCGAAACTCAAGAGCGTTATCGCCACGTGTTCGCACGGACACCTGGTCTTTCCAAAGAATTGACCTACTTATCGGCGCAAGCCTGCAATCGCGGATCATCGTGATGACGGTGAGGTGCGCTCTGGAGGACTATGATGGAAACGTCTCTCGAAACTTTGTTCAATTTTTACGTTCTTTCGACGGGCCGGCGCACCTTTGCGCTCCAGCAGATGAAGCCGATTGCGGCGGATCTGGAAGAGAAAGCACTCGTCACGATGATCAACCGGGCTCTGGAACACGAAAACAAGACGCTGAAGCTGGAAGCGGCGTGGGAGGCTTCGGGCTACAACAGCGATCCGCAGCGGGTGAAGAAAGTCGACGTCAAGGTCGACCGCACTTTGACTGCGATTCGCGACACTGCCTCTGCCCAAGCTCGGGCCGTGGAGCCTGGCGAAAAACTGCACAAAAACGTTCACGAGCTTCTCGGTCAGATCTTTCCGGCGGGGGTGAATGCGATTTCGTCGATGCCATATGTCGAAGAGCTCATGGCTGTGGACACCATCGTCAAGCAACTGAAAGGGCCGTTTGCGTCCCACGTCCAAGAGCTCGGGCTCGGCCGGTTGGCTGATCGCCTGGCGGAGCTCGCGAAGGAGTATCGCGAGGCCCAGCTCGAGAAGCCGGCAGGAGATATCGACTTTGGCCACCTGAGGGCGGCGCGCGCCAAAGGCCAGGAGCAACTGCTTCAAGTCGTGGCCGTGGTGATCGGCACCTATTACGGCAGCACGCCCGAGCACACACGGTTGCGAACCGCGTTGTTGGAACCGTTTCTCGACCAACAGGAAGCAGCGCGACAGATGATGAAGTCGCGCCGGCCGCTGGAGGATATCGATCCAACGACCGGTGAAGCCAAACCGGCGACTCAACCGAGCCTGCCTGCGGGCCCCGTGGTCGACGACAACTAAACAAATCAGGAGGCCGAGACGCCCATTCTCACTACACAGAATGGGCGTCCCGTTCTCTCGTCCCAAGGCTCGAATAGCTGCTCCGTGGGCGGAGGCGTGCGCGTGCGGGTGGTTCGTTTCTCGTCGTGCGCGGGGTGTCGAGTGACAGGTCCTAACTCGGGTTGCTGTTGAATCAGCTGGAGCGCTCGCAGAAGGTCTTCGTCGAGCGCGTCTGGAGCTTTGTCGCGATGAGCACGCCACCATTGGCGGGCGGCCTCGATCTCTTGCAGCGCACGCTCGCTGTACCTAAGGCGCTGAACGCCCGACACGCGCGAGAAGGTCGGCCATCAGCTCCTTGCCGTCAACCGCTTCACCACGCTCGCACTCTTCGGCGCGATCCAAGAGCTCACGCTCATCTTCTGCGCTGAGAGCAAACGTTTCGTTGGGGCCGCCAGAGAGAACGGTGACGAGCGAGCCTTCGGCAAAGTCGTCTGGATTGTCGACGACGATCACCCCGCCCACGACTCGACCTGTTTGGATCGCAACCATGTCCCCAGCCTAGATCATCGAGATCGAGCTGGCGAGTCGCTGGAGATCCTTGGGATGCCCACAAAGCTCAGGCTTCGCGTTCAAATACCGCGGTGTCCCTAAACCTTCGAGGACTCTTCGGCAGGCTTCTCGGGCAACGCTTCCGGCTTGTCCGTCTGCGAGAACTTCATCGCCAGCTTCTTGTCGTCGCCGGTGCCTTCGACATCGACGTCGACGTGGCCGCCGTTCATCAGCTTGCCGAACAAGATCTCGTCCGCGAGCGTGCGCTTCAGGTGCTCCTGAATCGTGCGGCCCATGGGACGCGCGCCGTACTGCTTCGAGTAGCCCTTGTCCGCGAGCCATTTGCGCGCGGCGTCGGACAGCTCGATGGTCACCTTCTTCTCCGCCAAGAGCACATCGAGCTCGCTGACGAACTTGTCGACGACCATCAGGATCACGTCCTGGGTCAGCTGCTCGAACTGGATCGTCGCATCGAGACGGTTCCGGAACTCGGGCGAAAACGCGCGTTCGAGAGCCTTCGAGGCATCGGGATTGCTGCCGCCGCCCGCGGCGAAGCCGATCTGATTCGCCGCAATTTCTCGCGCACCCGCGTTAGAGGTCATGATCAAGACGACGTTTCTAAAGTCCGCCTTGCGCCCGTTGTTGTCGGTCAAGGTCGCGTGGTCCATCACCTGGAGCAACACGTTGAAGATGTCCGGATGGGCCTTCTCGATCTCGTCGAGCAACAACACCGAGTACGGCGTCTTGCGGATCGCGTCCGTCAATAAACCGCCCTGATCGAAACCGACGTAGCCCGGAGGCGCACCGATCAACCGCGAAACGGTGTGTTTCTCCATGTACTCGGACATGTCGAAACGGATGAACTCCACGCCCATCACCTTCGCGAGCTGCTTCGCGAGCTCCGTCTTGCCGACGCCCGTCGGTCCCGCGAACAAGAACGAGCCGACCGGACGTTCCGCGGGTCCTAGCCCCGAACGCGACAGTTTGATCGCCGACGCCAGCGACTCGATCGCTTTGTCCTGACCGAAGATGACCTCGCGCAGCTCCTTCGCCATGTTTTGGAGCGAAGAGCGATCGTCCGAAGACACGTTCTTCGGCGGGATCTGCGCCATCTTGGCGATGATCGACTCGACGTCCGCCGCGCGGATCTTTTTCTTCCGTTTTCCGGGCGGAATCAGGCGCTGCGCTGCCCCGGCTTCGTCGATCACGTCGATCGCCTTGTCCGGCAAGAACCGTTCATTGATGTGTTTCGCGGAAAGCTCGGCCGCCGCACGCAACGCTTTGTCGGTGTACGTGACGCCGTGATGTTCTTCGTAGCGCCCGCGGAGGCCCTTCAAGATGAGGAAGGTCTCGTCGATCGACGGCTCGTTGATCTGAATCTTCTGGAAGCGTCGCGCGAGCGCGTGATCCTTCTCGATCGACGCTTTGTAATCTTTGTGCGTCGTCGATCCCAAACAGCGAAGCTCGCCCGATTGGAGCGCCGGCTTGATCAAGTTCGCCGCGTCCATCGAGCCGTCTTGCGTCGCACCCGCACCGACCACGGTGTGGATCTCGTCGATGAAGAGGATCGCGTTCTTGATCTTCTTCAGCTCGCCGAGCACCGCCTTCAAACGTTCCTCGAAGTCGCCGCGGAACTTCGTGCCCGCGAGCAGCGAGCCCATGTCGAGCGAGAAGACCGTCGCGTCTTGCAGAATCTCCGGCACCTCTTTGGCGACGATGCGGAGCGCCAGACCTTCGGCCAAAGCGGTCTTTCCAACGCCCGGATCGCCCACAAAAATAGGGTTGTTTTTGCGGCGCCGGCACAACACCTGAAGCGTGCGCTCCAGCTCTTTGTCGCGCCCGATCAACGGATCGATGCGGCCTTCGATCGCCTCTTTATTCAAATTCGTGGCGAACGCTTCGAGCGGATTTTTCTGCGGCGGCTCGCCTTCGCGCGGCTGCGTCGCGGGATCCGGAGGTGTCTCGTCGAAGCCGTGTCCTTCGCCTTTTTCCTGCGGAACTTTGGCGATGCCGTGCGAGATGTAACGAACGACATCGAGGCGGGTGACGCCCTGTTTCTCCAGCAGATAAACCGCGTACGAATCTCGCTCGCGATAAAACGCGACCAACAGATTCGACGAATCCATGGTCGTCTTCCCCGACGAATGAACGTGCATCACGGCGCGCTGAAACACGCGTTGAAACGCGAGCGTCTGCTGCGGATCGGAGCTGACACCTTCGGGGAGCTGCTCGACGTTGACCTCGAAAAACTTCTCGAGGTCCGCCCGCAGCGCGTTCATGTCGCCGCCGCAGGCTTTGATGATCTTTCCCGTGCCCGCGTCATCGAGCAACGCGAGCAATACATGCTCGAGCGTTACGAACTCGTGTCGCCGGCGGGCCGCCTCGTTGAAGGCGTGAGAGAGCGTGTCTTTGAGCGCTTGCGTATACTCCATTACCTTCTCGTGGAACCTATTCAGGCTCGATCGTGAGCTCGAGCGGAAAGTCGCTCTTCCGTGCGAGCGCGACCGTTTTCGCGACCTTTGTCTCCGCGATCTCTCGCGTAAAAATGCCGGCTACTCCGACATTCTTGGTGTGTACGTGCATCATGATCGTATGCGCCATTGCTTCGCTGTGATGGAAGACGTTCATCAGCACCGAGATGACGAACTCCATGGTCGTGTAGTCGTCGTTGTGAAACAGAACTTTGTACAGGGGAGGCTTCTTCGTCGTCTGCTTGGTCTCGGTGACGACCCCGCTCTCATTCGCTGTTTTGCTCATGCTCCCCGCCGCATTTGCCCTGCTGGTTCCGCCGTCATTATACACGCCGACCCTCGAGTCGCTGAAAACTTTTGTGCCTGCTAGGCTGCGCCGCGAAAAGGAGCAGGCGCGTGAAACGTTGGAGTGTGCTGCTGGTTCTAGCGACGACAGTGGGTTGCCCGAAACAGGAAGAGAAAACGAAAGATCCGGACCCGACGGAGAAAACTGCGGAGCCCGTGGCCGCAAAAAAGACGATCGATGCGACGACGACGGCCACCGTCACCGGCGCGGTTACATTCAGTGGAACGCCGCCCGAATCGACCATGCTCAAAGTTTCGAGCGACGCGGCGTGTACCAGCGTTCATCCGAAAGAGTTCTCCGCCGAAGACGTAAAAGTTGCAGGCGGCAAGGTCGAAAACGCGTTTGTTTGGGTGAAGACCGGCCTCGCCGACTACACGTTCACCGCGCCGGCCGGCCCGGTTCAAGTCGATCAACGCGGCTGCATGTACAACCCGCGCATGATCGGTGTGCGCACCGGACAAGAGATCGAGTTCTTGAACAGCGATCAGACGCTGCACAACATCGCCAGCAAACCGTCGGAACAAAATGGCTGGAACTTCGTCACGCCGATGGGCTCGAGCGGAAAACGCAGCTTCAAGAAGCCCGAAGTGCCGATCAAGATCGGCTGCGACGTCCACCCCTGGATGCGCGCGTACGTCGGCGTCGTCGATCACCCGTTCTTCGCGGTGACCAAAGCGGACGGCTCCTTCAAATTCGCCGGTCTCCCTGCGGGCACGTACACCATCGGCGCCTGGCACGAACGTCTCGGGACGATCGAACAGTCGCTCACCGTCGCTGCGAAAGAAGCGAAAGAGATCGCGCTCGCTTTGCCCGGCTCGCCCTCGAAGTGATCACTCGGCGAGCTGCAATCTGATCAGCAGCGGCCGATTTTGGGTCTGCACTGAAGGGCGCCCCACCGCATACGCGACGCGCCCATCCTCGGTGATCGAGAGCGCGTCGATCGCGTTCGTCACGCCCGTCGGCACCTGACACCAAACCCCGTTTCGGTAGATGCCGACGTAACCCGCGTCGCCTGCGACCATAAAAGTGTCGCCGCCGAGCGCCGCCGCGCCGCGCAGATTCACCGGCGAGAGCACGTCGTGAGGCTGTACTTGAGACCAGGTACCCATCGCCTCGTTGCGCCGGAAGACGTCTTCATCTTTGCCGGCGACGAGCGCCTGATCTTCGCCAATGGCGAGCGCGAAGAAATCTTCGAACACGACCGCTTGATTTTCTCGTTCGACCACCCAACTTTCACCGTCGAAGAAGTTGAGCGCCGCGTTCGCCAGCGCCAAGGCGCGCGACTTCGAATCGAAGGCCAAACGCATCACGTCGAGCGTGGTGGATTCGATCTTCGCGGCTTCTGCCTGCGTGAGGTCGCCGTCGATGACGTCGATGCCGATGTCTCCGTAGAGCGCGACCGTCCCGTCACCGGCTGCAGCGACCCCCAAAGAACGCGCGATCCCGCCGCGCGAAAGCGTGGAAGTGATCGTCCCGTCGAGGGCCAAAGTCAGGACCCATCCCGCTTCGGTGGTGAGAAATATTTCGCCGCGGTGATCGTAGGCGAGGCCGGTGACCACGCCGTAGTCGCTGACCTCGGCGATGCGATCCGAGCTCGGTCCGTCGATCAACAACACGTGCACCGGCTCCTCAGGACTGATCTGAAGGACAGCGACCGCACGCGTGCGATCGATCGCCTCCACGAACGGCGCAAGGGTGTTGGTGAATCCGGCCGAGATCTGCTGCACCTGAACCAGCTCGCAAGGGTAGGCGGTGGCGCACGACTTCTGGTCGAACGACAAACCGAGCGTCATCGACTCCGCGATCGGCGCCGGGCTCAGCGCGAGATCGCGGCTCTCTTCGGAGCTCAGCTCCTCCGAGACGTAGTAACCGGTGAAGTAGTCGATCAAACGTTGGCCTTCGCCCCGCACCGTGAGCCCGCAACCTTCGATGTCGGGACCGCCGTTCTCTTTCGTCAGAAAAGTGACCACGTGGACGCGGAAATCGAGCTCGCCGGCGACGTCGATCTTGGTGAGGCCGGTCGTCTCCAAGATGCGCGGACCTTCGAGCACGCTGCCGTCGGCTTTGGTGACCAGCAAAACGGCCACCTGATCTTCCGGCCAGGAAATGTCGACGCGCACCAAAACATCGCCCCCGCAGCTCGAGAGCAAGGCAGCCAGCGCGATCCCGCGGGAGGTGTTCAACGCACGATCCCCAGCGCATCGAGCGACCGCGCCAACACTTCTTGCGCCGTCACCCGCGCACGACCTGCACCTTCGGCCAGGAGCGTGCGGAGATGCATTTTGTCTTCCATCAAACGTGTATATTCTTTGCGCGCCGGCCCCAGCTCTTCGAGGATCACCGTCGCGAGCGCTTTTTTAGCGTCACCCCAGCCAAAAGGTTTCGACGCCGCATCCTCGGGCGCCGTCCGCCCGCTCGCATATTGTTTCGCGAGCAAATCATGTTGCTCCGGCGTCGCGAACAACTTGTAGAGCTCGTAGACCGTCTCCGGCTTCAGCGGCTCGCCGTAGGTCGTGGAGTCGGTCTTGATCGCTTTGACCCTCGACTCGAGGTGTTTGTCGGTGCTGAACAGCTCGATGGTGTTGTCGTAGCTCTTCGACATCTTGCGGCCGTCGAGTCCGGGAACGGTCATCACCGCTTCGTCGATGCGCGCCTCGGGAATGCGCAGGATCTCCGCGCCGCACGCGTTGTTCAATTTGCGCGCGGCCTCCTGGGCGATCTCCAAATGTTGTTTTTGATCTTTGCCCACCGGAACGATGTCCGTGTCGAAGACCAAGATGTCTGCGGCCATCAACACCGGATAGGCGAAGAGGCCGTGGTTGATGTTCTCGTCGTCGACCTGTTTGTTGTCCCGCAGCTCTTTGATGGTGTGGGCGCGGTTCAACAGCCCGAGCGGCGTGAAACAGGAAAGCAGCCACGCGAGCATGGGGATCTCGGGGATGTCGCTCTGTTTGTAGAAGACGACGCGTTTCGGATCGACCCCGCAGGCGAGCCAGGTCGCGGCGACACAATAGGTCTGTTCGGTGAGATCCGCGCGATCCTGCCGGCTGGTCAACGCGTGGAGATCGGCGATGAACAAGAAGGATTCGTATTCCTTCGACAGCTCCAACGCCGGGCGGATGGCCCCCAGGTAGTTTCCGATGTGCGGGACCCCCGTCGGCTTAACTCCGGTCAGGACGCGCTTCTTGCGCACGTTCTCCATCAAATTTGTCTACAATGCGGCGCATGGCGAAGGAAGATCTCCCGGCTCCGCTGCGACAGCAGATCGAAGACACGCTCTCGACGCACAACACGGTCCTCTTCATGAAGGGCACCCCCGCGTTCCCGCAGTGTGGATTTTCGGCGCGCGTAGTCAGCGTCCTCAAACAGATAGGCGTCGACTTTCATACGGTCAACGTCCTCGCGGACGGCGATATCCGTGAAGGCATCAAACGCTTCACCGATTGGCCGACGATCCCGCAGCTTTATCATAATGGTCAGTTCGTCGGCGGTTCGGACATCGTCGCCGAGATGTTCCAAAACGGTGAGCTTCAGAAGGTGCTGACGCCCAAAGCTTGAACGTGCGCCTCGAGCTCGTCGTCGCCGAGCGCCTTCGAGACGCGGTCGATCAGAGTCCACGTTTCGAGGTGCTCGGCGCTTCCGTTCGGCTGCAGCTCGACGAGCGGTGACAACGTCTCCAGCTCGATCATCTCCGCGTTGGTGAACACTTCGACGTTCGAGCCGAAGTCCGGATAAGTCTTCGTGCGATCAGGGCGCGCGAAGGTCTTCACGAACAGATGTTCTCCGCGGTGATACGCGGCCCAACCGTCGTCGACGCACGCGCCGAATTTTTGCGGCAACTTCGCTTCGCGATCTTGACGGAGGCGCAGGTAACGCGCGCCGAGCTGGAACCGCCTGTCCGAAAGATCAGTATAACTCCACAACACCAGTGGGCGCGCCGGCACCAGCTGATCGGGGAAGGGGACATACTTGCCGAGCGGCACGATCACGGTACCTCCCGGTGCCAACACGGTCAGTGGCCAAAGGGACAGGGTGACCGGCCAGAGCCCACGGTTCGTCACGCGGTGCACGATGGAAGCGCTCGGCTTCAGCGGGTCGAGCGTCACCTCCATCGTCTTCTCGATCCCTGTCGACGCTTCTTTATTCTGCGAGAGAATGACCGTGTCCTCGCGGACAGTGACCTGGACCGGCTCGTTGTCGGGCGCATAGGTGCGCGGCACGGCTTCCGGCCCGTGCCACAAGCGGTGACCTCCGTAGGGACGCCATTCTTTGCCGCCGGTTTTCCCGAGATCGGGCACGTTTTCGTGCAGCTCATTGCCTTGTCCGCGAAATCCGAAAGAGATGATGCGCGGGCCGACTTCACGGGTGGCGATCAGCTCGATCTTCTCGTTCGCCATGCGCACGCATCGGCGCCAACCCGCATAAGGATGTTCGAGCTCGATCATCCGTGAAGCGGCTGCAAGCCATGTGCCCCGCTCGCCATCCGGAATGATGCGTGCAAGCCTGGGGCATCATGGCCATAACGAAAGAGGTGCGCTACGCGGTCGTCGGCCTCGGGCATATCGCGAAGGGCGCGATCCTTCCGGCGTTCAAAAATGCGGCCGGATCGAAGCTCGCGGCGATCGCCAGCGGAGATGTCGCGAAGCTCAAAGAGCTCGGCGATCGTTTCGACGTCGAACACCGCGTACGTTACGAAGAGCTCGATACGGTGTTGAACAAGGTCGACGCCGTCTACATCGCGCTTCCGAACACGCTGCACCGCGAATATGCGGTGCGCGCGATGAACGCCGGTGTCCACGTTTTGTGCGAAAAACCGCTGGCCACCACGCTCGACGATTGCCGCGCGATGATCGACGCCGCGCGCGCAAATTCGGTGAAGCTGATGACCGCGTATCGCCTCAGCTTCGAGCCGGCGAATCAAAACGCGCTCGCGTTGATCCACGCGGGAAAGATCGGCGAGCCGCGCATCTTCGAGTCCGCGTTCTCTTTCCAAGTGAACGAGCCGAACCTGCGCCTCCGCGGGGCGACCGGCGGCGGCACGATGTTCGACATCGGCGTCTACTGCATCAACGCCGCGCGCCACGTTTTTGGATCCGAACCGCTCGACGTCTCCGCGCGCGCGTTCAACAACGGCGAAGAACGTTTTCGCGAGATCGACGGCACCACCGTCACCACGCTGCGTTTTCCGGGCGCAAAAACCGCGAGCTTCACCACCAGCTTCGGGGCGTCTTCTGCGGGATATTGGCGGGTGATCGGCACCACCGGGATGATCCACGTCGAGCCCGCGTTCGCGTATCGCGGTGAACGCACATTGATCGCCACCATCGACGGTCGCAACGAAACGACCACCTTTCCCGCGACCGATCAGTTCGCGCCGCAATTGCTCCATTTTTCGGAGTGTATCCGCGAAAATCGCGAGCCCGTTCCAAACGGAGAAGAAGGGCGCGCGGACGTCTCGGTGGTCCAAGCCGCCTTCGCCTCGATTCGCGAAGACGGCCGACCTGTCCGACTAGACACTGTACTGTAGGACAGCTGTTACAACGACCAGGTAGAGCGTTTCAAGAAGCGGCCCCGGCCCGGCTTGCCCAAGAACTTGTTGTTCTCGACCACGACCTCACCGCGCGAAAGCACGGTGCGCGGCGCGCCGATCACCGTTTTGCCCGGATACGCCGCGTAGTCGACTTTCATGTGCAGGTTCTCGAGATCGAGCGTGAACCGTTTCTCGGGATCCCAGATCACCAGGTCGGCGTCCGCGCCGATCGCCACGGTGCCCTTGCGCGGGTACATGCCGAAAATCTTCGCCGGCGCCGTGGAGGTGATCTCCACGAAGCGATTCAAAGAGATCTTCTTGTTGCGCACACCTTCATAGAGCAGATGGAGCCGCGTCTCGATGCCCGGCATGCCGTTCGGAATCTTGGCGAACGAGTCTCGGCCGAGCTCTTTTTGGCCCTTCATGCAGAACGGGCAGTGATCCGTAGAGACCACCTGCAGATCGTGATTCGCCAAACCACGCCACAGATGATCGTGGTGATGTTTCGGGCGGAGCGGCGGCGTACACACGTACTTCGCGCCTTCGAGCTCGTTCTCCGGCGTCCCGCGCAGATCGTCTTCCGACAAGAACAGGTATTGCGGACAGGTCTCCGCATACGCCGGCAATCCGCGATCGCGCGCTTCCATCACGCGTTCCAACGCGCGCTGCGCCGAGAGGTGCACGATGTACACCGGGACATTCGCCATCTCTGCCAAAGCGATCGCTCGTTCGGTGCCCGTCGCTTCCGCAGCTTCCGGCCGCGTCAACGCGTGATAGATCGGCGCCGTTTTTCCTTCAGCCAAAGCGCGCTCGACGATCACGTCGATCGGGAGCCCGTGCTCCGCGTGCATACAGATCAACGCATCGAGCTCGCCGGCGCGCAACATCGCGCGGAAGATCGACTGATCGTCGAGCAACAACACGCCCGGATAGGCCATGAACAGCTTGAAGCTGGTGACACCTTCCTTGACGATGTCGCCCATCTCTTTGAGACGATCCGGCGGAACATCGGTGGCGATCATGTGGAAGCCGTAGTCGACCGCCGCTTTGCCTTCGGCCTTCGCGTGCCAGGTATCGAGCGCGAGCTTCAGCGACGTACCTTTTTGTTGGATCGCGAAATCGACGATCGTCGTCGTGCCTCCGCAGGCGGCCGCGATCGTCCCCGATTCGAAATCATCGATCGAATTCGTGCCGCCGAACGGCATGTCGAGATGGGTGTGCGCGTCGATCCCGCCCGGAAAAACGTAACAACCTTTGGCGTCGATGGTCTCGACGTTCGCCGGTCCCGCGCCCGGTTCGAACATCGCGGTGATGCGCCCATTTTCGATGAGCACGTCCGCGCCAAAAGTATCCGAGGCGGTGACGACCGTTCCGTTCGCGATCCGCTTTTGCGTCATGCGAAGAGACTTAATTCAGCTTACCGAGCGACTGCAACACGCGATCGATCTCGTCGAGCGCTTGTGCGGTCGGGCCCGACAAAACGGGCGGCGGATCGAGCGGCGCGCCCGGGACGATCGTCGGGAGCTGCGAGCGCGGATAGCGCGGATTGAAGTAGTCGCTGTCGTGGAGCGGCTCGTCGGTCGGCAGGCCGAGGTTCTTGGCGACGTTGCGCACCAAGTCGGCGTTGATCGTCTGCAGGCGCGAAAGTGAGCCCTCGAACAAACAATTGTCGCAGACGGTGTTGATCAAGCGCGGCGTCCCACCGGAGGCGACGTGCACCAGGCGGATCGCTTCATTGTCGAAGATCGAGCGCCGCGCACCGGCCACGCGCAAACGGTGTCGCACATACGCGTCCGTGGAGTTGAGATCGAAGGGCTCGAGCCGCACGCGCAAAGCGACACGTTGCGCCAGCGGAAGATCGATCCGCAGATTGTCTTCGATCTCCGGCAATCCGAAGAACACGAAGGACAAAAGCTTCCGTTCCGGCACTTCGAGATTCAACAGTCCGCGGAACTCTTCCATCAGCTCGCGTGTGGCGAGCATCTGCGCTTCGTCGATGAGCACCACCGCTTTTTTGCCCGACTCGTAGATCTCCACGAGCCGCCGGTAGAGCTGCGACAACAACATCAGCTTCTCGCTGGCGGGATCTTCCACGCCGAGCTGCACCGCGATGCGGCGGAGCAACCAATCCGAAGTGATGTCCGAGTGGATGATGACCAGCAGCGCCGCTTCGAACTCTTTTTCGTCGAGCGCATCGAGCATGCGTCGCGCGAGCGTCGTCTTTCCGGCGCCGATCCCGCCGACCAAGATCGCGAGCCCTTTCATCGAGCTCATCGCGTACTTCAAACGGATCAGCGCTTGGTTGTGCTGCGCAGAATCGTAATAGAAACGGCTGACCGGCGCGTTGGAGAACGGCTCTTGCTGGAGCTCGTAGAAGTCGAGGTAATCCATAAACGCCTTATAGGTACGAGATTTTGTTTTTCTTCGACGAGGTCGCCGGCTGAGATTCGATCGGAGCGGAGTACGCAGGCTCCGGTTCGACGCCGAGCGCACGCAGCCGCGCATCGACATCACGGTGTGAAGGATCGTCGGCAAAACACGCTCCGTACCAAGTTGCGGCTTGTTGCAGATCGCCCGCGACCTCGTATGCGTTTCCGATCTCGAACTTCAAATTCGTTGCAGCGGCGGCGTCCGGACCTTGTTCGAGCGCCGTCCAAAACGAATTGATCGCACCTTCGAAATCGTTCTTCGCCATCAAACAATGGCCGATCATTTCCTGCGCGGCGATCCCGCGTGTCTGTGAACGCACCGCGAGCTGGAAGTGCGCGATCGCGTCGTCGATGCGGTTCAGCTCTTTGTAAGCGAGACCTTCATCGTAATGATCGTCCGGGTTCTCGTCGGCGGAAGCCGCGCCGCCCATGTTCTCGAACGCGCCCGCGAGCTCGTCGTCGGAGATCGCGCTGACGTCCGCGGTGGAGACCCGTTCGTCCGTTCCGAGCGCTTCGTCTTCGGCGAAGGCGCTGCGATCGAGGGCGTTCGATTGGCCGGTCTCTTCGAGCTCCGCCGAGACCAAATCCGCGGATTCGAGATCTGCGGACTCAAGCTCGGCGGCCTCGAGATCGGCCGAATCGAGATCGGAAGATTCCAGGCCGGAAGCCGGCTTCGGGAGCCCGATCAGCGAGCTGTCGAACATCGCGCGGATCTGCATCGCGCGCGGATGATTCGGCACTTTTTCCATGATGGCCTCGAGGGCCTCACGCGCTTCGTCTTCGAGACCTTGGCGCGCCATGAACTCCGCTTCGTCGAGCTCGTCGGAGATCTGCTGCTCATCTTCTTCGGAGAGCGCCGGCGGCGGAGCCGAAAGTGCCAGCTCATCGTCGCCGAGATTGTAGTGGGCGATGGCCCCGTTCGCGTCCGGTTGCGCGAGCGCGCTGAACGCCAGATCGGACGAAAGATCATCGAGCGCCACCACGGAAGAATTCGTCGCTTCCGGCAGCTCGTCGTCGCCGTTCGGCTGCGTCGAAACGGCGCTCGCCAGGTCGAGATCCAGGTCCGCGGTGACCGGCTTCGGGCTCTGCGAAAAAGATACCCTGTCCCCTTGGACAGGTGAGCGACGCAGCGCCTCCGTGTCCTCGTCCATGTCGTCGAATGGAGAACGCATCAGCGCCGCCGCAGCGTTGAACGGCGCGACGCGGTTCATCCCGCTCTCGTCCGCCGATTCCACGATGTCGTGATCGGCGACCGACACGCCCGAAGACTCTTCCTCGGCGGCCAGACCGAAGTGTGGATATTCGGGGAAAGGATCGATCTCCGCGCCCGCTTCGTCCGGGACGTCGGTCCCCAGCCCGGACATCAGCGCCGCTTCCGCGTCGAGCTCGCGCGCGTCCGAGGAATCTTCCGCGGGAATTTCGCCGGTCGCGTCCTGTTGCAGCCACGCGTCGAGCGAATCGTGGGCCTGGGTCGCCGGCTCTTCCGTTTCGACGTCTTTGAGATCGAAGACGTCGCTGTCTTCGGTGATGTCGATCGAATCTTCTTCACCGCCGGAAGCTGCCTGTCCAAAAGACCAGGCAGCACCGCTGCCAGCGATCAACGGGTGCCCAGGCGCGAGCCGCTCCAATTCTTCGCGTGCTTGTTGAAGCGAGTCGTCGTCGCCGCGCTGCGCATAGATGTGCACCAGGCTGGCGAGGGCTTCCGCGGCACGCGCATTATCGCCGGCGCTCGCGTAGATATCGCGCATCTTGGTGTATGCGAGCACGTTGTCGGGATCGAGCTCGAAGATGCGGCGCAGATGCTCCAGCGCTTTTTCGCGGAGCCCGTATTTGATGTAGACGTCCGTCTCGGTGAGGATCTTCGAGATCTGAACGATGTCGTTCTTGTGCGGCTGCGGCGCCTGTACCGCGATCGGCGGCGCTTGCACCACCGGCTGCGCGGCGAAACGTTCCACCTGGCGCGATGCTGATCCAAAGTCCAGGTGCTCGTCGCTGGTGCTGCCGACGAAACCGGACTCGTCTTCCACCGCCGGCCCGCGCTTCCACGCAGGACGAGCCCCGGCCGAAGGAGGCCGCGCGTTCTGCTGTGCGACGGTGGCGATCTGCGGTTGATAGCCGAACGCACCCATGGGATTCGAGCCCGAGCCGCCGAAAGATTGTGGATTCGTGCCTGATCCACCGAAAGAATTCGATCCTGTGCCGGGACCGCCGAAGCCGCCCGAGCCCGTTCCGCCGCTGCCAAAACCGCTCATCGAGTCCCGGCCCGGCAAAGCCGCGCCTCCCGGACCGTGGCCCCCAGCCGTTCCACCGAACGCCGGTCCCTGCGGAGCCATGGGCAGACTCCCTGTACCAAAGGACGGGGGCGTCCCCGCACCGAACGGCGCCGCCATGCGCCCGCTCGACTGTCCAAAGCCGGTTGGATTCGCGTACTGGCCCATGCCGAGCGCCGAACGTGCTTCTGCGTCGTTCGGATCGATCTCGATGATCCGCTGCAGCGTGTTGCGCGCCGCGATCTCATCCCCGTTTTCTTGATGAATGCGCGACAGCTCGCGATAGACGAAGACTGTCTTTTGCAGCTGGCCGAGATCGCGAAAAGCCGCCGCCAGCAGGGTCAACGTTTCCACGTCGCGAGGCGCTGCTTTGAAACACAGCTGCAGCTTCGCGAGCCCGCGTTTGGTGTCGCCGCGCGTGAGATAGATGTTCGCCAGCTCCTTGATCGCGTCGATGCGGTTCGGGTCGTGATAAACCAGCCGCTCTGCGACTTTGACGTAGTCGTCGATCCGTCCCTGGCGCTTGAGAATTTCAGCCGCGCGTTGAAACTGCTCGATCGCGTCGCCGATCATGTTCTCGCGCGAATAACTCTCCGCGAGCTTGATCCTCGAAGCGACGTTCTCCGCGTCGAGCTCCACCATTCGCCGCAACACATCGAGCGCATCGCGCAGGCTACCGGTCTCTTCGTGAATTTGGGATGCGAGCTGGTACTGCACCATCGCTTCGGAGGTGAGACCGAGATGTTCGTAGAGCTCCGCCAGCTTCAGCGTGACTTCGAGGTTCTTCGGATCGTGCTTGAGGATCTGTTTGTAGACGGCGACCGCTTTGAGGAAGAAACCTTGCTCGCTGTACGACTCCGCGACTTGTTTGTAGACCTTCGTCGCTTGTTCGCGATCGCCCTTCTTGGCGTGAACATCGCCGAGCTTCAATAAGGTGCGAACATCACTCGGATCCTCAGCGACGAGCTTCTGGAGCTCCTTGATCGCCTTGTCCCACTGGCCCTTCTGGATGAACTTCTGGGCCTGGTTGATGATTTTGTTCTTATTGGTCACGCACCTACCAAGAAGGGCTCAGAGCCGAGTGAGTATAACGTCGCCCTCGGTGGGGCACAAACCCACGAAGCAAGAAGCGCATTTTTCATCTCCCGGGCTACCCCGGACCTCGACCGATCTGCCGGAGCCGAAGTACCACGCCCGCCGCAAGGAGCGCCACAACACCGAGAATGATCAGCGCCGCCTCCCAAGAAACCACGCACATCAAAAGCGCGGCCGCTCCGAGCAAGCCTGATGCGACATAGCTGATCAACGCGATGACCACCGGCCGGTAGCCGTGATTTCGGAGGCGGACGGCGAAATGGTCCGGGCTCCCGCGCATCAAGGGGATGCGGCGGACGGCTCGCGCGCCCATGACGAAGACGGTGTCGAAGATCGGTACACCCAAGATCAAGACCGGCGCGATCGCCGCCACCGGATGTTTGAACGTGTAGTGCCCGTTCATCGCCAGCGCGCCGAGCATGAAACCGAGGAACATCGAGCCCGCATCGCCGAGAAAAATTTTCGCGGGCGCGCGGTTGTAGGCCAAAAATCCGAGCGCCGACCCGACGAGCGCCAAGGTCATCATGGCGATCGGCGTGTCTCCGTTCCACAGCGCGACGATGTACAAAAACGTCCCCGCGATCGCGGCAACACCCGACGCGAGGCCGTCGGAGACATCGATCAGATTGAGCGCGTTCGTCGCGCCGACCAACCAAAACACGGTCAACAAAAGTGCGATCCAATCGGGAAGGATCGTCAGCTTCACCATCACGCCGGCTTTGACGCAGACCAACGCCGCGACCAGCTGTCCCGCGAGCTTCACCGTCGGCGAGAGCACCTTCAGATCATCGAACAAACCCAGCATGACGATGATCGAGGCCGACAAAAGGAGGGCGAGGATCGGCGCGTTGAAATCGTAGGTGAAGGCCAGCGAGAAGAGGAAAGAGAGATAGATGGCGATCCCGCCGAGATAGGGCGTCGGCTCGCGGTGTTGTTTGAGCGCCGAATCAGGATTGTCGAGGACCTTGTAATGGATCGCGCCGCGCCGGATCAGCGGCGTGAAATAGAGCGAGATGGCGAGCGCCGCGATGAATGCGGTCGGGTAGCGCATCGCGCCGAGATCGAGCGTGAGGTCCAAGGCGCGCCGCACGCTACATGCCGGGCGAGGAGCGGAGCAACAGCTCTCTGTAGATCGTGCGCATCCGCGTGAGCATCGCGCTTTTGGTCAGGCCGGCGTCGACGAGCCGTGCCTTTCCCGCCAGCCCGAATCGTTTCGCGAGCGCGCGATCCGAGAGCAGCCGATCGATCCCTTCGGCGAGGGCCCGCGGATTTTCGGGCGCGACGAGCACGCCGGTCTCGCCGTCGATCACCACCTCGGGCGTACCGCCGGCCCGCGTCGCCACCACCGCGACCCCTGCGGCCATGGCGTGAAGCGGCGCTTGTGGAAAGCCTTCGCTTCGCGACGGGCTGACCACGACGTCGGCCGCCGCCATCAGCTCGCCGGCATCCGCGCGGCTCCCGATCAATTCGAGACCGCCCGTTTTTTCCAAGCCGGCGCGCATCGGCCCTTCGCCGATCACCACCACCCGTACGTTCGCCGTGCGCAGATATTTCGCCGCTTCCGCGAGCACGTCGTACCCTTTCACTTCCACCAGACGCCCGACGCTGAGCACCAGCGGAACCTCATCCGCGATCCCCAATCGGGCGCGTGCCGCCGCGCGATCGATCCCCGGTGTCGCGTCGATCAGGCTCGGGCGGACGATCACCGTTTTCAAAGCACGCGGAAGGCTCTCGCGCACCGTCTCACTCACCGCGATCACTCGATGAAACGCGAACAAAGCAGCATGCCATGCCCGCCGGACGATCGGATTCAAGCCGACGTAGGCGCTGTGCACCGTCGACACCATCGCTGTACCAAAGGACAGAGGGTGTGCCGCGGCGTTCGCCAGATCCGAAACGGTGAGGTGGCTGTGAACGATCTGTGCGCGGTGGTGGCGCACGATCTTCGACAGCTCGAGCGCGACGCGCACGTCGAACGCATTTTTGATGTTCAAGACGTCGACCGGGATCCCGCGCGCGCGGAGCGATTCGCCGATCTCTCCATCGCGGGTCGTGGCCACCACGCGCACCGCATATCGTTGTTGGTAGAGGTCGACGGCGATCGCTTCCACGATCCGCTCCGCACCCCCGTAGAGAAGGCCGTTCGTCACCAACACTACACGCACGACGCGAGCACCTCGGCGATCTGTCTTGCCGTGTGATCCCAACCGATCGTCGCGCGCGCTTTTTCGATCGCTTCCGGCGGGAGCGGCCCGCGCGTTTCTTCGGCGTGAAGTGCGGCTGCGATGCCGCGCGCGAGCCCACTTGCGCTGCGTTCTTCCACCAAATGAACGGCGTCCAGCCCGGGATACAACTTCTCGAGCCGCTCGGTTCCTTCGTATTTGAACGCCACAAAACGCCTTCCGACCGCGGCGTATTCGAAACACTTCATGCCGAGATCACCGTCGCGCACGTTGATACACGCGTGGGCCGCACGGAGCGCAGAGATCGCTGTCGCATGCGGCACGACGCCGAGGTGAACCACCGGCGCGTTTTTCAAAAGCGCGGCTTGGGGACCGTCGCCGGCGATCAGCAGCGTGAAGCTCTTCATCTTCGCGTGGGCTTCGAGCAACAGATCGAACCGTTGTTCCGGCACCAAGGTTCCGGTGAAAGCCACGTATTTTGTCCTCAAATCCAGGCCTAAAACGCGCTTTGCTTCCTCGCGATCACCGGGCGTGGCGGCGTCGAGATCGGCGCCGTTTTCGATCACCACCACCTTTCTCGCGCCGAGCGCCGACTCCGCGTGACGGCCGATCTTCGCTTCCACCGCGACCACCGCTTCCGCACCTGCAACCACGCCGCGCAGCGAAAGACGCACCGTTTCGATCATCCATCGCGGGCGGCCGAGCTGCTCCAGCTCGTCGAGGATCCGCCCGTTGAGCTCGAGCACCAGCGGAACACCGCGCGCGGCGATCACCAGTGGGATCAAGGAGGAGCTGGCGGAGATACGCACGTAGGCCGCGTCGAATGATCTTTTGGCCAGCTCACGGGCCGCGAGCGCCGCGAGCGCCGCTTCCATCTTTGCGCCTGGTCCGAGCGCGGCCGGCGGGCGGATCCGCACCACGCCGGGGATACTGTCCTCTTGGCCAGGTGCCAACAACACGAGCTCGTGGCCGAGCTTCGCCAGCTCACGCGCCACCGCGGACACGTGCCGCGCGCCGCCGTAAGGACGGTCGAGCTGCACCTGCGTCGCAAAGAGGATCTTCACGCCAAGGCCTCGTACATCCGCGACAACAACAGCGGCGCGTTGTGTTCCCAAGTGAACGGCATCGCGCGGGACCGCAAATTCTCGGGCGTTTCGGGCGCATCGAGCACCCGCCGCAACACCCGCGCGAGATCCTGCGGATTGTTCGGCGCCGCCAGCTCTCGTTCCCGAACGATCTCCCGGATCCCGCCGGTCGCCGATCCGACGACTGGCCTTCCGACCAGGAGCGACTCCACGAGCACGATCCCGAAACCTTCGTACAAGGAAGGCAACACCGTCACGCTCGCGCCCGCGTACAGCGGCTGCAACTCGTGGTGCGGAACTTCGCCGAGCACCTCGACACGCTCCGCGATCCCGAGACGGAGGGCCTCCGCTTCCACGTCGATATCCACACGCGCACCCGCCAAACGCAGCTTGACGCCGGGGAGCAGCGCGACCGCTTCCAACAACACCTGCACCCCTTTGTCGCGCGAGATGCGTCCCACGAAGAGCACCACATTTTTTGGCGCCTCGAACGGCGCGAGCGGAAAATCCGCGGCGCTCACTCCATAACGCAGCAGCTCCGCGCGGCCGCCGCAGGCTGCCAGCTCCGCGACGAGATGTTTGGAGACCGCCAACAAACGTGTCGCGCCGCCGATCGCCGCCTGCGCCCGGCGTTGCCGCCCAACATCCGCGAGCTCTCCGAGCGCCGCCCGCACGTCGCTGCCGTGCGCTACGGCGATCGACCTACAGCCGAGCACTTCGGCCGCTTTCACCGCGGCGTAACCTGCTTCATCGAGCAGCGATCCTTGGATCAGGTGGGGGCGACGATCTCGCGGCCGGCGCAGCAGCTTCAGCGCGATCGCGCCCGCCGCCGCTTCGATCGAACGATTTTTGAGCGGCAGGTACGGGACGAGCACCGGCGGCGGCGACAGCGCCGACAGACGTTGCTCGATGTCTTTGGGCCAGGTTCCCCGCCGCAACAGTGGAAGCGGAATCAGTACTTCCAGCTCCACCTGTCCTAAAGTACAGAGGGCCTCGATCGCGTCCCACACGAAGGTCAGCACCGGAAACAGCGGATCCCGTCGCGGAAAAACGAGGTACGCTACCCGCAACGGGCTCACGGCTTCTTGCGCCCGATCTGCACCAGCTCGGGTGGAGCGGCCGGCGTTTCGACTTCCGGGTCCAGCTCGACTTCCGCACCTGCGACGACGCGCCCGTAAACCACCTCGACAGCGCCCAAAAATGCGAGATCTTCATCCGAGCGCGGCGGCGGTCCGATCACATAGAGCTCCCGTCCGATGCCGCGTTTTCGCAGCGCTTCGGCGACGGCCCCGCTCTCGAGCATGACGGCGTTCGCCGCGTTCACCCGCTCCAGCACGCCGTTTTTCTCCAGATCGCGCTCGCCCAAAGTCATCAAGAACGGCGCGTGTACGCCGGAGGCCACCACCTGCGCAGTTTTGGAGACGCCTATCGCATGGATCAGATGCGGCATCGTCTCTTTCGCCGCGTTCGCGGCGTGCAGCGAAGAGAAAAAACCGCGCTCCTCGACGATCACCGGATCATGTTTCAAAGACAGCGCTCGGGCGACCGCGCGCGCTTCGTCCATGTGTTCGGTCGGCGCCACGATCAACACCCGGAGCCGCGATCCTTCGATCGTCCCCCAGCCGGAGCCATCGCCTTCGCAATTCCGCTCGGCCATTCACGAGGAGATCGCATCCGTTTGTCTCGTCGAGTCAAGGGGCGGTTCTTGGGCCGTTACCGGCGGAACAAGTCCGCCTGCGGCCCCTGCGTTCGCTTCGCTCTCTGCGCGCTTCGCTTGCGCTCTTGGGCCTTTACCGGCGGAACAAGTCCGCCTGCGGCCCCTACGTTCGCTTCGCTCTCTGCGCGCTTCGCTTGCGCTCTTGGGCCTTCACCGGCGGAGCAAGTCCGCCTGCGGCCCCTACGTTCGCTTCGCTCTCTCGCTGCTCGCGGTCGGGTCTCCTATCGCGGTGTCGATCGTGATAGCCGTGGCTTTATGCGCTTTCTCTCCGTCGTCGGGGCACGCTCGGAGCTGGTGAAGCACGCGCCGGTGTCGCGCGCGCTCAGAAAGAGCCATCAAGAGGTCTTCGTTCACACGGGACATCGCTACGACTACGGCACCAGCCCCGAGTTTTTCGCCGACCTTCAGCTCCCCGAGCCTGATCACGACCTGGGGATCGACGCCAAGACCCACGCGGTGATGACCGGCGAGCTCTTGCAGCGCCTCGGTCCGCTGATCACCGAAGTTTCCCCGGACTGGGTCCTGGTCTACGGGAGCTCGAACGCCACCTTGGCCGCCGCGCTGACGGCCGCCAAACAGAGCGTGCCGGTCGCGTATATCGAAGCGGGGCTGCGCAGCTACCGGCGCAACACGCCCGAAGAGATCAATCGGATCGTCACCGATCACGTCGCGCGCCTGCACCTTTGTCCGACGCAACACGCGGTCGACACGCTCGCCAAAGAAGGGATCACCGAAGGTGTCCATTTCGTCGGCGACACCATGCTCGACTCGGTGCGTACCCATTTTGCGCGCGCAAAAGAGCAGATCAGCGTCGCTGATCTTTCGGCCAGTGTCGGTTTCGATGTCGAGACCACACCTTTTGCCTTCGCGACGATCCACCATCTGGAGAACACCGATGATCCGGTGCGTTTGGCGCAGCTGATCGACGCCTTCTCGCGCTTGCCGATCACCGTCGTTTTGCCGCTCCACCCGCGCACGCAGGAGAGCCTGACCGATCGGCCACAGGTCGCGAGCCGCATCGGCGCGAACGTGATGATCGTCGATCCGCTGCGTCCGCTCGAAGTTTTGGGCGTGGTGGCGCGCGCCGAAGTGGTGCTCACCGACTCCGGCGGTTTGCAGCGAGAGGCCTATTTTCTCGGGTCGCCGTGCGTCACGCTCCGTGATGACACCGAGTTCGTGGACACCCTTTCGGCGAACACCATCGTAGGCGCCGAAGTCGCAGGGATCGTGGAAGCGGTCGCCGCCGCGCGCAGGTTGCCGAAACACCCGCGCCTCGACGATCCTGCGAGCCCCTTCGGCGACGGACGCGCCGCGGATCGCATCTTGGAAGTCCTCGAACGCCGCTGGCCCGATCCGATCTAAGGACTCCTCAAGGACTCTAGGCTACGGCGCGAAATATTCGGGAGGCAAAGAGAACATCGTCTCGATCACTTCCGGATCGAGATAAGGCGCAAAATAGCGTCCCTCCGCGGCGCGAAAGGCTGCGCGCAAACGTTCGTACATCGCGGCTTCGGTCACTTGCGCGTAGCGGTGATCGACAAAAGCGTTACCTGTTATTTCGGGCACCTGATCCAAAGGTCTAGATCTTTGGGCCAGGTTGTATTTTGGTGGCAGGTGCCGCGACCAACGCCGCGCCACCGCATCGATCGCCCGCGTCAGCTCCGACGCCGACTCGCGGGGAGCGACCCGCGCGGTGAGACGAAACGCGCGCTGGAGTGACCCGAAGCTCGGCTCCGCTTCGAAGGCCCTCGAGAGCGCCAATACAAAGGCGCTCCGCCCGCGTGCTGTCTCGCCGAACAGCTCGCGTGCGCCGAGATCGGAGAGGAGCAGCTCCGCGCTCGGCACCTGATCCGCCTCGGCGATGATCACCCGCGTCGTCAGGCGCGGGAGATGCCGCAACAGCTCCGCCGCCCGCGTTTCGTCTCGCGCCAGCACAGCGACTCTCTCTGCGGCCGGCCGGCGCGCGATCGCTCGACCCAAAGCGCGGTCGAGCTCGGTCCAAGCCGCCTCGCGCGACATCCTCCGCGGAACGAGGAGCGGCGAAAAAGAATAAAACGCGCGTTTTTGCAGCCGTCCGCTCGGCTCCAGCGTGGCGGCGACACCCGGTTCGAGCAGCTCGCCGCCCTCGATCGGCTCGGGCGCAAAACGTGTTTGGTTCCCCGCGCGGGAGATCCACAGCCCGATCGGCGAGCCGGGCTGCACCGCGAGCACCGTCCGTTCGAGCGGTCCACTTTTGTCGGCGATCGCCGCCGCGTATCGCCCGGGTAGCCGCAAAAAAGCGTCGCTTCCGAAACGTTCGTAGGCCGCTTCCAGCAGCGCGGCGTCACTTTGGCCGAAAAAAGAGAAGGCGCGGTCGAGCTCGCAGCGCTCGGTGATCGAGCCGTAGATCGTCGCGACCAGGCCGGGCACCGCGACTTTCGCTATGGGAATCCACGGCTCGGCGCAATCGAGATCGCCCATCGCGCATCGATGGTGTAGGACCCTCGCGATGCCGCGCGAGCACGTCGTGGAGCTGTTCCTCGGCGCGACCGCCGATGCACCTTCGCGCGAAGCGGCCCGCGCCCGCCTGATGTGGATTTCGGAACGTGCGCTCGGCCCGAATGCGTTGATCCTCGGCGATCAAAGCGGCGCGCTCTCCATCTTGCTGGCCCGCGCCGCGTTGTTCGCCACTGGCGTAGTCTCCGTACCCGCGGACGCTCGAGCGCTGCTCGAAGATCTCGAGGAGAAGATCCGCGCCCGGGTGTCTTTCGTCGATCGCGCGCCTTCGAGCCTGTTCGACAGCTTGATCGCGGTCGAATCGATCGAGCCTGAAACCTTCCTGTCCTTAAAGCCAGGTGGCCGAGCGATCATCGCGCTCCCTTTCGGCGAAGCGACCTTGAGCACGATCGCTCTCTTGGCCCGCGACCATCTGAGCCCGCTGGCGCTCGAAATCCGCGGCGGCTACGTCTGTTTCGCCGGGCGCCGCGACGAAGATTCCGCGCGCGATTGGGAGATCTGGTTGCGCGAAAATCCGCTCTCCGAGACGGCGGAGCAGGGCGCGCTCGATCTGTTGTTGCACTACGAAGCGCGGCTCGCAGAGCTGGAGGGCTCGCGCCGTGCTTTGGTCGCTTCCAGCGCAAAACGCGGGCGTCTCCTCGAACGTTCGATCCGCGATGCGCTCGAACAAAATGTCCGGCTCCGTGAACAGGTCGATCGCACGCGACGCTCCGCGCGTTACCGGCTCGGCTCCGCGTTCGCCAGCGCGGTGAAGCCGTCCGTGGAGACGCTGAAGCTCCCCGGAAAAATTCTGGAGATCTACCGCGCGAAGAGCAGCGGCATCGCCGTCGAGGAGCTCGAACGACCGGATCTCGAGCCGCGCCGCCGTTTATTCGACGAACGTTTCGACAAGTTCGTTCACGAAGCGCGCGTCGCCAAATCGCCGTGGGTTATCGTGATCTACAGCGGCACCCGCAACGACGGCATCCGCGCAAATCGCCCCTGGTCGCTCGCCCAAGAATTCCGTGCCCGCGGAATTCCGGTGATCTTCGGATATTTCGGCGGCCCCGACGGACAACTACCGAATTATTCCGACCCCAACTTACTCGAGCTCCCCGAAGAAATATTGAACGCCAAGCTCCAGAAATTAGCGGCGCTCGAATTTCACGGAAAAAACAAACTATTCCTGAACGCTTATCCGGCCGCGGCGATCGGCCGTGCGCTGAATAATTTCAACGCCCACGGATGGGTGACCATTTACGATGCGCTCGACGATTGGGAAGAGTTCACCCGGGCCGGCGTCGCGTTTTGGTATTCGGCTTCCGTCGAGAAACTCACGGTGGCCAGCTCGGATCTCACCTGCGCGGTCTCGCGGCCGCTCGCCGAAAAATTGTCGGCTTATACCGATGCTCCGAAAGTATTCCTCTCGCCGAATGCGCTCGATCCGAAATTCGTCGCCACAGATTATTCGCGGCGCCCCTCGACGCCGCCGAAGATCGGTTATTTCGGCCACCTCACGCCCGCTTGGTTCGATTGGCATTCACTCTCGACGATCGCCAAAAAACGCCCGGATTATCGTTTCGAGCTGATCGGTTACGGCGCGCCTTCGGAGCTCGATCTTCCGCCGAATATTCGTCTCCTCGGCCCGAAAGATCGTCCCGAGATCAATCGAATCGCGGCCGAGTGGAGCGCGGCGATCATTCCCTTCAAAATTGGACCGCTCGCAGATGCGGTCGACCCGATCAAAATCTACGAATATCTCGCGCTCGGCCTGCCGGCGGTCTCTTTCCGCATGCCGCAGGTCGCCGATTATCCCTCGACATTTGTGGTGAATACCGCGGAAGAATTTCTGAGCGCTTTGGATGAAGCGCTGGCGCAGGGGATCGATCGCGCGGCGGTGGAGAAATTCCTGGAAAATAATACCTGGGAGAAACGCACCGACGCCTTGCTCGCAGCCGCCCAAAGTGTGGTCGCGCGCGGGCTGGTGGAGAAGACGCTCGCCCGAGGAGCGGCTGGATGATCCGCCTGCTCTTCGTTTTCGATGACTGTCCTTCCGGACAGGTGGCCACCTTGCTCGCCGCCCGGATGCGCGGCCTCTTTCAAAGCGGGCAGATCTCCGCAGAGTTCGCTTTTTCTCGAGAAAGAGGCGCCCGTGCGGCTCTGTTGCCGTTCGGCCCCATCCACCTCGAGCCGGATCCGAAGCGCCTGCGCAAATTGGCCACCGCACGAAACTACGACGCGGTGATCGTCATCGACGCCGAATCCTCACTCGACGGTCTCGCCGGCGAACCGCTGTCGGTGCCGGTGATCGCCGAGCTGCGCCATGCCTCGAACGGTATGTTGGAGCGTCTGGAACGAAAAAATCTGCGCGGCGTTTTGGTCCCATCGGAGCGGATGAAAGAGCGGGTCGGCGACCACGTCTTCGGCGATCTTCGCGCGAAAATAAAAAAAATCGGGGATAGTGCGGACGCGAATATTTTTTCGCCGGATGCTGCGGATGGAGATCTCTCGCGCCCGATTTTATTATTTCGCGGAGAGCTCGAGGAAAAAGAAGGCTGGGGCACCTTTTTGGAAATTGCCGCCTTGGTCTCCATCCGGATTCCCGAGCTGGAGCTGTGGATGATCGGAGGCGAAGATGCCGCGGAAGAATTGTGGCTGGCGATGCTGGAGACCGCCGAATCTCTCGGTGTGTTGCGGAAATTGCGCTGGTTCGGCGGCTTCGATCAAAAAGCATCCGCGCGGGCGCTGGCGCTCACCGGAAAAAGCGGGGGCGCCGTGTTCTGCGTGCGCCGCGATGAGACCTACCCGCAGCTCGCCGCCGAAGCGTTGCTCGCCGGATGTCCGGTCGTCGCGCAACGTCCCACCGCGATCTCTGAATTTTTTCCCGGCGCCAACTATGTCGTGAGCTTCGCCGAAGATCGTTACGACGAAGCCGAGCGCGCCGTATTTTTGCTCCTGCAAGACGCTGCGCGGAAAATTCGCCGCGGTGCGCTCGCGGACCGCGCGGACATCGCTTCGCGTTTTGCACCGGAGACGACCGGGCCTGCGTATTTGCGGGCGATCCGCGAGCTCTTGGAGATGCGTTCCCCATGACCAAAATCGCCGTTATTTTGGGTACCCGCCCGGAGATCATCAAAATGAGCCCGGTGATCCGCGCGTTGGCGCGGAGAAAAGCAGACTACTTTCTGCTCCACACCGGACAACATTATTCCTACGCCATGGATCGCGTGTTTTTCGAGGATTTGGAGCTACCGGACCCGCGACACAACCTGGACGTCGGATCAGGCTCGCACGGCGCGCAAACCGGGAAAATGCTCGCGGGAATCGAGTCGATCCTGGTCGCGGAACGCCCGGATGTGGCGCTCGTTCAAGGCGACACGAACACCGTCGTCGCCGGCGCGTTGGCCGCATCCAAGCTCGGCGTACACATCGGGCACGTGGAGGCGGGCCTGAGAAGTTACGACCGCACTATGCCCGAGGAGATCAACCGCATCGTCGCCGACCACATCAGCGACGCCTTGTTTGCTCCGACCGAAGCCGCGAAAAATATTCTCCTCGCCGAAGGGATCGCCGCGCAAAAAATCCACGTCACCGGCAACACGATCGTCGATGCTGTCCTGGAGAACAGGAACTTAGCCGAAAAACGTTCCCAAGTTTTACAACGCCTGGGCGTCGAGCCGGACGGTTTCATCCTCATGACCGCGCACCGGCAAGAAAACGTCGATGATCCGCGGCGCTTCGCCGGTATCCTGGAAGGGGCAACGCTCGCCGGTGCCAAGCTCGGTCTGCCGGTGATCTATCCCGTTCATCCGCGCGCGAAAAGAATGATCTCCGATCTCGGCTTGGAGAAATGGGCGGCGAATATTCGGCTGATCGATCCGGTCAATTTCCTCGATTTCCTGCGCCTGGAAACCACGGCCAAATTGATCCTCAGCGACAGCGGCGGCGTGCAGGAGGAAGCCTGTATCTTGCGCGTTCCCTGCGTCACGCTGCGCGACAACACCGAACGCCCGGAGACGATCGAGGTCGGCGCGAACGTGCTCGCCGGCGCGGACGCACAAAAGATTCTGGCCGCCGCCGAGGAACGCCTGCGGGCCCCCCGCGATTGGGCCCAACCCTTCGGTGAAGGGAAAGCCGGCGAACACATCGCCGAAATTAGCCTCTCGCTCTAAACGCGGCCGAGCTGGGAACCACGGCTGAAGCGCCGGCCTGAGCGCCGAATCTCTCGAATTCCTGACGCAAACAGCGTGCGAGCCCGAGGCCTGCCGGCTGGGCCGAACTTTGCTAAATGTCTCTCCGTGCACCGCGCGCGAGCCCTCCTTTCCCTCACGTTGGCGCTCGCGGCTTGCGCCGGTGACCCCGAAGCTCCCACGGTCGACGCCGGTGCTCCGGCCGCGGATGCCTCGGAGCCCGACGCGGCCGTGGACGGTGGCGTCCCCGATGCAGGCGGCATCGTCGAAGATCGTTTTCGAACTATCTTGGCCACGCCGGGCGATCTCGCCGCGCTGACTTCGACGATCGCCGGGAGCGCGGTGAAATATCTCGCGCGGGTCGACGGTCGCGAGCCGCTCGAGCCGCTCACCGAAAATTGTTATTTCCAGAACATGGATCGCTTCTCATTTCACTTACAGTTTTTGCGGAGTTTTCCGGAAAATGCCGGGCTCACTTTCGACGCCTATTTAGCGATGGTTTTGAACCCCGATTCCCGCCGCATGTGGGGCGGGGCGATCAAAGCTTGGTCGGGCGTGCGCCACCCAACGACCGCGCAGCCGGGGATAGTTTCCTACGCGATCTATTCAGATCCGGGGACACTCACCAAAGAAGCGATCATCGCCGCCGACCAACGCTTGAAAGAGTGCGTGATCTTCGCGCGTGAGCTGCTCGTCTTTGTCCCCGAGGGCAGCGACCAAAAAAGTGCCTTGATCCGCGATCGCGATGCGCTCACCGCCGCCGGTGTCGCCACGTTGTTTCCCGAACAATTATTGGAGGGTGTCGTCCACGAGCCCTATAGCCGCGGCGAAACGTACGGCACTTTGAAAATTATCCCCGAAGGTGAGCCGCTCGAAGAGTACGGCCCGCGCGACGTGATCGTCGTGGAAGCCGCGCCGAACGATATTTCCATCGTCGCCGGCTTGATCACCAAACATGCGCAAAATCCGCTCGGACACGTCAATTTACGCCTCCGCGAAAAAGGAACGCCGAACGCCGCCGTTCCCGCAATCTACGAGTCTGCCTTCGTCCGCGTGCTCGACGGGAGCTTGGTCCACTTGGTGGTCGACGACGATCGTTTCCAGATCGAACCCGCACGGGTGGAAGACGCGGAAGAGTTCTGGGAAAGAACACGTCCGGTCGTTCCGCAGCCGGAAGCTGATCTTTCGATCAGTGAGCTCCGCTCCTATGACTCCATGCGCGCGGCCGACCGCAAGACATACGGCGTGAAGGCCGCGAACCTCGGTGAGCTGCACGCGTTGCTCGAAGCACCGCACCGAAACGACGGTTTCGGCATTCCCTTCTCCGCTTTCGACGCTCATCTGACGGCAAATAGTCTGAAAGATCGCGTCGCCGCTTTGACCGCCGATCCGCGCATGAAAAGCGACGCGGCATACAAAAAACAAAGTCTGGAAAATCTCCGCGACGACATCAAAGCCGCCCCGCTCGACGCCGGGGTTTTTGCCTCGATCCGCGCGCAAGTGGAGGGTGTCTTCGGTGCGGGCGCTGCGACGCAGCGGGTGCGGTTCCGCAGCTCCACCAACGTCGAAGACCTGGACGTGCTCACCGGCGCGGGGCTCTACGATTCGAAGAGCGGCTGTCTCGCCGACGATCTCGACGCAGACGCGCTCGGACCGTCGCGTTGTTTGAAACAAGCAGAGGCCGACGAGCTGAACCGGCGACTCGCCGCGAGGCGCGAAGAACTATTGCAGTACCCGGAACGAGACTATCTCCGGAAAATTATCGAAGACCTCGAGGGAGATCTCACCGAGGAAAAAGAAATCTCGCGCGCGGTGCGCAAAGTTTGGTCCTCGCTCTATTTCGATCGCGCCTGGGATGAACGTGAATATTACGGCATCGCGCATACCGCCGCTTATATGGGAATCGCCGTGAATCCTTCGTTCGTTTTGGAACGCGCCAACGCGGTCGCCGTCTCGAACCTCACGGTCGACGGCGGTGCGCCGCTGTACCGCCTCAATTCGCAGCTCGGTACCGAAAGTGTGGTGCAGCCCGATGATCCCCGGGCGGTCGCGGAGCTGCTCACTTTCCGCCGCGAAAACGAACAAGCCGCGGATATTCAAATCGAGCTCTATTCGAATTTGACCGCCCCGAACGAAGAAGTTTGGCCGCGTGACAAACTATTGGTGCTCGCCGGTCTTCTTTTCCGAGTCCACGATCATTTTGCGGCGGAGATCTATCCACACATTTCTCCGCTCTCGCTCGATTTCGAGATCAAACACACCGAAGAGGGTGAGGTCTCGATCAAACAAGTCCGCCCCTACGTGAGTCGAGACCCATGAAACTCAGCAAGCTCTGCCCAACTCTACTGCTCATCTCCTGCGCCGAAACGAGTACCGCTGACCTCGCGGACAGCAGCGTACAAATTCCACCGGACGCCGCCGCCGACGCGGGCCGCGACGCAGGCCTCTTTTCTGATGCTTCCACACTTGCCGACGCCGCCGGGCTCAGCGACGCTTTAGTGCTCGACGCCAGCACCGGCGACGAATCGATCCGCGGTACCGCGCTCGAAGGTATCCAGATCATTTGGCCCGAACGTGTGGAGCTCTGCAGCGAATGGCGCGAAGGCCGAGCGATCGACGACGAACGCGCGGACCAAACTCACCTCACCTTGTTCCAAGCGGTGCGCCCCAGCTTGGGCAGCGGCGACCTCGGACAAGCGCGACTCCCCCGCGGCTATCTGCGCAGCGGCACCAAGTCCGACCAACAATTGCCGCTCGATCCAGCGACTATTCCCGCGCAATTGGTCCGCTGGGACATCACCAAAAACGCGAGCGATACGCGCCTCTCCGCGTCGATCGAATACGACCTCGGGGCGCACGGAGTCCTCACCGAAGACTACGGAATTTATCGAGGCTTTGGTGATATGCGACCGGTGGATATCGAGGACCAATTTTATGAGCTGACCTTCACCCTGCGGCGTCCCGGGGGAAATGAGCCGGCGATTCTCACCCGGTGTGGAGGAGCCGAGAACCTCGAACAAGCATTTCAGGTCCTGACCACGAACAACGGCACCGATACTTATACTATCTTGAGAAAGTTGCGCACCGCCCTCGCGATCGCCGGATCGGCCCCCGTACATCTCCAGGCGGCGGAGATTCGTGCCGGCGGGCAAAATGGACGCGAATATTTCGCACACGGCGCTTTCGCGCAAACTTACGCGGCCAGCCATCACAATTGGGTGGAAGAATCGGTGATCGATCTCGAGAAGGATGCGCTCTACTATCACTATATCTATCGTTCCTACGAAGAAGGGAGTCCTCCGTTTCGAGACGAGCTCACCGAGATCCGCATGCACAATTTAGATGTTGGACCCGAGCCGCCGAGCATCGACCTCGATTTTATCCAGCCCGATGGTTCGATCCGTACCGACAATACTCTGGTACGCGCCGGTTGGACCCGGGTCGACGAAACGGCGCTTCTGCGCGGGCAACAACAGAATTGTCCTGCGGGTGCCAGCGTGGCCACGCTCGATATCGGAGACTATATTTTCCAATTGGTGCAGTGCCCGCGCGCGACTCCACCGAATTTCGATCTCCTCGCCGTGGTGCCGGTGTTCTTCGCCGACGATCCTTCTCGAGCCGGCGTCACCATCGGCAGTGAAGGGATCGAAGAAATATCCGTTCAAGGTGCGCCCGCATTTCGGGTGACCATCGGCCGTAATGTGGCCGTGGTGATTCCGAACGGCGGAATTTATGAGGTCGACTTGGTCGACGATCAAGGAACGAGCTTAGTGAGCTTCCACGCCATGTCTGAGCCGCTCGATATTCCGTCGCGCACGCATGAACAGGTCGCGAGGAGCGAGGCCCGGGACGTCGAGCTGAAATTTGCGCGCGGGACGTTGAGCGAACATCCGATCGGTTTCTCGGTCGAGTTTGCGCCCGTGTACTTCGAGCTCAGCTTCGGCGGTCGAACCTATCTCGTCGATGCGTTCGATCGGATGACGTACAACAACTCGCACCACAACTGGGACGACAGCTTCGAGGCGAAGACCGAAGGCCTGACGTTGACCTGGTCGGATCCGTATTCGGATCCCGGGGCGTGTTTCGTCCGCGTCACCAAGGACAGCGACGGCTCTGAGATCCTCCCGGAGACGAAGCTGATCTACGAGACGCGGCGCTGAGCCGAGCGCTGATTCCCGCCTAGGCGCACCCGCGCATGTATGTTACGACTCACGCGTTTCGGTGATCGCTTTCGTCCAGAACCTCGGGCGCTATCGATACGTCCTGCAAAACTTCGTCTGGCGCGATCTGCGCGTGAAATATCGCGGGACCGTCGCCGGATATTTGTGGACGTTGCTCGAACCGCTGGCGCTGCTCGCGACCTATTGGTTCGTCTTCGTGGTCATCGCGCGGCGCGGAGGCGACCTCTATCCGCTGGTCGTCCTCCTGGGCGTGCTCCCCTACAATTTATTTTCAGCGGTCGTCTCGGGTGGAGCGAACGCTCTCGTATCGAACGCACCGCTGATCCGCCGCGTCTATATTCCGCGCGAGCTCTTCGTCGTCTCGGCGATCGCCTCGAACTTGATCATTTTCTTCCTCAGCCTGTTGGTGGCGATCCCTTTTCTCATTTATTACCAAGTGACTCCGACGTTGAGCTTTTTCCTCTTTCCGGTGGGGGTCGTGCTCATGACCTTATTCTCGACCGGCCTGGGGTTGATCGCCGCCTGCGCCAACGCCGTCTATCGCGATGTTTCTTACCTGATCACCGTTTTTCTCCGGGTGATCTTCTATGGGTCTCCGGTGATCTATTCGCTGGATATGGTTCCCGAGAAACTCCGCGATTTATATTTATATAACCCGCTCGCGGTTTATCTGACGATGATCCGCTCCGGCTTCGTTCCGGAAGCCGCACATTTGGGCGTCGGGCACATCGTGGTCTCCGTCGTCGCAGCGACGGTTACTTTCGCCGGCGGACTATTCGTCTTCGCGCGCTGGGAGCGCAGCGTGGTGAAATATTTATGAACTTACTCCAAGAGCTTCGCTCGCGCCGTCGCGATCTTCGCCGTCTCGTGCAGAGTGTGCCGGTTCTCGGTCCGGTCGCCATGCGCGCCTTCCGGAGAGGGCGCTCCTTATTTCGCGAAAAGTTTCCCGTGGAGGCTCGGCCGGAGATCGTCCCGGTGCGTTTTCACGCGCTCTACAAAGAGCGAAATCAGCTCGCCGACCTCGACAACATCAGCGACCCGGTCAAGAAGCTTCACGCCGCCTTCGCGCTCTCCACCGTCACCCGCGGCCGTTACGTCGCCGAGGAGCTCGCCAAACACTTCGATCTCCGCGGAAAACGTTATCTCGACGTCGGCTGCGCTTACGGCGGATTTTTGGTCGCTTTCTCCGAAGCCGGCGCCTCGCAGATCACCGGCATCGATCTCAACCCGGGCCTGCTCGACTACGCGCGCGCGCTTCTGGAAGACCACCAAGTCAAAGCCGAGGTGCGGCTGCTCGACGTGTTGGCCAGCGACCGCGCACCGGAGCTCGGACTATTCGACGTCATCACCTGCAACGACGTCATCGAACACGTCAAAGATCCGAAGACCGCCCTGGCGCGTTTGGTGAGCTTATTGGCTCCGGGCGGAGTCCTCTTCATGGAGATTCCGAACCGCTGGTTCGCGCAATATGTTCTCGGGGATGGGCACTATCAAATTTACGGGATCAGCGTGCTCCCCAAATATCTCGCCGACCGCTATTTCCGCGAGCTCAAACGCGGCGAATACGACGTCATCTACAAGAGTCTCCCGTACTATCGAAATATTCTCTCGCAGCTCGGCGCCCGCTCACGCGAGATCCGCTACATCCCCGAAGATTTCCGCGATACTTTCGCAAAAACTGCGGAGGTCCTCGCCGAGTGTGAACGAAAGCTCGACGAGCCGCGTCCCGGAGTTTCTCCGGAAGTGCAGCAAGCGATCCGCCGCCACGTTTTACGCACTTCGCGCACTTTCAAACGCGGGCGCGAAAAATACGAACAGCTCCGTGGCCGTGACTCCGGCGCGGCCGATAAGCTCGGCCAAAAACTATATCTCAGCTTCGATCGCGCGTTCTGGTCCTTACTCATCCAGAAAAAGGAAACGCGGTGAGCTCGCCGGAAAAAAGATTTCTCGTCGCCGGATATTATGGATTTGGAAATGCCGGCGACGAAGCGATCCTCGCAGCGCTGCTCGCTGAGCTGCGAGCGCGCCTCCCAAATGTTCGGGTCACGGTGCTCTCCGGGGGGCCGGAGCGTACGCGCAGCCTGCACGGCGTCGAAGCGCTCTCCTATCTCGACGTCAACGCGTTGAAGGAAGCCGCGGCTTCCGCGGATGTGTTCGTCACCGGCGGTGGTGGGTTGTTTGCCGATTACTGGCCGGTAGGACAGGAAGACCTCTTTTCGCAGCGACACTTTGGCGTCCTTTATTACGCGATGTTGCCGCTCCTCTCCCGAGCGCTGGGAAAACGGAGCGCGATCGTCGGTGCCGGCGTCGGTCCGCTCACCTCGGATGATGGTCGCTCACTGACGCGGCTCGCATTTTCGGAGTGTGATCGGGTTGCGGTCCGCGATCGGGAATCGCTGGCGGTATTGGAGTCGCTGGGCGCGCCGACCGAGCGGGTTGCCGTCACCGCGGATTTGGCTTTTCTCTTCCGTCCTGCGTCGCAGAATATCGCTGCGCTAAAACAGAGCCTCGGTGTCCCCAAGGACAGGAAGCTTCTCGTCGCCGCGCTCCGTCCCTGGGAGCGCGCCGGTTTGCCCTGGGAGCCGGCGGTCGCGGTGGCCATCGACCGTTTTCTGGAGCTCACCGGTGCACATGTTTTGTTTCTTCCTTTTCAAAAAGAGGTCGGTGCGGACGAAGACGACGTCGCTGTCGGACGCCGCATTCGGGAAGCGATGCGCGCCAAATCATCGGCGACAGTGCTCGCGGCTCCGCTTGCACCGGAGATGACGGCGGCGCTGATTCAAGACGCAGATGCGGTGTTGGCGATGCGTTTTCATGCGGCGATCTTCGCGCTCGCCGGGGGCCGTGAGCCCTGTGCGCTGGCCTATGATCCGAAGCTCGCCTCGATCATGCGCGACGCCGGTGTGGAGCGCTCTTTGTTCCCGCTCGCGCAGCTCGATCCCGAGAAGCTCTCGAGGAGCTTGTTGCTGGCCTCGAAAGAAAGAGAAACGAACCACGCGAGGTTGAGCGCTTTCGCCGCGGAGAAGGCCGAGCTGGCTCGGAAAAATATCGACCCCCTCGTGGAGCTGGCGGACCTTCCACCACGTGTGCCCGATGAACCGATGCGCCTCTTCGCGGAGCAGCTCATCCAACGTTCGCAGGTGATCGCCGCGCTCCAGACCGCGCAGGCGGAGACGCGTGCAGAGCTGGATAATCGGGTCGCCGAAGTGAAGTTTCTTCGCAGCCATCTTCAGTCGATCACCGGGAGCAATACGTTTCGCCTCGCCGAACGCGCGCGCGACCTGTCCTACAAGACAGTGAGCCCCGGCTCACCCGGCCACAAACTATTCCGGAGCAGCCTCAATATCGCTCGCCAGGCGCGCGCCTTGGGAGCGAGGGGTGTGGCGAAGAAATATTTGCCCGAGCCGTTCCAAGCGCCGCTCCTCTCCGCCTATCACGGACTCAAGGAGCTGAAACACAAGGACCGCCGCGCCGAGGACCGAAAGGCGCTCCAAGATATTCTCCGCGCGCATCCGCAGGCGCGGGATATTTGGGTATTGGCCCCGAGTATTCCGTGGGACGTGGCGCTCTTTCAGCGCCCGCAACAATTGGCTATGGCGCTGGCGCGATTGGGGGTGCTCCTCTTTTACGTCGATCCCAGCCCGAAACCCGAGGAAACGGGATTTCTGCAGCTCAAAGAGAATTTATATGTCTCGCGTGTCGACCGAGAAATATTCCAGGAGCTGGAAGATTTCACACTCTATGTCCTGAGTTGGAATAAAGCCTGGGGCGAACGGCTCCGTCCGAAACGGGTCGTCTATGACTTCATCGACGACCTCGACGTCTTCAACGTCCCCGACCCGGAGCAGCTGAAGCGCGATCACCAAACCTTGCTGCACGAAGCGACCGTCGTCTCCGCGACAGCCGACCTTTTGTGGCGTGAGGTGCACGCTGTTCGCAAGGACAGCATCTTGTGTGCGAACGGCGTGGACTACGCGCATTTCGTCGTGGCCCGCGATCCGGCGTTGCCCGCTCCCGATGACCTTGCGGACATCTTGGCGCAGAAAAAACCGATCATCGGATATTACGGCGCGATCGCCCGCTGGTTCGACTACGAGCTTTTATGGGCCGTCGCCTCGAAACGCCCGGATCTGTATTTTCTTTTGCTCGGCCCGGACTACGACAAAACCGCGACCGGCCAGAGCCTCTTCGGGCTACCCAACGTCCGCTGGCCCGGCCCGCGCCACTATTCGATTTTGGCGAAGTATCTGAAGTGTTTCGACGTGGCCACGATTCCGTTCAAGCTGAACGCGATCACGCACGCCACTTCGCCGCTGAAATTATTCGAATATATGGCCGGCGGAAAGACGATCGTCACCACGCCGATGCGCGAGAGTATGCGTTACGAAAACGTGCTCGTCGGCGGCGATCCCAATAGTTTCTCGCGCAAGCTCGACGAAGCGCTCTCCTTGCGCTCCGATCCCGAACACATGAAATTGACGGATCGTTTGGCGAAAGAAAATACCTGGGACGCGCGTGCCGAACAGCTGCTCAGCGCGCTTCAGCGTTGATCAACTATCCGAGCCCATCCGCTTTTTCACGAAACGGACAGCGTCGGCGACCACGGGCGGGGCCAGCGAACGAATGATCTTCTTCGCCATCCGCGCCGGATCCATCGCTTCGCCGGGACGTCGCTGCCACAACGTGGAGTGGCTCTCGTTCTGCTCCTCGGCCGGCCGGCCATTCGTATAATAATAGGTGGCCATCGAGCGGCGCGTACGGTCCGGAGGACAGGTCAGAGGCGTCGGATGACCGTGATACGAGCTGGAGTCGGTGCTGAAGACGACGCAGCGATTGAATACCGGCAACACCTTGTGCACGCAGCGGCTCATGTCGCGCGACCACAATTCGAGGTGCCCGCCGTACTCCTCTTTCCAATCTTTGTTGAGATAGAGGAGCAGGTTCAAGCGCCGGTCGAGACCGAAACGTTCATACTTATTGAAATCCGCGTGGACGCCCAGATATCCGCCGGGCTCGATTTGATGAATACCGCCGCCAGAATAGTATGGGTCCGGTAATAAGGCGTCGACGCCCGTCAATTTTTCCAAAAACTCCAACGCGGGTTTGGAGTTCAGAAAATAGAGCATGTCGCGTACCGGCCCGGGCATCTGATCAGCGACCGGAAAGGCGAGCTTCTTCTCTTCTTCCGAGTTGAAGCGGGTCCATTCGAGGTTCGCTTTCGGATTCGGAAAGTTCGCGAGGACGTCCTCGAGCAGCTCCGGCGGGAGGAAGTCGTCGATGACGATATGCGGAAACGGATGGTTCGTTCGGTAGCGCTCAGCGTTCGCCTCGCCCAACGATTCCAAGTGTTTGATGACTGCCGGGTCGAAGAGGTTGACCATGCGCCCGAGACTTTGGAGCGCGATGGCCGCCCCCGTCAACCACTTAGGAGTCCGCCGCATAACAATCGACCCGAGACGGCCAGCTTATTTTGCGGCGGGCTCTTAGTGCGCGCGGGTCGAGGTCTCGGTCGTGCCTGTACGAGAGAACAGGGTGAGCTCTTTCGTCTGCATCAGGCGCTCGTAAATACCTTCTGCGAGCAGCTCATGACCGTACGCGTTCGGATGTGCATCCCAAGGAGCAACTCCGAGCTTGTCCGCCGTCTCGTTTTTGTAGATCGATGTCGGAAGGATCATCGTCACGAAACCCGCGTTCTTCGCCATCTGGACCAGCTCTTTCGCCTGTTCGGTCAGCTCTCCACGTTCGAGCACGCCCGGCATGAATATCCACACCGGTTGGGCACCCATCTCGCGGCTGCGGTCGGCGATCTCTTGGTACGACCAGCGCAATATGTCTTTGAGGTACGGCGTGAGCTTCCGCTGCGCATGAAGGTCCGGCGTGTGTTCGTCGAGATCCGCTTCTTTTTGGATCTTCTGCATCAGCTCATACGGAGGAGGTGTCTTTTTCCGCACCGCTCTCGCGAAACGGTTCATGATCCAAAAACCATCGTTGGCGTGTGAAACCATCCACACCGCGTCCGGCTTGAATGGAGCGACCTTTTTGTCGACCGTGGTGATCTGAGCGACCGGGTCATATCCATTCATTCCGAAATTCAGGATCTCATACTTATCCCAGGGTTTTTGGGCGAGCTCTCGATTGAGGCGTTCTTCGAGCAACGGCTCGAACATTCTCTCGTCGTGTACTCCCCAACCCATGACGTGTGAGGAGCCGATGATCGCCACTCGATAGGTGCCGGGAGCTTTCTGCAGCTCATAGTCCTTGTCGCGCATGCCCCAACGGTTCGTCGTCACCCGCTTCTCGTTGATGATCGTGTGTTTCGAGGGAACGAGCTCGTTGATGCGGTGATCGTTGGTGGGTTGCTGAGCGTCCGTGTCTTCCAGCTTCTTCCAATCCGCAGGTTGGCTGGTGAGCGACTCGTTGAGCTGCGCATTGAAGCGGCTGACGTCCATGAGGTCGTCGTAATATCCGCGCTCCATCTGGGCCTGGTCGGCGGTGTTCGGCTTCGTGCTTCCGAGGCTCGCGACGATGATCTCGGCTTCCGGTCCCAGGCGTCGGACGACGCGCCCGCTGGTCACCACGGACACCGAGAGCAGCGGCAGCACCACGAACATCGCGGCCGTTTTGAACGGAAAAATTGGGATGATCTTCGGTGCGGCCGCGGCGCCCAATTTTTTCTTCGGCGGCGGCGCCGGCGTAAAGAACACGTCGAAGATCACTTTCAAGGCGACCAATACGGCATTTGCGACAGCGAACCAGATGAAGGTCCAGACATCCGCGAGTTTCATCAGTCCGAGCCACTGCGGGACGGACTCACAGTTCCAGAACGACCACAGCGTGGTCATCGTGGTGAACACCGCGACGATCTTCGCCGCGTTGATTGCGCGATCTTTGATGGTGATCGTTTTGGCGCCGATAGTCTTCGCTTTCGTCGTCTTCTGCTCGACGACCGAATTCACGATGACCAAAACACCGAGGATCGACCAGAAAATGATGTCCTGCGTGATCACCGGGAACGTGCCGCGTAGCCAGAACCATTGATAGGAGTGGAGCGCCCAGGTCACCACGAACGCCAGCGCGGTGGCGACGATCATCGCCGTGGTCTGATTCCACGTCTTCATCCGGAAGATGATGGGATAAAAGACCATCTTCATCATGAAGTCCTTCCAGTAAATATTCACGCGGCGCCAATAATCGAGGAAACTATCCGCGAAGAAAAACTTCTTATTCGTCTCGGGTAAGTTGAATCCGAATAAGGTCAACAGACCGATGACGAAGTGAAACTCACCGGGCACACGCAAATAGAGGAGGACGTTGGAGAGCATGAAGCGCACCAGCTCCGTCCCGTCGTCCACCTGCGCCGGTCCGAGATAGATGTGGTAATAAATCAATCGCCACAGAATTAATTGGATGACGCCGCGGGCCATCCAAGTGATGCCGCGCTGGTACGCTTGGAAAGTTTCTTCGTTGTAGTAGTTCTTCGCGAAGGTCTTGTAGTCGACGACCGGAAACAAGGTCAGCGCGACGTTGGGCAGCATGAAAAAATAGGAGAGCGTGCGCGCCAGCGGGGGACGCTCTTTTTCATGCTGAATATCGTAAATATAGATCGCCAGGCGGAACATGAACATCGCGCCGAACACCGGCCAAACCGGCCCGAGCACGGCGAGTTGCGCCCAGCCCGCACGAAACACCACCAACACTGCGCCGATGGCGACCAGAATTCCGACGCGAATACCGAAGCTGAACGGCAGGTGGCAGACCGCGATCAATATTCCGCCGAGCACGACTAAAATCCCTGTGCGTTGCAAGCTGGTGACAAGGTGGAATCCGTCGTGTCCGAGACCGAGGATATAGGCCGTAATTCCCAGAGAGAGCGCGAGGAAAAACTTCAGCCGAAATCGCATCGGCAAAAGGTGGTGAACGATGAAGCCGCCGAACGCGATGAAAGCTGCGACGCGGAACGCCTCGTTTTCCAGCTTAAAACGATCCAAAAGCCGCAAGACGGCCAGCCCCTGCACGGCGATCAGCGCGAGCCCGAGATAGTTGACCCACGGCTTCATCGCGGCTTTTTCGTCGCGATAGAAAAGCTGTCGCAAACCAGCGTTCGGAACGGGTTGTGCGGATAATTCTTTCGACTCGCTCATAACTCCCCCCGTTTGCTCACGGGCTCGACCATCCGGATTCCCTGCGCGCGCAGCTCGACTGCCGCGTTGAAAAATGCCGGCCACCAAATCATCAACTCACCTTGTTCGCGCACCATTTTCCGCGTCAGCACGTCCGCTTCTTCGTCGGTGTCGACGGTGCCGCGGACATCGAGGGGTAGGAACCAGCGATCTTTTTTGATCGAACGCGACAACAGCTCCACGTAACGCGTGAGATCGTCGGCCCACCAACGCGGCGCTCGGCTGTGGCGCCCGAGCTGCGCTTCGATCCGTGCGATCAGCGCCATCTCCGCGCGCCGGCCTTGTTCGGCGATCATCGCCCAAAAATCCGCGCTGGGTAGGTCGGCGATCTCGATTAGCCAGCGGCCGATGATCTCCAAACGTTCGCCCGGATCGCGCGTCTTCGGGTCCGGCACCGAATTCATCAGGTTGATGAAGAGCCGCGTGACATCGAAGCCGAGCGCCGTGCGCATCAGCTCGCCGACGTGAAACTCACGTTTCTCCAGCGGCGCGTGGAAGAGAGCATGAGGCATATGCGCGAAGACCGCGTCGGGATGCGTGCGCCACAACGTCGCTCCGAAGATCAGGTCGGCGCCACGCAAAGAAACGACGTGCGGAGCGAGCACCGAACGGTTGTCGAAACCGCAGAAGGTGCTCATCGAATAGGTCGCATCGGTGACCCGCACGCGGTCAGTGACGCGCAATATTTGGCGGCTGACGCAGCCGCGCCGATAAGTATCTTCGGTTTCGACGAGGCGCGCGCGCGAGCCGTCATCGAGCACCAGATAACCCATCGGGCCGCCCCACTGTCCGAAAGGCACGGCCCAACCACAATCGCCGAGCAGACCCGCGATGGTCACCCTGACGCGGGAGCTCGGTGAAATGAGGCGCTTTTGGACCTCGGGATCGATCGGCTCGGAGAAGGCAGTGCTGGGTGAAAGATCGGCTGCTGTCCGCCCGATCACGGCTTCGTGAAGCGACGCGAGATCCGCGGGCTGCGCAGGGACCGAGCGGAGCGCATCTTCGCGGTCATTGAAGAACCACATCTCCGCGCCGTCGATGCCCGCGGCGATTCCGGCGCCGTCTTGAGCGTGCGGCGCGCGCGAGACGCGGGCCATGGTGTCGTCGTCGGCGGCGAACATCACGTCGCCGGCGTTCGCCATCTGGTAACTATTCCGGTTCACGCCGCAGGCATAGACGCCGCTGGCGCCGCGCACCAAACCTGCACGGGCGATCGAGAGCGGAGCACCTGTCCTCTTGACCAGTGCGTCGATGAACTTCAATTTTTGGTCGATCCACCCGTGGAAGATCGGCATTTCCAGCTCATCCGATAACTTCGCGAGCCGCGCCCGATTTTCCTGCGCGATTTTTTCGTCGCGGGAATCGTCGGTGACCACAAAATTAATCTTCCGGCCGTGGGCCCGCAGGTTCTCCAAATAACTTTCGGCGGAACGCGCCAGCGCTTCGGGCCGATTTGCGGTGATGATTCCGAAAGTATCGAATTTCAGCCGTGGAGAACCTGGCTGCGGGGACAGCTCAGCGCGCGCGGCAGTATCTTTTGCGTCTTCCTCGAGGAGGCGCGCCAATTCTTCCGGCGACAGATGTTGCACCTGATCGAGCATCAGGCTGAGGTCGTCGGTGCTGACGCGCAGCTCTTCCACCAGTTGCGCCATCGCTTGAAGCGTGGTCGCCTCGAATAGTTTGCCGAGCGGCAACTCTACGGAGAATTGATCGCGGATGCGCGAGACGAGCTGGGTGGCCAGCAACGAGTGTCCACCGAGCGAAAAAAAGTCATCTTCCTTGGATACTTCCGCTGCGCCGAGCAGCGCTCTCCACATCGAGGCGAGCTCTTTTTCGACCTTGGTCTCCGGTGCAGTGTGTCCCTCGCGCGCGGTCGTCCGCGATACGTGTTCCACTCGGCGAATGGCCACGTCGGCGCGCCGCCCGAACACATCGGCGGAGCTCTTCAGCGGGCCGAGCAGGCGATCGGAAGCGACGTCCGCGGTCAACGTTCCCAGCTCGACCGGAGCCTCGAGATCGTGCGCGCGCGCCTCGGGATGGATGGGATCGAGGCCGACGAGAATATTCGCCTCTTCCCGTGACAGAGCAGCGATGACGCTCGCGAAACCTCGCTGTGGAGAGATCGGCATATAGCCGCGCGAACGCAGCAGCTCGCTCTCCGCGGCGTCTCGCCCGAGACCGATCTCGGAGAACGCGCTGAACGCCAGAGAAACTGCGAGTCGCCCTTCGGCGCGAAGCTGCACCGCGAGCGCATCGAGATACGCGTTCGCTGCGGCATACGCACCGAGACGGCTGCCGCCGAGTGTTCCCGCCAATGAAGAAAATCCGATAAACGCGGCACCTGGCCAAGAGGACATGGCCTCCGCGAGTGCTTCCGCCCCACGCATCTTCCCCGCGAAGCTCTCTTCCAGCGTCTCCCTGGTCTCCCCGCCGAAGCTGCGTTCGCGGAATGAACCCGCCAGGTGAAAAACGCCGGCCAAAGGGGCGCCGAATATTTTTTCCTGCTCGCGGAGCGCGGTCTCGATGGAACGTGTTTGGGTGAGATCGACCGCGGGACGCGCAAGGACGAATATTTTTGCGTCTAATTTCTCGCGTAAGTACGCCGCGAGCGCCCGGCCCAAACCGCCGTTGCCGCCGGTGATCGCGTAATATCCACCGCGCACCAAAGCGGCGGGACGCGGAGGATCCGGCCAATGAAGCGGAGATAGTTGCGGAATATTCCGCACCCGATTGTGGAACGCGACCTCGGCCGCGTCACCCTCGATGATTTCCTGCGCTGCGAGCTGCGCATCGCCCAAACCGCCTTCGAGATCGATCAAACGCAGCGGCCGCTCGGCACCGGCGGCACGCGCATAGGCGAACAACGCTGCGCCGACTGGACAACGCGAGGTCGCGCCGCGCGCCAAGACCACCAAACGTGCGTCGTTCTTGGTCGCGCTGATGAAGGAGAGGATCGCGGAGATCGCACGATCACTTTTTCGATCGCGCAGCTCGATCGCGTATCCATCGCAGAGGATCGCGGTGTCGAGATCCGAGAGCACCAGACGTCCGTCTTCCACGATGCGCGCGGTCTGCCGGCGTTCGCGGAGCTTGGCGTAAATTTCCTCCGCTAGCTTCACTGCTGCGGGCTCCCGCGCGATCAGCACGAATTCACCGCCGCGCGGGAGCGGCTTCTCCACGCGCAAAGCTGGCGACGATTGACTCGTGGCCGCGGGTGGCTCTGCTCCGCCGAGCCGGGTCCCGATGGCCGGCCTGTAGACACGTTCGTAGAACCACGCGGGCACGGCACCGGGGCCGCCGGTCAGCGCCTCGATACGCGCGATCGCATCGTCGAATTCGCCCGCTTCCAGCTGGCGCACCAACCGAGTGCGCATGATCTTTCCGATCGCGCTCTTCGGGATAGTTTGTTCTTCGACGGGAAGGACAATTTCCGGATTGATTCCTGCCCGCGCGACCACCGCTCTGCGGATCGCGCGTACCTGTTCCGCGTGTTGTTCCCTCGGGAGCATCGACACGAAAAGAATAGCCAATTTTTCTTCGGGCATCCGCGCGCCCAGCGCAGCGGTAAAGCTCGAGCGCACCCCATCGACGCTCTCCACCAACGTTTCCAGCTCGTGCGCGTAATAGTTCGCGCCCGCGATGATGATGACGTCTTTGGAGCGTCCGGTGAGCACCAGTCGGCCCGAGGTCAAAAATCCGCGGTCGCCCGTCTCCAGCCATCCGTCGGGCCGAAATAGTGCGGACTGCTCCGCGGACGCGCGGTAATAACCTTTGGCGACGACTGCGCCGCCGATCTGCACTTCACCGGGAGTATTTTCGGAGACGATCGCCCCGTCCGGTCCGACGATACGAATTTTCGCGCCGGGGATCGGCGGACCGAGATCCGCAAAGCTTGCGCCGTCGTGATCGAAAAATCGCGCAGACTCACCCGGCAGAGGTTTCGCGTAGCTCACTCCAGAGCCGAGCTCCGCCATTCCGAACGCAGGAACGACGGCCTCTTTTTTCAGCCCGAAACGCGCGAGCTCTCGGGTGAAAGTTTCCACCGTCTTTCGGGAAACGGACTCACCGGCGGTCAATAGACACTCTGCCGGCGAGAGGTCCCACTGGCGCGGAATGCGCGCGCGCTCCAATTCGGAGAGCACCAATTGGAAGAAGAAATTCGGCGCCCACGACGCAGTGACCGCGTATTTATCGAGAATATCCAGCCAGACGAGCGGCTTTCCGAGGACCAGATTTTTCGGCGCGAATACTTGTTTCGCACCCAGCTCCAAGGGGCGCAGGTGCCAGTCCGAAATGGCCCCGATATGATCGAAGGGCAGGAAGCTGAAGGTGACATCCTTCGGCGAAAAACCCATCTGCACGTTCGTGCCGCGCGCACGGGCCAATAAACCGGCGTGCGACAGCGCGATACACTTCGGTGTGCCGGTGCTTCCGGAGGTTAAATTATAGATGGCGGTATCGCTCGGATCCGCGGCGTGGTGTGCGGTGAGCGGCGCCGATTGTTTCAGCTCGAGATAGTTCTCGTCGGAAATGATCAGCGGCTTTTCCAACAATTCCGAAGCGGCCGCTGGTTTTTCGGCGATCGCCGGGATGATGCCCGCGAGGACAGCTCCCCAAAACGAAGTCAGAATCGAACGCGCATCCGGCAGGGAGATCAATACCGGTTGTCCCGGCCGTGCTCCTTGGGCGAGCAACCCACCGCCCACGTGTTCCGCCTCGCGCAATAAGACCTGCGTGACGATCGTCTCTTCGCGCCCGGCCTCGTCGATGAAGATCAATGCTTGCGCGCGGGTCGCGGCGGTCCGCAAAACTTCGGCCAAAGTCGCCGGTCCGCCGACCGCGGGGCCTCCATCTGCGTACGCCGAGACACCTGTCCCTGAGGACAGCTGCGGCGGAGGTGAAGGTGGTCCCGCCTGCAGAGTATAGAGCTCGCGCGGATGATGATGTTTTCTCTCGCGCGGGAGCTCTTGGATGAACACCGCGGCATCGCGCACACCCGGCAGAATGCGGAGCGACTCTTCCGTTTTGGCGCGGACCTCTTCGCTGAGCACGGGCAGCCCGCTCAATATCTCCGCGTCGATCTCGCCGCTCGCGGTGCGCGGGAGCCGCGCCACGGCGACGATCGCTTCGACGTCTGGATAGTCGATCGCGCGTGTATCAGCGCCTGCGCCACGGAGGACGACGAACAACACGCGATGTCCGCCGCGCTCCAGCAAGGCGGCTTCACGGACCGTTTCGAGGCGAATTTCGCGCGCGGTCATCAGAGCCCGAGCAGGGGCGCGATGATGTTTTTTTGGATTTCCGAGGTGCCGGAATAGAGCTTGCTGCCGATCGCGTCGCGGAGCTCGCGTTCGACTTCGTACTCTTTCATGTATCCGTAGCCGCCGTGCACCTGGATCGCTTCTTCTGCGCACTTCACCCAAGAGTCGCTGATATGAAGCTTCGCCATCGCGGCTTCCATGAAGACGCTCTTCCCTTTCGAGGCGAGCCACGCGCAGCGATAGAGCAGGGCGCGCGAGGTCTCCAGTCGCACTTTCATGTCGACGATCATGTTGGCGACCGCTTGGAACTTACCGATCGATTGACCGAATTGTTTGCGGTCTTTCGCGTAGGCGACGGTTGTCTCCAAGAGACGTTCCATGGCGCCGACCGCGCTGGCCAAAATACAGCCACGCTCCCAAGTCATCGAGTGCGTAAATAAGTTTTTCCCGGCGCCTTCTTTACCGAGCCGATTTTCGACGGGGACTTCACAATTATCGAAGAAGAGCTCCGCCATGGGCGAAGTTTTAATCCCCATTTTTTCGATCTTCCGGCTGACGTTGAATCCGGGGAACGTTTTCTCCACCAAAAATGCGGTGACGCCGTTTGGTCCTTTTGCCTTGTCGACCGTGGCGAAGACCAAACAAACATCCGCGACCGGTCCGTTGGTCACGAATATTTTGCTGCCGTTGAGGATATATTTATCCCCTTTTTTATCCGCCGTGGTCCGCAGACTATAGGCGTCCGAGCCCGAGCCCGGCTCGGACATTGCGTTGCCGCCGATCATCTCGCCGTTGATCAGCTTGGGCAGATAACGCTGTTTCTGTTCGTCGGTGCCGAAGGTGAGGACCGGAATTTGTGCGGTCCACATATGGGCGTTGATCGAGAACGAGAGCCCGTTGTCTTTGCATCCGTAACCGAAGCTCTCCAGCGCGCCGACCGTCGAGAGGGGATCGAGGCCCGAGCCGCCGTATTCGACGGGCATAGGCAGCCCGTGAATGCCGATGGCCGCGCTCTTCTTCCAACCTTCGTGGTTGAACACACCTTCGCGGTCGCGATCGAGGAGGCCGTCGTTCAGCTCTTCGCGAGCGAATTTGACGATCGTCTTGCGCAGCTCTTGCTGCTCTTCGGACCAGGAGAAATCCATAACCGAAAAACCTCAGCCGACCGATTTCAGCTTTTGATAGTCCGTCTTGTCCGTCGATGTTTTCGGCAGAGACGGATGGAACACGAACGCGTCCGGGATCATGTACATGGGTAGGTTCTCGCCACAGAACTTTTTCAGCTCGATGATGGAGATCCTTTTTTCGTCGCGCGTCGAAAGATGGGCCTTCACTTTGACGCCATCGACCTCGTCGTGAATCGCGATCACCGCGGCTTCGCGGACGTTCGGGTGTTTGTAGAGCGCAGCTTCGATCTCGCCCAGCTCCACGCGATATCCGCGCTTCTTCACCATGCGGTCGCGGCGGCCGACATACTTATAACCGGTCTCTTTATCTTCCGTGACGATGTCGCCGGTTTTGTACCACTTGGTGCCGTCGGCCCCGATGAGGAAACATTTTTCGGTCTGTTCCGGTAAGTGCCAATAACCGGCCATCACGCCCGGTCCGGCCATGACTAATTCACCTTCGGAGCCGAAGGGTACTTCTTTGCCGTCCAGATCGACGACCATCCCACGATAGTGCGAGCAGGCGGGACCGATCGGATACGGCTCGTTGCGCTCATCGGGAATCGGGCGCTGCACCTCGAAATAAGTACAGACGTTCGTCTCCGTGGGCCCGTACAGGTTGAAATATTGCGGATGCGGAACCTGCTTCCACAAGGAGCGCAGGTGCACGACCGGGAAGACCTCGCCGGCAAATAATACCATCCGCAAATTCGAATAATCGTGGGTTCCCAAATTCCCGTATTGCGCCATCAGTCCGAGGATCGAAGGGGCGGAGTACCAGATGGAAATCTTATGATCCGCGATCAGCTTCGCGAGACCGGCGGGCTCTTTTCCGATCTCTTCACCGACCAACACCAGCGTCGCGCCGTGTTTCAGTGAAGTGTAGAGATCGAGCACGGAAATATCGAAGTGGAACGGCGCGTGATTCGAGAAACGATCTTCGGGCCGCGGATGAAAAGCTTCTGTGCACCAATCCACGAAAGCCATCGCGCTTCCGTGCGTGAGGATCACGCCTTTCGGCTTTCCCGTCGAACCCGAGGTGTAGAGAATATAGGCGAGATCATCCGGCTGCATTTCCGCGTTTTGCGCGACCGGCGCCGGTGATTTCGCCTGTTCCTCAGCGAGGCATGCCTTGAGAGCTGCGCCGCCGCCGGTCCCGTCGATGATCAACATCGGAGGCACTTCGCCGAGCTTCTGCAGCTCTTCGCGATATGCGGCCTCCAAACGTTTCTCCACGATGACCGCTTTGACGGCGCAGTTATTGTGAATGTACGCGTTCCGCGAAGCGGGAGCGGTCGGGTCCACCGGCACGTGAGCCGCGCCGGTCTTCAATATTCCGAACATGGTCGCGACCGCATCGATCGACTTCTTCATGAAGAGGCCGACGCGATCACCTTTTTTGACGCCCATGGCGACGAGGCGATCTCGCAATCGATCGGAGAGCTCGACGAGCTCGCGATAGTTGACCTTCGCTCCGCCGGGTTCTTCGACGGCGCTGTGTTCGAGGCGGCCCTGCGAACCTTGTTCGAGATAGTTGTGGAGACCCATTTTTCGACTCACTTCATCTTCGAGGTGACGAGCTTGGTGATGTCGTTGAGCGTATTCAGATGATCGGCGTCCGCTTCGTGCGCGGCGACCGAAACATTGAAGCTATTTTCCAAGAACGTGACCAATTTCAGCGTCGCCAGCGAGTCCAAGACCCCCGAGGAAATGAGCTCGGTGCTGTCGGTCAGCGCGGATGGATCTTCACCCTCGAGAAACTCTTTGAGGATGAATTCTTTGACGGTGGCTTTGATTTGGTTTTGGTCCATGACTGTTCTTCGATGCTCCTTGGATATCGCGGAATCGCGCGGAGGTTGGCACGAAGCGGTGCTGCGCACAACCTAGCGCAGAGCATGTGAAAAGCCGGCGCGTACTGTGACGTGTCACGATGTGGGGCGGGGCCCGTCCGCGCCGTTCGCGGCGGAGCAAGTCCGCCTGCGCGCCTTGTCCGCGAGTCTCGCTGCGCGCTGCTCGCCTCACTATTTCTTCTTGCGCCGCTTTTTCCCTGGATGGTGCGGCATGTCCAAGCCGATTCCGCCGACGGCCGTAAGTATATCCTCGATATCTCGCAGCACGGAGACGACGCCGATGAATCGTTTCCCAGCCTTCATCGGTGTGGCGGTGCCGGCGACGAGCCGTCCTTTTGTTCCAGGCCGATGCACGGAGAAAACTCGTTTCGTCGCCTGCCGCGTGCGGAGCGCGGTGTAGCTCGGCAGCTGCGTCGAATCGAACGGTTGGCCTTCCAGGTCGAGCAACACGGTTCCGGTCATCGCCACGGAGAGCGGAATCCCAAAGCTCGTTTCTTCGACACCGAACAGATCGCGTCCCGTCTGATTCAAATGCACCACGTTGCCTGCAGCATCGAGCGTCAACACCGCGACCACGAGCTGCTCGACGAGCGCATGCAGCTGCGCGCTCTTCAGCTCGAGCTCCACGCTCATCTTTTCGATCTCTTTATGCGCGGAGGTCAGCTGTTCTTCGGTCTGGCGGAGCTCCGTTTTTGCGCGGTGAGTTGCTCCAACTAATAATCCCACCGCCGCGGAAACGTCCTGCCGGCGAATTAAAGTCATGAGTTTGGCCGCGGGGACACCTGCCGCGGCGGCATAGATGAAGTGTTCGTTGATCCCGACGACCTCGGCGAGGTCGCGCAATCTTTCGATACGCGGCACGGCGATGCGGCCGTGTTTCAGGTCGTTGAAGACGCGGGCATCGATATGCCAGCGGCGCGCGATTTCGTTGTCGGAAACATCGTGCCCCAAAGTCGCGCGGATCAGCTCGTAGAGATTGCGCGAGATCGGATGCGGAGGCTCGTCTTTGTCGCTCATCGCGCGCCGTGAAGCCGGCGCGAAGGCAGTTACTACAGAGCTTCGAGGAACGCTACGAGATCCTCTTTTTCCGCGAGCGTGAAATTGAAGGCGAGGTTGACCGAATAGAAGTAGACGACCGCGTTGAGGTCGCGTGCGATGCCGTTATGGAAGAACGGGGCACGCGAGCCGGCGCCGCGCAGCGTGGGCACCTTGAAGCGGTTCATGTCGCTCCAACGTCCGGTATGTCCCGCTTTGCCCGGATCGCTCGTCTGCAATTCTTCGCCGCTGGTGCGGTTGCGGAGCGTGTAGAGCGGATGATTCGCGGGGCGGTGTTCGGGATTCGAGGTGCCGATATTGAAGACCGTTCCGTTGACGTTGGTGCCGCTGTTCACCGAGTTGTGACAACCGCGGCAGGTTCCGCCGTTCGCGTTTTGACGATCGTTGAAGAGCTCCTGCCCGCGGGCGATCTGAGCTCGTTTGCGATCCGCCGACCGTGAGCCGCAGGAGCCGGGTCGCAGGTCGATCCACGCGTCATAAAGATCGAAGCGTCCGGCGACCAGCGGCTGCGTCGACAAAATTTCCGGACCACCGCGCCCACCACAACTATCCAAACGGCCGAGCCCGTTGATGATGAGTTGTGCGTGATAGATCTGTAATTCATCGTCGACCATCTCATTGATCAACGCCGGATCGGGCGAGGCCGGTCCCCCGAGCGCGCCGATAGTCACCGCACGCGCGAGATTGAACAAACCTTGGCGCGGCGGGTGGCCGTCGCCGGGAACGGTCAAACGATCGTCCCACAAAATTCCGGTCAACAAGCTCAGATTCGCAGTGGTCGGTGAACGGCGGAAGAACGTGAAACGGGCGGTGTCCGCGAAGCCATTCGGATCGTCGACCGCGACGATGTCATATTCCGACGTTGCCGGCGGTGTGCTGTTGCGGCGGAAAGTGCCGCGAAGAAGGTTGCTATAAGCCGCGCGTTTTTGGTCGATAGTGTCCCTCGGCATATTCGGATTATTCGCGTCGGCGGGATGGAAGATCGGATCGGTTCCGCCGCTCAGCCAAAATAAGAATTCGATCTGGTTCGGATTGATCGACCAACCGGATTCCACGGCGTGGCAGGTGGCGCAGTCGCGGCCGTTGTTTCCGGGCGGGGTGGAGAATGCGTCGCTCAGATCTACAAATCCTTCAGTGCTGAAGGTCGATTGACTTCCAAATGAATTCGGAAGCGGAAAATTATTCGGCAGCTCGTCGATGAATTCTTCGAGAATAGGGCTCTCGTCCGTGGCCTCGGTGGATTGAATATTTTCCGCGCCGCACGACGCAGCGAAGATTCCGGTAAACAACCAAGCAGGCGTCGACTTCATGGGTCGAGCATGAGACGTGACTCTAATTCATGCAATTCGGGGAAGTTTTCGGTAACCGCCGCTGCGCCCGAGAGCGCAGCAACGGTGACTCTCATCCATTCAATGCGTATTCAACGCATCGATCAATTATTCACTTCGCGTTCGTGCTCCAACGCCGCGTCGCCGATCACGGCAAACGTCTTGGCGAGAGAAAGTATGTTTTCTCGCTTAGCGTCGATGATGATTCCCGTGATCGGGGGCATCAGATTGTTTTCGAGCATCGTCACAATGTCGTGTCGTCCAGAGAGTGCTTGATTTGGATAACTCAGCAGCTCGAGATGCTGCATTCGTTGTGGATTATCGGGCATATGGCATTGAAAACAGATCTCCGCACGCATCGATTCTTCGAGCGCGCGATAAGCTGCTTCCAACTGCGGAATGTGCGGATTAGATGCTGAAAATAAGTATTGATAGAGGGCCACGTGCGGCTCTTTTTTATCGTCCCAATACCAGCGTCCGTCGAAAAATCGTTCGGTTTTCGGCCGAAATAGATCGTGATTATTCGAGCGCAGCGCGCCGACAAAAACACCGTCCCGAAAATAGAATATCAGCTCACGCGTCAACTGATATGACTCCCATTTTGTCTGCGAATGCCAGAAAGGATATGGAAACTCACCAGCATCCATGGCGTATCGAAATTGGACTCGCGCCGTGATTATTTTTTGTCCACTGGTCTCTTGGACAGTCAGCTTCTGCGGCTTGAACATGAAGGTGCTGAGATACATCTTTCTCCACACCAACGGATTGAAATCGATGACGGCGCCTGCGTTCGGAGCGTCGATCGCCGACGTCTCGTCCGGCTGAGCTCCCCAAAAAAGCGGATCTCGAGATAATTGTCTGATCAATCCGTCGTTCGCGAGCGCTTGCGCACAGGCGTCGCGAGCGGTGTTATCGGCAGGATCGGCGAGCGGACATGCGTCGATGATACTTTGGACCATCTTTTCTTCGAGGTCCGAGCTGCACCCGAAGGTGAACAAACCTCCGAGGCACATAGCGAGATTTCTCTTCTTCTTTTTCATAGAAGAAGAGGATATCGCGGTGATCTGACAAATCTGGTCAGACCAACAAGCCCGCCGTCGCCGTCTAACAAGGGACCGTAGACCTGGCCGATCCCCGCGATCGATGCGCGTGAACCTGCACTTGAACGTAGTACCGTGAACGCGCAACGTCTCGCGTTCCCGGGAACGTAGCCGCGATCGTCGACGTCGCCGAGCGTGAGCGATCTAATAAGAAAGCACTAAGGAGCTGGTGAAGATGTCGTCGTCGAAGGCGCGGATATCGCCGAATTCGCCGTTGTAGAGGTACTCGACTTTGAGCGTGACGTGCGGATTGAACACGGCGCGCAGGCCGCCGACGCCCCGCCAAGATTTCGTGACGTAGATACGTTCGGCGGCGAGCGTGACGACGGCATCGCGCAACTCACCGCGGGCGATGACGCCGAGATAGGGCAGGAACATCCAATCGAGCTCGACGTACCCGGAGTCGTTGAGCCGCAGCGACCAAACTTCTTCATCGGCGCGGCCCGGCGCTTTTCCGCGCATCCACTGCGCTTTGATCGAGAAGTCTGCGCTGCTGTACGTGAGATCGACACCCGCGAACCACGAAGAGCCTTGATTGTCGGTGGCGCGATCTTGAGGTCCCCATTCACCGGAGCCACCGATCTCCAACGAGTCTCCGTCGAGCACGGCGATCAATTTGCCGATCGGAACGTGAAGCGCGGCACGGCCGTTCAAAGTTTTGCCCGAGTTTTGATCGACCTCGCTGAAGAAATGGAATTGTTCCGTGGACGAGCTGCCGTTCGAGACCGAAGCCGCGAGGATCAACCATTCATCGAATAGTTTGGTGCGCGCTTTGATCCCGAGCTGTGTACCCGACGTATATCGGTCGATCAGTGAAGGCACGATGCCGAAACGTTGATCGGATTTTCGCTCTTTATATTCGATGCCGAAAACCGGGAGAGTTTTGCCGATGAAAAACGAAGTATTTCCGTCTTCGGTGAGCACATATTCCAGCTCGGCAATATCCAGGTCGAAAAAATCACCCAGCGAAAAATCATTTCCGGTACGAGGGATTAAATTCAAGCTGGTCCGGATGATCGCTTCGTCGTTGAGTTGATATCCCAGCCGTAAATTGACCTCGTTCACCAAAAATCCAGGTGCGCCGTTGGAATTCACACTATCGAAGCGATTGACGCCGGGACCGTCGCCGAGATCGGCCACTTCACCGCGGGAATTGATCTGCGTCGCCAAAATGTCGCCGACGAAGGTCCAGGCATAGTTCGAGTGTTGCGGGAATTGTTCGTTCCCCACGTCGCGTTGCCAGCCGACACCGCCGTTGCCCATGGGTACGAAGAATCCAAAATCGACATAACCGTTGATCGAGAGCCGGCTCGGAGGCGCGATCTCGTTCTCCGATTGTTTGAGCCGGACCTCGAGCTCCTCCATGCGATCCTCGAGCGTTTGGCTCGCGTCGGCCGGCGTTTCTTCTTCTTCGCCGGGAAGGCTCGGAGCGGTGACTTGGCTCTCCGGATCCGCGGGTGCGTCATCGGCTTCCGCGTGCGCGTTCGCGCTCAAAAAACATATTGCGGCGAGCGGAATGAGTCCCGCCGTCGTTCGCGGATTGATTCTCGGTCGATTCATATTCATCGCGTATCTCTCGCCTTTTTTTCGAGATGTTTTTTCGAGATCGCCGGGTCTTCATATTCATCGCGACGCCGGAAGAGCTCGAGAATCGTGTGTTGCAGGTCGAAGGTGAGCGCCGGCTTCGGATCGTTCTGTCCTTCATTGTTTTGAAAAGAGAACGAGCCTTGTTGCCAGGTGATGATCTCATTGAGTGCGGTGAGCACTTGTTCGAGCACCACCTCGCGCAGCACCTCTTTGCTGAGCCAACCGTGACGCAAGACGATCGCCCCGAAATAAGAGAGGCCTTGCGGATCGTTGGAGACGGAAGTTTGTTCGAGCAACGCGCGATCGAATTGTTCGCGCGTCAGCAGCCGGCGCTCGAGCAACATCTCTCCGAGCCGCTGCGCGCGCGGTGAAGAGACGCTGACGATTCGGCCTTCGTACATGTTGACCACGCCGACGCCGCTCGGCCCCGTCACGGTGAGGGAGCCGCTCTGCGTCTGCATGCGGAGAAATTCGAGAAGATTGGTGATCGGAAAACGCATCAGATCGCCGCTGATGGAGTTCGCCGAAGTGCGCGCTTCACGTTCGTCGTGATTGAGCACGCGTTGTAAAAGTGTCGCGATACCCACGTCGTCGGGCGCGAGCGCGGCGGCTCTTAGTAAGGCGACGCGCGCAGCTTCGCGATCACCTGCGGCTTCCAGCACCAGACCGAGGTTCAGGTGAGCGATCGGTGAGGCCGGTGCGAGCTTCACCGCGACCCGCAACTCGCGCACAGAGTCCCCCCAGGATTTCAACTGAGCGAGAACCATCCCCAAACCAAGGTGTGCTTGTGCGCAACCGGCCTCGAGCTCGATCGCACGCGTGCAGCTGATCTTTGCGTCGACCACTCGACCCGCGCGGAGCTGCGCGATCCCCAAGTCGGCGAGCATGGAGGCGCTCGGTGTCTCGAGCGACGCGGCGCGCTCCAACATGGCGATCGCTTCCGGATGTCGATCATTGTTGGAGTAGGCGATGCCGAGCGCGTTCAACGATTCGCGATCTTTACCCGCGGTCAGCTCGACGACGCGGCGCCACGCCTCGATACATCCTTGGCGATCTCCAGCGCGTCCGCGGAGCTTCCCAATCTGCCGCTGTACTTCCGGCCAGGTGGCCTCGATCGACGCGGCGATCTCCGCCTCGCGCATGGCATCGGTAATTTTGTCACAGCGTTCCAAAGCGACCGATGCGAGCAGATGAATGCGCGCGCTTCGCGGTTCCAGCAACAGCGCGCGCTCCAACGTTTCCAGTGCATGTCCGAAATCTCCGCAGTCGAGCAGCAACGCGCCCAGCGTCGAGAGCGCATCGACATGCGTGGCATCGAGCAACACCACCTCCGTGAGAAGCGCGCGCGCTTCTTCCAATCTGTTTCGTCGAATCGCGTTCAGCGCTCGTTCAAACTTGTCGTTTGCTTCGTTCGTCACGATCAGTTGCCCATCGCGCGAATCGTAGGAGCGGAATCGAGTGGCACAAAAGGCGTGCTGAGGTGTGCTCGAATCCGTAGCGGACACATCGTCGCATCTCCGGCGTGCGCGTTTGTGATCAGCGGCCGCAACCTTGAAGTCGCGGCGTGGTGCTCCTAGAGTCGGCCTCGATGAATCGGCAGAGCTCGACCGCCAACGCGGAGAGCATGATCGGCAAGTATCGTTTGATCGGGGTGCTCGCCGAAGGTGGCATGGCGCGCCTCTACCTGGCCGAACAGACAGGTCCGCAAGGTTTCAAAAAAGTCGTCGCGCTAAAAAGGATCCTCCCGCATCTCGTTGGTCATCCCGAGTTTGCAGAGATGTTCTTGAACGAAGCGATCGTCGCGGCGCGCCTCGATCATCCGCACATCGTGACGACCTACGAGCTCGGCGAAGTGAACGGGCAGTACTTCATCAGTATGGAATATTTGCCGGGAGAAGATCTCGCGGCGATTCTGCATCGCGTACGCGCCACGAGCCCGATGCCGGTGGAAATTGCCACATCGATCGCCCAGCAGTGTGCCGATGCGCTGAGCTACGCACACGAGCTCATCGCTTCCGACGGCGCGCCGGTGTGCATCGTCCACCGCGACGTCAATCCATCGAACGTCATCGTCACCTATCATGGTGAGGCAAAGCTCCTCGATTTCGGCATCGCCAAGGTGAGGAACAGCCGCGCGGACATGCGATCGGTCGGTTTCAAAGGAAAGCTCAGCTATGCGTCACCGGAACAGATCGCCGGTGAGTCGCTCGATGGCCGATCGGACATCTTTTGTCTCGGCATCGTTCTTTGGGAGTGTCTCACTGGACAACGGCTCTTTCACGGGCCCTCCGAAGCCGCGCGTCTCGACGCCATTCGCAATCGCCCGATCGTCGCGCCGAGCTCCATTCGTCCCGGTATTCCGCGCAGGCTCGATCAGATCGTGGAAAAAGCGTTGATGCGCGATCGCGAACAACGTTTCCACAACGCGCGCGAGATGGCGGAGGCGCTGACGAGCGTGATGTCGGGGAACGCGAACATCGCTTCGCGTGCGATCGGAAGCTGGCTCGAACAATTGTTCGGGCCGGAGCGCGCGTCGGTGAAACGTTCGACCGCGCAGGGCCACGATCTCGAACGCAACCTCGGAATCCTTCACCGCATGGTCGCCGAACAGAAGGACGCGTTCGTTCCTTCGCGCTCCGACGGATTGGTCGCGCCCGAGCTGCGCATCGCGTGGTCCACCGATCTCGGTGGTGGACAAGCGATCCAATCGCGCAGCGCTTCCGAGCTCCTTCGCGTGCTCCCTACCTTACAGGCGCCATCGGTGCCCGATGAGACGATCTCCGATCATGTCTCGCAGGTGCGTCCGCTCTCCAGTGAAAGTGATCCGCATGCATCGCGGCCGAGCTCCACGCGCGCGATCGCCGTCGGTCTCGCCGCGCTGGTGGTGATCTCGCTGTTCGCATTTTTTTTCTTGGGTCGTTCTCCGAACACCATGGATTCGGCGCGAGCGTTGACCGGAACGCTGGAACTGAAGAGTGATCCGCCGGGCGCACAAATATTGATCAACGGCGAGCCGACCGGGCTCCGCACGCCGGCGACGCTCAGCGATCTACCGGTGCAAACACCCGTCGAAGTGCGCGCCGAGCTGCGGGGCTATACGCCGTGGTCGAAAACTTTCCGTCTCGAAAGCCCGGGCGCGGCGGAACACCATGAGCTGAAAATGGAGCCGGCCGTGGGCATTGTGCGTCTTGCTGGCCTTTCGGACAGGTCTGCTTCCGTCTATGTTGATGGAGCGTTGGTGAGCACGAACGATCCTATCGAGCTGTCGATCGGATCGCACACGTTCCGTGTGGAGGCGTCCCAGAAGTTGATCATGCAGCGAACGATCGACATCGTTGCAGGCGAACAAGTGATCGATCTGACGAAATGAAGGTGAGTATGGCGAGGACAAATCTTGAGCTCCTTCGGGAACCAAATATTCAGACGATCTCTCCGGCACCTTTAGCGAAGAATCGTTTCGGCCCCATGGCGTTGAGCGTGCTCGCGGTGGTGCTGGCGGGTGCTTGGGGTCTGCTCGCATCGACGACGCACGATCGCGGGCTCGATCGACTCGATGAACTGCAGATTCAGCGCGCCAACGACACTTGGACGGTGGCTACGTCGAACGCGCTCACGTCTTTGGCGGAAGAGGTGAAGGTGTTGGTCGACGACGCGCGCGTGCGCGAGCCGCTCGCCACGCCGAACATGGATGACGCCACGCTGATCGACGTGCTCGAAGAGCTGAAGATCTCGAGCGGCGCGAGCTTGGTCGGGATTCTCACGCCGGCCGGAGTGGTGCGCGTGGTCGCGGGAAACGACTCCATGCGCGGCCTCGATCTCGGCGCGTCGAGCTTGATGAAAGGGAGCGGGACGGGAACGTGGGTGTTTCCGGATCGCATGGTCGGCGTCGCGCTCGCCCCGGTGCGGCTCGGCGATACTTTGGTCGCGCACCTGATGTTCGGGCGCGACTTCGCGAAGCGTACGCTCGAGCTCGTCGAAAAATCGACCGGCGCGATCGGCGCAGTGGTGTTTCAACAAAACGTAGTCGTCGCCGGTACGGATGACGCGGCGGTGGGGCCGGTGCTTCGCGAAGTGGCTTCGCTGACGCCGGGACAAACCGTCGCTTTCGGTTCGGCGTGGCTGACGCGGTCCGCAAAGCTCGATGAGACGAGCGGTGCACGCGTCGTGTTTTTGCTCGCGCGCCGCGCGACGGTCGCCGAGCTCGAGCTGGGCGCCGCGTTGTGGTGGGCACCGGTCGGCGTCGTCTTTCTCGGCGCCATTTTATTTTGGGGCCTCGAGCGCCGCAGGGCCGTTTGAGCAACTTGGAGGAAATTGAATGAATCGTAGTTCCGTCATCGCGCCGTTCGCGCTTTTCGCCTTCTTCGCCGCTCAGAGCGCGCTCGCTCAAGACACTCCCGAAGATGTGAAACGCGAGCTCAAGGCGCTCCGCGGCGAAATTCAGAGCTTGAGGCTGGCCCTCTCCGAGCTGGCCGAGCTGGATCGCCAACGCGCAGGGGTTATCGCACGTGTCCTTGAGGCCACTGCTGTCCGCATGGCCAGTGCGGACGAACAAAATGGCCGAAAATCTGAAGCGAGCAAAACGTCTCCGGAGTCGAAGCGTGAGGAAGCTGAAGTCACCAAAGTATCGGCGAATATCAGCCGGTCGCGACCGACACCCGCCGCGGTCGCCGGGGGAACCGTTTCCGGCAAAGTATCGGTGCCGAGCGGTGAGCCGGTCGCCTATGTCTATGTGGAAAATGTGGCCGGCGCCGCCGTGAAAAATGAAACGGTAGTCATCGAACAGTCGAAAAAACAATTTTCGCCGCGATGGGCGGTTATTCAGCGAGGAACGACCGTCAAATTCCCGAACCTCGATAATATTTATCACAATGTATTTTCACGGAGCCCGGGAAATGCGTTCGATCTCGGCCTCTACAATTCCAGCGACGGACCGAAATCGCATACTTTCTACGAGCCGGGTCCCGTCGACGTGTACTGCAATATTCACCCGCGCATGTCGACCAGCGTGCTCGTCGTTCCCAGCCGTCATTTCGTGAAAGTGAAAGCGGACGGAACCTTCGAGCTCAACGATGTTCCCGCTGGAAAAAGAAAGTTGGTGGCTTGGGCACCGGGCTCGAATAGCGCCAGTGAATGGGTCGAGCTGGGCGCGGGCGAACGCAGCGAAGTCAATCTCAAGCTCGAAGCGAAATCGGGCGCTCACAAAAATAAGGATGGACGGGCGTACGGATCTTACGAATGAGTCTTCTGAAATTTTATCCTGCCCCAATTCTCAGCTTCATTTTCTTTTCCTCCTGCGCTCAACCGCAGGCTCGAATCATCGAGCCCGGCGTGAGCCAACCCTCGGGCTCCGGCGGAACGAACGGCGCGGCAGACGACGAAAGTTTGACCTTGTCGCGTGCGCCGCGAAAGACGGCCGCGCCCGCGCCGGAATTTCCCATTCACCTCGCAGATAAATGGTTCACGTTTCGCGGCGAATATTTGGGGATGAATGCCGGCGAAGCGTCGGCGCGGGACGATGCGCTGCCCGAGCAGCACGGCCCGGATAAGTTCTGGGATGAACAGACGGCGATCGAAGCCGTCTCGATCTGGACGGCGCTGTGCAACGAATGCCACGGCGGACGCCGCAAGATCAAAGACGGCTTGGCGATGCCGGCGCCCGCAAAAACATGGGGACGCGGCGAAGGATTATTTTTCGGCAAGCGCCGTCCCTATGGCGAAATATTCAAGACGATTATGCAGGGCGGTCCGGTGAGAAATGGAAAGCCGTCGGAAATGCCGGCCTGGAAATCGAAGCTCGCCAAAGAACAGATCTGGTCGCTGATCTATTTTCTGGAATTCCAATCCGGTGGGATCGAAGGTGTGTTCCCGCCGAGCCTTTATCCACGCGGCGTGGACGAACGCGGCTGAGCGTGGTTCATCCGGCGAACGAGGTCGACTACTGAACGACCTCGCCCTCGAACGCCAGCGCATCATCACCGGCCTCCGCAAAAGCGTTCGCGCGCTGAACCAGGTCCAAACGCACGACTTGATCCGCCACGCCGACGCCCGGAGGCATCGCGTTTTGCTCGAGCATGCGCACCACGTCGCGGCGTCCCGAGAGCGCTTGCGTCGGATAGTTCAACAACGCGAGCCGTTGCATACGCGTCGAATTATCCGGGCTATGGCACCCCATGCATGCTTGTTCACGGAGGCCTTCCGCGACCGACGCGTAGGTCGATTCGAGCCGCGCGACGTGCGGATTCGCCGGGGAGAACAGATACTGGAAGCTGCTGGCGTGCGGCTGCTGTCCTTCCGACCAGGTCCACGTTCCGTCCCACAAACGTTCGAGATGCGGGCGTGTGGCGTCGAGCTCCGCGGAGCGTACTGCAGCGATCAGCTTCGAGCTCTCAAAGTAGAAGAGCAGCTCCACCGCTTGTTCGTGCGACTTCCACTTCGAGGCCGAATGCCAGAAGGGATAGGGGTACGATCCTTCTTCGAGCATGTTTCTAAAACGCACCGGCACGTGAAGAATGGTGTACGAGCCGGAGACCTCCGTCGTTGCACCCGCCTCGAACATGAAGGTGCTCAAGAACGACTTGCGCCACGCGAGCGGCGTCAGCTCGGTGAGCGTCGCTTCCGCGAGGACGCTCCCCGGCAACACGTCGGCGGGTTGCGCGCCCCAGAGCATCGGATCCGCGATGTTCTCGCGAAGCACCACGAGCTCAGCGAGCTTCTCTGCGCATGTTGTGTGCGCGAGCTCGTCGGACGCGTCGCCTACAGGGCATGCTTCTGTAAGCGCGCTGGCAAGCGACAGCGCGGCTTCATCGCCGGGCTCGTCTCCGACGGCTGCACAGGCCGTCGCGTAAAGTAATAGAAGCAAGGGGGCAGCTTCGCGTAGCATTTCAAAATCCTTTTCCGATGCAATTCGGGATCGCTGATTTGGACGTCCTTATCGGCGACATGCAACGTCTCGGTTCGGGAAATGAGTGGCCTTTCGATACCGAAAAGTGACGCAGCCCATGCAAAAAACCTACAGAGTCGCATGCGCAATTAACTGAGCAAGTCTCATTACCTTGCACATGCGCGCATTGAATGCGTGTGCCCGCGTCCTGCAGAGTGCAACACGTGTTCGGTTTGCACGCGCAAAAGTGTTCGCCGTGCACCAAGCAGAGGCACATTGCCAGCCGTGGGGCATTGGTCCCCGGTTTGCTCAACAGGTTGCTCATGACGGGTCGGTCGGTTGCGGGTTTTGGAGTCCTCACTCTGCTCGTCGCGTGCGGAACTGAACCACGGAGCACGGCTGAGGGTCATGGCAGCGTCGGCGTCTACCGTTTCGACGGTACTGCTCTGACGGCTGGGTTCGCGCATAACGAGACCTCCGCTTGCTTCGAGACGCGCGAAGGCGCGTGTCTCAAACGCGAGTGCGAATGGAGCCATGCACACGCGGCGCCCACGCTCAGCGCTGGCTTGATCACCGCAACTTCCGGCGGAAGGCAACTGTCCGTGGAGCCAGAAAAGGACTTGGGAGCCTATCCTGCCTCATTCGCCGACTTCGACCTCTGGGTGGATGAAGGCAAGGCGATCGTCGTCGAAGCGACCGGTGGTGAAGATATCGGACCGTTCCGCGCGGAGATCGTCGGGCCGGAGCAGACGATGATCATCGAACCGCCGCCTTCCGCCATGGATTCGAGCGTCATTCTCACGCGAGGACAGCCGTTGTTCATCGCCTGGCGCGAAGCCAAAGTCGGAAAATTATTGGCGGTCGCGAGCTTCATGCACGACCGCACCTACGGTTCGGTCAGCTGCGAATTTCCTGCGAGCGAAGGTGGCTCGGTCATTCCGGGCGAGCTGCTCCGCAACTTCAACCCGGCCGGCGCGCCGATGCGTTTGAGCCTGGGAATTGGGCAGTCGACGATGGTCGAGGCCGACGGCTTCGACATCGAGGTCGTAGCCTATACCAATGCCGCGACTGTCGACGGACGGAACGCTTCATTCTCGGTCGAATTGCAATAATGCAACGTCGGAGAATTTGTCCTCATCGCGAATGAGGCATTCGCACGCATCCGATCAATATCCGACGTAACGTGTTCCCACCTTGGGACACTTATTAAAACGTGTCTGCCCATTTCCGGAAATCGAACCACAGATTTTTCGTTCCGCTCGGTTTGATCGTCTCGAGCTTCGCTTGGGCGTGTGCAGACGATCCGATCGAACCGATGAACAATCCTCCGCCTCCGCCTGAGCTGGTGGAGCTGGTTCCTCTGCCGCGCGCATTTCTCGATCGCGCATACACAGAAAATAATGGGTTGCTCACCGGCGCGCAGCCGGACGGGAACCCGCATCGTTTTGGTGAACAGCGAGATAGTTTGGTCGACGAAGCGCGCCGTTTTTACGACACGCTCGGCGCGCCGGGAAATCCGTTGTTTCCTGTCGATTATTCGGATCCATTTTCCGGAACTTCGACACCGTCCGCGGGAATGCGCGAAACGGCGCCATCTTCTTTCGAGCTCTGGAAAGAAACTTATGGCTTCGAGCCGCGCCTGGAAAATGAGTCTCTCGAAGACTATCGCGCGCGCACCGACGTCGTCGTTTATTACAACCGAAATGAGCTCGGCCTCGGCCGCGAATTGGGTTGCCATGAATTTGCCGACGGCGTCGACGGCTCTGGGAATCCGCTCACCGGCATGGCTTGTTTCGTGACCAACTATGGCGTCGCCTTCAACGATCGCCATAACTCACTCCAAGCGACGATCGACGGAGAAAATCCGAAAAATACGGTGTGTATTACTTATCGGCCGTCGATGGAGGAAACTTATCAGGTCCAATTTTATGTTTATGGACCGACCGGTGCCCGCCAAGAATGGGCGCAGCTCGATACTTACGGCGCGCGGCCCGTCCCGCATATTTGTATGAATTGCCACGGCGGCAACTATGACGAGGAAAAACATCTGGCAAAAAATGCCCGGTTTTTGCCGATGGATCCGAATGTACTCATTTTCGATGAGTCGCCGAACGCGTCTGTGCGTGCGACCCGCGCAGGCCAAGAAGAGAGTATGCGCAAAGTTAATCTTTATTCGATGATGTCTCCGCTGACGGGAGCGCAGGTCGAATATTTCAATGCGCTCTACGATAATAAATTGTCCGTGCCGGGACAAAAATCTCTGACCGCCTATATTCCCCCGGGCTGGAAAACGAGCCCCGAAGCTTCGGATTTTTTCGCGAAGGTGGTGCACCCGCACTGCGGTACCTGCCATCTCGCGGATCAATTCAACAAAGACGGACAAGAACAGAAATTTTATAAAGCGTACGGCTCGATCGAGACCTTCCTCGCGGAAGACATGCTCGACGAAGTTTGCGGCAGCTTGGCGATGCCGAATGCACAACCGACGCAGCGTTCGTTCTGGCGGTTCCGCGATGAGCCGATCACCGTCGGTGCGAAGACCTACGACTCACCCGCGACGGCGTTCCTCGATATGTTCGGCGCGACCTACGCCGAGTGCAATGAAGACTTAGAGTCGATCTCCGACTGCCGGGCGTTTCCGGATCCGGACGCGCTTTGCGGAAACGACGTCAGCGGAACGGCGTGTGATCGTACGACCGGACAGTGTGTTCCGATGCTCGATGAGCTCTCGCCCGTTTCTGCGACGGAACCCACCGGGTTTTGTCGAGCCGACGGCACGCGGGGCTGCGTCTTTGGACAAGAGTGCCGGCCTGCGAATGTCGGGATCGCAACTTATGACGGGGAGTGCGTGACCTGCGGGCGGCTCGGATATGGGGCGTGTACGTCCGGCGCGCCCTGCAATGGGGAGATGGTGGAGCGAAACGGCGTCTGCGCGCGGCCCTAGTTGAACGGATTGACGCGCAGATCTTCGCGCACGACTTCACCCGTCAGCGACTCGAGGAACGCCACCAAATCTTGGATCTCGTCCGGCGTGAGCTCGAGCGTCACCATGCGCGGATCCTTCGTCCCTGCGAAGCGTGAAGCGCCTCCACCATTGTTGTAATACGCGACCGCATCTTCCAGGGTGGCCGAACCGCCGATGTGGAAATAGGGCGCCGTCCTGGCGACACCACGCAGCGTCGCGGTGCGGAACTTTCCAAGATCGGCGTCGGTGACCTCGAAGGCAGGTGCCTTCGCCGGCGGCGCGTCGACGAACTCACTCAATGAGTTCAGCGGATTATTTTTCAAACGCGGCAGGTCGGCAAAACGTCCCTGATCCGGCGCCGCGTTTACGTTCACACCTTCCTGCGGCACGCCGAGGTTGTGGAATTTTTGATCGCTGAAGAACGCACCCGAGTGGCACTCGTTGCAGGCGGCTTTGCCGATGAAGAGCTTCAAGCCACGCTTCGCTGCGGGCGGGATGGCGTCCATATCACCGGCGACGTAACGATCGAACGGCGCGTTGGTGCTCACCAGCTGCGTTTCATAGGCGGCGATCGCTTTCGAAGTATTCGCCATGATCTGCAGGATCGCTTTTTTGTCGTCGCCGGACATCATTTCCCACGCACCGTCCGCCGCCATGGCGTTCGCTTTCGGTTTGCAGGTTGCCGGGAAACGGGTCTCGAGATCGGCGGGCAGATCGACGTCGAACACCGCATCGTAATCGGCGCGATATTCGGTGAAGATCAGGCGCGCATAGTTGCAGCGGTCGCCGCCGAGCACGCCTGCATTTTCGGGAAGGCCGCTGGCCTGCGTCCACAGAGTATCGAGGCCGCCGCCTTGTCCAAAAGTTTCGTAATAAGCGACGTTCACTAACGTCGGTGCATTGCGGCCCGTATAGTTGATGCCCAGCGAAACATTGTTCGGTGTGGTGCGTGTGTCGATGAACCACTGATCCGGCAGATGGCAGGAGGCGCAGCTCACTTTTCCTCTGGCGTCCATGGCGTTCGTCGCCAGGCTGCCATTTTTGTCGGTCGCGAGAATTTTGATTTCGCCCGAATATCTCGCATCGAAAAATAACTTTTGACCGAGACGGATCGCCGGTTCGGCGTTTTGATATTTATTGGTCGGATCGAGCGGAGGTGCGGGAAGCGGTGAATGTTCTTCAACGAGCGCCCACTCGGATTTGTTGAAGGTACATTCCTCGTCACCGCAGTCGTATTCGCATCCCCATTGAACTGTCGCCGAAGAAATTGCGATCGCTGCCGCGAATTGCCAGTGTTTCATTTCGACGGGAATCCTATTTTTGGAACCGAGTCGCAGAAAAGGCGTGCTCGGCTCAGCCGGTGGTCCGGCAGGTGCGCGCACAACACCGCATTCCCGGCGCGCCCCAACGACCACGTTCTCTGCAAGACTTAGACATATTTGCGGGGAACGCGGGTGTTGATCGAGGTGAGGATCTCGTAGGGAATCGTGCCGACGAGCTCGGCGAGCTCCTCCACGGTGATCGCTTCGCTGCCCTCGCGGCCGATCAAAGTGACTTCGTCGCCGTTGAACGCCGAGTCGTCGCCGAGCTCGATCATCGTCGCGTCCATGGTGACCCGTCCGATGATCCGGTGGCGCCGGCCGTGGATCAAAACCTCACCGCGGTTGGAGAGCGCGCGGCTGTAACCATCGCCGTAACCCACGGGCAAAGTCACCACGCGTGTATCGCGCTGCGCGGTCCACGTGCCGCCGTAGCTCACTTTGGAGCCGCGCGGAACGACCTTGAAATAAACCACACGTGTCTTCAAGGACAGCACAGGTTCCAGCGGAAGTGATCGCGGCAGCTCCGCCGAGGGATAGATGCCGTATAAAATAATCCCCGGCCGAACCATCTCGTAATAGGAGCTCGGGTGCTGGAGAATTCCGCCCGAACCGGCGATGTGCCGGAGCGGCATGGGGAGCGATCGTTTGCTGAACCAAGAGAGCGCTTCTTCGAAACGTTCGAGCTGGAGGCGCGCGTAGCTGAGATCGAGATCTTCGGCGGTGGCAAAGTGCGAAAATACTCCGGCCACTTCGCAATTTTTCGTCGCCAGCGCGGCCTCGAATAATTTCGGCGCATTTTGGTGGTGAATGCCGATGCGCTCCATGCCGGTGTCGATCTTGAGGTGAATTTGCGCCTTCTTTTTCAGCGAGGCGGCGACTTCTTCGATCTGACCCAGCTTGAACGGGGAGGAGGCGGTGATCTGCAGATCGTGCTCGAGAAAATGAGCGATCTGATTGCCGATGATTCCGCCGAGCACCAAGATCGGCGCGTCGATCCCGGCTCTGCGAAGCGCGATCCCTTCTTCCAAAAACGCGACGCCGAGCGCGTCCGCACCGTATTCGAGCAGCGCGCGCGCCGTCTTCAACAGGCCGTGGCCGTAGGCGTTCGCTTTGACGATCGCCATGACTTTCGCAGACCCGACCCGCGTCTTGATCTGACCCAAATTGTGGCGTAGCGCCCCGAGATTTACGAAGGCCGTCGTCGGGCGGAGCACCAAACTTTCATCGTCGAGGACGGAATCGATCATCACCGCAACAAAACCCCCGAAAGCTGCACCGCTCTTTCCTTATCACAGAGGCGGAGGCAGTATCGCGGGCCGTGCGCCTGACCCGCCGGACCTTCCTCATGAGCACCGCGCTGAGCGCCTGCGGAGGAACCGCGGGTTACGAACAGCTCGGTTTGGTTGCACCCACGCTCCCCGCACCGGTGGTGATCGATCCCGCGTGTTGTCTCGCCGGCGATCTTTGCGTCGCGGTGAACGATGCGGAGATGGCGACGATCGCTCGCACCGACGGTGTGCGATTTTTTCTCGCGCTCACCGGACAAAGTAATGCGGTCGGCCGATCACCCGCGGCGACCGTCGAGCAGCCCTTTCAAAATCAACGCAGCTCGGGCGCAGATCTCTTGCCGCTCGTGGAGATGGATCGCGAAACGATCAAAAGCGCCGCGGCGAATATGTTCACCCATCTCTCGGGCGAGAAAAGCGCGCGGTTGATCGCGTACGCGGACGCAGCTAGCGCCACTGAATATGCGCGTCTGAAAAAAGGGTCCGCCGCCTATACTCGAATTCAACGCCAGGTGAAGGCTGCAAAAATTGCGGTCGATAAGGACGGCGAGATACTTCGCGCCTTGGCGGTGATGGTCATCCACGGGGAGAGCGACCATGTATTTCGGAGCTCAGACTATGCGGCGAGCTTATTAGAGTGGCAGCGGGATTTTCAGGAAGATTTCCGCGCGGCGACCGGTCAGAGCGAGCCTGTTCCGCTGTTTACCGATCAACTCTCCAGCTTCACCACGTACGGGGACGCGACCTCGATCATTCCGGCCGCGCAGCTTCGCGCCGCGGAGATGAATATCAACCGGATCTATTTGGTCGGCCCGAAGTATCAATATACTTACGAGGACGGAAAACATCTTTTGCCGGCGCACCTGCAGTGGTTGGGTGAACAATACGGCAAGGTCATGAAACGCGTGTTTCTCGATAAAGAGAGCTGGCGTCCGCTCTCGCCGCGCCAGACCGTGGTCGATGGATCGAAGAAGATCGTGCGAGCGAAATTTTTCGTTCCGAACTCGCCGCTGGTCTTCGACACCCAGCGCGTGCCCGAAAAATCGAACATGGGTTTCGAGCTCGGACATCCGGACGAGAGCGTGAAATTGCCGTCGATCGTCGAGGTGCGGATCGCCGGGGAAGATACCATCGAGCTTCAGTTGTCGGCGGAGCTTCCTGCGTGCGCGCGGCTTCGGTATGCGTTTACGGGGACGCCGCGCGCCATGGCGGGCGCTTCCGGCCCGAATACGGAAGGTTCTGCGCGCGGAAATTTGCGGGATAGCGATCCGACGCGCAGTTTTCATGCCTCATGGGATCTCTACAATTGGTGCGTTCAATTCGACGTACCGGTTGCCTAAGTTTGAGCCGGTGAAGCAGTCTCCGCGCGATGCGTGGATTCCTGGCCGTACTCAGTTGCACCGCCGTTTTGGCCGCTTGTTCGGACGATCCTGACCCGTCCGAAGTCCGAGATTCCGGCGGAGATTTTCCAGACGCCGTCGTCCGCCAAGACGCCGGCATGGATGCTGAGGACGACGCCTCGACACCGGTCGACGCGGGTGGAGGGGATGCTGGCCTTTCGGACATCGGCCGGCCGGACCTCGGAGCGATCGACGGCGGCGACTACGGCGAGACGCGCGTTCCGCTCACCGATATGGGCGCAGCGACTTACAAAGGAATGTTCGTCGGTGGGCTCTATGGGCGCGGCGAAAATTCCATCCCCGAACCGCACCTCACCGAAGGATTGATGCGCGCGCGCGGTGTGCAGCCGCTCGATGCCGCCGGTGTGCCCAGCGGAATGGGGAAATACGTGATGATTTCTGTCGGCATGTCGAACACCACCATGGAGTTTTGTAACGGGCCGAACGGTATGCCTCCGTGCAGCGGCATCTCGTTCATGGGCCGCGCGGAAGACGACAACGACATCAACCACACGACCCTCTCCATCGTGAACGGCGCGCTCGGCAGCCGGATCGCTGCGAGCTGGGACTCGGCCATGGACCCGGATTACGACCGCGTGCGCGACACAGTGCTGCAGCCGCGGGGGCTGACGGAAGCGCAGGTGGTCGTGGCGTGGGTGAAGGTTGCGAATCCGGATCCGTCGGACGCTTTGCCCGCACAAAATGCGGATGCCTACGAGCTCTTGGAGCGCCTCGGAAACATCATGCGCTCGATGAAGACGCGTTTTCCGAACTTGTCGATGGTCTTCCTCTCCAGCCGAATTTACGCGGGTTATGCGACCACGGGTTTGAATCCTGAGCCTTATGCGTACGAGTCGGGGTTCGCGGTGAAGATGTTGATCGAAGCGCAGCGCGCGCAGATGGAGAGCGGACAGATCGTCGACGCCCGCGCAGGCGACCTGGACTATCGGACAGTCGCGCCTTGGCTGGCGTGGTCCGCATATTTGTGGGCCGACGGCACGAACGCGCGTTCGGACGGCCTCCGCTGGGAGCAGAGCGACCTGGCCGCCGACGGCACGCATCCCGGACCCGAAGGCCAAGAAAAGGTCGGAAACCTGCTGATCAATTTTTTCAAGGGCAGCCCGGTCACGAAGTGCTGGTTCCTCGCAAATGGGCAGTGTCCCTGAGTAATATCACCTCTCTGGACGTTGCTGCGTGTGGCTTAGAATAGGCCCACTTTGAAGAACGTTGTCGACCAGGTGGCGGACGATCTTTTCGAATCGACGAAAGGTGCGGTCGAAGACGCGTGGCCGACCGTGCGCCACTGGTTGTCGGTGGTCATGCTCGCGGGATGGTCCGCGTTCTGGTTGTTGATCCTCGGGATTGGGTACCTGGTCGGTTGGCCACCGATGTTGTTTGCGCCGCTGATCGTCTTGGCGCTGACTTTTACGACGGTCGCGTACCGCCGCCATAGACGGAAAAAGAGATTGGCCGCGCGCGCCAAAGTTTCTTTGGTCGCTCGCGCGCAGCTTCGCCAATTGAAGCTGGAGCGCCCGATGCAGGCTGCGCTCTCGGCGTTCGATCACCACTATGCGCGCGTGCATCGCCAGCTATCGGCGCCGGACTTGGCGCAGATCGATATCGGTCTCAAGATCGAAGCGGAGCTGGAGCGCGCGCGCGATCTGATGTTCGATCTCGCGGTGACCGAGTCGCAGCTCCATGAAGAGCTCAACGGTTTGCGCGGCGCCCGCAGCGTCAGCTCCGTGGTCTCCGCACGTGATGAGCTCCGCAACCAGATCACCGGCGTGGGGCGCGAAGCCGACAAAGTTGCGCTCGATGTACAAAAGATCGGCGAACGCCTCGGCGCGATGAAACAATTGTCCGGCGGAAATGAGCCGGCGATCAAACAACGCTCGCTGGAAGACGTGCTCGAGGATCTCGATCGCACCGCCGCCGCGTACAAAGAGATCGACGAAGATCGTTTGGAGCGGATGCGCGCGAAAGCAGCCCAGCTGGCCCGAACCGCGCGCGAAGGCTCGTAATCTATTATTCGACGAGCACCGAGAAAGCGCGGGCATTCGATAGTTGCTGTCCTCGGGGCCAGGAGCAGATTTCGGAGTATCGGAAAAGATCAGGTCTTGGGCGGAAGCGGCAACGTAAATGTAAAGGTCGTGCCTTTTCCGGGCTCGGAATGACAGCGGAGGTCGCCGCCTTGCGCTTTGAGGACGCCGAACGCGAGCGGTAGTCCACGGCCGAGCGAATTTTTTTGTCCGCGTTTCGGACGCCGCCGGACGAAGAGTGTCTCTGGCGTGCTGGTCCCAAGGCCAGGTCCCTTGTCGTGGACCTCGACTTGCGCCGCGCCCTCGATCGCGGAGGCGACGATACGAATGGTGCTGTTCTCGGGTGCGACGCGGATCGCGTTCGACAACAAGATGGCGATGATGTTCGCGGTGCGCTCCGGATCGGCGAAGGCGTGGATCCCGTCGGCGGCGGTGACTTCGATGGTCAACTTGCGTTCTTCCGCCTCGCGGCGCTGCGATTCGATCGCATCGCGAATGGCATGTTTCACGTCGAGCGTGCGCGGCTCGAGCACCAGCGCGTTGCTGTCGATGCGCGCGAGATCGACCACATCGCGCATCAGCTCGGACATCCGCTTGGATGCACGCGTCAACATCTCGGAGACGCGTTTCATACGTGCCGCGCCTTCCGGATCGATGCCCTTCAACGACGTGAGTTGATGAACGCCCAGATTGATGACGTTCAGACCGTTTTTTACGTCGTGAGAAATGATCGAGAGCAGGTCCGCGATCATTTCGGCTTCGTCTTGCTCGTCGCTCATTGAGCTCTCTTCGTTGGTAAAACGTCGGCGCCTCTCCTGCAAGCCCAGCGTGTTGATGCTTCATTGAAGGTGGTGTACGCGTGGGTCGATTGTGCCCCTAAAGACCTTCGATACGACCGTGGAAGACGTCGAGCGTGGCAAAACGCGCGAGGAGGAGCCTGTCCCCGGGGTGGTGCTCATCTGGTCCGGGACCCGGCCCATGATGCAGCCGATGCCGTTGGTGCGCGGTGAGCTCGAGCTCGGTCGCGAGCTGCTCGCGGATGACGATCGAATCTCGAGAAAACATGTACGCCTCGCTTTCGACGGACGCCGCTGGACCGTCGAGGATCTCGGCAGCCGCAATGGGAGCTACCTCGAAGGGTTGCGCATCCAAGGTGAGACTGTTCGTGATGCACCGCCCCGCACGCTGCGCATCGGCCGCAGTATTTTTCTCTTCGACGAAAACGTGCGCCGGTTCGAGCTCGGCATCGAGACCGATAAGGATGGGATGATCATCGGCCCGAAATTGCGGGCGGCCCAAGCAGCGATCGAACGCGCGGCCATGTTCGGCGAGACCTTGTTCATCCGCGGTGAAAGCGGCTCGGGGAAAGAGCTCGCAGCGCGGTCCTTTCATGCGTTCGGGGGGCGCGAAGCCGAGCCCTTCGTGGCGGTGAACTGCGCGGCGATCCCGGAAGGGCTGGCCGAGCGCCTCTTGTTTGGGGCGAAAAAGGGCGCTTATTCCGGCGCGACCGCCGACGCCGATGGTTATATCTCCGCGGCCAACGGTGGAGCTCTTTTCCTCGACGAGATCGCGGAGCTCGATCCCGCAGTGCAAGCGAAGTTGTTGCGCGTGCTCGAGACCAAAGAGGTGCTCGCCCTCGGTGACTCCATGCCGCGGCGGGTGGAGCTGCGCGTCTGTTCGGCGACGCACAAGAGCCTGCGCGAAGAGGTGGCTAAAGGACGTTTTCGCGAGGACCTGTACTTTCGAATAGGTCGTCCGGAAATTGCCATTCCTCCTTTGCGCGAACGGCCGGAAGAAATTCCCTGGCTCATTCATAAAGAGCTGGAAAAGTTTGGCGGGAAATTCAGCGCGCACGTCGGTTTTTTGGAGACGTGTTTATTGCGGAAGTGGCCGGGCAACGTGCGTGAGCTGTCCGCGGAGACACGTCGTGCGGTGCAGGAAGCCGTGGCCGCTTCGCGGGAGATTGTCGAAGCGGTCGATCTGTCGCCTTCGGCGGGTGCGGGGTTCGAAGTCGGTGGTGTGGATCTCGCCGAAGAACATGCACTGCGCGAAATGAATGCGGAGAACGATACCGGTTCGATGTCACCTGTCCGCAGGGCCAGCTTGCCGGAGCGCGAGGCGATCGAAGACGCGCTGAAGATCGAAGCGGGCAACGTCACGCGGGCGGCGAAACGGCTCGGCCTCCACCGAAATCAGCTGCGGCGTTGGCTGGAGAAAAACGCGGTCGATCCGAAGATGATCGACGACAACTAGGACTGCTTGGAGGCACTAATCCGGTTTGGAGATCGGCACCGCCATCAGCGCTAAGATCTCCATGGCGCGTTGGCCGGCGTATTCGCTGTGCGGACTGCGTTTTCGCGGGTTCGGAAGGATCGCCGCCAGGCGCGCGGCTTGTTCGGGATCGAGCTCTTTCGCGGAACGTTTGAAGTGATGGCGGGAGCACGCTTCCACGCCGAAGTAGCCGTCGCCGCATTCGATCAGGTTCAAGTAGATCTCCAGCAGCCGATCTTTCGAGAGCAGCAGCTCGAGATAAAAGGTCAGGTACGCTTCGAAACCTTTGCGGACAAACGAGCGACCTGTCCAAAGGTACAGGTTCTTCGCGGTCTGTTGCGAGATCGTCGAAGCACCGCGGACACGTTTTTTTGTTTTGCGTTCGGCGACGGCGCGTTTGATCTGCGCGAAGTCGAAGCCGTCGTGGAGGTAGTAGGCGTCGTCTTCGGAGGCGAGGATGGCGCGCACCAGCGGCTTGCCGATCTCTTCGAGGTCGACCAGGTCGCGCTGCGGGTAGGCCGGTGATTTGTCCTGACGCAGGCGGGAGAAGGTGCGCGAAAGCATCATCATCGTCGTCGGCGGTTGGAACAGGTTGAGCGGTAAGATCAGTAAAACCGGGCCGAAGAGCAGGATTCCGCCGGCCCAAAGCGCGATTCTTTTCAGTCGTCGGCGGTCGAGAGTTATCATCGCGCCGTGCGGTGGCTCTATCATATCGTGCGACGCGGCGAGGCGATCAGCGCGAAAGACGGATTCGTGCATGCGTCGTTCGCGGCGTCGGTTCGCGAGACGGCGGCGATCCACTTCAAAGCTATCGACCCGAGCGCGCTCGCGGTTTTGGCGATCGATCCGCGCAGGCTGCCGGCGCGTGTCGAGCTCGCGGAGACGGACCGGGGCGTCATGCCCCATATCCACGGCGAGATTCCGAAGGACGCGGTGCGCGCGACGATCGCGCTGGAGGCTTTCGGCCAAGATGCCGACGCGGCGCTCGACCGCGTCACCGGGACACGATTCGCGCTGGTCGCTTACGAAGGTATGACGCTGCTCGATCTGATCGGGCCGTACGACGCGTTGTCGCGCATTCGCACCATGGGTTTCGATCCCGATTCAGCGGTGGAGCTCGTCTCCGCCAAAGGTGAGGTGCCGTGGAGCGACGGCGGTGCACGGTTGTTGGTGTCGCGCGTGCGGCCGAGCTTGGCGGACTACGACGTGGTGGTGATCGCCGGCGGACGCGGGACGAAGCAGCTCGTCGACGACAAAACGGTCGTCGAGTGGATCGCGTCTTTTCCCGAGAATCGCATCATCGCTTCGGTGTGTACCGGCAGCTTGTTGCTGGGTGCGGCCGGACGGCTTACTGGCAAGAAGGCCAGTACGCATCATACGTCGCGCGAGCTGTTGCCGCAGTTTGGTGCGACGAGCAGCGAGGAGCGCGTGGTCGACGAAGGGACGGTGGTCACCTCCGGCGGCGTGACCGCCGGGATCGATCTCGGGCTTCATTTGGTGCGGCGGATCGAAGGTGAGGAGGTCGCGCGCAAGATCGCGCTCCAAATGGAGTGGGAGCTCGGGACCTGATCTTTAGGCCAGGCTACTTAGGCCAGGCCGATAACTTGGTGATAGTGATGGAGCACTTGGTTCGGCGCGCCGTCGTCGAGCTTTTCGCCGTGCGCGAGTAAGACGATCCGTTGGCAGAGCCGCTTCAGCTCGACGACGTTGTGCGAGACGATCACCACGGTGGTGTCGCTGGCGACCATCTCGTCGATCCGTTTCAGCGAGCGCTGGCGGAACTCTTCGTCGCCGACCGCGAGCACTTCGTCGATGAGCAAGATGTCCGGTTTGATCGCTGAGGCGACGGCGAAACCGAGGCGCAATTTCATGCCCGAGGAGTAGGTGCGCAGCGGTTGGTGGATGAAGTCTTTGAGCCCGGAAAATTCGATGATCTCTTGCGTGCGCTCGGCCATCTCTTTCGGGCTGAAGCCGAGGATGGCGCCGTTCAGCGGGATGTTCTCCCAGCCGGTGAGCTCTTCGCGAAAGCCGGCGCCGAGATCGAGCAGCGTGGAGATTCGGCCGCGCGTGATCACTTGGCCGCTGTCCGGCGAATAGATGCCGGCGATCATCTTGAGCAGCGTGCTCTTTCCTGAGCCGTTCGCGCCGATGATCCCGAGGACCTCGTTCTTTTTTACGTCGAGCGAGACGTTCTTGACGGCGTGGAAAGTGTCCGCGCCTTTGGGCCGGCGGCGCCAAAAGGTGGAGACGATCGCTTCTTTGATTCCTTGGGGACGAAAGTTCGTCACCGGAAAAGCGATGGAGACATTTTGGGCTTCGATCGACAGCTCGTTGCTCATAGGCGGAGGGCCGCGGGTAGGGTGGGACACCCGCGGAATGCGGCCGTGAAGGCGCGCTTATTCATCGCGAGATTGTGTGCCATACTCGCCGGCCGGAGGCGATGAGCGAAGAGCGGAACACGCGCTCGAAAGCGAAAGCGGCTGATGATCGCGGCGCCTCCCAGGGACGGCGCCCGGGCCGGAACACGACTTTCAAGTCGCATGCTTACAAGAGTGAGCTCGATCCGATCGAGCCCTCGGACCTCGTCGATCCCGATTCGACGGGCGCGCACCTCGACGCGCCCCAAGGTTTTTATCAAGCGACGGCGATGCTCGATAAAGGTGAGCTCCTCGGAGAGCTCGCGGACCTCGCCGAAGTTCCCGACACACGTGCGGCGGTCGAGACGGATCAATCGGCGCCGCGCGGCCTGCGGCTGATCATCGTCGCTGGTCCCGAGATCGGCACCGAGTGGGGCTTCAAACAGCCGGAAGTGGTGATGGGTCGCGATGAAGAGTGCGAGATCGTGATGAACGATATCGCCGTCTCGCGACGTCATGCGCGCATTTCCCTCGAAGGCTCGCACTTCGTGTTGACCGATCTTTCGAGCGGCAACGGGACGTTTCTCAACGGCGTGCGCATCGAAAAAGAGCTGCTCGCTTCCGGCGATGAGATCGTCATCGGCGAACGCACGCTGCGTTTCGTGGAGCTGAACGAAGCACCTCCGACGGCGGCGGCGCATCCGATCCCGCAGAGCTTCGGTGATGAACCGGAGGTCGGCAGCGTTCCTCGAGTTTCTGCGGTCAAAGAGCCTGCCATGAAGGCGTCGCAGGTTCGGGTCGATGCGGTGCCCGTGGAAGAGGGGCCGATCGAGAAGGGCTCGCTGAAGGCGCCCGTCGCGAAGAAGCAGACCGCGCAAGGTGCGGCGCTCCGGCGGGTGGTGTTGCTGGCCGTCGCGGGCGTGGTGGTGTTGGCAGCGTTGGGTGCCGGCTTTTGGTATTACCGGCGCGCCGCTGCGGAGAAAGAAGCGGCGGCGCTGATCGAACGCGCGAAGACCGAGTTTTTGCAGGGCATCGAGCTGGTAAAGGCGCGCCGTTTCGGCGATGCGATGTGGTTGTTCGAACGCGTGCTCGCGGTCCGTGCAGATTACGCACCTGCCCAAGAGTACAGGGTGCACTGCGAAAAAGAGCTCGCCGTGTGGAAGGCGCTGGAGTCGGCGCGACTGCTCGCGCTCTCGCAAAAATATTTCGAGGCGCTGGCGATGCTCGAGGCGCTCAAAGACGAGACTGCGTATCGCGAGGAGATCGAACGCGCGAAGAAGACTTATGCGCGTGCGATCTCCGAGCTTTATTTGCGGGACGCGCGCTCGAAGCTCGAAGCGGGTGACTTCGACGGGGCGATGGACCTCGCGATGTCCGCGCTCGGCCAGACGCCGTCGCTGGAAGCGGCGCAGGCTTTGCGCGACGAGATCGAGGACGCGAAACGCGCCCAAAACGCGCCGGTGAAAAAGAAGGAAGAGGTTCCTCCCGAGCTGTTGCGCGCGGTGGCGCTCTACAAGAACGAACAGATCGGTGCGGCGATCGACGCGGCCGAAGCGGCGGGTGGACCGAACGCTTCGACGTACGTCGCGCGGATGAAACGCATGAAACAGCTGCTCGCGGACGCCGAGGTCGCGCACAAGAAGAAGGCGGCGGCGGAGCTGTTGCGGATCGCCCCTGCGGCTCTGGAGATCGATCAACAGATCGGCGGCCAAGACGGCAAAGTACGCGGCAAGCTGAAGCGATTTTATGCGGATGGCCTCTATTTGAAGGGGATCGAAGCGTACGCGGAGAAAGATTTCGTGCGCGCTTATCAGCTTCTTTCGGATGCGTTGAAGCAGCAGCCCGGACATGCTTTGTCGGAGAGCCGCCTCGCGGAGCTGTCGCGAAAGGCGCGGGATCTTTATTACGAGGGATACGTGATGAAGGATTCCAACGCCGCGGAGACCCGTAAGATCTTCAAACGGCTCACGCAGATGACTCGGCCGGATAACCAGTATCACAAGCTCGCCAGCAAATGGCTCGCAGCGAACGGCGGTTAGTTTTTCGCGAGGGGCATGCTTCTTCGATTTGTCGCGTTCAAGCTGTGAGGGATCGAGCAGCGAGGAATACGTATGCAGAAAGTCACGATCTACACGACGAACTATTGTGGTTACTGCAAGCGAGCGAAGTCTTTGCTCGGGCAGTTGAAGATTCCGTACACCGAGGTCGACGTCGAAGGCGATGATGCAAAGCGCGCTTGGCTGGTGCAGACCACGGGGCAGATGACGGTGCCGCAGATCTTTATCGGCGAGGAGCCGATCGGTGGCTTCACGGATCTGCAGGCGCTCCACAACGGTGGTGAGCTCATGGAGAAGCTGAATACTTAGTTGTTGGTGACCCTTCTCGGCCGGGCGATCTGTGGCTGTCTTTAGCCACCGAAAAGATCGGACCGAAACACCGAAAGGATCGGAAGGGTGGTCTTCGCGGCGCCGCCCTTCGCGCTTCGGCCGCTCAGGGGAGATCGGTCGCTAAGGTCCGCTGTCGATCGAACCAATTTCAACGAAAGACCCAAGGGCAGCCCATCAGCCACCCCATCCGATCCTTTCGGTGTTTCGGTCCGATCCTTTCGGTGGCGACCCGATCGCCACGAATCGCTCGAAGCTGAGCTATCGCGACGTGCACGAAGACGCACAAATCCAATTAGCGGCTAACTGTCATTCCGTACAGGTTGCCGGGGTTGGTGCCGCCGTCTCCATAGAGATAGACACGCAAGGTGTACGTCCCGGTGGTGGGCACGGTGTACGTGACGTGTTCGTTGTCGACGACGCCGGCCGAGGACGCGACGACTGTTCCTGCGGCATTGATCAAGGTGACGTCGATGTCGCCTTCTGCGTCCACGAAGGTCACCAGCGCATCGAAGGCGTCGCCGGCGGTCAGCGCGAGCGCGTAGTAGTCGTCGTCGGCGGTGCAGATGCCCAGGTTCGATACTGATCCGAAGGACAGTGCGGCTCCCGCGGCTTGGCTGTTGTTCGGCTCGTACGGATCTGTGGTCGAACAACCGGAAGAGGCGGGCGGCGTGACGGTCACGTTGACGCCGTACGTGTTGCCTGGCGCGCTACCCGCATCTCCGTAGAGCAACACCCGCAACGCGTAGGTGCCGGCCGCAGCGGTCGTGTAATTCAACGACTCGTTGTCTGCGGTACCGGCGGAGCTGGCGACCGAGGTACCACCGGAATTGAGCAGCGCGATGTCGATGTCGCCTTCGGCGTCGCTGAACGTGACGTTGACCGCGATCCGATCTCCGGCACCGAGCGCGAAAGAGTAGAAGTCGTCGTCACCCGTACAAGAGGTCAGGTTACTGCCCGAATTGCCAGGTAGGCTCCGCGCTGCCGCCTGCGTGTCGTTCTCTTCGAGCGCATCCGCGGTACACGTGGTTGGGTTCGACATCGCCGGTGTGACGGTGAGGCTCAGAGAGTATGGGTTGCCGGCGATCGCGCCGTTCTCGGTGAACAGATAGACGCGCAAGGTATAAGTGCCGGTGAGGTTCGCGGTGAAGTTGATGCTCTCGGTGTTGCCGGTGCCGCCGGAGCTGGCGACGGAGAAGCCGAGCGGGTTCAAGAGCCGGAGATCGATGTCGCCTTCGGGGTTCATGAAGGTGACGCTGGCGGCGATCGTGTCCCCGGAATTCACCGGGATATCGTAGAAATCGTCATCCATCACGCAGACGTTCATCGTGTTGTAGTTGCCCGGTGCCAGCGCGCGTCCGGTGAGCTCGGTGTCGTTGTCTTCGTAGGTATCTTGCGCGCAGGGCGCCGCGTTGTGCTGCACGTTCAGCGTGTAGCTGTTGCCCGGGCTCGCGCCGAGATCGGACTGCAGGAAGACGCGCAACACGTGGGTTCCCGCAGTAACCGCGGCGAAGGTGAGCGTCTCATTCGATTGATTGAGCGTCCCGCTGGCGACGACCGTGCCCGCTGGATTGTAGAGCTGTAAGTCGATGTTTCCTTCGCCGAACACGAACGACGCGTCGACGGTGAGCGTGTCCAGCGCGCCCATGAGGATCGCGTAATAGTCGTCGTCATTCGGACAACTGAACAGATTGGAGATCACGCCGCCGGTGATCTGCGCGGGTGCGGCCAAGGTGTCGTTCTCCTCGAAGCCGTCGTTCGCACAAACCGCGGGACCGACGCAGTGGCCGCTCGTGGTGTTGCAGGTGTCCGGTGCGGTGCAGCCGGCCGTCGCGCAGCCGGGGAGACAATCGCCCGTGCTGAGGTTGCAGATCTCCGCGGGCGTCATACAATCGAGATCGCTCGCGCAAAAATCGCCGCCCGCTTCGCAGCGCCCGTTCATCGGGTTACAGCGCGTCGCGCCGACACATTGGACGCCGCCCGGTTCTGCACATCCGGGAACACATTGGCCTGTCTCGCAGACGGTGCTCGGCGGTGTACAGGTCGCGTCGCTCGAACACGGTCCGAGGACCACCACACAGCGGCCGGTGCCGGTATCGCAGACGCTGCCGGTGCCGCAGGAGATGCCGCCGATCTGTCCGCAGCCCGGCAAACAGGTGCCGGCTTCGCAGACGCCGGCCGGTGCGCCGCAGTCGCTGTCGATGCTGCACCCTGCGGGATTTTCGCAGTGACCGGTCGCTTCGTTGCAGAGATTGCCGCCGGTGCACATCAATCCGTTCGGCGTCGCGCAACCGCGCACGCACATCGAACCGACGCAGACGCTCATCGGTGGAGCGCAGCCGGTGTCGTCGTTACATGAGGTGTCGATCGAAGGATCGAGGCACTCACCTTCGGTGCACTTCATCGGTTCTACGCAGTGCGCTTCTTCGAGGCAGTCCACGCAGCTTCCCTTGGCGACGTCGCAGTGTTGGCCGATCGGAGCGCAAGCGGTGTCGTCGGTGCAGGAGCGGCGGCCGTTCACGCAGGTGCTGGTGGCGAGATCACAATATTGATGCGGAGCGCATACCTGGTCGCTGGTACAGCTGACCGAAGGATCAGTGCCGCTGTCGTTCTCCGAGGCGCCCGCGTCGGGCTTCGGATCGATCGGCGCGAGCGGTACACACTGAAAGCTGACCGGATCGCAAAACTCACCGAGCTGACAGGTCTCGTCGGTGGCGCATTCTTTCTCCGAGCTCGATTGTTTGCAGGTGCCGGCGATACACGCGTTGCCCGCGGCGCAGTCGCGATTGCTGCTGCACGCTCCGCCCGAGGCGACCCGGTTCCCGTCGCCGCTGCAGGCTGCGAGCAGCACCAGCGAAAGAAAGCTTGCTGCTCGCAACCACATAGGTGGTGGATGCTATGAAAATCGCTAGAATGCAGGGCATCGGACGAATGGATGAGCGGGTGCTTCAGCAGATTCGCACGTTCTGGCCGGATGTCGCCGGACCTTTCTCGCGTGTCGTGCCCGACGGCATCGTGCTCGCGCGAAGCACCGACGATTGGCGCCCGGGAGTGAGGCTTCGAGGTCTCGAATTCGCGCGTGGGGAGCAATGCCCCGAGATCGACGAGCTGCTCGAAGAAACGCGGGAAGACGCGCAACGCCGCGGATGGACACCGCTCGACGACGAAGATGATGCGTACGAGCTGGAAGGCGTCGTCTTACGGATCGCTGAAATGGTACGCAACGGCACACCTGTCCTTTCGGTCAGCTTCACCCAAGTGTGGCCCGCAGAGCTCGGAGCCCCGGTGGAGACCAGCGAAACCTTCCAAAAAATGGTACGTGAAGCGTTGTCGCTTGGAGGCGAGCCGTCGCGTCTGGTGAAAGTGGTGATCTCCGATCCGCTCGACGAACGCCGGATCGACGAGCTGCGCGAAACCGTGGAGCTCCCTTTGGACGCCGGCTTGATCTCGCGATTTCCGCGCATCGGCTTCACCTATTCGGAGTCGCTCGAGGCTTGGGAGATGGGATCGATCTTCGGCGAATACGATCTGCGCGCGACCGTACGCGAGTCCTTCGATCGGGTGGTCGTCGAGGTCAAAAAGAAGCGACTTCGGAATTGAGCGGCTTCTTGATGCGGACCCATTCGCGGCGCGTCAGCAGGGGATCGTCTTCGTGCTCGATCACCGGACCCGGGACGAAGACCGAAGTGTCGATCGTTGGAAACTTCACCGCGTCCGGATGATCGATCTGTTCGGGGACATAGGTGACGTCGATGCGATCGGCGACGCGCATGGCGTCGGCGTAGATGCGCGCGCCGCCGATGAACCACACGTCGCCTTCGGTGGTGGCGAGCGCGGTTTCAATACTGGGAAAGGTGTCGATTCCCGGCGTGACGAGCGGCTGTGAAGTGATCACGATGTTGCGGCGATTCGCCAGCGGTTTGCCGATCGACTCGTAGGTGTTGCGGCCCATGATCACCGTCGTTCCGGTGGTGAGCCGCTTGAAGCGTTTCAGATCGGCGGGATGTCTCCACGGGATCTTTCCGTGCAGACCGATCGCGCCTTCTCGAGAGACGGCGACGATCATCCCGATCATACGGCGACCTTGAAGCTCAGCGGCGGATGCGGATCGTAACCGCTGAGCACGAAATGTTTCAGCACTTCGGGCGTCTCGGCTGCGAGCAGCGGGATGATGTCCGAGAGAGACCTGATCTTTGGATCAATCGCTAATTTCGGCAACACGCGCGGCGCACGTTCGAGCTGTTGTTTCAAACCGGGCACGTGATCGTATTCGGACATCGCTCCGTCCGGTTTCGCCGTATAGACGTGCGCGTCGATCAAGGTGTGCGCGAAGATCCCCGCTTTGATCCCCGAAAATTGCGAGAACAGCTCCAAGAGGAACGCGTAACCCGCGATGTTGTAGGGCACACCGAGCGCCACGTCCGCGCTCCGTTGCGTGAGGTGCAAATTCAACAGCGGCTCTCCGCGCTCCATCTGCACGTTGAGCGCGAACAAGAGATGACACGGCGGAAGCTTGCTCGTCTGCGCGTTGCCCGGAGCCCAAGCGCTGATCACCAAACGGCGGCTCATCGGATTCCGCTTCAGTTCTTCGAGCACCCACGCAACCTGATCGTTGAACGCGGCACCCTGTGCGTCGTGCACCGGATAGTTGCGCCAGAAATTGCCATACGCGCTCGGCACGCGACCGTCTTCACCGGCCCACGGGTCCCAGAACTTACATTTGTGTTTTTGCAGCAAGCCGATGTGGGTGTCGCCGGAGAGGAACCACAAGTTCTCCACGACGATGTTCTTCCACGACACCTCTTTCGTGGTGAGGAGCGGAAATCCGGCGCGCAGATCGATCTCGTAGTTGATGTTGAAGGTGGAGATCGTGTCTACGCCGGTGCGGTTCTCTTTGCGCGTGCCCTTCTCGAGCACTTCGCGGACCACGTCGAGATACTGCTTCACATCGCTTGCGTACAATTGCGCTCGGGGCGATGCAATCCTGTGGGGAACGTAAAATTCGGGGTGGCTCTGTTGATCGCTTTCGCGCCATCGCTCGCGAATGCGTCCGACGTGAAAGTGAAAAATTGGGAGGCGTTCAGCACGGCACGCCGGTCGGAGTGTGTCGGTGGACCGGGGGAGCTCGAGCCTCCGATGGAGATTTCGATCGGGGCCCACCGGTATCGCCTCGAGGGTCATCGCCTCAAGGAGAGCACCAGTGATGCAGACGGCGCTTTGAAGATCGGCGTCTTGTCCGCGACGAAAGACGATCGCGACGCCACCTTGGCCGCGATCCGTTCGATGATCGCGCGTTTCGAGAAGAAGGGCGTCGACGTGATCATCGCGAACGGCGATCTCGCGAGCGACGAGTTCGAGATGGAAGCGGTCTTCCCTGTGCTCGCCGAAGCAAAAGTGTTGGTCATCTTGCTGATCGGCAACACCGAGTCCTGCGGTTCCTTCAACAAGATCGCCGGCGAAACTTTCGCCAAACATTCACACGTCATCAACGGCAACTGGGTACGCCGCTTCGATCTCGATGATTCGACGCTGATCACCGTGCCCGGATATTACGATCGCAAATTCACGCATACGGGTGGCGCGTCGACCTACGATCCCGAGGATCTGGTGGTGCTCGAGAAGCTCATTCGCGACGCGCCCGAACCGCGCGTCTTGGTCTCGCACGGACCGCCGCGCATGAAAGGCAAAGCGGGCGTGGACGTGGTCTCCGACGGGACGAACGTCGGCGATCCGGCGATGACCGAGCTGGTGAAGAACGAGAAGCTGCGGTTCGGGATTTTCGGCCATATTTTGGAGGCCGGGGGGCGAGGCTCCGATCTCACCGGCGCCAAGAGGCTCGCGCAGAAGGCGTGGCATCCCGAGCTCTACGTGAACGCGGGCACGCTGAACCCCGATCCGTGGACCATGCTCGACGGGACAACGTCTTACGGGATCGCGATGTATCTCGAGATCGAGGCGAAACGGGCGCGCTACGAAGTAGAGCGACTACCTCAGCCCAAAGGCGATTGATCAAAGCGCATCACCTTCGGTACTTCTTCGTCGGTGGGCCTGTGGGAGAAAATCCGCAGCTTCTTCCGCAAGGAGAAGAAAGCGGCGCCGCGTGCGGTGACCATGGGTATTCCCGCGCCGCAGACTTTGGTCGCGAAGGTCGAACGGCTCGACGACAAAGATCGCGACATGTTGCGCGTCGCCGATGAAGCGTTGCGCCGCGGATTTCCCGAGGAAGCGCGCCAGGCTTATTGGAAAGCGATCCGCCTTTACGTTTCGCAAGCGCAACACCTCAAAGCGATCTCGGTGATCAACTCCGCGCTGAAGCTGAAGCGCGACGATCACGACGCGTGGATCGCCAAAGGTGAATCGTGTCTCGCGCTCGACCGCCGCCGCGATGGAGCGCTCGCATTTTTCGAAGCGGCGAACATCTTCGAGGCGCGCGGCGATCACGCGAACGCGCTCGACATGCTGGAACGTTGTGTCGATCTCGATCGCGATCTCGAAGGGCTGCGCATTCGGTACTTGCGGCTCGGCGGAACGCGCGATGTTTGGTCGGCTCCACCTCCACCTTCCTTGTCGCCTGCACCGGTGGCGTCGCGCTCGGTTTCGATGTCGGCGTCGCTTCGTTCGGCATCGATCGCTCAGTCTTCGGTTCGTGCACCCTCGATCGCGGATCGCCCGCGTTCGATCGTGCGGGGTGCTCCCGAGGTTCCGCCTCCGGTGAGCGCGCCGCATTTGGCGCTCGAAGATGAAGGCGGCTTTGCTCCGCTCGCGCAAACATCGCGCGATTATTCGGGTCCGATCGATCTGAACATCATGCCTGATCCTCCGACCAGTCCCCCCGCCGAGTACGTGCCGCCACCGCAGGCCGTGCTTCCGCCTTCGGCGCGGCCCATGGTGCGTTTCAATATTCCGCAGCAGTCGACGGTCTACGAGCCCGGACTTCCGTCGGCGATCGTCGGCACCGAACATGAAGCGGAAGCGAGCGGCGACGTCTCCACCGCGGGGCTCGAAGAAGACATCGCAGCGGCAGAGGTCGAGGTCGGCGATGTCCCGGTGCCCGACGCACAAACGCAGGCGATGGACATCAGCGCGCTCTCCGAGCTGATCAAAAAAGCAAAGACCGGTTAGGCCCCCTCAACTCATGAGCAGTGCGACGCCGGCGACGGAGACCACGCCGCCGATGATCGCGCGGAGTGTGGCGCGTTCGCCCAAAAAGAAGTGCGCCAAGATGGTGATGAAGATCGGGCTCGTCGCGCTCAGTGTCACCGCGATGCCGATCTCCGTGTACATGATCGCCGCCATGTAGAACCACACGCCGAAGTAGCTGCCGAGCAAAGTGGCGATCAGCACCAGCGTCACGCTCTTCCTTGTTTTCAGCGGTCGAAACACCTCCGCGATGCGGCGGGAGAACGTGGCCCAGAGTAGGAGACCTGTACTTCCGATCAAAAGGCGTACGGTGCTCACGGCGAGCGCGGAGTGTGAGCCGGCGCCTTCTTTCGTGAGGATGTTCGCGGCGACTTGGAAAGCCACCGCCAAGAGGCCGAAGACGCAGCCGGCGTAGAGCGCGGCACTGTCCAATCGATCACCTGGTCTTTGGTACAGGACAAGAGTCACGCCCAAGAGTGTGAGAAACATGCCCAGGATCTGCACTCCGGTGAGCGACTCGCCGAACGCGAAGTAAGCGACGACGGCCGAGGCCGGAGGGACGAGCGTGGAGAAAAAAACCGAGCGGCGCGCACCGAGCCGCCGCAACGTTTGAAAATACATCACGTCGCCGACGGTGATCCCTACGATCGCCGAGCCCGCGAGAAACCAAGCTTCCCGCACGTCGAGCGCGGGCAAAACGGAACCTTCGAGCGCGAGCAGAGTCAGCGCGCAGAACGCGGCGGCGATCACCGACTTCAGCGTGGCGATCGCAAACGGCGCGTAGCTCACCGGCAAACGCGTGAAGACCACATTCGCCAATGCCCAGGTGAACGCGGAGCTCATGGCGGCGATCTCGCCGAGAAAAGGTGCGCTCACGATGTTTTGTTTTCTTCGAGCAACGTTTCCAACTGCGCGAGCAGTCCTTCGGCGACCCGTGCGCTCGCTTCCGCGTTTTGCGCGTCGCCGAGCTCGTCGAAACAGCGCGAGACGATCAGCGCGTCGAAAGGCTCGAGCTCACCGAGCGCATCGAGCGCGAAGACCAGCTCGATGGCGCGCGCCCATTTTCCCGCGTGGTAGAGCGCGCGTGTTTGGGCGCGCAGCTCGTCGAGCGTGAGCTGTGAAACACCGAGCGCGTCTTTCAGGCTCGCTTCACCGCGGAGCAGAGCTTCGTACAAACGTGGATCGACCGCGTTGCGCTCTTTGCGCGAACCGAACAGCGACAAACGTTGTTTGCTCACGAGGGCCTCTTGGTGCTCTTCAAGATCGCCAAACGTTCGCGCTCCAGCGTCGTGTGGCGGAGCACCGAGCGGGTGAGATCGAAGTGATCCTCCATGACGTCGAGCAGATCGTCTTGCGAAAGCCGCATCAACAACGACGGCGTCAGCGCGCGAAGGCGGGAGCCGCTGGTGTCTTCGTTGTAAGAGCCGATGCCGCCGACGATCGTACGCGGGCCGAACCTTGCGGAGAGCTGCGGTTCGGTACGCGTCCATTCGAGAACACCGCGCGCGACGAGTAAGAGCGAACCGTTCACACCACCTGGTCTAAGGGCCAGGTCGCCCGGCGGGTACCGGAGATCTTCGATCTTCTCCAACAAGATAGCGAGCGTTTGAATGTTCGCGTTTTGGAACGCAGGGATCGAGCGCAACGCCAACATGCGCTCCACCGGATTCAGCGCACGTGCATCGTTGCCGCTTTGGTACGCATCTTCGGCGGGCTCTGGAAAACCGCCGCTCGGAACGAGCTCGGCGACGACCGAACGCACCATCCCCGAGACGTTGAGCAACACCGCGCGCTGTTGTTCGAAGCTGTCTTCCAACATCTCGAGATAATCGTCGGCGGCCAGGCGCAATACGTGGACGTCGGTGGTGGCGATCGCATCTCGGGTGCGCGGGCGTTCCAGGCTGGCGTCGATGATCCCGATGACCGAACGCGCGTCCATGACCCAGGGCGCTTCGTTCGCTTCGCCGATCAGGTGCACCATACCGCTGACTACGAAGTAGATATCTTCGGGCGCTTCGCCTTTTCGATAGATCGTCGTCCCTTTGGCGAAAAAACGATCCTCCATGATGTTCGCCAGCGTGCCGCTCGCAAACATCATGGCGCGGGTCGCAGTCATGCTGCGCAGGAAGATCTGTCGAGCGACCCGTGCGCTCATCGCCGCCTCGGACATCAATCATACTCCTTCGATCGCCAGACGCGGGATCTGCGTGACCTGCGCGAGGATCACGCGAAGCGACGGACGATTCTCGTACACCTCGATCACTTCATCGCGCAGCGCATCGCTGCCGAGCTCGAGCGCATGGTAACCGGCGAGTGAGGCGAGATACTCATCGGGCTCGCGTACCAAACGCGACATCGCTTGCGCGTAGGTCGCAGGAGGATTCGGCACCAGCTCTTGCGCGCGAAGTACACGTTCGGCCGGTCCGAGATCGTCGGCCGCGAGCAGCCACATCTCGCGGTTTTGGTCCTGTATTTTGCTGCCGCGATCGTGCGGAAGGGTGACCACGTCGAGCAGCTCGCCGGCGCTGGAGCGCACGCGGCGATCGTTCGAGGACAGCGCGAGATAGACGCTGCGGATGTCTTCGTGACGGTGCGCGATCTGCAGATAACGAAAAGCGCGTTCGAGCGCGTTCTTCTCTTTATCGAGCAACAAGCCGATCACCAGCTCGGAGCTGTCTTGGACGTCTTTGGGGAGATTGTTTTTGCCGGCTTCCAGCGGGACACGCAGCGAGAGGAAGTGGAACAGCTCCAAAAGATTGCGGTGGATGCCGGCGTCGATCGTCGCGCGATCGATCTTCACTTCGGGGTGTTCCGCGACCAGCCGTCCGAGCCCGCGCAAAAGTTTGTAGCGGACCGGGCCGCTCGGCTCGACCGAGACATATTTCATCAGGAAATCGGCGGCGCGCTGTGTGCCGAACCGCGAGATGGTGCGCGGGATGTGTAACCTGATCTTTGGATCAGTGGCGGTATCGGCGAACGCTTTTTCCAAAGCGTTGAACGCTTCATCGCCGAGCTCCACCAGCGCCATGCGGACGGCCGCACGTCCGTCGCGGATGGTGAGGCGATCGATCAGTGTGGGGATGAAGATCGGATCCTTGAGCGCAGCCATCGCGGAAGAGGCGCGTTGCACCAGCTCCGGATCTTTTCCCACGGCCATCTTCTGCACCATGCCGGAGTAGCGGCGATCACCGTGATCGCGGATCGCGTCGAGCAAGGCGAGCTTCGCTTGGCGCGCATTTTCGTCGGTCGCCGCCAAGAGCTCTCGGACACGCGGATATTCGAGCGGATCGCCGATGACCGATGCGTGCATCGTCGCAAACGTTGCGTGTGCGGCGACCGCGGGGCTTGGATCTTCGGTCGCGCTCTGCACGAGATCTTCGCGACCCTGCGCAACGAGCGCGCGCACCACCGCGACGCGGACCGACTCCGAGCCGTTGCTCATCAGACGTTCTGCGAGCGGGAGCCAATCCTCGCGGCGGCCCGAGGTCGACATGATCTCCAACGCGCGCACCAGGACGTCGTCGGACTCGTGATAGAGGATCAGCGCAGGAATCAGGCGCGAACGCTTGCGGTCCGCGAGCAGATCCATCGCAGCGATCACGCGCGAGGGGTCGCGGCTGGACAGCGATTCGAGCACCGCTTCCACCGAATCGAGATCGAGCTCGCCGGGCATGCTCTCGTCGGCGAAGAAACCTTTGCGCAGCGCTTGGCGGATGAGGTCCAGGTAAGGCGCGCGCACCGCCACGGCGGCAGCGAGCCAACAAAACACCAAGCCGAGCACGATCGCCGCGAGAAAACGCGGCGCAGTCCACCCGATCGCCGACAACAGGAAGATCAGTCCGGCGGTGACCGCAGACGACAGCCGCGGGACGACGCCGTCGATGAACGCCTTTGCACGATCGCGCGCTTCCGGAGGTACCGGCATCCACAACAGCTCGCTGCTGACGCGATGAAGCGAATGGCGAAGCGATCCATCCGCACCTTTGGTGAGCATCACCAGCGACAACACACCGCCGAAGAGCAACACGCCGAAAGAGCCCGCGAAGAGCAGAGTCGGCAGGATCATCGACGCCAAAAACACGCCTTGTTTGCGCACCAAACGTCCGGCGATGCCGACCTGCACCACCAGCGCGACCGCGTTGAGCACAGCGTAATACCGCGCGATCATCTCGCCGAGATCGCGGCCCTGCGCGTGCGACGCGGCGACCGATTTGAACAAGTAGTCGACCGCCAGCAGCGCACTGGTCGACAGAGCAGTCAGGATCGCGAGACGGAGCAGATACGGTTGTTCGCGGAGCTGCTGCATCACGCCGCCGAGATTCGTCAGCGGTACGCTGCCCGGGCTTGCGGGAACCGGAACACGCATCTCTTCGGTGCTCACCGTCGTCAGGACGATCGCGGTGAAGATGAAGAGCGCCGCGGAGATCAACAACAGTGAGGGAATGGAGATCTTCGACAACACCACGGCCGCGACCGACGCACCGACCACCGCGCCGAGCACGCCGCCGGAAGTGAGCGGCCCGAACAAACGTTTGCCTTGCGAGATGGAGAAGAGCTGGCCCGCGAACATCCAAAATTGGATGACCAGGACTGTGCCGATCAGGCCGCTCCACACATAGAGCCCGAAGACGACCGCGGGAGTTTGTTCTTGGAAGTGAAAGATCGTCGTGCCGTATGCGGCGACGAGCAGCGTGAAGACCAGTGCATTGCGACGGCCGAACGCGCGCACCAAACGTGCATTGAGGGAAGACGCGAGCAGCGTGATCACTGCGAGTAGTGCGTAGACGAAAGTGAGTCGATTCGCGGGCAGCTTGGTGAGGAAGAGCGCATCGCGCGCGGTCTCCATAATCGTGTGCGCCGCGATGAGGCCGAACAGTGTTAAGAAAGCTTGAGCGAGCGGGAGTCCTTCGCCCTCGCGCACATCGAGAAATCTCGAGATCCACGCGCGCATGTGTCGCCCGTGCGAACTATAGCGCAAAGCCGGCGCGCGTGAAGGAACCGCGACAGTTCTTCACGTCGTGTGCTAGCCTGTGCTCATGAGCCTGGTACGCATGGAGGGGAACGTCACTGTCGACTCCCAAGCCAAGCGCCTGCGCTATGGCGTGTTCATGTTCGCGATCGCCATGTTGATCGGTATCGTGATGGTGAAATCGGGCGTGGGGCCGGTTTATCGGGCGATGTTGCTGGTTCCGTTTTGGATCGCGGGGAACGGCTTTTTCTCCGCGCTCTACAAAACTTGAGGATTTATGTCCGCGCAAGGTTTGCGCGAAACTCATGATGGCGTGGAGAAGATCGCGGATCGCGCGGAGCTGATGGAGATCCGGCGCAAGGGTCGAGCTGCGCTCACCCTCAGCGTGATCGCGACGTTCGTCTCGACGGGCCCGTTTATCGCTGTTTGATCGTTTGAGCTCATGACGCTCGATCCACACGTTTGGTGAGGATGCGCAGCGCGATGCGGACGTCGGCGCCTTGGGCTTCGGGCGCGAGTGTTCTGCCTTCGTCGATCCGGGCGCGCGCGGCGTCGAGCTTTTTTTCGGCGACGTCGAGGACACCTTCGAGCACGCGGACGGCGGCGCGGATTTCGGGATCGGCGATCGCTTCGAGCCGCTCCCGCGCACGTCGAAACGACTCTTTCGCTTCAGGGATCGAGCCGGCGTCTGCGTGGAGCGCGCCGAAGACCGCGTGCGCAAATCCTTCGAACTTGCGCAGGCCGACCTCACTGCACACTTCGATCGACTTCTCGAGCGCATCTTTCGCTTCGGCGACGGCACCGATCTCGTAGGTGACCAATCCGAAGTACGCGAGGTCCATCCCTTCGTTGCGCCGATTGCCGACGGAGCGGTGCAGCGCGATCCCACGTTCGAGCTTGAGTCGCGCTTCCGCGAGCTGGCCGACTTGTTGATCGAGCAGCGCGATCGTCGTCAGCGCGTAACCTTCGTGGCGGCGGTCGTCGAGCGAACGGGTGATCTCCAAACCTTCGTTGAGCATCGCGCGTGCACGTTCGATGTCGTTTTGTTCGAGGCATACGTAGCCGATGCGGATCAAGGTGCGGCCTTCGAACAAACGTTGTTTGGTGGTGCGAAAGAGCGCCAGCGCAGCTTCGTAAGTCGCCCGTGATTTTTCGATCAAGCAGAACGCTTCCAGCTCGAGCTTGGCGAGCGCGAACAACGCTTCACCTTCGAGCTCCAGCGAACCGATCGAACGTGCGACGGCGAGCGCGCGTTCGATGTCCACCTTCGCTTCTTCCTGCGCCGTGACGCCGGCTTCGGTGCGCGCATGTTCACGCGCGAGCAAAGCGCGCACCAAAAGACGTTTGTCGTCGGCGCGTTCCGCGCAAGCGACGGCGGTCTCCATCAACTGCACGGCCACTTCGAGCGGGCCGCGCATCGCGAGCATGACTTCCAGTGCGAGCGCGGCACGTGCGGCGATGTCCGGTTCTTTCTGTTGCGCGCGCGTTTTGATCGCGGTGAGGTTGTCCATCTCCAGGCGCAACAGACGCAGGTACAAAAGTGCGCGCGAGCTCGACGAGCCTTGCGCCCATTTCTCCGCTTCGCGCAGGTAAAACGTGGTGTGGCGTGTTTCGGCCGCTTCGCGAAGACCGAGCTCGTCCAATTTTTCGGCTGCGTATTCGCGGATCGTTCCGTAGAGATTGAAGCGCATTTCGCCGGGAAAACCGGGCGCTTCGTCCGCACGCAAGAGCGACTTGTTGCGCAGCGCTTGAATGAGATCGAGCACCGAAGCCCAAGACGCTGTCAAAGAGATCACTTCTTCCGCGGCTTCCAGCGAAAAGCCGCCGGCGAAGACCGCTACCTGCGCGAGCGCATGTTGTTCGTCGCGTTCGAGCAGATTCCACGACCAGTCGATCGCGTTTCGCATGGTTCGATGTCGGGAAACGACGCTGCGGGTGCCGCCGCCGAGAACTTGAAACGTCGCCGATAGACGATCGAGCAACTTTTCGATCGACAACACTCCGACCCGTGCGGCGGCGAGCTCGATCGCCAGCGGGATCCCGTCCAGACGTTTCACGATCTCCGTGACCCACTGGCGTTCATTGCCGGTGAGCGTGAAGGTCGAGCGCGCAGCTTTGGCGCGGTTCTCGAACAACGCGATCCCTTCGGGGTCGGGGAGCGGTGAAAGTGCGTGATGTGCTTCGCCGGGCACGAGCAAGAGCTCGCGCGAAGTGACGAGAAAATACGCTTCCGGTGCGAGCTCGAGCCAACGGCCGATCGTGTCTTGGGCAAAAGACGCGACGTGCTCGAAGTTGTCGAGGATGAGCAACATGCGGCCGCGCGTGGCCATGGCGAGCCCGACACGTGCGACGCCGTCGGTGTTGAGCTCTCCGGCGAGCGGGAGATCGAGCGCTTCCGAAACCGCGCTGAGCACGCCTTCGAGCTCACTCGCTTCGGTGAGATCCGCGAACCACACGCCCCCGCCCGCGCGGCTGTAGTCGTCGACTTTGTTCGCGCCGAAACGTTTCGCGAGCCGCGTTTTGCCGGTGCCTCCTGCGCCGAAGATGGTCACTAGACGTGCGCCGCTTCCGTAGAGCTGATCGAGATCGAAGAGCGAGGCTTCGCGTCCGATGAAGGTGGTGACCTCGGGGAGCAGGTTCGTTTTGATCGTCGCCGGTGGAGGTGTTTCGGGCGGATTTTCGATCGTCAGCGCTGGAAGCTCCACCGACACGCTCGCTTCGAGCGGATTTTTTGCGCGTTTCAACAACGACGCTGCGCCGAGCTGTTCACCGCGCGCGATCGCTCCGAGAATCCACGCGGCGATCGCCGTCGACGAAGGGCGATCATTTTTGTCTTTCGCCAACAACACGCGATGCAGCGCCTGAAGATCGGCGGAAGGTGGATTCCCATCCGCGAGGTGAGCCGGAAGAAACGGCGCGGGCTCGACGAGTTGTTTCTGCATCACCTGCCGCATCTCTTGCGCCATGAACGGCGGCTCGCCGGTGAGCAATTCGTGTAGTACACAACCGAGTGAATACAGATCAGAGCGAAAGTCGACTTCACTGCCGATCGCTTGTTCCGGGCTCATATACAGCGGTGTTCCCAGCGCCGTTCCCGGTGCGGTCACCCGCGGTCCGCTGTCTTGTGCATCGAGAACTTTGGCGACGCCGAAATCGAGCACCTTCACGTGTTCGTCGCCGTCCGCGAGCATACACACCACGATGTTCGCGGGCTTGAGATCGCGGTGCACCACACCTTTTTGATGGGCTTCGACCAGCGCTTTCGCCACTTGCACCAAGAGTGTCGCCACGCGGCGTTCGGGCATACGTCCGTAGGCGAGCACCAGATCGCGCAGCGTCGGACCTTCGACGAAATCCATCGCCAAAAAAGGAAGCGCAGTTTTCGGATCGATCCCGAAGTCGACGATGCGCACGATGTTCGGATGATCGAGCGAAGCGACCGCGCGCGCCTCTTGATAGAAACGTTTCAACATATGCGCCGAGATCATCACTTCGCGGCGCAACACTTTCAGCGCGACGCGATTGCGCATACCGAGGCGGGTCGCGAGGAACACCGAACCCATGGACCCGGCCCCGATCTCCCGCTCCACGTGATAACGATCGGCGACCACTGATCCTTCGGACAGGGGCTGTCCGTGTGGCGTCAGCAGTTGAAGATCGACGGTGGGGACGCCGTCGGCCGGACACTCGGCGTCGGTCATGCGCCGATCGCACAGTGGACAATAACGCTGCATCGCGTCGGAGCGCGGATGTTAACAACATGTCGCGCTTTTCGGCAGTAGCGCCTCCTAGACGGCGCGATCGAGGGGCCTAGGCCAGAGAGTCAATGACAGTCGAGCACGTCGAAAGCCGCGTTTTTTCGGTCACCGTCTACTCCGAATCGGCGCACGTCACCCGGCGTGCCAAGATCACCCTCCCTCCCGGCGTCCACCGGTTGGCGATCGATCGCCTCCCCAGCTTCGTCGATCCCAGTGACACCCGTGTCCGCGCGAGGTCAGGACGTGTCCGCGCGGTCGAGTGGGATCGCGTGCCCGCGAAAAAAATCGAGCTGAGCGATGCCGCGGCGCTCGACGAAGCGATCTCTTTGTTGCGCGCAAAAGTTGAACACCTCGGCGCAGAGATGGGCGCGCTCGAGCTGGAAGTCGCATTGATCGACGCCGTTCAACCTGTACCAACGGCCAACGGTGCTCCACAACTGCGTCCCGACATCTTCCTCCAGGGTCTGGAGGTGGTGCGCAAACGACGCAGCGAGACGGTCTACGAGCTGAGAAAAAAACAGTACGAACGTTCCTGCGCCGAGGATGAGCTTCGCGAGCTCGCAGAGCGCCGTGCGAGATCGGGAAAAACTTCTGACGACGGCGGCGTCGCTACGGTTTTCGTGGTCACGCTGGAGACCAGCGGCGGGGATGTTCTCGTCGACGTCACCTACGATGCCGAGTGGGCCACCTGGCGGCCGTATTATCACCTGCGGATCGATCCTGTACTTCGGATCATCGAGTGCGCGCGTTTCGCCGACGTCTGGCAAGAGACGGGCGAAGACTGGAACCAAACACAGCTCTCGATCTCCACCGCACAACCCGAGCGTGGATTGCGGCTCCCGCAGGTGACGCCGTGGGTCCTCGGCTTGGCGAAAGCGTACGACGATGAGCTCGCCGCGCTGTACCGTCGCGAAGAGCTCGCGCGGCGGAGCGTGGTGCCCGTCGACTTCGATGATCGCGACGAATCCGATGAGCTCACCGCGTACAAAGAACAGTTCGACGAAGAAGGGATCTTCGCGAGCAAGACCTGCGCGGGCGTGGTGAAGCTGCGCCGCGCGGACGGAAGCACGTTCGTGCCGACGACGCCAGAGTCGGTCGACGCGTTCATGCAGGAGGAACGCCCGCGTTTTGCGAAGCCGCGCGCCGGTCCCCGAGCGACTCATCCCGACCGACAACTGTTTCGCAGCTTGGATCCGCCGGAGAGCTCCTCGGGTGGAATCGACTTCGTGCTCCAAGTCGCCGGTGAGACGAGCGCGTTGTCCGGAGTGGAACGGACTCGATTTTCGCTCGGCTCGGCGTCTTATCCGGCGCGCGTGGAATACGTGCTCCGTCCCGCGCTGCGCGAACACGCTTACGGGCGAGCGGTGGTCACGAACGGTGAAGATGTACCGCTGCTCGCGGGGCCGGCGGCGATCTTCGTCGAGGATTCTTATTTCGGCGACACCACGCTGGAGACGACTCCGGCGCGCGGAAAATGGGTGCTCGAGCTCGGTGCAGAGACCGGCGTCCGTGCGGTGCGGCGGGCGAAGACGGTGGTTCGCACGGAAGGTTTGATCGCGCGCGAAGACGTACACGCGGTGGAAGTGACGATCGAGATTCAAAACTACACCGGTGGTCTCGTGGAGATCGCGGTGGAAGATCAGATCCCGATTTCGCGCGACGCCAAGGTGTTCGTCCGTCTGACGCATACTGATCCAAAGGACATGAAGTACGACGAGCTCAGCGGCCTGGTGAGAATGAGGATCGCGCTCGACGCGGGCGCAAAACGCGCCGTTTCTTTTGTGTACGAAATCACGGTCCCGAAAGACTACGGGATCGAGCAGGTGTTGGCATGAGTGCGCTGATCGGGCGGGTAAAGTCGGTGCGCGTGTACATCGATCGGGCGGCGGTGACGCGCGTGCGCTCCGTGAAGTCGTCGGCGGAGCTGCGCGAGGTGGTGTTCGCTCCGGTGCCGGAGAACATCGAGATCGCTTCGTTGCGCGCGCGGGTCGTCGCCAGGAAAGCAGACGGCACCGAAACACGCGTGCGGGTGATCGGCGTAAGCTCCGTGTTGATCTATCGAGAGACGGTGAACGCGCGGCACGAAGAGGTCGCGCGCGCCATGGCGGACATCGACAGCCGCGTGTACGCGCTCGATGACGCGGAGGGCACCGAGACACATGTCACCGGTCTGCTCGAAACCTACGCGGCGGTGGCGACGGGCCAGCTCTCGCGCGAGTGGCTCGATCGCGCGCCGGCCTTCGATCGTTGGGGTGATGCCTTCGATCATCTGCGCAAAGCGACGGAGAAGCTCGCGGTGCGGCGGGCGATGCGCAAGCTCGAGCGCGCGAAGCTCTTCGAGCGGCGTGCGGATCTGCTCGAGGAAGAACATCGCTTCGGGCGTCGCGAGACGCTCGGTTATCGCATGAAAGTGGCGATCGAAAATGTTCCGGTGGACGCGGAGGACGTCGAGGTCGAGCTCACCTATGTCACGCGCGCGGCGCAGTGGATGCCGATCTACGATGCGCGATTTTTGGGCGAGCACGTGGAGCTGACCGCGATCGCTTTGGTGCGACAGAACACCGGAGAAGATTGGAACGGCGTCGAGCTGATCGCCACGACGGCGCGCCCGCCCTTGTCGGAACCTTTGCCGGAGCTGAAGCAGGTCGGTGTCCGCGGCCATCCGCGTGCGGAGCAGAAGATGATCGTCTCCACGCACACGCTCGATCCACGTTTGGCGGGCGCGAGCTCCGCGGCGGAGGCGGCGCCCGAAGTGGAGTTTGCCGCCTCGGGGGTGGTGAACGTTCCGAGCACGAATCGTCCGGTGCGTGCCGAGCTGTTTACGGCGGCGCTGCCCGCACGGTCGCGGCTGGAGGTCGCGCCGATGTCGCGTCCGGTGGCGATCTTGGTCGCGGACGTGGAGAACACTTCGGGACGCGTATTATTGCCGGGCAAAGTGAATGTTTTTCGCGGTGACGCCTACGCGGGAGAGGCCCAGCTCGGCTTCCTCCAAACGCACGAACGTTTTTTGCTTCCGCTCGGAACCGATGCCTCGGTGCGGATCCGCCGCGAAGTCGTGGAACATCCCGAGAAACACGCGACGCTGACCGGGACGATCACGCGTGCCTACACTTCGCGCACCACGCTGGAAAATCTCGGACCTGTACCTTTGGACATCGTGGTTCGCGACATGATTCCGGTCTCGCGTGCCGCCGAAGCGGTGGTGCGTGTTGCGGAGATCGACCGCGGCGCCGAGGTCGATCAACAGACCGGCGCCACGCGTCTTTCGGTGCGCCTGGCCGCGAAAGAACGGCGCGAAGTTCCGCTCGCATTCAGCATCAGCGCGCCGCGAGGCTTTCAAATCCAGGCCGGGCGATCTTTCTCCGGCACGCGGTGATCGTGGCGATCGCGTCGCAGGTGTGCTCGCGGTGTCCAGCGAAGTTTTCTCGGCGCGTGTCCTCGATGGTGGACCCGGGATCCCCGAGGCAGAAAAGGGCGCGCCCTGCATGGATTCGAGCTGTCGGCAGCTCAATTTGAGATCGGCGTAGCGTGATTGTTCTTGGCGTACCGATTGTCATGGGTCGGTCCGATCGCGCAGATTAGCCGCAGAAATGCGTCTTGCCCGAGTCTTATGTCTGCCGATGATTTTGGGCCTGCTCGCCGATGTTGCGCGCGCGCAGGTGACCATCTCTGATCCAAATTTCGTCGCTGAGAGTCTCCACACCGGCAACGGAATGATCTCGGTTGATTTTCATCCGACCACGGGCCGCATCTACGTCGCCGAGAAACAAGGGCGCATCCTCACGCTCGCGCCAAACGGAAGCGGCGGTTTCAACGCAGCGACCGAGTTTGCGGATCTGCGCGCTGCAGTCGTTCCGGATCAAGAGAGCGGCTTGCTCGGCTTGGTGCTCGATCCCGACTTCGTCAACAACCGACACATCTTCCTCTTCTACACGACGGGCAACGATCAGCGGGTCACCCGCATCACCGCCAACGCCAACTTCGATCAGATGACCGCAGGCTCGGAGACGGTGATCCTCTCGGGCTTTCCGCGCGGCGTCACGTTTCACAAAGCAGGCGACATTCAATTTCGACCCGGCGAGCCGGACAATCTCTACGTCGCGATCGGTGACGACAGCGCCGCGCAACGTGTGCAAAACGCGAACGAGTATCACGGCAAAATTCTGCGGATCAACAAGACGAACGGTGCTGGCCTTTTGGACAATCCCTTCCAAAACGGAAACACGAATGCGATCGAGTCGCGCGTGTGGGCGATCGGTTTGCGCAACCCGTTTCGTTTCGTTTTTCACCCGGCACAACCGCTGACCGACGTCATCTACCTCTCCGAGAACGGCAACAGCACCGATCGTTTTTCGTGGGTGCGGCGCGGCTCGAACGGCGCGTGGAGCCAGGCCGGCGACAACGGCGGCTTCTTGAATCCGCCGGATGCGAATCACAAAGTGATGGGGACCTCGCCGCCGTTTTTGGTGGGGATCGCCATCGCGCGCGGCGGTGCGTTCGCCGATCCCGCGAATCCGAACAGCGACGTCTTGTTGATCTCGAACGGCATGGCGCGAACCGTCTACCGCTACCGTTTGACCGGCGCGAATCTCGACACCGCAACAGCGATCGCTGCGGACGGCGGCGGGCCGTTCATCTCCAACGCAGCCGGCTTCGACATGGCATTCGGTCCCGACGGCTCGCTCTATATGACGACGACCAGCGTCAACGAGTCGCTGAACAACCAAGTGTTGCGCCGCATCAAGCTGATCGCGGGGTCACCTCCGGTCGCGCGCATCACCACCACGCCGAGCCCCGCGCGCGGAGATGCTCCGTTGACCGTACAATTTAACGACGGCTCGACCGACGCGGACGGACAGGTCGTCTCCTGGTCCTGGAATTTCGGCGACAACACGACGTCGACGCAGCGCAATCCTTCGCACACCTATCAGAACCCGGGCGTTTACACGGCGTCGCTGACCGTCACCGACGACTCCGGGTTGCCGAGCTCCACGAACGTGACGGTGACGGCCCAACACCTCACCGATCTCACCTTCACCGGAACGTTGTTCGACGGCCGTGATCTTTTGGGCAGTATGCTTCCGTTGGTCACGCAGCTCCGTCTTTATCGCGCGGATGGGACGACGCCGATCAGTTTCACCGGTGGTCTCGGCCCGCAACAGAACGGCATCTCCATTCCGGCCGGCGGCCTGATCAACACCACCATCTCCGTGCAGCTGACCGAAGCGGATCTCGTTGTCTCCGCGGGTGAAGCGGCGGCGCTCCGTCCCGCGTTTCACGGCTTCACCGTGCCAGTCGGCGCGAATTCACATACCGAAGCCTTGTCGTTTCATCTGTCGAACACTGCACTTCGCGGTCGCGTGCGCGATACACGCGGCACACCTGCCCAAGTGGACATCGGCATCTCGCGTATGGCGCAAGGACAGCTCTATGAATTCTCCGGCGCGCGCGACTATCTACCCGCGTCGAACATTCCAGCGACCGGCACGCGGCACCGCACCACGACGGACGCGTTCGGCTTCTATTATGTGCCGATTCGTACGGGTGACGGCGGGACTCGTTTTTATGCGGACATCGTCGCCGACACGAATCCAACGGTCTATTTGCCCGCCGCGTTCGACGTACAAGTGAACGCGACCGCCGCCACGATCGAGAACGTGACCGTCGGTTTACAGATGGGCGGAGCGTCCTGCGACGATGTCAGCGCGCAGCCGCCGACTCCGCAGATCGATTATATGAGCCAGATCCAACCGATCTGGGATCTGAGCTGCAACGGTTGCCATAACGCAGGTTCCGGCAACAACGGCGGGCTCAATCTACAAACGAACAGTTATACGAACCTCTTGTCGGCGACGAGCCTCGAGGTTCCGGGACGGCGATTGGTCGAGCCGGGCGATGCTTCACGGAGCTTCTTGTTCGAGAAGATCAACTGTTCGAGCCCGCAGGTCGGCACGCGGATGCGACCCGCAGATCCGATGCGCGCCGAAGAACAAGCGCTCGTCTTCCACTGGATCCAGCAGGGAGCGCTCGAGGTCCCGGACATCAACCCCCAACCGGACGCCGGTGTGCCACCGCAAGACTCGGGCGTTCCTCCGCATGATTCCGGGATAACTCCAGAAGACGACGGAAGCGTACCTGATCCTTCGGACAGTGGCGTGATCACCGACGGCGGGCACGACGCAGGTGCGAGTGTGCTGGTCGACGGCGCAGTCATTCCGATACCGGACGACTCGGGCCTACCGCGAAATCCAGATGCACGCGTTCGTGCAGAATTGCGCGGATCGTGCTCTTGCGAAGCGGCGCGTAATGTCCACTCGGACACCGCCGCATCGTTCGCGCTGATGATGCTCCTGGGTGCGGCCGCGCTCTCTCGTCGCAAACGTTAGTTTGTGAAATGCTCCGCCCGTGGGGTGGGCGGGTTGGACGATCGTCACCGCGTTGGTGTACGCGGCTTCCGGCAAGCTCGCCCTCCTGATGGCCATTTCGCCCGGTTATTCGACCGCGGTTTGGCCCGCGTCCGGTTTGGCGCTGGCGCTGGTTTTGGTTTCGAAATATCGGGCGCTGCCCGGCGTTTTTTTGGGCTCATTGGCGGTGGTTTTGCCCGAGCCGATCGCCGTGGGTGTCGCGGCCGGCGCAGCGCTCCAAGCATGGCTTGGTGCCTACCTGATCCAAAGGACAGTCGGCTATCCAAACAGTCTCGATGATGCGCGAGACATCAATCGTTTTCTTTTTCTCGGCGGGCCGCTCGCCTGTCTCGTCAGCGCGACGGCCGGGGTGTCGATGTTGTCGGCGACCTCGCTCATCCCCATCGAAGAGGTCGCGTTCAATTGGCTCACCTGGTGGGTCGGCGACACGATCGGCGTGTTGATCTTCGCTCCGCTCGGTCTCGCGTTTCTCGGCGAGCCGCGTGAAGCGTGGCGGCGGCGCCGGGCGAGGCTCGCTGTACCTTTGGCCATAGGTTTCGCGTTGGTGGTGTTCCTCTTTTGGCGTGCCAGCGCCTGGGAACAGGAACGCCTGCACACCGATTTTCAGCTCGAGGTGGCGCCGCTCGCCAATCGTTTGGAGACGACGCTCTCGCGTTATCGCGACGCGGCGGTCGCGGTGTCGAGCTTGTTCGATGCTTCGGAACACGTGACCGAAAAAGAGTTTGCGGCGTTTGCGCAGCGATCGCTCGCGGATCATCCGGGGCTGCTCTCGCTCTCGTTTTTGGGTTGGGTCGAGGATGCCGATCGCGCTGCGGTCGAAGGCGAATATTTTCCGATCACCGAGATCACGGCGACCGGATCGATCGCTTTGGCGCGCAAGCGGCCTTTTTATGCGCCCGTGCTTTACGCGGTCTCACGCAGCGTCGATCTGCGGCGCGCGCACGGGATCGATATGTTGTCGGAGGAGACGCGTAAAGAGGCGTTGGAGCGCGCACGAGAGCTGCGAAAACCGGCGATCTCGGGGCGTCTCGATTTTGTCGTCGATGCAGTCCGCCGCGCGGGTGCGGTGTTGGCGGTGCCGCTCTTCGACGATCACGCGGAAAAGATCGACGGCTACGCGCTCGCCTCGTTTCGCATCGAAGAGATCATGGAAGAGGCGTTCGCCGGATTCAATCACTCCAGCTTCGAGATCGAGCTCCTCGACCTCTCTCCGAGCGCCGAGAGACACGACCTCTACTTGCACAGACCGCGCGAGGAGACACGGTCTGCCGCGGCTTCGCGGTTCGACTTCGAACACCTGGTGCCTTTCGGAAATCGGAACTGGAAGCTGCACGTTTCGGCGACCAACGACTACGCGGAAGCGCACCGCAGCTGGAGTGCGTGGTTCGTGCTGGCGGGCGGGCTCTTCGTGGTTGGGATGCTCGGAGTGACCTTGTTGCTCGGTACTGGCAGGGAGATCAGGATCGCGGCGGCGGAAGCGAAGTATCGCGATCTCTACGAAAACTCACCGGACCTCTACGCTTCGATCGATCGAACGACGCTGGCCGTGCTCGATTGTAATCGCACCTTGGTCTTCACGCTCGGCTATGAGCGGAGCGAGATCATCGGACGGAGCATTCTCGAGTTTCACGAGCCCGCGAGCCAACCTCGCGTGGAGGCCTTGTTTCGCTCGTTGAGCACCGGCGAAAATTTGCGCGATACGGAGCTGACCTTGCTCAAGAAAGATCAGTCGCTGATCGAAGCGAGCCTGGCCGTGGCGGCGAATCGGTGCGTCTGGCGAGACATCACGGCACGCAAAGTTGCGGAGAAGGGCGAACGTTCCCTGTTGGCCGCGCTGCAGCAGTTGAACGAGCAGCTCGAAGCGCGTGTCGAGGCGCGAACGGCGGAGCTCTCCGGTGCGCTCCGCGAAAAAGAGGTGCTGATCAAAGAAGTGCACCACCGCGTGAAGAACAATCTGCAAGTGATCTCCAGCTTGTTGTCGCTTCAGGGACATCATCTGCCCGACGAAAAATCCCGGGACATGTTTCTCCAGAGCCAAGCGCGCGTGCACTCGATTGCGCTGGTCCACGAGAGCTTGTACGGCGCGCGCGATCTTTCACACGTCGACTTTCAGCACTATGCGGAAGCGCTGATTCAGAACCTGATGTACACGCATGATGCGTCGTCGAGACGTATCACTTTCAGCATCGACGCAGGTGGTGTGCGCCTTCCCGTCGATGAAGCGATCCCCTGTGGCTTGATCATGAATGAGCTGGTGATGAACTCGCTGAAACATGCATTTCCGCGCGGTCGTTCGGGAAAGATTTGGGCTTCTTTGGAGAACGTCCAGAATACGCGCGTCCGTTTTTCGGTGAGCGACGATGGCATCGGAATCGGGGAAAAAGACCTCGCCCAGTCGAGCTCGCTCGGGCTGGAGCTGGTCTATACTTTTGCAGAACAGCTTCGCGCGGAGGTGACGGTCGAGCGAGCTGCTGGAACTACGTTTCAATTCGAATTCGAAAGGGACGCGTGACTCAGGCGAAAAAAACGATCTTGGTGGTCGAAGACGAGCGCATCGTCGCGAAGGATCTCGCGCGGTTGTTGACCAGCTTCGGCTGGGAAGCGCGTCCACCCGTGGCCTCGGCGGAAGAGGCGCTGCGCTCAGCGACGGAACAATGTCCCGACCTGGTGTTGATGGACATCCGCATTCACGGGAAGCCGGATGGGATCGATACCGCCGCGTTGTTGCGCAAACGTTTCGATGTGCCGGTCGTCTTTTTGACTGCGCACTCCGATGAAGAAACGGTGGCGCGCGCGAAGAAGACCGAGCCGTTCGGTTATCTCTTGAAGCCGATAAAACCGGCAGAGCTGCGCAGCACGGTGGAGCTGGCGCTTTACCGGCACGAGATGGAGCGCCGCCTTCGACATCGCGAGCGCTGGTTTTCAACGACGCTGCGTTCGATCGCTGACGCGGTGATCGCCTCGGATACACACGGCAATGTGACGTTCATGAATCCGAACGCGGAGAGCATGACCGGATGGCGCTCCGAAGATGCTGCCGGGCGGCCGCTCTCGGAGGTCTTGCAGGTCGTCGCCGAACAAAAACACGGCGAGAAGGTTTTGGTCGGAAAACAGGGGACCAAACGGCCGATCGCCGAGAGCGCTGCGCCGATCTACGACGAGCTCGATCATTCCCTCGGCGCGGTGATGGTCTTTCGCGACGTCTCCGAGGAACGCAAGCTGCGCATTCAGCTCGAACGCGCGGACCGTCTTGCTTCGCTTGGAACGATGGCCGCGGGCGTGGCCCACGAAGTGAACAATCCGCTGGCGGTGATCGTGGCGAATCTCGCTTTCGTGAAGGAGTCGTTGGCTCGATTGCAGCTCGATCAACGAGATGCCGTCGATATGCGCGAATCACTCGAAGAAGCGACGCAAGCGGCGGGGCGGATCCGCGGCATCGTCACCGATCTTCGCGTCTTCACGCGCGGCTCGGCGGAGCGCGGGCGTTTCTGCGATTTGGAGAAGGCGATCGATGCCGCGATTCAGATCGCGGCGGACGATCTGTTGAAGTGTGCCGGCGTAAAAAAGATCGTCCCGAAGCTTCCACCGATCGATGCACCGGAGACGCGCGTGGTGCAGATCTTTACCAATCTCCTGATGAACGCGGCGCACGCCATCGAGTCCGGCCGCGCTTCAGAGAACGAGGTGCGCATTCGTGCATCGATGAAGAGCGTCGGTTGGGTCGAAGTGGAGATCAGCGACACCGGCTCGGGGATCGAGCCGCAAAAACTCCGGCGTATCTTCGATCCATTTTTTACGACGAAAGCACCGGGTGGAGGCATTGGGCTCGGCCTCTCGATTTGTCACGGCATCGCGCGTTCACTCGGCGGCGATATCGAGGTGGAGTCGGCCGTCGGGGAAGGCACGAAGTTCCGCGTCACTTTGCCGGTGAGCGTCGCACCGTTCGCCGAGCCGGAGGTCGAAGCTCCAGAACCTGATCCTTCGGCCAAGGTACGCGGGCGCATCTTGGTGGTCGACGACGAACCGTTGATCCGCCGCGCGATCGCCCGTGCTCTCGCCGAACATGAATTGATCGTGCCGCAGAGCGCGACCGACGCGCGTGAGCTCCTCAAACAAGGAGCACGTTTCGATTTGATCCTTTGTGATCTGATCATGCCGGACGTCACCGGGATCGAGCTGTACGAATGGCTGCTGGAAAAAGATCCGCTCCAGGCACGCCGCGTGGCGTTCATCTCGGGCGGCGCGCTCTCGAAAACGAGCGCCGACTTTCTCTCGTCCGTACCGAATCTGCTCATCGAGAAGCCGTTCACGCCGGTCGATCTCCGCCGAGTTGTTTCGGAGGCGCTCGCCGAACGCCACGTCTGACCCGGTCAGGTGACCTGCTCTGAAACAACATTGTCCGGAAGCGGCACAGCGCGTTCGAACGAGCCGACAATTGGTTTCGAGATACAGCGGGCCCGTTTGGTGCACAGCGGCGGGGCGTGTCAGGTGGAGGTGTAGAGCAGCCACGCGACGACGGCCAGCCCGACACCGAACGCCGCGAACAACACCAGGTAGAGCAGAGGCAACGAACGTTCCTCTTCCTCTCCGGCGTCCGCCGCTGTTTCGAGAGGAGCGGCCGCCCGTTCTTTGCTTTCGAGCTCCAGCCGAGCCGCACGTGCGCGCGCCCACTCCACGCGGTGAGTCGACCAATGGCCGGTCGCTTCCGGTGCCCGCGGCGCGGGTGTTTTTCCGAGAAGAAATTGTTCGAACGCTTCCCCGAGCTCGAACGCCGAGCCGAAACGGCGCGTGGGCTCTGCTTCGATCGCGCGGTGGATGATGGCGTGGAGCGTCTCGATCTGTTCGGCGCTCAAACCGAAACGATTGTCCGCGCGGACAGCGTCGCGAAAGAGCTTCGGCGGCATCACGCAGATCGCCATCAAAAGCGCGTGCGGGCTCTCAGCGTCCCACGGCATGATCGGCGCAAACGTGCGGAAGGCGACCACGCCGAGCGCAAAGATGTCGGTGGCCGGCGTCAGCGGCTGGCTCATCACTTGTTCGGGCGCCATATAGGACGGCGTGCCGCAGAGCTGTCCGGTCTGAGTGATCGAAAGATCAGCGAGCTTGGCGACGCCGAAATCGAGCAGCTTCACGCGACCGTCGCCGGTGAGAAAGATGTTCGACGGTTTGACGTCGCGGTGGATCACGCGTTGTTCGTGCGCGTGGTGCAGTGCGAGCGCGGTGCGGAGCAGGACTTGGATGCGCTCGTCGACGCTGAATTTAGGATCGTCGATCGCCGAAGTGAGATCGAAGCCGGACAACAGCTCCATAGCGATCCACGCGGCGTGTTTGCCGCGGCCGGCGCTGTGAACGGCGACGATGTCCGGGTGGTTCAAGTAACGGCCGATCTCCGCCTCGAGATCGAAACGTTTCTCGAGCGTAGGCGACTCGATGCCGGCGAGCGGAAGGACTTTGAGCGCAACGATGCGGTCGTCGGCGCGTTGTTGGGCGCGAAAGACGATCCCCATTCCGCCCCGACCGATCTCTTTCAAGACATCGAAGCCGGCCTGCGACAGCTCCTCGAGCGCGTGCGGCGAAAGCGGAGGCGGTTGAAAAAGAGTCGGCGGTGCAATCATCGCTCTTGCAGCTTCGTTTCGCACGTCCGTGTCGTTCGCCGGTCGGTCGGACATGAGAGTTTCGATTGTAGCGAAGCGCGGCCGGGGCTACGAGTGGCGCCGAGATGAGGCGGGCGCGATTCCTTCACCGGGCGGTGCTCAGCCATCTCTTCGTGGCGCTGCCGCCCGCGCTCTTGCTGGGGTTCTTGGTGGCCGATGCACACCGGCGGGCGTTGTTGGTGGAGACACACCATACGCAGATCGCCGTCGCTTCGCGTTTGCTCGATTCTTTTTCACAACGAATCGACGCGACCTTCACCTTCTTGGACACGGCGGAGCGCGTGCTCGATCGGAGCGAGATCCCCATCGAGGCGAGGCAAGAATTGTTGCGCGCTTTCGTCGCCGAGCGACCCCAGGCGGCGCTGGTGATCTATGGAAGTGATGGCCGTTTGGACACTGTCCTTTCGACCGGGATCGTTCCTCCGCTTCCACAGCTGCTCGACGCGGAGGTGAAGCGGCGCCTCGTCTCCGATGGCCGGGCCTTGGGTGAACCGCTGGTCGATCAAGGACGCGCGCGCATCGAGTTGTTCGTGGTTTGGATGCGTGAGGGCGAGGTGCTCGGATATCTCGGGACCACCGCGCCGCTCGTTGAGCTGTCCACCTTGGCTGCGGCGCAGGCGGTAGAGCTGATCGGTGAAGGCGGGGAGGTCGATCTGGTGGGACCGAATCAGATCTACTTTGCGTCGTCGGTTCCCGGCCGTTTGGGCAGTCGTGCGGGTGTCGGGACACCGTTCGTTTTGACGGAAGGAGACCCGCTCCTGGCCTTTGGTACAGGTGCCTCGCTGCGCTTCGAAACAACCGAGAAAGAAGCGCGACTCGCGGCGATCGCTTCTTCGGCGAAGCTGAGGGTGGCGGTTGCGGCCTCTCGGCCGGAGGCGGTGGCGCTGGCCTCGATCGCGGCGGTGAAGAAACGGGTGGTGCTCTTGTCTTTGTTCGCGGCCTTGGTCGCAGGTTTGGTGGCGCTGCTCTTGGCGCGGAGCATGACCAAGCCGATCCATGCGCTTGCAGCTTCCGTGCGCGCGTCGATGAAGACTCGCGTGAAAGCGGCGATCGAAGCGGCTGGGACACACGAGATCGAAGCGTTGGGCTCGGCGTTCAACGATCTGCTCGCCGAGGTCGGGCGGCAGAAAGACGCGACGCGCAGAGATTCTTTGGTCCAGCTGCGTCTTGCCCGGTACCTCTCGCCGGAGGTGTTGCGCGAGGTGCTGACCGAGGAACAAAAAGTTCGCTCCACGGCGCGCGAGGCCGACGTGTCGCTGGTTTATGCCGACCTGGTCGATGGTACAGGTCTGAACCGAGAGATCGAAAAAGTGAAGTTGGTGAGCATGCTCGGCGAATTTTTCGCGCTGGCATGTGCGGCGGTGGAGCGGCGCGGTGGTCGCGTCGATCGCTACACGGGTGACGCGGTGATCGGTGTGTTCCAAAAAGAACGCGCCGAAGACGCGGTGGCCGCTGCAAAAGATATCGTGCTCGATACGGCGAGGATCGCTGCGCGTTTTGGAGCGCCGATCTTCGCAGCGTCGTCCGGAATCGTCACGGGACGCGGTCTGCTCGGCACTTTGGGTGTCGAGGGGGAAGTCTCTGTGCTCGGCGCGTTGGTCGAAGAGGCCGCGCTGCTCCAAAAAGGTGCGAAACGGGGCGAGATCGTCGTCGATCGCCGGACGAAGGAAACGATCGGCGCGCGTGAGGAATGGCAGAGCGTAGCTGCGGTGGCCTCGGGGACAGTACCCGACATCTTCCGCGTGGCGGCAGAAAGAGATGATCGATGAAAGCGCTGTGGATGGGACTGTTGTTGTTGGCCGAGGGGAGCGCGTTTGCCGCCGCGATACCGGATGCGACGATCCGTTTCGAGTCCGGTTCGAGCAAGCTCGACAAAGCTTCAGAGAAGACGCTCGATGAATTGGGCCGCGCGTTTCGTGAGCGCGGCGTGGAGAAGTTGCTGCTCGTCGGGCACACCGACAAACAAGGCAAAGCAGCGGCGAATCGCACCTTGTCTTTGTCGCGGGCGAAAGCGGTGCGCGCGATCTTGGTGGCGCAAGGTATCCCGGAGAAGAGCATCACCGTCGAAGGTGCGGGCTCGACGCAGCTCCTCGATACGAGCGAATCCAAGGATGCGGACGCGCTGAACCGCCGTGTCGAGCTGTGGGCGGGCGCGGTCAAAGCCGGTGAAGACGTCGCCAAAGTGACCTGGATTCACCAGCGGGTCGAAGCGCGCAAAGCGATCACCGTCGATTGGTTCCCCGCGGAGCTGATGATGCCGCTGCGCCGCAAATCGGAGGTGCGCACGGTGGAAGACGGGGCCGGCGAGCTGACGTTCGCGGACACCAGCCGCCTCTACATCGGCGGCGAATCGCTGGTGATGATCTTCGATGACGCAGGCGCGACGAAGAAAACGAAAGCGCGCATCGCGGACGTGCGGCTCGAAGAAGGTGCGGTGTTCGCGCGACTCGCAGAAAAAGAGAGACGCGCGCTGGGTATTACTTCGCCGGCCGCGGAACACAACGTGAACACCAAGAGCGCGCGGCTCGGTTACGGAAAAAAGAAACGCGCCAGCACGATCGCGGTCTATGAAGGCAAGGCGGAGGTCATTGCGAAGGGCCAGACGGTCGCGGTGAAGGAAGGTTATGGAACGCGCACCAAAGTTGGTGAACCGCCCGAGCCACCGACGCCGCTTCCGCCTCCCCCGGATTGGCGTACCGGCGATGTATTGATCGCCGTGGGAACCAGCTCGGTTTCGTTTGCGTGGCTCAACAAAGCGGAGACCGCTTCGGTGGCGATCGAGGTGGCCGCGCTCGACGATACAAACTTCGAGCGCCCGCTGAAGACCTGGACCGTGGGTGGTGACACGGTGGTCATCAAAGGTCCGCCGGTCGGTGCCTATCGCGTGCGCCTTTCGAGCATGGACAAACGTGGGCTGGTCGGAAGACCAGGTGAGCCGCGTTCGCTGATCGTCATGGCGAACGCCATCGATGACGACGGTTCGAAGGTGATGTCGAAGAACGGAAAGATCTCGCTCGCCAAAACGGGCGGCCTGCGTTTCGTCGCTCCGCGCGGGATCGCCGTGCTCGCGTCGGCGGACGGCAGCGCCGGAAGCAGCGAACATGTGGTGTTGGCGACCGAAACCGATCACGCGGTCGAGCTGTCCTTCAGGACAGAGAATGGTCTCGGCCTCGGCCGCGCACGTGTTCCGGTGACCATCGGTGCTCCAGAGATCGTGCTGCAATCGGTGAGAGCGGGCTCGTTCCGCCAATGGGCCACGACCGAAGTCCGCTTCCGCGTGGAGACCAAAGACGGCGCACCGGTCAGCGGGCTCCGATTCTTCGGCTACTATGACGGCGGGGCTTCTGCACCCGAACAACTCTCCTTGAGCGGCGGCAAAACGCGCTTGCGTCTCTCGAGCGGCGCCAAAGAGCCGAACGGAATTGCCGGTGCTGCGGTCGAGCTCGAGCCTGGCCAATACGTCTATCACCACGACGAAGTGCAGACACTTTCGGATCGCGAAGAGGTGGTCACGCTCTACGACTCGCGTTCGCGTTTCCTCAGCGGTGTTCGTTTCCCGGTCCAGGGAAAGAAAGTCGCGGCGCTGGAGGAAGAGCTCCGTCCGGATTGGGTCGAGCTGTTCGCGCAGGCACGTGGCGGCATCGAGATTCAGCGGCCAGGCGGGATCCGTCCGATCTTGGGCGTGGACCTGGGAGCCGACTTCACCCTCTCGGGACCGGTTCATCTTGACCTGTCCATTGGTACAGGTTGGGTGCGGCGTGAAGCGGGGCCGAAAGGTGCTGACGTCAACGCACACGTGGTGCCGTTCGAGCTGCGGTTGGCGCTCGCCTATCGCGGTGAACATTTCGGCGCCTATGCGGGAGGCCTCGCGGGTGTCGGCTTCGTACGTCTGATCGACGCGCCGGCGATGAGCGACAACCAATGGTTTCAAACACGCGCCGGAGGTTTGCTCGGGCTCGCCTATCGATTTGGGGTTCCGTCGCTGTTCGTCGAAGGACAGTGGACGGAATCGGGTGTGAAACGGACGGGGGACGGACTGGGCAGTGGACCGGCCGTATTCGCAGGCATTCGCCTGTCATCTGCGCCCTAAGCGGCGCGGCATTCAAGGAGGTTGGTTTTGGATCGTCGAATCACATTGCTCGCGGTGGTCGCGTTTGTGTTCAGCGCGGCGACGGCAGAAGCACAAAAAGGTGACGGCAAAGTCACGCAGCTCGTTCCGGATGATCTCAAGGGTCCGAGCAAACGACAAGAAGGTTGGGACGGCACGCTGAGTATCGCCGCGAACTTGTCGATTGCACAAAATAGAAAAGTCGTCGGTCAGCTCGATGGCACGTCTTTCGTCGCCGGTGGCGCGCTGGTGGGCACGCTCGAATATCACATGGGCTCACACGAGCTGATGAACGTCTTGAGTATTACCGAGTCGTACGCGAAGACGCCGGCGCTCGATCCATTGGTGAAGACGAACGACGTCGCTCGCCTGGAGAGTATCTACAGTTATTATCTCACCGATTGGGTGGGCACTTTCGGACGTCTCTCGTTTGAAACGTCGATCTTTCGTGCGAACGACTATCGCGCCGAAGCGGTCGATTTCGCGATCCTTCGCCAAGACGGAACGACGGAGCTCCGTTCCTCACAAACGTCACTGCGGCTGTCGGGCGCGTTCAAACCGTTCACCATGACTCAGTCGGTCGGTATGGTCGCGAAACCTGTCGACAAGGAACAGTTCGCCATGACCGCACGTCTCGGTATCGGTGGTCGGGAAACGCTCGCCAAAGGTGTGTTGGTGAATAGTGATGATAATGCAACGGCCGTGGTGGAGATGACGGAAACGGACGATGTCGTGCAAGCCGGTCTCGAGTTTGCGCTCGGTTTTGCCGGAAAATTCCCGGAGGAACGCGTCAGCTACGGTCTCGATGCAGGTGTGCTCTTTCCTCTGTTGAACAACGATGATCAGGATCGTTCTGCGGTCGACTTGATGCGTATCGGGGTCACCGGTGCAGTCACCTTCAGCACCTTCGATTGGTTGAGCTTGGTCTACCAACTTCGTATCTTGAGCGACCCGCAGCTCACTGAAGAAGTGCAGGTCCAAAACAACATCTTGTTCAGTTTGAAATACGACTTGATCCAAGCGGACAAGCCGCCGGAAGAGGCGCCGCCTCCGAGCCCCGAGCTGCAAAAAGCGCTCGATGAAGCGAAGGAAGCGAACGACCGCGCGATCGCCGCGGAGGAACGCGCCAAAGCAGCCGAGGAGAAGGCGAAGGCCCTGGAGCAGTCACAGCCTTCAACGACGCCTCCAAGTGAAGCTCCGCCGAGTGAAACCGGCGACACGCCGGATCCGGAGTGAGCGGATGAGCGAAGGTGATCGAGAGCTCGAAGACGCGGACGAGGTCACTGTTTCGGTGCTCGAAGGGAGACCGTTTTTGCGCGAGGGAAACTTCGCGCACGAGCGGCATCCGGAGATCGAAGGTTATCGAGTAGTCGCACGTGTCTCCGAGAGTCGCGCGACGAACGTGTATCTCGCGTATCGAAGAGAGCGCGTGGGCAATGCGCGTCGCGTGGTGTTGAAGTGGGTGCCGAAAAATCGGCCCTCCTACGTCGATGATCGCGTGCGTTTGCTCGATGAAGCGCTGGCGATGTCGTTCCTCGATCACCCGAACATCGCTCGTCTGGTCGAAGCGGGTGAGATCAATGAGGGCTCTCTGCTCGCGGTCGAATATGTCGAAGGCGTCGATCTGCGGCGCTCGATGACGTCTTTGATCGCGCGCGGAGAGCGCCTTCCGGTCGAGCTTTGTGTGCACGTGATCCTCGAGGTTTTGCGGGGCCTCGATCATGTGCACCAAGCGACGACGCCGAACGGCGAACCGCTCGGGATCGTCCATCGCGATGCAACCCCGTCGAACGTGTTGATCTCGACGAGCGGTCACGTGGTGCTGGCGGACTTCGGCATCGTGCGGATGCGCGGGCGCCTACAGGATCCGACGGCGCCCGGAATGGTGAAGGGCAAGTTTCGTTATCTCGCGCCGGAGCTGGTGAAGAACGGTGCGATCACGCAGCGCGTGGATTTGTACAGTACCGGAGTGATGTTGTTCGAGCTGCTGACGGGAAATTTTTGGGCGCAAGGTCCGACCTCGGTGCAAGTGATGAAACGGATCGTCGACGAAGGATTGCCGCTGGAAACGCTGGCGCAGATCGGTGCGCCGAGTGAGCTCTGTGGTGTGGTGGCGCTGGCGACGGAAAAAGAGCCGTCGCGCCGCTTTTCTTCGGCGAAAGAGATGATGTCGGCGATGGAGTCGTGGATGATTCAACGCGGCGCGTACGTGAGCCCGTCGATCCTCGCGGGGCACTTCGCTTCGCGCGGATTGTTTGGGTGAGTACCAAATGAGCGAGCTCAATCACGACGTCGACGCCGGAATGGTCCTGCTCATCTCCAGCGATCTGGAGGCGATCGGACGTTATCGTGCGTTGCTCGGGCCCGAAGGTTACGAAGTGAGCTCGGCGTCGTCGATCGATGCGGCGCGCGAAGTCCTGGCGCAGTCGCACGGATATGCGGATCTGATGCTCTTCGATTTCTCGATCGCCTCCGGCGAACGTGCGGAGCAATTTTTGGCGGAGACGCGCCGCGCATTTCCGCAGATCCCGGTCGCGGTGGTCACGGCGAGCAAGAGCTTGGAACACGCGATCTTCGCGCTGCGCCAGGGTGTGTTCGAGTATCTGCTCGAGCCGATCGTGCCCGAAGAAATGTTGATCGCCGTGCGCAACGGAGTGGAACGCGCGCAGATGTCTCGCGAGCTTTCGGTGCGGCGTGCGCTCGATCCTTCGTTGCTCGGCTCGATCGAAGACGGTGTGTTTGCGTCGCCGGCGATGCGCAACATCGCGGGTGTCGTCGAACAAGTGAAAGACAGCTCGGTGCCGGTGATGATCCTCGGTGAAACCGGGACCGGCAAAGAAGTCGTCGCGCGTTTGTTGCACAAGAGCGGCAAACGAAAAGATGCGCCGTTCATCGGCGTCAATTGTGCGTCGCTTCCACGGGAGCTCGCCGAGAGTGAGCTGTTCGGTTACGAAAAAGGGGCGTTTACCGGTGCGCAGGAGAAGAAGACCGGTCGCTTCGAAGAGGCGGACGGCGGGACGATCTTCTTAGACGAAGTCGGTGAGCTCGATCCCGCGATTCAGGCGAAACTATTGCGCGTATTGCAGGAGAACGAGGTGACGCCGATCGGCGGCAAACCTCGGCAGATCAAGACGCGCGTCTTGGTCGCCACGAACCGAGATCTCGCCGACGACGTGCGCCAAGGACGTTTTCGTGCGGATCTGTTCTATCGATTGAACGTGATCACCATGCGTTTGCCTCCGCTGCGCGATCGCAAAGAAGAGATCCCTATTTTAGCGGTACATCTCTTGGAGCGTTTCGTGTTGCGCGACGGTATTCCGCCGAAGACTTTGGCGGTCGATGCGATCGCCTTGTTGCAGGCGCAGCCGTGGGCTGGAAACGTGCGCGAGCTGGAGAGCACGTTGAAGCGAAGTGCGTTGCTGACGCGCGGCCGCGTGATCGGTGCGCAAGATCTGGTGCTGGCGACCTCGCAAGAGTCGCCGTCGAAAGCACCCTCGGGGCCCGCGCGACCTGCAACGGGGCCGGTCGCACAACCGATCTTTCCCGAAGGTGAATCGGTGCGGCGCCTCTCCGAATACGAACGTGAGCTGATGATGCGCGCGCTCGCCGAGACGCGGGGCAACGTCTCCGCGGCAGCCCGCCGCCTCGGCATCGGGCGCTCCACGTTTTACCGGCGAGCAGAGCGCTACAACTTACCGATCTAGGACGGCTCGCGCGCTTCTTCGTAGATCGCGTCGACGTCGAGGCGACATCCGATCGCGGGCAGCTCCGCAGTTTGATTGGAGACGAACAACGCACGCGCCCAAGGGGCATCGGGACGGCGGGTCCATACTTCGAGCTCACGGCGTTCATGTGCGGCGAGCACGATCGATTGAAGCGACGGAATTCGCATGTAGTGTTCGAGCTTCTCACCGCGGTCATACGCTTGGGTGCTCGGACTGAGCACTTCGACGATGACGATTGGATTGATAATCGTGCGTGTGTTCTCGGGATCGCGCTCCCAAACACCGCAGACGACGGTGATGTCGGGATAGGTTGCGAGCCCAGTCTCGAGCACGCGGATGCGCAGGTCGCTCGAATGTACGCGGCAAGTCCCGCCGCGCAATTGGTTCGCAAGCTGCGTCGCGATGCTCACGGTGAGCGCAGAGTGTTCGGGAGAGCCTCCCGCCATCGCGTAGATTTGGCCGTCCAGGTACTCGTGTTTCGCGTTCGTCGTTTCTTCGTGAGCGAGGTAGTCCGCGAAGGTGTAGCTCACCGAATGCCCGCGCGCGACCACGAACGCGAAGGTCGCATGTTTCGCCGCGACCCGACAAGCGCCCGATCTTGCGGTAGGTTTTTAGCCGGAGAACTTTTCACGACCGGGCTCGTTTCATTGGAGCATGTACGCTCTTTCGCTTGCGCTGGCGCTCGCCGCGGCTACTCCCGAAGCTCCCACCAAAGTTCGCGTCGAGGCCGAAAGCGGCCAAGAGCTCGCCGTGCTCACGCCGCCGGCCAAAGGCAAAACCGGCGATCGCTTGATGTACACGACGTACTTTTACACCGCAGCCGAAGCGGTCATCCACGGTTACGAAGCGAACACCAACGTACGCATCGTGTCGCTCTCCGATCGCGGCACGGTCTACTCGGGTGTGGTCGGCGCCGGCGAAGTGAAGTTGGTCCCCACGGGCGCGGGAGTGTTTGGATTCCTCACCGACAAAAAAGCTTCGGTCTTGGTGGGTACGCCGTCGAGCTGCACTGCAGTCGGCTACTTCGTGAAGAACCAAGACGGCTCTTTCAAAGCGAATCAATTCTACGCGCAGTTGCCGTCGTCTGTTTCCGCGGCGGGAGCGCGCTTGATCGTTTGGGCATATGAAGATGTACAAGTCTCCATCTTCGATCGCACCGGCGACAAAGATCTCTTCCGCGGAAAGATCGCCGCCGGCAAATTCCACACTTTCGACAACGTTGCGCTCGGCGCGCTCTCGAGCCATGTGCTCGACATCCGCGCCGACAAACCGGCGATCACCGTGCAGGTCTATTACGACGAAGGATTCGTGGTGCCCGGCAAAGAAGGCCGCGCTTCGGGCCGCACCTTCTATACTTACGTCGGCGACATCACCGAAGGCGTGAACGATCTCCAGCTCATCTCCTATCACTCGGACGCCAAAGTGCTCGTCGAAGACATCGAGAGCGGCGAGCCGATTTGGTCGGGCATGGTGAAACGCGGCGGCATCCACGCGATCACGCTCTCCAAACGTTATGTGCGCGTGACTGCGGATCGCGAGATCTCCGTCGGCGTCGGCCCCTTCATCCACTACGGCGCGGGTTACGCAGAACATCACTTTTCGATGGGCGCCGAAGGCACGGGGATCGAGAACGACTTCTTGGTGACCACACCCGGCGAGCTGTGGATCTTCTCCTACTTCAAAGATGTACAAGTGACGGTGAAGAACGCGCAGACCGGCAAAGACGTATGGAGCGGTGTCCTGTCTTCCGGACAGGTCCAAGGTCTGACTCCGGGCTTCGGCATGTTCAGTGTGAAGAGCTCAAAAGGGATCAGCGTCATGGGCGGAAGCTCCTCCTGCGGCGGCGAATATTCTCCGGCGGCGGGTATGTTCGCAGTCGACGAGACCCTGTTCAAAGTGGTGCGCGAGATCCGCGAAGAACGCCGCGAACAAGCCGCCTCCCAAGGCCGCGTCCTCAGCGAAGCCGAAGCCAATGCGCCGCTGTCACCGGCCGAGCTGAAACGTGCAGCGAAAAGCGTGTCCGGCGCAACTGGCCGCAAGGACATGAGCGACGAAGAGATTCAACAACGCGTCGAAGACATGGTCGTGTACTAAGCCTGAGGTCGCCTCTCCGCAGCGCATTCTCTAAGCCCGGATTAGGGCCGGCACAAACCGTTCATGTTGCACTTCTGGCCCTCCGATCCACTTGGACACTCTGACGGTGCAGTGCAGGCGAAGGTGCAGACGGTGCCGAGCATGTTGAAGTTTCGGCAGATCATGCCGGTCATACACGCTTCATCAGCGGTACACTCTGCGCCGAAGGCCAGCGTCCCTTGCGAGCCGTCGAGCTCCGTCATTCCCGCATCGGTTTCGCCCGGAGGATCGTTCTCTGATCCACAAGCAGACACCAAGAGGAGCAATACAAAGAGCAGCCGCTTCATGGCTGAACTTTGCAGGCGGAGTACCAAAAGATCGAGATCGCAGCGGTATTTGTGGGCGAGACCGGTGCAACAGCTCGGCGCGTACGCTGTCGTAAAATTGTAACCACGACATGAAGGTCATGGTGAGAGCGCGCACCGCCGCTGAAAATTGCGCGAGGATGATTCCGTCCGCGCGGGGACCGGTGCGAAGCTCAGCCCGATGCGCGCGAGCTCCGCTCTACGCTGCATGTTGTTCATCCTTTTGTTCCCGGGATGCACCGCGCAGCGCTACGTCGCTCCATCTTTGATGGACGTCGCCGAAACCGCTCCGGCCGACCTGACCCACGTCGCCATCAGGTTACAAAAATTCGACATCACCAATCAGAGCGAGACCGACTACCGGGGCAACGACAAACGCGAAGAGATGGAACGCGCCTTCATCGGCCGCCTGCAAAAGGCTGCCAGCATCGGGCTGTACACCACGAATCGCATGCAGATCACGCCGCCGAAGGAGCTGGACGACGTTCGGCTCTACGTGTCGCTCAGCGTGGAAGAGACGGCGGATCGCACCATCGTCTTCGACGGTTTGTTCTTCTATCCCTTTCTTGGCACGTTGCCGTTGACACCGCAGTGGGGTGAGGCGATCGCCATTGGAAAGATCGAGCTGTCGCGCAACGGACGACCGCTCGAGCCGATCCTGGTGCGGATCAGCGCGCCTTACAGCATCCTCTTTTATTCTTGGTACCGCACCGGTCCGATCGAAGAAGCGTTCGCCCGCGCGCACCAGAAGCTCTATGACGAGTTGTTCGCGCGGCTGATACCGAAGATCGGTGAACGAATCTACGAAGAGGAACCTGTCCTGGTGGCCACCACGACGGCGGCCACTTCCACCGCTGCGGAGCTGATCTTGGCGAGCGCCGGCGTCACGCCTTTGCCCAAGATAAAAAAACAAACGTCCGCGCTCTCCGCGCTTCCGGCGTTGATGGCTTCGATCCCAGCGAACATCATTTTGCCGCCCGACGAAGTCGGAGTGATCTTTAGGCCAGTACACCGCGAATCCGAACCCGGATGGTTGTCGCAATATCTCGGCGCGCTGGGCGGCATCGAAGCGAGCATGACCGGCGGCAAAGCGAACGTGCAGTCGCGCGCGACAACGGCCGGCGGCGCTCGCGAAACGGTGGGCACCGGCCAAGCGGTCTCCAGCGGATACCGGCTCTCTTTGTTCAAGCCGCCGTCGGTGACCGGGTTCTTTTTCCCGCCCCTGGTCGGCTTTCTCCAACAGACGATCACCATCAGCGGATTTCGCGACGACGTTCCGCTGTTCACGCCGGAAGGCTCGAGCTCCATCCCGGCCGTGGTCTCCGATCCCACCACCGGCGGGCGCGTCGATCTCGGTGAGCCGATCTCTTATCGATTGAAGCTCCGCTCGGGACACATCGGGCAGGGCGCCGGCCTCAACTTGGTGATCGGCAACGACGACGTGCAGCTCTTCTCCACCTTGAGCGCCGGGCTCAACGTGTTCGAGGTGCGCCACTCCGACGTGCAGTTTTTCCGCACCCGCGTCAAAGGGATGAGCGTCGCGGCGTTCCAGTCGGGCAACTTCAGCGCGCAGCTCGGCTTGGCGATCCCTGATTGGCACGTGGCCATCCGCGCAGCGGGACAGCTCGAATGGTACGCGTCGTTCCGTTATCCGGAGGACGTCGAGTTCCAAGCGCGCTCGGTGTTCAACTCGGCAAAACAAATTTATGAACGCGAACGTGTTCTCGTCACCGGCGCGAGCCTGACGACGATCGACTGGCAACTGTCGGTCGTGGCGTTATTCTAGGAGGACGCGCGTGATGAAGAAGTTGCTCCCGCTGATCCTGGTGATGGTCTCTTGCGCGGACGGTGGTATCGAACCGACGGGGCGCATCGCTTCGATGTTGATCACCAACAAGAGCCAATATGCGCTGGTCGATCTGCGCATGCACGTCGCGGAGAGTTACGCGACGTCGGCGAACGTCTTGAGTGAACCGATGGACCTCAATGACGAGCTCCTGTTCTATGGTACAGGATCGGTGAACTTCACTTTCATGCGCGAAAAATACGCCATGGGCCCGATCCTGGCGTTCACCACCGCCGAACCGGTGGCGATGACGCGGAACCAGGCGTTCGACATGATCCTCTTCGACGAGTCGTTTCGTGTGGAGACCGGGACCTATGTCCGGCCGGACAGGTACGACGGTTTGATCGTCGGCGATCCGGGTCCCGCCTGCGAGTGGTTACCGCCGGCGGAGACGAGCACAACCTGCAAGGAACGCAACCCATAACAACGACGTTTCACCTTCGACCGAGCGACAGGAGGAGACCGCTTCGCGCGCGGCGATCGGATCCATCACCGGTGACGTTTCTTCGGGCGGCAAAGAGAAGATCCCTGTCGGGCCCGCGAAGCTGACGCCGTAGATGGTGGGATCGGTGCCGTCGGACAAGTTGGGCGCGACCTCGTTTTGAACGCCCGGAAAACCGTTGGACAGATCGATGCCCAGCGGCCTTTCGGGGACACCTTGAAAGATCTCGCGGCCGACATAGAGCGTTTGGTTGCGACCGTCGAAGAAGAGGCCGCAGTCGCTGAAGCTCATGCGATCGATGATGATTTCGCCGAGCGTGGTGTACGGCGGAGCTGCGGAGAAGACGCGGACGATGCCGTGCGCCGGAATATAGAAAACGCGGCGGCCCGCTTCGTCGAAAGCCAAGCTCCCGCCGGTGTTGTTCGAGCTCCTCGCGATGTGGCCCGTCGCGCTCGCAGCGCCGAAGGAACCTCCCGTCGGGTAGATTCCGGAGTAGTCGATGGCCAAGACGGGGCCACCGTCGACACCTGTCATAAAGACCAGGGAGCCGCCGGTGTCGACAGCGATGGCGTCGCTGGCGGCGCTACCGAGCTGGACCTTCAGCGGATCCGGCTTCGGCTCCGGAGCGAGGCCGGGCGGGGTGAGCGTACTGAGCTTTTGGCCATAGTTGTTGCTGGCGATGGAGATCGCCGCCAGCTCTGCTTTCGGGCCGTCGAAGACGAACAACACGCGCCGGAGAGCATCGACTTCCAAAGTGATCGAGCCGCTGGTCTGGACGTCGAGCGTTTTGTCGTCGAGAACTTCCAGGGTGCGTGCATCGTGCGCGAAAATCGGCGCGCCAACGCGGCAACAACGGCTTCCGTAGAGCACGCCCCGCACCGGATCGACCGCCAGCGCTCCGCTGACGTAGGTCTGTTCCGCGGTCTTCAACGAGCGGTAGGGCGGAGTGAGCGAACGCGCGGAGAGACGCCCGCGGGGGATGGGAATCTCGCCCATGGTGTTCGGATCGTGAAAGTCCGCCATGTAGAAGACAGAGAGCGGATCGACCGCACCTTCCTGCGCAACGAGCGCCAAGAGCAGCGCGAGCGCGGCGTTCATCCGAGCGTGTCGAGATCGATCGATTCGTCAGCGGTGGCAGTTTGGGATTGTGTTTGTGAAGGGAGGCCTTCGTCGATGCGACGCATCCCTTCGAGCAACAAACCCATGACGCTGATGTCGATCGTATCGGTGTGGGGAACCTGTTTTTTGTCGAGCCAGAAATCGCCTTTTTGCCAGCGCAGCGCTTCGTAGACGGCACTTTCGCCGCGCAAGTCGCCGAGCTCCGCTTCGAAGATGCGCCCCGAGCTGAAGCCGATGCGCATTTTGCTGCCGCGGTAATCGTCGACGATCAAAGTGCCGGAGCGATTCGAATCGGCGAGCACTTGCAGCACCGTCGGCAAGCTCATCTCTTGGAGCTTGCCGCTGAACGGCTTCGCGCCTTCTTTCACCAAGAGGACGTTGGTGGACATCAAACGGCCCGCGAGCAGCCGCGTGAAGGCGCTCGCCAGATATGCGTTTTCGCGTAACAGGCGGTCGAACGCTTCTTTGGGCAGCGATAAGAGCGTGACCGGCGCGACGCTGACGACGGTCGCGGCCGAAAGAGCACCTGTCAAAAGGGACATCTCGCCGAAACAATCGCGCGGCTTGAGGCGCGTGATCACCGAAGACACTTCTTGGTCCGCGTAATCGACGACCTCGAGCGCTCCGCTGTGCACGATGTAAAACGCGCGGCCGAGTGTTCCTTTTTCGACGACCACCTGACCTTGGCTGAAGGTTTCGATCCTGATCTCTTGGGCAAGTCGCCCGAGGACGCTCGCCGGCAAGGCGCGAAACACCGGGACCGTGCGCAGCGCCGCCACCGCTTGTCCGAGATCGTTCGTCAGGTTCCCGATCATCGGTGCGGCGTCGCTTTTTTCGTCGAGCTCCATCACTTCGAAGACGACCGGATTCACCGAGCGCGGACAGAGAAATTGTCCGGGCATCAGCTGGAGCGAGCTTCCGCACTCCCAGGCGCGTTTTTCTTCGATGAACTTGGCGATCGCCAGCGCGCAGATGTCGGTCGAGGCGGCGCGATCGACGCTGGGAAGCGTGAGGACCATCTGATCGCCGCTGCGAAACAGCGGACACTCGATCTCCTCGCGGACGCGCAGCACGATCTTGCGGTCAGACATTCATCAAACCTCGAGCAGGAGGCGCGCCGGATTCTCGATGCCCTCCTTGATGCGAACCAAGAAGCTGACAGCCTCGCGACCGTCGACGATACGGTGATCGTAGGTCAGCGCGAGGTACATCATCGGCGCGATCACCACGACACCTTTACGGGCCACGGGGCGCTCTTGGATCGCATGCATGCCGAGAATTCCGCTCTGCGGCGGGTTGACGATCGGCGTCGACATCATGCTGCCGTAAATGCCGCCGTTGCTGATGGTGAAGGTGCCGCCTTGGAGCTCATCGACCTTCAACCGGCCCGTCTTCGCGCGTTCGCCGTAGTCGGCGATCGTCTTCTCCAGCTCCGCGAAGCTCTTTTTCTCCGCGTTGCGAATGATCGGCACCACCAGACCTTTACCGCCGCCGACGGCGACGCCGACGTCGAAGAAGTTTCGCTCGATGATGCTCTCGCCGCGGATCTCGGAGTTGATCGCCGGGAAGGTGCGCAGCGCATCGACCGTGGCGCGCACGAAGAAAGACATGAAGCCGAGCTTCACACCGTGTTTCTCTTTGAACTGTTCGCCGAACTGTTTGCGCAGCTCGATCACCGCGCTCATCTCCACCTCGTTGAAGGTGGTCAATAACGCCGCGTTCTGCTGCGCATCCAAGAGACGTTCCGCGACCCGCTTTCGCATCGGGGTCATCGGCGTTTCTTTTTCGCCCTCACGCAGCTTGATCGGTTCCGCCGGCTTACTGGCCTTTGGTACAGGTTGCTTCGCCGGTGTCGCCGGCGCGCTCTGCGGAGGAGCACCATTACCTTCGCGTGCCGCGCGCCGTTTCGACGGGCTCAAGTGTTCGTCGGACTCGGCCAGCTCCGGCACCGGCACCGCGCCCGGCTCCACGATTTCTTCCGTTTTCACCGGCTGCGGCGCGGCGGCCTGCTGCGGTGGCTGAGGCACGGGCGTCTGCTGGGGAGGTGTCGCCGGCTGGGGCGGTTGCGTGTGAATGATGTTGCCGCTCGGTTTCGGCGGAGGCTGCGCAGGTGCGGGCTGCGCGGGTGCAGGCTGCGCTTGCGCGGGCTGTGCGGGTGCGGGCGTCTTTTCCGCAGGTTTTTCGGTCTTCGCCGCGCCCGGCTCGAACATCGCGATCACTTCACCGACGCGCGCCATCTCGCCCGCTTTTTTCATCACGCGCGAGACGACACCGGCTTCGGGCGCCATCACTTCGACGTTCGCTTTGTCCGTTTCGATGAGCGCCACCGGCTCATCTTTTTCCGCGTATGCGCCTTCACCTTTGAGCCACTCGACCACCGTGACTTCGGTGATCGACTCACCCGCTGCAGGCACCTTCAGCTCGATCGCCATGGCCCGGTTTTATCACAACCCCGAGAACGCCGCCTCGATGATCTCCTGCTGCTCCATCTTGTGCGCCGCATGCGAGCCGGTCGCCGGGCTCGCCGACGCCGCGCGCGATATTCCACTGAAAGGGTATCGATCGAACAAACGTGCACCGAGCTTCAGGTACAGAAAGCTCCACGCGCCCATATTGATCGGCTCTTCCTGCACCCAAACGACGGGCGTTCCGGGTGCAAAAGGCAACGCCTTCTCGAGCTTGCCGACGTCGAGTGGATAATATTGTTCGACGCGGACGATCGCCACACCCTCGAGCTTTCGCTCCGCACGCGCCGCCGCGAGCTCGTAGTAGAGCTTGCCGGAGGTCAACAAGACGCGCTTCACCGTCGAAGGATCCTGCGCGGTCCGATCGGGGATGATCCGTTGAAATGATCCTTTGGACAGGTCCTCCAAAGTGGAGATCGCTTCCCGATGCCGCAACAAGCTCTTCGGCGACATCACCACCAGCGGTTTGCGCCACGGCCTCATCACCTGTCTCCGGAGACAGTGGAAGATCTGCGCGGGTGTCGTCAGGTTGACGATCTGAATGTTGTCTTCCGCGGCCAGCGACAAGAATCGTTCCGGCCGCGCGCTGGAGTGTTCCGGTCCTTGGCCCTCGAAGGCGTGCGGCAACAACATCACCAGGCCCGAATAACGGTTCCACTTGTCTTCGCCCGAAGTGATGAACTGATCGATGATCACCTGCGGGACGTTCGCGAAGTCGCCGAACTGCGCTTCCCAGATCACCAGCGCGTCGGGATAGTCGAGGCTGTAGCCGTAATCGAAACCGAGCACGGCGATCTCGGTGAGCGGGCTGTTGATCACCTCGAAACGCGCCGCTTCCACCCCGAGATGCATCAGCGGTGTGTAGAGGTTGCCGTTCTTGACGTCGTGCAACACCGCGTGCCGGTGGCTGAACGTGCCGCGCTCCGAGTCTTGTCCCGACAAACGAACGCGCGTGCCTTGTTTGAGCAACGAGGCAAAAGCGAGCGACTCCGCCGCTGCCCAATCGAGCGGTTTTTCGCCGCGCGCCTGCGCCTCTTTCAGCTCCAAGAGCCGTTTCACCTTCGGATGTGGAGTGAACGTGTCGGGGAGCCTGGCCTGCGCGAGCAACAGCTCGGATAACTGATCTTTAGGACAGGTGGTGTCGACTTCGGGCACATCTCGGTCGCGCCCGCCGCCGAAGGGACGCCACACACCGAGGCCGGACGCCAAATCCTGCGTCACGTATTCCGGCGAACGTGCGTGCACCAGATCGAGCTCCAGCGCTTTTTTGCGCGAGGCGACGATCCCCTCCGCTTCCTCGCGGTTCACGCCTTGGAGCGTCAACAAGTTGTCGAGATAGGCTTCGCGCACGCCCTTCTTTTTCTTGATCGTTTCGTAGAGCTGCGGCTGGGTGAACGCCGGCTCGTCACCTTCGTTGTGACCGTGGCGGCGATAACAATACATGTCGATCACCACGTCTTTTTTGAAGGCTTCGCGGAAGTCCATCGCCAGACGCACCACTTGGGACACCGGCTCCGGATGTTCGCCGTTCACGTGAAAGACGGGGATCTGCAACATACGCGCGACGTCGGTGGCGTACGGCGTGGAGCGCGCTTCACCCGGATCGGTGGTGAAGCCGATCTGATTATTGAGCACGATGTGAACGGTGCCGCCGGTCGAATAACCGGCGAGCTCGCTCATGTTGAGCATCTCCTGGACGACGCCTTGACCGGAAAACGCGGCGTCTCCGTGGATGATGATCGCCAGACCTTTTTTGCGATCTTGATCGAGGAAGCGATCTTGTTTGGCGCGCACCCGGCCGAGCACCACGGGCCCGACGAACTCCAAGTGGCTCGGATTGAACGCCAGCGACAGATGGATGGTGCTGCCGCTGATGGTGGTGCGGTCGTAAGAATGGCCGAGGTGATATTTCACGTCGCCGCCGCCGCGGAAACGCGCCGGATTGCGATCATCGAACTCGCGGAAGATCTGGTGCGCGCTCTTGTTCATAATGTTCGCGAGGACATTGAGCCGCCCGCGATGCGCCATACCGATGACGATCTCTTTGACCCCTTTGTTCGCCGCTTCTTCGATCGCCAGATCCAAGAGCGGGATCAGAGTCTCCGCGCCTTCGAGAGAGAAACGTTTGGCGCCGACGAACTTCGCGTGGATGAACTGCTCGAAGATCTCCGCGTCGGTCAGCTTGGTGAGAATGCGCAGCTGTTCGTCGCGCGAAAGTGCGCGGCGGTTCTGCGTCGCTTCCATACGTTCTTGGATCCAGTCTTTCACCTGGAGATCGTCGATGTGCATGAACTGCACGCCGATGTAGCGGCAGTAGGTGGTGCGAAGCAGCGCGAGGATGTCGCGCAGGGTCATGGCGTTCGCGCCGGGGATGGTCGCCGAGGAGAACAAAATATCGAGATCGCCCGGCGAAAAGCCGTAATACGCGGGATCGAGCTCGGGATGGAGCGCGCTCGGTTTGCCGAGAGGATTGAGGTCGGCGATCAGATGGCCGCGCACGCGGTAGGCGCGGATCAATTGGTCGACGAGATCCTGGCGTGCGCCGGTCTCGCGAAGGCGCTTCGACAAAATCGAGATCACGCCGCGGGCGAGGCGAGGGCGCGACTCGAACAAGGCGAGCAGGTCTTGACCTTTGATACACAACAAACGTGTTTTGCCGCGCGCCACGGCGTCGGCTGAACGAGGCTGCGAATCGAAGACCGCCATCTCCCCGACGACCTCACCGCGACCGAGCGCAGCGATCAGGCGACCTGTCCTTCGGATCAGGATGCTCCCTTCGAGCACCACGAACAGATCGCGGCCGGTCTGACCGCGTTCGAACAAGACCTCGCCGTCTTCCAGCAAAATTTCTGAGGAGATCTTCGCGACGTGTTCCAGCTCCGCGCGCGGCGCACCGTCGAACAAGCCGATCGACTCTAAAAACGGGATCCGATCGACTCCGGCTGCGACGCCGTTCAGCGAGGAAAAATACGCGGCCCAGTCGTCGGGCACCGAGCGCGAATCGCGCTGATAATTCTCATACAGCTCTTCGACGAAGCTGAGCGATCCTTCCATGACCTCAACCTTGAGCTTCTGCCGGTGGTGTCTCCGCCGAGAAGATGACCAGCGAATGCGGATCGAGCGAGCTCCATTCTCCCGGGAAAAGAGGCTCAGAAGCGATCACTCTCCCGGTCGAAGGTACAGGTGCATTGTCTTGCGCGACGATGGTGTACATCGACGGCGGCGTCCCATGGAGCGCGGTGCGCAGCGTGACCAAAGAGGTCCCGTCCGCGACGATGATCCCGAACGTCGCCGGTGCATCGACGTTGCCGCCGATCTCGCGGACGATGTTGACCATCTGTTCGAGCGCGTTCGCCGTCGCATCCGGGCCTTTTTCGTCGCCGAGCGCGTCGAGCCAAGTGGCGAACAACAGCTCGGACGGTTGCGAGGTTTTCAACAAACGATAAGCTTTGTCGGAGAGGCGCGAACGTAAGGGACGCTCGTAGATCTCGCGAAACTTGGCGAGCTCACCGTCGTGAAAGAAGAGGTAGGGGCCGTATTGGATCGGCTGAAAGGTCGCCGGATCGTCCTTCTCCTCGGGCCGGAGCTTGCGCAGTCCGGCGATCGCACAACCGCTCGTGTAGCGGCGAACGATCCTCACCAAGCGATCTTCGCTCCACAAGGGAAGGCGCGTCGACAACGCGAGCGGTTCAGGCTCACCGTCTTCCGGGTACCAGCCGACACCGAAGCCGTCGGGATGCTCCACACTGTTCTGAGAAAGCGAGTGCGTCCCACCCTGGAGGATGCTCGCGACCTTCGTCGAAGGTCCGAGGTACGCAGCGAATTTGGCCATGCACTAGAGTGCATACAAGGCCTCAAAACTCGTGTCACCCCGGGCTCAACGCAGAAGGGCGCGAATTACACCTTCGTCCCCAAAGAGGCCGTACAAACGCCCCGAGGCATCCGTCCGCAGCAGGGAGATTTCCGTCTCGAGCGGTACCACAGCCTGGAGCAACGGGCGCTCCGCCTCGACGTCGAAGGGGTAAAGCTGGTTCTCGCGGGTCGACACCAACAAGATGCGCTCTTGTTCGTGCCACATCATATCTTCGACGTTCGTCAGCGGGAGCAGCACTTTGACCGGCGCGAAGCCGTCGCTGATGCGCATGCTGAACAGCGCACCACCTTCGAGCGCGCTGAACACCACCTTTTGTTCGCCGGTGATCGACACGGCTTCGTCCGGGATCGCCGGCAGTGCGTCGGGGGTCATCGGCTCCATCAACTGTGCGTCGAACAGCTTCACGCTCACCGTATCGAACGTGAGCAGCGCGACCGCGCGTGTTCCTTCCTCGAACAGCGGGACGATCCGTTTCACGCGCCCGTCGATGGTCAGCGGCGCCGGGCCGAGCGGGGCGAGCGTGATCGGATGGCGAAAGCGGAGCGTCGTGCGGTTTTGACCGGAAGCGAGCGCGAGCAACACGCCGGCCGAAGTCAGCTCCGCGGCGCGGATGTCGGAAGCTTCCCTGGTCGAAGTGACAGTCATGGTCACCGGGTCGAGGCGGTGTACGTTGCGCACGTCGGCGACGATCGCGGTGGTCTCCGCATCATCGACGATCAAGCGGATCGGCTTATCGAGCGCGAGTGAAGAACGGGAGAGCTGCGCGGCCGTGGTCGCGCCGGTGTATAGACCGATGGCGTTCGCCGCATCCACCAGCGCCCAGATCTGGTTTCTTTGTCCCAGCACGGCGAAGTCGGTGATCACGTCTTCATCGCCGGGATTGGCGAGCAGCTCGATCTCCCGTTCATCGAGGCGCACGTAAGGCTCGGCCGGGTTCTCTACTTTTTCGAAATAAAAGCCGCCGTGCGTGCCTTGCGTGATGTGGCAATCGAGCTTCGCCCAAGTGCGGATCCGGCCTTCTTGTTCGGTCTGCAGCGTTCCGTTGCACTCGGTCGGCGCGCGCGGAATGACCGTCGCCGTCGTCTCATTGGTGCGCTCGAGATGAATGCGGCCGGTATCGTCGATCGTTCCCTGCCAGCTGCGAGGTGTCTCCGCGACCTGATCGGTGCAGTCACGAAACAGCGCGACGACACATTCGTCTTGTTCCACGAAGCCGATACACGTTCGGCCGAGATCGAGATCCGCGACGTGAAAATACGCTTGCCCAAAGCGCGGAACAACTTTGCGCGGACAATGATCGCCCGCGGCTTCCGGGGGACCTATCTGCTCGCGTTCGGGAATCGTCGGAGCACCGGGCCCCGAACATCCAGCAGCGAACACCAAGATCAACGCAAGCGAAGCGCGCACCGAACCAAGACTCATGTCTCTTCGACGGCTTTTTCCTGGGGCTTTTTCGCTTCTTCCGGCTTCGTGGAGACACCGGATGCGAGCTCGGCTTTCGCACCCGCGCTCAGCATGCCCATGGTGCGCATGCGATCCTTGAGCGCGAGCAGATCGTCGTCGACGTCGTGTGCCTCGAGCTGTTTGATCTGTTCTTCGAGATCCCGGTCGTGCGATCCCGACGATAGAGCTGCGATCTCCCACTGCGCTTCCGCCTCCGCCTCGATCTTGTCGACCTTCTCCTCCATGCGCGACACCTTGTCGAGCGCGCTGCGATCGGAGGTGACGCTCATGGTCTCGGCGATGTGTTTCTGCGCTTCGGCCCGCTTCACCCGCGCGACCAAAAGCGATCGTTTCCGCTTCGTTTCGTCGATCTTCAGCGAGAGCTGGGTGAGCGCTTTTTTCAGCTCTTCCACCGCGGCGTGTTGGCCTTCGAGCTGCTGTTCGAATTGGAGCGCGCTCGCGTCGTGCTCTTTTTTCTTGGAGAGCGCTTCCATGGCGAGATCGTCGCGGCCCGCTTTCACCGCGGACATCGCTTTTTTCTCCCAATCCGTGCCCTTACTTTGGGTTGTCTCGAGCTGTTTCTCGAGCCGCTTCTCGTCGGCGATCGCCACGGCGACGCGGCTCTTCGCTTCCGCGAGCTGTCGCTGCATGTCCTCGATCGCTGTGTTGAGCAGCTTCTCCGGGTCCTCGGCTTTGCTGACCAAATCGGAGATGTTGGATTTCAGCAAATCGCTGATACGCCTGATAAGACCCATGTTCCCTCGCCGCATTCTACTTTGGATCCCTTGGGCGGAACAGGCGGCTGTGCTTTAGTCTTCCTAAAGCGCGGGATCACATGCGCGTGCACTACGAAACGGCCCTCACAGTTTGTGAAATTCTGGGCTTCTTCTATCGTCTCAGGGGTATGCGCGTCCTTCTCGCGCTCTTGATCGCCATCGGCACGTTCCTTCCTGCGCAAGCGTTTGCGCAGCGGGCGCTCTCGAACGAGACGTTGCTCGAATACATCCGCGCACGCGACGACCTTCCTCCCAAACAGAGGAAACGTTGGGAGGCGGAGATCAAAAAGAGGTTCGGCGGCGCTGCGCTCAAAGAGGAGTCCGACACGAACGTCGAAGTGAAGGTCGCAAAACAGATCTTGTCTGCGGCGATCTTCATGGACGCTGAGCCGGATCGCGCGGTGAAAGCAGCTTGGGACGGCTACCACGGCACCCTGGGCTACGTGCCGCCGCCGATCGCCATTCACTATCAGATCCTCACGTTGCAGGGCCGGCAGCCGCGCGGGCGTCCGATCGATCTCGCGTTCAAATTTCCCGACTACTACAACGAAGAGATCGCGCCCGAGCTGGTCGCCTATTGGGAAGAAGCGCTGGCCGCGGGGAAAATTCAGGACGACGCGCGCAGCGAAACGATCGAAGCGCTCGACGCCACCCGAATCAAGATGCGCCCGCTGTTGCTCGACAAGTTGCGCGTGCTCGCGCGTCTCGAACGCGAGATCAAAGTGGCGAAGGGCGCGCGCCGCGCGGAGATCGAACAAGATAAAAAAGAGCTCGAGACGGAGCTGTCGAAGAGCTTCTCCAAAGTCGCGCGCCGGCCCGAGGTGCTCGACAAACGAAAACGTGCCTTCGATCGCCTGCGCATTCAGCTCGAAGACATGGGGCTCCGCCCGACCGACGAGGATCGCCTGCTCGATCCCGACGCGCCGCCTCCGCCGCGAAAGCCCGTGCCGCAGGAAGCGGAGCCGGTGCAACCGGTGAATCCGGAGGGTGAGCCGCTGGTCGAGCCGGATCAGCCGCCGCCGTCGGGGCCGCTGCCCGATCAAGCGCGTCCGGGAGATCCGGATCCGGTGCTGGAGCCGGGCTCGGGGCGATCGATCGGTGAGCTGATCGACGCGTACCGCCGCCGCCTCGACTTCACGATTTCGCCTTGGATTGGGACTCCGTATGAATGGGGCTCGTCGATCCGTGGAACAGGAACCGATTGTTCCGGGTTCACGAGAAGCGTCTATCAGGAGGCTTTTGCGCTCGATCTTCCCCGCGTTTCCCGCGATCAGTTCCGGACCGGGACCAGCGTCTCGGTCGACAAGCTGTTGCCCGGCGACTTGGTGTTCTTCGATACGCTCGACGTCGGGCGTATCAGCCACGTCGGCGTTTACGCGGGCGACGGCAAGTTCGTGCACGCGAGCTCGAGCAAAGGTGTGATGTATGCGCGGCTCGACGAGAAGTACTTCAAACGAGCGTACCGAGGTGCGCGCCGTCTTCTCGTCTATCCCGACTAAAGTCTATATGTTGGCGGTCCGATGCGGACCTTGATGCGCGTCATTCGCCGCATCGCGATCGCGATCGGCGTCGTCTTCATCGCGGCCGTCGTGTTCCTTCTCTATTCGCTCAAGACCGGCGACGCGGCCGAGTGGGTTCGCCAAGGCGTGCTCAGCGAGCTGCACCTCGCGTGTGGGGTGGAGGCGAAGTTCGACAGCTTCACCTTCGACGCGTTCCCGCCCGAAGTCACGATGAGCGGCCTCGAGATGCAGCACCTCGATGGCCGTCCGATCATCTCCGTCGATGAAGCGATCCTCTCGCTCCAAGTGTTGCCGCTGTTCGCGCGCCGCATTCAGCTGGATCGCGTCGCGGTGCTGGAGCCGTCGGCGACGATCGTGCTCCAAGACGGGCGGATCCTGAATCTTCCTTCGTGCGTCGAGCCGAAGGAGGATCAGAAAAAAGTCGGCGTGCCGATCGCGCTCGGTATCCGCGAGCTGACGATCGAACGCGGTACGTTCGACCTGGCGGTCGATCAGATCTTCCGCGCCAAGCTGAACGGGATCGACATCGCGCTCGAACCGAGAAAAAGCGGCAGCGGCTCGAGCGTGCGGCTCGCGGTCGACGCGAGCACGCTGGTGATCGACGGACGCGAGCTTCCGCTGCACCGCATGCGTATGCTCGGGCATCTCGAGGGACTGCTCACCTCGCCGCGCGCGATCGTGCTCGAACGTCTGGAGGCGTTCGTCGGAAAGGTGGAGGCGAGCGGCACGGGCTCGATCGATCTCTTCGGTCCGGTCTACGAAGCGAAGCTCGGCGTGCAAGCACCCCTGGCCGCGATCCATGATTTTTTGCCTGATTTTCCCGAGACCGCGGGCGAGGTCGATCTCGACGTCTCTCTTTCGGGGACGTTCTTGGCTCCGCGAGCCGCGGGAAAGATCACCATCGACGGAGGGCGCATCGCCGAATACAAGCTCGCCGATCGTGTCTCGCTCGATCTGTCCGCGGACGACAAAGCGATCGAGATTTCGGCGATCGACATCCGCCTGGCCGATGGATCGGTGACCGGCAAAGCCCACATCGAGCTCGACAAGAACCTGAGCGTGAAAGCGGAGCTCGGCGTCGACTCGATCTCCATGGGCCGCGCGCTCGATTCTGCCGGCGTGCTCGGCGCGTGGGTCGACTATCGCGTCAAAGGTAAAGTGACCGCCGCGGGTACGTTGCTCGAACCGACGCAGATCGGCGCCGACTTCAACTTCGAGGTTCGCGATCTGATCGTCACCGATGGAGCCTTCGATGCGCCCGGTGACCAAGCGACCTTGTTGAAGCCGGGCCAGATCGCGGTGACCGGTCATGCGGAGATCGACGACGGCGGCGTGAGCTTCACCGAAGCGACGGTGAGCAGCGGCGAGACGATCGCGCACGTCGTCGCGCGCATCAACGCGGACTCGAATTTGGGGATCAACGTCAAAGTCTCGTTCCCGGCGTTCGACTTCGAGGACATCGGCGGAATGATCGCCTCCATCCCCTTCACCGGCCGGGGAACGATCGAAGGTGAGCTCTTCGGGCCCTATGACAACATACAAGCGACCGGCTCTTTCGCGATCGACGACAGCGCCGTGGTGGCCATCCCCTTCGGTTACGTGCGCGGAAAGCTCGCCTGGCACGACGACTCGTACATCGACCTGACCGAAATGACAGGTGTGCTCGGCGAGTCGAGCTATACGGGCTCGCTTTCGGTGAAGATCGAAGACGAGGTTCCCTTCATCATCAAAGGCGCGCTCGGCGAAGGGCGCCTCCAAGATCTGTTGTTGCCGTTCGGTTTGAAGGGCGAAGACTGGGGCGATCCGCGCGGAAAGATCACCGAAGGTGTCTTCGACTTGAAAGGGCCGATCACCCATCTCTCGGGGCCGATCGATCTTTCGATCCGCGACGCGTCGATCGTAGACGAGAAGTTCGAGAGCGGACGCGCGGTGGGGCGTTTCGAGAACGGGGTGATCGTCCTCGAAGAAGCGGAGCTCGATAAACACGGCGCGACGGTGACCGCCAAAGGCCGGCTCGATCCGAACGGCGGCGGCGTCAAAGCGCGCCTCTCCACCCGTGACTTGACGTTACAAAAGCTCGATGTGCTCAAAACTTCCCAGCCGAAGCTCGACGGAAAGCTGGCGCTCAAGATGGCGATCGAAGGGACGCTCGAAAACGGGGTCACCGGAACGGCGGTGGCGACCTTCACCGAGCTCACTGCGGGGGTCATGACGCTTCCGCCGGGGCAATTGAACGGGACGATCAAGGGCAAGCTGATGGAGGTGAAGGGCGCGCTCCTCGGCGAAGCGCTCGGCGTCGACGGAGAGATCGAGCTGGCGGCGAAGCTCCCGTATCGCGCGGCTTTGACGCTCACCAAAGTCGACATGCCGCGTATGGTGGGTTCGCTCGGCGAAGCGCCGCATTGGACGGGCAACGTCGACGCCAAAGTGAAGCTGAACGGCACCCTGGTCGATTGGCCAGTATCGAACGGAGAGATCGCGCTGGAAAATGCGCTCTTCGACATCGGTGCGGTGCGGCTGGAAACTGCGGCTTTCGCGCGTCTCGAGCTCGACGAAGGTGTGTTGTCGACGAAGAAGCTGGTGTTGGCGGGTGAAAAGACGCGGCTCACCGCGAGCGGAAAGATCGGCGCGCCGGTGATCGATCTCGACATCGTCGGACGCATCGATCTGGCGCTGCTCGAAGCGTGGTCACCTTCGGTGGAACGCGCGGCGGGCACGCTCTCCATCGATTCGGCGATCGAAGGTGTGCCGGGCAACGTGAACCTGGTCGGCACCGGCAAAGTCAGCGGCGGCGTGTTGCAATGGCGCGGCTTCGACGAACGTCTCTCGGCGGTCTCCGCGGATCTCACGTTTTCGCAGAGCACGATCCTCATCGATCGCGCGGAAGGTCGCTGGGCCGAAGGGCGGGTCTCCGCGAGCGGCAGCGTGGTGCTCGACGAGTACAACGTGCGCAACATGGCGATCGCCGTTCTCGTCGACGACGTCCGGCCGAAGTTGACCTACCCGACGGTCGACGTCTCCGGCGAAGTGAACGGCACGATCAACGTCGAAGGTCCGCCGACGCACTTCTTCGTCCGCGGCGAGCTCGACGTGGAACGAGGCCGCGCGCGCCCGAAAGTGGAGGTCACCAGCGTCGCCGGTGATCGCGGCCGCGTGCAGGTCAATGTCTACGATCCTTCGCAAGAGATCATGGAGCTCGATCTCGGCATCCACGTCGTCGACACGCTCCGCGTGAAGAACGACTCGATCGATCTCGAAGTGAACGGCGACGTCCGCCTCACCGGCACGAATCAACGTTTTGGTTTCTTGGGCACGGTCAACGTGTTGCGCGGCGGCCGCGTCACCTTGTTTTCACGCGTCTACGAGTTTCAGAGCGGCGTCATCGAATTTCAGGATCGCTATCGTTTTTATCCGCGGTACGACCTGACCTTGAGATCAGATGCCTGCGCCGCGCAGATCACGCTGAACATCGTCGGTACGCTCGATGAAAGCCCGTCGCCCGCATACTCCTCGAACCCTGACATGGACGAGGAGAACATCGTCTCCTGCCTGGTGCGTGGCGTGCGCGTGCAGGAGCTGGACTCCGATCTCGCGCGTTTCGCGAGCGGCGCTTTGTGGAAAGTTTCGGGTTTGGATCGCGAGGTGAAGAAGGTGCTCCCGGTCGACGAGATCGACCTGACCACCGAATATTCGTCGCAAACCCGCGCCTATGAGCCGCGCGTCTTGGTCGCCAAAGAGCTCACTTTGCTCGGCGGATCCGCGCGTCTCGAGTACTCCAGCTCGCTCTCGCAGTCGAAGGACCAAGAGGTTCGCCTCCGCTACCGCATTACGCCCCGCCTCACGCTCCAGGGCGGATGGGTCGACTCGAACGACGTCGAACCGGTCGTCGGCGACCTTGGCCTCGATTTGAAGTATCGATGGGAGTGGTGACGCTCGGCTGCGCCATCCTTTATGCGACGCTCGCAGCTCAGCTGCCGCCGTCGATCATTCAGGAACGTCTTTCGGGATTGCCGATCGAAAAGATCGAGGTCACCGCACCCGAAGGTGAAGACACCGTTGCCCTGATCCAATTGACAGGTCTGGCGGTCGGCCGCCCGTACTCCACGGAAGACGTGCGGCGCGCGGTGAAGCTGCTCTACCAGCTCGATCGTTTCGAGAACGTTTACATCTCCGCGGCGCGGATCTCCAACAACGTCACGCTGGAGATCGTGCTCCCGCCGCGCCCGCGCATTCGCGAGCTGCGCGTCGAATCTGCGGAAGAGCTGGAAGGGCCGCGCCGCAAATTCAAAGTTTCGGGCATGGGCCGCTTGATGCGTTTGCCGGACACGAAACGCACCGAGCTGGTGTTGAGCGAGACCGAAATCCAAGAGGCGATCGCCATCAAGCCGGGTGCAGAGCTCGACCTGCGCGAGCTGCCGTCGAAACGTGAAGCGCTCCAGGCGCAGTATCGCTGGCTCGGCTATCGAAGCCCCGCGATCGGTATCGCCGTCGAACGGGTGGACAACACCGGCGGTCACAATATGTTGGTCCGTATCGATCCGGGCCCGCGCACACGTTTGTCGCGCGCGCGCTTCGAAGGCGAGCTGTCGCGGCCGGAGTGGGCGGTGGCCTCGTTTTTGGGCCTGGAACGTGGGGAATATCTCGACCTGCGGCGTCTCGAACAAGCGATCGAAGATCTCGCGGCCGACTACCGGCGGCGCGGATATTACGACGTGGCGATCGGAGAGCCTCGCGTCATCGAACACGAAGAGGAAGCGATCGACGGCGATCCTTCCGCGGAGCTCACCCTGTCCATTCGATCAGGTCCCCATGTCACGGTGAGATTTTTGGGGCACTCTGAGGTGTCGATCCGCGAGCTCTTGGATGCGGCTTCGGTGATGTCGGCGACGGAGATCGGTGCGGGCCCTGCGGCGATCGCCGAAATCAAAGAGCGCGTGTTGGCGCGCTACGAACGCCGCGGTTTTTGGCAGGCGAAGGTCGACGCGCGCGTGCGCACCAGCCCGGATGGAAAAGAGCGGGAGATCGTCTTCGCCATCGAAGAAGGAATGGGCTCGTACATCGCTTCGGTCGGCTTCGAAGGGACGAACGGGGCGAACATCGAGGAGTCGCAGCTCCGCGCCAAGATGTACGAGGTGATCGAAGAGACCCTGGCCGATGTGACAGGTGACCCGGGCGCGGATCCGGAGACCATCGGAGCGACGCTGGGCGATTTCTCGCTCGCGCCGGAGAAGAACCGAGACTCGTCGCAGCCCGATATGACGTCGCCGGATCTGGAGCATGTCTATGTGCCGCGCGCATATCGTTCGGCGGTCGACGCGCTCGCGGACATGTACCGCTCCGAAGGTTACCAGACGGTGGTGGTGAAGCCGCCGCGGGTGAACGTGCGGCCCGACGGGGGTTTGGTGGATCTGGTGATCGAAGTCGAGCCCGGGATCCGCTGGCAGCTCGGCGCGCTGTCTTTTTCGGGCAATGAAGCGATGCCTTCTTCGTCCTTGCTCGAGCTGTCGAAGATGGATCCGACGAAGCAGGGTGGAGAGCCGCTCTCGTTTTACAACGTCGAAGAGACCAGCCGCGCGATCATCGCGCACTACCGAAACGAAGGATATCTCTACGCGCGTATCTCCGAAGATCTGCGGGAGGTATTGCCGCGCGGATCCCGGGGCGTCGCCGAGCTCGTCTCCACCTCGACGACGGGCCCGCTCGACGTGCGCCGCATCTGTCGCGACGCCGAAACACGCGGAGGAAAGACGTGCGACGTGGAGCTCGTCTTTCGCGTCGTCGAAGGCCCGCAAGTTCGCACGCGAAACGTGATCATCCGTGGTGTGGAGACGACGCGCGAATCGTTGGTGCGCGGAGAGCTCGCGGTGCGCGAAGGCGAGGTCCTGCGCGAGTCGGACATGTTGTCGACGCGCGCCAATCTATTGCGCGTCGGGGTGTTCGAACGCGTCGCGGTGCATCCGATCGATGAGAAGACGGAAGCTGCGGAAAAAGACGTGGTGCTCGAGGTTCGGGAGCGCAAACACTCTTCCTTCGAGCTCGGTGCCGGCGCGTCGACGGCGGAAGGCGTGCGTGCCTTCGCGACCTACGCGCATCAAAACTTGTTCGGCACTGCGCTTCGTTTGCAGGTGAACGGCAAGGTGAACGTGCAGCCGTTCTTGATCTTGTATCCCGAAGACGTTCGCGACGAAATCGAACAATTCTACGAGAGCTTCACCGCACCGCAGCGGATCGAACGTGAGCTGGCGGCGGGCGTCGCGTATCCGCAGATCTTCGGTTTGCCGCGCGGTTTCGGGATGGGCCTCGACGTCAACTACGAACGCAACAACGAACCTTCCTACGCCATCGACGGTCTCACGCTGGCGATCTCCGGCACGTACACCGGCTTTCGTCCCGAGCTGCTGAACAAACAAAGGCCGGTGACGTTGCGGCTGCGGTCCAACTTCGATCTCGCGAACCTCACGTGCAACAATCTCTCGGCGGATCAGACCGCCTGCGCCGATCAAGAGATGCGCCGCGGAAGAAGTGTGTATTTGCTCGGCGGACCGATGGTGCGCTTCGATCTGCGCGACGACGCGCTCGACCCGCACGCTGGTGCATACTTCGAGCTCGCGGCGTCTTACGCGAAGGGTCTGTCGAGCGACAGCCCGGACTTCGTCGATCTCGAAGGCACCGCGTCCTTCTATCTTCCGCTCGCGAAACGCGTAGGCTTGGCGTTCTCTTTTTTCTCGGCGCGTATCTTCAACTTGGAGAGCGCGCTCGCCATCCCGGTGAACCGACGAAAGTTCGCCGGCGGCAGCTCGACGATCCGCGGTTATCCGGAGCGCAGCTTGTTCTCGCAGGACGCGCCGCCCTCGGATCCGAATACGGTGATCTCTTCGGGCGGGCTCTTCGTCTTCTCGTTGAAGAACGAGCTGCGTTTTCCGATCAGCGGGCTGCTCTCGGGCGCGGTCTTCTACGACATCGGCGATCTCTACGAGGACGCGAGCAAGGCGGAGATCGATTTTCAGACGACGCGACAGGGGATCGGGGCCGGTTTGAGGTTTGCCACGCCGGTCGGACCGCTGACCGTGGACTTCGCGGTGCCGCTGGTGGTGCGCGACAGCTCCAGCGAGCGCGCAGGCGTAAATTTACATTTCAGTGTGCGGAGTTTCTGAAAATTCATTCACACGATCTTCGACTCAATTCACAGCTCCGTGCACAGCTAATTCACAGAACGATTCACAGATTCCTCGAGAATTGCCGAGGAAAACGAAACGATTTTCGATCATTTTTATTCGATCTCGCTTGCGTTCATCACCGAGCAATGAGATGAAGACAGTGCGTTCGGCGGTGAGCAAACGAGCTCAGCGAAACGAAAGCACAGCGAAGCCGAGACGGATTAACGAGAACGCAATCGCAAGAAAGCGCGCTCGAAATGAAGACGGCTCAAAAATACTCGTAAGAGTGACTGATGCTCGATTCACTGTTCGCAAGGACAGGAAGATCGAACCACAGTTGAAACTCGAAGAGGGGAGCGGCATCGGTCGAGGTGAATAACCGGAACCGAGTGAACGCGGTCTCTCGCAGAGCAAAGCCTCGAAGCTGAGAGGCATCGCACGTGGACGCGACACCCAGCAATGGGCGGACGACGCAAGTCGAACGAAGTTGGCGAGCGACGGTGCAGCAACAGCATGGAGGCAGAGCCGCTCGATGAGAGCGGACGGCTGCGAGGGAAGAGAAGCCCCTGAACGAGAACGAACCCTGGGCGTGGCAGCGGGATGAAATAAGCCTGCAAGCTTGAATGCGGAAGAAACCGTCGAGAGGTTGCGAAAACCTGAGGACGGATCGAAGCGAAGAACTGGTGGTCTTCGCGCAAAACGTAGCCGCGTTGAAGTGAAGTCGCGTGAGGGCTGAAACCCATAGCAGGTGAGCTGCCGTCGAAAGACGTGCGGCGAGGTTGAAGAGCGAAGGAACTTTGTAGAGGAGCGACGAGACGGAAGAATGAGCTGATTCTTAATCGAGTCAGCAGACGGCGAGATGACTGAGCTCATCGACAGCATGGAAACAGGCAGTCGATCAGCGGGACGCGGCGAACCCAATTAGCCGCGCGCTCATCACGCTTACAACGCTTCCGGACATTGCAACCTCATGAAAGGCATCGGTTATGGCGGGCTTCGGCGCGCTGTGGCCTCCGCATCTACGACCTCCTGAATCTGCAGGTGGGGCTGTGTTTTCAATGAGCTGAGAACGGATGAGCATCGTCGAACGCATTTTTTTTGCCGCCAACTTTCCTATTGGCCTGCATCAAGCCGAGGCGCTAAGAGCGGTCTCGAATTGGTACCAAACTCCGAGCTCCGGCAGTCTCCACGGGTGCCGTTTGATCGCTTTATCGTGTGTTTGCGCGCGGGTGATCTCGTCGTCCGCGGAAATCTCTCTTCGGGAGGCGTCGGCTTCGAAGTCCCGGGACCGCTCAAAGTCGGCGAGCCCGTCTGCGTCTCCTTGATGTTACCCGAGACCGGCGAGCCCGCTTCGATCTCCGCGGTCGTGGCGCACGTCGAACGGCGGCACGGCACCTTCTACATCGGCGTACGTTTCCTCGAGGTCGATCACTTCGTGCAATCGCCGATCGATCGTTACGTCGAAGAGACCGCGCTCCTTGCTGCCTTGGCCTGAAGGCCCGCTTATTTGGTCCCGACCCCAAGAGCCTCTTCCATTTGCGTCGCCAAGAAGCGGAGCAGCTCGCGATCCTCGAGCTCGAGCGCCGGTTTCGCCGACAACATGTTCAACGCGTGCACCAGCTCGCGCTGCCGCGGAAACTGCGGCCGAGACCTGCGGCGAGCGCGTGTAAAGAAGAGATCGTCGCGCGATCGCCGCTACCTGTCCGATCGTACAGGACGGGCGCCGGCGCGTTTGCGAAGTCTTCGACGACGAGCGCGAGATAGTCCGCGGTCGCCAGACACTTCGCTTCATCGAGCTTCTCGGGTGTGTCGGTGACCTGATGGTAATGCTCCCAACGCCCGCAGGTGAGGAACAAGAACGGAACTTCGCGCTGCTCGAAGGGATGATAGTCCGACAGAGGCGGCACCAGCTCGATCGACATCTGCCGCGGCCTCACGCCTTGTACCCACGGCCCGATCGCGTCCAGACGCTCCGAGGTCCCGATGCTCTTCTCGCCGCCGAGCACCAACAAAGTTTCGCGCACCGCGGGCGAAAGATCGCGCGGACCGAGCGCGTGACCGACGAGATCCATACAGATCATCAGATCGATGTTCTCCAAAGGGACCGTGGGCCGGTGCGTGAAATACATCGAGCCCATACTTTCGGTCATGAAGTGCGGCATCTCCTCCGCGTCGAAGGCCGCGAAGATCACTTGGCGATCGAGGCCACCTGGTCTTTGGTACAGGGCGTGCGCGCAGTCGATCATGATCGCCACACCGGCTGCGTTGTCGTCCGCGCCCCAATAGGCGCGTGTTTTGTCCGCCCAACCGAGGTGATCGTAATGCGCGGCCACTAAGACGGCGCGGTCGCGATGAAGCCCGCGTCCCGGCAAACGCGCGAGCACGTTCGCCCCTTGAGCCCAGGGAACGAGCTGCTCGAACCCATTGATTCCCGCGGGTTCGAGGCCGATCGCTCGGAATTCGTCGGAGATGCGCCCGCGCGCGGCCTCGCTCTCTTTCGTGGAGGTTCGCCGCCCACCACACTCGGGTGAGCAGAGAAACTCGACCAGGCTGCGAAACTTCGAGAGGCGTTCGTCTCGTTTCACGCGCGAGAGATTACGACACGAGGAGCTCGCCGTCGAACGACACCGAAACCTCACGCGCGACACTTTCGCCGTCTTTCGACAAACCGCGCGCGAGCGGAGCGATGACCAGCTCTTCCACCGCACGTTTCAACGGTCGTGCGCCGTAACGGGGATCGAAGCCGCGCTCCGCCACCGCACGCACGACACTCTCGTCGAAACGCACCGTCCATTTTCGGCGTTGAAAACCTTCGCGGGCGATCGCCGCTTCGAGCAGCTTGCGCGCGATCGCCTCCACCACGGTTCGATCGAGCGCACGAAACGGCACCACGTGATCGATGCGGTTCACCAGCTCGGGTCGAAAAAAACGCTCCACCGCTTCGCGATATTTCGAGTCCGAGGCCAAGGTGCCGCGATCCTCGAAGCCGATCGCTTGTTTCCGGTCCGCGCCGAGATTCGACGTCATGATCACCACCGCATGGGCGAAGCTCACGGTGCGACCTGTCCCATCGGTCAGGCGTCCTTCGCCGAGCACTTGTAACAACAGATCGAAGACACCCGAGTCGGCTTTTTCGATCTCGTCCAACAAGATGACCGAGAACGGTTGTTCGCGGATCCGTTTGGTGAGCTCACCTTGGCCACCTGGTCCTTCGACCAGGCGAAGCGCGCTGCCCGGATAGCCGTATTCGCTCATGTCGAGACGCACCAAACGTTGGCGGTCGCCGAAGAGATACTCCGCCAGCGTCAACGCAGACTCGGTTTTGCCGACACCGGTCGGTCCGGCGAACAAGAACGAGCCGAGCGGTTTCTGCGGATCGTTGAGCCCTGCCTTGAGCAACAAGATCACTTGGGCCAAAAGATCAGTGGCACGATCTTGTCCGACGACGCGCGAACGGAAGAAGCGGCGCACCTCTTCCACGTCCAATTTCTGCGCCGGATCGAGCAATCCTTCGGGGAAGCCGGAGAGCTGAGCGAAGGCGCGGATCGCGTCGCTCTTGCCGATTTTCCCGCGTTTGCCGGACTTCATGCGCACCATGGCCTCGAGCAAAGAGAGCCCCGAGCCGGGCAAAGATCCCGCATCACCAAAACGCGCGACGACATCGAGCGCGCCGCTGATCGCGCCCGGCTCCCACTCGATTTTGTGCTCACGTCCCAGCTCGTTCGCCGACTTCTCGAGAATCGTGTTCACCGAGCTCGCGGGCAAAGACGCGATGGGCAGATGTTGCAGCGCGCGCACGAACGCCGGATTCCTCGACTCCGCCAATGAAAGTGCGTCGGGCGTCGCTTCGAGGATCAACTTCAGATCGCCCGATTCGATCGACGGCAACAAAAATTCGCTCATGCCGAGGCCGCCGTCGTGCGTGTGGATGGAGAAGAGCTCGCCTAAGCTGCCCATGTACAAAACGTCCGCTGCGCTGCGCACCGTCTCCACCACGAAGCGGCAACGTTCCTGCCATTCGCCGAGAAAACGTGCGCCGGCGACGATACGCGAGGCCGGGATGTTCCACACCTTCGCGCCGTCGAGACCGAACGCCTCTTGGCCGGCGATCTGGTGCGCGAGCGCTTGCACGATCGCTGTTTTGCCGATGCCCGAAGGACCGATGAGCAGCGCGGCCTGCGTCCGTTCCGACTTCAAAATCCATCGCAGCTCGTTGACCTCATCCTCGCGCAACTGCGCGCGCGATAGGTGGCCGGCCTGTGCTTCGGCGACGAGCTCACTTCCGTAAGAATCGAGCGGATGGGCGGGCACGCGTCCCTCGAGCTCGAGCTGCACGCGCGGAAGCCGCTTCTCTTTTTTCAGCTTCGCCGCGCCCACTTCGATAACCTCGAGCTTTTCGCTGCGTTCGAATTGGTGTCGGAGTACGTAGTCGACACTTTTCAGATGAAAGTGTCCGCGGATGACCTGCTCCGCCCAAACGTCGATGTTCTCCGAACCGCGAATGCGAAACAGCTCCTGCAGCCGCGGAATACGAACCTCGAAAGTTTCTTCTCCTTCGTCGAGCGCGCGGTAGAGCACGGTAAAGCGCATCGGCACGGTGATCAGATGTTCGTGTTGTACGGCCAACAGCTCGATGGAGAGCGTCTTCTTGATGAGCTTCTCGAAATACGTGTCGCCGCGCAGCATCAGCTCGCCGCGTTCGAGATCCTCGGCGAGCGCGTCGGCGATCTCTTCGCGCAATGCAGATAGATGCGGGCCGTACGCGCAGTAACGCGGCAAAGTGAGCATGGAAGCCGTGTGCCAGCGGCTCTGATGTTCGCGCACGAAGAGGTGCACTTTTCTGCGCGAGCTCATGGAGATCGCTCCAAAACGCGGCGGAGCAACGCGCGATAGATTGCGTCGGGCCCGGGCAGCTCGGAGATTTCGAAGGTCCGCACCAGCGGCATCTCGGGGATCGGCAACAGCGGCGCGTTCGCCGACTCCACCCGTTCGACACGAATCAAAGTACGGATCTGATCGGGGCCGAGCTCTGCGATGCCGAGATGCCAGCCGAGCTCGGGCCGAAAGAGCTCTCCGATGCCGGGCCCGTGCAGCTCGACAATCGCGCCGTCGAGCTCGAGACCACCTCCCCAGCTCGCACCGGCCGAGGCGTAGGACTTGCGCAGCAGCCGAGCGAGGTCCGTTCCATCGGCGGTCGCCGGCACGACGCGCAGCATGAGATGTGTGTCGCCGTGTTCGTAAGCCTTCTCGACACGAAAGGTGAGCGCAGCGATCTCCAGCTCGAGTCTGCTCAGCTCTTCCTTGGTTTGCTCGCGGAGCACACCGAGCTGCGTTTGTACGACGCGCGCCTCGGGGACCACGACCAACCGCGTCTGCTCGTAGTCGCGCTTGTACTGCGGCAAACCGTCGGCGCGTACGTCTTCCTGGAATTGTTCGAGGTGCAGCCACCGTTCCGCAAATTCGGGCAGCGTGCGCTGAAGATCCGCCAAACTATCGAAGATCGCGGAGACGAAGCCGAGCCGGTCGTCGTCGCTCCTCTCCGACACGAGCCGCGTCTGTTCGTAGCGGAGCGCATCCAAAACCTCGCTCTCTTCGATGCTGGTGAGCGTAGTGGCCAGGCGGTCGTAGCGACGCTGGACTTCCGGCCAGCTGTCCAAAGGTGCAGCTGTCACTAAGGACAGGGGTGCTGCATGAAGGCGGTGCACCTCCAAGCCGAGCTCACCGCCGGCGACGAACAATCGAACCAGCGCCGGCACATCGCTGGTCTCGGCGATCAGATGTTCCGCGAGCGGCACGGCCAACTTTTGTTCCAACACCCGTTTTACCGAACGTGCGCCCCAGCGATCGTCAAAACCTTGTTCGACGATCAGTTGTGCAACCTCCGGCTCGACGTCGACCACCACCCCGGAGCGGCGTAATCCGCGGCGCGACAACATCGTCTTCAAGAGGCGACTCGCCAGCGGAACGATCGCCGACTTCGACAATTTGCCGAAGGGCACGATGCGATCGATGCGATTGAACATCTCGGGCCGAAAGAAACGCTCCGCCGCCTCGCGATAACGTGCGGCGCGCACCGCTTCGCCGGTCTCGAAACCCAGCGAACGTTCCGCCTCCCGCACACCGAGGTTGGAGGTCATGATGATCACTGTGCTGGAAAAATCGACGGTTTTCCCGCGCGCATTGGTGAGGCGCCCTTCGCCGAGCACCTGCAGGAGCGCATCGAAGATGTTCGGGTGCGCTTTTTCGATCTCGTCGAGCAAGATCACCGCGAATGGTTGGCGCTCGATGCGGCGCGTGAGCTCGCCGTCGGGATTGTCGCGATCACCGAAGAGGCGCACCACCGAATGTGGCGCCATCAGCTCGCTCATGTCGAAACGTACCAATCGATCCGCGGCACCAAACAGCAGCTCGGCGATCGCCTTCGCGGTCTCTGTTTTTCCCACGCCCGTCGGACCGACGAAGAGATAAGTCGCGATCGGCCGCGACGGATCGTTCAAACCTTGTTCGACGACCACCACCGCATCGGTCGCCGCGCTGACGGCGGCAGGTTGTTCGACGATGCGGTGCTCGAAAAAATCCTCGATCTTCCGCGCCGGCCGCGAGCCTTCTTCCCAAAGCACGAACTTCGGCAGACCGGAGTGTCGCGCGTAGTGATCGACGATGTCTGCGCGCCGAATCTTGCGCCGGGCGAGCTCATCTCGCTGGGTCGTCTCGTGATCCGAAAGCGCCCGGAGCAAGAGCGACACGGTTTTACCGGGGTTCGGAAGGTTCGCTTCGAAGCGCCGCACCAAAGCGAGGATCGCTTCCAGCGCGTCCGGCTCCACCGTGACTCGCTCTTTGCGCTGCATTTCGCGGAGCGCGTTCAAAACGACGAATAAGGTCTCATCCTCATTCATCTCCGCGACGTCGATGACGCGAAAACGTGCGAAAAATCCGGGCGCTTCTTCCCGAGTGCGCGCCAGGCGTTCGTGCGTGCACTCGCCGATGATCCGCACCTCTCCGCGCGCCAGATAGGGCTCCAGCACTTGGGCGACGTTCGAGTCTCCGTGCGCGGAACGGCCCGTGTAGACCAACGCGGGAAGATCGGTGACGTAGAGAATATCGCGCCGCAGCGTGAGCTCTTCGATCATCGAGCGCAGGCGATTTTCCCAAGCGCCGACGATGCTCATCCCGGCGATGATCCGGTTTCCGTCGACCTGCCAGAGATCTTGCCGATCGAGCAGCGAGCCGGTGCTTTGGAGCCCCACTAAACGGCGGACGGCTTCATGAACGATCGCTGTTTTGCCGACACCTGATCTTCCGACCAGTAAGAGCGCCGAGCCCGCGCGCGGCATCTGGTCGAGCACTTCGCGCACCAGCTCTTCGCGGAGAAACGCACGATTGAGGCGGCCGTCGAGGGCGCGGTGCGTGAGGCTCACGCCGACTTGGGAGAGTGTCCGCGGTGCCACCAGGATTCGTTTTTTCTCTTTTTCCTCGGCTTCTTCGGCCTCTTTTTGTTTTTTCTTCTTCTTCTTTTTGCTCTCGTGGCGTTTCGGCTGACTGGGGAGAAGCGTCGGCAGATCCGCCTCGAAGCTCAGGATCTCCAATCGTTCCTCGGAACGGCAGTTGAGCGCGTCGAGGTCCAGCTGGGGACGTTTCGAAAGTTTCTTCTCCAAAATGCGTGCGAGCGCAGGGCCGGCGGCTCCCGGTGAAGCGACCGCGTAGGTGTCGTCGCCGAGCCGTGGCACGACCGCTGTCCAAAAAGCTTCACCTGTCCGATGGGACAGGATGACCGAAATACGCCCTTTCCAGACTTCTTTGTTTTTCTTCGTCGACGTCGGCCGCGTGACCTCGACTTTCACTCGGCGCAGCTCGACCGATGGGTTGAACGCGTAGCGGAGGAGGCGGCGCGGCTCTTCTTTCGGGACGACCTCCATCAGATGGATCGCGGCATCGTCGAGCAACACGGCCAAGCTGGGCCCGGCGAAACGGCGCGAGGAGAGCCCGGGAAGCAGGATCTCCGCCAGATTCCGCTCGTCCTTGGACACGAGGACCGGTACCGAAAAATCCATCGCTACTCCCGCTCGAACGCTTCGAAGAGGCGTTGAGCCTCGAATCCGCGAAACACGGCGCTGTACATGCCGGCATGCATGAGACGTCGATAGATCCGAGCCAGTCGCGGCTCGAGTGTCATGTTGATTTTGAGGCGGTGATCGAGCACCAGATGTTTGTTTTCGTTTTGGGTGCGCAGGCGCTCCGGAGTCTCCAGATCATCGGGATGTGGAATTCCGCCTTCGGCGCCGCGGCTCGGAAATGCGATCACCTTCACTTGCGAGCTCTCATTCGCTTCGACGCACAAATGTAGACCTGTCTCTTGGGACAGGAAGGCCGCCGTGCGGGCCCCGCGGAAGACGAGCGCATACGCGTCGGGAACGTTCACTGTATTTTCCGCGAGCCAACGTTTCGGGACCGGGGGCTCGTCCCCCGCTTTGGTGAGCTCCAGCGTCGCTTCTTTTTTCCAAAGGATCGTCCGCCGTTCGTTTCGCTTCACCTCTTTCAACCGTTGTCCGTCGTCCTTTCCATCTTTCTTGGGACGCGGCGCTTTAGCCGGTTTCGGAAGCGATTGATCTTTCGCGAGATAGACGTCGACCTCCCAACCCATCTCGATCGCCAGCTCGAGATAAGTGATCACCAAGGCGCGCATGAACATCGTCGAGCCGCGCGCAGCTTCGAGACAGAGCAACGCGCGGTCGGAGGGATCGAAGCGCCGTCCGTAGAGCTCGGCTTCGTGCTCGGAGAGCTCGGATTTTGCGAGCTTCATCTCCGCGTCGATCAAGGGCAGGGCGTCCGGGTTTCGTTTGTGGAACGCCTGATAGGCGACGTCCTCCGCGCCGATGATCCGCTCGCGCGCGGCAACAAAGGCGGCGCGCAGCCGGCGTTTGTCCTCAATTCCCGACATGCGCTTTTCTGCGGCTTCGCGATTCGACCAAAACCGCGGATTCTTCGCGAGCTGTTCCACCAATCGCAGGTCTTCGCAAAGCTCGACATAATCGCGACTGTTCATCCAGACATCGGCCCGGTAGCGCATCAGCTCCAGCTCTTTGATCCGCTCGTGGATCGGCCCGCGCACCGCAGCGCTCGAGGTGCTCTCTCCGATGTCGAAGGTGAACGTACCGGCCTCGGGAACGACGCGCACCACACTTCCCTGATGTGCTCTCCCCGACAACGCACGTGCGAGCGGGAGGGAGATCATCTTCTCGATCGTCCGTTTCAGCGGGCGTGCGCCGTAACGCAGATCGGTCCCGCGATCCGCGAGGATTCCGGGCACTTTTTCGTCGAGCTTCAAACGGAGATCGCGCTGCGCAAAACCTTCGCGCAGTTTCAGCTTGTCGAGCTCGCGGTGCGCGATCTGTTCGATCGCGGTGCGCTCCAGCGGCGAAAAAGCGATCACGTGATCGATGCGATTCATCAGCTCCGGACGAAAGAACCGCTCCGCCTCTTTTTTGAAGTGTGCATGATAGGCTTTCGTGTGTTGGCTGAATCCGGCCTGCGCACGCAGAGACTCGACCCCGAGATTCGAAGTCATCACCACGACAGTGTTACGAAAGTCTGCAAGTCGCCCCGATTCATCAGTCAGGCGCGCTTCGCCGAGAACCTGTAACAACACATCGAAGATCGCGGGATGTGCTTTTTCGATTTCGTCGAGCAACACCACAGAGAAGGGACGTGCCCGCACCGCTTGTACCAACTTGCCTTCTTCGCGGGCGTTGCCCAAGAAGCGGTGGACCGCGTCGTAGGCGACGTATTCACTCATGTCGAAGCGGAGCAGCCGGTGGTCTCCGCCGAACAAGAAAGCGGCGAGCGCTTTTGCGGTCTCCGTTTTGCCGACGCCGGTCGGGCCGACGAAGAGGAAGGAGGCGAGCGGCTTCGACAGATCCGAGAGCCCGGATTTGATCACCGAGACCAGATCGACCATGCGCCGTACGGCCTCTTCTTGGCCGACCAAACGTTTCGTGAAGGCGCGCTCCACGACCCCGGGATCGAGCACCAGGTCGTCGCGGAGGAGCAGCTCGGGAAGGCCCGTTTCTCCGGAAAAAGCGGAGATTGCGTCGCTTCGGTCGAGCTTCGATTTTTCGCCGTGGGCGTCGACCAAGCGGCGCAAAAAGTGGATCGCCGTGCCGCTCGCGCTGCCTTCGGAGACATAACGCCGGCAGAGCTCGGAACAGGCGGCGATGGCGCCTTCGGTGATCTCGATCTTCTCGCGCTGATGGAGCTCGCGAGCGACCGCTTCGAGGATTTCGCGAGATACTTCCGCGTTCGGCTCTTGGAGGCGGTAGGGTAAAAAACAGCGCGCGAAAGCGGCGTCGCGCAGCTCCAGCTTGGCCCAGTCTTTGTCGCTGCACTCGCCGATCACCGTCACTCTTTTGGCGGCGAAGAACGGCCTCAATAAAAGCGCAATATTGTAATCTGAATAGATGTGTTTGCCGGCGTCGAGCAATGGGAGGAGCGAGCCGAGATACCAGATGACGTCCGAGTCTTCACACTCTTTGAGCACATCCAAACACTGCCGTTGCCAATCACTGGAGAATCCATCCGTGGCCACCAGGCGGCTGGAGTCGACGAAGTAGACCGGTCGAGTACGCAGTTTTTGCGGCGTCCGTTCTTCTAAAATTCGATAGACGAGCTGGTGGGCCACCGTGCTCTTGCCGACGCCGCTCGCACCGATCAGCGCGATCGCTTTTTCCCCGGGATCGAGCAACAGACGAAGCAGATCTTCGACCTCGCGTTCGCGTCCGTGGGCATGTTCCAGCTCGCGATCTTTCGCCAGGCGCGAGAGGTGGGTGCCGAGCTTCTCCAGCGTCGGTGTCGGCGGGCGCTTCTTTTCGAGCGGATCTTTCTTCTCTTCTTCTTCGTCTTTCGGTGCGGCGGGCGGGAGCATGTCCGCGTCGCGGTGGAGTCCGGTGAACTGCGAGAGCTTCGGAGGCTCGGCGTGGACGACGACCGACTCCACAAAATCGCGGACCGCGCCGCGCGCTTCCAGGCGTTGATGTGGAGAGAGCGATTTGAAGTGTTGAGTGAGGAGGTCGAGCGCCGCTTTTTTCCAGGGATCCTTTTTCGGAATGAACAGGCGAAGCCCAAGCCAAGGAAAGAGGAGACTTTGCCAGGCGCGATTTTCCGAGCGGAGCACCGAGACGTTGGCCGCGGCGTGCCCGGTCTCGGTTTCGCCTTCGACGAGGATGGCCTCGGGCACCTCGAGCGTGGACAGCTCGGCGTCCTCGAGAAAAGCGAGCGATGCTTGTCGCGAAGGATGGGTGCGTTCGACGCGGTCGCCGAGCAACAGCTCGAGCTCCTCAAAGGCGCGCGGCAAGCTCGCGGTGTAGATCTCGAGCTCGCTGTCGCCGAGCACCTGGACGGTGTAGGTGCCGCCGGCGTGCTCGCGGGCGTAGACGGTGACTTTCAGCTCCAACGAGGGAGAGGTTTAGTTGAAGCCGAGCAAAATTGCACCTGTACTCTAGGACAGGCTGGCCAACAAGGCATCTTCGGCGGGCAGGCGGTTCTCGAGGTGCGAGAGGAGCGAGGCGGCGCGGGCGAAGTGGCGCGCGGCGGCCGCGAAGTCGCCGGTGCTCTCGGCGTCGCAGCCGAGCACATAGAACAACGCGTAGGTGCCGGGGAAGGCGCGCGTCAGCTCGGTGAGCTGTTCATGAGCGTCGACCTCGATGGCGCGGTCGAGCACCGCCGGGAGCGCCGACATCGCCGTCGGCGGCATCGCGGCCAGCGGCAACATGGCGTGCAGCGAGCCCACGAGCGGCTCGATCAAGGAAGCGGCGGTTTGGTTTCTCTCGCTCACGAACGCGAGTATCGTCTGCGCGTTCGCGCGAAGCGATTACCGGCAGGGTGAAATGCTCTCAATGCCCGCCGGTGCTGTCTTGGCCGGTGTCGCCGGTGTCGGGTTCGGATTCCTCGGCGTCGGCCGCGCAGGCGGCGTCCACGCAGACGCGGGTCCCGGTGCAGTGCGCGTGACTGACGCAGTATGCATAGAACGGTTTCGCGTTCTCCGTCGCGGCTCGCGCGCAGTGATCGATCGGATTTCGACCCGCCATTCGCCAGCAGGCCGCCGCCCAGAAGTCGGAGATCCCGTTTCGCGGATCACGATCCTGATCGTCCGGCTCGTCCCATGCTCTGAACACCCGCGTACACGTCGAGGTCCCGGGGAACAACGTGGGCACGAGATGGACCTCGCCGAGCTGCGTGCAGCCGCCGCGACACTCCGGCACCTGGACCAAGGCACACGCTTGCGCGAGCGCATCGTCCTCCGCGTTTTTCAATCCATCCGCGACCGCAGCCGCGCTCGTCGCGCCGATCGCCGATCCCGAACCGCCCGCAGACTCGGTGTCCGTTTCGTCGGTGCACCCCGCCGCTCCACAATCCGAGCTCGACACATCTCCGGTGAGGCTCATGCGAAGCTCGTCATTTTCGTCTTCGTCTTCGTCTTCGGCGCAGGAAGGGTGGGGGACACAACGCGTCGTGCGTTTCGCGGTCGCCTCGACTGTGCAAATCGCAAAGTGTGGCTTTCCTCCGGAAGTGCCGTGAAGTGTGCAGTGGGCCGCCTTCCAGGCGTCGCTCTCCGTCGAGTCTTGGCAAGCGGCGACCCACTCGTTCGGCCGCGAAGCAAAGGTGCCGCGCGCCGGACAACGATCATTTGTATAGTCGCAAGTCGCGGTGTCACCGGCCGGTTGGCAACGGGTCGGGTCCGGGCAAGGGGCCGCGGCTCCCAACGTCCGTTTCGAAGCCGCGCAGGCCTTGTCCCGTGCAATATTTTGCGCGGCGGCCACAGCGCCGGTGGAGGTCGAAGAGAGCGCCGTCGCGCCACCGCGTTTCATCTGTCCCACCGTCACGCCGTCTTCACAATCTGCACAGTCGGCGTCGGCGGCCGATAAGAGCGCGAACGCCAAAATGAGTATATTCATGGTCTCACCTCAGATCCGGCGAGCCGAGCTCGTTGATTCGTGCTCTCAAGTTGTCCCAAACCCGAATCCCGAAGGTGCCTTCGGAGGTGCGGGCGCACGGCTTTCCGCTGGTGGAAGTGGTGACTTGGCCATTGCCGTCCTGGTCGAGCTTGATCTCTTTGCCGGTCTGCGCGTCGATCCAGTAGGTGACGCCGTCGACGTGTACATCGGTGACCGCGTGCCAGGAGTCGTCGGGCATGCCGGGCTGGCAGATCTCGGTAAAGGTCGCGTTGTAGCCCGCATTTCCCAGCGCGACTTCGAGAGCGTTTGCAAAGTCATCACAATCGTAGCTGGGATTCTGATAGTGACGGTTGTGGACTCCAGCATTGGCGACAGCGATACGAATCGACATCGGAAGCGAAGCACCTTGTGGATAGTCTTGCGTGGCCGCCGGTGCGGCATCGGTCGAGGGCGAAAGCGCGCTGCCCCGCCGCCGTTGTTCGAAAGGTGTTCCGCCGCTGGCACGGCATTGCTCAGCGTCGAGATCCTGGCGAAAGACGGGATTTTGAAGCGAAAAATAGTCGGTGCTGCCGTCGCCGTCTTCGTCGATGCCCGCCAAACAGGGTTGTGTGTGCCGGGGCGCGAGGTCGGCTTCGGCGCCGCCCGTGTCGAGCGGCTCGCACGCGGCAAAAAGGAAAAAGAGGATTGAAAGTAAGTAGTGTCGAGACATCAGACCTCCGACAGCCCATACGCGGGAAGCAGCGGGGATCTGACGCTCGAGTTGATGTTTCGCGACGGCGGTGCGTAGGGGACGGCAAGAACGCGAACGATATGTTATGGGTCGTCCCCATGCTGAATCCGAAACATGTCGATCCGGCCTACGAACACTCGGACAAACAGCTCACCGCCGGGACCCCGCTGGCGCTGCCGGGAGCGCGGCTCAAATGGTACGAGTTGAACCGCGCGGACCGCCCGATACCGCCTCAGATCCAGGAACTGGCGCGTGCACACCTCGCGAGCACGGAGCTGTGTTTCGACGGAGAGCTCGGCTTCGTCGTCCTTCACCGGTGCGGCGAAGAGTTTTACTTCCTGATCGTGACCACGTGGCGAGGCAACAACGAGCTCTGGGAAACAGTCTTCTACAAACAAGATAATAAGACTTCCGCATTCTCGGTGTTCCCGCGCGAAGGCATCCACAAACCATGTTATTGCGTCTGGGAGCTGGCTGCAGTCTTCCATGAGAAAACTGCATGGCAGAAGTTTCTCCGCTCCACGCGAGACGAAGCCGCGGAAGAGGCGTATCTCGCAGACTCGTGTTCCGGTATCGCTTAATACTACTGCGTCAGAACCTCGACCTGTCCGATAGATCAAAAAGCTCGATCATTTCGATCGCTTGTCTGGTGGGGTTGTCGGTGCAACCTTTTCATGATCTACACGATGCATGACCTTCAAACTTGCGCGTGATGGGG